>Ga0265297_10000027_pt1 | contig 647740 bp, 795 predicted proteins | sample Munlanlwell13791_FD_192502 | JGI IMG/M metagenome (GOLD analysis project Ga0265297, IMG submission 192502) | Leachate microbial communities from a municipal landfill in Southern Ontario, Canada - Leachate well 137-91 | ecosystem: Engineered > Solid waste > Landfill > Unclassified | place...
TGAAAAATTAGATGATTTGATAGATTACGAACACGCTGCATAATTCTATACAATAAAATCTTGAAATAATGTTTTTTATCCAATTTTATACTCACTAATCTTTCAGCAGGTTCTTGATCTTGTTATTTAACCATAATCTTTAAAAAACTTAATTCTAAGTATAGTTATGAGTGTATCAGAAGAATTAGGTTATGACTTGAAGGCGCATCTTGAATATCTTGCAAGAGGATGTCAACCTTTGGTTAGTGAGAATGAGGGAGATACTCAAAGACTTAGAAGTGCATGCGAATTGAGTTTGGGTCTTAGAAAATTTGTTAAAAATATGAATACTGTGCTTGAAGAAATTGAACAATCGCCTAATCCTCTTGTTTCTCTTAAAACTACTATATGGATTATGGAAAAAAAACTTAATGGATTATATTTAGAGAGTCATCTTGAAAATAACATTAATTTTAGAGAGTATACAGAATAACATCTAAATCTTTAAAAGATATTTTTTGTTTAATAGATATATGAATTGGGGCAAAAAATTAGGATATAAGCTTTGAAGATGAGATGATTAAAATGTTTATGAGATTATAAATTAACTTTCAATTTCATCACATAGTTTAGTATTGTTTCCATATCTGAAAACTTCTGCATAGCCTTGATATACCATTTCTTTGTTTACAAAAATATTTGCACCATTTTCATCAATATAAGCATATCTTAGTAATCTTCCATAAGCATCTTTGTCATCAACATCACTTGTTAAAACAAATCCGTGATCAATTTCTTTGTATAAGATTAAAGATTCTAAGAACTCTTGGGATTGTTTTCCTGCATCTGTATTAAGTTCAGGTGCATCTATGCAGATTAATCTCACAATATCTCCATTTGATAATTCAAATGTATCTCCATCAATTACTCTTGCAACATAATCATTTTCAAAATAAATATAATCTGGGTCAGAATATTTATCAAACTTAGATATAAAATAAGCTGAAACAGAGATTATAATAATTAAGATTAAGAGAATTATTAGGATTAGATTAGATTGTTTCCTCTTTTTCATAAAAAAATAAGTGGAATGAGATATTTAAAATTAATTAGTTTTTACACCTTTCCTTTTTTAAAGAATTGGTCTAATCTATAATCATAGAAAATTCCATTAAAAGCATCTACGATTAATCTGCCAAACATTTCTGCATCAGTTTTGCTAATAGATCCAAAATCTTCTGAATCTTTTTGAGATTTTATATGCAATAAAGAGCAGATATTATATCCATTTGCTCTCCAGTCAGGAGAATCCCTTGAGTTCTGTTTAAAATCCGGATAATAAAATAAAATTATAGGTTCTTCTTTCTTTTTGTAAATATTATAATCGTGTTTTCTTTTAGATGATTTTGGCATTGGAACATATACAAATTCTTGTTTTTCAAAAACAAGTTCTATTCCCTCTGGTTTTTTTTCAAATCCTATTTCAAAATCAAGTGACATAATTATTAATATGCTTTGAAGTTTATTAATATTTGCAGAAGTTATTCTTCTAATGAAGTTCCTATGTCTTCATTTCCTCTTCTATTTAATCTATCTCTGAAATTCTTGTATAACATTAGATATCTGTTATTTTTCCAGGGAGCATTTTCAGGGCCTTTTATGTATGGTTGTATCCATTTAATTACTGGCTGATTATCTACATAATATCTATGGTTATGCCCCATCACCCAAAATCTGCAGTTTACTGTCCATTGATTTTCTTGATGGTCCTCTGGTCTTGGGTAAACTCTTTTTTTTATTTCTAATAAATGATAAGGCCTGAGTTCTCTTGGAGGATGAGTGCTGTTCCCTCTAATGACTCTTGTTTGAGGAGTTATCACAACATTTTCTGCTCTTATGTGATCTAAAATATTAATAGCTAGATTAGGCATTTTCATAGCACTAAGATATTCATCTTCTAGTGTTTCTATATTCTCTAAGGGTATATCATCATTCCATTGATGAATTCTTTCATCTTCCTCCCCCCGGAGCAATAGTAAGTGCTGGTGATATTCTGAATGATGTTTAGAACCTAAAGGGTCCTGTGCTTCATTTACAAGAATAAGTTTTGGTTCATAAAAAAAATGTGCTTCATGGAGAGGGCCCGAAGCAAAAGCATCTCTCGTGTTACCAAAAGTGTAAACACTAAAACCTTCTCGATTCCAATCTTCTGGAGTTAAGTGCGAAGCACCACTTCTCGCTGAAAGATCTCTTCTTAAAGAAGTAAAAAGAAAGGCATTAATACAAAAATCATCATTAATTTTTCCTTCTAATGTTCTATATTCTAATCCAGTTTCAAATTCAAAGAACATATTTGGAAAAGGAAGTTTGGATAATTCTGGATTATTAAGTATAAAATTATAATCTCTATTCAATAAACTATCTTTCACAAAATCATCTATGTAAAATATTTTAGATTCTCTTAATACACCGGGCAAGTGATTCATTCTATTGTGGGGATTTGGACTTCTGAATCTATCTAAATTTCTCATATATTGATCATAGAACATTTCTCTGTTGAGGTTAGGTCTTCTTTCTCTTGCCATTTTAACCAATCACCTCAAAATTAATTGGTTTATAATCTTTTCTTTTTATATCTCAATATAATCAAAACTATAATAATTATACTAAGGATTGTTAGAGAGCTGTTTAATAAATTAATTTTAATTCCAATAAGATTTAGGTAGAAAACTGCAAGAGGAACAATTGCTATGCTTAATGCAAAGCTTAATGCAATTCTTTCAATCCAGTCTATTTTATCTTTAGCAAAGAAAATGTAAGATATTACAAATCCTGGAATAAAAAGCACATAAATGCTTCCAAACACAATTCTCAATGATTCAATTGATGTTAGTGATGAGAAGAAGGAGATTGCTTCTGAGATTATGAATAAGATGATAATTATAATTGAAATTATATTAAAATATTTAGGGAGCTTCATATAAAAATATGGTTATTGAAGTATTTTAAAGTTTTGGGTTTAACCAGCCATCATAACCTGATTGGTCAATTCCATTATCATCTCTTTCTGATTCTTCTGGTAATTTTTGTTTTTCAGGTGATTTTAATTCTAGTTTTAAGAATTTTTTACCAGTTTTATTACAATAATCTTCAAGCATCTTAATACTTCTTATTATTGCTTCATCTCTTTGTTCATAACTTACACCCATGCCTGTTTTTAATCTGTTTATCCCAAGTCTTGCTTCTTCTCTTATTCCTTCTATATTCAAACCAAGCTCATGTGTCCAAACAGGTCTTCCAACTAGTTTCTCTAAACCTTTATGAAATAATGAAAAATCAGTCATTAAAATTTCTTCAAAAACTTGATACATAGCTATTTCAACAGGGTTTTTGCTTTCCCACCAATAGTTCTCGCCATATTTTAGCATTGCATTTCTAATATTATCGATATTCTCTTGGGATAAATCCTTGCCAAATTTTGCTCTAATATACTTGTCATTAACCTTATCCATAAGCTAGGCATAAAACTAAGCTATTTAAATCTTGTTAATTTAGGGATTTTATGAAAAAGCTAGATATTTTCTTGGGTATTTTCATTTTAACCCTCGCCTTTTCTAAGAAATTCGCCTGCACTAGGCTCATATATAATTCCATTGAATTTATCTCTAACTAATCTAGATATCCTTTCTGCTTCATCCATTTCATCACTAAAATTAATATTTAACAAAGATACTAGATTATATCCTTCTTCTTTCCATTCTGGATTTTCATCTGGGTTTTGATTAGGATAATAAAATAAAGTAGGCAAATCGTTTTCTACATTATCATAAACCCTACAATCTTTTTTTGTTGATTCTTTATCTAAAGCATATCCTTGTTTTTTTAGAAATAAATCTAAGGTTGCTGTTTTTGGCCTTGTTTCAAATCCTACATCTATATCAAATGTCATTTTGTATATAAAAAACATCTTAAAAACCTATTTAAATCTTGTTAATTTAGGGATTTTATGAAAAAGCTAGATATTATCTTATTAGTTTTATTGATTGGGCTGGCTGTTGTTTTGAATTTTATTCCTCATTTAAGCTATAAAATGCCTTTGCATGTTGATGAATGGGTGCATTTTCAGTTTTCTAATTATTTATCAAATGATGCTAGTTTGTATTTTGGAGGAGAGCATACAAATTTAGAAGCTGGTTTTCATTATATTTTGGCAACTTTAAATGCTTTGGGAGTTCCTTATGTGTTTATGTTTGTTTATTTTGCAAGCATTGTAACAATACTTATTTGTTTAGGAGTTTTTATTTTAACAAGAAAAATGTTTAATGAAAGAGCAGGTGTTTTTGCTGTTCTTTTTATTGCTTTATTACAAAGTTCTGTTATGATATTAGGGCCTGTGTTTTTTGTTCCAATGGCAATTGGAATGTTTTTGATTGTTATAGGATTATATTTAGTTGAATTAAATTCTAAAGCAATAATTCCTGTTTTATCTGCAATATTAATTATCCATCCTCCAAGTGCAATGGCATTTATTCTTTTAATTAATTTAAGTTGGATAATAAAGAAAAGCTGGATTAAAAATATTAAATATCAGTTAATTGCTGGATTAATTGCTATACCTTTTTATTTTGATATTTTTGCAAGACAAGGAGCTAGTGCTATTAATAATCTTAGTTTTAGTGTTATTTCTTCTGCTCTTTTTGTTCCAAGAGAGCTTGGATTAATAATAACTGCAATTGCTATTATAGGGATTTATTTTTCATTAGTTGAAAAGAAATATGCAGTTAGTGTTTATAGTGTTGCTTTACTTGCTTTTATTTTATTATTTTATCATTATAAATTAGAAATATTTATTCCATATAGAAGAGCTTTAATGTATTTATTTTTGATTTTTGCTGTTGCTTTTGGTGTTGGTTTTGATGAATTAATTAAGTTAAGCAAAAACAAGAAAATTCAGATAGGTATTGGAATTGTTTTGCTTGCAATTGTGTTAATATTTAGCTTGCCTGCAAAATTAGAATCTAATAATAGAATTTATCATATTATTAGTGAAGAACAATATAATGATTTAGTTTGGATAAGAGAAAACACAGATAAAAATGCTATAGTTCTTGCTGATCCTTGGATAGCTAATGCAGTTACACCAATTGCAGAAAGACAAGTTTATTCAAGAATTGTGCAAGGTCCAAATGAATTTTATGAAGCAAGAAATAAAGAAATTTCTGATTTCTTTAAAAATAATTGTTCTGATATTAATTTCTTAAAAGAAAACAATATTGGTGTTGTTTATGGGGATTGTAGTAATTCAAATGTATTAATAGAAGTGCATGAGAATGTGTGGGAGACAAAATGAGTTTAAAAGAAACACTAGATGGGATAGGAAAAGTAGTAGCTGGAATAATTATGATTGTAATAATGATTCAATTTTTATTTGTATGGACTAAATATTGTCAAAATTTTCAGGACAAAGATTATGATGTTTCTGTCTGCATAGAAAAATTAGTTTTTTTAATAATCCCTACAGAAGTATCAATTGCTCAATTTTTAGAATCTTCTCCTTATTTATTGGTCATTGTCTTAATACTATATTGGATATTTGTCTCACCACATTTAGAAAAAGGATAATTAATTCTCCTCTTTCTCAGTTAATATCAGCCAGCTTAAAAGAATTATTATTATTCCTCCTAACATTGAAATTAAATAAGATATCCAACCAAGTGTTTTTAATTTTAGGAAAATTATAACTGCTCCTAAAATTCCTAAAAATATTATTAAATATAAGTCTTTTTTTGTTGGGTTTCTTTGTAAGTCAAAACTAAATTCTCTTTGTTTTGGAGGAAACAAAATACTTATTGCTCCAATAATAATAACTGCAAGCATAAACCAGTTAATATTAATTAAAGAATCAATAAAATCTGGGTAAAACTCTCTTGTCAGCAAAGTTACTAAAAATAATATTAACAGGGTTTGAAATACATAAGAAAAAATATGCCTAAGATGCTCTAGTATGTATTCTTCTTTAGGTGTTAAGTGGAGTCTCATTTTATTTCATTTATCATTTTATTAATATAATCTTTTGCATTAATTGATTCTTTTGCAACAATTGTCCAGTCCTGAGCTTGTTCATTGTAAGTTAAATCTGAATTAGGAATTACTATAAAATACAATGGAGGATATTGTCCATTTTCTCCAGAAGTATAAACTCTGAAAACCTGCCATAAAAATGAGTTTTCAAAATAATCTACATTAGGAGAATAGATTATTATTGTGTTTTGAGTATTTGGGTTATAAAAAATTTCATATTCAGATTCTGTTTTGTAAATTGAACCTGTTCTTTTAACTGCATTTTTTTCTGTATTAGTATCCTGAGATATTTCTTCTTGCAATTTATCTGAAACATTAATAAATCTTTTATCATCTTGATATATTGCAAGTTCTATTGGAGTGTTTAAGTCAGTTATTTTATTGTCATTTAATAAAATAGTTCTGTTTGGAAGATAAATGTCATAATCTTTTAGAACTAAGCCATATGCAAATTTTCCTAGTTTTTCTGGGTTTTCTGCATCTGCTGAAAACTGAACTTTAAAATAAGGTTTGTTTTTGTAGAAGTTATATGTATAAACTGCATTTGTTACATCTGAATCTGAAGTTAGAGTTACTACTTCTGTTTTTTCAAGCCAGGATTTATCTTCTTTAATTGTTATTTGCTCTGGTTTTGTAAACCATCCTACTTTTGTTACTGTATTTGGATTTGTTGTCAGAGGCTCTATTTTTATTTCATTATCTAAAGAAATATATGTATAAGCATTTCCTTTTTCATCAAATATAACTTTTTTATAATCTTCTTTTCCAAAAATCCTGTCTTCTTTGTTATTATAGGTTATTTTGCTTTCCCATCCTGTTAAAGCAAGTAAAGAAGCTTTTTCATATAAAATAGTTGAACTAAAAGCTGTTTTGTTGTTAATAGTTACATCAAGTGGTTTAAATGAAGCTTGTTTTGCTGGCTGAGCAAATAAATAAATTATACCTAAAATTAATATAACTAGTATAACTGAAGATAGGATTATCCAGTGTTTTTTTATATAAGCTTTTTCTTTTTCAGCTTTTTTAATTATTGTTTCTATTGCTTTTTCAGCTTCATTATTTGCCATTTTAAAGAGAGGGATATCTGTTTTTAAGGGTATTTATTAGGTTTTAAAGTTTGTGATTACTGAGTATAGGTGAAAAAACAGGGGTTGAGGAATATTAACAAAAATAAATATTAATGAATATATTTTTAAATACCCCAATAGTTATAAAAGTAGAAATAAAAGAGGTAAAATGGAATTTTATAAAGATTATGCTGGTGCATTATTTTCGGGTCTTTTATTATTTGGTGGAGCCGGATATATCTCTCCTGATTTAATACAAGGAGCAATTCTGGGCTTTTTTATAATAATGATAGTATCGACTCTCTTATGGAGAATTGTGGTTAATAGAAGAAAAGATATATACTTTTTAGCAATTTTCGGAGCAATTTACTTTCTTTTTTCAGTTATAAATTATAATAAAGGAGGAGTTATGGGATATATGGGGGCCTCTTTATATCTTTCATTTGCTATTATAAGTGTAAGACAAGCCCTAACCCAAATCGCAGATGAAAGAGATTATTAAAAAGCATAGTAAACCAAAATTTTCTAAAAGACAGAGGTTTATAATTGTTGGACTTATATTGAATATTTTAGTTTATATATTATTAGTCTTTTCAAAAAATCCTGTTTGGTTAAAATTCGCTTTTGATGGAACCTTAATTATATTGAGCATAGATAAAATTAAATCTATTTGGTTTAGAAAAGAAAACATAGATATTGGGGTTGAAAATAAATAACTTAAAGTTACCTTTAAAAATCTCTTTTTAATATATATTTTATGAGTATTTTAAAAAACAGCTCAATTATTGTTGCAGGAATAATAATTTCTAATGCATTAGCATATATCTTTCATATTTATGTTGGAAGAAGCTTGGGGCCAGCTGATTATGGTATTTTCGGGGCTTTGATTGCTTTAATGACAATTCTAAGTTTGCCTTCTTCTGCTTTTGGAAGTGGAGTTGTAAAATATAGTGCTAAATTAAATGAAAAAAAAGAATATGGGAAAATAGGATTTTTAAGGAGAATGATGCAGGACAGAATGCTATTATTTGGAGCAATTGTTTTATTGTTTATTGTTATGCTATCTTCTGCTATTGCTAATTATTTGAATATAAGCTCTAATGTTTCTGTTATGGTAATGGGAGTTAGTTTGATTTTTGCATTAATATCTCCAATTAACAGAGGAGTTTTGCAGGGAATGAAAAAATACAAAGCTTATTCATTAAATGCAATAATAGAATCAAGCTCAAGATTAGTTTTAGTTATTGGTTTATTATTTTTAGGATTAAAAGTAAATGGAGCTGTTTTAGCTTATGGATTAGCTTATTTTATTGCTTTTCTTGCTATATTTCCTTTAATTAAAGAAACAAAGAAAAAACAGAAATTTGAAATAAATGGATTTTACAGATTTGTTATACTTGTATTTTTTGTTAATTTAATTATACAGCTTATAATAAATGCTCCTACAATTTTTATTAAGCATTTTTTTAGTTCTGAATTTACTGGATTGTGGAATGCTGCTTTAACTCTTTCAAGAGTTTCTATTTTTGTTACAACAGGGATTTCTTTAGTTATGTTTTCAGAAGTTGCAGGTTCAGATAACATAAAAAGAAAAAGAAGTATTTTCAAGAAAACATTATTTTTAACAATAGTTGCAAGTGTTGGAATTGCATTAATATTCTGGCTAGTTCCAGGCATATTTATTTCTTTATTATATGGAAGTGCTTATCTCGGTGCTGTTCCCATTTTGCAATGGATGTCTGTTGCAATGATATTTATTGCTGTCATCCAATTATGTGCGAGTTATTGGATGGCTTCGCTGAGGGGAGAAAATGGTAAATAAACAACTTTACAAAGATTATTCTTTGGTTATTTTCTTGTTTTTGTTTATGGGAGTATTATTTCTTATTAATTGTTTTCAAGAATCTGGAATGAATGATCCCCTATCGTTTATTAAAAACAATCCTTCAAATCTTATTTTCCTTGTTGTTCCTATCCTATTTCTATTTTTTATTATGATTAAAGGATATTCAAAAAAAGATTTTTTTGATTTTATGAAATTTAGATTTATGAAACTTCTAGGAAGATTTATGGGATTTATTATAACTACTTTTGCAGCTTATTTTATATTATTCCCATATAAATTTAATGATATTTGGGATAATTTATTATATTTATTTATTTTACTCACTGTATTCATACTATTTTCTTTTTCATGGAAATTTGAAGAAGATGAGATCCCCCCATTATCTAGGAAAAGAGCAATTAAACTAGGAAAATTTTTACTAAGAACGTTTTTGATTATATTCATACCTTTTATAATTCTTTTTTGGGTTATTTACCCATTCACAAATTTAAAAATTGCGGTTTTTAGTTCTTTTATATATAATTTTTTAATAATTTCTGGGGCCTCTCCTGTGAACAAAGGAAAATTACGGATTATATTCAATTTTATCGGAATAATAATAGTTCAATTAATAATGTTTTATCTTGCAACTCATTTTATCCCTGGTCTTAACACTGTGAATATGATTGGATGGATTATTGCAGGGACTATTTTATTTGGACTATCAATGATAATCTCCCACATATTAAAAGAAAATAAATATTTTATTGCATTCAGAAAGGATTTTTATCGATATGAGTAAAATTAATCAATTTTTCAAATAAAATTTAATAATAATCTAATGGGAAAATATTCAAAACAATAAATATTTAATTAGTCAATTCTATTTATCTTAATGGTTAAAGGAGCAGGGATTTTATTTAAGAATGAAATAAAAGATCCTTTTAAATGGATAATTATTTCCTTATCAATTGTAGGTTTTCTTTTTTTATTAAAAAATTGGAATCCCTTATTTTTTGCTTATTTTTTATCTGCATTCTTGATAAGTTTATTTGGCTATTCTTATCAAAATAAAGATTGGTTTCCTTTTTTTTCATTGGGCTTGCCCTTTTTATTATTAATCTTTTCTCTATTTAACAATTTAGGGAAACAAAAAGATTTAATTATTTTATTGCAAATACTTATTTTTGGGGGTATGATCTTGCGTTATGGGGGCTATTTGTTTGAAAAAATATGGAATTATCGGGATGGGTTTATTAAATCAAAGTGGAATAATTTAGAAAAAGAATCTTTAAGAAAAAGATATTTTGAAGTGGCATTTGGAATATATTCTTTATTATTCTTTCATTTATCTTTAGTCATCCTGTCTCTAATCTCTAATCAAGGATTATTCTTAAAGGAGCAAATAGGGATAACTTCTTTATTTTTTGTTATGTCTGTTTGGTTTTTTAAAAATAGAAAAATAATCCCCTCTCAACCAAAAAAAATTGCTTCTGCAACTTTTTTCCTAATTGTGATTATGATAATCTTTGATATTATCCTTGCTCAAATAATTTCTTTAAATGATAAAACAATCTTGTCTGGTTTTATCTGGGGAATTATAATTGGAATAGTCTCTCTAATTAGAATAATGATTAATCCTACTTACTCAAAATTCACTACCTCATCCCCTCTCTCAGCATCTCCAAATTCAGCTCTAAAAAATCTTTCCAGCATTGGAGATGAAAACAGGTAAATCTTGTTATTTTCTGTCCTTTTTTGTCAATTATCATTGCCCATTTTTCATTAAAATCATTTTCATTAATTTGTTTTCCACATCTTGCACAGAATTTTATTCTTATTATTTTGGGCATTTTTATCTCTTATTACTTATTTAAGTATAACCTATATAAGTAAGTGAGTATTTAAATATTTAGGTAATAAAGTATAACCTATAAAAGTAGTTTTATAAATATCAAATTCTTATAATTATAATGGGAACAATCACAATCAAAGTTAAAGGGTATAAGTGTGAGAGATGTAAGCATGAGTGGGTGCCGAGAACAAAGAAAAAAGAAAAGCCAATTATCTGTCCTAAGTGCAAGAGTCCTTATTGGGATAGGAAGAGGAAAGGATAGATTTTTAATCCCTAAAATATTTGGATTTTTATGAAAATATATGCTATCATCTTAGCTGGTGGAATTGGTAAGAGAATGAATTCTCATACCCCAAAACAATTTTTAGAAATCTCTGGAAAACCAATTATACTTTATTCGCTTGAAGAATTTGAAAAGAATAAAAATATCAATGGAATAATAATAGTAATAAATAAAGATTTAAAGGAAAATTTAGAGAATATATTAAAGAAGTTTAAAATAAGCAAACTCAAAAAAATAGTTCTTGGGGGAGAAACAAGACAAGAATCTGCTTTCAATGGATTACAAGCTCTAAAAGATGTAAATCCAGATTATGTTTTAATACATGACTCAGCAAGACCTTTTTTAAGTCAAGATTTAATAAATAGAATCATAGATTCATTAAAAAATTCAATTGCTGTAAATCCTGTTATTCCTATAAAAAGCACAATTATAAAATCAGATAATGAGATTATTAAAGAATTCTTAGGAAAAAAAGATTTATATGAGGGGCAATCTCCACAGGGATTCCATTATAATGAAATTTTAAATGCACATTTAATTGCTAAAAAAAATAATATAATTAATGCAAGTGATGATTGCATACTTATTCATAGATTAAGTAAAGATATTAGAATTGTAGAAGGAGATAATAACCTTATTAAAATAACAACTCCTGAAGATATTGAAATAGCTAAAAAAATATGGGGAAAAATGAAAAATGGAAACAATTGAAGAATTAAGAAAGATATGTCAACCCGAAAAGGTATTAAATAGAGGAGATGAATCTTGGTATTCAAAGTATTTTGTAAGAAAATTTTCGATATATCTCACATATTTTTTTATAAAATTAAAAATCTCCGCTAATCAAATTACCTATCTTGGTTTCATATTTTTTATTATTGGTTCGGTTTTTTTAGCAACTTCATTAAAATGGTTAGTTTTATTTGGAGCATTATTTTTTCATATCTTTTCTATTTTAGATTCTGTAGATGGTGAATTAGCGAGATACTATAAAAAGAAAAGTATTCTAGGGGCGTATTTAGAAAAGATGAGTCATTCAATCATAATTCCTGTAATGTTTTTATCTTTAGGAATTAATTCATATTTAATCTCAGAAAATATATCTTATTTATTTTTCTCTATATCTGCTATGTTAGCTTTTTTATGGAGTTTTGCAGTTACAGAAAATAAAAATTCTCTCTATTTTGAAAAAAATATTAAAAATATCTCTAAAGAAACAGAACAAAAAAATAAAGTGCTGAACTTAGGATTAAAAATATTTGGACTAGCAACAATCCTTGTGATTATATTTTTACTTTCAATTATTAATTTAGTTTACAAGTCTATGTTTTTCTACAATATCCCCATATTCGGATTGATTTTGATATTTTATGGTATATTTGCTCATATTCCTTGGGTATATTCCCTGATTAAGAATATTGTAAATGATAATATCAGCAAATTAACAACTTTTTAATTTGAAAAGATAAATTTGATTATTAATTGAATGAACTAAATCAAAATATTTTGATTCCTTGAATTCTTGTATAATTTCTGTGTCTTCCAGATATACGGGCTGATAAATAGGTATTTCTCTTTTTGTATCTTTTGCCCATTGTATAGATCTCCCAGAAATAACTAAAAATATATCTTCTTTATCTTCAAAAAGATTACATAAACTCGAATAACTCTCAGAATCATTTTTATTTAAGATTATATTTTTTATATCAAACATATATTCCTTAGGTAGCATATTCCCCCCAAATGAGAATATCCCAGAGATACCTGAAAGTATTAATTGTTCTCCCGGGTCTGAAACTATGATTGAATTTGAATTTGCATTCTTTTTAATAAATTCACCCATTTCAAATTCGTAATAATAAAATGAAGATACTGTTCCGTGCAATACTTCATTGGGATAATAATTTTTAAATGACTTCTGAGAAGATAATGGGAGAGCGATTAGAATAACTATCAAAAATAGAGCCAATAAAAATAATTGTATATTCTTTTTATTTGAAATTAAAATAATCCTTGATACAAAATAACCTACAAACAGAGCTATAAATAAGTGAAGATATACCGATATCCTTATACTTGCGGAGATGTTTAAAAGGAGAGTTATTAATAAAATGATAAATATGTTTAATAAAATTAATAGTTTTTGGTTCTTGCGATCTTTTGTTAATAATACAAAAAATGAACTTATTAGAGCTAATGTTAAGAATATACCATACCAACTATTTAATAGACTTATTTTATATTCCTTATTAAAATTCAAATCTTGAAATAAAGATAAATTAAGATTTATATCAAAAAAATAAATAGAAATTAAAATTATCAGTAAAAAGATAGAGTATACAAAAAATAATCTATTAAAAGATTTTATTTTTTTAAAACCAAATGACAAAAGAGCATAATAAAGTGATATGCCCAATACTACTATAGATTCAAACCTATGAATAAATTAATAACAAAAGTGAAAAAAAGATTAATACGATGAGGGATTTTTTATTTTCTTGATTTTTTGTTAGTTTGTCTACCCAAATTATAAAAGATGGAAATATTAGCATTAATAATGAAGAACTGACTAATGAAGACAATCCATTAACATGCGAAAACTCCAAAGCCCAAAGCCCAATAATAACTCCAATTATCGCCGCGATATTACTTCTTAAAAAATATTTAATAAATCTAAAAATACTTAGAGAATATATAAGTGATAGCATAAAAACTCCTGGCCAGAAAATATTTATTGCATAACTATTTGAAATAAAACTGGAAATTGATAAATTTAAATGAAATATTGGTAAGCTAAATCCCCTTAAATACATAGTTGGAGAATAATCCTCTGTAAAAAGATGAAATTCATTAAACTCGATCATCCTCTCAGCAATAGTTCCATAAACAAAATGATCCCAAGAAGGCCCTAATGGAAATGGAGTATAACTTACAAAATAAATAGAAAAAATTAAACTCAATATAGATATTAAAATTATAATTTTAAATTGCTGTGGTGCAATTCGAATATATTTTTTTTCTGATAAAATAATATTAGCTATACAAAATGAGAATAATATAATGGACATTACTCCGATATTAAAAATGTGGAGAAAATATAATATTAAAGCTATTATAAATAATACAAAAATTCCAAAGACCCATTTAAAAAAATTCCTAATAACAAAATCGATTTGGTCAAAAATATCCAAATTAAATAACCTTCTTAATAAAAATAAGATAAATGTTCCGGTTTCAAGAGGTAATATCAAAAAAAGACTTAGGCCAAAAATGCTTTTAATTATGCTAGGAGAATCATATAACCTTGAAAAAATAAATCCGAGGAATATGTAAGAAGCTAATATTAAATACATATATCTTTTGGTTATTATTTCTTTAGAATTGTTTTCCATTGTTGTATTATTTTATTCCAATCAAATTGGGATTTGATTAATTTATTTAGAGCTATTGAATATTTAGTTTTTTCTTTTGGATGATTAATATAAAATTCAATTGCTTCTTTGATTTCTTTGGGATCTTTTTGGTTTATTAAAATTCCTGTGATATTGTTTATAATAACTTCATTTGTTCCTCCAACATCTGTTGCAATTACAGGCAAACCAACTGCTCCTGCTTCTAAAACTGATGTTGGTAATCCTTCTGAATAAGAAGGATTAATGAATAAATCTGATTTAGATAATAAATCTAAAACTTCTTTTTTATTTTTTTCTCCTGTGAAAATTATTCTATTGTTTAGATTTAGTTTTTTTGTTAATTCTTCTAAATCTTTTTTATATGGGCCATCTCCCACAATTGTTAATTTTAAATCTTTATTTTCTAATTGTGCAAAAGCATTAATTAAATCCTGAACTCCTTTTGCATAAATTAATCTTCCAACAAAAATTATATTTTTTATTTGTTTTTTTGGAGTGTATTTTGGAATATTTGAAAGTTCGATTCCATTATATACAACTTCCACATCTCTATTAACCAAACTCTGAACAAATCTTTTAGAATCCTTTGAAATACAAATAACTTTATCTGCATTTTTCAATACTTTTTTGCCAAAAGTAAAATCATATAATCTTGAACCTAACCAAACAATAGGATTATTTGTTTGAACAAAACTTGTTCCATGTTCTATATGTATCCAAGGAATTTTATTTTTTTTAGCAAATTTCATTCCTATTAATGATGTATGGAAAAATCTCGTGTTAGTAATAATTAAATCGAATTTTTCTTTGGATAATATACTCAAAATTTTATTTTTGTAATAGATTATAGGATAAACTTTCATTAAATCTATTGCTTTAAATCTTATAATATTTATTTTCTCTAATGTTTCAGATTCTTTATAATTTTCAGTATTTGGGCAAGCAATTGTTATTTCATTTCCCGCTTTTATTAATTTTTGTGAAATCTTTAAAACATAGGACTCTAATCCCCCTGTATGAGGATAGAAATATCCTGCGAAAATTAATATCTTCATTTTTCATTATCTCTTTTTAGGGATTTTAATGCGAGAACTCTTGTGAGTTCGCTTATTCTTTTTTCGTTTTCTTTAACAACTCTGAATAAATAGAATATCATGAATAAGAAAAACATGAATCCAATAATTGTATATAAATCAAAAATTCTTAGGATTTCTAAATCTGCTAAAAGGGTGTTTAGATTTTTATTAAAATAAATTCCAATCATTCCTGCAATCCATATAATAAACCAGAATATTGCAGATAGTTTTGAAAGATGATTTCTTTTATATGAGATAAAAGTCAAATATATCATAAAAAGCAAAAATAAAATTGCTAGTATTTCAAATCCTTGTAACATTTTTATTGTTTAATCCTCCATTGCAACATATTTAGTGCAATTTTTATCCCATCTAATGGAGTAGTCCCCTTATAATTATCATTATAAATTGTTTTAACTTTTACTTCTGTATGAGCAAGGTTATGCTTCTTAATATTTTTTAGCATTTCTGTTTCAACACCATAATCAGAAGAGTTCCAAACTATTTTAGGGTAAATACTTGTTCTAAATGCTCTATATCCTGTTTGAGTATCTGAAACCTTGCTTCCAAATAAAAAATTTGCTAGTTTAGAAAGAAAAATATTTCCTGCTTTTGCTTGAATTGGCATTGTTTTATCAAATTCTCTTGCACCAATTACTAACTCATATTTGTTTAATTTTTCTATAATCATGGGTATCTCATTTGGATCATGTTGCCCATCTGCATCAAGAAGAATAATTGCATCTGCACCTAACATTATGGCTCCTTCACATCCTGTTTTTAATGCTGAACCTTTTTTTAGATTTACAACATGTCTTAAAACAATTGCACCAGCTTGCTTTGCAAGCTGACTTGTGTTATCTTTAGAAGCATCATCAACAACTATGACTTGATTAACATACTTTTTTGTTTGGGTGATAACATCTTTTATGTATTTCTCTTCATTATGTGCTGGAATAACTGCTATGATTTTCATTTTAGATATATCAAAATCATTAGTTTTAGGGTTTTTTATCATAAAAAGATATGGGTTTTGAAGTATTATAAAGCTTATGCTTTTTGTAACTTGAAAGGAATTACAAAGATATGCTATGGATTATATAATTTAATTACAATTATTTATAAATCTCTCAAGATTATCTTAATAAGTTATAATAAACATTAATAAAAAGGAAAAATGAAATTAAGAAATATTAATTCTAAAAGAGTCTTAAACGCTTTTCTCAAAATGGGTATGCAAATAAAAAACCAGAGCGGAACTCATGTAGTTATTACTGGCATCATAAATGGAAAAGAAAAAACTTTTGTTATTCCTATTCATAAAAAAGAAATTCCAGTTGGAACACTTACAGATATCTTAAATCATCAAGCAGAAATATCAAGAGAAGAATTTTTTAAATATTATTAATCTAAAGGAAAATTCTTGTTGTCATTAAGGGTTTATCCTTTAAAAGTGCTTTTTTCTTAGATGGATCTGCTTCGATAAGCATTTTCATTCCTGTTCTTAAATTCTTTATTGCTTCTTCAGGAGTATCTCCAAAATCACTCATTTTAAGCTCTTCGCATCTTGCTAAGTAGACTATATGATTATCCATCTCTTCAGTGAGAATTGATACATTACAACTTAATTCTTCTGCCATTTTAGGTAATATTATTTAGTAAATCAAAGATTATAAAACTTTCTGTTTTCAAAAAATTAGACGGGGTAACTGGAGGGAAATTACAGAAATGTAGACAAAAAATTTAGGTGTATTTAATTGTAGTCACCCGGGTGACTACACCTCTTGATTTTGTAGGCACCTGTTTAACTTATTCCAAGATTCTATTACTTTTGGGTAACAATAATCTTTATAAAGGGGTTTTATATTGGTTTTTTATATATAATAGCATAAGCTGGTGATTCTAATAATTTAGGTGATGAAGAGGTTTGTGTATAATGGAAAAGATTATTAAAAATAACAGAAAAAATATAAGTAAGATTTTCTCAATTGCTATAACTGGAATTATACTTGGTTTGCTTTTAATTTCAGGACCTGCAAATGCTTTTGAATTAAGCTTAAGTTCTGATGTTGATAGTGTTGAAAGTGGAGATAAAATTATATTTACAACTTCTGTTAATATTAATGATTATGAAAATCTTCCAATTGACTCACTTACACTTAAGTTAAATGGGCCTGAAGAAATTTCATGTTCTTTTGATATAACTGGAGAGAAATTAGATTCAGATACATGTCATAATATTAATATAAAGAAAATAGCAGAACCTTCAATAGGAGAGGGTTATGGATATGGCTATGGTTATTATAATGGATATGGATATAATTTTGGCTATGGTTATGGATATACAGAACAAGTATTAACTTATGAAATAACTGTTCATACTCAAGATCATGCTGTTGGAGATTATGCAACTTCATTTATTGTTTCTGTTGATGGAAAAGAATTTGTTAAGAACGGAAATGATATTACAATAACTGCAAAAAAAAGTGATTCTCATTCAAGTTCAGGAAATACAGTTAATCATTCTGCTGTTAAGCCAGATACTAAAAATACAGAGACTACTTTAACATTTAATAATTTAGAAGATAGTTTGGATAATAATGATGAAACAATTAATGTAGGTAATACTCCTAAAAAAAGCTTGTTTTCCAGAATAACAGGAGCTGTTATTGGAGAAGATGGAGCTGGAAGAGGAGTATTTTATGTTATTGTATTTATTTTAGGAATTGCAATTCTTAGTGTTGTTGTTGCTTTAATAAGAAGAAGATAATTGGCTAAGACAACCTAACGGTTTTCTTATATCACAATTTTCTCTTATTATTTTTATTTATATTAGTTAAGAGCAAATTGTTCGCATCAACTTTCCCTAGATTTTGTTTATAATGTAAATCTATTAAACAATGTTTTATCTGTTCATCAAAATATTTTTCATATCAATTAAAAAATAATATCCTAAACATCTTAATCATCTCATCTGCAAATCTTTTGTCTTAATAAGATATAGATAAGATTAGTTTTATGCTGAATATCTATTGTTTAGATGTTTTTATTTATTTTTCTTAATAATTTTATTTTTTCTCTTCCTTCTTCTGTTTTTAGAAGCTCTGAATAAAATCTTCTAGCCATAATAAACTGGCTGTCAATAAAGGGTTTTAATTCAGCTTTACATTTATCGGGATTATCTCTACAGTATTTTGCCCATCTTTCAACCTGCTCAATATGTGTTTTGTCTCTCATTTTTATATCTAAATTTTTTTATTTTATTTTTAATTTCATTTATTTTATTGTTATCTATCTGTCCTTCATAAATTATTCTAAGGTGTTTTGCATCTTCAATATCTTTATCTGTTTTAAGATACTCTTCTTTAAATGCAATATTAGATTCTATACTTGAAAAATAGATATTTAGCTGTGTTAAAGGAAGTTTTGTTCTTTCCTTTAACTGCTCTAAATCAAGTTCATCTTTAGGAAACTTGATTTTCATTTCAGGAGGAAAATATCCTTTTTCATTTATTACATATCTAACACTATTTCCTTTAATTAAATATTCATTATAAATTACCTTGGGATTATCTGACTGCATACATGCAAATTTATTTTGAACTAAATCATTATGCATTTCTATAAATTTCTTTTCAGATATCTTCTCTATTATCATATCAATATCTTCTGTTCCTCTTGTTCTCCCATGAGCAATTGCAACAAATCCGGAACATACAATGTATTTAGCATGTTTTTCAATAATTGAGCATATCTCTTCTGCAAATTTATCAAGTATTGTTCTGTCATCAACAACTCTTTTTTTTATGTCTTTCATAACGATTCTCATCATTAGAAAGATATAATCTTTACTATAGATATGCAGGTGTTAACTGACGTACCTTATTTTTACTCCTTTGAAATACTCAAATATGGTTTTTTTGAATTTTTTGAATTTTTTTAAAAAATATATATCAAAAAATTACCACTCATTTTCGGTAAACTATATTTATATATAAGTTATGCATAAAATAACTAGAAGATTAATATAATCTTGAAAGAGAAAAATATTAAAAAAGAAAAAAGATGGTAAATAAAAAAGAAAAAAGCGTCGCTGTAATTCTGACATTTTTTGTATTGGGCATTTTGCTTGCATCTGGGCCTGCTGATGCATTTACAATAAGCTTGAATATTCCAAACAATGAAGTTGTTAAAGGAAAAACAATAAATTTTACCAGCTCAATTAATATTAATGATTATGAAAATCTTCCAATGGATTATCTCTTATTAGAATTATCTGGGCCTGAGAAAGTCTCATGTAAATTCCTCCCAAATGGAACAATTATCTCAGGATGCAAAGATATTAAAATTGATTTGTTAGAAAGTCCTGGTTATGGATATGGCTATGGATATGGGCAGTATAATAATTTAAGCTATAATTTTGGATATGGATATGGATTTTCAGATGGGAAGTTAATGTATAATTTTACAATGAGGACAATACATTATACATTTGGAACTTACAAAACTTCACTAAAAGTTGTTATTAATGGAAATGAATTTTCAAATAAGGGAAAGAACATAATGATCAAAAGTGGCGGAGGTTCTGGTGAACAGGACCTTAATATTAATGGGTGCTCCATAAGAGCAAAGAATGGAGAGGTTTACATACAAGGAGATTATCTTGGAGATAATAGTAAAATCAGCTTTAATTTTAATTTAAAAAATGCAGTTAATGGAAAAGGAACTTTAACTGCTCAAAAAGGCAAAACAAGAATTTCTTACAAATTCAATGTTGTGGAAATATTAGACAGTAATGATTCAATTATTACAATAAAAGTTAAAGGGGATTATAAGGTAAACAGAAGCAAGAAAATACAAGAAGAAGCTGTTATCTATATTGATAAAGAGATTAATACAATTAATTTAGTTGGAGAGGATATAGAAATTAATGACATGTTTGTTACATTTAATACTAAATGCAATTTATTTAATCCCTATGTAGATTAGTTGTTCTCTAATCAACATATGTTTTATTATCATAGTTATTACACTGTAAATTTGTTTATAAATGAAATTATTTGAGAGTAGTTATGGTGTACAAAAAAACAGGAATTGCATTTACATTAATTATAGGATTATTATTAGTAAGTTTATCTCTTAGTCTTGTTGCTGCAGATACATTACAGCAGTTATGCTTAACTAAAGGACAAAAAGCACTTTTCTCAGAGTGCAATTCTGCTATGGAAGATTATTATTGTGGAGTTGATTTATGTCCTATGTGTGTTACACTAAAAGATAATGGGGTTTATTGTCCTGCAAGTTTAAATGCATGTAATGATGCAGGAATAGATTCATGTACTTATTCTGATCAAGCAATAGAACCTAAACAACCTACTATTGATTCTGCTGTTGTTGTAATATTAAGTCCTGCTAATAATTCACAATTAGATGCAGGAGATATAGCATTTGCATTTAAAATAGGAAGTCATAGATTTCATACTTGTAATTTAATAATAAATGGAAATTCAGTAGATTCAAAGGTTGGCTCAAGTTCTTTACAAACAAGAAAACAATACGACTTTAATAATCAAACATTAACAGATGGAACTTATCAATGGAAAGTTCAATGCACTGAAATAGAGACAGATGGAGCAGATATTTTTGAATCTCCAATTCAAACATTGATTATTGGTACTGGAGATAATGGAGATGATACTGAACCTCCTGTTATTCCTCCAGTTGTTGAAAGTAAAGATATTATATTAGTAAGTCCTGCTCATGGCGCTTCCTTTACAGGAGACCAGGAAATAACATTCAACTATGAATTTAACAGCACTATTACTTTATCTAAAGTAACTGCATGTGATTTTATTATTAATTCTGAAACTAGTGCTATTAATATCACTGGACTAGCTCTTAGTAATAGTTATGTAAAATCATTGACAGTTGGAAGTTATGACTGGAAAATTCAATGTATGTATAATGGGAAGCAAATAAACTCTACAACTAAAAATTTGGTTATTAATGCTGTTCCTGCTCCTGCATCTAGTGGTGGAGGCGGTGGTGGCGGAGGCGGTGGAAGCTCTAGTATGACTTACACTTTGACTTCAGAACAATTTAGTTCAGGAGCAACTAAATCTCTTAAAAAAGGAGATAAGTTTAAAGTTACAATTGAAAATGAAACTCATCAGGTATTAGTTGATGCATTAACTACTACATCAGTTAATATAACTGTTTCAAGTGAACCTCAAAAATTTGAATTAATGCTTGGAAATATGAAAAAAGTTGATGTTGATGGAGATAATGTTTATGATTTATCAATAACATTAAAGAATATTGCAAGCAACAAAGCAGATATTGAAATCAAAGCTTTAACTGAACAAATTGAAGTTCAAAAATTAGAAAATGAAGAAACAAACTCAAGTGGAAATGAAACTGCTGTTACTAGGACTGGAATTACTGGTGCTGTAATTGGTGCTGGAAATTATGTAAAAAACAACTTGTTTGTTTCAATAGTTGTTTTAGTAATTTTAGTATTAGCTATTAGTGTTTATGGCTTGAGAAAAAAGAAAGGAATTGAAGCTGATGGAAAAGAATAAAAGAAATAATTTTTATTTATAATTTATCTTGGCCTGTTATCAGGACTTTCATAATGTTTTTTATGAATCCTATGTTTAAGATATCCATATCTTGATCTTGTTATTGGTTGTTCATCTTTTAAATAACGAGTGATATTCCCTAAATTAGTTAGTATATCTGTCATTTGTTTTTCTGTTAAATGCTCTTGATCAGAATCAGCAACAGTTTCATAATATTTTGCAATTTCTTCTCCTATTTCATTAATATGAGGAATAGATAAATTAATCACAGCTCTAAATATTTTATTTTCAAGTAAGTCTCTGTGTTGTGGAAGAGTTCTTCTATTAAATTCTCCGAAATTATTTATTCCTCTATTATTAACTAATTTTTCAAGTTGTTCAATAATTTCTGCTTTGTCCATGGGAATTATATTATAAAAATTAGGTTTAAAAGGCTAATGTTTTCTCAATAGAAAGATTTATAATCTATAGTGCGCTATAGATTACTATGGTTACAACTATACAAGTAAATGAAAGTCTTAAGAAAAAATTAGATGAAATAAAAATCCATCATAGAGAAACTTATAATGATTTAATCGAAAGATTAATTGAAAATTCTGCTCCTATAAATATGGACAGAGAAAGTCTGATTGCAACTATAGAAGTTTTGTCTGATCCAATTACAATGAAGAGTATAAAAGAGGCATTGGAAAGAATTGATAAAGGAGATTATGGTATTCCTATTGAGCAGGTAAAAAAAGAATTAGGAATAAAATAAAATGTATCAACTTAATTTTGACAGAGATGCTTTAAGTTCTCTGAAAAAACTAAAAAGAGGAGAACAGGAAAATCTTTTGCAGAGGATAGATAAATTAAAAGAAAATCCTTATTTAGGAAAAAGACTTTCAGGTAATTTATTTGGGTTATGGAGATTAAGAGTGGATAAATACAGAATTTTATACAAAATAGTAGAAGATAAATTAATTATAGTAATTCTAGATATTGGGCATAGAAAAGATGTTTATGATTAAAATTGTTTTATTGTAATCTATTAGAGCATAAGATTTGCAGATGATAAAATTAAGATGTTGAGGATAAATTATTTATAATTATTTTGTTAATATTAAACAAATAAGAGAAAAACAGATAACTTGTTGATTGTTTTAACAAGAGATAGATATGCGGGTTAATTTTTATAGTGAAATTATTTTCATTAGTTGAAAGTAGTAAGATACATATATAAAGAAAAAGAAATTACATTCATTATTAAAAAGAATCGGGAAAAAAGAGTGTGATGCAAAAAAATATGATAAATGCATCTGAAAAGAGTAGAAAGGGGTTATTATTGATAGTTGTTCTAGTCTTATTTATTGTTATTAATTCTTTTATATTAATTTATTATTCTAGCTTAGATAATTCAGAAAAAGAATTAACTATTGTTGGAAAAAATATTATTGTTGGTGATTCAATTACAGAAGGGGATTTAAATGATGTTGTTTTAGTTTCTTCATCAACTAGTTCCAGTTCTTCTTCGTCATCTTCACATTCGTCATCTAGTTCTTCTTCATCCTCAAGCTCTAGCATCTCTTCATCATCTATCTCTCCTTATTGCTCTGCAAATTGTGATTGGGAAGAACATCCAGAAGAATTATGCAAAAGATATGGATTTGATTATCTTGTATCAGAATGGACCTGTGAAAGTGATGACTGCAATGAATGCAAGGAAAGATATAATTGTGATACTTGTGAAGATTGTGGAACTAAGTGCAATTCAGCTTGTGCATGGGAACTAATAAGTGAAGATGATAAAGGAACTTCTATGACTGGAACTTGCTGCAAAGCTAATTGGGATACTGGAATTAATGCTGATGGTATAGCAGTTTATGTTTTTGGGGGGAATAAACCTAATCCTTTTTCATTGAAAGGAACAAATGGAACAATGGATTTAAGAGAAAAATGCACAGGAGATAAATATGTCTATTTTTGCGGAAAGGGGCCTATATGCGGTGATGGAGAAATAACAGGAGATGAAATATGCGAGGAAGATAATGATTGTAATGATGGAAATGTCAATACAGATGATAAATGTATTAATTGCAAGTGTGAAAATAGAATAATAGAATGCCGTAATGAAATTGATTGTGGAGAAGATGGATGGGTTAATGATTTTTGTGATAAAAATGATTTATTTGGGACCTGGATAGATTATAAGTGTCTTTATGGAAAATGCTATAATTCAACTGCAATAAAATTAAAAGAAGATTGCGGAGAGTCTTCTAGGTGCACACATCCTTGGCTTTGCGGGTGGGGCAAAAATTATTGTGAAGATAATGATGTTTATAGAAACAAGAGCGAGATTGAAAGAGGTTGCGCAGATAATGCTTGTTTTTCAAATACTACTATAATAAAAGATAAAGTTGATGATTGTGGAGAAGATGAAACTGGTGCCTGGAATTATTATTGTTTTGATAATGATGTTTACAAAAATAGAAGTGTTTTTGACAGAGGATGCTTAAATGCAGGATGTTTTTTAAGTTCCAGTGTTGAAACACAAAAAGATGAAGAATGCGGAGAGGATTCTTATGGTGATTGGGAAAATTATTGTGTTGGGGATGAAGTATGGGGGAAGAGAGATGTATATGATAAGGGGTGTTCAGGTGATAAGTGTTTTGTGAAAGAAGATGAGGAAAACAAAAAAATAAAAGATTGTGACCTTGGATGTTCAGAGGGAGAGTGCAAAGAACCATTATGTGGTGATGGAATAATAAATAATGATGAAGAGTGTGATTTAGGGGCTAATAATGGAAAAATTTGCACTCCTTCTTATGATGGAAGCTGCACTTATTGCTCTGAACAATGTATGAATATAACTTTAACAGATGGTTATTGTGGTGATGGAAATATTGATGATAGTTATGAACAATGTGAAGCAGATAGTGATTGCGATGATGGAAATGAATATACAACAGATAGCTGCAATAAGTGTTCTTGCATTTATCAAAATCTAACTTGTGTTACTGATTATGATTGCGATAATGGATTATATTGTGATGGAGAGGAAAAATGCATTAATAATGAATGTGTAGATGGAAATGCAATAAACTGCAATGGATTTGATTTAGAAGAAATTTTTAACTGCACTTTTGATTCTAATGAATACACATTAGAAATATTCCCTGGATTTGAATCTATATGTGATGAAGAAGAAGATTCTTGCACAATGAGTGTTGTAAATGTTACTAGTTCATGCAGTATTGAAGAATGTGGTGCTGAATGTGAAACAGGCGGAGATTGTGGAGATATTTGCACAAAAACATCTCATAAATTATATCCAATTAATAATTGTGTTGATTGTAAATGTAAAGGTTCTGGAGGAGAAAAATGTGTTGTTGGAAAATGCGGAGCTGTTTGTGATGAAGATAGTGACTGCTCATGTTCTGCTGATTACTGCAATGAAACAACTCTTTATGATTATCCTGAATATTCTGAATGTGGAACTGCTGGTGAAAATGCTTGTTTATGTTCTGCTTGCACTCCTGTTTTAATTCCAAATTCAAGTTTATGTGGCTATATTGAACCATATTGTGGTGATAAAATAATTAATAAGGATGAACAATGTGAAATAGATTCTGATTGTAATGATGATAATAATTATACAATTGATACCTGTATTGGTTGTGTTTGTGAACATAAAGATATAAACTGTTTTGAAGACAGTGAATGTGGAGAAGATGGATGGAAAAATGATTTGTTTTGTGATAGTGAAGATGTTTTTGATTTTTGGATAAATTATACCTGCATAAATGCAGGAACAGCAGATAGTTATTGCATAAGCAATGAATCTATAAAGTTTAAATTAGATTGTGGAGAAGATGTCTTTGGAAATTATACAAATTTCTGCAAGGATAATGATAAATGGAAAAGCAGAAATATTGTTGATAAAGGATGTTTAAATGATGCTTGTTTTTCAAATGATTCTGTTCAAGAAGAACTTGTATTAGATTGTGGGGAAAATAGTGCTGGCAATTTTACTTACTATTGTTATGATAATGATGTTTGGAAAAACAAAACAAATTATTTGAGAGGATGTTTGATTGGAGAATGTTTTGAAAGCTCCAATGTTACAATATTGAAAAATGAAGAATGTGGTGTTGATTCAACTGGAACTTGGAATTATTATTGCAAGAATGATGATGCATGGAGAAACAGAACAAATTATTTGAGAGGATGTTCTGATGACGAGTGTTTTGAAAATCCTGATTTTGATGATGAATTATATGAAAATTGTTCATATGGATGTGCAGATGGAGAGTGCAAAAAACAAGAGTGTAATTATTCCTGCTTTATTCCAAATACATTAGGAGATAATACTACTGAAATAATTAATATGGATGTTAATAATGAAACTAAACTGCAAAAATTATTAGATGATGCAGGTTATTCAATTAATGTTATAAATGACCAGACAAATATCCAGGCATGGGATTCTACTCAGATAGTGGAAATAGAGGTTCTTTATTTAGGAAAAGTTGCTGATTATGCCCATGTATTTGGTTATTATTTAAATGGAGATAAAAATACTTTTGTTCCTTTGTTTGAAGACAAAAATCATCCAGGATATAACAAATCAATTGCAAGTATAGGAGATACATTTACAATTAATGTTGAGAAAGGAGATAGGCTTGGATTTGCAATAAAAGAATATTACCTGGATAAGAATGAGTCTTATTATACTGAAAATGCATTAAATTGGGATGGATTAGATCATGCGATTGTCTATGATTTATGTGATGAGTTTGTTATTGGTTTTGAAGACAGCTATAAGGATTGGGATTTCCAAGATTTAGTTGTTAGTGTTAAAAGATTAAGTTGTGAAGCACCTAGATGCACTAAAAATTCTGATTGTGGAACAGATGGCTGGGTAAATGATTTGTTTTGTGATAGTGAAGATGTTTTTGATTTTTGGATAAATTATACCTGCATAAATGCAGGAACAGCAGATAGTTATTGCATAAGCAATGAATCTATAAAGTTTAAATTAGATTGTGGAGAAGATGTTTTTAGTTCTTGGAATAATATATGCAAAAATGATGATAAATGGAAGCAAAGAAATGTTGTTGATAGAGGATGTTTAAATGATGCTTGTTTTGAAAATAATTCAGTTGAAGAAGAATTTGTAATTGATTGTGGGGAAGATAATATTAAATTTGGAAACAATTACTGCTATGATAATGATGTATATAAAAATAAAAGCATTTTTGATAGAGGGTGCTTAGCTGGAGAGTGTTTTGAAATATTTAATTTCTCTGTAATAAAACAACAGGAATGCGGTGAAAGTGAATCTAGTGACTGGAATAATTATTGTTATAATAATGATGTTTGGAAAAATATAACTAATATCGACAGAGGATGTTTGGGAAATTCTTGTTTTGAACATAGTTCAATCAATATGACTTTTGTTGAAGATTGCGGAGATAATTCATATGGAGAATGGAATTATTTCTGTAAAGATAATGATAAATGGAAAAGCAGAACAGAAATAACAAATAGATGCTTAAATGGAAATTGTCTTGCAGATAATGAAACAAAGGAATTAAAAGTTGAAGATTGCGCTTATGGATGTGCAAATGGAGAATGTTTGCCTGAATGTAATGAAGATATTGATTGTAAAGCAGATTATTGTGAAGAAGATTATTTTTGCGAGTTAAATAGTTTATATAAAACAAAAACTTGCTATGATTATAGTTGTGTTAATCAGCAATGCGAAGTAAAAACAAATTATAACCAGGAATTTGATCATGAATGTGAAGATTTGTGCATATGCGGACAGTGTTTTGATTTAAACTGCTTCTGGGGAAATTGTGATTTTACATTTAATTTTGGATGCAGTAAACCAGAAGTTATTTGTACTGGGGAAGAGTGTTAGATATATTACAAAGCAACTAATCTAAATGATATTTGTAGATATAAACTTCTTAGTATAATCATGTTTAAAAGCAAAATTACTATAAAATAGTAATATGAAAAGTCAATTATTTGTCTTTAGTTTAGTTCTTATTTTAAGTTTTAGCTTAATTTATCCTGTTTTAGCTACAACAGCTGCTGCACAAGGACAAGCAACTGTTCATGTAAGTCCTGGAGAAACAATAGATAGAGTAATTAGTGTTCCTAATCAAAATGATTTTCCAGTAAATATAATTATTAATGCTTCTACAGATACAAAAAACATAATAAAAATTAAAACTCCTGAATTTACATTACAGCCAGGAGATACAAAAAAAGTTGAACTTACAATTAAGGTATTAGAAGAAGCAAAATCTGAAAACAAAATAAATGTTTTATTTAAACCCCTAAATGAAAGCCAAAATCCTGCAGGAATTGTTGTTAAAATAACTACTATTCCAGATAAAAATGAAGAAATTGATGAAGAAGATAGTAATGAAATAATAGATAATCCTGATAATACAGAAGATGCGGATACTAATTCTTCAATAACTGGAAATTTGATTAATGATATGAAAGAAACAATTAATATTCCTATTACTCCTATAAATCTTGCTATTGGAATGACTTTGATTACATTAATATTATTTATCGTGGCATTAATATTGTTGTTTAGAAGAACTAAACAGGGAATAGAACTTGTCGAACAAGAAAAAGAGGAGAAAAAGAGTAAATCCAAAAAGAAAGTGAAAAGGAATGAATAAAACCCTTGGTTTTTTATTTGTATTTCTTCTTTTGCCTAGCTTGCTGGCTGTAGACGTAGGTTTTGTTGTAAAAGATTCTGGAAATCCTAGCAGCTATAGTGTTATTACTAATTCCATTACTAGTTTAGGTTATTCTTATGAATTAATTGATGATTCTCAAATAAATAATGTTAATTGGAATAATTATCAGATGATTTTAGTTTGGGAAGAAACACTTTCAAATGTTAATTCAATCCCAATAAAGCAAAAAAAGAGTTTAGTTGCAAATCATTATTATGTTGAAAACTGGGGAGTGGCTGATTATGCAAATTGCATTGGTTCAAATAATTATGAATACGGGAATATATTAGTTAATAATCAAATTACAGAAGAAGTAACAAATCCAATTAAATTTTATACTAGTACGATTCCTGTTACTTGTGTTTTACCTTATAATTACAAAGAAAGAGCATCTGGGTTATCAAAGATAATTACTTCTAATACAAATGACAGGGTAATTGTTGGAACAATAAATAAAAATGGAGCTTTATATAGTGGAGGAGTTGCAGGAGATAAAATTGTATTTTTTGGTGCAACAGAGACAAACTATTGGACTTCAAGTACAGAAAGATTATTTAAAAATTCAATAAGATGGTTAATTGGAGAAGATAAAGATGGGGATGGTTATTTTACTCCTCAGGATTGCAATGATAATGATGCTTCTATTCATCCTGGAGCTAATGATGTTTTTAAGAACTGCATAAATGACAAGCCAATTATATTTTCAATGAATAAGGTGATTACTGAAGAATCTGAAACAGCTGAAATTGTTGTTGATGCTATTGATCCTGAAGGAGATGAACTTACATATTCAATAAATGATAATAGATTTGAGCAGGATGGAAATACTTTTTACTGGGAAACTGATTATGGTGATGAAGGAGTTTATTATTTTACAGTAATTGTTAGTGATGGAGAATTTTCAGATTCAATAGAAGTTGAAGTGGATGTAAGAGACAAAAATCAGGCTCCTGTTTGCGCTAATATTCCTGCATTACAATTTAATGAAGATCAGAGCCTTTCTATTGATTTAAATGATTATTGTTCTGATGCTGAAGGAGATCCTTTAGAGTTTAGTGTTTATGATAGTTCTGAGGATATTTATTTTGATGGGAATATTTCTGCTTCAGAAAACTGGAATGGAAATGGATGGATTATTTTTAGTGTAACAGATGGCTGTGATGAGATTTTAACAAATAAAGTCTCTGTAAAGGTTAATCCTATTAATGATAAACCTATTTTAATTAATTATTCTCCAAGAGGAGTTCTAAGAATTTTAGAAAATGCTGAACAGCTGCTTTATGCTAACTTCTTGGATATTGATGGAGATGATTTACATTTAACTTGGTTTTTGGATGGGAAAGAGTTGGATAATGCAGAAGAGGAATATGAGTTCTCTTCTGGGGAAAAAGGGACTTATGAATTAGAGGTAGTTGCATCTGATGGGGAATTTGAGGAGAGCCATACATGGAATATTTTTGTTGGAGAGCCAAGTGATTTCACCTGCTCTGATATTGGCGGATTTGTTTTTGAAAAAAATCAAAGATGCACTGGAGAAATAATAGGAGTTAGGGATACAAATTATTGTTGTTCAATTGAACCTGAACTAGGATTTAATGACATAAACAGATGTTCTGTTAAAAATTCAGAAGTTACAATTGATTTCAAAGATATATCTGAAAATGATGAGTTTGATGTTGGAGAAACAATGAACTTCAGAGTTAAGGTTAAGAATTATCTTGAAGACAGCATAGATGCAGATGTTGAAGTTTATTTGTATGATTTAACTGCTGATGCAGTAGTTGAAGAATATGATGATTCAGTTAGTTTAGATGAAAATGAAGAGTCAATAGTTAGTTTTGAAATTAAGATTCCAGAAGATTTAGATGAAGATGATGGATATGCTTTGTTTGCTAAAGTTAAAGATGAAGAATGCAATGAAAAATATATTAAAGTTGATATCCAAAGGGAGGACCATAATCTAATTATTGATAGTTTTAAATTTAATAATGAATTTTCCTGCGGGGATTTTGTTTTAATTGAAACTCTTGTTAAAAATCTTGGAAGTGAAGATGAATCTGCATATATTACTATAACAAATAGTGAGCTGGGAATAAATGAAAGACAGAATTTTGATATTGAAAAATTCGATGATAAAGATGAAGTTAAGAGTAATTTCCAAATAAAACTTCCTGAAGATGCAGAAGGAGAATATGAATTAAGAGCAAATGTTTATTTTCAAGGAGGAAACAATTATGTAACTGCTCCCTTGAATGTTTATTGCAAAAAAGTGAATCAAGAGGCAATTGAAACAAATGAATTAGCTTTAATTAGTTCTAATACTGAAGTTGGAGATAAAACTAATATCTCTGGTTTGTTAATCGGAGGCATTATTGTTACTGTGATTTTATTAGCAGGATTTTTAGTTATGCTGTTTTTAACCTTGAATAAAAAGGATTAATTTTTAGATATTTTCCACATATGTTCAAAATAATCTTTTAGGCTGTCTGCAAAAGATTTAGATTTAATTAAAATTGAAAAAATTGTATCTCTCCACGAAACAATCAAGACTTTATCATTAAGTATATCTATATTTCCAGGTATGGGGGTTTCTATAAACGCCATAGTTAAGAACTTTGATTTATTTGCAAACCAGGATTTTTTATATTCCTTATTAACAATCCCCCTATTTTTAAGCTTACTAGAAAGCTCTACAATACTGTTATAAAAAAGATTAGAATCTTCTCCATATTTTTCATCGTGAATGTAGAAAAATAATAATTCATCGCCTTTTTTTGAATTTTTTAATAGCTTTTCATAAGCAGTTCTTAATCCTTTTTTTCCAATAAATATTTCTGCTTCCTGATGGGGTTTTATTTCCTGAAGTTTTTCTAAATCTGGAAGAATTTTATTTAAAGATTGTTTTTGCTCTAATATTTCTGTTTCTTTTTTGTCTAAATAATCAACTAAATTATATGGAGATGATGCTTGAAAATACTTTGTTTTATTTTTTATAATAAAACTTACAACTCCTTTATCTATAAGTCTGTTAAGTATATCATAAACATTAGAATAAGATACTCCTGACTTTTTTACAATAAATCCTGCTGTTGTGCTTCCTAGCTCACTTAAAGCTAAGTAGACTTTTGCTTCTCCTTCTGTAAGTCCTATTTTTAATAAATTAAAAATTTCATTATTTATCATGGTTGTTTTAAGGAATTATAATATAAAAATCTTTTTATTACTCCTACTGTACAGGGGAACTAATTATTATAATTAAACTTTGCTAAATATTATGGAGGGTTAGGAGGAAACATGCCCATATGCGGATTTAATCAAAAAATGCTTGAAGGACTAGAAGCATTTAATCTTGGGCTTATAGAAAAAATGCCATTATGCGGATTTAATAAAAGAATGCTTGAAGGTCTCACAAACTTGAATGAAGGATTAGTGGAACATGGATTATTTTCAAGAGCTGAAAAAAATAATGAAACTTTAGACCAAGCAATAAAACGAGAGATTTCAGATATGTCCAGATTAATTCTGGAACTTAATAGGATTGATGATACTGCTAAGAGAATTTTAACAGAAGGCATAGTAAAATATGCTATGGGATTCTATTTAATTATGAGAGCAAATGGAGTAAATAATATTCAAACAAATTATAAAGATATAATTGAGGGACTCAGCAATTATTTTTTTGAAATGGATAAAAAATATTATGGAGAATTAGAAGGCAAGCCAGAAGATATGAAAGAGCTTGCTCAATATCTAAATCAAATGAATTTACTGGAGAAATAAAAATGCCGCCAAGTGGGTTTAGCCAAGAAGCAATAAATGGATTATTAGACTTTGTTGGGGATATTTATAATAATACATTAACAAAATATAAAGGACAAAATCTTTCTGAAGAGAGATTTCTAAATCAAAGTATAGAATATTTAAATAGTATAGTAGAAAAGTCTATCCCTATAGCTTTAGATGGAATTGTTTCAGAATTAGGGATAAAGGGTTTACAAGCATTTGTTTCTATAAACTTTAAAGATTTAATTAACGAAATTCATCAGGGCAAAAAATCAGAGGGAGAAGCTATGCAGACAGAAATAAAGCATATTGATAGTTACTTATCTAAATTCAAAATTTGATTAGATTATTACAAATAAAAAGCCTTAAAAACATTGAAATTCTTGTATTTTTGTAGACAGGCTGGCGCGTTAGCCCTGCGCCATTTGCAAGTGGGCTTTAGGCAGGCTTAAGGGAGGAAGTGATATGAACTTCAGAGAAACCTAAATTAGACGTTGAGGTTTTGTCCTTTTTGATCTTGCTGTTGTGAAATGAGTCAGGCCTTGATCGGAGCAGCTCTAATCAGTAGTTAAGATGCTTAGAGGGTAGCGAAACTGAGAAAGATTTAGATAACTTTTCTAAGGTTTGTTGAGCAACCTCCTGGTCTACTTTTTATTTTAGTATTTTTCATTAAATGTTTCTGTATTCTACAACCGAAACATTTAAATAGTATTATGAATATATATTCATAATTAAATTGTATGAATAGGAGGAAAAATAAAATGCCAAATATGGATGGAACTGGACCAAATGGAATAGGGCCTATGACTGGAAGAGGATTAGGGCCATGTGGAGCTGGTCTTAGAGGATATGGAAGAGGCTTTGGTAGAGGATATGGAAGAGGATTTGCTTTTAGAGCAAGACTTAATCCAGTAAATCTAACAAAAGAAGAAGAAAAGAAAATTCTTGAAGCAGAGCTAAACGAAGTTAGTTTGGAAAAGCAAGAAATTGAAAAAAGATTAAAAGAAATCAAGTAATTTAATATGGTAAGACCAAGATTATGCAGAAGAGTAAGATTTAATCCTAATGTGACTTATTTTAAGCCAAGAGGGATCCCTTTAAGACAGTTAAATGAAGTTATTTTAACTATTGATGAATTTGAAGCAATTAGATTAAAAGATTTAGAAAGCTTAGAACAAGAAGAATGTGCTAAAAAAATGAATATATCTCAGCCAACTTTTCACAGATTAGTTGTAAGTGCAAGAAAGAAAATTTCTGATGCAATAATTAATGGTAAAGCAATAAAAATTGAAGGTGGAAACTTTTCTTTTAGATAATTTTAGTTTCCTTGCATTTCCTAAAAACTTTTAAACCATGGATTTTTTAGGGTTTTATGGAAGAAGAAACAAATATACAAACAGAGGCTGCTGAAACAACAGAAAGCCCAACAGAAGAAATAACAGAAAGTGCTGAAGAAACAACTTCTACAGAAACTTCTGAAACTTCTGAAGCATAAAACTAAACTGATATGTTTTATGTATTTTTAATTTTTTATCAGGGCAGGGGGGTGGGATTTTTGTTTTAGAAAAAATTAATTATATTGATAAGGTTAATAACTAATACTCTTGCTGATGAGGGAATTAAAATGTTTATGAGATTTCTTTTTATATTAATTATATTTATATATACTAATATATTTAATTTATTATGAATAAAAAGGAGAAAACTTTCTTAGGAAAGACAAGTTTTATCAAAGAATACCTTTTTCTGAAAAAAGGTAATCCAAAATCAACTTTCTTATTTGAAAATAAAAAAGGGCAGTTTTATCTGGTTGCAGCAATATTAATTGTTATGATACTTTTTGGTATTTTTAGTGTTAGAAGTTATGCTGTTGTTAATTCAGAACCAAGAAAAGTGCAAGATATAAGTAGCGAATTAAAAGAAGAAACAGCAAGAATAGTTGATTATGGTATTTATTCTGCATCAAATATAACTCAGTTATATGAAAACTTTACAGATAAGGATTATTCTGAATATTTTTTAAAGAAAACAGAACAAACTAATGTTGTTTTTATTTATGGAAATAAAACAAATCTTTATAGTATTCAGTATCTTCCTACAGAAACAGGAACTGTTTCTGCTACTCTTGGGGGAGCCTCAACTGTATGGAATGAAGAAACAACTTATATTAATAAAACAAAAATAATTCCTATTGCTGGAAGTACTGTACTTACTGTAAATCTTTTTGATAAAGAATTTAAATTTGATTTAAGAGAAAATCAAATGTTTTACTTTATTGTTGCTCAACAGCAAGAAGGGGAAATTTATGCTGAAAGAAATTAAAAAGAATTAAATAGGAGAAAATACTGATAAGAAAATATATTAATAATCCATTAAGACACAAGCTAAGCTGAGGATATGATTAAGATATTTAAAATAAAATAGAAAATAATATGAAAAAGAGGATGAATAAATTGGGGCTGAGTTTAATTGTTTCATATGTACTTTTAGTTTCAATTGCAGTTGCACTTGGTGCAATTTCTTATGTATTTTTAAAAGAATATCCCAGTATAATAAAAGAACCTGTTGATTGCAAAGATGATACTTCTATAACATTAGTAGGATACACAAATTCCAGCACAGAATTAAAACTAATAATAAGGAATAATGGTTTGTTTAATGTTAATGGATTTATGATTGCTGTTGGAAATATAACTGGAAGAGTTCCTATTGAAAAATTATGGAGTGCAGATGGTTCACCTACAAATCTAACTAAAGGAAGTTACAATTTTAAAAATCCTCTAAGACCTGAAGAATCGATTCAGACTATTTTTGTTAAAGAAGCTGGTTATGATGTAAAGAAGATACAACTGCAACCATTTATTATTGGAGAAAATGGAGACCAGATATTATGTTCAAAAAAAGTTATAACTCAAAAAGTTGATGCTTCACTAACTCCAATAGAAACCTGCGGGGATAATATTAAAGACCCTGGAGAAGATTGTGATGGAAGTGATTTTGGTGCGAGTTATGATGGAACTTGTGTGAGTTATAGTTCATCTGTATATTCTTCTGGGGATTTAAAATGCACTTTTGGTTGTTCAATTAGCACTGTTAATTGTGTTTTAATTGGAGCTCCAGAAACATGCTCAGATGGAGTTCAAAATCAGGGAGAAATAGGAATAGATTGTGGAGGGCCTTGTACTGCTTGCACGACTGCTCCAACATGTTCAGATGGAATTCAAAATCAGGGAGAAACAGGAATAGATTGTGGAGGGCCTTGTACTGCTTGTTCTCCAGCTGGCGCTTATATAAAATTCAAGACAAGTAATTTAAATTATCCAGATACTTCACAGATATACTATAATAATGGAACTTGTGGAATTAATTTAACAGAATATAGCCGTACTAATACTTGGTATAATGATGCTGGTGTAAGTTGCGATAATCAACTTGGTGCAGGAAATTTCCTTTTCAGTATACCTGGAATAGATATGTTCACTTATTCAGGTAAACCTCTTTGCTCAAATTTAAGATTATATAAAGACGGGGATTTCCTTAATGTTTGTGGGAATAATGGAAACTATATTGGATACAAGAGATTTACAAAAACAGCGAATAAAATATCTCGTTTTTCAACAGATTCTAGCAAGGAAATAAGTTGCACAGCAACATGCTCAGATGGAATTCAAAATCAGTATGAAACAGGTATTGATTGCGGAGGGCCTTGTACTGCTTGTGCTTATGTTAAATTCAGGACAAATGATTTAACTTATGATACTTCAGGATCTGCAATAGCATATACTACCTCTACAGAGTGCAATGGTTTAACTAATTTAGAAAAATTTATTGGGGGAGCTAAAATTAATGACGCAGGAACTTGTTCGAGTACTTTTAGTTCTGCGGAGGGATATGTATTAGTATTTTCAAATATTCCCGGAGATATATCTCCTTATTCTGGGACAACTTATTTATATAAAATAAATAGTCCTTCATATGGGACCTATGCTTGGGTTTGCACTTATGATGCTTCACTAGGTAGACATATCTATAAAAAATATACTAAAGATGCTGGGACAATCTCCACAGATAGGTTATCAATAGACCCAACTAAAGAAGTATCCTGTTAATCAAAAATCTTTATATAGGGGAGTTGGTTTATTATCTGAAGATAATAAAAGAGCACTAAAATAGTAAAATAATATTGAGACAGCAAAAAAGAGATGGAAATGAGAAAGATTAAAACAAAAAGAGCAGTGAGTCCTGTTGTTACAACAGTTCTGTTAATTGCTATGGTGATTATTATTGCTATTATAGTTCTCTTGTGGTCAAGGGGTTTTCTTAAAGAAAAAATATTAAAACAAATTGGAGGAGCTAACAAACCAATTGCAAGTGTTTGCAATGAAGTAAGTTTAAGAACATTTGCAAATGATGATGCAACATTTGGATTTACAAATATAGGAAATGTCCCTATTTACGGCATTCAATTGAAATTAACTGAATCTGGTTCAGGAAGTACATACACAGAAGGCATGGTTAGAAAAGTAAATCCGGGATTATCAACAACAATTGAAACTTATCCTTACACAGATTATACTAATATTGAAATAGTTCCTATTTTGCTTGGAAAAACAAAAGGAGGAGTATTAAGAGAATACAATTGTTCTGAAAATGGATTTAGGGTTTAAAAGAAAAAAGTTTGGTAAAGGTGCACAGTCAGATGTAATATCAACTGTTTTGTTGATTTTATTGGCAATAGTTGCTATTGGAATTTTATCTGCATTTATTGTTCCTTTTATAAAAGACAGACTTTCTTCTGGAAATTGTCTGGATTATGTAGGTAAATTTGAAATTGCAAATAATCCTGCATATACCTGCTATAATCTTTCTGGTTTGAATAATATGAGTTTGAAAATAGATGTTGGGGATATTCAGAATTATAAGGGATTTGCAGTTGAATTTGATTTAGGAGCTACATCAGAAACTTTTAAAATATATAATGGAACAACAGACCCTGTAAAGATGTATAACGGTTCCAGTTCAATTAAACTCCCTGATAATAATGGAGCTGAAACTTATTTAATTGCAGTAAATCCAAAACCTGAATCAATTAGTTTGTATATTATCCTTGAAAGCGGGGAAGTATGCGACACTGCAGATTCTTTAGAGTTTATTTCAGATTGTCCATAAACATGAAAAATATTAAATCACAAATTTGGGTTGAAAATGCAATTTATATCCTTATTGCAGTAATTATAATGGCTGGGCTGTTATCAATAGCTTATCCTCAAATAGATAAATTAAAAGACAAGAATATTATGAAGCAGACACTTAGTGCCATGAATGTTCTCGATGATAAAATAATAAAACTTCAGCAAGCAGGAGAGGGAAATGTTAGAACAGTTGATTTCAAAATATCTTCGGGGCAATTAGAGATTGATGCTCCTAATAATACTCTAAGATACATACTAGAAGATACTAGATTGGAATTATCTGAAATTGGTCAGGAAATAGAATATGAAAATAAGATATTTATTAAAACAGAAAGATTTGGAGATAATTTCAAGATAACTGCAAGAAAAGATTATTCAAATATCCTGAACATAACTTACAAGGGACAAGAAGCAGTAAAAACACTTTATGCTGGAACAACTCCTTACTCACTTGTACTTGAAAATAAAGGTTCAGATATGGCTGCTGGAAAAACAAACATAGATATAAGTGCATAAAATTTGAATAATTTATTAAGGCATAACAAAGATTTTTTAAACTACAAAACATGTTATATTATACAAACTAAAAGAGGAAAAATGAGCTTAATAGAAATTAATTTAAATCCCAGTATCCCTGCATTGCCTAAAATAGAGGATAAAACAAAGATAAATATAAGGTATGCTCTTATTCCTCCTTATGCAAGTGTTCATATTTATTGGGATAAAAAAGAAGGAGAATTAATTTATCATCTTGAGGAGCCTATTTTAAATAGTTATGAAAAACAATTATTAGAAACCCTTGAAAGAACCTTAGGAGAGATGGTTAATGTTAATGTTTTAATTGAAAAAACAGTTGAGTCTATGATAGCTTATATCGACCAAACTTCAAGATTATTAATTGAAGAATTAGCATTAAAAGTAGATACTACATCTTATAAAAAAATATTTTATTATTTGTTTAGGGATTTTGTTGGATTAAATAAAATTGAGCCTTTAATGAAAGATTATTTTATTGAAGATATAGAATGTAATGGAATTGATACTCCTGTTTACATTGTTCACAGGCTATACAGGAATATGAAGACAAATATTGTTTATAATTCACTTGATGATCTTTCTAGTTTTGTTGAAAAAATAGCACAGAGATGCGGGAAATATGTTTCTTATGCAAATCCTTTGCTTGATGGAAGTTTGCCTGATGGAAGCAGAGTTAATGCAACATATACTAAAGATATTACCAGCAGAGGCCCTACTTTTACTATAAGACGTTTTACTAAAACTCCCTGGACTCCAATTCAATTATTGAATATGAAAACACTAAGCCCAGAAATGCTTGCTTATTTCTGGATATTATTAGATTATAAATCAAATATTTTAATTACTGGAGGAACTGCTTCTGGTAAAACAACTTTGCTTAATGCAATTGCATTTTTTATTCCTCCTGAATCAAGAGTAGTTTCAATTGAAGACACAAGAGAATTAAATCTCCCAAGAGAAAACTGGCTACCGAGTGTTGCAAGAAGTGCACTTGGAACAGGAAGTGTTGGAGAAGTTGATTTATTCAGTTTATTAAAAAATTCATTTAGACAGAATCCAGATTATGTAATTGTTGGAGAAGTTAGAGGAAAGGAAGCTTTTGTATTATTTCAGGGAATGGCCTCTGGACACTCTTCTATCAGCACTATGCACGCAGATTCAGTTGATACATTAGTTAAAAGGTTAGAGACTCCTCCAATTGAATTATCCCCTACTTTGCTGAATACTTTGGATTGTGTTGCTGTAATGACTCATGCAGTTGTTAATAAACAAGAAACAAGAAAATTAAGAGAAGTTATTGAAATTGTTAATGTTGACAATGCAGGAACTGCACTAACAAATACTCCTTTTATATGGAATGCAAGAGAAGATGTATTTTATTTTAAAAAAGACAGCAGAGTTTTTCAAAAAATATCCAAAAAATTTGGATTAACATTTGAAGAATTAAACAGAGAATTTGACTTAAGAGCGAGATTATTATATGAAATGCAAAAAAGAGGAATTTCTGATTTCAACAAAACTCAGAAAATAATTAATGAATATCATAAAAATCCTCAGGTAGTTCTTCAGACATTTGGCATAATGGGCAGTCCAGCTGGCAGCCAGCAAACAGAAAATTCTGGTGAGAGTATTCAAGACAGTATGAAGGATTTTATGTGAATCTTTGATGTTTATAATCTATTAAGACATAAGATTTGCGGATGAGAAGATTAAAATGGTTATTATTAATTTGATGTTAGTAGATTCTTTGATTGTTTTATTAAGATATAAACATTTTAATTTATTATTAATCACAATTCAAATTCTTCGATAAAATTAACTATTGTTTTGTATTTTTCTATGAATTTAAATCCTTTTTCAGTTAGAGAAACAAATCTCTGGTTTTTTGCTGATATTTCTTTAATAAACCCTCTGCTTAATAAATCTAAATAATATTCTTTAAATCTACTTGAAGATAAATTAGATTTTCTTAATAAGGGAGTTGATTTTATATAATTATGATTATCCTGAATTATTTTTAAAATATCCCTCATTATTTCTAGTTTTCCTCTCTTCATTTTAGTTGCCTGTTTTTTTAATTACTTTAAATAGAATTAGCAAGAAAATTCCTGTTGATGCAAGATAAATAAACAGCTGGAAATTATTGAAAACATCTGGAATTAATATGTCCAGGATGTTTAATATCCAAAAAATAAATAGTAACAGATAAATCATGTATAAATTATTTTTCTTATGTTTGTTATTGTGAGCAAAATAAAGCATTATTGAAATGGATATAACTAATATTAGATTTAATAAAAGATGGATTATAGGGTTTCTCGTTATAATACTTATCACCGCAATTAAAACAGCTAATGCATGGAAACTATAAATTTTATTTGAATTATTTGATTTCCACATAACACTATATAACAAATAAAATATAGACATTGCACTGAAATACATAAATAATAACAGAGTTAGATTTCCAAACTGATTAAAAACTTTTGGTGAAAAATCAATTATCCGGTTTATCCCAAAATACAATAAAATAACCTTGATAAATGACCTGAAGAAATAAGCTAATGCAAAAAACAAGAAACTTAATCTAAAATACTTTAATCCTTTGTAAGAACTTAATTCGTAAAGTTCTTTTGTTCCAAAATAAATAATTAAGCTGCATGCAATTATAATAAAAGAATATAAAATTTCTGTTCCAAACCCAGCTACAAGAAATTTATCTGCTAGTTGATTCCCTAGAATAACTTTTCCTGAAATTGGTGGCATTTTAGTTAATTATACATATTCTTTTTATATTTAAGTCTTTATAAGACCTATGGATTTTTAATCCATCTTCTTTAAATAAGAAATTTTTCTAATAAAATTATGAAATTCATATCAATGAAAGGAGGTAAAATGGAAAGAAAATATGTACTAACAATAATGGCTGTGTCCCTTGTTGCTATTCTTGGGGTTGGAGCTGTTTCTGCATTTGGTTTTGGAAATGGATTCTTTAATTCTGCAACTGATGAAGAAAAAGCTGCTATGAAAGAAAACCAAGATGCAATGAGAACTGCTATTGAAAATAATGATTATGCGACATGGAAAACTCTAATGGAAGGACAAATTGCACAAATGCAATCTAAGATAACTGAAGAGAATTTCAATGATATAGTTGCAAATCATGCAAAAATGTCTGAGATGCAGTCAGAAATGAATACTTTAAGACAAAAGTATGGCATGGAAAGCGAAAATCCTGGCATGAGAGGCGCGGGAAAAGGTGAAGGGAAATGTCCTTTTGCTGAATAAAATTATTTTTTTTAATTCTTAAATGGATTTGAAGTCCATTTGGCTTATAAATAAAGATATCTAAATTGGATTATGAAAAATAAAATTGGGATTATCTTGATAGTGATTATTATTGCTGTATCCCTTGTTGGAGGATATTTCTTAATAAATAATAAACATAATCGCACTGATTTTCCAGGTATACAAAACAATGAATTTGACAAAAAGGGATTTAATCAAACATTTAATGAAGACACAAAAAGTGAAATAATTTCTTTTTTTGAAAATAATGAAGCAGAGAGTATAAAAGATTATTGTAATAAAAATCCTCCTTATTGCATGTATTATTGCAGAGAAATAGATTCTTCAAATGAAATCTGTTCGCAGATGCAACCCCCGGACCCAAGAAAATGAAACAGGATACGATTATTAGAATAGAAAATGTTTGGAAAAAATATGAGATGGGGAAAGCAGAACCTCTTGTGGTTTTAAAAGAGATAAATCTAGACATTAAAAAAGGAGAATTTGTTGCAATAACCGGCCCTTCTGGAAGTGGAAAAAGTACAATGGTGAATATTGTTGGTGCTTTAGACCGCCCCTCCTGGGGAAATGTGTTTTTAGAAAATAAAAATATAGAAGAAATGGATGAATCTTCTCTTGCTTTTCTAAGAGGAAAAACAATTGGATTTATTTTTCAGCAATTTAATTTACTTCCAACTCTAACTGCACTTCAGAATGTTATGCTCCCTATGGAAATGACTGGTGAAGATGAATTAGTCGCAAAACAAAGAGCAACAAAATTATTAGAATCTTTGGGGCTGGGAGATCGATTAGATCATAAACCCAATGAATTATCTGGGGGACAACAGCAAAGAGTTGCTATTGCAAGAGCCTTATCTAATAATCCCAAATTAGTATTAGCAGATGAACCTACAGGAAATCTTGACAGCACAACAGGGAAATTTGTTATGGATTATTTAGGAAAATTAAATCAAGAAGGAAAAACGATTGTTCTTATCACCCATGATTTAAATCTTGTGAAATATGCAAAAAAAATTGTGTATATTAAAGATGGTAAAATTGAAAAAGAGGCAAAAAATTAGTGGATCTCGGGTCCATTTTATTTATAAACAAATTTTGAATGATTAAAAAATGAAAAGAGAAAAAAAACATATAATAAACCTTTTTACTATTATATTTTTAATTGTAATTTTTATGAATTATGTTTCTGCTTCATATTCAGGTACTCCTTGCAGTTTAACGGTTAATATGATTAATCAAGACCCTTATCCGGCTGTCCCTAATGAATACGTAGATGTTGTTTTCCAGGTAAGCGGAGTTTCAAATACAAACTGTGAAGGAACTATCTTTGAATTAATACCTACCTATCCTTTTTCACTTGATGGTAGCGACGCAGTTAAAGTTCTTGAAGGAAGCACCTGGACTTCTAATTCAAAAAAAGACTGGATGATTCCCTATAAATTAAGAATTGATAAAGATGCATTAGATGGAGATAATGAAATTGAAATTTATTATACTGAAGGAGATAATACTCCTAAAACTCAAATAACTAAAATATTTAATATCACAATACAGGACTCAAGAACAAGTTTTGATGCAGTAATTCAAGAGACAAGTGGAAGTGATGTTTCGATAGCTATTGCAAATGTAGGAAAATATGCTGCTAATTCAGTTATTGTAAAAATCCCTGAACAAGATTCATTTACAACAAGCGGAACTAATGGGCAAATGGTTGGAAATTTAGAAAGTGGGGATTATACTTTAGTTGGATTTACAATTACTAAAAAAATGGGTATGCCTAATGATTTTAAAAATAAAACTTCTGATACAAATATACAGACAAATTCTGATACATTAAAATTTGATATTTATTATACAGATAATATTGGAGAAAGAAGAGTAGTCAATATGGAGTTACCCTTGCAAATTGCAGGCAATTCTTCGATGGCTCAATTTAATGGAAATTTTCCTGGAAGAAAGACAAGTTCCTGGTGGTCTAATTGGTACATCTTACTGATAATTTTAATTTGTGTTATTATATTTTTCTTTATATACAAGAGATACCCTAGACAAACAAAAGACTTCTTAAATAAACTAAAAAGTAAATTAAAAAAAACATCAGAAAAAGAAGAAGAAGCAATTATTAGAGATTTCAATAAAGTATCTGCAAAAATACCTGATTGGGTTAAGAATTCAAAGACAAAGGAGAAAAAATAAATAGTCTCTTTTAAAATGAGATTAAAAAAATCTTTTCAACTGGCCCTTAATATTTTTGTCCACAGCAAATTGAGAAGCTGGTTAACTATTATTGGAATAATCATTGGAATTGCTGCAGTAGTTAGTATTATTTCTATGAGCCTTGGTGCTCAGCAGCAATTAGAAGAAAGACTTGGAAGTCTTGGAGCAGATATTCTTACAGTCAGCCCAGGAATGTCAAGAGCACAGGGAATTGGATTTGGAGGAGGACCTATGGAGGAAAGAAGTTCATCTAGTTCTACTTCTAGTGACTCAAAAAATTTAACTGCAAAAGATGTTATGGTTTTGAAAAGTATTTCTAATGTAAAATATGTTATGGGAAGTGTATCTGGAAGAGCAGATGTAACTTATTCAAGTAAAACTGCAAAAGACCAAAGCATTAGCGGGGTTGATACTTCTATATGGAAGGAAATTACTACTGAAACACTAAGTTCTGGGAGATTTTTAACAGAGGGGGATATGTATTCAGTAGTGATAGGAGAAAATTTAGCTGAATCTACTTTTGATTCTGAAATATCCATAAACACTAAAATAATTATTGAAGGCAAGTCTTTTAATGTTGTTGGAATTCTTAGTGGAGGCAGAACAATCTACATGCCTATAGGTGCTGCTAGAATAGTCTTAGAAGATGTTGGAAATAATGAATTTAATTCTATCTCTGTAAAAATAGAAGATGTAAGTATCTCTGAAGATACAGTAACTGCGATTACTAAAAAATTAATGATGGCCCGGGGAATAGTTTCTGAAAAAAAAGTTGATTTCTCGGTTACAAATCCCTCATCAATGCAGGAAACTATGGAAGAAACAATGAATACTATGACTCTTTTCTTGGGAGCAATAGCAGCAATTTCTTTATTAGTTGGAGCAATTGGAATTGCAAATACTATGTTCACTTCGGTTTTGGAAAAAACAAAAGAGATAGGAATAATGAAAGCCATAGGTGCACAAAATAAAGATATTTTAGCTATTTTTCTTTTAAATTCAGCGTTAATAGGATTAATCGGGGGACTGGGAGGGGTAATTTTAGGAATAATTTCTTCAACTACTATAAACAGTTTTGCAGGAATAGGAAGTTCTGTTAGTGGTCCTGGAAGAGGAATGTTAGGGGCTCTTGGGAGCTCTTCATCAATTAGTTTTACACTTATTTTTGGGTCCTTGTTCTTTGCAGTTATAATTGGGATGATTGCCGGAGCAATTCCTGCTTATAGAGCATCTAAATTAAATCCAGTTGATGCTCTTAGATATGAATAAAAACAAATATAAACTCCTTTTTAGATATAATATAAAAGAGGAAAATGGGATTACAGGACATTCAAATTTTAGCGCAGTTATCTGATAATTTAGATATAACCCTGCGAAGATTAGAAGAAGCTTATGAGAAAAAGGATAGTGAAAATTTTTTTCTTGCTAAAAAGGAGATTCTAGAGACACAGAAAAAAATCTCAGAGGTATTAAAATGAGTCTCGAAGCATTAAAAGAAAATATTGCACATTCTAAGGAGATAATTCGGGAAATATATATCTTCTCAAATCAGTTAGAAATAATACATGCTTTAGAGAGCAAAGGCAGAAGCGCTATTGATGAAAATGAGAAAAGACTTTTAGTAGATGCTATTAGCGGGTTATGGGGGCAATTAAGAATATTAAATGGGTCAATTCCCAGTTTAGTGGAGAATATTGGATTTTACAAACAACTTGAAACAACTTCTGCAAATGTTTCTGAAAGAACTGAAAAAATCCCTAAAAAGTTAATCCAGATTAAATATAAACCTGGGGAACAGCAATCGGATATTTCTTTAACTATTAGTGAAAAAGACAGAATGGCTTTCCTGGAAAATTTAAGCAAGAGCAATCTTTCTATAAATCAATTAAAAAAGAAATATGGTGTTGAAAAACCAACAGGATCAACTTTTGGGAAACCAAATTTTTATGCTAAAATATCTAATAAACTTTTTCGAGAATTTTCTAATAAGTTATTGCAAAAAGGAAAGTTAGATAAAATAAACAAAGATTTAAGAAAAATGAATTCTCCTTTTTTAGTTACTACTTACACTTCAATGATATTTTTTACTATGATTATTACTTTAGTTGCAAGTATCTTTATTTTTATTTTATTATTATTTTACAACATTGGATTAACATTTCCATTTTTAAGTCCCTATGAGGGAGATATCTTGACCAGAATAATCCAAACTCTCTGGATAATTATTGTAATCCCCTCGACAACAGGAATATTAATGTATTTATATCCTTCAAGTGAAGCTAAAAATATTGGCGGGAAAATTGATCAAGAACTTCCTTTTATTACAATTCATATGTCTGCTATATCTACTTCAGGAGTAGAGCCTCAGAATATATTTAAAATTATCCTTAAGAGCAAAGAATATAAGTATTCAAATATGGAATTTAGAAAATTAATTAATCTTGTTAATTTCCAAGGATATGACTTAGTTACTGCATTAAAGAAAAGTGCTAAATCTTCTCCTTCTGTTAAACTAAGGGAATTATTAAATGGATTTGCTACTGCAATTACTTCTGGAGGAAATTTACATGAGTTTTTAGACAAACATGCAGATACGCTGCTTTTTGATTATAAATTAGAAAGAGAAAAGTATACAAAAACTTCAGAAACATTTATGGATATCTATATCAGTGTTGTAATTGCTGCTCCAATGATCTTACTAATGCTGTTTATAATCATGGGAAGCACAGGAATGAACTGGATGGGGATTAGTTCTTCAATTATGGGATTTTTAATTATACTTATGATTGCTTTCCTTAATGCTGCTTTCCTGATGTTCTTAAAATTAAAACAACCGGTATTTTAAAATGAAAACTGATAAAATAATAAGATTTGTAAAAATAAATAAACAAAAAATAATAGCGATAGTTATTGCTTTAATTACCGCGATACTTTCTTATATATTCCTAAATGGAAGCGACATATTTTATTTTATCCTTGGAATAGCTTTTGTAATTGCTTCTTTGCCTTTTATTATCTCTTTAATTTTAGCAGGTGATGCAGAAAGAAAAAAAGATGAGATGTTTCTAGAGTTTGCAAGAAACTTAGTTGAGAGTGTTAAAGCAGGAACTCCAATAAGCAAGAGCATCTTAAACATAAGAAACAAGGACTTTGGTCCATTAAATCCTTATGTGGATAAATTAGCAAATCAAATTTCATTAGGAATACCAGTAAAAGCTGCATTAGACACTTTTGCAAGAGATATTGGAAGCCAGACAATAACCAGAGCAGTAACTATTATAAGTGAATCTGAAAAGGCAGGAGGAAGAATAGAAGATATTTTGGACTCTGTTGCTAAATCTGTTTCTCAAGTTGAAATACTTAAAAAAGAAAGAAGAGCAACAATGTATAATCTTGTTGTTCAGGGATATATTATATTCATGATATTTATTGTAATAATCTTAGTATTGCAATTTAAGGTTCTTCCAATTGCTGCTCAATTAGGAAGTGCAGATGTAGAGGGAGCTAATATTCCGGTTAGTTTGGGGGGATTTGGAGGAGGGAATGTTGCAAGTGTAGAAGACTTAACGAGACCTTTTATTTATTTATTATTAGTCCAAGGATTTTTCGCGGGATTAGTAATTGGAAAACTATCTGAAGGAAAAATAAAAGCAGGACTAAAACATTCATTTGTCTTGATAATCTTAGCTATATTAATTTCAACAGGAGCTAAAGCATTTTTATCATAAAATGAAAAACTTTTTTTATATTTTTTAAGTGATGATAAAATTAAGAAAAGTTTTTTAAAGTAGAAGATAATGATTATGTTATATAAAAGGAAATGATATGAAGAATAAACTTAATAAATTAATAGAGGATAAGGGTGCACAGGCGCATGTAGAAATGATTTTATCAATTACATTGTTTGTTGGATTTTTGGTTTTTATTTTTATAATATTGAATCCATTTGGTGATTCAAAAAATGCCTCCTTTATCGGAAATGTTGAAAGAGCGGTTATGACAAACATAACTGAAAATTTTGGCAAATTAAGTATTATAATGGATGTTGCTAACACTTGTTATAGCAGTATTCCTCCAGGATATCCTGGAAACTATCAAGGAAAAAAGATTAATGACCGATTATATCATGTTTATTTTTCAGATTCCTTTTCAAATAATCTGGGCTGTACTGGCCCCGATGGAACTTATAGCATTGGAACTTTTTCAAATGAAGAAATTGTTAGTTATGATAATTTACAAAAATTAAAAACAAATTATGAAAATGAGTATAATAGATTAAGAACAAGTTTAGGCTTGGGAAATGAATTTACATTTACTATTAGAACATTGGAGGGATTAGATATTGGATTAAATCCAATTGTTAAAAATCCTCCAAAGGGAGTTAATGTTGAAGCAAAAGATATTCCAATAAGAGTTATTAACTCCAGTGGAGATATATCTGAATTAATATTAAATATAAAAGCGTGGTAGGTGTATAAATAAAAGAATAAACAATGAAGCTACTGATATTAAGCTTAATCAACAGAAGTTAAGATGTTTAAATTTACATATTACCAAAATACAACAAGACAAAATGGCAAAAAGATTTGATAGAAAGGCGTGGATAAAAATTGTAGAGGCATTTTTAGCTATTTTAATCATAAGCACAGCCTTGTTAGTTATTTTATCTGAACAGCCTAAAAAAATAGATAACAGCGAGGATATTTATTTATTGCAAAGACAGATTCTAGAAATTATAAGCAAAAATAATAGTTTAAGAGAAGATGTTTTGGGTTTAGATTATGCTCCCATTAATAACACCATAAGAAAAATGCTTTCACCTGCATTTGATTTTGACACTAAGATATGTGATTTAAAAGAAATATGCAATCCTTCAAATCTTCCAACAGATAAAGATGTTTATTCAACTGAAATTGTAATAACCGCTACATTAACACAATATCAACCCCAAAAATTAAGATTCTTTGTCTGGGGAAAATAAGAAGAGAAAATAATAAAAGAAATAATGATTAATAATCTCTACACTTAGATAGTTTGCAGATGAGGAGATTAAAATATTTTTGAGATTATTTATTGTGGAGAATATATAAAATTATTTACAACAAACCATATATAAAACATTTTTAGAGCCAGAGGCATCTCCATCGTCTGCTAAACATCCATTATCATACATTGATGCATCTAAGTCATCAGTGCCTACAGCTAGATGAACACACCCCGTTCTCATCCATCCATTTTTACAGTTCATACCAAATGAAGGGCCCACATCAGGATCTGAATAATCATTTACTTGATCGATAATATTAGTTATTGCTCCAGGATTTGAACCAGTATAACTAACCATCGTTGCAGTTCCGTCTTCAACTCTTTTTAGAGTAACACAGCTTAAACTACTTGCAGAACATTCCCACCCATTTCCTGCAGAATTAACTTTTAAATAAGTTCCTGCTGTACAACCAACTCCAGAGGGAGCAGAAATCGCACTCAAATCATGACCTGGATTTTCAGCAACTCCCGGAGACCAAGAAATTACAAACCCCACACTAATCAAAAAAATCATTAAAGCTCCTAATAGAAATAAATTTCTTTTTTCAAGTTTTAAATTGATATTAATGCTTTTTGCCATCTCTTTTCTAAAATATATAGAAAACTATTATTTATAAATATTGGGGTATTTTGTTATTTATGAAGAATATGGGAAATTTTGAAAATAAAGATAAGTTCAAATTCTTAGAACATACAGCAGATATTAAGTTTCAGGCATTTGGAGAAACACTTGAAAAAGCATTTGAAAATTCTGCTTATGCATTAAAAGATATTATAAGCAAAGATAAAACTAAGAATGAAATAATAAAGAGGATTAAAATTAATGGGAAGGATCTTGAAAGTTTGCTATTGAATTTTTTAGAAGAATTTTTGATTTTATTTGACATGGAAGGTTTTTTACTTTCAGAAATCTCAAAGATTAAAATAGATAAGAATAATTTTGTCTTAACTGCAGAAATTTTTGGAGATTATGCAGGAAAATATGAAATTAGAAATCATGTTAAAGCAATTACCTATAATGAAATGTTTGTTAAAAAGCATAAAAATACTTATATAATCCAAGTTGTAGTTGATGTGTAATGTTCAGAAAATTGATTTTGTCAATAAGAAATTTATATTCTTTTTTAAAAGAAGTAGACAATCTATGCCAAAACGTTATAGAGAAAAGAGAATATATTAAACCAAAACGCTTTTATTCTATGACCAGAAGAGGAAAATTAGCAGAATTAGACTATAATATTGAAGTCCCTGATGGAGGATTTGTACACAGAGGGAAATATGATGGTAAAAATTATTTTACATTCACTGAAAATAGAGTTATCGGATTAGAAAGCAGATGTGAGAATAGATAAAATTAAATAATGAATTTTTCTTGATAAAATATGGAAATTTTAAAAGAATTAAATAAATTAAATCTTCCAAAAAATCAATTTGCAGTTTTTGGAAGCGGGCCTCTTACAATTAGAGGCATAAGAGAAAATAAAGATATAGATATAATTGTTAAAAAAGATTTATGGGATAAATTAATTAAAAAATACCAGATAATTGATTTTAAAAAAATAGATATTGAAAATATTGAAATTTATAAAGATTGGAAGCCTTGGTTTAATGATGTTGATAAATTAATTGATGATGCGGATATTTTTAATGGAATAAGATTTGTTAAATTAAAATATGTTCTAAAATGGAAAGAAGAGTTTGGAAGAGAAAAAGATAAAAAAGATATTAAATTAATTAAAAAATACTTGGAAAATGGAATTAAAGAAGATATCTGATAATGAATGGGAAATCCCAAAACAAAATGGAATGAATGTTCCTGGAAAAATATTTGCTAGTGAGAAACTTCTTAATGACATAAAAAAAGACAAAACACTTGAACAAGTTAAAAATGTTGCAAAACTTCCTGGGATTATTGGTTCTAGCATAGCACTTATGGATGCTCATCAAGGCTATGGATTTAGTATCGGAGGTGTTGCTGGATTTGATATTGAAAAAGGAGTTATTAGTCCAGGAGGTGTTGGTTATGATATTGACTGCAGTGTTAGATTATTAAAAACTAACTTAAAATTATCTGATTTAAAAAAAATTGGAATAAAAGAATTAACACACTCTCTTTTCAGGGCAATTCCTTCTGGTGTTGGAAGAGGAAGCAAGATTAATCTTAAGTATAATGAATTAGATGAAATTTTAAAAAAAGGGGCTAGATGGGCAGTTGAAAATGGATATGGAATAAATGAAGATTTAAAGCATTTAGAAGATAATGGAAATCTTCTTCCTGCAAATCCAGATGATGTTTCTAAAAGAGCAAAATCTCGTGGAATTGGGCAATTAGGAACATTAGGAGCTGGAAATCATTTTTTAGAAATTGGAATTGTTGATGAAGTTTATGATAGAGAATTTGCTAAAAAATTTGGATTAGAAAAAGGACAAATTACAATTATGATACATTGTGGATCAAGAGGATTAGGACATCAGGTTGCATCAGATTACATTAAATTAATGGAAGATAAATATGGCTGGCCTGAATTTGACAGGGAGCTAGTTAATGCTCCAATAAAAAGCGAGCTTGGAGAAAAATATTTCTCTGCTATGAATTGTGCTGCAAATTTTGCATTTGCAAACAAACAGGTAATTACTCACTGGATTAGAGAAAACATGAAGCATTATTTTCCAAATGTAAAGATTGATGTTGTTTATGAAGTATGCCATAATATTGCTAAATTTGAAGAGCATAAAATTAATGGAAAATTAAAAAAAATATTAGTTATGAGAAAAGGAGCTACTCGTTCGTTTCCGAATCAGCCTGTTTTAATTCCTGGAAGCATGGGAACTTCTTCTTATGTTTTAGTTGGAACTGAAAATGCAATGGAAAAAAGTTTTGGAAGTACTGCACATGGTGCAGGAAGAGTTTCATCGAGGACAGCTGCACGAAAAAACTTGCATGCTGATGAAATTAAAAAAGAATTAAGCAAAAAAGGAATTGAAATTGAAGCTGGAAGTTTTCAGGGAATTGTTGAAGAGGCTCCAGAAGTTTACAAAGATATTGATGAAGTTGTAAGAGTTAGTCATGAAGCAGGCATTGGAGATTTAGTTGTAAAATTAAAACCTCTTGGTGTTGTTAAAGGATAGGCAATATTTATAAATATCTTATATCTTTATAGAATATAAAATGAGGTGGAAAATATTATTTTTAGTTGCAAGTTTATTATTAGTTATTCAAATGAGTAATCTTGTCTGTGCTGGAAATTGTTCTCCTGAATTTGCTGCATTAGGTGCAACAATCTGTGATGAAAGTGGGAAGCCGATAAGTATTGTTGGACTTAAATCCTGTAAAGTATATGAAACTTATACAGAATGGATTAATTCAAGTGGAAATTTTCCCATATTACCTAATGGAAATGAAAAGTGTTTTGTAGATACTGCTTTGGAACTTGTTGAAAGTTCAGATACTTGCTGTCCTGATGAAAGTGAGTGTGTGACTGATCCTCCTACTGCAGGAGACTATGGGATGTGCAGAGTCAGTCTTGCAGATATGTGTATGGACTACCAAACTGAAGAGGCATGTAAAGGGCATTCACAATATTCTGCAGATAATACAGAAAATGCTAAATATGGGGAAGGATTTTGTGGAACTTGGGGAGATTTAGGTAATGGATGTTTTTCAGAAATATATTGTAGTTGTGTTTGGAATGCAAGTGGAGGAATATGCCAAGGACAATTTGATAATCAAACATTTGGTGATCCTGCTATTTGTACTGCTACTTCTGGAGGATGTAAAGATTATGCTGCTAATTGGGATGAAGAATTTACAAGTCAATGTGAAACAGGAGATATAGTTACAATTCATTGGGGCTCTGAACCTTGGGGGAATTATTCAACTAACCCCCTATTAGCTGCATTATGTGTTGCATCTGATATTGAATATCCTTGTTCTATGGGCAAGAAGCTTCCTTTTTTCACTTCATTTAATTTTATTCTTAGTATAATTTCTATAATGGGGATATACTATTTTTTAATAAAGAAGAATAAGATAAAATAATTTTTTAAGTATTCGGAATATATTTGATTTTCTAACTTATTTATAATCTATTAGGACATTCGCTGATTTGAGGATAGAATTAAGATATTTATGCTGTTGATTATGGTTTATGAATAATATTCATCTTTAAATAATCTGCAGATAGTATAATTAAGATGTTAATGACAAAATAAAAATTAACTGAGGTTTTATTAGGATATAAATATTTTTTATTTCTGAAATATTTATAAAGATGTTTTCTATGTATATTTATGAAAAAGGGGTTAATATTAAGTTTAATTTTTATTGTGATTTTATCTGGGATAGTTTTTGCTGATATTCAATTAAAAAGTTATACTTTAGAAAAAACATATTCTCCAGGTTCTGCAATTAAAGGAACAATAATATTAGATATAAAAAATGTTTCTGAAAATACATTGTTTACTGGATTTAGTTCAAATATTAGTTTAATTGATTTCTTAGATGCAAATGATGCAAGTTATACTTGTTCTCCTAATTGTGAAGTAAAATATTCAAGAATTGGAAGTGCAGGTGAGACAAAACAAATTGCATTAACTGCAGGTGAAACAAAAACCATAGGAATCAGGCTTGTTGGGAATATTACTTCAATAAATGGTTTAAAATTTGATATTACAAGCAATGCAGAAAGTTCTTGCACTCCTCCGTTAAAAATAGATATTTTAAGTGATGAAGCAATGGATTGGACAGCTGCAAATGGAGTTGAAGATTTTATCTGCCCTGTTTATCGTCCTTTTGGATGTTATAATGATTTAAATTTCAGCGGTGTTGTTGCAGATTTAAGTTCAAATTGGTATTGTGAAAGAATTAATATCCCTCCTTCAATAATCTACAAAGTTGGAGCTAATATAACTAAAGCCTATGATGGAGTTGAGGATGTTGATATTTACTTTAGTGTGATTAGTGAGAGTATAAATGTTGGTTGTGATAATTCTACTCATGCAAATGGAGAAGTAAGCTGCATTGTTCAGATTGATAATGAAGAGTCTCAAGAGGTTGATGTATGCATTAGTGTTGATGAAGAAAATGCAGGAAAATATAAAATAAGAACAGAAGAAGTTGAACCTTGCGGTTACACAGATAATGATGAAGGAATAGACTTTCCGATTTTTATTAGGCCTGGAAAATATGGAATGTCTGGAAGCTTAACTTATAATGAATCTATTGAAGATGAGATTGATGATTATATTTCTGAAAAATATAATTATGATTGCAACCCTGAATGTATAATCCCAATTAGTTTTAGTGGGACTAGCCAAACAATAAGTGTATCTAATTTGAATTTAAAATATTCAACTAAAGTGGATTTAACTGAAAAAAATATTTATGATTTGCAGGAAGTTTCTCACTTGATAAGTTTAACTTCGGAGGATTTAGATTTATCGAAAGGAAATTTTATAGTTCCTTCTACAACCGGAATCAAAGAATTTAAATTAAAATTAGGGGACAAAGAACTAATTAAAGAGAATATTAATATAAGTGCTTCCAGTTCCAAGATAAAATCTATAATCCCCTCTATTACTGGAGCATTAGTCCCTACTTATTTTGCAGTAATCGGAGATTTTTCAACTAATACCACTTATTCCTGGGATTTTGGAGATGGGGACAAAGAAACAACTACTTCAAATATTGTATTGCATCTTTATCAAGAAATTAAAGTTTATGATTTAAAAGTTACTGCTAAAAACAGCCAGGGAGAATTCACTAAAATAGTTTCAATAAATGTAACTAATCCAAAAACTTCTATTCCGATTATACTCTCTAGATATAATGCTAATTTAGATAAAATACAGGCTAAATTAAATGTTCTTCCTGCATGGATTAAGACTTCCATTGGTTCGCAAATAGAGATAACTGAATTAAAAAAAGAATTAGGAAATTTATCTGCGAGGTATAATTCTACAACAAGTAACGAAGGTTATATTGATATTATGGAAGATTTGCTTTTATTAGATATTCCAGATTCTTTAGATGAAAAAGAATTAATTAAATCATTCCCATTACTTTTAGTAACTGAATCATTTTATTCAGATGTTATGTCTGAACTAGGATTAGTTTCTGTTGATGAAGATTTGTATACTAGTGCAGTTAATTCCTGGATAATGGAAAATCTTAATATGAAAGTGGATGTAAAAACTTATTCTCTTGATTATGGCTATGATGAACCTGCTTTGTATTCTTATCTTAAGGTGAGTATCACTCCTAGAACATCTCTGAGCGAATTTTATTTTATTGTAAATGATTATCCTGATGAAGTTGTTTTTGCAGAAGATTATGGACAGGAAATAGTTGAAAGCAGCAATGTTATTTCTTATACAGGACTAGATACAACAAAAACAATTGAATTTTTGTATCCTAGTGAGATTAATGTGGGATATTTTCCTGTTTATATTTTTGCCCCTGAAATTGATGTAAGTGAATTTATTGTTGGAGAAGAAACTTGTGGGGATGGTTTTTGTGATAATGTGGGTGGAGAAGATTATAAGAATTGCAGAGAAGATTGCAAACCAATAGGATGGACAGTTTTCTTATTAATCGGTTTGTTAGTTGGTGCATTTATACTTTATATAATCCTGCAGGAATGGTATAAAAGACATTATGAAAAACATTTATTCCCTGACAGAAATCACTTGTTTAATTTAATTAATTTCATGAATAATGCAAATAATCAGGGGGTTAAAAAAGGCGATATTTTTAGTGGATTATATAAAATGGATTGGAGAAGAGAGCAAGTTGGTTATGCATGGAAAAAGTTAAATGGATTAAGAACAGGTATGTGGGAAATACCTATATTTAAATTTGTTGAAAGGAAAGAAGTTAAAAGAGAATTAGAAAAGAGAACTGGAACTAATGTTAGACCTAATTTTAAAGGTTCTATGTTAAGGAGATAAATACCCAGAACTATATTCTTGGTAATGTCAAAATTTTATACCTTATGCAGATGATATAGTTTAATGCCAGTAGATAATATGTTTGCTTTAATAATCGGCTATAATTATTAAAGATGTATAGTTTATAGGCATACTTTAAAACAGTTATAATATTCGAGTATAGAAACCTTAATAAATATAAACTTTCTTTTTACAAAATAGAAAAAAATTAAAAGAAATGGCAATAACAATTTTAAAAAATTTCACAAAGAGGATGTTTGCCCTGTTTTTCAGGAAAAAAAGAGATATAAGTATAGGATTTTATGGGCCCCCAAATGCAGGAAAAACTTCTCTAGCAAACAGAATCTGTAAAGACTGGACAGGAGAAGAAATTGGCAGTGTAAGCAAAATTCCTCATGAAACAAGACATGTTCAATTTAGAGAAGAAGTTGAAATAAAATATAAAGAAAAAACTTTGAAATTCAAATTAATTGATACTCCTGGAATTGCCACTAAAATTGATTATGAAGATTTCATGAAGATGAAACTAAAGAAAAATGAAGCTCAAAAAAGAGCAAAAGAGGCAACACAAGGAATTGTCGAGGCGATTAAATGGCTGGATGATGTTGATGCTGTTGTAGTTGTTGTTGATGCAAGCCAGAATCCTTATTCACAAGTAAACATTACTATTGTTGGAAACTTAGTTGCTAGAAAAATACCTGTTTTAGTTGTTGCAAATAAAATTGATTTAAGAAAAGCTGATGTAAAAAAAGTAGAAGCAGCTTTTCCTGAATATGATGTTGTTGGAATTAGTGCAAAAAGCGGCAAAAATATGAATGAGTTTTATGAATCAATATTTAAATTAGCTAAGAAAGCCTGATTCATAAAAATAAAAAACATTTAAAAACTAAAATATATATTAGATAATATACATACTAAAATAAAAAGAGGAAAATGGCAAAAGATAAAATAAAAGGATTGACATTGCAATTTATGCCTTTTAGTGAAATTGCGAAGTTAGACACTGTTGAGAGAATAAAAAAACTTCTTAAGGTAATATTAAGCAATAAAGTAATTGTCTTGCAGGGAAGATTAAAACCAGAAGAAGAAACAAGATTAATCGAAGATACTATGATTATGGTTGGAAATTTAAAGGGATTTAAGGGAGTTGAATTAGCTGTTATTGAATCTGGTTCGGAACAATCAGGAGTTATGCAAAAAATGAAATTTGGATTAGCAAGAGCATTAACAGGAACTCAAAATGCGCTTACAATTATTGGACCTGCAACTGTTGTTAAAGAAATGAAAAAAGATCCTACAAAATTAGAAGTTATGATGAGGTGATTAATAAAAGTGAAAGGAGGTAAAATGAAAAAAATAATATTAAGTATTTTAATGATTAGTCTATTTAGTGTTGTATTGGTTTCAGCTTTCTGGCCTTTTGATGGAGCTTCAATAACTGGTAATGCGGTAGTTTCTATTTGTGAAGAAGTTAATGGAGGAATTGTTATGAAATCAGTTAATAAATATAATAATTTAATTGTAGAACCAATAACTTATAACAAATGCAGTTCTATAAGTAAAAAAACTTTAATTAAGTATTCTTGTATAGAAGGTACTAAAAAGCAAACTGAAAGAATTAAATGTGAAGGAGAATGTGCAATTGATCCAGAAACTTATCTAGCTTATTGTAAAGATGAAGCTATAACTTGTACTGAACTTCAAAGTGGAAAGGGAGTAAAGGATCAAACAGGAAAGAAATATGAAAATTCTTGCAACAATGATATCTTTAATGGATATACTTGTGTGGATAATATCCCCACTTTAGCTACTCCTCAATATTGTAAAACTCAAGGAAAAGTCTGTACTGAAAAAGGATGCAAAGGAAAAGGAGAATGTTTTATGGATGAAGATAAAATAATGGCAATTGCATCAACAGGAATTATTGAGCTTAAATCGAATACATGCCAAGATTCTACAAATGGGTTTAATTATGAATGTTCAGCTACTGGAAATCTAAAAGAAACTGCTGTTAATTGCGGTTCAACAAAAGAATGCCAAAAAGTAGAAGGTATTGCAAAATGTGTAGCTAAAACAACCCCTACAACTACACCGACAACTACAACTCCTACTACAACCCCTACAACTACACCGACAACTACAGCTACTCAAACAACTGACGAGAAATTAACTGCTTTGATAACTGCACTTTGTACAGATGCAAGTTTAAAAACAAAATTAGGGAGTCTTTGTAATTAATTTTTATTGTATTTCTTTTCATTTATTTTTTTATTTATAATATAGAGAAATCCATCGAGAAATATTTATACAAACTTTCTTTAAAAAGACAAGTTTGAACAAAGCAATCTTTCTTTTTAGAAAAAATACAAGCTTGAACAAAGAAAAACTAAGTTTGATACAAAAAGTTAAATCAAAAGCAAATAAATATTTCTCGAGAAATATTTATAAAGTGTTTTTATATTGATATAATATGGAAAAGAGGGTAATTGGAATATTTATTTTTTTAATAGTTTTAGTTAGCTTGAATTTTATAAGTGCTGATGTTGGAACCTGTACTTACCCTATACTTTATATTTCAAATACAACAAATGCTCATGCATCTACAACAGGTAGTTATTCTCAGAAAGTTTGTCTTCCAGGGACATCTAGTCCAATAAATGGAGCAGGACCAATTGCATTATACTTATCTTCTGCTGGAAATGCTCATGCTTCTTATTCAAATAGTGCCTGGACTCCAATTCAAGTTGGAAGTAATTATTCTTCTTGTCAATTAGGTGCAACTTGTACTGCAGAGCAAGATTGCTTGTTAAGTTTATCTTCTCAAGATAATGCCCATGTAGGAAATTGTGCTGCATATCCTTCAAATAAAATTTGCTGTACAAAAAAAGTAACAACCTCCTGCACTACAGAAAACACAGCAGCAGGAAATTGCGCTGATGGAGTTGATAATGATTGTGATGGATTAACTGATTGTGGAGAAACTACTGATTGTGCAACAGCAGCTAATTGCGTTGCTGATTGTGAAATAACAGATGCTTATTTTGTAGATTCTGATGATAATGTTTTATTGGGTGATGCTGAAGTTTATTTGGGAGATAGTGTTTATCTAACTGTTGAAGGGTCTTCCGGGTGCAATGGAAAATCTGTAAATTTCTCTATAAAAGAAGCTGATTGTGTTTTAGGAATTTGCAGTCTAGCTAATACTCCTTTTACAATTGCAAATTCTGTCTTTGGAGCAGATAATACCTTGCAGAAGGAATGGGCAACTCAATGGGTTGATGATTCTGGAGGAACAAATATTAATCCAGAATATGTTTTTATAACTACTTTACTTTCTGATGCGAGTGAAACAAAAAATTCTAAGGATTATAGTGGTGGAAAGTCAAGTATTAAATTATTAAAATGTGGTGATGGCACTTGCTCTGAAACTTTTGGAGAAACTTGTTCTAATTGTCCTGGAGATTGCGGGGTTTGCACTTGTACATACACTGTTTACCATAATCATACTGCATGTTATGGAGATAATATATATTGGTATGATGATTGTGGAATTAAAAATGATCTTTTCCAAAATTGTGGTACAGATACTTGTACTTGGAGTGCTTGGACTTGTTTAGATAGTGATACAAAAACTCACTCACGATCCGGAACTAATTATGGATGTTCAAATAATGCGTGTACTGTTGGTTCATGTACTGGAACTGAAACAGAAAACTGTCTTTCTGGGCAAATCTGCAGTTTAGGAGAATGTATTACTCCGCCATCTGACAGATACTGGGCAAATACAAATGGAATTGAAATAGAAGATGCGCAGTTGGGAGATACTGTATTGATGATTGATGAATCTTTAACAACAGGAACTCATTTATTTGAAATATATGAAAAAGATGGCTTAACAGCAGATGAGGAAATAAGAACTGGAACAAATGGAATTAATTCTGAAATAATAAATGGATATGCTACTGGAACTTGGAAGATTTTACAAGAAGACTTAGCAAAAACCTCAGATTATGATAATTTCGAGTTTGAAGTTGACGAAGGAGCTAGATCTAAAGACTTGAAGATACTTGCATCTGTTTCAAACTCAAAACCTGTTGCAGTTATAACTGCCCCTCCTGCAAATAATAAATATTCAATTAGTAAAAATAGCCCTAATCCTTCAACAGGAAATATTGATTTCAAACAAGAAAGCTATGATGCTGATGATTTATTAAATATAAGATGGGATTATGGAGATGATTATAATGAAAGTTGTACAGATTATAGTTTACTTACTCCAAATAAATGTGACAAAATTCATGCATATACTTCAAGTGGTTCAAAGCTAATTAAACTTACAGCAAAAGAAATGACTAGAATACAATCAGATACAGATACAAGATATGTGTTTGTTTATCAAGAAGGAATAAATGTATTTTCAGTTATTAGTGACCCAATTACTTATGGGAAAGTTGCAAAAATGTATGGAGGAGATAGTTATGTTAGTGATTGTGATACTGCTACTCCTTGTGATACTAGTAGTGGTGAATACCAAGTTAATCCTGTTGCTGGAAGCGGAAATCCTGTATTATGTTGTAAAGATAGGCCTAAACCTGAAACTGGAGGAAATTATGACTTTTTAATGCAATGGATATTTGATGGAGATTCTACTAAAGCAATACTTGGAAAATGGACTACTAATTATGATAACGTTGTTAATTTTACTTATTTTTTTCAAGAATCAGGAGAACATGAAGCAAATTTAAAAATTGGATTTATACCTTGCGGCGGTTCTTGCCCTTAATTAATATTTTTGAAATCAATAAAGCTTATTAACTAATAAAAGCATTTAGGATAAATAAAAGAGAAACAAATACTTAATTTTATAAAATGGGTCATCAATGCACACATTGCGGAAAGATTTATCCTGATGCATCTCAGGAGCTATTAACTGGATGTTCTTGTGGAGCTCGGTTTTTTTATTATATTAAACAAGAAAAAATAGAGCAATTAGAAAGAGAAACTCAGAATAAGATAGAACTTCTCAATCGAGCAGATAAAATACAAGTTGAAAAAGATATTAGAGAAATAACTGGATTAGATGAAGAACCAGATAAGCCAGTTATATTAGATTTAGAATCTATTAAAATACTTGAACCAGGAAAATTTGAAATCGATATTATTAATTTATTTTCAAGAAATCGTCCTTTAATATACAAATTAGAAGAAGGAAAATATATTATTGATTTATCAAGTAGTTTGAAAGTAGATACCGATGAAATTAATAAAAAAATCAGAAATCCTGATTTGTTGAAACAAGAAGAAAGAGAGAGAAAGGAAGAAGAAAAATGAAAGCTTATTTGAAGGTATATGGTATTAGGGAAGGGCAATTTTCAAATGAAAATGTTGTTAGATGTACGACTTTTACTGGTTCTGAAATATCTGGATTTTTTGATAAAAGGTTTATATGTCCCTTGGGTTTAGAAGTGAAAGTTTTGGATAATCAAGGAGAAGCAACTTGCATTGTCCCTCAAGGAGGAAACTTCTTAGAAGAAAATAATCCTATTTGGGTTAATTCATCTGGTATAACTTATGAAAACTAAGTTTTAAATAATATATTTCTTTGTGTATAATATGAAAATTAATGATATTCTTAAAGAGCAAATTGAATTAATCAAGCCATCTTTGGAAACTCAAGATAAAATAAACAAAACTACTAAGGAGTTTATGAGTTATCTTGATAAAAATCTAAAGAAAAATAAAATGAAAGCAGATGTTTTTCTTGGGGGAAGTGTTGCAAAATCAACTTTAATCAAAAAGGAAATCTATGATGTTGATATTTTTATCAGATTTGAAAATTCAAAAGATATGGGTAAATTGCATAAGATTTTGAAAAAAGCTAAAAAAGTCCATGGTTCAAGAGATTATTATCAATTAGAAGTTAGTGGGGTTGTTATGGAAATAATCCCTGTTTTGAAGATTAAAAAACCAGAACAAGCTGAAAATGTAACTGATTTAAGTTATTTTCATGTTAAATATGTTTTAGATAAAATTAAGAAAAATAAAAGATTAGCAGATGAAATAAGACTAGCAAAGACATTTTGTCATGCAAATAATTGTTATGGTGCAGAAAGTTATATTCATGGATTTTCAGGTTATGCATTAGAATTATTAATCTGTCATTATAAAAGTTTTTTGAGTTTTATTAAAGCTATTGCTAAGATTAATATAGATAAAAAAGAAAAGTTAGTTATAGATGACTCTAAGTTTTATCTAGGTAAAAACATTATTTATGAATTAAATGAAGCTAAAACCCAGAGCCCAATAATTTTAGTTGATCCTACATTTAAAGAAAGAAATGCTCTTGCTGGATTGAATCATGAAACTTTTTTTCATTTTCAGAAGACATGCAAGGAATTTTTAAGAAAACCTAGCAAGGGATATTTTATCAACAAGGATATTCATGAGGAATTAACTAAAAAATACCAAAACAAATTGAAAATTGTTTCGGTTAAAACAAGCAAACAAGCAGGGGATATTTCCGGGAGTAAATCTCTTAAATTCTTTTATTTTTTTGTAGATAGATTAAACAGAGAATTTATTGTTAAGGTTTCTGAATTTAATTATAACGATGAAAAGAATACTGCATACTTTTACCTGGTATTAGACAAAAAGAGAGATGAAATAAGAAAGGGGCCAAAAGTTGTTGATGTTAATAATTTAACCAGATTTAAAAAAATACATAAAAATGCATTCATAAAAAATAACGTTGCTTATGCCAAAATTAATCATAATCTAAGTTTTGAAAAATGGCTTAAAGAATTTAATAAAAAAGAAAAAGAGATTATAAAACAAATGAGTGTTAAAAAAATAGACTTAAATAATATATAATCAATCTGATTCTTCAGAATCTAGAATGTTCATTCTAGATAAATAAATTTGATTAACTCTTAATGAAATAGTTTTAGATAAACTAAGATGATTATTACTCATTATGTTTCTATCCATTATCAACCCTCTAATTTCATTGAGTCTCTGCTCTAAAATTTTTTCTTTTTGTCTTTCACTAAGAGATCTAAATCCATTGTTTGCTTCTTTTCTCATTCTTCTTAAATTATATGCTAATTCTTTTCGTAAGTTTAGATATTCTGGATTAATATTTTGTCTAATCTCTCTGCATTTAACTTCATCATCATAAGAAGAATGCCATTCTCCAGACTGTTCTCTGTGTAATGTATTTGTTCCTGCAGAATATCCAAATTCTTCTGTTTCCATTTTAATCTATAATATCTTCTAATCAAAAATATCTTTTAAACTTATTCATTAAATGCTTTGTCAAATAAACATGACAATGCTGAAGTGAAAAAAGGAGTATTAAGCCAAACAGCTAATTCTTCTTCGGGATTTCCTTTTGAAATTGTGAATAATACCTGATCATTATCTGCTACATAGAATTTAGCGTCGATTGTGGTTGGTTTTGCTTTTATTTTGAATTTTGCATTTATCTTTTTAATTTCCTTATCATTACCTGACAAAGCAATTTTTATTTTAATATCATTCTGATTTAATCTGTCAAATATTGCTGCAAAAAATCTTGATTTATTCATAACTTCTGCAACAGATGTGCAAATTATAACTTCTTTTTTTGCATTTTCTAATATTTCCTTTATATGAGAATAAATTGTTGATTTTCCTTTTATTGCTCCGGAAATATCTTCATGTCTTACAGGCACTATCCCGGTATTGTAAAGCTGTTCCAATTCAGAATATTCTTTTGTGTTCTTTAAATCTCCTAAGACCTTGATTTTTTCATCTGCATTTCTTAAGGTATTTGATTTTAACTTTTCAATAATTACATTAGGTTTAACTGCAACATATTTAACTGGTTTTCCTAGTTTCATTATTGCAAAACCTTGTTTTTCCAATGATTCAAGAACATCATAAGTTCTGCTTCTTGGAACTCCGGACATTTCAGCAATTTCTCCTGCAGAAGCCACTCCTTTGCTAAGCAGTGCTAGCCAGACTTTAGTTTCATAAATGTTTAAGTTAAAGTGTTCTTTAATTTGCTTAACAAGTTCTTGTTTAATTATCATATTCCCTATAATGTTAAAAATTAAAATCAGAACCTATTTATAAAGCTTTCTAGTGTTGTCACTGATGAATTAGAACAAAAGCATAAAGTTTAAAAACAAGAATAGACAAAGAATTTTATGGCAAAGGAAAGAACTGGATTTGGAGTGGGATTTGGAAAAACTGAACCTCCTAGAACAATATATGAGGATTATATTGGTAAACTTATAATTACAAATAACTCCGATGGTAAAAGCATTGTTGGGGTCTTACAAAAAATTGATAAAGAAAATAATGTTGCTGTTTTTAGTCCGTTTATGGGATATAAAGGAGATGATTCAGCATATGTTAATAAAGAACCTGCGATATTAGCGTTGCCTTTAACTGCAATATATCCTGGACAATTTGATTTAGGAGAATATGTTGCTGGTTATAATAAAAAATTAGAGCAAAGAAGTCCAAAATAAAATGGAAAAATTCACAGTTGATTTATCTGGAATAAGCAGACATATAGATGGATTTGAGAAAGAATATGAACAGATATTAAAAGGACAGTTATTAAAACATGGGTTTTATAATAAAAATTGCTTGTATTCTGTTTTTGATGATTTTTTTACAAAGAAGTTAGAAGAAACTGGAACTTATAGATTTAACAAATCAGGAGAAGCAAAAAAAGGAATTTTTGCTTTTAAAAAACAGGATTTAATATGGGCTCCTGATGAAAACACTAATATCTGGTTTTATATTGAATCACAATTAAACCCTGGAATTGCTATTTATGACAAAAGACAATTTAATAATGAAGATGATGATCCGAGAAGCCCATATATTTTTAAAAACCCTAATAAGAAATTAGATGCTTTGCTTGGAATAGCTTCAATTAAATTTGTTGATTAAAATTATATTTATTTAAAAAAGAAGCCAGCTGATAACCATTCCAATATACATTGCAATTGTTAAAAAAGGCATGGCAGGATAGAACTTACCTTTCTCTGAATTAATTAAAAGATATAATAATCCTAATGATGCACTTAATGCAATTATTAAAGCAGAACCTACTCCATAAACTTTTAAGAAAACACCTGAGGCAATTATTGGGAAAACTATGTCTCCTCCGCCTAAAATAGCTAAATTAATTTTTATCTTTGCTTTTTTGAATGCATTTTCCATTATTTTTTCTGATTTGCCTTTGTATTTTTGTTTTATATTTTTTATTTTTACTCTATCATGTCTTTTTATATATGGAATAAAAAATCCTCCAAACACCTTCAATGTATTCATTTGATATTTCGCCATTTTTTGCATAAATCCTGAATGCCAAACTGCCCATATATCATAAAGAGAAATTGCTAATAACAATAATATAATTCCTAGAACTCCTAAAATTGAAACAAAAACAGCTGCAATTCCTGGATAAATCATTAGTTCTGTTATATTATGAATTAAGATATTTCTTTTAAATATCTTAAAGAAAGCTAATGGCAATGCAATTACAACTGCAATTATAGAAGCATGGATTAAATTCATTTTAAATAAAACTACATTTAAAGTCAAAGAAATTGCTAATATAGTTACAATAAAAAACCAGGCTCTAAGAAATTTCTCTGCTTTTATCTTTGTTAAAATAAATAATAAGAATATTGCAAATGCAAAAGAAATCATTATCTGAATTAAAAGTCCTGTTCCTTCTACTTGTTTTATCTCTTCAGGAGGCTGCATTCCATAAGGAAGAGTTTGAGTTTGGTAAGAATTAACAATCCAAATTCCGATTAATTGAGTTATCAAAAACATTGCAATAATTATTCCAGTTATTTTCCAGTTATGTTTCATGGGCAAGGGGACCCCCCTTCCATATCCCCGAAGTTATTCTCATGGTTTTTCATCTTTTTATTATATTTATTTATAATCTATTAAGACATAAGTTTTGCAGATGAGTTGATTAAGCTTAATCTTTATCCTCTTTGTTGTTTGTCTTAATAAGATATTGATAAATTTTATTATACTTATTAAAAGTAAAGATAGTTTTTAAATTATTAGTATATGATAATTTATAATAAAGCTTAAAAATAGAATTCGGATAGATTGTTCATGCAAATATTAGAAAGAAAAAAAGAGGAAGTTGAAGCTAAGGCTGAAAAAATGTCAGATTTCTTAAAAATGGAGTATTTAGAAAATTGTTTAAAGCATAATATTGATATTGCTGCTCAAAGATATTGCTGTATGGAGCTTTCTAAAGTATATGAAAAAAGAATTATGTATCCTCAGGCAATAAAATATTTATCTAATCTTGAAGGGCTTGGAATTGGAGACAGAGAAAAAATAAGCATTTATCTTAAGCAAGCAGAACTAATGATTAAAGCAGGACTTTATGAGCAAGTTAATTATCCCTACAAAAAAGCTGCTTCTATAATAAATGAAGGAGAAAGACATGAATTAAGAAGAAGAATAATCGGATTCTATAAAGCACAAGCAGAAACACTTGAAAAAACAAGGAAGATCGCTGCAGCATTAAAACTTTATGAAAGATTAGTCCATCTTGTTACAGATGCAGAACAAATAGAAGTTAAGAAGAAAATGCTTGAAAGCTATAACAAATTAGGAAAAGTAAGAGAATATGTTGAGTTGAAAAAAGAATTAGAGAGACTACCTCAATTATAAAAATAATCTTGCTAAAATAAAGAATCCTATAAAAATTAATTATATTTATATAATCTAAATTAATAATTTTATTATGAAAAAAAGAGGGCAGAGTCAAATTATTACAACTATTTTGATAATCTTATTAGTCCTTGTTGCAATTATTGTTATTTGGAATGTTGTTTCAGGAGTTATAAAAACTAGTTCTGATAAAATAACAATAGCCCCGTTTGTGAACCAAGCTGAAATTGAATCTTTAACATTACAAAACGGAGGGGTAACTGCTTTAGTTGGAGTTAAGAGAACAGGGGGAGATGATGAATTAGCTGGATTAAAAATCATATTTGAAGATGGAAATAAAAATATTTATATTTATGAAAATTTAACAGATTATCCTAAAAATTTAGAAACTAAATATTATACTATCCAAAACACAGATACTAAACCAGAAATTTCTAATTTCAGTATTGTAGAAAAAACATCTGTTGTTCTTTTAGTAATGGATAGTACTAAAGATAAAACCAATTGTACTGCTGAAGCCAATGTTATTACTTGTGGGACTTGGGTATGTGGAAATAAAATAAATAATTGCGGACAAAGTGTAAGCTGTGGAAATTGCAGTGGAAATTGCAATAATGGGAATTGTGAATTGATTAATATTGGATATTCCAATAATATCACCCAATATGGAATTACTTGGCATTTTGATAAACAAATGGAATTTGGGACTTATGCAAACGGCGACTATTGGGTTGTTGGTCCAGTGAATATTACTCAAATTGAACCGGAACCTGTTTGCGACATAAGTAATGGAAGGCATGGAACTATGATTAATCCAAGATTTAATAACCAGCAAGGATATGATGCACGAGCACCAGGATATAATCTTACCTTATGCAAAGTAAAAGCTAGTGCATCTCCAGGAGATTCAGTTATTTCAACAATTAGCTTGCCTAACCAGATTGGATTTACATTTGTTAAATCTGCATCTGTATTAACTATTGTGGATGTACCTCAATCTTCAGATAAATTCAGACCTCCTTATACAAGACCAACAAGAATAAAAGAAAGCTCGCAAGATAATTTGGTTTATTCCTCCAATAATATTAATTATGAGCTTCTTCCAAAATTAATGCCAATTTCAGCTACCCCCCTTTTATCCCAAACAGAAAAAAAATTTGAAAGAGTTTGGATAGAGCATTTTGAAGGATGGGAACTTGGAAGAATCCAGCCATATGATAATATGGCAGACTATGGCAGAGAGAATAGTGTGGATGTATCTGAAGCATCTTTACAATTACTTCTTAATTATTCAAATCAGGACAAGAAAAAACTTTTAATTGGATTTATGCAATATGGGATCGATCTCTATGGAATTTATCTTGATAATGGAGAATGGCATCCGGATGGAGGTATATTTATGGGGAGAAAGTGGCCTTTATTATTTACTGGGATAATGTTGAATAATTCTATCAAAAATATAGAGATGAATCCAGAAAGATTTCAAGAAGATGGCCAAACCTTTTATGTTAGCCCCCCTGAAATTTATTCTATTCCCTATTATTTAAATTCAAATGGATTATACTCTACATTATCTGAAGGGAAAGCAAAAATAACAAATTCAAGTAATGTTGTGGAGGGGATAAACACATTATGGAAAAGTTCAGGTATAATCGAAGGAGACAGCATAATTGGAACTGATGGAAAAAAATATACCTGTATAACTAAACATATTTCAAATGAATCTACAAGGCCTATATCTGGCAATGTCTGGCAAAATTATTGGATATTGAATAATAATGCCCAATATGTCTTTAGCTGGGCAAATAATTCAGAATATAAAATTGCATTTTTTGGGGTTGAAAATGATTCTTATGAGGCTTATAACCCTAATGGAAAAGCTCACGTTATAAGTAAAATAATCGACGATACTCATCTTCTTCTTGAAGATAACTATCGTGGAAATACAGACTTGAGCGGAAATGCAAATTTTAAAATAGGAAATATTTTAGTTTATTATGGTCATGGCAATCCTTCTAAAGTATTTGACTTTACAGAATATACAAATAATAATCTTGGACTTCCTGAGTGGGGATTACAACATGCAACTCAGCCGGGAATTGATGGATTAAATTGGTGGGATGCTGATTATAGAACATTAAATGGAGCTTCTTGGCCAGGGACTATTCTTGCGGTGCTTATCCTAGACCAAAATACTTCTTCAAGAAAATTATGGGATCATAATTCTTTATTTGATTATCAAGATAGATATATGGAAGTAGAATCTATAGATTTTAGTATCTGGGATGGTGTTGGGAAATACAATCGAGCTCTAAAAAATCAGTTTATTGAAGGTATGTGGGATACATATAGAAAAAATTATGGATGTATTTGGGTTAGAAACAATAAGACAGATATTTATTCTCAGGGGCATTATGAATGTGAAAATAAAAATATTTCATGCGCTTGGCAAGCTGAAATGTGTGTAGGGTGTATCCAAGTTTCAAGCTGTCCCTCTTATCCTAACCAAAGAGCATATGATTATGACCCTTGTAATTTGGGATGTAATTAACAAAGACATTAATTTGATTTACCTCAATTCGATAAATCAAATCTTGGTTTATATTTTATTGCTAATTTGATTTACCTCAATCTTAAAGTCTCTAGATTTCTTGGGACATTTGTTTCAATGTGATGTAATTTGTATATGCTGGATGCTAAATCCATGCATTTACTTTGCTCTCCATGATTAATAATAATTCTATTTGCTCTTGGTTGAGTCCTATTTGCAAATTCTAGTAATTCATTTCTTCCTGCGTGAGCAGTTAGTCCTGCGATTGTAGTTATCTGCATATTTACTTCAACTAATTCTTCTTTTCCATCAATATTCATTTGAACTTGTTTTGCTCCATCTTGTACTTGTCTTCCTAAAGAACCAACTCCCTGATAACAAACAAAACACATTCTGTTATTTGGATTTGTTGCAAAATGTCTAAAGTATTCTACTGAAGCTCCTCCAACTAACATTCCTGAAGTTGCAAGAACAACACAAGGTCCTCCTTCAATAACTTGCTTTCTTTCAGACGGGCTTCCTACTCTCTGAAAAGTATCTGAAACAAAGGGGTTATTATCTTGGAAAATCTCTGTTCTTACATTTGCATTTAAGAAATCAGGATAAGCTGTATGAATTCCATTAATATCCCAAATCATACCATCAATATAAATAGGAACTTTTGGAAGCCTGTTTTGCCTCATTGCTTCTTCTAAAACAAGCATTGTTTCCTGAGCTCTTCCTAATCCTAGTTCTGGAATTAAAACTTTTCCGCCCTTGTCAATTGTTTCTTTAATATTATTAATTAATTCATCTTCTGAATCTTTTCTTGGAGGAAGAACATCATTTTTGCTTCCATAAGTTGATTCAATAATCATTGTTTCTAGTCTTGGGAAATTTGCAATTGCTCTTTCTAATAGTTTTGTTCTCTGGAACTTCATATCTCCTGTGTAAAGCAAATTATGAGCTCCATTTCCAATATTTATATGAACCATTGCACTTCCTAGTGCATGTCCTGAATTATAAAATGTAATTCTCATGTCAGGTGCAATATCAGAAACTTCATTATAATCAAGACAAATAGTATGCTTGACCATTTCTTTTATATCTGTTGAAGAAAATAAGGGTGCTGATGCTTGTTTATATGCAACTCCAATAAAATCTAATGCTAATAATGCGGCAATATCTCTTGTGGGTGCAGTCATATAAACTGGACCAGTATAACCCATTTTAAATAAATAAGGAACTAACCCTGAATGGTCTAGATGAGCATGACTTAAAATAATTGCATCTAGCTCGTTTATTTTAAATTCACTTACATCTAGATAAGGAAATTTTTCTTTTCCTCTTCCAGCAACATCAATTCCACAATCTAAAAGGACTTTGGTGTTTTGAGTTTGGAGTAATAAACATGACCTTCCAACTTGTCTTCCTCCTCCAAGCATAGTTATCCTAATCCAGCCTTCTATTTTTTCTGGATTCCATTCTTTGTAAATCTTTTTTCCAACTGAATTTAAGAATTTTTTTCTTGAATTATTATTTGCATATAAAACAGCTCTTATGCTTTCTGTTATTTTTGATTTAATTGCAGGACTTCTTTGAACCTGAGGAGTCCATAGTGATTTATCTCTTATCTCTTTAAGAATTAATCCATTTCTCCCTATAACTAAACCTGGTCTTTTTGCCTCAATTACAACTATACTTCTTTGAGTATCAAATAAAATATCAGTTAAATCAGCTTCTGAGGGAATTTCAGCTCTAATTATTTTTTCTGTTTCTTCTTGAGTTTTAAGAACAGTTGTTTCTGCTCTTAGCTCAATTCTCTTTTTGAATTTATTAACAAGCTCTTTAATAATGCCTCCGTTATCTCTGAAAAAATCCAAATCCTCTGTGTATACAACTATGTTTGCTCCTTCAAAACTTGCATTGCTTATTACCTTTGGCAAATCTTTTTGTATATCCTTTAGAATATCTGTTGACATTTTTATACACCTCAATAAGTATGATTTTACTCCCTGTTTTTGTATTCTGGAATAATCTCTTGACTAACTACATGTTTAATTCCTTCTTTAGTTAATGAATACACATCTATTCCGCTTCCTGATGCAACATCTCTTTCAGAAGAAGATTTCAAGGCTTCAACTGCTAATGCTACTCCTTCGCCCACAGAAAGATCTTCTTTATATTGTCTCTCTAATAATCCCCAAATAAACATCATTCCACTTCCATCTGCATCATAAGTGTTTATTTCTTTTATTGCTCCATCTGGTGAAATATTGTATAATTCTGCTTTACCATCTTCATTAACTCCTGCAACTAAACTTGCAACAATTGCTGGAATCATTGAAGGCTGCCTTATATTTTGAAAATAAAAAGATGAAATAAAATGAGCAGATTCTTTTACAGAAGCTCTTTTTTTAGATTTTAATTCTTTTAGTCTTAATTGAGCTCCAACCATTTTTAGAGCCATTTGAGCATCAGAAACCTGCCCTGCAATTGAGACAAGTAAATAATCATTAACTTTGTAAATTTTCTGGAAATTTTTATGTGCAATAATCTGGCCTCCTAGAGTCATTTTTCTATCTGCAGCTAATACTACTCCGTCTTTGCAAACAATTCCAACTAAACTTGTACCAGTTTTTAGAATATTTTTCTTTAAATCTTCATCCATTTTATATGTATTAAAATCCATAATTCGTTTAGAATCTATAAATTTGATAAAGATTATGGGTTTATAAAGTTTTTTGTTGAAGGTATTCAGCTACATTTATTGCTCTTTTGGTTAGATTTTTCAAATCTTCATATATATTCCTCTGAGCTGTCATAATTAATATTCCTTCAGCAATTGCAAAATCTTTTACTCTTATATCCATATCAGCTAGATGTCTTATTAATCCCTCTTGAGAATCTTCGTAATGAGGAATCTTACTAAAACATAATTTATTGGTTACATTTCTTATAATATCTCCATGAAGTATATAGGTTTTAAAATCTGATTCTTCCATTTTGTTTTTGCCTGCATCTTTTTATAAAAGACGCATCAGAACTCTTTTTCCCTTTGGGCTGATTTTAATGATAGTTGGATATTTATAAAGTTTTTTGTTTAGTTAAAATAAAACATCAATAATCTCTTCTGTTGATAAAACTCTTATTTTATCTTGGGCTTTTAATAAAGAGTCATTACTCCAAAGAAAACAGGAATATTTTAAGCATAAAGCAATAAATTCTGTATCTCCTTTGTCGGGGGATAATTTTTCTGCTTCTTTTAAAAAATCATAATAATCTTTTTTATCTATAAAATTAATTATCTCTTTTAAATTGTTTATTTCTATATCAAACTCTTTTCTTGTTAGATTTGTTTTATTTATTATTTCTTTGGAATATTTTTCTAATTCTTTTAAAGTGATTATTGGCGATATAAGTTCGAGATTAGAAGTAGTTAAAAGTTTTCTTGTTATAGATTTTTTCCAAAAAAAACTAAACAGAATATTAGTATCTACTACTATTTTCATTTTCTCCCTTCTCTTACTAAATTAACTGCCCATTCATTAAACTCTTTCTCTTTTTTTAGCTGGCTTAATAGCTCTTCTTTTATAGCAAGTTTTCTAGCTTTCTCGCTAATACATTGTCTTACTAAACCACTCCAATTAACTTCAGGGAATTTTTTCATTAATTCTCTTACTTCTTCTGGAACTGATATTGTTATGCTTACCATTTTTATGTGTAAAAACATAAATACGTTATAATATTTAAACCTTTCTCTTTAGATAAAATTATAAACTAAGAGATTTTTGTAGGAAAATGGATAAAGAAGATGAAATAAGGAATTTTATTGAAGAAATTACAAATAAGATTAAGCCTGTTACAAAAGAGGCTCAGTTGTCTTATTGGAATGCTGCTCTTTCTGGGAAAAAAGAAGATTATGATAAATATGAAGAATTGCAAGTAAAACTTGAGGAATTATTCCATAATAAAGAAGATTTTGAAAAATCTAGAGAATTTTTGAAACAAGATGCAGATGAATTGAGCAAAAGGCAAATTGATATTTTGTATAGAGCTTTTCTTGGGTCTCAGGGAGATATTAATCTTATCAAAGAGATTATAAAAAAGTCAACTGAAATAGAAAAAAAGTTCAATACATTCAGAGCAAAGGTTAATGATAAAGAATATACAGATAATCAAATAAAAGATATACTAAAAGAAGAAAATGACTCTGAGAAACTTAGAGAGTTTTGGGAGGCAAGTAAAAAACAAGGAGAACTTGTTGAAAAAGAGCTTATAGAGATAATAAAATTAAGAAATGAGCTAGCAAAAAGTCTTGGATTTGAGAATTATCACACAATGTCTTTAGAGTTAAGTGAGCAGAAAGTAGAAGATATAAGTTCTGTTTATGATAAGCTTGCTGAATTAACTGAAATTCCTTTTAGGAATTTAAAAAATGAAATGGATTCTATTTTAGCAAAAAGATATAATATTGAAGTGAGTGAATTAAAACCATGGCACTATCATGATTTATTTTTTCAAGAAGGTCCAAGAGTGTATAAGATTGATTTAGATGAATATTATTCTGAAGATGTTATTGAATTTGCTAAGAAATTCTATAAAAGTATTGGTTTAGATGCTGAAGATATTTTAGATAGAAGTGATTTATATGAAAAACCTGGAAAATATCAACATGCATGCTGTATAGACATAGACAGAGAGGGAGATGTAAGAATTATACAAAACACAAAAAATGACTATCATTGGATGAGTACTACTTTACATGAACTTGGGCATGCTGTTTATGACAAAAATATTAATAAAAATCTTCCTTATTTTTTAAGAAGTCACGCTCATATTTTTGTTACAGAAGCTATTGCCATGTTAATGGGAAGATTAGTAGAAAATAAAAATTTTATTGAAAAATATTGTTCAAAAGAATTAGATGAAGAAATCTCTAGGGAGATATTTAAATCTTTAAAATCAAGACAGCTTGTTTTTGCAAGATGGGCTCAAGTTATGTTTAATTTTGAAAAAGAGTTATATAAAAATCCTGAACAGGATTTAAACAAATTATGGTATAATATTGTTAAAAAATATCAGATGCTGAATTTTTTCAGAGATAAACCTGACTGGGCTTCAAAAATACATTTTGTAAGCTCTCCTGCTTATTATCATAATTATCTTTTAGGGGAATTATTAGCTTCTCAGTTAAATAATTACATAGCTAAGAATATAATTAAAACAGATTCTCTTAAAATTGATTATTCAGATAATAGAGAAATTGGGACGTATCTTAAAGAAAAAATATTTTCTCCTGGAAGAAAATATAAATGGAAGGAATTAATTGAAAAAGCAACAGGAGAAAAGTTAAATCCTGAATATTTTGTTAAAGAATTTGTGGATCCTACTGGATGATATTATGTTGCGATATAAATGATTTTTATAATATACCATTCTGATACATTTTGCAGATGAGAAGATTAAAATGGTTATGATAAACAAAAAAGAAACAGATGGCTTGTTGTTTGTTCTATTAAGATATTAATATTTTTTATTTAAACTTCTACTTTAGTTATTCCTTTTTCTTTTTTAAATCTGATGATATTATCAACAAAACCCTCTATTTTAGGTTCATGAGAAACTAAAATTAATTGTCCTGCATTTAATTCATCGAAAACTTCCCTCATTTTATCCAATTGTTGAGATGAGAATCCATCTGTTGGCTCATCTAAAATAATTAAATTTCCTGTTTTAATTTTTGAAAGCAATGAGTTTATTACCTGATTTAGTGAAAGCCTGTATGCTAATGCTATTGCTGTTCTTTCTCCTCCTGACAAAAAAGCATAATCTAATTCATAATCCTGCTGTTCAATTATTGGAGAGAAATCGTCATCTAACTTAGCTGTAAGAGAATCAGAAACCAGTGTTGAAAACCATTTTGAAAATAATTTTGAAAATTCTTCCTTTAATGTTAAAAGAACTTGCTTTTCAGTAAATAAAACCAAACCCATAAATCTTTCTGAAATCCAGTATTCTATTTCTCTTAGTTTTTCTGTTTTCTGTTTTATACTCTCTTTTTTGTTTATTTGCTCTTGTTTTTCTTTAATTTGAATTTCTGAAAACTGAACTTCCTTATTTGCTTCTGCTTTTTTAATGGCGCATTGATTTTCATTATTTTTAGCTTCAATTAATTCTTTATTTCTTTCTTTAAATAAAATGTCATACTTTTCAAATTCAATAATAGAAATATCTAATGATTTCATATGTTTATCTAGCATTTCTAAATCTTTTTGTAATAAGTTTTTTTGTTTTTCAATTTCTAAGATTCTTTGTTCTTTTTCTTTTATATTCTCAAGTTTAATTTTTGCAAGTTCAAATTCTGATTTTTGTTTTTTGAAATCTTCTTTAATTTTTTTAGTTTGTTCTAGAGAAGCATTAGTTTGAATCTTTTTTACATTTAATTCCTGCAATTGTTTTGTTATTGTTTCTAGTTCCTGATTAATTTTATTAAAAATATTGTCTTTATATCCGCTAGACACTTCCTGAAGGCAAGTTGGACAGTTTTGAAGTTTTGAAATTTTATTTTTTAAATCATTAGATTCTTTATTTTTATAATCTAAAGAATTTATTGCTCCAATTAGCTCCATATATTCTTTTTGAAGTTCATCTTGCCTATTTTCCTGAAATTTAATTCTTTGATTTAATGCATCAAATTCCTCCAGATTAAAAAAGATCTTTTTTCCTTCTTCTAGCTGTAATTTTAAGCTTTTAATGCTGTTTTCAAGTGAAGTTATCTGTTGTTTTTTTTCTGAAATTAAAACAATTGATTTTGCTTTTTCTGTTTCTAGTGCTCTTTTTTCATTTATTTTCTCCTGGATTTCATTTAGTGCCTGTTCCTTTAGTGTTTTAAATTCAGTTACTTTTTCATAATCTAAGATAGCTTGTTTTTGTTTTTCTTTTAACAAAACAAGATTCTCCTGCCTTTGTTGTAGAATCTTTTTTTCTTCTTCTAAATCATAAAACATTCCTTCATTTAATCTTATTTTTTCTCTTAGTTTAGCTGTTAAAAAAGCTGAATTTTCTTCAATTCTTTTGTATTTGTCTACTCCAAAAACATGCCTTAAGGTATTAAGTCTTGTATCTCCTGATTCAAGAATAATTTGCTTCATTTCTTCTTGAGGAGTGTAAACTGTAAATTTATACAACAAATTTGTTTTTTTAGCAAATTCAGAAGGATAATTCAGCAATTGCAATACTTTTGTTTTTATTTCAGTTACACTTCCTTCGAATTTATCTCCCTCTATGGTTATTGAAGCATAATCCTGGGAAATTGACTTGTTTTTCTTTAAAGTTCTTTCAATAATTATTTGTTTATTATCAATTTCAAATTCCAAAATTACTTTGCAATTATCTGTTCCATTTCTTAATAAAGAAGAACCTTTTTGACTGGGCTGCAAGCCAAATAAAGCAAATTCAATTGCGAGTAAAATGCTTGTTTTTCCTGAACCAATATCTCCTGAAAGAAGAGTTGAACCTTTTGGAAAGATTATTTCTTGTTTTTCGTAACTTCTCACATTTTCTATGTATAATTTTTTTAGTAGCATTTTTTATTTGAATTTGTGAGTAATATTTAATTTATTTTGATAATCTATTAGGACAAACTTTTTGCAGATGATAAAATGAATATATTTATGATTAACTGCGTTATTTATTAGATTGTATTTATTATTAATTTTTGTCATATTAATTCTATTTGAAAGATTTTATTTATTGTAGATAATAATCTTGATTCAAAAATAGCTGTCTTTTCTCCTTCTTGTTTTTCAATTCCTAATGCTTCCATTAATTGGGTTATTTTTTCATTAAAATTACTGGGATTTTCTTTCTCATATTTTTCTATTAAAACTTCTTCTACTTTTTCCATTTCAGAAGCATCTAATTTAACTTGCATTTCCTTTTGTTCAGTTTCAAGTTTAGAGGTATTTTTTAAAAAGCAATAGATACTCTTTTCTTCTAAAAATTTCTGTATTTCGGCGAATTTGATGTCAGAATTTTTTCCCTGAGTTATTGTTCCCCTTAACTTAAGAAGAACTATTTTATCATTTAAATCCCTTTTATTTAGCTCTAAAATTATCTTTTTAGTTGCAGTCAGTGCATTATCAATTTCGATATCAAAAACTTCTATTTCTTTTAATTTAATTTCTTTTTTTATTATTTTTGTGTAACCTTCAACTTCAATAAGATAAAAACTCCCATACCTTAGTTCTTCTAATTCTTTGAAATTATTTGGAAATGTTGGACCTGAATAAATAACTGGCTTTCCATTAATCTCCTGCTCAAAATCAATATGAATGTGCCCTAGTGCATAATAATCTGCTTTAGGCAAATCAGATAAACAAACAGATTCTATTGGTAAACTGCCTTTTACTTCATCTATTGTTGTATGAAGCATCAATATCCTAAAATTATTTTCATAAGGTTCATTTATCTGGATTCTTCTTAGATCAGGGACTTCTAATCCTGATTTTTTTCCAGGATAACCATAAAGATAATTAGATTTGTGGATGCATGGTTTCAAGATTATTTTTTCTGCTTGTTCTTCATATTTACATATATCGCAAAAGTCTGCTTTTTCTAAAACATCTAAAAAAGTTTTTCCTGAAACAGAATAATCATGGCTTCCAGCAATTAAATAGCATTTTATTCCTGCTTCTTTTATTTTTCTAAACTCTCCAAATGTTTCTTTTAAGATTTCAATTGGAGGAAATGCTGAATCAAATAAATCTCCTGTAAAAAGAATAAATTCCACTTTTTCTTTAATACATGTGTCAATCGCTGCTTTAAAAGAATCTAAATTAAGCTGCTGTAATTCTGGCTGCCGCCAGGCTCCTAAATGACAATCAGATAAATGTGCAAATTTCATTATACCTCTTATTTAAGGCAATTTTGAAGATTATATAAGGATAATTGTGATAAAAATTAGTATTTTAAAGGGGTTAGAAAGCTTTTTAAAATAAAAAATAATATAAAAAATGGGGGTAAAAGATGGCAAACGATTTTGAAGACTTCGAAGATTTTGATGAAGAAGATGAAGAAGTCGAAGAAGATGAAGAAGAATAAAATTTAATTTGTTTTATTTTTTATTTTTAATATATATAGTTGTTCAAAAAATAATTTTTGATTAGATAATTCTTGGGCATGATAATTATATCTTTTTAGATATTGTTTTATTATTTCGGGTTTTGATAAACTAGATATAAGTAGTAGAATGATTCCTTTACTTGGTAAATAGGATTTTGCTTGCTCTAAAAATCTGATTATAATTTCACAACCTTTTTTTCCTCCTGTTGTTGCTAATCTAGAATCTTTAGGTTCTCTTTTATCTAAAGGAAGATAGGGAGGATTAAATATAATTAAATCAAATTTTTCATATTCATTTTTGGATTTTTTAATAGTTTTAAATAAATTAGAATGTATTGATTGAAAGCCTTGCTGTTTTAAATGATTTACTGCTTCTTTATTAATATCTGCTGTTAAAATATTCTTAAAACCTAAATCTCTGCAAGTTTGTGCTTGTATTCCTGAGCCACTTCCCATATCTAAAATACTAATATTTTTATTTTTTAGTTTAGATAAATAATCTATTAATACTTTTTGCAAAAGGTAAGAATCTTCTCTTGGTTCATATATCATTTTATTGTTTTTGCTTTCTAAATTTCAAAAAAAGAAAACTAGCTATGATTATTAAAGCTATTGGAATTAATAACAAATAATAATTCTTAGAATTAGAAAGTATGCTTTGAGTATGCAATTCTGAATTTAGAGCTACATCTGGAAGATTCTCATTGTTTTCAGAAACTTTTTTTTCAATGTTATCAAATATGTTTTCTTGTTTCTTTTCATTTGCTAAGTTCAATTGCCAGTTTAAAAATTCTTCATTCTGATTAAAAGAAACTATTTCTAAATCATTAAAAGCATATTTAGGAAAAGAATTTTTTAATTCATAAGATTCTAAGTATTTATTATTAAAATATTCCAGTTCTTTTTTATTTGGATTATTTATTTTATCTGATTTATCTTTATCAAAATATGCATAATTTTGATTATAATAACAAATAGTTGACACATGACTGTCAAAAATAAGAGAATAGCAATTTAGTTTGGGATTATAAGCATAAAACATAGATAGAAGCAAGACACTGAAATCCTCACAATCTCCTGATTTTAGAGACAGGGTTTGTAGGGGGGTTTGCCAGGAATTATCCTCTTCTTCTTTGTAATCAATATTGTTACTAAGATAATTTGCTATCTTAGATAAATCATTTTCAGGTTGATTAATCAAATTTAAATTATCTATATTGTCTTTGACTTTTTCAGGTTGAATAAACCCTAAAAATTCTCTATTTACAGGATTATACGGAGTTATTTTTGTTTTAAATTCAAAAGAAGAATCTCCTAAAAAATGGTATTCTTGGATATTTGGTTTAATAAATTGGATATCAAAATATAAGTCTGGATTTTCATTAAAACATTCCCCTAATTTTCCAAAAATAGAAAGTTTATCGGATTCGTTAAAGTTTGTTATAAAATTAGAATAAGATAACTGGAACTCTTTATTTTCTGTTTTGCCAATTGGATTATCTCCAATAAAAATATATCCTCCTAAAGGACAATTAGTTGTTTCATCATAAAAAGATAACTTAACATTTTTTTCTGGTTCATTTACCAAAAATCCAGTAAACTTAAATGCTATAAGAGGGATTAATATTATTAAAATCATTATGCTGATAAATAATAATGTTCCTGCTCTTTTTTTCATGATTTAATAAGAATTATAGAGTATAAAAAATTAAGCAAACCAGGCTATTATCTTGTCTTTAAATAAAAATGTTGTAATTAATAAAACAATTAAAATTACAAGGATTATTAACAAAATTATCTCTTTAGAATGAGATTTTTTTGGGCCTATTTGTCTTAATTCTCCACTTAGTCCTGAGTTTGGATTTGGAAATACAAATTGGGGTGATGGAGGATTAATTTCTTCTGGCTCTTCTTCATTTTGAGAGATTTGCATTTGTTGAGGAGGCTGTATTTGTCTTTGTTGAATTTGATTTGTATATTCTTTTTTAGTTGGCTGTGTCCCGGGAATATTAAAACTCAAACCTTGATTTGATTGCTGGTTTTGCATAGCAGATTGTGGATTATCTTGTTGAGATTTATAAGGAGCAGTATACTGGGAGGTTTGAGTTCTAGGAGTAGAATCTTGAATTATTGCTTGCTTAATTATCTGAGATTCTTGTTTTAACTTAGGGTTAAGAGGATTATTTTGAAAGTTTGATTGGTTGGAAGGCATAGAAAGATGCTCGTCTGGTTTTACTTGATAAGCAGGCATAATCCCCCCAACAAATCTAGAAGCTTCATTAACTTCCTGAGGATTATAACCGGAGTTAATCATTATTTGTATTGCCTCTTGCAAGCTATCTCCGTGTTCAATTGCATTTCTTAGAACTGTTACTATTTCTTCATTCACCATCTTTACATTATATAATACCTTCTTGATATTTTAAATTTTTTCAAAACGTCAGTTTTCCTTCATCATGTATTAAATGAACATTTTTATCTTTTTTATAACCCATTTCTTCTGCTAATTCAGCCATAGGTGCTATTTTTTTATGATCTCCATGGGCCGGGACTATATGTTCAGGATTTATCATATTGATAAAATCTCTTAAATCCTCCCTTCCTGCATGTCCTGAAACATGAACATTGTTAAACATTCTTATTCCTCTTTTTTTAAGTCTAGCATCTAATTTCTCTCGATTATCTATTGTTTCCGGTGTAGGGATTATTGAAGATGAAAAAATCAAGTGGTCCTGGCTTTGAAATTTAAATGGCAACTTATTTCTTGAAATCCTATCTAAAATACTTCCCGGCTCTCCTTGATGTCCAGTACAAACAACAACATATTTTTCCCTTTCTTTATCAATTCTTTTTAGTGTTTTCTCTAATTGATTTTTGAATGTAGCTATCTGGATATCTCTCCTAAATGGACACATATCTACTCTAACAGCAGATGAAACATATTTATTTAAACTTCTTCCTAAAAATATAACTTGTCTGTTTAGTTGTTTTCCAAAATCTACAATTGATTTCAGTCTTGCAATATGAGAAGAGAATGTTGTAACAAAAAGTCCTGCATTATCATTTGTTGTTGTAAGCATAACATCTTCTAATAAAGAACGTGCAACTTTTTCACTTGCTGTTTTTCTTTCATCTCCTGAATAAAGAGAATCTACAATTAATGCTTTTACTCCCTGTTTTCCAAGTTCTTTTAGTTTCTCATAATTTGGTTTTTGTCCTAAAATAGGAGAATTATCAAACTTGAAATCATTAGAATAAAGAACAATTCCCTCAGGTGTATGGAGTGCTATCATAGATGTTTGAAGCGTTGAATGAGTTATGTTAACAAAATCCACTTGATATTTCCTATTTTTACCTTGAACATAAGTAGATGAATTTGGATGCACTGTTTTTAAATGATTTCTGATTTGTATTTTTTCGTCATTTAATAATGTTTTGAGAACTTCAATTGTATAAGGGGTTCCAATTATATCTGCATTATATCTATGAGCTAGATAAGGTAGTCCTCCGATATGATCTAGATGAGCATGGCTTGGAAGAATAGCTCTTACTTTGTGTCTTAAATTTAATTTGTCTAAAATATCATCTGAAGGTATTGCTTTTATTTCTCTTAGTCTTTTTTCTGTATAAACTTTTTCTGATTCTTCTAAAGCTACAATTGGAGGAAGAAACACTCCACAATCAAAGATAATTACATCATCTCCTAAATCCACTGCAGTCATATTTTTTCCTACTTCATCAAATCCGCCAATTCCATAAATATTCATTGTCTTCTTTACTCTTTTTTAATTATATCTTCTTTTTATTAAAATAATAACAGAAATCTGGTTTAAATAGGTTTGTTTGAATTATTGAATTTAGAAATTATCTTTGTTTGGAAGATTAGTTAGGCTTTTAATATAATCTTTACTAACTAATCTATATTTAAAAATATTAACTAATATATAAATATTGTGTAACTATTCTTTAATTACTATATATTTCTAATTTATATTTGTTTTGGCTCAATTAACAATGTTTTTATAATCCAGAAATTATTTTTATTAATGATTAAAAGAGGAATTAAGATCCATCATAACTGGAAGTTGTTATTGATAATTATCTTATTGATAATACTAAGTATAACTTTATTTTACTTTGGTTATAAAAACGAAAAGGGATATTATTTATTAAATAATGATGGATGTGTAAAAATATATGTTTCTGATAAGGAATTAAATAATTATGATAAAGTTTATACAAATTTAGATGATTGTGAAAAAGAAATAAATACGTGTTCTGTGGATAGTGATTGTGTTCCGGATAGTTGTTGTCATGCCCAATCTTGTGTTTCATTAGATAAAAAGCCTGTTTGTGATAAAGTATTTTGCAGCCAGGTTTGTTCAGGACCTCTTGACTGCAATCAAGGTTCTTGTGAATGCATAAAAGGAAAATGCGGAGTTAAAACAAATGAATAAAAAATGGATTTTAGGATTTATTTTTGTATTTATTTTAATTGGAATTTTTTTAGTTAATTCTGAAAATATAAAAGAAAATAAAATCCAAAAAGAGGTTTATGAAAATTTAGAAGAAGAAACTCCTGTAATAATTGATGTTAAGGAAAATGTAGACAATAGCAAGATAATAGATAAATTAGATAATGAAGCAAGAGAATCTGGAGATCTAATTTCTGTGGAAGTTTCTAAGCAAGAATTAAAAGAGTTATCTGAAAATTCAGATATTGAAAAAATTTCTTATGTTCCTAAAATTAAAGCATTTTTGCAGGATGCTATTCCTTTAATGAATGTAAGCAATGTTTGGGGTACTCAAATAAATGGAGTTAATATAACTGGAATAGATGAAACTGTTTGTATTTTGGATACTGGAATAAATTTTGCACATACTGATTTAACTGGAAAAAATAAAACTTGTATTATTGATTGTTATAACCAAGATTGTGTTGAGAATTGCTCTGTTGCAGATGATAATGGACATGGAACTCATGTAGCGGGAATTGTTGCTGCAACAGGAGGAATTCAAGGAATAGGAAAAAATATTAGTTTAATTGGAGTAAAAGTTTTAGATTTGAATGGAGATGCTCATGAAACTCATGGGGTATTAGATATAAAAAATGCAATTGATTGGTGCATTGCAAATAGGGTAACTTATAATATTTCTGTAATAAGTATGAGTTTAGGAACAACTAATGTTTACACTACTGCTTGTGATTCTACATTTTCAGATACATTTACTAAGTCTATTAATAATGCAACTTATTATAATATTTCTGTAATTGTTGCAACAGGTAATGCAGGAAGTTCTATAGGCATTGCATCACCTGCCTGTATTCAAAATTCAACTGCTGTTGGGGCAACAGACAAAAGTGATGTTGTTGCTAGTTATTCAAATAGAAATAGTTTAACTGATTTATTTGCAATAGGAAGTTCAATTAATTCTACTTTTGCAGGAGGAAGTTGTTTAATCGGATGTAGTTGTTCTGGAAATTATATGATTTGTTCTGGAACTTCGATGGCAACACCAATGGTTGCAGGTGCTGCTGCATTATTAAAACAATTTTATAGATTACAAGAAAATAGAGTTGCAAAACCTTCTGAAATTCAAAATCTCTTAAACTTAACTGGAAAACAAATTATTGATGCAGGTTCTGGATTAACTTTTTCAAGGATTGATGTTTATTCTGCTTTATGGAATATAACGAAAATTCCAAGCATAACTTCCAAAAGTCCTGCAAATAATTATTATATTAACCTCGCAAATCAAAATCAAACTTTTATTTGCAATACAAGTAGTATTAATTATAATTTAAAGAACATAACTTTTTATTTGTGGAATTCAACTGCATTGGTTAATAAATCCAATCTAAGTATAACGGGATTAACTAATTCTTCTATATTTTATTATAATTTTACAATTGAGGATTCATATAAATGGGATTGTGTTGCTTATAATATTCAGAATTTTTCAAATACCTACTCTAATTATACTATATTTTATGATTTAACAAAACCAGTAATTAATTTGACTTCTCCTGCAAATGCAACAACTGAAACATCTTCAAATAGTATTACATTTAGTTATAATGTTTCTGATTTATCTGTTAGCAACTGCAGTTTAATAATAGATAATGTAATTGATCAGACAAATGATTCTATTGAAGTTAATTCAATTAATTCTTTTACAAAAACAATGAGTAATGGAAATTATTTATGGAGTGTTAATTGCACTGATTCTGCTAATAATATAAATTCAAGTGAAACCAGGAATTTGACTGTTAGTTACACTGCTCCTGTTGTTAATGACAATGGGGGAGGCGGTGGTGGGGGAGGAGGAAGTCCTAAATACAAAACCTTTGTTGTAAGTGCTGAACAAGTTTCTGCTGGATATTCGAATACTTTATCTAAAGATGATAAAATAAAATTTGTGTTTTTTGATTCTTCTTCAGGGGAACATACATTGACTTTAAATGAAGTTGGAACTAATTATATTAACATAACTTTAAGAAGCAATCCAATTAATTTAAAATTAGGAATTGGACAAAGTGCAAAATTGAATTTAACTACTTCGGATTATTATGATTTGTATGTTAAATTAAATTCTATTTCCAATTCAAAGGCAGATATTACCATTCAAACAATTAATGAAAAAATACCAAATACAATAACGGGGAATGTTGTTAATGAAGAAGATAATGCAGAAAAGGAAAAACCTACTTCTGAAAATGGAAAGAATTATGTTGCTATTATCAAAGATATCTTATTAGTAATACTTATAATTGCTGTTGTTGTTATATTATCTATAAAAACAAATAAAAAACAAGAAGCCTTAAAAAAGTATAAAGAAAAGTTTAAAGAGATGAAGAAAAAATGAAACCATTAAAACCATCACACAGAGAAAAGAAAAGATATCTTTTGATTAAAGGAAAAGATGCAGATAAGAAAAACATAGATGAATCTATATTAGAATATATTGGTATTTTGGGTTTTGCAGAAGCAAGTCCTCAAGTTATCAAAACAAATAAAGGTTCAGTTGTCCTTGCTATTAATAGAAATTCTCTTGACAAAATTAGGGCTAGTTTTGTTATGGGTGGAAAGGATATTTCTGTTGTTAAGGTAAGCGGAAGTGTGGGGAATTTGATATAATTATTTTTTAAAAAAATCAAATATCTTTGAGACTAATCCCTTTTTAGGGAAATATTTAGTTACTAAAAAATTATTGGGATTTGCTTTATATTGTTCAAAGTCTTCAGTAGATTTAAACTCAAATAAGATCTCTGATTTTACATCTTCTAATTCTTCATGATTACCAAGACAAGAAACAAGTGAATCTATAAATGCACAATTTGGCTGAATTGCATAAAATGGTTTTTGTTTTTTTGATTGAGAGTCATAATATGCTTTTGCTACTCTTACATTATCTCGGGATTTATAATTACATTCATTTTGTATTTTAGAAGCATCAGGAATTATTGTTGTCTGAAAACCCATTAGATCAAAAATAGTTTTATTAGAATAATTACAAAATAAACAATTTTGACTAAAAGAACTTGGATCTGCTAATCCTCTTTGTTTAGACATTTCAATAATCTCGTTATAATAATCTAATCCTCGATTAATTAATTCATTAGTAGTTATTGCGTAAACTTGATCATTATATTGAATCACTAATTTATTAGCAGATTTGTTTATTGGTCTTTTTTTGGGGATTGGACCAACTGAAGCTAAAACTTTCATTTCTTGAGGATTTGTTCTAGAATTAAATTCATTAGGATTAGTCATTAATTTCTATTCTAAATTGAGTTTAAATAAATTATCATTTTATACTATGCAAATAGTCTAGATTCGATTATCGCAATCTTTTTAAACCCTTTAATCCTATGAAATTTATAGGAGAAAATACAGTCTGATTTCAAAGGAATAACTTCTTTGATTATTTTCCTGAAATTGAGACAAAATAGATTATAATATGGAAATACCAGATATGCAACACCAAGTAATGGGTTATGATAGAAGTGCTACTATGTTTGCACCTGATGGACATATTCTTCAAGTAGAATATGCAGAAAAAACAGTTAGGCTTGGAAGTGCAAGTATTGGAATAAAAACTTCTGATGGAGTGATAATTATCGCAGATAAAGGTAAGAAAGATGACCTAATTATACCTGAATCAGCAGATAAAATTCATGAAATTGATGAACATGTTATGACTAGTGCTGCTGGAATATTATCTGATGCAAGAGTTTTAATTAATCATGTAAGAGTTACTGCTCAACAACATAGAGTTACTTACGATTCTCCAATAGATGCTGAATCAATTATAAGAGAAATTTCAGATATTCAACAACAATTTACACAACATCCTGGTGCAAGACCTTTTGGAGTAGCTGTGATGGTTGCTGGAAAAACAGGAAATGAATGTAGATTATATACCAGCGATATAACTGGAAATTATTTTGAATATAATGCTATTGCAATTGGGGAAAACGATACTAAAATAAAAGAATTATTAAGAAAAAAATATAAGAAAGATTTGGAAATTGAATCGGGGATAAAATTGGGGTTAGAAATCTTCAATGAAGTTCTTGGAGACAAATTTGATTTAAATAGATTTAATGTAGCTTATATAAAAAATGATGAATCAAAATTACACAGAGTGAAAGGAGAAGAATTAAACAAATATAAATAAGATGAAAACATATGTTCAATTATACAATATAAAATCTAGTCAAGATAGCCCTGCAGTAAGTAATATTTCAAAAAATATTCATCAAGCAATAAAAAATTGGGAACCAGTTAATGATTTTATTAGAAGATTTTCAGATGTAGATATTGTAGTTATAGCAAATGATAGACTTTCTCTTAATACTCACAAATGTTATTTTCAATTAAATAATGTAAGTGGGGAAATTGCGATTAATTTTGAAAAAAATGTTAGTCAGACAATTATCCCTTTATATGGAGAGTCTTTTGAAGAAGCAGTTTACAAACCTCATCATTCTTCTATTAAATTATTTGGATCTGAAAAAGCAAATGTTGAAAAAGTTAAAGAAACATTAGAAAATAAATTTGGAATAGACCTTAATAGGTTTTTAGTTGGATAAAATGATCCTTCAAGAATTATACAAACCAAAATTAGGTAACTTAAACCTACCTGAAACGAGAGAGTTTATTATTACTTATTTAAAATCTGAGGTAAATAAGAACATTTATCCTATGTTTCAAAATAATCATGGAGTATATTCCTTAGATAGTCCTGCTGGAACTTCAATAAGAATTTTAGATGATGGAACCATTAGAATAATGAGCAGAAAACAAAGATATATTCATAGAGCTAAATCTAAATTATTAAAAATGATAAACGGGTTAGAATTAAATTAAAATGACAGACACAACAGCAAGATTAAGAAGAGGAAGCAAGATTTTTGAGACAATGGTTAATTTAGAATCAGCAATGAAATTGAGAAGAGGCGAGGCTGTTGGAATTAGTGAAGTTTCAAGAGATAATGCAATTTATACTAACTTAAAATCAGGAATGAGAGCTGCAAGCAAAGATTTAGAAGAGGCTTTTGGAACATCTGATTTTTTAGAAATTGTTAAAAAAATTGTTGAAAAAGGAGAACTAGAAGTTACTCAAGAATTTAGAGATGAAGCTCTTGAAAAGAAAAGACGACAAATTGTTGATTTTTTAACTAAAAATGGAATTGATGCAAGAACAAATAGGCCATTTACTGCGGATATGATTGAGAGTGCAATGAAACAAGCAGGAGTAAAAATTGATAACCAAACTGTTGAAAAACAAATTGGGGGCATAATAGAAACATTAAAAAAGGCTATTCCAATTAAAATAGAAACAAAGAAAATTAAGATTAAAATCCCTAGTCAACATACAGGAAAAGTGTATGGACTTTTACAAGAATACAGAGAAAAAGAAACTTGGCTAGGAAGCGGGGATTTAGAAGTTATTCTAAATATTCCAGTAGGATTACAATCTGATTTTTATGATAAACTAAATAGCGTAACACATGGTTCAGCTATTACAGAGGAAATAAGAGAATAAAATGGAACAAATGAATACCGAACAAGAAAATATGCAAGAAGAAATAGAAGAAACTACAGAATCAGCAATTGAAAGAAGATTAGTAACACCTGGAGAAGTTATTGTTTCAGGAGAAGATTATTTGCCTGGAGATTTTACTAGAAAAGAAGGAAATGAGATAATTGCAAATAGATATGGATTAGCAGAAGAAAGCAGAAGAATTGTAAGGATTATTCCTATTTCTGGTGTTTTTGATCCAAGAAAAGGAAATAGTGTTATTGGAAGAGTAGAAGATATTACCTTTAGTGGATGGTTGATTAATATTGATGCTCCCTATTCAGCATTCTTACCTATAATGGAATCTCCAAGATTTGTTAATAAAAATAATTTGCATGAATTTGCAAATATTGGGGATATGATTAATGCTAAAATATTTAGTGTTAAAAGAAATAGTATTGATTTAACATTAAAATCAAGAGGATTAGGGGTTTTAGAAGGCGGAAGAATAATTAAAATAAATCCTAATAAAGTTCCAAGAGTAATTGGAAAAGAAGGAAGCATGATTAATTTAATAAAAGATTCAACTCAAACTCAAATAACTGTTGGACAAAATGGAATTATCTGGATTAAAGGAGAATTAGATGGAGAAAAGAAAGCAGAAGATGCAATAAGATTAATTGAAAAGGAATCTGCTTCATCAGGATTAACTGATATTATAGAAAAATTTTTAGGGAGAAAAAGATAAAATGTCATACACAAAAAGATTAGATGGGAGAAAAGCTGATGAACTTAGATCGATTACTGCTAAAGTAGGAATTGTTCCAAATGCAGATGGAAGTGCAATGTTTGGATTTGGGGATACTATTGCAATAGCTGCTGTTTTTGGTCCAAAACCATTACATCCACAACATATGCAAGACCCTGAAAGAGGAATTGTAAGATGCAATTATAATATGTTACCTTTTTCAGTTACTGAAAGAGCAAGGCCAGGACCAAGCAGAAGAAGCAAAGAAATCAGCACAATTAGTGAATGGGCATTATCAAAAGTTATTGATTTAAAGAGATTCCCTGGAACTGTTATTGATATTGAAATTATGATTTTACAAGCAAATGCATCAACAAGATGCGCTGGAATTAATGCTGCTGCAATGGCTTTGGCTCATGCAGGAGTTATTATGAAAGAAATGGTTTCAAGTGTTTCGATTGGAAAAATCGATGATAAAATAGTTAGTGATATAACTAAAGCAGAAGAAGATTATCATGAAGGAGAAGGAGCAACAGATATTCCTTTTTCAATAACTTCAAGAAGCCAAAAAATAACTCATCTTCAATTAGATGGAAAAATACAAACTGCAAGATTTAAAGAAGCAATTGAAGCTGCAAAAAAAGCTTGCAAAAAAGTTCATGAATATCAAGTAAGAGCATTAAAAGGAGAAGATATAAACGAAAATAAATAAAATATGGAAATATCAAATATAACTAAACGAGCAATTGCAGAACTTTTGAAACAAGACAAAAGATTAGATGGAAGAAATCCTCTTGATTATAGAGACATTGTTGTTGAAACTAATATTTCAAAAAATGCAGAGGGAACTGCAAGAGTAAGAATAGGAAAAACAGAAGTTATTGTTGGAGTTAAAATGGATACTCAAGAACCTTATCCGGATCATGAAGATGAAGGAACCATGATGACTTCAATGGAATTCAGCCCAATTTGCGGTTCTAGATATGAATCAGGACCTCCAAAAATGAATGCAATTGAAACAGCAAGAGTTGTTGATAGAGGAGTAAGAGAATCTGGATTTATTAACTGGAAAAAATTATGCATTAAAGAAGGAGAAAAAGTCTGGAGTATTTCAATTGATATTTATTGTATAAATGATGATGGAAATGTTTTAGATGCAAGTGCTATTGGTGCTGTAACTGCATTAAAACTTACAAGATTACCTGTTTATGATGAAAAAGAAGGAAAAGTTAAATATGGTGAATTTACAGATGAAAAATTACCTTTAACAGATAATGTCCCATTTACAATGACTTTCTTTAAAATAGGAAATAAGATAATTATTGACCCTAATAGAGAAGAAGAAGACACTGCAAGTGCAAGAGTTACATTTGCTGTATCTAAAGGAAAAAAAGAACATATGATTAATGCTATGCAGAAAGGAGAAATGGATTCAGTTAGTGCTGATGAACTAATTGAAATGGTAAACTCTGCTGAAAAAGTATATGATGAATTATTCCCTAAAATTGAGAAAAAAATCAAAAGTTTAGAAAAGTAAAATGAGCACAACTTTAACTCAAAGAGCAATGAATCTTGATGAAGTTAAGAGGGTTGTTGCTGAAGCTCTTTCTGAAGATGTAGAAAACTTAAATGCAAATACTAGAATTGAGAGTATTGTTGGAAGCGAACAGATATTAATTTTGGATTTATTGTGTAAACTAGGAATTCCTTATGAAGAATACATTCAAGATGGTCAGATGACTGAAACAGGAATAAGCAAACTAAGAGAAGTTTATAGATATATCCTAGAAGAGGATAATTATGATACAGATGATTGTGTTAGAATGGGAATATTATCAAATTCTAGAACTGCTAAAGAATTCTTAGGTAAACTAACAATTCAACATTTACAGTATATTCAAAATCATAAAACAAGAGAGAGTAAAGCTTAAAAACACTCAAAAATCATTATTATTACTGGAAACATTAAATTTAATATTTATAATCTATTAAAACAAACAACAAGACAACTGATGATTAAGCTTAATCAACAGATGCTAAAATGTTTAAATTATAGATTATTAATTAATAACCTGCAAAACTAAGATGTTGTGCAGATGAGATGATTAAAATAGGGTTGAGTATTACCAAAAAATCAAATAAATAAAATAATAAAAACTCCCAAAAATGATAGAAAAACTTGAAGGAAAATTTTCAAAATATGAAGTGGCAAGAATTCTTGGAGCTAGAAGCTTACAGTTAGCAATGGATGCTCCTGTTTTATTGAAATTATCTAAAGAAGAAATGGATGATTTGAATTATGATTCTCTAAAAATAGCTGAAAAAGAATTAGAAGCTGGAATCTTACCAATTAGTGTAAGAAGACCTTTACCTAAAAAATCTGAAAAAACAGTTAAGAAATTAACAGAAGAAGAAATCAAAGAAAGATTAGAAAAAGAAAAATCTAAAGAGCAAAAAGAAGTTGAACCTAAAAAAGAAGCAGAAGAAGCAGAAGCTGGAGAAGAAACAGAAGAAAAGAAAGTTAAAGAAGAAGGGGAAATAATGGAACTTGCTCAGCCAGATGATGAAGTTGAAGTTGAAGAATCTGATAGTGATGAAGAAGTGATGTAATTTTGATAAGAGTTTTTTATAATTCCTAACTCAGATATTTCTTTTTGAAGAGTTTCTATTCTTTCATTCATTAGATTAATAAGATTTATTTCATAAATAGCTTTATCATTACTAAAATGAAGATCTACTCCTTTGGAAGCTAGAATAGCATAATCTAATCCTTTGCAAAAAGGACTTTTTTCATTTGCATAATTTACAGCACCAGTAACAATATCTATTGCTTCATCTAATTTAATAGTTCTGTCTAAACTGCTTTCCATACTATGAAAAAATTTAAACTCATCAGTTCCAAGCCTTTTTCTCATGTATTCTAGAGCATAAATTCCACCACACCCTTTTGCATAATATTGTCTTTGAGTTAATGCTCCTGTTAAAGCAATATCTAAAAGCAAAGGTGTTGAATTGCCCTTAATATTAAATGTTTTAGAAAAGAGATATTCGCTTAGTTCTGCATTATAATTTCTATCCCACCATGCAAATCTAAGAATAGAAGTATTCACTTCATGTTTTGTTGCAACAGCCATGTCAAAGATTCTTCTTACTTCAGGAATATACCCTTTTTTTAATGTATTAACTAAATCGTATGTAGATTTGTAATGATTTGTGCCATCTTTAATTAATTCTGTAGGTAAATCAAAGGGAAATAATAGCTTAGTTAAAAATTCATCTTGGTTTAAAAAACGAGGATTATTAAGCAGAAACTTACAGATTTGTTTATTAGCATCATTATCTACTCCTGTATGGGCAAGCAAAGCATCTTTATCTCTTGAAACTTTAATTTTTCTCCCAAACCCCATTTTAATTTTATCCATTTTACTTTCTTTAAGAAACTTAAAACAATAAGAAAGATTATTAGGATTTTTAGATTGCAGATACCGAAGAAATTGGGATGTTGCCAAATGCCCATTAACCTGAAGTCTATCTGCTCCAATAACAACTGCTTTTTCTCCATTAGCAACTGCTTCTAATCCTACAATTACAGTCATGGAATCGAAGATAAACAAAGGTTTAAAAATATTTATATTATATTTAACAACCTTTTTATATTAAGAAAACATCTTTCTTTTATGCAAATAAAAAGAGTTGATGCTAAATCTATTTTAGATTCTAGAAAAGAAAGAACAATTCTTGTTAGGGTTAAAACTGAAAATGGGAATTTTATTACCTCTGCTCCTGCTGGGAAATCAACAGGAAAATATGAAATTAAAAGTTATAAGAAAAATTTAAATTCAGATATTAATGAAATAAATAAATTAAAAATCGATAAACTAAATCAGATACTAGATAATAAAATAAAAAATTGGGATGAAGCTTCTGTTGTTCTAAGTTTTATTGAAAAATTTATTGGAAATAAAATAGGGGGGAATTCTCTTTTTTGCTTGGAAGCTTGTTTGTTAAAAGCAATTGCTGCTGCGAATGGAAAAGAACTTTTTGAATTTCTGGGGGGTAAAAAAGTTAGTTTGCGACCTGTTGGAAATACAATTGGAGGGGGATTGCATTCTTCTGGAATAAATGGAAAAAAACCTGATTTTCAGGAATTTTTATTTATTGGAAATGGAAAAACATTTGCTGAAAGTGTTAAGATAAATAAAATTGCATATAAACTCGCTGGAAATATGCTAAAAGCGAAATCAAGAAATGATGAAGGTGCCTGGGAAACTTCATTAGATAACGAGGCTGTTTTGATTATTATGAACAAAATAAAAGAAAAATTATTGCAGAAAAAATTAAATGTAGATATTGGAATTGATATTGCTAGTTCAAGTTTTTATTCTGAAAATTATTCTTATAAAAATCTGCCTGATAAAAAAAATACAAAGGCTCAAATTGATTTTGTAAATTATTTAATTAAAGAATATAATTTGTTTTATGTTGAAGATCCTTTAAATGAAAATGATTTTTCTGGATTTAGTGAATTAAAAAGAAAAACAAGTTGTTTAGTTGTTGGAGATGATTTAACAACAACAAATCCTTTTAGATTAATGAAAGCTATAAAAAATAAAAGCATTAATGCAATTATTGTAAAACCAAATCAGATTGGAAGTTTATTAAAAGTTAAAGAAGTAATTGATTTAGCTAAAAAAAATAATATTAAAACAATAATTTCTCATCGAAGCGGAGAAACTTCTGATTTTACTATTGCTGATTTAGGTGTTGGTTTTGGATGTGATTTTATTAAAACAGGAATTTATGGAGCTGTTCGCGAGGCTAAATTAAAAAGAATAATTGAAATTGAGAAGAAGTTGAGATGAACTTTTGATAATATCTAATTTAGAACAATGAAAAATCTGTTCATTAAAATTTTAATTATATCTCCGGTAAAATGTTTGTCTTAATAAGCTATAAATATTTTTAGAATTATAAAATTAGTAGAATTTTAATCCTGCCTCGCATCCTCTAGTTTTCCTGTGAAATCTTCCAAAGATGCATTGAAAGGCATTTTTTTTGCTTTGCAATATTCTCTTGCAAGAATATACAAAATACAACCAATTGATTTTTTAGCTTTGTTATTTGCAGGAATTATCTGAGTTATTTCTTTAGTAAAATTATTTGTATCACAAATTGAAATAACTGGTTTCTTTAAATTTAAAGTATCTTGCAAAGGATTTTTATCTATCCAAGGATCACAAATTATTGTTAATTCTTTTTCAAAGAAATTTTCTAATTTTAAATTAGTAGTCATTCCTGGAGGATATTTTTTTGTGAAGACAATGATTCCAGTTACTTCTGAAAATTTTTGTGCTGCTTCCCATCCTGCTTCTCTTTTACAAGCAAGATAAATCTCTTCAGGAGCATAATTAATCATTAATTTAATTGCTTCTCTTAATTTTTCGTCTATAGCTGCTGTATTGATTACTGCTAATCCATCTGCTCTTCTCTTGTAAACATATTTTCTCATATGTGGTGTAATTACTTTTGTTCCAAGATGAACTGCACATTTAATATAATCTTCAAGCGGAATTAAAGTTTCTTTTTCAACTTTCTGACTTTTTACTTCTTCTTCTATTTCTTTTTTAGAAATTTTTTGTGAAACTTCTTCTATTTCTTCATCTGTTAAATCTTCTTGTTTTTTTTGTCTAGGAGTATCTAAATCTTCATTCATTCTTTCTTCTAATTCTTGTCTTAAAGATTTAACTACAATTTCTTCATTTTTCTTTTTAGTTTTCTTTTCAGCCATAGGATTTTATTGAAGAATCGGTTTATAAATGTTTTGAGTTGTTTGATAATTAGTTTTCATTAAGTATTTTAGAGAATAATCTTTCTAAAGAATCATCATTTGCCATTTGTATAAATTTGTTGGTTGGTATTGGAAAAAAATCTTTGCCAGACACAGAAGATTTGCATTCTTTAATTCCTGATTCTAAAACTTTAGAGACTGGAATCCATAACCAAGTTTTATAATCGAAATCTTCATTAGAAATAACAAACCAGACATGTAAGTTAAATTTTCTTTGCAAAAAAGAATATTTTTCAGTTTCTTCAAAATCAATAGGATATGTTTTGAATTCTTGATTTAATTTTTTATATTTTATATCTACAAATATAAATCCAAAATTAGGAATTAATATCATAAAATCTGGTCTTTTTCCCGAGAAATCTTTAAATGCAGAAGCAAATGTTTCTTTATCTTGTTGTATATATAAATAAGGAATTTTGTGTTTGTCTAACCATTCTTTAAACTTTATTTCAGCTTCTTTTCCTTTTTCGTCTTCTTGACTCATGAATTATAAAAATTATTTAGATATTTAATTATTTATATTTTAAAATATATTCTTTTTTCCTCGGAAAATTGAAATTTTTTAATAAATTTTTTAGCGAAACCTTTAAATACCTTCTTATATCCTAAATTTTATAAAATGTTCAACAAAACATTAACTAGAATGATTGCCTTAAATTATTTTTAGGTATGATGTAGGTAACATCTAGTTGTATTTCTGTTAATTCCAAAAACAGTGAAGTTGGGAGGATCAATTTGATTCATAATCATTTATTAAATCCAGTTTATCCTGCTGGCGGATGCGGCTATTTGACTTATACTTAGACATGCAAGTTTTTTCGCAAGAAAAGCGAACTGCTCAGTAACACGTAGCTAACCTACCCTTAAGTCAAGGATACCCTCGGGAAACTGAGGATAATACTTGATAGAAGATATTTTCTGGAATGATTTATCTTTGAAACTCGAGCTTAAGGAGGGGGCTGCGGCTGATTAGGTAGTTGTTGAGGTAATGGCCCAACAAGCCGATGATCAGTAAGGGTTCTTAGCGGAAGGGCCCTGAGAAGGAATCTGAGACACTATTCCTAGCCTTACGGGGTGCAGCAGTCGAGGAAATTCTGCAATGCTCGCAAGAGTGACAGAATAAGTCAAAGTGTTTCTCCTAGAGAAACTTTTGTCTGTTGCAAAAAGACAGGCGAATAAGGACTGGGCAAGACCGGTGCCAGCCGCCGCGGTAATACCGGCGGTCCAAGTCGCATCCACAATTATTGGGTCTAAAACATTCGTAGCTTGTTTAGCAAGTCTCTTGTGAAATCTGACATCTTAAGTGTCAGGCGTGCAAGAGATACTGCTTTACTAGAGACCGGAAGATGCAAAGAGTATGATTGAGGTAGTGGTAAAATACGTTAATCTCAGTTAGACTAACAACGGCGAAGGCACTTTGCAAGTACGGATCTGACAGTGAGGAATGAAGGCTAGGGGCGCAAAAGGGATTAGATACCCCTGTAGTCCTAGCAGTAAACACTGCTCACTAAACATTAGTACCTCCTCGAGAGGTATTAGTGCTGTAGAGAAGTCGAAGAGTGAGCTACCTGGGAAGTATAGTCGCAAGGCCGAAACTTAAAGGAATTGGCGGGGAGGCACTACAACGGGTGATCGCGTGCGGTTCAATTAGATTCTACACCGTGAACCTTACCAGGAGCGATAGCAGAATGAAGGTCAGTCTAAAGGGCTTACCTGACACGCTAAGAGGAGTTGCATGGCCGACATAAGCCTGTGTCGTGAGATGACTTGTTAAATCAAGTAACAGGCGAGACCCCTGTGTTTAGTTGCTACGAAAAGAGCACACTAAATAGACTGCATTGGTAACAATGAGGAGGGTGGGGGCAATGTTAGGTGGGTACAGCCCGAATCCCCTGGGCTACACGCGCGCGTCAATGCTATATTCAATGAGATGCAACTCTGAAAAGAGAAGCTAATCCCATAACATATAGCTTAGTTCCGATTGAGGTTTGTAACTCAACCTCATGACGTTGGAATCCGTAGTAATCGTTCGTTATCAGCGAACGGTGAATATGTCACGGCCTCTTGCACACACTGCCCGTCAAACCAACCGAGTTATGCTTTGGCGAGATTCTTCGGAAACGAACCTCGGTATGACAAGGTAGGTTAAGTCGTCACAAGGTATCTGTAGGGGAACCTGCAGAGGGATCACCTCCTAAAATTATTATTATATTTTGTGATTAACAAAAAATATCTTGTAAGATTAAAATCAAACATAAAGATTAGATGTTACCCTTCTAGTTAATGGAACATTTTTTATATTCAACACAGGAGTAAAGGGTTCGCGAACCCACTCGTTGTAAGATGAGAGGTGTCTTCGTGAATTCGCTCAAGGGCCTGTAGTCCAATGGTAGAACACGTCGTTTGCAACGATGAAATCCGAGTTCGATTCTCGGCAGGTCCATTGATAATAAAATCATACTCAAATATGAATCACAAATAAAGTTTGTGAGGATTGAAAAAATAAATTAATAAAAAATCAAAATGACACCATATGAAGTTTATAATAGTAAGGGGACATTAATAGGAATAGTTGAAACAAAACCTATAGAAATACCTAAGAATAGGAGTTATAAAAGAATTAGCAAAGCTAATGTTGAAGAGTCTAGAAGAATATTAAGATTAGGAAGAAACCCTCCAAGAAAAGATTATACTAATTACAAACCTACTAATAATAACCACGAGAATAATAAATCGATTGATACAGGAGCATGTGGACCCGACCTTGATTGCGACTTTATTGATGGATTAAGATTTTAATCCAATCACAAATCATATTCACTAAAAATGAACATCTGAGAAGATGTAAAACATCAACAGAAAAACACAAATGAACTTCGATAGTTTTTTATCGAGGGGAGTGGAGAACAAACTGTTAAAATTATCAAACTTTGTTTGATATTTCATGTTCAATGATACAGATAGAGAGAATAACTTAGTCTTATTTAGAAATATTTTACACTGTTAGACGGATAGCTTGGTTTAAGCTGTGATGAAGGACGTGGCAAGCTGCGATAAGCTCGAGGGATCTGCACGCAAGATTTGATCTCGAGATTTCCTAATGTGATAACACAATAAATCTGAGAAGATGACATACACTGGGAATTGAAACATCTTAGTACCAGTAGGAAGAGAAAATAAATTAATGATACCCTTAATAGCAGCGAGCGAAAAGGGCATAGGGCAAACTGAATCTCTCTCGAAAGAGAGTAAGAGATGTGGTGGAATATAATAACTAAGTCAATGAGTCAAAGTCTTCTGGAAAGAAGCACCTTAGAGAGTGAAAGTCTCGTAGACAAATTTGATATGTTAGTTTCCAAAGAGTAGTGCATCCCAAATTGGATGTATGAATACAGCAGAATTAACTGCTAACCCTAAATATTAGCTTAAGTCCGATAGCGCACTAGTACCGCGAGGGAAAGCTGAAAAGTACTCTTAACAGAGAGTTAAAAGACTTGAAATCTAACAGTAACAGTTGGTTACTGCCCTTTACCAGAATTGGATAAAGGGTTGTAACGTACGTCTTGAAAAACGGGCCAAGGAGTTTGTTTAAGTGGCAAGATTAACATGAGGTAGTCGAAGCGAAAGCGAGTATGAAAATGCATTTAGTCACTTGGATAAGACCTGAAGCCAGATGATCTAATCATGAGCAAGGTGAAGTTTTCCGAAAGGAAAATGGAGGCCTGAACCATTGTTGTGTGCATGCACTAGGATGACTTGTGATTAGGGGTGAAAAGCCTATCGAATCTGGCAATGGCTGGTTCCTGTTGAAATATGCCCACGTATAGTCTCGTTAATTCTTTCTTATGGTGTAAAGCTACGGATAGGTGTTGCAGAGGGTTTTTCCTACGGACAACTTTCCAACTCAGAAGCTATAAGATGAAGATAACGGGAAACAGGGATGGCGCGTAAGGTGCTGTTCCGAGACCCGAACAAGGGAGACTATAGTTAAGGTCCCAAAATTTATGCTAAGTGTAACAAAGGGAGTCTCAAACCTGAGACAGTAAGGATGTAGACATAGAAGCCGTCATCATTTAAAGAAAGCGTAACAGCTCACTTATTGAGGTTTGAGGCCCTGAAAATGGACGGGGCTAAAGCATAATACCGATACTATAGGCGCACTCATTTGAGTGTTGTGGTAAACAGGCGTCTTTTTTGCTTAGAAGCTTTTTTGAAAAGAAGAGTGGAGCGAAAAGGAATGAGAATCTTGGCAGGAGTAAGATCAAATTTTACTGAGATCTGTAAAATATCGTAAGGGCAAGGTTTCCTTGGCAATATCAATTATCCAAGGGTTAGTCAGCACCTAAGATTTGCCTTAACCGGCAAAGTCGATGGACAATAGGTTAATATTCCTATACTTTATGAATTTGTTATAATATAATTTGCTTTCGGATAGATAAGCTTTCGAGAGAAAGTTTGTATGGAGAAAATTGGGGAGCGTAATGCTTAGATCCAATATAATCCATACTTTGAAAATTATTAATTCCAAGAGCCAGTGAAAAGAATTATATTTAGAATTTATATAGCTGTACCCAGAATTAACACTGATGCCCTAGCTGAGAAGGCTAAGATATGAAAGTTTAATCTAGTTAAGGGAATTCGGCAATATTGGCCCTTTAGCTTCGGTATAAGGGGTGTCTATTTTTGTCCTTTATTGAAAAATTGGGGCATTGATAGATCTCAGTAACTAAGATGGTTCGACTGTTTATCAAAAACGTAGCTGATTGCTAATCCGAAAGGACTTGTATAATCAGTGAGACCTGCCCAGTGGTGGTGTCTAAAACTGTGTTTCAACGCAGCTAAGGTCCATCAAACGGCGGGCCTAATTCCTGAGGCTCTTAAGGTAGCGTAGTACCTTGTCGTCTGAATGGCGACTTGCATGAATGGTTTAACGAAATTGTCACTGTCCCTAACTAGAAACTTCTGAAATTATTATCTGGTGAACAGGCCAGAGATACCTAATGGGAAGCTAAGACCTTGTGGATCTTTACTGCAACTTGTTGTTGTGGATTTATGATGGGTACCTAGAATAAGTAGGAGAATACGCGTAGCTCCGGCGAAGCGGCATGTCGTAATATGTAATACTACTTACTTTTTGTAGACCCACTTACTCTTATAGAGGACATCAGCAGGCAGGCAGTTTACCTGGGGCGGGATCCCTCTGAAAAGATATCGGAGGGGCCTAAAGACAAGCTCATCCAGGTCGGAAATCTGGAGTAGAGTGTAAGGGCAAAAGCTTGTCTAACTGTTTTTTGAATAGTAAAAAAAGCAGAATTGAAAGATGGGCCTAACGATCCGTTGAGGATTTTTAATGGGTCCCAACGCTGTCAGAAAAGATACCCCAAGGATAACTGGGTCGTCTCGCCCGATAGTTCAAATTGACGGCGAGGCTTGCTACACCGCTGTCGGCTCTTCCTATCCTGGTCGTGCACAAGCGGCCAAGGGTGCTGGAGTTCACATATTAAAAGGAATCGTTAGCTGGGTTAAGATCGTCGTGAGACAGATTGTATGATATCTATTAGGTATGTTGTTGTTTGAGTGGAAGGATCCAGTAGTACGAGAGGAACCTGGGTTCGATGCCTCTGGTGTAACAGTTGTTATGAAGCAGGCTGTGCAGCTACGCATTAAAGGGATAAGTGCTGAAAGCATCTAAGCACGAAGCCCCCCGCAAAACGAAACAACAAAAGCCGTCGTAGAAGACGACGTTGATAGAGTTGGGATGTAAGTTTCAAGGCAACGAGAAATTCAGTCCGCAACTACTAAAAGCTTTATTTTCTAAATATTAAGTTAATTCTCTCTATCTGTATATTGTTGAATATATTCTACAATCAATTATATTTTCTATATCGATAATACTTAAATATTCTAAAAAATAAAAAGAATTATGGAAAAAAGAGAGGGAAAACCAGTTATTAATAAATTGGAAAAAAATATTGCTCTTTTTCAAGAAGAGTATAAAAAAGAAAAGTGTAAAGGCAATTTAATAAGATTAGCTCATTCTAAAATAAGTTTATATTCTGCATTAGTTGAAGAAACAAGAAAAGAATTAGATAATTATGACGAACAATTTGAAATCTCATTGAGTGATTTAAGGAAATGGGTCTTGAATTTGTCTAAATATCAAGAACATAAAAAATTAAAACAAGAAAAAAGAAATGAGCTTATAAAATATCAAACAGAATTAGACAAAGCTCAGCAAGATTATGATAATTTATTTTCTTATAATCTTAATGGAGTAAGAGCATAGTAACCCTTAAAAACTCTTATTTCTTAGATTTTTTGAGTGGGATAGTCAACTATCGGAATTCAGCTATTAATTTAGCAGATGATAAAAAATAATCGTCGAGTTCTCAGAAATTAAAAATTTCTGGGACCCCGAAAATCTTTGTGATTTTCGATGTCTGAGGAAGGTCTGTCCATCATATTAAAAACCATTGATGAAAATCAATTGTCGTGAGGCAAAGCTCCACTACAGAAACGCCACAGCCATTTTTGAGCTATGAAATCGTGGATGAAGCTAAGAGAAAATGGATTTGATGAAACGAGTGTCTTGGTTGATGCAAGTTCAAAATGAACGCTTAGTCAAATGTTGACACAATCTGCTTGTCATCAATAAAATGATGAAACAAAGATTGACAGAAGATGGCCTATTTCCCACTCATTTTTTAAATAGAGAATTCTTTGAAAAACCATGATGTTTATATTAATTTTAGAAAATGAATTAAAAAAATACAGACAGGTTAAATTAGGAAATAGAGCTTATTTAGTTTTTAAAGAAGAAGCTGATAAATTACATCCTCATGAATATCGTGAATTATCAAGAGTATTTATGAAAATCAGAGAAGATGAAGAAGGCAATGTTTTTGTTGCTCCCCATTATAAAGAAATATGGGAAATAGAACAAAAGATACTTGATGAAGATTGGATAAGAGAATTAATTCCTATAGAAGAATAAATATAAAAACAATTATTTCTTTAATTTATTATGAAAATAAAAATAATGATTAGCTGGTTGTTGGCAGTTATTGGAATATTTTTAGTGATTGCTTCTTTGAATTATGTTCAGACAATAACTGGAAATGTTATTGGAGTAAATTTTACTTCTAGATATATGGGGATTATAGGAATTATTGCTATGATCGCTGCAATTGTTATTGCAAGATATGAAAAGAAGTAATAATTAACTTTAAATAAGCAATTTCTATTTAATCTTTAATGGGGGAGTAGCTCAGTGGGAGAGCACTACGCTGAAGACGTAGGTGTCGAGAGTTCGATTCTCTCCTTCCCCATTTCTCAAAACCTTTATAAAGACAGATAATTTATTATATGAATATAATAAAAGAACACGAGAATACTAAAAAGATGGTGAAGAAACAAACTAAAAAAGCTGCAATGGAGCTTTCTATTGGAACTATTGTTATTTTAGTTTTAGCAATGACAATGCTTGTTTTAGGAATTATTTTAATAAGAAGTATTTTTGCATCAGGAACAAATGCTATTAGTGCAATTGATTCTGGAGTCAAAAGTGAAATACAAAAAACATTTTCAACTGAAGGTGCAAAAATTGTTGTTTATCCAACATCAAGGCAAGTAGATATTAAGAAGGGTGCTCAAGCAGAGGGGTTTGCATTTTCTGTTAAGAATTTAGATGTTAGTGAAAAAAGTTTTACATGGGAAGTTAAAGCAGATACTGCTTATGATTATAAAACAAAATGTCCAGGAATTATTGCAAGTGATGCAGATAGTTGGATGGAAATTAATACTGGAAGCTTTACTTTAGCTCCGGGGAATTCATTAGATAACGAAATATTAGTATTGTTTACTATCCCAAGAGATGCTCCTCCTTGTAGTATTCCTTTTAATATCAATGTAAGAGAAGGTACTAAGCAGTATGCTGCAACTAATATATTTTTAAGAATCAAATAATTTTTCTAAACAGATAATATTTTTAGAGATATATAAAATTGAATTATTAATAATATATAAAACTCATACTTTATGCAGATGAGAAGATTAAAATTTTGATGAACAAATTACTTGTTGTTTGTCTTAATAGATTACCAATAAGTTTCGAATTCAATATATTTTTATATCCTAATTATTATTAGTTTATATGGTTTTGAAGTTATATAATACATTAACAAGAAAAAAAGAAACATTTAAAGCAATTGGAAAAGAAGTTAAAATTTATGTTTGTGGGCCTACTGTAAATGATGTTCCTCATTTAGGGCATGCTCGCTCGCAGATTACATTTGATATTTTAAGAAAATATTTATTATTTTTAGGATATAAAGTAAAATTTGTTTCTAATGTAACTGATATTGAAGATAAGATAATTAACAAGGCAAATGAATTAAATGAAAGTATTGAAAGCTTGACTAAAAGAAATTTAAAAGCTCATTTAGAAGATTATTCTGCATTGGGAATTGCAAAACCAGATATACAGCCATTTGCAACAAAATATGTTAAAGAAATGATTGAATTAATCAAGAAATTATATGATAAAAAATATGCTTATGTTATTGATGATGATGGAGTTTATTTTGATATTTCTAAATTTAAAGGCTATGGAAAATTAAGTCATCAGAATATTGAAAATCTGCAAACTGGAAAAAGAATTAAATTAAATGATAATAAAAAAAATAAAGAAGATTTTGTTTTATGGAAATTTTCTAAAGCTAATGAGCCTACTTGGAAATCTCCTTGGGGAGATGGAAGACCTGGATGGCATATTGAATGCAGTGCAATGTCTGAAAAAATTTTAGGATTGCCTTTAGATATTCATGGAGGAGGACAGGACTTAATTTTTCCTCATCATGAAGATGAAATTGCACAGAGTGAAGCTGGTTTTGGAAAAAAGTTTGCAAATTATTGGATTCATAATGGAATGGTTAATGTTGATAATGTTAAGATGTCAAAAAGCTTAGGTAATTTCAGAACAATAAGAGATTTACTAAAAGAATACAAACCTGAAGTAATAAGATATTTTGTTATTTCTAATCATTATAGAAAACCAGTTGATTTTTCAAAATCAACAATGGAAAATGCAAAAAATTCTTATGAAAGTTTAAAGAGGATAATAAGTTCATTATTAGAAAATAATGAAAAATCAAAAAATGCAGATGGAAAAATTAATAAAGAATATTTAGAGGAATTCAAAAAAGCAATGGATAGTGATATGAATACTCCTGAAGCACTTGCTGTTTTATGGAAATTAGTAAGAGATGAAAAAGCATCTGGGAAAATCAAAACAATTGAAAAAATAGATGAGATTTTCTCATTAAACCTATTAAAAAAAGAAAAAATAAATATTCCAAAAGAGATAAAAGAATTAGTTGAAGAAAGAGAAACTGCTCGTTCTGAAAAAAACTGGAAATTAGCTGATGAACTTCGCGCGAAGATTAATAAATTAGGATATAAAATTGATGATACAAATGAAGGTGTGAAGATTACGAAGATGTAAAATGGAGATAGAATTAAAAAACTTAGTAAACGCAAAAGGCAGGATTTTTATTGTTCCTTTGGATCATCCAGAGGGAGAAGATACAAAAAAACTTTCAAAGATAGGTATACAAAATTTTGTCAATAAAATTAATTCATTAGGACATGATGGATATATTTTTCATTCTAGATACTATATAAAAAATCCAATAAAAACAAATAAAGACTTTTTCTTAACAGTTGGAGAACAGTTAGAAGATTATAAGCTAAATATAAAAAAGATAGAACAGATGAAAGAAGTTAGAAATTTAACTATTTTTTTTGAAGTTGATGGAAAAGAAGATAAAAAACCAATTGAATTTTATAAAGAGTATATAAAAAAACTGAAAGAAAGGGGGTATATAATTATGGGGATGGGCTACCCTTCTAAAAAATTTAAAAATCCAAATTATCAAATAGTTGCTAATATTGCAAAAGAGATCGGATGTGATTTTTTTAAGACAGATTATTCTGATGATTTGGGAAGATTAAATCTTTATGGAATGAAACTGTTTATTGCTGGTGGGCCTTATCTGGAAGAAGAGCAATTTAAAGATTTTTCAAAGAAAGTAGAGAAATTAAAAATTGCGAGCGCCTCTTTTGGGAGAAATATTTTTGAAGCAAATAAACCTGAAGAAAGGATAAATTTTGTTGTAAACTTGTTTGAGAAGATATAAAATGAGAAAACCCTGTTCAAACAAAATAGAAAAGGAAAAGGAATGTCCTTGCAAAGAGCTAGATTGCGAATACCATGGAATATGCTGTGAATGCATAAAATATCACAGAGAAGATAAAAGCAAACCTGCTTGTTTAAAATAAGGCATTACAATTATATTTAAAAATAATTTTTTAATGTAGATTACCCTATGTTAAAACCTATTTTAGATGAATATAGAGATTCTTATGAATTTGAAGTAAAGGATAGTGAAACTGGAGAGATTATTGATTTTAATAAGATATGTTTTTAATAATTAAGATTTATAAATAAAGGGGGGTTATATTAATAATGGATAAAAGATGGTGGTTTTTATTGGGAATTATCGGGATAATAATAATCTTATTACTAATATGGCTTATAATCAAATTAATATAAAAAATAAAAGTTTGGATTTTATTCAAATTATATTAATATTAATCATGTTTATTTTTGGAATTTTAATTATATACCAGTTAATTAAAAAGATTTTAGGAGGTTCATGGAATAGTGAAGATATCATAGTTGCTTTGCTTATATTTAATTTGGGATGTTTATTTACAATTATTTTAAATTTAGCAAAATTAAATTCAGATCATGAGCATTTAGAAAAGCAATTTTATTACTTAGCAAAAGATTTTAAAGAACATATTGCTAATAAATAATATGGATAAAAGAGGGATGAGTTTTTGGGATATTCTTGCATGGATTGTTCTAGCAGGAATTTTACTATGGGTAATTTTAAAAACATTTGGGATTATATAAATAGGAGGTGAATAAAATGAGTTGTGGATGTTGCGGAGCTAAGAAAAAAACTAAAAAGAAAAAGAGGTAAAAGAATTATTTTTCTCCTTTCATTTGTTGCAGTAATTCAATTATAGCATAATTTTGTTGTATCACAGCTTCATTTTGATGATATAATGCTTGAAGAGAGATATAATTTGCTTTAGTAAGCTCTGTTGCTATATCTGTAGATTCTAAAGAACCCTTCTTTGGATCATAATTTTCTGCATTTAATGAAGCGCAAATAGCTTCCTCTTCTAAACTTCTAGCTTTTTTTAAAAAATGATCTATATTTGCCATTTTACATATTACCTCCTTTCATTGAATTTTGTTTAATTTGAGTTGGAACATAGTTTGAAAGATTTTTTAAAGAATACACTTCTGTTGATATTGTCTGTCCATCTTTTGGAGGGCAATGATGATTGAATTTTCCACAGTATTTACTGCTTGAATTATTCCAGATATCTGCAATATTTGTTTGGCGCACATTTCCAAGTATTGGCGCATTATATCCTGGGCACCTTACAACACTACCATTTGCAGTTATATAAAGCCCGCAGGCAAGTTGATTACATGGATGTGAGCCTGGCATGCAAGACAAACCTTCTTCTTCAATTTGAGAATAAGTTTGAATATTATTTTGGATATTCCAATTATAAACTTGATTCCATAAGGATAATTGTTGCTCTTGGCTAAGATTATGCTTTGATAAAAATTCTGAATTTAATTGTTTACCGCTGAGCATATGCATTGCAATAATTGGCATTATATTTCTTTGCCTTGCCCAAGTGTAAATTTCAAATGCTTCAGTAAAAACTTGTTTGTCTAGTGGTGCATTAACAAGAGCTAATCTAGTTGGGTTTGACTTATTAAATCCTGCAGCTACTAAATTTTCAAGTGCCTGATTTCTCTTAAGAGTATGGCCTTCACATCTAACTAAATTATCTTGTAGATTAGAGTCAAATGATTGAAATCCAAGCATAAACGAAATTTTATAATCATGAAATGTATTGCATAAATCCAATGCAGTATTAATTCCGTACTTCCCATATAATTTTCTTGTTGCTTCATCACTTCCTAAAACCTGCCCTTTAGTAAATGCTGCTACACCAATATCCTTCTGAGACATTTCTTTGATAAAATCAAGAAATTTTATATTTTCAGTTGGTTCACCTGCTCCACAAATCTTTATGCATCTTAGACCAAGATCCCTTGCATCATCTATAACCTGAATCAATTCTTTGTATGTTAAATCATCACTACTGCCCTTTGAATCTATAACATTATTCTTTCTAAAACACCCTGGACAATTAAGTGAACAATACCTACCAAAATCTATATCAAGCATTAAAAGCTTTCCTTTATTAGAATCAATTTCATCTTTAGAAAAAAATCCCCAGTTTTGGATATTGTTTTGATAATCTCTTGGGAATAAATTATTAAATACCTTGGGAATATCTGGATAAATCCTTGTCATTCTACAATACCTCCTGGAATTGTTTTTTTCATACCATTAATTTCCAAGTGAGCTGATTTTAATCTTTCATCTAGCCAATTTGTATTAAAATCTTGGCCATTAAGAACAGATTTAGAAAGCCAAAATTTTTCGGGAGATGTTATAGCATGGCCTTGATATTTTTCTGCATTTCTTGTTCCTGGAAGAGGAAGAAGACTGAAAAAATAAACTGAGTGAGCTCCGTTTTCTTTAATAAATTTTCCTATTTGAACATCATAGTCTATATCTGTTTTTCTCTCTTCTGGAAAACCAGTCATTATTGCAGAATAAAATTGAATATTATATTTTTTAAATAATCTAGAAAAGGATTCTATTTGTTTAGGAACATCATCCTGAGTCTTAAATTCATGATATTTATTTTGTTGGTGCATTATGCCTATATGAGGATTTTCTATTGGCACAAACACTTGGTGACAATTGCTATCTGCCAGAGATTGAACAAATTCCTCGTTTATTCTTGGATAATATACCCCTGCATCAATGACCCAACTTAATCTGGATTTTCTTAGTGCTTCAAAATATGCATCCCTAATGTCCTTGGGCATTGTAATAATTTCATCATCTTCAACAGCTATTTCTTTATAGCCCAGGGAATTTATTTTTTGAATTTGCTGTTGTATCCTTTCTTTAGAAAATGTCCTTATTTTTCTTCCATGCATTTTGGGAGTTGTGCAATAGCTGCAATCTCTTGGGCATCCTCTTGATATAAGGAGGTCCATCAAAGGATGATTTCTTGCATTAGGATAGTGAGCTAAATCTGGCCGATTGTGATTCTTGATATTAATCAGATCCCAAGCAGGGTCATTTAATTCATCAAGATTTTTTATATTAGACCCATAAATAACCTTATTAGTTTCAGTTCCGGATAGCAAATCATAAACAGCTTTTTCACCTTCACCAACTATAATGTGGTCAATTAAGCTATTTTCTTTTATACTCTCAAGACTCATTGACGCATGATGGCCTCCAACAAGTGTTTTTATTTTTGGATCAGCTTGTTTTATTGTTTGCAAAACCTTAAGAGACTGCAACCAAGTGTTTGTAAACTTTCCAGACACTCCTACAAAATCTGGGGCGAATTCTAAAACTTTTGTTTTTATTTCATCATAAGATAATCCATATTCATAAGTATTATTTCCTAGGTCTCTTGTATTATCAAAATTATTCATTTTTGCATCTAAAAAATTTACATCTACTCCTTTATCTCTTGCATATCCTGCAATACTTAGAAGACAAGTCGGGATACCGCCCCTTTTTGGCATTTCATTAATTTGTGCTTCTGGGGGATAAATAAGCATCAGCCTTTTATTTTTCATTTTATTTGTTTTTTGGTTTGTCCTTAATAAGTAGTAACTTTGTGTATTATTAAATATTTTGAGCTAAATATTTAACAAATAGAAACATTTAAATATTATAATTGTATAATGTTAAATATGGAACAGATTTATGAACTTGACCTCAAAGACAGAAAAATTCTTTATGAATTAGAGCAGGACAGCAGGCAGTCATTAAATGAAATTGCAAAAAAAGTCAGATTAAAAAAAGAAACTGTTTTTCATAGAATAAAAAATTTAGAAAAACAAGGGATAATAAAGAAATATCTCCTGGAAATTAATTCTTATAAAATGGGGTATGAGTTTTATTCAATATTATTAAGATATAAAGATACAACTCCGAATATTGAAGAAAAAATATATAATTTCTTAAAAAATAACAAGAATGTAGGATGGCTGACTAAATGCGAAGGTGCTTGGGATATTAATTTAACAGTTATTACCAAAGGAAACTTAAAATTAAAGGATTTTTTAGATGAACTCATTACTAAATTTGGAGATTATATTTCAGATAAACAAATATTTACAACAACTGAATTAACTTATTTTAAGCGCGGATTTTGGCTGGACAAACCTCATACTAAAACAATAACAACAGGAACTAGTGATATTGCAGAAATTAAAGAAGCAGATTATAAGCTAATAAGAATATTAAGCAATGATGCTAGAAAACCTCTTGTTGATATAGGCAATATTCTTAAGACAGATGCTAAAAATGTAGCATATAAAATAAAAAAATATGAAAAAGAAGGAATTATCCAAGGTTCAAAAATTCTTGTTGATTTTACAAAAATAGGATATAAGTTCTATAAAACTTATTTTTCATTAAAAAATACAAATGAAGAAAAAATAAAGAAGTTATTTGAGTTTCTGCAGAATTCAAAAAATATAATCTGGGCTACAAAAATGATTGGAAGTTATGACTTGTCTATTGAAATGGAAGTGAAAGATACAGAAGAATTTAGAAAAATTTTAGATAATTTAAAGCTTAATTTTTCAGATATAATAAACAAGCATGAATCCTTGTTAGTATTTGAAGAAGCTGTGCTTAATTATTTGCCTTATTAAAATAAAAGGTTTAAATATAAATAAGAATTAATTAATAAAAAGAGAAAATGATAACAAACATTGAGATTTATCTAAAAATACTTGTATTAGTCTTAGTGATATTATTTTTTGTATTTAGATCTAGATTTTTGAAACATTATAAGAAATTTAGTTCCAGAACTTTAGTTAAGTATTTTATAATGTTATTTTTGTTTTATTTCTATATATTTGGTTATTTTGATTTTGCACAACTAAATTTGAATATTTATTTTAGATTAATTGCTGGAATTATAATTATATTTTTAGGTGTGTCATTATTATTCTGGGCTCATTCTCATCTTAATATAAATTGGAGTCCTATAATTGAAAAGAAATTTTCTAAATCAAGAAGCTTGGTTAAAAGCGGGCCTTACAAATATATCAGGCATCCGATTTATACAGCAAGTTTTATTGCTGTAATTGGATTTTTTATATTATCTGCTAATTGGTTATTAGCTGGAATACCTTTAGTTATTCTTATTTTATTTTATATTTCTAAAATTCCAAGAGAAGAAAATGAATTAATTAGGAATTTTGGAAAGAAATACAAAGATTACATGAAAACAACTGGAGGTTTATTACCTAAATAAAATGAAACCATCAGATTTTTTGAATTTGAAATACAAGCCTAAATCCTCAGATTTAGTTTGTTTGTTTAGAGTTGAACCTAATAAAGTATCAATTAAAGAGGCTGCTGAAAATGTTGCTCTTGAATCAAGCACAGGAACATGGACAGAAGTATCAAGTGAAAAAGAGTATATTAAAAAACTTGCTGCAAAAGTTTTTTCTATTAAAGGGAATTATGTTAAAATTGCTTATCCTGAAGAATTATTTGAAAAAGGAAATGCTCCAAATATTTTATCTTCAATAGCTGGAAATATTTTTGGAATGAAAATTGTTAAGAATTTAAGATTAGAAGATATAAAGTTTCCAAAAGAAATTCTTAATTCATTTAAAGGGCCAAAGTATGGAATTGAAGGTATAAGAAAAATAATGAAAGTCAAAGACAGGCCTTTTTTAGGAACAATTGTAAAACCAAAACTAGGATTAAAAACAGTTGATCATGCAAAAACAGCTTATGAAGCATGGTTAGGTGGGTGTGATATTGTTAAAGATGATGAAAATCTTTCATCTCAAAAGTTCAACAAGTTTGAAGATAGATTAGCAAGAACATTAGAATATGCAAATAAAGCAGAGGAACAGACAGGTGAGAAAAAAGCATACTTAGTTAATGTAACTGCTGAAACAAAAGAAATGATGAAAAGAGCTCAATTAGTTGAAGATTTAGGTGGTAAGTTTGTTATGATTGATGTTGTTACAGAAGGTTTTGGTGCATTGCAGACATTAAGAGAAGCTGATTTTAAGCTTGCTATTCATGCTCACAGGGCAATGCATGCTGCATTTACAAGAAATCCAAAACATGGATTGTCTATGATGGTTTTAGCAGATATAGTTAGATTAATTGGAGTAGATACTCTCCATATTGGAACTGCTGTTGGAAAATTAGAAGGAGATTTAAAAGATATTGAAGAAATAAAAGAAGAAATTGAAACAAAAACAGTTAAAGAAACAAAAAACAGATTAGCTCAGAATTGGGGAAAAATTAAATCAACACTTGCTGTTTCATCTGGAGGTTTGCATCCAGGACACGTTCCATTTTTAATTAAAAATTTAGGGAAAGATTTAGTTATTCAGATGGGTGGAGGAATTCATGGACATCCTAATGGAACATTAAGAGGAGCTATTGCAGCAAGACAAGCAATTGAAGCTGTCTTAAACAAAAAATCATTAAAAGAATATTCTAAAAATCATATTGAATTAAGAGATGCAATACAATATTGGAAATAGATTAAATTTATATAAATTAAAATTCTAAGATAATTATGAAAAGAGGGTATGTTTTAGTTTTTGTAATTTTATTTTTGATTATAATTAATTTGAATTTTGTTTGTGCTGAAGGTTCATTGATTAAATATAATTATGTCCCACTTTCAGGACGAGACCTTCTTATTAAAGGAGGCACCCAGGATTATATTGCTAATTATAATTTAATTGCTAATGAATTAAAAATACTTAAAGAAAATGGGGAGCTTGTTTATTATGAAAAATGTGATCCCTTAGGAAATATTTTATCAGAATATAGTTTTGGTAATAACCCTACGGATTTATGTTGCATTCCAGGAAAAAGAAGAGATAAAGACACAGGCTATGTTTATGATCCTGAAACCGGAAAAATGAATTTAGGGGAAATGCACCTTTCTTCAACAACTGAATTTTTAATTGGAGTATTTGGAAAGGGAATTTGGATAAAATCAGCTAAAATTGAAAGTGACATTACTGACATAAGTGTTATCTTTAATTCACCAAATAAATTAGACAATTATAGGGGTTATGCTCAATACACTGCTAACACTCATACCTGGCTAAAAAAAGATGCTTGGTCTTCTCAAGTTGAAAGTATACTCTCTTCTAAAACCGGGTTTGATAATTCTAAATTTTATCCTCCAAAGGATACTGATTTAGATGAAATTGATCTTTGGATAACAAGAGCAATAAAAGGAGATATCTTATCTTACAAAGTGAAATATAGATATATATTAAAAAAGACATTTGGAAAAGATATAGAACAAGAAAAAGAATATGAAGAATCTAAAAAAATATCCCAAACAGAATCTATAACTGAATTAGAAACAGTTTATAATAAAATAACAGGTATTCATGAAAAACTCACGAATACCAAATCTATTACAAAGGGTAAAATGGAGATTACCCTAAGATCTTTAATAGACAAATATGAAGTTATTAATCAAAAATTAATAGAATCCATAAAAAATAATTTTCTACAAACTAACAAACCCGTTAAAGAATAATTATTTAGTTTTGTATTTTCTCATTAATTTTGTAGTTATTGCCCCCAAAGCAGTTCCTGCTAATGCTCCATAAACTCTTAAATTCCATATAAACCCTTCTATAGCACTCCCATATATCACTGCTTTTGCTTCTGAAGGAGTATCTTTATCTAAAGGTATTTCAAGATTATTTATATAAAAATTTTTAGCTATTGAATCTCCAATAACTGTTCCTGCAAAACAACCAAGTCCGATGCCAAAAGCATATTCTCCGATGGTTCTTGCTAATCTGGGTTTTTCAGTTATTAAACCCTGATTATCTACATAAACTCCTAAATCTTTGTTGAATTTTGCCATATTTTTAATAATACTTAGACATATATAAATCTTGCTATTTGTTGTTACTTTAAAGTTATACTTATTATTCAAATAAATAACAATAATTTAAATACAACCCAAGATTCTTAATAATATGGTAGAGAGGTTAGAAGAACCAGAAAGTTTTGAAGCATTTTTAAGAGATTTTAATTGTGAGCTATCAAATCCAAATTGTTTATTTTCTAGACAACCTTATGATACTATTCTTTCTGGAATCGATCAAGATATTGCCAATAATCATGAACTCGCACATCAGTATCAAGAAAATCCCTCAGCAAATTATTCTCATTAATAACAACATATCCAAAACCCTTAAAAACAGTGTTTTTTTAGTATTTTAATGTTATTTAATAAAGCAAATAAAAATTTTAAAGATTATAGAAATTTTAGATGGTTTTTTACATCAGAAGGTACATTAGTTATAGGTGGGAAATCTGATGAACAAAATGAATTTGTATTAAAGAATTTTTTAAAACCTAATTATGTTGTTATGCATACTTCTAAACCTGGAAGCTCTTTTATGATTATACAAAAAGATAATCCTAGTGAAAAAGATATTAATGAAACTGCTATGTTTACTGCTTGTTTTTCTCAGCAATGGAAAAAAGCAGAAAAAACAATTGATATAGATATTTTCAAGGGAAGCCAGATATACAAAATAAAGGGTATGAAACTTGGAACTTTTGGAGTAAAAAATAAAGAAAAAACAATTAAAGTTAAACCTAAATTAGATTTAATTATACAAAAAGGAAAATTAAGAGCTGTTCCTGCAAACGGGCATGAAGAAAAACTAGGGGAAATTATTCAAGGAAATTTAACAAAAGAACAAGCTGCTGAAAAGATTGGAAAAATCATAAGAGATAAATTTCATCTTCCTATTTCTAAAGAGGAAATTATGAGTGCAATTCCAAGTGATAAATTAAGTGTGAAATAGGAAGTCTAATTCTAATAATATATTAAGACAATCTCTTTGCAGATGATGAAGATTAAGCTTAATCAATAGAAGTTCAGGCAAGTGTTTTCATAAGATATAAATACCCGATTCAATTTGTTCAATTATGACTAAACAAATAGAAATGCAATTAGGGAAAAATGGATTAACTCAAGGATTTATTGAAGATATTAAAAAAAGAACTGATAAGTTTTCAAATGCAGATATTAAAATAAGTGTTTTAAGATCAGCTAGAGAGAATAAAGAAGATGTTAGAAAATATGCTGATCAATTAAAAGAAAAATTAGGAGATAAATACACTTACAAAGTTTTGGGATTTTCTATATTTTTAAAGAAATGGAGAAAAGCTAGAGTTTAATCACTTCTTATTTAAGGCTGATATTGCCAAGCAGCTGCATGTCCTAATTGAACTGCATGTGCTCTTTTTTCTTCAAATCTTGTTAATCCTACTGATTTTGGATTTAATATTTGATCAACCAAATTATGACTATGGATTATTACATCATTGGCATTAACTCCTTCAGGTCTTGCTTGTAATTCCTGTTGTCTTCTTAATAAAGAATAACCGCAAGTCATCGGGCAAGTAGAAGATTCATATTTATTGCAAGGATCTTTATTAGAAGAATCATGACATTTTGAAGTGTATGTTGCTGTATTCATTTCTGTTATTTCTTTTAATTGTTAATAACAAAATAATGTTCTTTATAAACATTTCTCAAAAGATTAAAATATATTTTGTAATAACATAATGATGTTCATATTGCAATATGCCAAGCATATATCGAAGATGAGAGACAATATCAGGATACACTTAAACAAGATAGACAATAACTTTATAAACCCGATTTCTTAGTAGTTTTTAGGTTGATGGTTATAATTATAACTTATCTAATTCCGTAAGGAATGCCTAACTAATAGATATTAGTAAGCTACTAAGACATAAGCTGAGTTGATGACATAATAAAAATATTGATGAACAGAAATCAAAGCAAATGTTTTATAAGATTACCAAAATATAAAAATAATAAAACAAAATGGAAAAAAATCCACTATATGAACTAGATTATAATGAATATAATGCTAAAGTAGCTGAAGTGCTGAAAACTATGCCTGAATTTAAAATGCCTGAATGGGCTGCATTTGTTAAAACAGGAGTTTCTAGAAACAGACCTCCAGTTGATAATGATTTCTGGTATAAAAGAGCTTCTTCAATATTAAGACAAATTTATGTTAGAAAAGTTCTTGGGGTAAATAGATTAAGAACAAGATATGGAAGCAGAAAAAACAGAGGAATGAAACCTGAAAGATTTCAAAAAGCTTCTGGAAAAATTATTAGAGTTATTTTACAGCAAGCAGAATCAGCAGGGTTAATTGAAAAATATAATATGCCTGGAAAAAGAGCTGGAAGAATATTAACTGAAAAAGGAAAAGAACTATTAGAGGGAATAAAGTAAAATGGCAAGCACAAAAAACTTACAATATCAAAAGAAAATAAAATTGGGCAAAGCTAATAAGCAGACTAGATGGGCTCCTTATTGGGTTGTATTGAAAAAATTAGGAGCTGGAAAAAAGAAACATCCAAGTTCAGTTACTCATGTTAAAAGACACTGGAAAAGAACAAAATTAAAAATTAAACCTAGGAGAACACCTAAGAAACATCTAGGATAAAAATATGGCTGAACCAGATATAGTTTTGTTAGGGAATAAAGCATCTCTAGCTGAAGAAAAATTGAGCAATTACCAAGGAAATCTTATTAAACAATTTAATACAAACAGAGATGAAAATACAACAACAAGAAATTATGAATTAGCTAGTGGAAGACAAATAAAAACAATTTATAATGAAATGGCTGAACTTCCATTAGGAGAGGAATTTCATGATCAATCTCCATGTAATATTGGAATTTATTTTTTAGCGCATCCAAATAACCTTGCAAAAGAAAGAACAAAGGGAATATTAGAAGGAATTATTGGAATTCCTTTAGTTGAAGGAGAAACAACTAAATTAATTAAAGAAGTTGGAGTAAGATAAAATGGCAAAGAAAACTCAAGAACCAAAAATAATTTTAGAAAGAGAATATATAGTTCCACTTAGAAAAGGATTTTTAAAAGTTCAAGATTACAGAAGAGGAAAAAAAGCTCTTAGAGTTTTAAAAGAATTTGTTGCAAGACACATGAAAGTTTATGATAGAGATTTAAGAAATGTAAAAGTAGATATTCTTTTGAATAATGAAATAAGGTCAAGAGGAATTAGAAATCCTCCTGCAAAAATTAAAATTAAAGCTAAAAAATTTGACAGCGGAATTGTAAGAGTTGAATTAGCTGAAATGCCTGAATATGTTAAATTCTTGAAACTAAAACAGGAAAGAAAAACATCTGAAATTGAAAAGAAACAAAAAGAAAAACCAGCTGTAGAAAAAACTGAGGAAAAGAAAGAACAAACTCAAGATGCTAAAGAAAAAGAAGCTGCTTCAAAAGAAGAAGGGTTAAATCTAGCTAAAAAGGCTGCTAAAGAACAAAAACATGTTGCTATAGATAAAAAAGTTAAGGTGCAAAGAAAAGCATTGCAGAAATGATAGCAATTCTATAAAATGGATCATAAAATGACAAGAGAGCTTAGAAGATTAAGTAACAAACAATTTATTGAGGATATAAAAAAATATATTAATTCTCCTTATGAATTCTACGGAACTAAAATTCCTGAATTAAAAACAATGGCTAAAAAGCTGCATGATGAAAATGAATTAAAACAGTTTTATCGCGTTTTTAATAATTTATGGAAATCTGGGCATCATGATAAAAGATCGTTAGCTATTTCTGCTCTTCAGTGTTATAAAGATGAATTAGATTTAGAAACTTGGAAATTTTTAAAACCTAAATTAAAGGAAATGAAATCATGGGACCAGATAGATATGGTGGCTAGTACAATAATTGGGGAGATTTTATTAAAGAATCCCCTGTTTGAAAGAGAAATAAGAAGTATGGCTAAAGAAAATAATATCTGGTTAAAAAGAACTGCGATTATGTCTACAATCCCTTTGATTAACAAAGGAGATTTGAGTTTGGCATTTAAGTTTTCAGAAGATTATATGGCATACAAAGATGATTATGTAAAAGAAGCTATAGGAATGATCTTAAGAGAAGCTGGAAAGAAAAAACCAGAGCAAGTTAAAAAATTTTTATTAAAACATATTAATATGCCCCCATTAGTTTTTAATTATGCTAGTGAAGATATGAAAGAATTAAGAAAAGTTAGAAAATTAAAAAAATTAAAAGAAGATGGAAATGGAGGATTCTTATGGAGGGTTCTAAATCCATGAATCTGACTTGTGAAGGATGCAATGGAAAATGTTGCAGATATGTTGCAACTGAAATAGATCCGCCTAAAGATAAAGAATCATATGAAGAAATAATCTGGTTTTTGCTTCATGAAAACATAGAAGTTTTTATTGAAAATAAAGAATGGTATATTCAGTTTACTACTCCCTGTAAAAAATTAGATAAAAAATGGAGATGTTCTATTTATGAAAAAAGACCTCAAATTTGCAGAGATTTGAAAATAGATGAATGTGAACATCATGGAGAAAGTATTGCTGAAGATGTTGTTTTCAAAAAACCAGAAGATTTTATTGAATATATGAAGAAAAAAGGTATTGATATTGATTTTAAAGAATAAAAATTACTTTTTTATAATCTATTAAGACAATTGTTTTGCAGATGAGAAGATTAAGCTTTGTTGGATATTCTTATTTGGATTGTTATGAACAAATTACTTGTTATATGTTTTATTAAGATATTGATATTTTTTATTTTAGAGAATTATAGATTAATTTATTAAATATAAATATTATTTATTTTTATGGATATTCATTCTTACATTGAAAAACATGCAGATAAGAAAAATGCAGAAAATCTGCAGAGATTTTTTAAAACAGGTAAAGGAGAATATGGAGAAGGAGATATTTTCTTAGGAATAAAAGTTCCAATTCAGAGAAAAATTGTTAAAGAATTTAAAGATTTAGAGATAAATAAAATCCAGAATTTACTTGATTCTAAAATTCATGAAAAAAGATTTATTGGGCTGTTAATTTTAATTGAGCAATTTAAAAAAGCAAATGAGGAGAATAAGAAAAATATTTTTGATTTGTATTTAAAGAATACAAAAAACATAAATAATTGGGATTTAGTTGATTTATCTGCTCCGAATATCGTCGGCAATTTTCTTCTTGATAAAAATAAAGATATTTTGTATCAATTAGCTAACTCAAATGATTTATGGGAAAAAAGAATTTCGATTATAAGCACATTTTCTTTTATTAGAAAAAATGAGTTCGAAGATAGTTTAGAACTGACTAAACTTTTGTTTAATGACCGCCATGATTTAATTCATAAGGCAGTTGGATGGATGTTAAGAGAAATTGGAAAAAAAGATATTAATGTTTTGGAAAGTTTTTTAAAAGAAGATTCAAGATATAAGCAAATGCCAAGAACGATGCTAAGATATGCTATTGAAAAATTTGATGAAGAGAAAAGAAAAAAATATTTGAGGGGAAACATATAATCCCTCGATAAGAATAAACTTTATATACACTTAAAACTTCTATTTTTATGCGCAAAAAGGGTGTAAGTAATATAATTGTAGTTCTCTTATTATTGATGATTGTAATTATTCTTATGATTATTGTTTTTAATGTAGTTAATATAACTTTAAAAAAAACAACTGATCAGATTGACATTTCTAATTTATTTTCTAATCCTGAAATGGAGCAAGCTACTCTTATCCAAGGATTGAGAGTGGAAAGTTGGGATTGGAAGGGGGTTAATGATGACTTGCAAGTGTATGTTATTTATGATGCTCAATACGGAGAAAATGTTACTAAAGTAAGATTTAATATTACTACTTCAACTACAAATTGTTTTATTGAAATGAATACAAATCCTCAAATGGCTCCGGGAGACACGCAGGATTTTTTAATTTTAGAATCTAGTTCTCCTTGTGTTGCTAATGCAGTTGCAGTTAGTGTTGAAGCAGTTATAGAAGTTATACCTCCTGTTGTAATCTCTAATGATGATTGGTGTAAGGGTGCAGATACAAATAAAGATGGAAGAGTAACTGCTATTGATTTACTTGCGATTAGAGCCAACTGGTTAAAAACAAATTGCACTTTAGATTTTGATTCTAATGATTGGTGTAAGGGTGCAGATACAAATAAAGATGGAAGAGTAACTGCTATTGATTTACTGGCGATTAGGAAAAATTGGTTAAGAACAGATTGCACTAAGATAACTTCCTGGTGTGATGGTGCAGATACAAATAAAGATGGAAGAGTAACTGCTATTGATTTACTGGCGATTAGGAAAAATTGGTTGCAAAAAAGTTGTAATGGTTTTGTTACCCCTTATTGTAATGGGGCAGATACAAATAAAGATGGAAGAGTAACTGCTTTGGATCTCCTTATGGTTAGGAAGTATTGGTTAAATTCAACTTGCACTTGCCAAGGTGGAAATCTTATAAAAAATAACGAATTTAAAAAATGGATTAATTATATTGGAGGAAATCAGTTGCCGAGAGATTGGATATATATTCTTGATGAGAATTATGGTAATTTATCTCAAATTTCAAGAGATGAAAATTCTGCTGTCTTAAGGGTAGGAAATAATCCTTTTAATCCCAGTGTTGATTTAAAACAAAGTTTTGAATTAAAAAGTGATAAGGTTTATTCGGTTTCTTTTAAACTAGTTATTGAAAATGGACTTTCAAAACAATTACCTGACGATAGATTATCGGTTATGTTAGGATGTAATAAAATAGATTTAGATAGTAAAATTTTGTCTAGTGGGACTAAAACTGTGTCTAATAAAATTATACAATCTCCTTATATTTGTGATGATAGTTCACTTAGTTTTAGCTTAAATTTAGATTCTGCTCATAATGTTGTAGGAGATAATTCTTATTATCAAATTAAGATTTCTGATGTTCAACTTATAGAACTTGGATGTGAAAAAAATGACTCTGAAACTGCTCTTCCTGAAATAAATTATATTACTCATTGTGGAATTACTTTAGAAAGCAATAAAAAATATGCATTGAAAAGTGATTTAAATGCAAATGGTTTAACTGCACCTTGCATTACTATTGATGGAAGTATTGTTAAAAATATTACACTTGATGGAAGACATCATACAATCAAAGGGGATAGTAATGTTGCAGGAGTTTATATTAATGGGGGCCTAGATGTTTCGGATATAACTATTTATGATTTGGATATAGATATGGGAGAAGGTGAAGGAGGAATAGGAATATATTTAGCAAGAGGAAGATATTGTAATATTTTTAATTGTAAATTAGATAATCAAAATATAGGATTAAGAATTGGAGGAGATACAGATAATAAAGTTGGAGATCATAATAATATTTATGATATAGAATCGATAAATAATACCCGGGGATTGTATGTTTGGGGAGGAGCTAATAATTTTATTCAAGGCTATTTCAGTGGGAATAGTCAATATGACTCTTATTTTAGTTTTTCTGGTTTATGGACTGATGGGAATAACCAATTCATAAATTTAGATGAAAGTGCTAATAATTATCTTGAATCTTCTAAAGTAGAGATTTATGGTACTTATCAAGCAAAAATTTTAAATAAAGCATCTAAGCCAATTAAAGGAGCCCAAGTAGAAATAATAGACTCTGAAACAAATGAGGGTGTTGCTTTTTTAGAAAGCGATAATCAAGGATATACTTCATTTGGAAACATAGTAGATTATACTCAGATATATAATTCAAAAACATATAAAAATTATAAGATTATAATAATTCATCCTTGTTATCCTCCTAAGGAATTTAATTATAATACGATTACTAACCCTGCTCTTTTTGAGTTTCAGACAATAACTATTGGAGATTCAGATAAAGAATGGACCTGGGATATGGAAAGTAATTGTCATTTAAAAAATTTAGATTATAATTCCGGTAATATTAATGTGATGGGGCAAGGAGGATATATGATTATCAGCTCAAATATAACTAGTACTCATTTTGATATTAACAGTAGCAATAAATGGAAGATAATTGCTCAGCAAAATTCAAAAATAAAATTACTATAATAAAGTTAAAGAATAATTAAAATGAAAAAAAGAGAAAATAAAGAAAAATCAAATAAGAAATTAATTTTACTTTTAGTGGGATTAGTTTTGATTATATCTATGTTAAATTTTATTAGTGCTGATTGTTATTATGGATGTAATTATGTTAATATAAATGGATATAAATATTGTAAGCCAGTAGGTGGAGATATCCGCTGGCATTATGCTACGGCAGGTTATGATATTGAAGTTCAGTGCACTGAAAGCCGACCAGAATTTGTTTGGTATCACTGGACTGAATGTCATTGTAAAACTTATGGAGATTATAAGTATCCAGAAATGAATAATGTCTGTTCGGGATCTTCAGATGGAAAATTAGGTTCTAGAGCATATCCTGGTGAAATAGAACTTGGTAGATGGCAGTTTTGGGGACCTTTTGATCCTAAATATGTTTTTAATAATTGTACAAAGAGTGACAATAAAAATCGTTCCTGTGGATTTACTTCTAGTCCTGATATGCGTAATGAATTCAAGTGCAGTCCTTGTACAGGTAAAGAAACTACTATTCAATATCCCTATCCAGAAATTATTAATCATATTTCAGTCTATAAAAATTCAAAACCCTGTAATAGTCACAATTGTGCGAGCAAGAGTACAGATGGCATATTATATCATGCAAGATATGGCTCTTCTTGTTATAAATCTAATTTAAATACTCAGTATGATATGTTTAATGAGGGATATATTCCTATTGAAAAACAACCTCCTTTTGATGGAGTATGCACCTCAGATGAAACAGGAAAAGGAGCAGCAGGATGTTCTTCAGGAACTATTTGTGAATATGATGCTGATGGTCTTGGGAGTCTTTTTAAACCAACTCATGTTAAAGGATGTACAACTAAATGCAGAAAAGAAAATTCAAGATGTTACAAAAATGTAACTAACTACCTTGGAACAAAAATAGGAAATTGTGCTCCTGATGGAGCTTGTAATAATAAACCTTATGCTTCTCCAACTAATTTTGGGAAAGTTATTACAAGTTGTGAAAAGAGTTTTGTTGTGAATCTAACTGTTCAAGACACAGAACTTACAGAAGGAACAGATAGAATAACGTTTAAGCCGCAAATTTATTGCAAAGCAAAAAATGATCCTTATTATGTTAAAGTTGTTTACAATAAACAAACTACATGTAAAAAAGAAGGTTCTGGGACTAATGTAGTAGCAAGATGCGATCTTAGTTTTGATTTATGCTCTAATATGTTTAAGGATTTAAGAGCAAATGGAGGAAGTTGTAAAGTTAACTTTAATCATTCTGTTTATGATGGTCACGAATATAATTCACAAAGTATTATTGAATTTACTGCCACTCTTCTTTCTAGTGATTTTATTAGTTGCACTGCTCCAGAAGATGCAGTGAATATAAACAATGCAGCTCCTGAAGTTATTAATGAAGAATTATCTGTTTCCAGTATTCCATTATTAAATGTATTAGGAAGGGGAGGGCTAGATTTCCCTTTAACATTAAATTACAATGCAGGAATTAAAGTAAAACAAGAAGCTTCTTGGGTTGGATTAGGTTGGAATTTGAATATACCTTATATTTCAAGAAATCCTCAAGGAAAACCAGATGATGTAGATTTTGAGGATAGTACTGATGATTATTATTCTCCTTGGGGGAGATTAATTAAATCAGGAGATAGTTTTGTTACTGAAAATTGGCAACCAATTAAAATAGAATATTTTAATGATCTTGGAGATAAACAAATAGATAGATGGGTAATAACAGATATGGATGGGACTAGCTATGTTTTTGCGAATCCAGTTAATACTCGAGTAGTTTCAAATATAAGTTACAAAAATATGTGCTATAAATATAATGTGACAACTGGACAATGGAATATCGATGAAACATTTTCTGAATCTCCATCTCAGTTAAACAGCCTTTATGCTTATGCATGGTATCTAACAGAAATACATTCTGCAGATTATATTGATAGCGGAAATAATATTGCTGATGACAATGATTATGGTAATTGGATAAAAATTAATTACCAAAGCCCTTCATATCTGCAAAATTTAAATTATAATTATCCTGGTCTTGGAAATAGAGCTGATTATGAACTTTATGAAAGCAGAGAAAATTATGGAAGTTGCAATTACTCACTAAGATTTAGAGGTTATGCATTAAATATTTCTTATTCTTATCCTTCTGAAATAATCACCCCTCTTTATACTGCAAAATTTAATTTAGACACTAATGGATTTAGAACTGATGCAAAAGCAGTAAATGGACAATCTCCTGCAAGTTTAAAAAATATTGAATTAAGAAGCAGATTATCAATAACTCCTAATGAAGTAATTAAAAAAATTGAATTTGGATATGCATCTGGAGATTATAAATTAGCTAATGGAAAACATACTCTTTCACAAATCCAAGAATATGGAAAAGATTCTGAAAGTCTTCCTCCAACTAAATTTTATTATGATTATAATCCTACTTATGATCCTTATGCTTATGATTGGTGGGGATATTATAATGGGAAATTAACAAATGATAATCAAGCATTAGGCAGCAATTGTATTGATTTGGATAATCACGAAGTTAATACTAATGAAATTGATGCATGGAGTTTGAATGAAATTAAATGGTCAACAGGGGGAATAACGAATTATATTTATGAGCCTAATGAATACAACTATATACTAGGCACAAAATTAGCTTCTTCAAGATTCGGAGGAGGATTAAGATTATTCCATATATCCAATGAAAATGGATTAACTGGGGACAATTTTATACAAAGTAGTAAAAATTATTATTATGGAGATTTAAATTCAAATGTATTTGGAGTTGCTACAAAGATGCCTAATGGCAGTCAGATGATTAATGAAAATAGTGCTATTGGTGGAAAAAGATATAGAGTAGATTATCCACTAATAGAAGAAGAAACTCCTGGCTATGGTTCTGTCTTAACAGAATTAAGAACTGCTTTAGATACAGATAGTCTTGAAGGAAGTAATCCAGTTGATTATACAATTGGACTTCCAAAAGATGTAAAATATTTAGATGAAAATAAAAATATTGTTGGACAAATTATAAATGCCTGGAATTTTGAAGACCGGGCAGGATATAAATCTGGATTAGCTACATTAGGAAGTGTTGAAACTTGGTTAGATGGAACTTATAATAAAGTAGATTATACTTATGATTATTATGGTTTAATAAAAGAAGTATATGAATATGGATTAGATAATTTTAGAAGAACAGAAATAGACTATGCTTATGAATGGGATGTTTGGTATAATCCTTTTAGTTTGAATTTCATAAATAAAAATATGCTGTCTCAAACAAAAGAAATGAGAGTTTATAGCAAAGAGGGATTAGAAAGTGAGTCAGATATTAAATATGATCGATTCAATTCTTATTTAGGAGGGGAACAGTATTATCCTTCAGAAATTTATGGGTCTATTGATGCTGTAAATGGGGATTTTTCAACAATACAAATTGGAGATTATGATGGTTATGGGAATCCCAGATGGGTTGCTGATTCTATGGGGAATCAATATTTTACTAGATATTCTAGTGAGTATAATTATGCTTATCCAACTTCTGGATGGAATCAGGTGTATGGAAGTGAAGGTTCTCCTTCATGGAAAATAGAATATGATAAAATATTTGGAAAACCGCAAGTAACTTATGATGCAAATAATAAAGCGACTACTTATCAATATGATAACTTTGAAAGATTAAAATATGTTTGGTATCCTGATTATGTTGATGGTTCTCCTTCGGAAGAGTATTCTTATTATATTGCTGGAGACGATCTTGCGATGAATAATCTTAATTCAGTTACAACAATAATAAAACTTGATGATACTAAGAATTATCAAACCAGTTCTTTTTATGATGGTAGTTTAAATTTATTAGTTAGTGGTGTTGAGAATGGAGATAGAGATATTTTTTATAGAACTTATTATGATGGTGCTGGAATGCCAACTACAACTTATGGACCCTATTATACTTCTAACTATGATAGTGTTCCTGTTGGAACTCCTTTTGATGAAGTTTATTATGAAGACAGTCCTTTAGCAAGATTAGAAGGAGGAGATTATTCTGGAAATTTAGGAAATCCTTATTTAATCACTTATACTAATGAAGGAGCAGCTTATTCTGTTACTCAATATAAGGATGCTGCATCTCAAACATTTAAAACAAAAACAGATCCTCTTGGAGGAATAGTAGAAACAACTGATGCTAAAGACAAAAAAACATTTTATGATAATGATATTCTTAATCGAGTTAATTTTATATTAAACCCATTGAATCAGCCTGTGTTTTCTGAATTAGATGACCAAGGAAACCCGCTGATTCTTATAACTCCGGATTCAGGGGCAAGTGATTTAACTTGGAATCCAGATGGTTCTTTAGAAGATTACTCTGACGAACTAAATAATGTCCATAATGAATATGATAAACTTGGAAGAATAAAAATGAAAACTTATTCTGATGGTAATTATATAAATTATACTTATGATATTATTCCAAGTGCTCCTCCAGGGGGATTACGTGCAGGATTAGATAATTCTGTTGGCAGAATAAGCAGTATTTATGATTCTAAAACTGGAGTTACTACTAATTATTTCTGGGATGTAAGAGGAAGACCAGGTGTAATTGATAAAATAATTAATGGGGTTCATTATGTAAAAGAATATTTCTTTGATTATAATAATAATTTAATTAAAGAAAAAATAAAAGAAAATGAAATATTTATTATAGAGATAGAAAAGGAATATAATAGACTTGATAATCCTACTGTTACTAAATTAAATGGAGTTCAAAGTGCACAATATGTTTATGATACTAATAAACCCTGGGAATTATATGAAGAAGAAAAAGGAAGCTCAAGTATTCACACTTTTTATTATTATGATCCTACTGGATCTTATGTAACTGGAGAAAGAATAACTGATGGAACTTCTGTTCTCTCTGAAAAATCTTATGTTTATGATACCAATGGAAATGTAAAAGAGATTCATGAGGGATTAACTCAATCAAATTTACTTGCAAGTTTTGAATATGATGAATTAGGGCAATTAGTAGGAATAAATGATAACGGATACATTGGAAAAGATTATTCTTTTACCTTAGATGATATTGGGAAGGTTTTATCTATAAATGAAAATGGAAAAGAAACTATTTATTCTTATTATCCAGATACTAATTTATTATTATCCGATGGGGAATTTACTTATAATTATAATTTAAATGGGCAAGTAGACAGCAAAACAGATATATTAACTAAAGAAAAAACAGAATATGTTTATGATAAGCAAGGAAGATTATCTAAAGTTAATTTCCCTAATGGAGAAGACATAGAGTATGTTTATGATGCAGATGGTTTAATTGGAAAATATGACAAAGAAGGAAATTATATTAATCTGTATGCTGGAGAAATTCAGGAAAGTGATGATTCTAAGATTTATGATAATACCAATAATTTTTATATAGAAAATTCTCAAAATGAAACTGTTGCTGTGTTTAGTGATTTAGGGGACATTGTATTAAAGGGGACTTGTTCAATTAATCTTATATTAAATCCTCCTGCAAATTCTTTTGTCATTGAAAATTCAGTTAGTAAAATTGCATATGTGGATATGAATGGAAATTTTGCAGTTAAAGGAGGAAGTTGTTTTATTAATTCTTCAATTTGTAATTCAAATGGATTGGTTATAAGAAATAATGAAGGAAAAGTAGTTATTTCTATTGATAAAAATGGAAACTTATGTTACACTGGAAAAGTATATACCAATGCAGACTTTTAAGAAAATTAATATTTTATTTTTTTTATTAATTTTGTTTGTATTAATTATAATGCCAAATATTTCTGCTAGAATTGTTAATAAATTTCTTTATATTCCTGGAAATGGAGATTCTATTGAATCAGTTATTAAATTAACTATTGATACTTCTGATGGAAGTTATATTACAACACAATATTGGCCAATTTGGAATCCAGTTTTATTGGATTTAACTTTGCTTGTTGAAACTGGAAATCCTCTTGAACCTTATAGAGAAGTGTATTATGAAAAATGCGGACCTGGAGGAAATATAGTTACTCGAGGAGAAAATCCTACTGACTTAACTTGCAGATATGGAATAAGAAGAGATAGAGATGAAACAGATGTTTATTATGACCAATTAAATTATCCCGGAGCAGAACTCCCTGAAAATCTTGAAGATCAGATATTCAACAGAGAGTTAATTAAAGAATTTAAGGGAACTATTCTAGGAATAGGCAGTTGGGTTGCAAGTGCTGGAACAATTCCTACAATTCAGCAATATTTAGAAGGAGATTCTCTGGGTCAGGCAATAGGAACTAATTATGTTCCTTTTTGGGGAAGTATTAGGGCTATGATTAATTCAAATAATGGATATGATTTAACAGGAGCTATTTCTGCCTGTATTTCTCAAGGAGCTACATTTGGAGCAGGAGGATTAAAAGTTTATAAATCATATAAAAGTCAAGCTGAGTGGGTTAATGGAATTAAAACTTCTATGGATAACCCAAGCAGCAACTCTAAAAGAGTTTTTTATGTAATGCCTGATGGAGAAACATTTATTGGAGAACCAAGTATTTCTAGATGGGATAGAAGTTCCAGCCATTTTGGAATTTTTCCTGCATATGGAAGAGATAATGTGGATATCTTTGTAAATAAAATTCTTGATAAAGCCCAAAGAAAGAATATGAATCTAGGTTTTAAACAATATGTTGAATTTAAATTTGGCTATGATCTCTATTTAGACATGTATAGGGCAATTGCCATGCAAGAAGGGAGCCTTGATTTTAGAAATCCTAATCAGTTGGGCCGCATCTCAAGAATGTTTTTTAGGAACAAGGATGAGATAACCAGAATTGAACTTTTTGAAGAATGGTTCCATACAAAAGATTTTTTTAATTCAAAGAGGACTTTGACTAGGTTGGATTCGAATAGAGCGCATATAATCCTTTATTCAAATCGCTTTTTAAACCATAAAAATTTTCTTAAACTTACCCCTCAAGAAATAGAATTTATAGATGCCCGTTTAGAATATCATGCAGGCAAAATTTTAGAAGAAAAAATGAAGAATCATTAAAAAATTATTAGGTGGTTGTATTAGATAAGACTCTCTTAAATTCTACAGATTCGCTTGGAAATAGGGAATATTCAAGTGTTGTAGCATTATACAAGTTATCTTCTTTTTCGTGTATTTTCATTGATTCTAAAAAGGAATAAGTGATTCTTGCTGATTGATCTAAAACTTGAAAATCCTCTATTGTGAATTTATTAGTCCTATCTCCTAGAGTGTATCTGTGGAATATTTTTTCTATATTAGAATCCGTTTTCAAATCTTGTGGAATGTGTTCTCCTAAATTTCTTTCATTTCTATTTTGTTTTAAATCCCCTAATATATTTCTGAATATGTTTTCATGTCTAATTGCAGTTTCAAGATATCCTAAATTTATCATGCTTACCTAAATTTTACTTTATTTTTAAGCCTTACTATTTATTTTAATAATCCAATGATTAGATTTAATCTAGAAATTTTACACTTTAGATAATTTTATAATCTTGATTTCCCTGGGATTATTATGTTTATAAAAGAGGTAAAAGCCTGTTTAGTAGTGGTTGTATTTTTAATTGCATTACTCCAAATCAGTTTAATTTCTGCAAATAAAATGCAGTATATTTACGACGAGGATTCTGTTATTGCTGTTGCTGAATTTGATAATTCTGGGATAATGGTTAAAAGATATATTCCTCAATGGGGAATTTTAGATTTTTCTTTATTTGAAGATTCTATTTCTGAAAAAAATCTTGTTTATTATGAAAAATGTGGATTTGATGGAAATATAATGCCTGAAACAATAAGGCCTCTTGGTGCAAAAAATCCAACTATGCTGGGATGTAATTATGGATATAATGATCCAGATTTACCCAAAGATAAAGTTATTTCACAAAATCTCCCATTAAAATCTTTTGTTGAAATATTCCCTTATTGGGTTCCTATGCTTGGATCAATGAGAAAATTTAAAGAAGAAGCGAGATTAGGAAATAATATGGGTTCTGTTGTTGCTTTTTCAAGTTTATTATTGGACTGTGCAATGATTTCTGGAGGAGGAATGGGAGCAGAGAGACAACCCACATCAATGGTTCCTATAACTCCCATTACAAATCCTGCTAGATTGTTGCCTGCAGGCAAAGTCCCTGTAGGGCTCCTTATGACTCAAGAAACTAGTCTTTGGATAGAATATCTTGCTGGAGGAAGGACCAATACACTTATTAGAAATCAGATAGCTGGAAATTATGAATATCAAGTAAAATATTGGGCAAAAAGATTATCTCCAAGATATGCTTCAATTGCAGATATATCCGATATAGAACAAATAGGGTATATAGAATTATTAAAGGCGATTAAAAACTGTCCAGATCCTTTTTTAAATTTTAAAGATTATTCTTTTACAGGTATAAGAAGAGGAATTGGAAATCAGTTTTATCATAAAAAAATGATTGAAAGATTAGCAAAATATAAAATATCTGCGATAAGAAACATAGAAAATGAATTTATGGGGCAGGGAATTAGCCCTACTGATACTGAAATTGCTGAAAAAGCAGGGCTTAATCCAGAACAAGTAACTCAGATAAAGCAAATTTTTAATACGCGAAATTATGGATTGTTATCAAATGATGAGGAAACATTACTCGGAAGAAATACAGATAATGCATTTAGAATTATTGAGGCTAAAGATTCCTGGCAAAATATTATAAAAAAGAGTGGACTTTCAAAAGAAGAGATATTAGCTTTAAAGCTTTATTCTAATGATTTAAAAACAACAGAGATTTTAGAAACTATTGGATTAAATCATAAAGAAAATCCCAGCACTATAATCAATGGGGCACTTAAAAAGATAAATAAAGCATTTCCAAATGGATTTTGATAAATAGCTTTTAAAACTAATAATTTCTATATTTTTGATGGAAAGCAAAATTGATATTCAAAAAATTCAGAGCAAAAAACCAATTCAAGAATTATTAGAATTTTCTATAATTAATTTAGATAAGCCTGCTGGTCCAACAAGTTTTGTTTCTGGACAGAAAATAAAGTATTTATTAGGTTTAAGAAAAACAAGTCATTTTGGAACTTTGGATCCTATTGTTACGGGAGTTTTGCCAGTTGGATTAAATAGAGCATGTAAATTATCTGATTTTTTTATGCATAAAGACAAGGTTTATATTGGAGAAATACAGATTCATAAAGAAATTAATGAATCTAGATTAAGAGAAGAAATGAAAAATTTTATTGGAAAAATAATGCAAAAACCTCCTGTTAAATCAAGAGTTAAAAGAGAATTTAGAGAAAGAGAAATAAAAAAATTTGAAATAATGGAATTTGATGAAAATAACAGAAAAGTTAAATTTATTGCAGAAGTTCAAGCAGGGACTTATATAAGAAAATTAATAAGTGATTTAGGTGAAAAAATTGGAGGAGCTCATATGGCTAAATTAAGAAGAATAAAAGCAGGATTATTTGAAGAAAAAGATGAAAATTTTGTAACTTTAGAAAAGATTGAAGAAGCTGTAAAATTGTGGAAAGAAGAAAATAATGAAGAAAAATTAAGAAAAATATTAATTCCTGCTGAAATTATATCTCAATTATATCCGGTTATTCAAGTTAAGAAAACAAGACTTGCAAAAATATTAAATGGTAAGCCTTTAATTGACAAGGATTTAGAAACTGGAAGTAAAAATAAAATAAAAGATGTTCTTAATGAAAAAGATAATTTTGTTTGTTTTTGTGGAGATAGATTTGTTGGAGTTTATAGAAGAAGTACAGAAGGTTCATTATCTAAAGATAATGAAAAATCAAAAATAGTAGGAAGAGCTGAATTTGTGTTTAGCTAAATGTTTATAAAGAATGATTTTATTAAATAGATAAGATGAATAAGCCTAGAAGAAATTTATTACTTAGAATATTTACAAGACAGAAAACAGATATTCCTGGAGAATCATATCCTAAATTTGAAACCTATCATGCTGAACCTTTTTCAAAGCCTTTAAAGATTATTGGGCATTGTGGAACTATGATTAGTGAAGATTATTGTCCAGTTGCAAGAAAAATTTTAGAGCATTTTGAATATGGACCTGAAGTTGATGCTCAAGTTGGAATTGATCCCATTTCTGAAGAAGTTGAAGCTATATTTGCAGAAAATAAGCGAGTTATTTATAGAAGAGATTTACAATTAATTGGAGCAACTAATCATTTTAATCCAGATGATCCTGCGAAACAGAAGATCTATGGATTAGTTTAATTTTTAAAATAGTTAATTCTTTAAACTAAATTTTCTTAAAAATGATATGAGAGAGATATTATATTATTCAAAAAATGCAAGAACATCTGGGAATTTTGATTTAACTGATTTAATGAAAGCAGGAAGAATGGATATTGCATGTCAGATGACAATTATGGCATTTTTTGTCAGCCACCATATAAGGCCAGATGTTAAATTACATATGATTTTTGATGGCGCTCCAGATCCTCCAAAACATTTGGAAATGTATCCTGGAGAAAATATAAAATTTGGAGATATAGGCGGGAAAATTGATATTTCTAAAAAAGATGTAGCAAGTTTAATTAAAAAAATGCTTTACAAATACAGAAAAGGAGAAAAAACAGAAATAGCTAAAGGTTATTCTATTGAAAAAAAGAGTTTTTTAGATTTGTGCAATGAATTAAAAGAGCAGGGAAAAATCATTTATATAATGGATAAAGGTGGAGAAGACATTAGAGATATTAAAAATGAAGATTTAGAAAATGCTGTCTTTATTTTAGGAGATCAGGATGGAATTGATGCAAAATATGCAAAAAGACTAAAATCAATTGGAATAAGGAAGATAAGTGTAGGAAAACAAATGTATTTTGCTTCTCAAACTCTTACTATCATTCAAAATGAATTAGATAGAAGAGGCATATAAATTTAAAAACAAAAGAGAATATAATAGGATATGAAAACAATAAAGATGCTGGTGAGTGGAACAGTGCAAGGAGTTTTTTTTAGAAAATATGTTCAGGAAAAGGCAGCAGAGCTAGGATTAAGGGGATTTTGCAGAAATTTAGATAATGGAGATTTAGAAGTTGTTGTTGAAGGAAAAGATGAAAACACTACAAAAATGATTGAAATAGTAAAAAAAGGTCCTCCTTATGCTAAAATAAAAGAAATTCAAACTCAGGAAATTAAACATCAGGGTTTTGAAGATTTTAGAGTTTTAAAAATGTAGATATATTAAAACTTATAATCTATTAAAACAAATGATGATGAAGATTAAGATTAATTAACAGAAGCAAAATAGCAGAACTTAAATATTGATAAATCATAATAATATTATGAAAAAAAGAAAAATATCTGGTTGGCAAATATTTGCCTGGATACTTGGATTGATTGCAGTTGCGCTATTGCTTTGGGGAATTATAAGAATACTTATTTCATAATTTTTAAAATGAAAATCAAAGATTTTCACTTACTCGCTTTAAGAGGTAAAGCTTCGTAAAATGAAAATTTCAGACTATTTATCTATTTTTTCGCAAATTATAAATTTTATTATTTTTATTTACTTTATAATTGCATTACTTAAAATAAATGCATTGGATATCATTGGATTATTTATAAGTGCTTTTGGATTAATCAGCTCGATTATTGTTAACATTATTAGTGTATTGGATAGATAAGAAGTATTTTTAAAGCTAGATAAATTAAAATAAATATCAGTAATATATAAGATATAACTAATGGACAACAGAAGATTAATAAGATAACAAGTATTATTAATAAAATTAAAAATGGGAAGAGACAAACTTTTTAAAAAAGTTTGATCAAAACCAGGATATAATACATGGGAAGAGAAGATCAAATATTGGAAGCAAGAAGAAACAAATTATTGGAAATGGTTAAAAATGGAATCAATCCATATCCACATAGATTTGATATTAAAAATTATTCTAAAGAATTAAAAGATAAATATTCAAAGCTAAAAGAAAATGCAAGAACAAAAGACAAAGCTGTTATTGCAGGAAGAGTAATGACTATAAGGGATATTGGGAAGTTGATTTTTGTTACAATTCAGGATTCTCAGGGAAGAATACAAATAATCTTGCAAAAAGGAGAAACAGAACAAAAAAGTCTTGATTTATTTAAAAGATATATTGATAGTGGTGATTTTATTGGATGTTCTGGGATTATTATGAAAACAAAAACAGGAGAGGTTTCTGTTTTAGTAAAAAAATTAGAAATTTTAAGCAAAAGCTTATTACCTCTTCCTGAAAAATGGCATGGGCTTCAGGATAAAGAAGAAAGATACAGAAAAAGATATTTGGATTTAATTATGAATCCGGAAACAAAAGAAATTTTTGAAAAAAGAACTAAAATTTTAGAGGCAATAAGAGAAATATTAAAGAAAAAAGGATTTACAGAAGTTGAAACTCCTTATCTGCAGACTCTTTATGGAGGAGCAGCTGCAAAACCATTTAAGACTCACTTAAATGCACTTGATATGGATTTGTATTTGGCAATTTCACCTGAATTATATTTAAAGAGATTACTTGTTGGTGGTTTTGATAAAGTCTTTACTATTTCAAGGAATTTTAGAAATGAAGGAATTGACAGATGGCATAATCCTGAATTTACAATGATGGAAATATATCAAAGTTATGCAGATTATAATGATATGATGGATTTGTTTGAAGAAATTTATGAATATTGTGCTAAAAAAGTTAATGGAAGTACTAAAGTAAATTTTAGAGGAAAGACAATTGATTTTAAGAAACCATGGAAAAGAATGACTATGAGAGAAGCTATTAAGAAATTTGCTGGAATTGATGTTTCAAAAATGAATGAAAAAGAGTTATGTAACTTTACTGATAAAAATAAAATTGAGTGCAAAGAAAAGTCTTGGGGATGGCAAGTTCAAGGAATTTTTGAACATTTTTGTGAAGATAAAATAGAAAATCCTACATTTATTTTAGATCATCCTTTAGAAACAAGCCCTCTATGCAAAAAACACAGAAATTTAGAATATTGCAGATTAATTGAGAGATTTGAACCTTTTTGTGCTGGTGCTGAACTTGGAAATGCTTATTCTGAATTAAATGATCCTATTTTGCAAAGGGTTTTATTAGAAGAGCAGCAAAAAGCATTAAAAAAAGGAGATGAAGAAGCAAATCCATTAGATGAAGATTTTATTAATGCTATTGAAAGTGGAATGCCTCCTACAGGAGGATTAGGACTTGGAATTGACAGAATGATTATGCTATTAACAGGGCAAGATTCAATTAGAGATGTTTTATTATTTCCTTTTATGAAAAAAGAAGAAAAAAGTGATAATTAATAATTCTAAAATTAATTTATATTTTGTTAATACAAATAACAAGGTTTCTATTCATTAAAATATAATCTATAAAATCAAATCTCATCAACAATTTAATAATCTCCTCTGCAAATCATTTAAATTTTAATATTATAAATATTTCATTAAATTAATTCTGATAATCCTCTTAATCTTATTATCTCCAGATAAACTTAAATATTTAATATTCTTATAATAATTATGACTGGAATTATTATTAAATCAAAAATAAGAGAGGTTGTAAAAAGATTAGATAGTGAAAATACTATTAGTAGTGTTGCTGAAGAGGTTGAAGCTGAATTAGACAAGAAAGTCGAAGATATGATTAAAAAAGGAATTGAAAGAGCAAAAGCAAATCAAAGAAAGACTTTGCTTGCGAGGGATTTGTGATACGATAATTGATTATAACAATTTATTTAAATCCTAATAAAATAAATCATTAATGAGCAAATCAAGAAGATTACCTAAAAATTTAACAGAGATATTAGGAGATTTAGTGGTAAGGGGTTTAAGTAAAGAACAAATAGATGGTTTTTCTATACTCTCTGTTCTAGATTATGTTGATTTAGACATAGCATTTAGTCCAGTTGTTTGTAACCCTGCAGGAGAAAATTATTTATTTGATATTCCTAAACCCGATGAGATAAACAAGTGTTCGGATAAGAGATATGTAAAATTTATAACTGGAAAAAACCCTGATTTTGAATTTATTCCTGAAAATGAAGTAAAAGTTATGCGAGCAAGATTCTTATTGCTTAGGGATTATTATTATAAATGTTTAAGATTGAATCAATTAGTTCTACCATCAAGAGATAAAGCTATAAATTGGTATTTCAATGGAGCTGTTTTTGTTCTTGGACAAGAGGTAGTCTATAGTTCAAATCAATCTGAAAGATAATTCTAAAAATATAAAAAGGCGATTAGTTTTCTTAATTTATTAGGTGATATTATGTCAAATAAAGCCAAAGGAAGCAAAGCTGAAAGAGAGTTATATCAGATGTTTATTGATAATCACTTTCGCGCTGTGCGCGTAGCTGGAAGTGGAATGATGGAAAATACTGCATGTGATTTAATTGCAGGCAAAAAGGGACAGAAATACTGCATTGAAGCTAAATCAACTAAATCTCCATTAAAATATATTTCAAAAGAGCAAATAAGTGATTTTTTAGTATTTGCAGATATTTTTGGATTAAAACCTGTTGTTGCTGTAAGATATAATAGAGAGGGGTGGTTTTTTATTAATCCAAAACAGCTTGAAGATTCAGGAAAAAACTGGGTAATTAGCTTGGAATATGCAAAGAAGAAAGCAAAGAGATTTTCTCAATATTTTTGTCAAACTAATAATAAAAATCAGGAGAATAATATAAAATTGACAGATACAGAATTAGATGAATTATGTTATAATGAAAAAGAGAATATTGATATTGTTGATGACGATATCTCTAATTAACTTAGTTCATGCAGAAATTAATATCAACTATCCAAATAATGTTAATTATGGAGAGGAATTTTCTGTTGAATTAGAACTAACTAATTTTTCTTTGGATATTTATGATGTTAAAATTGATGTTTTAGGAAACAGCACAAGAATATCTAAAATATTAAATTATGATGTATGGAAGTCAACTAATTATTATGTAAATGATATAATTAATAATTCTCAAACTAATACTGGAACTTTTAAATTAAATATAACTGGAAAATATAATGGAATTGCAGATATTGAAATAAAATTAAGAGATTCTAAAGATAAAATATATAGTTTTTTTAATTATAGTATTAATGTTTTGTATATTGAAGATGAAGATAATTCTGAAGATAATGAAAATGATAATTCAAATGATGAAGAAAATGATGAAGATGAAGAAGAAGATATTAAATTAAAGATAAGTTGGGATGAAGAAGATATTATAAATGGAAAAGAATTTGAAATTGAATTAGAAGCAGAAAATTTAGACAAAGATTATGATATTAAAGTTTGGATTGCTGATGAAGAAAATAATGTATTAAGTGATAGATATGATGAAGAAAACAAAGAATGGAAATCAGGAAGATATTATTTAAATGATTTTTTTGATTCTGGAGATGAAACAAAAAAAGTTAAACTTAGGATAAGAAAGGAGTATCTGGATTTTAATGGAGATGCTGAGATTTTTTTAAAATTAAGAGATAGTGAAGAGATTAGTGAAGATATTGAAATTTTAGAAAAAGAAGATAATCTTAATGAGGGGATTAATAATAACTCAAATATTCAAAGTTATAGCTATAATCTAAAGGAAGATAATGATAATGTGATTACTGGAAATGTAATTATGCTTGGAAATAATTATGATACAGAATCACAAGATATAAAAAGTGAAAAAAATGTTATTTATGAGTCTAAAAATGAATTAATTAAGAAATATTCTATTTTTGGATTTGCATTACTTTGTGTTTTGCTAAGTGTTTTAGTAATAACAAGAAAACTGTAAAATGGTAGAAAAAATAAGAGCATTATTTATTTTTGAAGCTTTGGGAAGACCTCCTGAACATGTTCAAGAAACATTAAACCAGTTAGTAGACAGAATAGGGCAGTTGCCTGGAATAAAAATAGAAAGTAAAAAAGTTCATGAAGCAAAACCAATTGAAAAAACAGAAAATAAAGAAGTTCAGGATTTGTGGACTAGTTTTTGTGAAACTGAGCTAATTGCAGATACAATTAATGATTTAATGTTAGTTATGTTTAATGCAATGCCTTCTCATGTTGAAGTAATTGAACCAGATGAGCTTAGGATTAAAAATAGTGATATAAGTAATTTATGTTCTGATTTGGTTATGAAACTCCATAAATATGATGAAATTGCAAAAGGAATAATGATTGAAAGAAACATAATGAACAAGAAGTTTAAGGAGATGGAAGATAAGTTAAAGAATTTTGAAAGTGAGGTAAAAGAGGATAAACCGGAAAAGAAAACTAAGAAAAAGAAAAAATGAATAATATAATTATTCCTAATCCTAGAGAATTAAAGGAAAAAGAAAAAGCAATTCTTTATGGGGGTAAAGATAAATTACATGTTATCTCTGATTTTGACAGAACCTTAACAAAGGCATTTGTTAATGGAGAAAAATTTCCTTCTATAATTTCTATTTTAAGAGCTGAAAATTATTTAACTCCAGATTATAGTGAAAAATCTTATGCATTAAAAAACCAATATTCTCCTATTGAAATTGATAATACAATCCCACTTGATGAAAAAAAGAAATCTATGTATGAATGGTGGACAAATCATTTTAATTTATTAATTGAATCTAAATTAAATATTAAAGATATACAAAAAGTAGTTGAGAGTAAAAAAATCCAATTAAGAGGAAAATGCAGTGATTTATTAAAAATATTAAATAATAAAAAAATACCTTTAGTTATTATGTCTGCTTCTGGGTTAGGAACAGATTCTATAAAATTGTTTTTAGAAAAAGAAAAAGAATTTTATAGTAATATTCAGATAATATCCAATGGATTCAAATGGGATGGAGAAGGATATGCTATCGGAATAAAAAAACCAATAATTCATGTTTTTAACAAAGATGAAGCTTCTATTCCAAAACAAATCCATGATAAAATAAAAAATAGAAAAAACGTAATTCTCTTGGGAGATTCTTTAGGAGATTTAGGTATGATTTCAGGGTTTGACTATGATAACTTAATTAAAATAGGTTTTTTAAACGAAGATGCTGAGAAAGATTTAGAAGAATATAAGAAAAATTATGATGTTGTTATTCTTAATGATGGAGATATGAGTTATGTTAATAAATTAATAAAAAAAATAAACTAAATCTTTCCTAAACTTCTGTTGACTTCTTTTCCAGACATTCTGTTCTGAAATTCATATGTTTTTTTATCTAACAAATCCTTCGGGCTTCCTCGAGGATTTCTTTTTGCTCTCAGGAAAACAACCCCTGCAATTAAAAATAATATCAAAATAATAAATAATCCAATTAACCATTTAGATGTTGATTTTGTTGAATCGCAGTTTCCTAAACAACAGCTTCCATCTAAAGAAGATACCGTAGATATATCACATTCTTCTTCTGCTCCGCATTTTTCTCCATTCATATCAGAGCAAGAATAAGATTGACTTGCTTGACTTGAAGTAGTTACTTGAGATTGGTTTTCTGTTAAAACAAGATAAAGAGGCAAGTCAAAGGTGTTATCATTAACTTTTGCTGTTAAATTGCCTGCAATTCTGTTTTTTGAATCTACATCTCCTTTGCCTATATTAAAGATTAAATTAATCAGTTTTTCTTCTCCAGATTTTAAATCAATATCATCAGGAGTAATTTCAACCTCCAAATTACTAGATAACTTTATGTTTGTTAGATTTTTAATTCCAGTATTTTTTAGTATAATCTGTAAAGGGGATTTTCCAAAAAGAATAAATGCGCTTAGTCTGGGCAACTCTGAATCTAATGAACTTTTAAATTTTAATTCTATGCTGTTATTAACAACAGGAATAATCTCGGTGATATTTATGCAGGTTTTATTTTGGCATCCATATTCACATAAGGTTTCATTTCCCCATTCAAAACAGCTGTCTTCATCAAAATTATTGCATACTTTAGAATAATTACCAAAACATTTTAATTCATTTTCAGAGCATTCATCTTGACAGTCCTCAGCATCACTAATACATTTAGAATTATCACACCATCCAAACCAGCAGCTTCCACAGCTTCCTCCGCAACCATCATCTCCACAAGATTTATTTGTGCAATTCGCAATACATTCCTCAGGTTCTTCTGGTTCTTCGATAGGAATATCATTTATTATAAAAACAGGAATAGTATAATCATTTATTGTTAAACTTGTTGTTTGGGTGGGCATTCCTGCAATTGAAAACTCCAATTGTTCCTGCATATCTTGAATTAATAAGAAATCGTAGCTCTGAGAACCAAATTTAGCATTTACATCTTGACTTCCATATAAACTTTTAACTATAATTGTAAAGTCTTCTGTTGCAAGGATAAATCCCTTGTTAATTGTTAATGCTGGACTTGTCTGAGTAACATTAAAATCTTTTACTTTGGTGCCTTTAACAGTTAAATAGAAACTTCCTTCTTGATTAGGAAGAACCATATAAAGATAATACTTGCTGTTTTTTAATATTAAATCAAATTCAACTGGCATAGGTCTTGGTGTTTCTTGTTTGTATAGTAAAATATCTGATTTTGCTAAAGATTCTGCGGTTAATATTTCTGCTTGCAGTGTTTCCTGAGGCTGATAAGACTGTTTTGATAAAGTTATTTCAACTGCTGCAGAACTAAATGGTAAAATCAAGGATAAGATCAAAACCGAGATTATCATATATATTCCTCTTTTCATAAACAAATTAGAAAAAACATATTAATAAATATTGTTATAGATAACATTTACAACTTTAATTTCTTTATTTCATTAGTAATATTCTCTAAATGTTCATTAAAATTGGATATCAGGATTAATATAAAAAATATGATAATTATAGATATTATTCCAGCTAATAGATTTTCATTGAAAGCTTTATAATTTATTTGATTAGTTACATAAGCAATTATTACTCCAATAAAATATGTAAAAAGAATTATTATGCAAGTATTGTGATATTGAAGATATTTGTTATATTTTAAATCTAATAAATTCTTTTTCAAATTTTCACTCAATTCCATTTTTAATCAAAAGCAATAGCTACAAAAACTAATCCTATAACAACTAAAACAGAAGAAATAATTCCCCACAGATAATTCGATTGAAGAAAAGAAGGTATTGCTCCTATTAATCCGATTACTGTAAAAATAACCCCTAACAAAATATATAGATTTTTCTTTTTCATTTTAAAATTATTTAGTCATCTCTCTAAGTTTCTTCATAGTATCATCAAACACAGAATCATTAGATTGTCTTGGAACAGGTCTTCTCATTTGTTGCGGAGGCATTCTTCCTCTAGGAATAATCTGTCTTGGCATCATCATTTGTCTTGGCATTCCTGGTGGGGGCATTGAAGGTCTTGTTGTTTGAGTTGGACCTCCTTTTTTACTAAATCCGCTTTTCATTCTGAACAACCATACTTTTAGTTGTTTTCTGAATATTATAGCTAAAACAACTAAAATGATCAATACAATTAATAAAATAATTAATAACCAGTTAGTTCCTGATTCTGTTATTGGGCCACAGCAAGAATCACTTGAAAATTCACAATCATAATTTTTAATTTCTTCATCTGCTTGGCATGAGGTTCTGCAATTATAACTTCTATCTTCACAACCATTTCCAGAAGGTGTTGAACTATCTTCACATGTTCCTCCTACACAACAATAATTGGTATCTGAAGCAGAAACTTCATTAACACTGCAATCTTGTCCTGAAGAGCAAATTTTTCCTCCTTTTTGTGAGCAACTTTGAGAAACAACATTCTTTGAACAACATACATCACTTGGCCAAGAGCAAGAGTAAGTATTACTGCTTAGTGTATTTGAAGAAGAGCAATCACCAGGTACAATACAGAAATAACCAGCTGTTTCACAATTTGTTTTAGTTGTGGTAGTTGTTCCTGTTGTATTAGTACATTTTCCATTACTGCATTGTTTTGGACAAGTTATAGTGTCATTATGACTTGAAGGGCTCCATTCTAAACAAACATCATCATTGTAATCGCCGCAAATTTTTAATAATTTTCCTGAACATTTAGTATCTCCTTCCTCACATTCATCTTCGCAATCAGTTGATTGATTAATACATCTGTAATTATTACAATAATAACCAGATGAACAGCTTCCACAAGTAATTGTATCTCCACAATTATTAGTGTATTCTCCACAAGTATAATTTAGTGAAGAACAAGAAGTTGAAGCTACACATGATTCGGGACCAATAGGTAATCTTGGCCATCCTGCAAATAAAATAAAAGAGGTATCTGTAATTAAATTTCCACTTGTTGTAGGATTCCAACATCCTTTATTTGCTCCTATATCTTGATTTTGCAATAAATAATCTTTTGCTTCTTGAGCTTTAGTTGCATAAATACCCAATGCAGTATCATAAAATTTATCTCCAGAAACCTGCCAAAAAGCATTTCTGTAAGTATCCATATTTCTTTGTTTAGCCATTACTTCTGAAAGGAAATCAGAAGAACCAGTAATCAAATATAAGAAAGCAGAAGGCAGATAATTAACATTTGTTCCTTCTTCTTTAGCTATATTCAGATAAGGCAATAAATCAGAAACTTCATTTCCAGTTTTATCTAATGCTAAACTTGCCCATAAGGTTCCTTCATAATCACAAGTTGATCCAGAACCTAAACAATATGAATTAATTCTTTCTGTTGTAAATCCTTGGTTATCTGGAGTGTTTGTCTGACTTGAAACATAATAAACACTGCTTCCTTGTCTTTGATATAATAAAGTGGTTATGAAGCTTTTATCGCATTTAATTTCAAATGTAGATGAATAACAACTAGGATCAATTTTAACAAAATAATTTCCTAAGTTAGAAGCTAATGTCAAACAATTAGAAGAACCAGAAGATTTTGTTATTGTTTTGTCCTCATTTATATTAAATATTTGCAGGTTTCCTGCATCTATGTATGCTTCACATCTAGTTGGTTCATTTGAATCAATTTCCAAATACCATAAAACATTAGTTGGAAGTATTTTTTTAGATAATAACCAATTTTGTGCTTTTTCTGTATCTTTTCCTAAATAATCCCAAGCAAGAAGACTTAAAGCTGTTGATTTTATATCGCAATCACCAGAACTAGTTGCTTTCCAACAAGTAAAATTTCCTGAATCTCTCATTGATTTATTTAAATTAACTAAACAATTTTGTTGTAATGTATAATTATAAGAAAGAGCCATTAAAGCTAAAGCAGTTTGAGACGTTGTACCTAAAGTACAAGCAGAACCTACATTTTTTTCTAAACATGAATATGCCTCTGCTATTTTTTCTTCATCAGTTGCAGCACTAATTAAAAATATGCAAAAGATAGTTAAAAATAAAATTAATACTAACACTGCTCTTTTTTGTTTCATAAAATTCATAATTCATTTGGGTATTTAAATTTGTTGATAATAGAAAGATTAACCTTTTCTAAAATATTTTTTCATTGCATAATTTAAGGGATTTTTTATTTGCCTGCAAAGTTCATCTGGTTTGCAAAATCCTAAATCTTTGTAATTAGGCTTGTCGCAGTTAGGGGGAAGTCTTGCTTGATTTTTTTGATACCAAAATAACTGGGAATTAATATAACCTTGTTTTAATGGCATTGCATTTTTTTTATTCCAATCATTAATTTTTGTTTCAATTTCTCTGTCTGACATTCCCAATGATTTGAAAAAATTTAATAATAAAAATAAAGCTCTTTTTCTTCCATCTTGAGGAATTCCTTTTAGAATTATTTTAATGCATGGAGGAAAAATATCTTCACTTGGATTTGTGATTTGAATCTTTTGAAAATCCTTATTTTTATTGGGTTTAGAGGGTAAATCTATTTTTCCAATAGTTTGTTTGGTTTGTTCTTCTTTTTGTGTTCTTTGCTCTTTCCAATCCAAAGCCTGGAGTAATAATTCTTTTGCTTCATTTTCTTTTGCTTCAGGATAATATTTTTTTACTTTAACTTTGAATGGCTTGGCATCTGTGATTTGAAAATTGAGGATTTTGTCTTTATCAAGAACTATAGAAGATAAAGAAGTTTTTTCATGCAAAGAATAAGGCATTCTAAATAAATGTCTGGGGGCTACTAAAATCAAATCAGCTTCTATTAGCTTTTCTGTTTTTTCTCTTGTTTTTGCGAATAATTCAGGATTTTTATTTGAATTAATATTGCAAAATTCACAATAAGAAATTTGTTGTTTTGTTTTTTCAATTAAATCTTTTCTGCAACTATCATTAGGACATTTAGGAATTCTTTTGTTTTCTCTTATTTTAGTTAGTTCGCTCTTGCAATATGGGCAATACCAGGTTACAAGTTCTTTTTTAGTTGCAGGACGATGGCAGCTTAGACATTCTGTTATTAGTAATTCTTCTTCTTTTTTTCCTGTTTTTTTAGCTAAATCTTTTAAAGATTCTTCTTCAAATATTTTATCTGCAAGTTTTGGCTGTAAAATTTCTGTTAGGTATTCACAAATTAATCTTGGCCATTCTGGAAACATATCTTTTGTTTTTTGTCCATAAATTTCTTTTGGAAATGCTTTCCAGGGGATTATAATGTGAAAGCCCTTACTTCCAGAAAATTTAACTCCTATATTCTTGATTCCATAAAAATTAAGTGTTCTTATTAATAAGTCTGCATAAATCTTACTATATTCCAAATAAGGAGAATCTATATCTAATAATAAATCCCAGCCTGTTTTTATTTCATTTAACTGTTGAGGACTCATATCTGTTGAAATTTCTAATGGGTCTTGCCATAGTTCTTCTGAACAATGAAAAGAAGTGGCTCCTCTTTTTACATGTTCTAAGATGTCTGAGTCATATTGAAAAGAATCTGGGCGTTTTCCAAAACCTTCAAAATATCTAGGAACTGTCTCTCTATTTTGAGCAAATTCAAATATTGCTTTTCTAATTTCAGGCATAGAATAATAAATTAAAGTTATCTCCCTTATTCTCTTTTCTTTAATGGATTTCTCATTAGATTCCATTCTATTTTTAAGTTAATTTTATATTTATATTAACCTATTCTTTAGCATAATAATCTTTAAAAGCAAATCAAGGCTTTTTAAAAAGTTCAAAAATGAGATTAAAATTAGATCATCCGAAATTGTTTTCAGAGATTATTAGTATTATTTCAGAATTAGTTTTAGAAGTAAGGATTAAAGTTAATAAAGAGGGTATGGGGATAATTGCAATTGACCCTGCTAATGTAGCTATGATCAGTTTTAAACTCCCAAATACTGCTTTTTCTGAATTTGAAGTAGATAATACAGAAACATTAGGAGTTAGTTTAGATAATCTTAAAGCTGTTTTAAGGAGATGCTCAAGTTCAAGTGTATTAATTCTTACAAAAGAAGAAAGTTCATTAAAATTAGAGATTGTAGATAAAATAAAAAGAGAATTTAATCTTGCTTTAATTGAAATTGATGGTGAAGAAAAACCAATACCTAATTTAGAATTTACAAGCAAGATTGAAATGCCTTCTGCTGATTTATCTGCTGCAATTGAAGATTGTGCTGTTGTTGCTGATTCATGTGCTTTTGTTTCAGAATCAGATAGATTTTTAATACAAGCGAAAGGTTCTTTGAATTCATTCAAATCAGAATTTACAGATGAGGTTAATATTCAAGCAGAACAGGCAAGTTCAAAATATTCTTTGGAATATCTGCAGAAAATGATTAAAGGAACTAAAATAAATGATAAAGTAATTATTAATTTTTCAAGTGATTACCCTTTAAAATTAGAATTTAATACTCCTTTTATTGAATTGAGTTTTATTCTTGCGCCGAGAGTGGAGACTGAAGATTGAAAATAAGTAATAATTATAAAATAATATTTTAAATCTTCAGGAAGAGGATTAGTAATTAAATATTTAATATATAATTATAATTACTAGTCCGAGTAGAGGATTAAATAGAAGACAGGAATTTTATTTTCTTTTCTGCTCACCGAATTTAATTCTTATTTATATTATTTTCCTTTTATCAAAACATTTATAAATATCTATGAATATTCATAAGTATATTATAATGCATTTAGTTATGTAGATAGTAATGTATATTATTATGGAAATACAGAAGATACTCAAATATATTGGGGAAAAGAGGGTTATAACTAGTTCTGAACTTGCAAGTTATTTAGGAGTTTCCTGGAATACTGCAGAGAAATATCTTTTAGAGCTGCTTGTTCAGAACAAGGTTATTAGAATAAAAAAAGCAGGAGTAAATTTATGGATGAAAAAATGAAAACAAAATCAGACTTAAATAAAAAAGCACAAGTTACCATATTCATAATATTAGCTTTGTTATTAGTTGTTGTAATTGCAATTTTATTTGTTTTGATTAAACAGCCTCAAATAAGCAACCCATTAGATGAAAAAGACCCTCAACAATATATGGATTTATGTGTTAAAGATGCAGTTAAAGAAGCTGTTGATATAATGATGCCTCAGGGAGGATATCTTGTTCCAAACAATTCAAAATTATATGGAGGAAAAGAAATAGCATATTTATGTTATAATAGAGAGGATTATCTTCCTTGTGTTAATCAGGAACCTTTATTAATCGAGCATTTAGAACAAGAAATTACAGATTATATTAATCCAAGAGTTGAGAATTGTTTCCAGGGATTAAAAGCAAGTTTAGAAAAAAAGAATAATCAAGTTTCTATGGGGAACTCAGAATTAAAATCAAGATTAACAATTAAACAAATTAATATAGATATAACCAAAGAGATGAGCATAATAAATGGAAATGATGAACAAAAATTTTCAAATTTTAATATAAAAATTACAAGTCCATTATACGATTTAGCTAAAATAACCAATGAAATTGTAAATCAAGAATCTCTTTATTGTGAATTTGATTATGTGAGTTATATGATGTTATATCCAGAATATAAAATTGAAAGATATTTATCTGGGAGTGCAGAAGAAGGATATGATAAAGATAGCACAAGGATTTATACGATAACTGAAAAATCTTCTGGTAAATCTTTTAGATTTGCAATAAAGGGATGTACAATACCTCCAGGATATAAGCCAAGATGAAAATGAAAAATAAAAGAAGTGTAAAAATAGAACTAATTTGTTATTTGGAAATTTCTATTATTATTTTAGGAATGATTTCATTTTCTTATATGATGTCTGATGCATTAAATGAAAATAAAATACAAACTAATGAAAACAAATTTGGAAAATTTTTAGATTTTATAATTAATAATTTAAAAAAGCCAGTTATTGCTAGTGTAAGTGCAGAAGAAATAAAATATTGCTGTGAACAAGATAAGCAGGGAAGTTATTGCCAGGATTATGATAGTTCAGTTATAAGTGAAAATTGCGATTCTTACTCTCCTGTTAAATGTGATAACAATGCAAATTGTGTTAAGGGATGCTGTTATAGCACTGAAACTGGATTGTGTTCTATTTCAAGAAAAATTAATTGTGATGGAGAATTTATTTCAGGAGATGCAACTTGCGGAGCAGTAAAATGCCAAAAAGGATGCTGTACTCTTGGAAACAATAATATATTTACAACTCCTGGAAATTGTGAAATAGAAACTCAAATGTTAGGATTAAATCTAAAATTTGATGCTTCAATAACAAGTGAGTCCTCTTGTATATTTTTAACTATTGCTGATGAAGAAGGTGCTTGTGTTATTGGAGGCAGTTGCAGGAGAATGACTGGGAAACAATGTAAAACTTCTGGAGGCAGTTTTTCTTTGGGATATTTATGTTCAAATTCTGAATTAGAAACAGATTGTGAAAAAGAATCTTATACCTCTTGTATTGATGGAAAAGATGAAGTTTATTGGTTTGATTCATGTGGAAATATAGAAAATATTTTTGGAACTTCTTATGATGGGAAGATAAAAACAAAAGGAGAGAGCTGTACACTTGCAGATAGTTTTGGAAATGCAAATTCATGTGGTAATTGCGATTATAATAAGGGAAGCATATGTGGGATGTACAAGGCAGGAATTGACAAAAAACCAAATAAAGGAGATTATGTTTGCAGAGATTTGAATTGTGAAGCTGAAATTGATGGAAAAACAATTACAAAAGAAAATGGAGAATCCTGGTGTGAGTATGAGGGAGCTATTGGGGTTGGAAAAACAAAAGGAAGTAATGAAATGGCTAGAGATGTTGTTGGAAGCAGACATCTTAGAAAAATTTGTGTTGATGGGGAAGTAATTAGTGAACCTTGTGCAGATTATAGAAATTCTGTTTGTGTATGGGATGAAGATAAAGAAACAGGCAAAACTTATTCTTCATGCAAGATGAATTCCTGGCAAGAATGTATTGTTTTGAATAGTGATAAAGCAGGAGTTGATAAATGTGCTGAAAAAGAACAGTGCTGGGTTAAATCATTTAGTATTGATGATTTTAAATTAAAAATGTGTTTGCCAAAATACCCTCCTGGTTTTGATATTGTGGATGAGAACTCGCAATCAGATGCAAAAGATATTTGTAGTGTTGGAAACCAAAAATGTCAAGTTATCTATATTAAAGATTGGAAAGGAAATTGCAATCCGGAAGTAAATGAAAATTGTTTAAAACAAGGATTTACAGACAGGATGAATGAAGTTTGTGCTTCTTTAGGAGACTGTGGAGGTTATGTAAATATTGCAGGAGAGTATACTAGTGAAGGATTTAGTGTTAAGAAAGGAATAAAAAAAGTATCTAGTGATATAATTAATATTTATATTTCATTTGCAAATCCTTTAAAATGGATTAATCAAAAACCTGATTTGGCTGTTCCCAGCCCCGAATATATTGAGGGGTTAAAAGGAATTTTAAAAGGGGGTGGGACTGGAAAAGCTTCTCCAGGATTGATTAATACGGCAGTTAAAACTGTTGCAACAGTTGCTACAATAATAAATGCTGTAGATTTAATTATAATTATTATTTGGTTTCCATATTTATGGCCCTTTGCGATTTTAGATGGTATTTTGATAGCATTAGGTTTATCTTTTATGAAAATTGGCGATGTCTGTAAAAAAGTTACTGTAAAATATGAGTGTAAGCCTTGGGAAGCTCCATCAGGAGGAGATAATTGTGAAAAATGTAATGAAGGAGATTATTGCACAAAATATAGATGCCAGAGTTTAGGATTAGGATGTGAACTAGTTGGAGAGGGAAGTGAGAATCCTGTTTGCATTTGGAAAAATCCCGGAGATTCTAGTCCTCCTAAAATAAGTCCCCTATTTGAAGCATTAAAAACAGGATATAGTTATAATGATGTCAGAGATAATGGATTTAAACTAAGAGAAAATTCAGGAGATTGTATTCAAGAATTTACTTCTGTTTCTTTTGGGATAACAACTGATGAAAGAGCATTATGCAGAATAAGTGGAGATAAAGATCTTGCTTTTGAGGATATGGATGATTTTAGTATAGGTTACATTTATAACCATACTAGTGAGATTTCTATGCCTAGTGTCAGCTCACTTGCAGTTTTATATAATGTAACTGAAAATGAAATAAGAAAAGTCTATGGAGAATTAAATGTTTATATTAAATGCAAAGACACAAATGGAAATATTAATTCAGCAGTTTATATTATAAATAGTTGTGTCCAGCAAGGTCCTGATAAAACAGCTCCTTATATTCAGAAAACATTTCCTGAATCTGGAAGTTATGTTAAATATGACGAAATAACCCAGGATTTGAAAGCCTGGATAAACGAACCAAGTGAATGCAGATGGGATAAAATTGACACGGGCTTTAATTTAATGAAAAATGAAATGGTTTGTGAGAATGATATTGAAGCTCAAGAACTTTATGGATATTCTTGCGAAACAACTTTAACGGGATTATCAAAGGGAAGCAATGATGTTTACATTAAATGCAAGGACCAGCCTTGGTATAAAGATAAAAATGAATCTCTAAGAAATACAATGACAACGAGTTATCTTTATGATGTGATTGTTTCTGAAAATAAATTAAAAATTGATAGTATAAAAGTCAGAGATCCTATAATAAATACAGAAGGAAGTGAATTTTTTACAGGAGGAAGTTATATGGTTTTAGAATTAGGAATACAAACTTCTGGCGGTGTAAATGGAGAAGCTAATTGTGAGTATAATTATTTTGAAGATTTCTGGGCTTATTTAGAAAATACAGGAACAAATATACATACTCAATCAGGACTTCAAATGATTGCTGGAGAAAATACAATAAAAGTAAGATGCATAGATATTGCAGGAAATACAGCAGAAAGTTCTGTTACATTTAAAGTTGATGTTGATAATACTGGGCCTGTAATTGTAAGAGTTTATAATGAAAATGGATTAAAAATAATTACAACAGAACCTGGAACTTGCAAATATTCCTTTAATGCAGATGATTTGTGGAATAATAAAACAATTATGTCTGCAAGTGGAAATGAATATACTGGAATTTGGGAAGCAGGAAAAACATATTATATTGAATGTAGAGATTCATTTGAAAACATAGGAGGTTCAATAGTTGTACAGCCTTATAATACTCTATAAAGTTTTATAAATAGAACAAACATAATAAAATAAGATGAAAAAAGAGATGAATACAAACTTTTTTAGAAAAACAAGTTTGATCAAAAAAATAACTTTTCCGAGAAAAGTTAAATCAAAATCAAACATGAATAACAAGGGGCAGATAACTATATTTATTATATTAGCTATATTAATTTTAATAGTATTATTTTTATTATTTAGAGGAGGAAGTTTGAATACGGTTTTTGTTTCTAAAAGTCCTGTAGTTCAAATACAAGATTGTGTTTCAGAAAATACACAAAAAGCACTAGATATTTTAGTTAATCAAGGAGGAAGTATTAATCCTGAATTTTATTATATGTACAATGGAAATAAATTAGAATATTTATGTTATACAGAAGAATTTTACAAACCCTGTATTGTACAAAAACCATTATTAAGACAATCTATTGAAAAAGAAATTACAGATTATATCAAGCCTGCAGTGGTTAGCTGTGTTCAATCTGTTAAATCTAATTTAGAAAAAGAAGGTTATTCAGTTACAACAGGAGAAATTAAACCTGAAATAAATATTTTACCTGGAACTATTTTAATTGATTTAAAATCAGATTTAACAATTACAAAAGATACAACAGAATCATATAAATCTATTAAAACAAGTATTAAATCTAATCTTTATGACTTAATTATGATAGCAAGTTCAATTACACAGTTAGAAGGAAAATATGGTGATTCAGAATCATTAGTTTATATGGTTTCAAACCCTGGAATAAAGGTTGAGAAAATTAAAAGAGGAGATGGGACAACAGTTTATATATTAACAGATATAAAATCATTAGATAAATTTCAGTTTGCATCAAGAGGATTAGTCTTGCCTGCTGGATACACAAATATATAAAAATGAAACAAAAAACAAAAAGAAGTGTAGAAATAATTTGTTATTTGGAAATTTCTATTATGATTTTAGGAATGATTTCATTTTCTTATATGATGTCTGATGCATTAAATGAAAATAAAATACAAACTAATGAAAATAAATTTGGAAAATTTTTAGAGTTTATAATTAATAATTTAAAAAAGCCAGTTATTGCTAGTGTAAGTGCAGAAGCTTCTGTATTTCCTTATTTTAATGTTTGCTGTGAAAAAACAAAAGAAGGTGCATTTTGCCAGAATACATTAGAGGAAAATTGTGATGAGGGTTTTAGAAAAACACCAACTTCTTGTGAAGCAACTAGTTTCTGTAAGCCTGGTTGTTGTTATGATTCTACAGAAGGAATGTGTATGCCAAATACTCCTCAAAAAGTTTGTGAAGAAGATGGTGGAATCTGGAATGAAGATGCAGAATGTAACATTCCTCAATGCCAATTAGGTTGCTGTATTATTGGAGAGCAGGCTAATTTTGCTACTTTGACAAGATGCAAAAGACTTTCTACATTATATGGACTAGGAATTGATTTCAGAACAAATGTTGAAGATGAATTATCTTGCATTGCTTTAGCTCAATCTCAAGATATTGGTGCTTGTGTTTTCCAAGATGAATTTTTTGAAAATACATGCAAATTTACAACAAGAGGAGATTGCCTTGAAACATTTAAAGGGACTTTTCATAAAGATCATTTATGCACAGATGAAGAATTAGGAACTATTTGTGCAAAAACAAAAAATACTGTTTGTGTTGATGGAAAAGAAGAAGTTTATTTTGTAGATAGTTGTGGGAATCCAGCTAATATTTATGATGCAAGTAAAGTAGAGGATAATTTATACTGGAAAGAAATTGTTTCAAAAGAAGCTTCTTGTTCAGCTAAACCTAATGATAAAAATTGTGGAAATTGTGATTATTTTGAGGGAAATATTTGCAGTGAGAGTTCTGGGTTAGCAAGACCAACTTATGGAGAAAATATTTGCAAGGATTTGAATTGCAAAGATGAAAATGGAAAAGAATGGAAACATGGAGAATCTTGGTGCGAGTATGATGGAAATATTGGTGCTGGAACAGATGCAGTTGGAAGCAGACATTATAGAAAAATATGCGCAAATGGAGAAATTTTAATTGAGCCTTGTGCAGATTATAGAAATGAATATTGTCTACAAGACACAACTGAAACATCAACGGGAGATTTTACAGAAGCTGCTTGTCTAGTTAATAGGTGGAATGATTGTGTAGATCAATTAGAAGAAAAAGATTGTTTAGATACTCAAAATAGGGATTGTTATTGGATACAAGGAAAAGATTTTGCATTTAAACAAGCAAAAACAACTACTGGGACTTCAGGAACATCAACAAGTACACTAAGTACATTTTCCGGAGGAACCACAGGAGGATTTACTACAACTGAAACTCCTGCACCAAAAGCAGAAGGAGTTTGTTTGCCTGAAATTCCCCCTGGAATGAAATTCTGGGCTCAACAAGAAACAGCCACTGTTTGTTCCCTTGCTAATAAAAAATGTACTTATACAAAAACTACAAAAATTGGAAGTGAAAGTGAAGAAAATGCAGAGTGTTTAACAGCTGAATGGTTAGATGACAGAAATAGAGTCTGCAGTTCTTTGGGAGATTGTGGAGCTTATGTTAATTATAATAATGATTATACTTATGATGGAGCTTTATATCAAATAAACGGTGGAAAGGCAAGAGATCTAAGCCCTGAAAAAACATTTGGAGCTGTTTTATATAATACTGCTTTAGAAAGAGCAGGAATAATAAACAAAGAAAGAGCTTCTCCTCTAATTAACAGTCCTTTATTAAATCCTATTGCAAAAGCATTTGCTGCATTGGGATTGGCTACTGGGATGGGAGCTGTAAATGCATTAGTCCCTTCTGCTTCAGGGAGTATTCTTGGATGGTTTGGTAAAATTGGAACAAAAATTTTCCCTTCTGCAAGTGGTGGAGGTTCTGCAGTTTTAGGAGTATTAATACAAAATTTAATTGTTGCAGGAATTGCAGCAGGAATAGGTTATGTTGTTGGAAAGAATATTGGATTAGGTGGAAATGCAGATGTTGCTTTAGCAACTGCAATGGGTGTTGGAACATTTAGTGGATTAATAATGACGGACATTGCATCTGCAGCTACAACTAGTTTTATGGAAGAAGGCTGGTTAATCACAAATCCTCTTTTTGCTCCATGGCAAAGTGCAGCATTAGGAATAGGAGTAGGAGTAGCTGTTGCAGCACTTATCTTTATTGCAATGTACAAAAAAGTTGACAAACAAATAATTACTTTTACATGTCTTCCTTGGGAAGCACCTTGGGGAGGAGAAAATTGCCAGTTATGCAATGAAGGAGATTTGCAATGTTCTGAATATAGATGCAAGTCACTAGGAAAGGGATGTGAAATTGTTAATGCAGGAAGTGAACAAGAAAAATGTGTTTGGAAAAATCCAAGAGATGTTACAACTCCTGGAATAAAACCATTAGAAAATGCAACTGATAAGATACCAACACCCGGGCATAAATATACTGAAGTTAGAATTAGGCCTGCTGGAGATGGTTCAGAACCAGGAAGAATGAGAATAATAAATACTGAAAGTGAAGATGGATGTTTAGAAGCATTTACTCCAATTGAATTTGGAATTGAAACGTTTAATGAAAATAATGAACCTGAACCAACTGAATGTAAAATTGATTTTGTTCACAAAGAAAATTATGATAATATGTCTTATTATATGGGACAAAATAATTTATTATCAGAAAAACATATTGAAAAACTTGCGTTGCCTGGACAGTCAGATGAATTAATTGAAGCATTAGAACTAAAAAATGATGGCTTGATGAACTTCTATATTAGATGTGCAGATGCAAATAAAAATGCTAATGTGGATGAATATCAAGTTAGTTTTTGTGTTCAAGCTGGACCAGACACAACTCCTCCAAAAATTGAAGGATTTAATATTCCCAGTGGAAATCCTGTTCAGTATAATTTAACTCAATTAGATTTAGAAGTTTATGTAAATGAACCTGCTGATTGCAGATGGTCAAGAACAGATACTGCTTATGATAATATGCCAAATCAAATGATTTGTGCTAATTCTGCTGAAGAGATGAATGCTAATTTAATTTATACTTGTGAAACTACTTTAACTGGAATACAGAGCAGAACAGAAAATAAATATTATATAAGATGCAAAGATAATCCTGGAAAAGAAGAAGCAGACAGAAATCCCAATATGCAAAGTTATGCTTATATTGTAACTGGAACTCAAGCATTAAATATTTTAGATGCTCAACCAGATGGAGAAACAATTTCTGGTTCAACAGAAGTTGTTCCTGTATTTATTAATATGACAACAGATAATGGATATAAAGATGGAGAATCTATTTGCTTCTATTCAACAACAGATAATGAAAAAGGATATGTAGCATTTGCAGAAAATGAAGGAAGAGAACACAGCCAAAGACAAGATTTAGTTCCTGGAGAATACAAATATTATTTGAAGTGTGTGGATTTAGGTGGAAATGCAGACTATATTTCAATATCCTTCATAGTTGAATCAGATAAAACTACCCCTATAATCGTAAGAGCCTACAGGGAAAGGGAAACCTTGAAAATACTTACTAATGAAAATGCTAAATGTAGTTATTCAAATATTGATTGTAACTTTGAAATTGATGAGGGTATTTTAATGGCAGGTATTGAAAAATCACATACATCTAATTGGGGAATAAATACCTATTACATTAGATGTAAGGATAAATATGAGAACCAGCCTTACTCAAATTCTTGCTCTATTATAGTTAAGCCCTGGGAAATGATACTGAATAATTAATTATCTAAAATAAAAATACCATCCATGCCTATAGTCATTCCATCAAGAAACCATTGAAATGTGTATTCTCCAGACCCATACTGATCTAATAATCTTTGAGCACTATCTTGAAAATATATAGCTGATTGATTATCTATCATAGGAGAGGCTAATTTGTACACCCTTTCTCCTTTTGGAGAATATACCTCAAGAGCCCCATTTCTTCCATATTTATTGTAAAATGGTTTAATTACTCCAATAGCTTCATTTTTATAAAAATGAGTTTTACCACGACCCTGAAATGTATCTCCTATGTCTATTCTTCCATTTCCATTTGAGTCTTCAACAGAAGTGAAGATTATTGTTTTTTCAGAGGTTCCAGAATTATTAGGTTCATCAGGTATCCCGAGCATAACTCTTAAAATGCTTTCTGCAGCAGGTCTTCGAGGAGTTGTGTTGTCAATTCTCCTAACTGGAGCATTATTATAATGGGGATTAGACACTACTATTCGAGAATCATCATAATAACTCGGATCATAACATCCACTTGTTAGTCCTAAGCTGCTTGCAGTTAATGCTAATCCTGTTGCAATTTTTGATATTAATGAAGATTTTTTGTTTTCCATTTTAATTATTCATTACTAAAATTTTTTCTAGATCAATTTCTTGACCATCAATAGACCACCTTATAGTAACTTCTCCAGGTCCTCCCATTTCATGAATTAATCTATTAGATGCAGTTTTTAATGTTGAATGATAATTATTACTAGAAATAATTCCCCCAGCCTGATAAATAATATTTCCATTTGAATCTGTAACTTTCATTAATTCACGTCTTCCTTTTTGATTAGTTATAATCTTAGTTACTCCTATTTCTTCATTAGGATGAAAATATTTCTTACCAAGGCCTTCGAATCTATCAGTTCTACCAGTTGGATCCATAAGCCCATCTCCATTGTCTATCCAAGAATTATATGTAAGAACAATTCTTTGTTGAGAAGATTGATTATTGCCTGATAATCCTAAAAGATATCCTCCTGCTCCCCATGGGCCCCAAGATTCTGATTCATTAGATTGAGTAGGATAAGAGGTTTGAGAATAGTAAGAAGGATCTTCACATCCACTAATTAGTCCTAAGCTGCTTGCAGCTAAAGCACCTCCAAGACAAATTCTTTGCAATAAGCTGGCTTTCTTGGGTTTTGCCATAAAAATACATACTTTTTATATTTATAAATCTTTCGTTTTGTTATCACTATCTAGTTAAAATCTTTTTCGGAATAAATAAAATATCCAAATAATAAAAGAAATGTTTAATAATCTGTTTTTTCTTTTAGGATCATGAAAAAAAGAGAAATAAAGGCACAGCAATCAATTGGGATGTCGTTTGGAACAATTTTCTCAATTATAATAATTATATTTATTGTTGTAATTGCATTTATTGCAATTAACTATTTTTTAGATCTAAAAAAATGCACTCAATTAGGATTATTTAAGAAAGATTTACAAGAAGAAATAAACAGGGCTTGGCATTCTGAAAAATCAGAATCGGAATTTAAAGCCGCTCTTCCTTCAAGTATAAAAGCAGTTTGTTTTGCAAATTTTTCTAAAACAGGGGCTATTGGAATTTCTTCAGATATTTATGATGATGTTTCTTTTTATTCAATTGAAGATGCAAATATGTTTTTTTATCCTAGTACAGATGCATGTGATATTCCTTATCAAAAAATAGAAAACATTGATTTAGATGAAATTGTTGGTATTAAAAAAGCCAAATGTTTTGATGTTATAGATGGACAGATTTCTATTATAATCAAAAAAGAAAGAAATCAGGCCCTTGTAAGTTTGAATTAGACAAAAAAAGATGGTGATGAGAAAACAGAACAAAAAAGCAATTGAAATGGGTTTTAATTGGTTGTTTGCAATTATTGCAGGAGCAGTAATTCTTTTTATTGCAATTTATGCCACCAGCAAAATAATTGGAACTGGAACTCAATACACTCAAACAGAAAGTGCAGCTAGGTTAAGTAATCTACTTAGTGAAGCTGGAATTGCTTCAGGGAAATCAAATATTATTGAATTTTCAAAAGAAACAAGAACCTATTATGGATGTGATATTGAAAGCGATTTTGGAAGGAATACAATTGCGTTTTCAGAAAAATTATTTAATAAATGGAGTGAAAAAGGAGGAGAAATAACAGTCAACAACAAATATATTTTTGCAAATGAAGTTGAAGAAGGAGAGTTATATGTTTCTTCCCAGCCTTTTTTTATGCCATTTAAAGTAGCTGACTTAATTTTTATTAGTACTGATAAATATTGTTTTGTTGAGCCTCCTAATGATATCGAAAGTGATATTTCAAATTTAGATAATGTAAAACTAATTGATTCTTCTGAAGATTGTGAAGGAATAAGAGTATGTTTTACAATGGGATATTCTTCTACAGCAAATTGCAATATAACTGTTATTGGAGATGATGTTGAATTTTCAAGAGGAACAGTAAAGAAAAATGGAAAGGGTATGTATTATACTGATGGCTTATTGTATGGAGCTATTTTTTCTAATGAAAAAATTTATGAGTGTAATGTCAAAAGATTGATGAAAAAATTTAATGAATTAGCTGAAATCTACGACGAGAAAATGAATATAATCCAGTGTGGAGAAAATCTAAAAAGTGAATTGTTAATAATGAAAAATGATGCTAATAATCTAGATTCTTCTTCTGACTTACAGTCATTAGCTATGTTAGCTAAAAGTATTGATCAAAAAAATAAAGGTAATTGCAATGTTTATATGTCCCAATGAAAAATAAAAAAGCTCAGTTGAAAATTCAGGCTGGAAAAAATCAAAGATTTTTAGTGCCTAAATTTTCAAAGGGGCAGTTGAAAATTCAGGAAATGGCATTTATGTTAGTTGGAGTTGTAATGTTTTTTGTTTTAGTAGGATTATTTGTTGTTGTTCTTGTTTATAATAATATGCACAAAAATGCAACAGATGTTGCTGAACAAGAAGCTTATACCAGTGTATTAAGATTAGCTGAAACAGCTGAATTTACCTGTGGAAACAGCAAACCAAATTGTATTGATGCAGATAAATTAATTGTATTGACGAGAAAATCAGAAGAATATAAAAAATTCTGGTCTAAGTTTTCAAGCATAAGAGTTATTAGTGAATCTGGATTAAACAAGACAAAAAATTTAGTTGAGTGTAACTTAGGAAATTACCCAAATATAAATGAAAAATCTATTGATTGCGATATGTTTGTTGTTTTTGATAGACATAAATTAGAAACAACAAAATCTGTTTTTGTTTCTTTATGCAGAAAATCATTTGAAAATAATTATTATTATGATAAATGTGAAATAGCTAAATTAGAAATAGGATTTGAACAAAAATGAAGATAGGATCAAACATGAATCACCGAGGACAAAATGAAATAGTTGGCTTTGTTATGATAATTGTAATTGTAACAATAGTTGGACTCATATTTCTGTCTTTAGCTCTTGGAAGAGGAGATGATGAAAAAACAAGTGCAGAAATTAATTATTTTTTACAAGCAAGTATGGATTATACAACAGATTGCGCAACTGGATTTATCCCACAGTATAAAGACTTGAAATCATTAATTAAATCATGTTATAACAATGAGCTAGAAAAATGTTTAAATGATCAAACAGTATGTGAGTCACTTAATCTTACAGTTAATAAACTAATGAATAGTTATGGAATTGGAGGGGGTTCATCTAACAAAGCGATTAATTTAACTTTGTATAGTGAAGATAATTCCACTTCCTATGAACCTTTTTTAATAAAACAAATTGGAATTTTTTCAAATTGCTCTTCGATAGTTGGTTCAAGCAATCAAATTGATGTAAGTACTGGTATTAATTTAAAATGGATTAATTTTGAGTTAGATGTATGCAAAAAATGATTATTTTAAATAAAAGAAATGTTTATAAAGAAAAAAAAGTTAATTAGAAAATGAAAAGGGGAATAAGTTTAATAATTGTAAGTTTATTGTTAATAACATTAATAACAACTGTTTCTGCTGCTGAAAAAACAAGACTTTTTGGGAGAGAAGATGCTAATTCCACTGTTAGTTTAATATTAAGTTATAGATTAGATGGAGCTGCTATAGACAAACAATTAGTAAAAAAAAGTACTGGTGAAGATGGGATGTGGGAATATCGAATGATGACTGATGAAGGTTCAGAAGTTAATATAGAAGCGGATTATAAAGGGGCTATTAAGGAGTATAAAATTCGTTCTGGAACTGAATTAAATATTGATTTTGGAGAAGAAAATCCAATTCCAGCTAGTAATGAAGTTGAAGTTAGTGTTGAGGTTAATAATAGCGAAGAAACTATAACAGATAATGAAAGTATTAATGCAGATCAAGAAAGTATAACTGGTTTTGCTGTAACAGATACAGAAAGTTCTTTTAATATAAAAACAATTTATTATGTTATTGGCGGGGGTATCTTACTTGTAATAATCATTTTAATTATTATTTTTACTGCAACAAGAAAAGTTAAGTCTAAAAAAGGTGGAACTTACTTGGATTTTAAAATTAAACCTCAAAATAACCAAATTGGAGCTATAAATGAAAAAATTGAAAATAAGGATGCAGAACTTAATATGGTTGAAAGTAAACTAGAAGAAGTTAAAAGGGAATTAGAAGATATTAAAAATAAGAAAAAAAGGATACAAGAAACCAGAGAAAGGTTTGAAAGAGATAAAAGGGAATTAGAAGAACTGGAAAGGGACTAGATAATTTTTGAAGATGGGGGCTTTTTGCCTGGGGATTCTTGCTTAAAGGTTTAAATTAAATCGTTATTAATTAGATTAGCTATATTAAATAAAGTAATCTTCTTTTATTTAGATTTCTACATTAATAATCAGCTTATCTACTTCTACAATAGGCCTTAAAAGTTCTCTGCCGTTTTTATGAGCTGAGATTAATTCAACTAACCCAAATCTTTCTAATAACCTTATATCTTGCCTAACTGCCTTAAAATCCCTGCCAACAAGCTTAGCTAATTCATAAATAGAAGCTGGTTTTTTTGTTTTGATTACATTCAAAAGTCTTGCTTTTTCATTGCTTAATAATTGCCTTAAATTTGATACCTCACTATTGTAACTTTTAGTGCTTTTGAATCGATGAAATAATGTTGAAAATGTTCCTTCTTTTTCAGTTAAAGTTATTGTTTTTGTTCTTGTAGAGATGTCTTTTTTAGCCATTTTATTCTAAATTATATTAAAAAAGATAGTATATAAATTTTTCCATATATCTATTGTATATATATTGGGTATACTGGTTATAGTTTATAATATATGTTAAAAAAAATAGAGTATTTAAAATTAATTAATTTTTAAGAATTATAAATAACTAGTTGAAATATGTATTTATATTTTAGTTACACCAAAAGATTTATAAATAACTATCTTAAAAAGAGTTGTTTTTTTGTGATAAATGTTCTGTTTTCAGAAAGCTTTTTAAATGAAAATTAACAATTATATTTATGCTTACTAAACTAAGCATACTGGCCAGAAAAAACAGGGATCTAATAGGGGTTACAGAGATAAATGTCTAAAATAACAATTCCCTATAATGTTATCAAGGACATAATGTTTAATATAATGAAAGGAGGTTAAAAAAATGAAAATAAATTTTAGAAAAATCGCATCTATTGCTGCTAGTGCTGTTATGTTAAGTAGTACTTTTGGACTTGCTGCTGCTGCTAGTTATCCTGCTCCGTTTGTTGAAAGTGGAGTTGCTAACTCTGTAATTGTAGTTGGTGCAAATGCTCCTTTAGATATGGCTGCTGCATTAGATGTTCAAACTAGTCTTAATAGCAAGATTACTGGTGAAGGCACAACTGTTGTAGGCGGAGATAAATGGTTGGTTGAAACAAGTTCTGATAAATTAGAATTAAATGAATCAATCAAGGAAATCGAAACTTATATTGGTGAAGATGAATTAGCTCTTTTATCAGATGGCACTATTAATAATGAAAAAGGAACAGCTACATATGAACAATTTTTATATTTTGAAGATGCAGTATCTTCAGGTGTAACTTATCAAGAAGATGATAATGAAAATGTTGGTTTGTTCTTTAAAATTACTAGTGGAAAAGTTATTGCAAGATATGTAATGGATTTTACATCTAATCTTAAATCAGATATAACATCTAATAGTTTAGATGATATTAAGGATGAAGATATTACAATGCTTGGAAAAACTTATGCTATTACTACTGCTACAAATGGCAGTTCTGGAGTAGAACTTATTTTAATGAGTGGTTCTGCAAAAGGGACTGTTGCAAATGGAGAAGAAGTTACTGTTGGAGGAAAAACTGTTAGTGTTTTAGTTACTGCTACAAACGAAGCTAGATTTACTGTTGATGGGCAAACTACCAACAAATTAGCTGAAGGAGAAACATATAAGCTTGATGATGGAACTTATATTGGGGTTTCTGATATTACTTATCAAAACTTCCAAGGAGGTTTAATGCAAGCTACTTTCTATGCTGGAGCAGATAAACTTGAGCTTAAGAACGGAAGTTCATTAAGTGTTAATGGTGAAACTATTAGTGATGCTGCAGTTGTTATTACTTCTACAGAATCTGCAGGAGATATTTCGGTCTCACAAATTTCAATTAATATGACTGCTGAAGATGATTTATATGTTCCCGCTGGAGGAAAACTAAGTGAATCTGAAAATTTAGATGAACCTCAAGTTTTGTTTAGTCAAAATTGGGACATTGTATTTGGAGATTTAGCAGATACAACATATGAAATAGTTGACTTAAGTAAATCTACAGATAGTAAAATCAAATTAACATTTGAGAACTATAATGGAGATGATATAGAACTTCCATTATTATATACAGATAGTACTGTTAAAGGAGTTCATGGAGGAGATAAAGCAGGATATAATCTAGTTTTAAATGCAACTGGAAATATTAAGAAAAATAATTATTTTATCTTAAATACTGCTGATCCTACAACTGTTACTAATAATGCAAGAAGTTTTGTAGTTCAGTATAAAGGAGCGGATAAAGCTACTGATACAAATCCAAAGATGAAGTTTAATATCGTGGGTGTTGATAATAGCAGAGAAGAAACATTAAGTACTACTGGTACTGCTTCTATGAAATTAGGAGGAACAACATTTAGTTTTGTGAATACAACTAATGCTGCTGTTGACGATTGCGATATTAGATTAAGTGGTGCTGGAAACTATCCACATCTTCAAGATGTTCACAATAATGGAACAATCTCAAATTATATTAGAACCAAATATAATGGTTTAATTAATATAACTGATACTTATGAGAATTCTAGTATTGCTGGGGCATTTGGAAATGCATCATCTTGGATAATTACATTAACTCTAGATGATACAAACAGAGATGGGGACAAATATGCCTTAAATGGTCAAAGGGTCTTCGCTGTAACTTATACTAACAATAGTGACTCAGAATTAGCTACAAGTGTTAGTCAAAGTGCTGATGGAAGCTGGATTTCAGATCCAGATGATAATACTAAATCTTCATACCAAACATACTATGGTGCAAAGATTGATTATAGTAATCCATCTAGTGCTCCTGCGAGTATAGTTACACAAATTCCAGAATCTTATGCAAATCCTTTGGTTTATGTAACTTCAGGCGATGTAACAATCGGCTCTGGAGGAACTGGAACTGGTGGACAAGTGATGATTGTTCAAGACAATCAAATTGCATCTTATTCTGGTAAGAATCTAGTTGTTGTTGGTGGAAGTTGTATTAATAGTGTAGCTGCTGAGATTTTAACAGGTAGCAAAACACCTGCTTGTGAGGGTGCATTCACAACTGCAAGCGGAGGAGTTGGCGCTGGTAAATATCTTATTAAAACAGTTGCATCACCTTACAATGCTGAAAGAGTAGCAATGTTAGTGGCTGGTTACGAAGCTGCTGAAACAAAACTTGCTGTTGCTAAAGCATTAGAAGGAGTTACAACAGACGCTGGAACTTCAAAGATATATCCTGAAGTAACTGCTTAAATTTTTTAATTTTTTCTTTTTCTTTTCTTTTTTATTATCCCTTAGTCGAGACTCTAAAATTAAAAGTTAATTTACACAAGAATAAACTATTTAAACTAAAATAAGTGTTTCATTCTATGAAAAGTGTATTGAATAAGAAAGATGAGGGTAAAAGAAATCAGATAATTCTAGGAGTTATTTTACTTGGATTAATGATATTTAGTAGTTTGGGTTATGCTTTTGGAGACAGACAAGAAACAACTTCTCAAAAAATAGAATATAAAGGAATAATTTTTGTAAAGGATAATTCTTATTGGGTTTCAAACATTAATGACATGGCAATAACTACATTATATAATCCTCTAGAATTAGAAAATATCTCTGTTGGAGGTTCTCCTGAAATTAGTGATTATTCAAATGAACCTCTGTATTTTATAGGGGGTTCACAAGAAGCTAATTATGAAATTGTGAGAAATATAGGAAAAGTTGCATTAAGAATGGGGGATGCTTGTTTAGATGAAAATTGTGAGGGAAATTATCCAATTAAAAATTGTTCTTCAGATAAGATTATTATTTTTAAAGAATCAGATAGTGAAGAAAAAGTTTATAGTGAAGAAAATTGCGTGTATATTGTTTCAAGTTTGGAAAACCAAACAAGGGGAGCAGATGCTTTCTTATTTAAACTATTGAGTATCTAAAACTTTAAAAAGTAAATTTTTTTAATAAAACTATGAAAAAGAAGAAAAACTCAAAAAAAAATGTGAAAAAATCAGAAGTAATAAAAGAAGATAATTCAAAAGAAAAACAGAAAGAAATATTAACCGAGAAAATTGAAAAAGAAGTAACTGATAATGTTGAAGAAAAAAATGAGAAAGGGATTGATTCTAAACAACAAGAAAAATTAAAAAAAGAAGCTGCTAATAAACAAACTAAACAAATTAAATGGGTTATCGTATTAATGGTATTGACTTTGGCAATAATTGTTTTAGTGCCTATTTTAAAATATAATTTTTTTGATAAATTTACATACACTAAATTAGATTTCCAAAAAACACAAATGGGGGATTTGTTTTTTTATTCAACAAGAATTCCTGCTTTTGATAGTGAGAATGATATGATAGGAACTTATTCTATAAATTTTAGAAATGATCCCAGAAAATTAGAATATATTGAAGTAGATACTCCTAGTAAATTATTTGTTTATAAAAAAGACAGAGCTACTTATTTATCAATAGATCCGGATATTGCAAATTGTCCTGAGAGTTCAATAGCAATTATAAATTTGAGAGAGTTTTTAAGAGGATTTGCCTTGATAAATCTCACTAGTTCATTTAATGATAATGATTATGCTAATGCAAGTGGATTACCTTATATAACTTGTGAAAATACTCAAAATAATACAGTTATCTTGCTTCGTCCTGGAAATGAAACTAAAATAGAAAAAACCTGGGATAATTGTTATGAATTAACTTATAGTAATTGTGAAGCTATGCAAGTAACAGAAAAATTCATGTTAGTTATGATTGAAAATTACATGAGAAATAAAGTAAAGGCTTAAATTTCTAATTATTTATAATTTATAATCTCTTAATTATAATTTATAATCTCTTAAGATATAAGTTAAGCAGATGATATTATAATTAAAATGTTAATGATTTATATTCTTGTGAATTGATGATTAAAATGTTGATGAACCGATGATTTATTGATTGTTTTAAGAAGAGATAAATATTCAAATTAACAAAAAAATAGTTTTTTATTTGAGATTTAATAAATATTTTATATCCGAGTAAATAGGTATATTTTTTATCTTGAATAATTTTGCTGTTAAAAACCATATCCCCACTACAAATAATGTGCTTATCAAAAGCCAAGATAATTCATGAGTTAAATCAAAATATTTAAAATTATTTACAATTAATATTGAAAATATGAATATTCTTAATATATTTAAGATAAAGAATAAGGTCAAAGAAAAAATAATTGATTTAATCCTTTGATTTAATTTCATAGGGGTTGTTAAATTTAAAATCAATAGCAATAAATAGGCTGATCCTGCAACGCAAGAAGAGATTATTTCAATAGAGATAAAACTATTCACCATAATCATACTCCCCATTATTCTAATATTATAAATTAAGCTTAATAAAAATGAAGTTAAATAAACAGTTATGGGAATTAATATCCTATAGATAATCGGCAAAGAAAACATTAATCCTAATAAGATTATATACCTTAAAAAAATATAAATAATATTTTTATAATTTACTTGCTGGAATTTTTTCTTTTTTTTCATAAAATAGAAAAAAGAAATGTATTTAAATAATTAATCCTGGTTATATTTATGAAAAAGAGGCCATTAGTTATATTATTATTGTTGTTTTTAGTTTTAGCTGTAATTAGTTTTTTATATGATTCTCAAATAATTAGATTTGCTGAAACTATAAGGAATAGTTCTTTAGATTATTTCTTTCTAAGTTTCACCTTTGCAAGTAATATCTATATTATTTTCTTCTTTTTAACAAGTTTATTTTTATTAAAGGAGCATAAAAGAAGATGGATTCCTCCACTATGGGTCACTAGTCTTATGGCTCTTGCTATAACTTTTATTTTACAGATCTTAATTGCGAGGCCTAGGCCATTTCAAGTAGAAAATATATCTGTGTTACAGATTGCATTTTATTTTATGAGGAACAATTTTAATACATGGAATTTTTCTTTTCCATGCCTTCAAGCAGTCTTAGTATTTTCTGCATTACCTATACTTGCTAAAGAATTTAAAAGATTTAAATGGGTTTGGTTTATATTTGCATGTCTAGTGGCTATCTCAAGAGTTTATTTTGGGGTTAATTATCTTTCAGATGTTATTGCTGGGGGATTAATTGGTGTTTTAATTGGAATCTTAGTAGTTAAAGTAGAAGAAAAGCATAAAATTGGAAATAAGATAATTAGGAGTTGTGGGTTATCTAAGAGATAAAATAAAAAAATTCTTATAAGCCTTACTTGATTTACATTTCTAGTGGTTTAACGATACAGCTGAATAATACAAGAATTAAATCTATAAATCTGAATAGAAGATAATAATGCTATAAGATACTAATATAACTAATAAGGATATAAAAATAAATATTTACATTGCAGCTGGTCTTGCTGAGATTCTTCTAATAACTGAGATTATTGCGATTATCAAAATTATATTCACAATTACAATTGCATATATAAACCAATTCTGTTTTAAATGATCAACAATTGCACTTTGAGACGCACCTGATTCAATTACTAACCCTACTCTCTGCTCTGTTGATTGAGTGCCTTGTGTTGCTTTTATTGTAAATTCTTGACTTCCAGATGCAGTAGCATCGATGTTAAGATAAACACTAACTTCTCTTGATTCGCCTGCATTTAATGGAATTGCTAATGGGTCTATTGCACTTACAGTTGACCAAGCACTGTTTCCAAATACTGAGATTACAGATGTAACTGGATTATCTCCTGTGTTTGTTATAGTAGCTCTGATTATAACTTGTTTTCCTGCAATTGCCTTTGGTGTTTCAGGATCTAATTCTGCTGTAATAGTCACTGTTGATGCTTCATTATTAGTTACTCCGCAGCTTCCTTGAACATTTAATTGAGTTTGAAATATTGCTTCGTCATCGTCATCATTTTGGAAAATATCTTCATCTTCATCATATATTCTAAATTCTATAATGTAGCTTTTTTCATCTGCATCTTCAGGAACTTTAAAGTCAAAAGATAATCTTTTTGAATCTAATGCATCAATATCTCCAACTTTAATTTCTTCATTAAGTCCTAGTTCTTTATTATATGCAATTATATAAACATCTTCTTCATCATTTTCACCAATATTTACTATGTCTGCAGTTATATCAACTATTGAATTGCAAGGAACAGTTTCGCTGTTTAATTCTAAATTATCTAAGATAACATAGTGTTTATCTCTCTTTATTGTAATTGATTCTTGATCTTCAGTACAAGCTTGATCTTCACCTAAATCATCACTATATGCTTTCACTATAAATACAAAATCATTCTCATTAAAATCTGAATCAAAATCGTCTGGGTCTAATGTAATTGTGAATGTAATGTCTTCTTTTTCTCCATTATCGATATCTACGCTGTCTTCTTCATCATCCATTATGAATTTTCCTGTTTTTTTATCGTATAATGCCCAAGAAACAACAACATCATCTATGTCGTCATCATTATTTGTATTTTCTACTCTAACTGTAACTTCAACTTCATCTGTTAAATACCATTCATCATCTTTACCAATTCCTTTATTATCAAATCTTACTCTATCTATCTCTAAGTCTCCAATTTCACCTAATTTACAATAAGAACCGCCATCAACTGTAACTTCTAATGTTTCAGTAGATGTATTTGTTAAATCAGCATTTCTTGCAGTAATAGTTATACTTGATTGTTCACTTCCAATTATTTTATCTAAACTAGAAGCTGTAACTGTTCCTATAACTGTTTTAGTAGCTCCAGAGTTTAATGTAAAAGTAGACTCAGTTAAACTTACTGAAACTCCATTAACTTTGATTGTTGGAATTGTAAAAGTAGCTGCTTCATCACCAGTATTGTTTATAACAAAAGTTTGAGTTAATTGTGTATCTGAAAAAGTTATATCAGAAGGAGTTAAACTAAAAGTTACTGTTGCACTAACCAAAGCTATTGAAAAAATTGCTGTGAATAAAATCAATGCAAATATTTTTGTTTTCATTGTGTTACAATTTTGGAGTTATGACACCTTTATAAAGTTTATGGTTTTTTAAAATATACAAGAAAAAGTATAATTTAAGATAGAATAATTATTTTTTCGTCGATAAAACAAAAAAGAAAGGTTTATAAGAAGATTTATCCTAATTATTTCATAATTAAAAGTAAATCAAAAGGGAGGTGAAAATGGCAAAAAGAGGAGGCAAAAATTTAATAGGTGCTTGGGCATTTTTAATTGGAGTTATCTTAGCGATAGTGATTGGATTGTTTAGCTCTTATTTAGGTGCAAGTGCTTATAGTATAATCCTGAAGATATTATTAGTAATAGGAATCTTAGTAGGATTATTGAACATAACTTCTTCAGAGTCATCAAAGTTTTTGTTAGCTGCATTTGCATTAGTTATTGTTTCATTTATGGGACAGTCAGTAATGGCTATAATACCGCAAATTGGTGCTATACTTAATGCATTATTAGTAGTATTTGTTCCTGCAACAATAATTGTAGCATTAAAATCTTTGTTTGAACTTTCAAAGAACTAATTTTTCTTTTTTTTCTTTTTTAATAATTTTATATTTTAACTGTTAAGAAACATTTATATTTAATTAAATTGTAGGGATATTATGAATCTACTATTAACCATCATCTCTTTTCTTTATGCAGGAACAGGAATTGTAGCTATAATAGGATATCTTCCAACAATAAAAGATTTATTATACAAGAAGCAAAGTGCAAATATTAATTCATATGTAATTTGGTCAATAGTCAGCACAATTACTTTCCTTTATGCATTATTAGTAATTTCAGATTTATTATTAGAATTAATAACTGGATTAATCTTAATTTCTAATGTTTTAATCCTTATATTAACTTTAAGATTAAAATACAAAAAATGATTAGCTATATTATATAGCTGGCAAATCATCTATATTAATTATATTAGAATTATCATTAGCTAATCCTGGGCATGCTGTGTTAATCCAGGAATTTATATTAAAGTTTTCAAATTGGCTTGTATCTATATTATTAGATACAAAGATATGAGTAGATTTACCTTGTTTTATTAGCTTCTGCTTTAATTTAATAGCTTTGTTTAGATTTTCTTGTCCTGGTTTTGTTGAAACTAAAATTCCAATGCTTTCTGCTGACAAGAACTTAATAAAAGCGGTTTTTCTTTTTGCTTTAAGTTTATTTATTTCAGATTCAGGTATTTGGATGATTTTATTTCCTTCTAATACATAGATAATAGGAGATTGGAGATATAAGTTAGTTGCATGGAATCTTCCAGTTCCTACTAATAATATAGGGAGATGGGTTTTTAGCTTAGAACATCCCAAAACTTGAGTTATTTTGTTTAGCTTGATATTATTATGTTTTAATTGCTTAGCTATATTATATGCTATTTCTTTGTATTGTATAGAATAAGCTAAAACTATTTCTCTAGGAAGCCTAGATATTTCTTGTTTAGATAGCTGAATATCTAAATTCTTTAGTTTTGCTTCAATAAATAATGTTTTCATAGAAATATTAAAAAAACCAGTTATATAAGCTTATTCTCTTCTTCTATCTCTCTCATCCATTCTATCAATAGAATGAGCCGCTGGAGAGGACTTGTATATATCAGCAAATTGAGGAGTTACAATTATAACACTTTCTCCAAAACCTGCAATACTTCCTTCTAAAGCATCTGCTGTTTTCTTTATCTTAGAAATTGCTCTTTTTAATTCAATAACATCTTTTGATTTTAATATCTTAATATCAATAATTGCGATAGTGTACCCTTCTCTTAATGCATTCAATATAGGGGTAACATCTTCAAAACTTTTTAGTATAAATGGTCTTACAATAACCTTAGACTTTTTAACTTCTCTTCCTAAATCAATTTCAATATACTCTGGTTCTTCTTCTCCACCAAAAGCATTTGAAAGACCTTTTTTTATTTTATCAAACACCATGTTTAAAATTATTGGGGTAAGTTTATAAAGATTTCTATAATACAAAAGAAATCATTGGTTATATGGATAAGGTAGAAAAATTTACTCTTTTTCTTCTATATCGTCTTTATCTTTTAGATTTCCTGGATTTAACTTTTTAATTATTTCGTCTCTTAGAGAGGTAAGAGACTCGGTTAATGCAGATTCTTGTTTTTCAATAGAACTTAATCTTAATTGTATTAATTTTTGCTTTTTTTCTAAATCTTCTTTTATTTTCTCTTTTGGTTTTTTTATCATGATTTGCCCGATTATCTTAAAAACATCTCCTTCTGCATCTTTAATTTCTGTTAATGCTGTTTCGGTTTCATTTAATTCCATTTGAAATGCTTGTTTTTGCATTAATAATTGCTGAAGAATTTGCTCACTAGCTTGTAATTCTTGAATTTGCTCTTGTGTTTCTTGATCTAAATCCATTTTGTTATTGATTATTAAGCTTTTATAAACTTAACTAAATTGCTTTTATTTTTGCAATATGCTTTCTTGGTTTGTAGAAAATTTTCCCTCCACAACCAGGACAAAGAAATCTTTTTTCTAAGATATTGCTTGTTATTTTTTTACCGCATTTAAAACATTTGTATGTTGCCATTTTATTTTTGATTTATTTTTTTAATCAACCCCCTTATGCTCTCAGTATGATCTTTTATTCTATTAAGATGATATTCTATGGTATTATTTTGTGTATATTCGATTACTTTTTTAGTGACAAATCCTGCAACTGCAATGCCTAAAAGAGTATATGTTTGGTATTCATCCATTTTATAGTATTGTTTTTATTTTATTTAAATTTATTCTTTCTTGGGAAGGTAGTAAGCATGCCCTGCAAATTTCTTTTTGCATTTATTGCATTCCCATATCCCTGAAGATAATCTTTTTGCTATTCCCTTGCAAAAGATACATTCTTGTTTTTGTCTTTGAATATTTTCTATTTCAGCTATCTTAGTTCTAACACTACGTCCGTATCTTGCTCCATATCTTCCAGCTGCTTTTACTTTTTTTGTTCTTGCCATTTTAAATTAAAAGTGGGGCTACCCAGATTTGAACTGGGATCGCGAAGTCCCAAACCTCGAAGGCTAACCAGATTACCCCATAGCCCCTTGATTTTAATAACTATGATGTATTTATAAAAGTTATTAAACGCTTATTTTTTCTTTTTCTCTTCTGGTTTCTTTTCTTCTTTTACAGGGGTTGCAGGAGTAGCTGATTTTGCTGCAGTAGCAGGTGTAGCTACTGCTTCAGTTTTCTTTGCTGCTGCTTCTTCTGCTGCAGCTTTTTCTAATTTCTGCTTATTTTCTTGAGCAGTCTTAACTTCATTGAAATATGTATTTAATTCTTTTCTTCTTTCAGAAGGAGTTTCTGAAATTTTATCTTCAATTATTTTAAGATAATTTTTATTATCTTTTAAATTTCTATTAAAATCATTTGCATTTGCATTTTCAACTAAAATCCCATTTGAAGCACAAGTTCCTAAAACAGATTTTACCGCAGAAATAAAATCTCTTTGAAGCATATTTGAATATTTAATTTTAGTAACTTTTATTACATCTTGAAGAGAAGCATTTGCGATGTAAATTTTTTGATTAGCAGAACCTTTTTCAAAACCAAGTTCTTTTTTTAATAATTCTGCGGTCGGAGGTGAAGAAGTTTTAACAGTGAAATTTTTTGTTTTTTCATCTACTATTAATTCAACTGGAACTTTTACTCCCTTGAATTCTTGAGTAGCTTTGTTTACCTCAGAAATAACTTTGCCCATATTTATTCCTATTGGGCCTAGTTGCTGAGCTATTGCTGGGCCTGGTTTCATGTCCCCACCATCAATTAGTAATTTAATATTCATCGTCTGGTATTAATCCTCCCATAGATTCGTCTTTATTAATCTTTGGTTGTTCATCTTCATTGCTTGATTGATTTTGAGATTCTTTATGTTCAGTTTCATCTTCATTATCTTCTTCTCCTTCTTCTTTTTCTCTTCGGATTACCTTAATATTATCTAATTTAACAGTTACTGGAATTGGAACAACTGCAGCAAGCAATGTAACAACTGCTTCCCCCTTTGTTTTATCAATTCTAACAACTTTTGCTTTTTCTTTCTTGAATGGTTCTCCAATAATTTCAACAACATCTCCTTTTTCTATATTGATCTCTTCGATAACTGGTTCTAACATATTTTTTATTTCTTCATAAGTTACTGTTTTTCCAATTATTCCTTTTACATACGGTAAATTAAATGCAGCTTCTTCTGCTGATTCCCTGTCTTCGGATTCTAAGAAAAGATATCCTCTAAGTCCATGAGGTCTTGCTAATGAATATACATTTAGATTTTTTTGATGAATCTTACTAGAAATAAGCTCCATTGCTCTATCTTCTTTATTTGTTGTTACTTTTATAATAAATATCATCTTATATATTTTATTTATTTCAGTAATATTATAAAATAAACTTTTTGGCTTCTGTTGATTAAGCTTAATCTTCAGTAGCTTTTTTGTTTAATATTATTTCTTACTAATTTATATATTATTTTAGGCTCCAGCTAGGAATTAACTCCCTAGAAGCCAATATTATTTGAAATTAGGGGTTTATAAATTTATCGAAAACTTGAGCTGTAAAGTTAAAGAGAGCTAATTGAAATTACTAATCTTCCATGTTCACTTAACTGAGCCCAATTTTCTTTGACCGATACCCTTAAATATACAATAATATAAATAATATTTATATTATAACAACCAAAAGAGGATAAATGGCAAAAAAAGTCCTAAGTGTAACAATAGATGAGAAAATTCTTAGAACTTGGAAAGAGTATGCAGAAGAAGAATGCATTAATTCCTCGCAATTAATTGAAAAAATGCTTAAAGAGCATCTAAAAAAGAGGGGGGAAAATGTTAAGTAAAAAATTTGTTTTTGTTTTGGTGAGTATATTCTTCTTCATTTTGATTATGCAAAATGTTAAAGCAACAATTCTTACTAATTGCGAGGATACTGCAATATCTACTCCGGGTTACTATGAATTAGATAGAAATGTAACTTCTGCAGATACATGTTTTACAATTGCTACCTCAAATGTTGAAATTGACTGTAAGGGATATAAGATTAATTATGCAGATACTGGAAATGCAACAAGATTTGGAATTAATGTATTTTTAGGAGTTACTCCCTTGACTAATGTAACAATAAGAAATTGCATTCTTGAAAAACCGAGTAATTTAAACACTGCAGGTTATGGAATATATCTACAAAGAACTTCTAATTCTTTTATTATTAATAATACAATCAGAACAAATGGGACTACAAATAATTATGGAATTTATTTTTTTACCAGTTGCAATAATAACCTAATTGAAAATAATACTATTCAAGCTTATGGAACTTCTACTGGAAATGTTGGAATTTATTTAAACACAGAGGTAAGAAACAATATCATAAAGAATAATATTGTTTCGGGGATAGGAACAACTACTAGCTATGCTTTTTATTCTTCTTATGGAAGAGATAACATTATAGAAAATAATAATTTTTCTACTAATTCTTCTGCAACAACTTCTAATGGACATGTTATTTATCTTGCATCTTCTTCTGAAAGGAATATCCTTAGGAATAATTATATTTATGGTAATGGGAGAGATACTAGTTATAATGTTTATCTAACAGGGAATTCTAACTTCAATAACATAATTAATAACACAATTATTGCAATTGGAACCGGTGCCAGCAATATGGGGATATATGCTGTTGGTTCGGATGATAACTTAATTGAAAATAATACTATAAGCACCAATGGGGGAGGTTCTACCAATTATGGAGTCTATCTGCAAAATTCTGCAGAAGCAAATGTAGTGAATAACAATAAAATTTCCACTTATGGGGGAGGTTCTACAAATTATGGGATTTATTTATATACTGTTCTTTCAAATAATATTACTAACAATAATATCTCAACAAACGGGGCATCAACAGCAAATGTAGGAATACAGATTACGAGCTCTCCGAAGAATTATATTTTAAATAATACTATTTCAACAAATGGAACAACTATTGCATACGGAATTGGATTTTCAGGAAGTAACATGAATTATATGAGATATAATACAATCTCAACTAATTGTCCTACTGCCGGCGTAGTTGCTACTAATGCTTATGGTTTTTATGCAACTGGCTCTGATTGGAATGAATTTACAAATAACAATATTTCAACAATAGGTTCAAGAGGTAATAGCGGGATTTATATAACTTCATCCACTAATAATCTTTTTCAAGATAATTTTATTTCAGCATATGGATCAAACACTCTTAATTCAGGAATATTTTTTTACAGTTCATCTAATTATAACACGGTATTTAATAATACTATATCTACATATGGGACAACTACAAATCATGGGATCTATGTTTATAGTGCAAATAGAAATAATATAACCTCTAATAAGATTTCCACAAATGGGAGTTCAACAACCAATTATGGCGTTTTTATAACTACTGGCTCTGATAGAAATATTGTAGCTTATAATAATATTTCAACATATGGGACAACTACAAATTCGGGAGTTAATGTTGTAAATGGAAATGGGAATAAGGTTTTTGAAAATTATATAGTTGCAAATGGTTCTACTCAAACAACTGCACAAACTTATAATTATGGGGTATCCCTTAGTGCAACTTCATACATAAATGAGGTCTATAATAATACAATTTATACAGGAGGAGGGAGGGGTAATTTTGGAGTTTACCTTTTAACAGATAGTGAGAGAAATTCAATAACTCAAAATAATTTAAATACCGGGGGGATGGGAACTGAAAATTATGGAGTTTGTGTAATTGCTAGTCATAACAACACAATAGAGGAGAATACTATTTCAACATCTGGAACAACTACCAATCATGGGGTTTATTTTGCTTCAAGTTCAAGAGATAATCTATTAAATAATAATACTATTTCAACATCAGGAGGAACTGATTCTAATGGAATCCATTTTTTAGTTATAGCACCAAATTATCCTGAAAATAATATTATAAAGAATAATAATCTAATAAGCATTGCTGGAAACGATTTAAAATTTGCAACAGCATCTATTAACGGAACTCAGTTAGTTAATCAAATAATTAGAGACTATTCTTTTACAGAAACTGCAGGAAGTTTAATTATAGAGAATACTAGTGCTGGAAAAGTAAGTTTTAATGCAGAGTTATTATCTGGAACAAACACTACTTTTAGCAATAGAATCTATATAACCCAGAATCTTGCATTTATTGATGAATATACTGCTTTATTAAATCAATCAGCAGAGATAACTTTTTACAATGTATCAACAATAAGAACAAATCTTGGAGTTTATAGGAATGGGGTATTATGCCCTGCTTCAATATGCCTAAATCTTACATCATTGAATGCAGGAAATGTTACTTTTAATGTAACTGGTGGAGGAAGTTATTCAATAAATAGTAGTGACGAAATCCCTCAGGTGATTACTTTGCTTTCTCCTGAAAATAACACAAACATCACGGGACAAGATTATAGTTTTAATTTTTCTGTAACAGATGAAACTTCTAATTTGTTCAAATGTTATCTTTATATTGATGATATCTTATATGGTTCAAATGAATCTGTTTTAGATTCTATTGAAACAAACATCTCTGCTTCTGGAATTTCGGGAGGGAATCATCAGTGGTATATCTCTTGTTTAGACGAATCAAACTGGGACCAATCTTCAGAAATAAGAACAATTCAAAATCTAATACCTTCTGTTGTTTATAATTCCCCTGAGAATAATTCTTATGTTAATAATGCAAACTCTGTTTTATTAAATTTAACTCTATCAGATACAGAAAATAGTTTTTTTACTGTTTATGTTTATGGTGATGATGTTTTAATTAATGAATCTAGCAGTGTTTCAAACGGAGAATTTACTTACAATTGGACTGGACTTAGTTTAGGAGAACATAATTGGAGTGTAATCGCTAATGATGGCTTAAGTAATTCTACAGAACCGATTTATTATTTTAATATTATAAATCTCACGATAAACTGCGAGGCAGGAGGGCCTTACCAATCTGGAGCTTTAATTTTGGTTCAGGGAAATGTAAGTGATGGAACATTTGTTTTACAAAATCAGAATATTAGTTTAAACATTTATGATTCATTAAATAGCTTGATTACAGATAAAAATATTACTTCTGACTCTTCTGGAAATTTTCAGACAAGCTTTTCAGGGTTAAGTGCAGGGAATCTTACATTAAATTCATCTGTTTCGTATAATGGAATCGATGTCTCATGCATAGATACTCTTGCAGTTGGAGGAGGAGCAGTTATTCAGTTGGACAAAATAATTTCTCTGCATAATATAACCAATACATCCATAATTTATAATGTATCCTTAAAATCATCTAATTTGGGCAGTTCTAGTTTGAATAATGGTTATATTGTTGACTCTGATTCAGCGGGATCTCCTTATCCACTTGGAACCATAGGCTCTGCATCGAGCAGTTTGGTAAGTTATATTAAAGAATACAAAAGAAACTCAACAACCTACAATTCAACTCTTGCAATTGCAACAGCGAATGGAACAGATTCTTATTCTGGAAATGATCTGTCAGCAAATTCTTCCCAGATAATTCTGATTATTCCTGCTTCAGATATTGACCAAAAATTGACTCTAATAAAGAATGCTTACTTCAACAGCGAAAATTCAACTTCTGTTAACTACACTCTTTCAATAGAAATTGTTAATTCTGGTGGAGGAGATTTAACCGGAATAACTGTTCTTGATTCTGATTTAGATGTAAACGAATTAATGAACTTAAACATAAGTCAGTCTTGGAATTACACAAATTCGCTGATAATAGACAAAGAAGCGTCAAATTCGGAAAGGACATTTGCTAAATCTTCTGCAACAGTAAACACGATAACTTATCAATCAAATCGAATCAATATTAACATACCTGGCTATGGCGGTCCTGCGGATACTTATGTATATGCTCCTGATTCAGTTGAGGCATCAACTTCTTTTTCAAGCATAATTGAAATAAAAAATATAAATCCGGATGTTGGACAGAATTTTGTTGTAGATTATTGGATTACAAATGAGGCAGAGACAGTAAACTATTCATCAGGACAGTCTACAACTTATGTTCCTGCTTCTGGAAGCACCAATATAATCGTAGATTTAACTTCTCCCAGTTCAGCAGGAAATTATAGATTAAGAGCATTAACAAGCTACATTGGAGGACCAGATACTGCCTTTGATAGCTTCATTGTTACATCCTCAACTCCTGAAACTCCGCAAGGCGGAGAGGGTTCTGGTGGAGGTGGAGGAAGTATAACAAGAAAAACAATTTATGAAATTAAGGATAAAGAAATTGAAGAAGGAATAACTAAACAATTAAAAGATGGAGAAAAAGTCAAGTTTAATATTATCCAGGAGAGCATTGTTTACAACCATTCCTTAGAAATAATTAACTTGCAATTAGATATGGCAACGATAAGGATTTATTCTCTGCCAATTACGATTCTTCTTTATGTTAGTGAAGAAAAGAAACTGGATTTAAATGAAGATGGGTTTTATGACTTATATATTAAGTTGGATAAGATTGAGAAGAATAAGGCATACATTTATTTGAAGTCTAGTTATGAAGAGTTTGAAATTGAAGAACCAAAATTACCTTATGAAGAAAAAGAAACTGAAGAAGAATTTCTTCCTGAAAAACCAGAATGGACATTGAATATTTGGAGATATATCTTGAAAAATAAAATATATTTTATTTATGGTGGCGGAGCAATTTTTGGGTTGATGTTTATGTTGATATTAATTAAGTTGATTAAGATAATGATGGGAAAAAGAAAAAATGAAAAAAAGATGAGAGATAATGATAAATATAAGAGTAAGATTAAAAAAAGCTTAAAGAAAATTAAAGGTAGAACTTTCTTAATGATTCTTGCTGGGGGCATTCTAATTGGAATTTTGTTTATTAGAGAAAACAGCATGACTGGTTTTGTTGTTGGTAGTGCAAATTTAATTAACAATAATTGGAGTATTTTTGGATTTATTCTGATAATTGGAATGTTAGGATTATTAGCTTTTATTTATAGAAAAAAGATTGCTGAAAAAATTGAGATTAAAAGAATAAATAAACATCCTAAAAATAGTCTTAAGGGATTGATGAGGAAGAAGGTGTATAGTGAAGAAGGAATTTTTATTGGAAAAATTGACGAAGTTACTTTAGGCAAAAATAAAATTGATAGTCTACAGATTAGATTAGATAGAAAACAGAAATTCAAAATTAAAGGGATTATTGTAAAATACAATAATGTTAAAAATATTGGACATATTGTTCTTATTGAGAAAAAGATTTTAGAAAAGTTAACTATATAAATAAAGAATTCATTATAAAAATATAAACGGGGATGAAAATGGAAACTAAAAAAGAAGAATTGTCTAATCCAAAATTAAATAAATTAGAAAAGGATTTAGCAAAACTTGAAAAAGCAGAAGATTATCTAGAAAAGGAAAAGGCTAAAATTATGAAGGAAAAAGAGAAAATCAGAGTTAAAATTAAGAAGGAAAAAGAGATTCTTATGTTAAAGAATAAGATTGAAAGAATCAAAGAGAAAAGATAAATTTTTCTAATTAAAAAACAAGAAATACTGAGAGTATTTCTTAATTGGTTCTACAAACCGCTTATGCCCCAATTATCTAAAACTTAAACAATCCGAGTAAAGTAGATATTGCAAATCCAATTAATCCGATTGCAAGCAAACCAATTGCAGAGACTTTTGCTACTGTTTTAAATTCAAACATTGTTGGTCTTCTAAGTAATTTCCATACTCTTACAGACTGATTAAAAAAAGATTTTATTTTTTCGTTCATAACAAAAAGAATATTATAGGGTTTTTAAATTTATTCGATAGAATACGCATAATTAGGGATTTTTTGGCTAGTTAACAAAAATTCTTCAATTGAACCAGAAGAGCAAGTAAATTCAAGGCAAAATCCCTTTGTTCCTATGCATCGGGGTTCTATTAATTTTGCCTGATTATCTAAAGTATAACTTAGAATGGGCGAAAAAGAAACATACTTTGGATCAATTAATATTCTATGATTCATTTTATTCTAAAAAATCAATTCCAAGATCTTCTGACATTTGAACTTCTCTGTTTAATCCTGGTTCTGATTTTGTTCCAATTATTTGAGAGCTGTGAACACCGGTTATTATAATCATAACTCTTATTGATTTTTCCATATCTGCACTTATTTGTGCTCCCCATATCATTTTAGCATCTGAACTTAATTTTTCGCCTACTGCAGCTATAATTTCTCTTGCTTCATCTAAACTTAAATCAGTACCTCCAATAATGTTAACTAAAGCGCCTGTTGCATTAGTTATATCCACGTCTAAAAGAGGATTATTCAATGCTTTTTCAACTGCTTCTTTAGCTCTATTCGCAGAATCTGATTCGCCCATGCCCATTAAAGAAACTCCACCGTTAGTCATAACTGCTTTTACATCTGCAAAATCAAGATTAACAAGTCCTGCTTTAGTTACCAGTTCGGTTGTCCCTTTAACTGCATTTGTTAAAATTTCGTCTGCAACTTTAAATGCTGTTTGCAAAGGTAATTCTGGTGCTATTTCCAGGAGCTTATCATTAGGGATTACAATTAAAGTATCCACAATAGATTCCATTCTTTCTAAACCATATTCTGCATTTTCAATTCTTTTTCTTCCTTCTATTGTGAATGGAAGGGTAACAACTCCAATTGTTAAAGCTCCTTGTTTTTTAGCTAATTCTGCAATTACTGGTGCTGCACCTGTTCCTGTTCCTCCCCCTAAACCACAAGTAATGAAAACCATATCACAATTTGCAAGTCTTTTTTTAATTTCTTGTTCTGATTCATGAGCTGCTTCTTCTCCTACTTTAGGATTACTTCCTGCACCTAAACCATGAGTTAGCTCTCTTCCAATTAAAATCTTATAATCTGAATTGGAGTATAATAAATCTTGAGCATCTGTATTTACTGCTATAAACTCTCCACCTTTAATTCCTATTTCTCTCATTCTTGAGATGGTATTTCCCCCACCACCTCCAACTCCAAATACTTTTACCTTAGAATGTTGTTTTTTAAGAAGTTCTTCTAACTCTCTATCAATTTCAGCTAGTTCTGGATTTTTATCTGAAAATGGCACAGCTCTAGAGTTTCCAAACTTAGAATAACTTTGATTAGAATAATTTCCCTCTCTTTCATATCCCTCTTCCATTTCAAAAAAACTCTAAATCAATATTTAAAGATTATTATATAATTATAGTTGTTTTGGGGTATATGATTATTTTTTCTCTTCTTGGTTTAATGGAATTATATCTGCTTTAGATATTAGAGATTCTAAATCCTGTTGTGATAAATTAGGATTAAGAACATAATTTCCCTTTCTGTCAAAACCTTTTTGTTTTAATTGCTGTTGAACAAGATTATATAATTGTTCTAAAAAACATCCTTTTCCATTATATATTAAAGCTAAATCTTTAAATGGAGAAAGAGATTTTAGTTGCTGATAAATTTCAGAATCCTTTTCCAAGCTAAAAAGCAATCTTGCCCAGACAGTTTTATCTTGATTTTTTAATGGCTCTAAATTAGATTCTAAAGAAGCAGTTAAATTTGTTTTTGGAACTTCCCTATAGCTTCCTTTCACACTATCAATTGCTTTTGCAGTTTCCATAACTAATTTTTTGTTTTTCTTAGTTGGTTTTTGCAGATAAATAGCAATGTCTCTTAAACAAACTCCCCACAATTCATCTCTTTCTTCATCTCTTGAAATATCAGAAAATGCATCGGTCATTTTATCTTTTCTCCTCTTTCTTTTCTTTAGTGTCTTTTTTTATTTCTTCAACTGAAAAATCAAAGCCAGTAATTTCCTTGAATTTTTGATTCATCATTTCAATTAAAGGTTTTATTTCTGGTTTTTTGAAAGTTACTTTTTTGTTTTGTTCATCTAAACTAAATTCAAATCTTTGCCTGAAAAAGAAATCCTGCAATGCATTTACTTTTTCATTAATATCTTCAACTATTCTTTTTATTGAAAAATCATAATTTACTTCTTTTCCTGCAAGAGGATTATTAAAATCTGCGATTACTCTTCCTCCTGAAACAGATAAAATTTTAACTAAATATTGATCCATTTGAAAGGACATTCCTGGAAATGGCTGTATGTTTTTTTCCTTAAATATCTTCATAGGAAGTGTTTTAATTAATTTTGCATCTCTTAATCCGAATGCGTCTTGAGGACTTATCTTAATAGAATGCTTCTTGTTTATTTCTTTTCCTTCAAGTTGTTCATCAAATCCTTTTAATATCATCTGATTTCCCACAGAGATTATTAAGGGTTTTACATCTGCATCTATGCCCATTAACTTTGCTTCCTCTTTATTTGTTGTATCAAATATCTCATTGTTTGACTTCCCAGTAAATTCTACTTCAATGAAATCATTTTTCTTAATTTTTTGTTCTTGCATGATATTCCCCATCTACAAAGATTTATAAATGTATTTTTTTTATTCAATTTATGGTTTTAAAATTAATTGATGCTAGTTCAGCAAGACCAGGTGCAACAATTTTAATTGAAGGAGTTGCTTGCATTGTTAAATCCAATGATATCAGTAAGACTGGTAAGCATGGACATGCTAAGTGTAGAATAGAAGCTATTGGCATTATTGATGATAAGAAAAGAGTTATTGTTATGGGAGGACATGACAGATTAGAAGTTCCTATGATTAATAAAAATAGAGCCCAAGTGTTATCAGTTTCAGATAATTCTGCAAATGTAATGGATCTAGAGAGTTTTGAAACTTTAGAAGTTCCGATTATTGATGAATTAAAGGGTCAATTAAAGGAAGAAGAACAAGTAGAATATTGGGATATTGAAGGAATTAAAATAATTAAAAGGAAATTATAATGGAAGACTATATATGTAATCAAAGTTGTGGAGGATGTGGTGGTTGTTATAGTAATAAAATGCAAGATGCATACTCTCAACAAAGAGTTTACTCCCTAGGAAATCCTAATGAGGATGAAGAAAAGTATGGAGGGATAACATATTAAAATGGGGACAAAATTACCTGCAGCTCAAGCAAGATTATATAAAAATATTTTTGTTTGCAAAAACTGCAAAGCAAGAGTTAGAGCAGATTCAAGAAAGATAATTGAGGGAAAGGTGAGATGTAGAAAGTGTTTAAAAAAGGCATTTAGGCCAGTTAGGAAAAAATAAATGAGGTTAAAATAATCTAAAAATAATGGCAGGATTTATTGTGTATGACTTAGTATTTCTAATATTGTTTACTTTAGGCGTTATTCTTTTTTTGTATAAAAAAAGACATAATCTTAAGAGAGAAGGAATAATGTATCTTTATAGAACCCGGGTTGGAATGAAGATTATTGATAAAATTGGGGGGAAATACAAAAAAACATTAAAATTCCTTAGCTATATTGCAATTACCTCTGGTTATATTTTAATGATTGCGATGATTTATTTGTTGGGGCAGTTGGTTTATGTTTATATTAGAAACCCAGAAATAGTAAGAGCAATAAAAATTCCTCCTCTTATGCCATTAATCCCTTATCTTCCTGAAGTATTTAAAATAGATTTCCTTCCTCCATTTTATTTTACTTATTGGATTATTGCAATTGCAATTATTGCTATTTTTCATGAATTTGCTCATGGAATTTTAATGAAGCGATATGGTATAGGAATTAAAAGTACGGGATTTGGATTTTTAGGTCCTTTTTTAGCTGCATTTGTTGAACAAGATCAAAAATCATTTGAAAAAGCAGGGAAGTTTGAACAAATTGCAGTTTTATCTGCAGGAACATTTACTAATTTGATTCTATCAATAATATTTTTCTTATTATTATCAGTATTTTTTATTGCAGCATACCAACCAGCAGGAGCAATGTTTAACACATATACTGCTGAGCAAGTTAGTCTCTCTGCAATAACCATGATTGGAGGAATAAGTATAAGCAATACTTCAAATCAAGCGATAATAGACAAAATAACTACTAATCAATTATCTGTAGATTTAACTTTAACAGATGGAGAATCAGTTGATTTAACAAAAATAAGTGCTAATGGAAAAAATTATTATATTCCTGTGGGGAATTTAAGGGAGCAATTAGAAACAAATAACGATTATGTAATTTTGTACAATGATTTTCCTGCGATTAATGCTGGATTAAAAGGGACAATAATTTCTATTGATGAAAATGAAATAAAAACTTATGCAGACTTAGCTAATGTTATGGAGAATTATAATGTTGGGAATATAGTTGATATTAAAACAAAATATAATGGAGAAATATTAGGTTATAATCTAACACTAAAAGAAGATCCGAGCAAACAAGGAAGAGCTGTTATGGGCATTGGTGTTTTAAATCAGCAAACCAAGATTATTGGTAAGATTTCTGAATTTTTTAATTTCTTTAAAGAACCTGCAACAGATTATGAACCAAGGATTAATTCAAACTTAATTATTTTTATTTATAATTTAATTTGGTGGCTAGCATTAGTTAATATCTCGGTTGCGTTAGCTAATATGCTCCCTATGGGGCTCTTCGACGGAGGAAGAATGTTTATGCTTACAATGTGGGGAATAAGTGGCAGTGAAAAGTTTGGAAAAATAATGTATAAAATTGCAACATATGCGATTATTGCTTTATTTGCATTATTAATGATTGTATGGTTTATTGCAATAATTTAATTTTTCATTATTAATTTTATTTTATAATTCATTTTTATCGATAGAGAAAACATTTAAATATATTAATTTCTTTTTCATATTCTCTAATTATAAACAAAAAAGAGAAAAGGAGGTAAGAAAAATGTCGAAGACACCAAAGCAACTTGCTATCAAGATTAGATCTTTAAAAAAACAAATAGTTAAACTTGAGAAGCAAAAGAAAAATGCTTCTAAGAAAAAGAAAAAAAGATAAAAATTTTTGTTTTTTTAATTTAATATTTATCTAGTTCGTGAAGATATTCCTTAATTCTCTCAATTGTTTGGGGGATTACAAATTTTTCTATGCTATTATGAAAAATCTCAGATAAAGAAGAATGTTCTGCAATGTAATATTTATTTTCATTCTTTTCTATAAACATCGCATCTCTTAATCTTTTTAACTGCCTTCTTATATTTGATTCTGCTAATCCTTTATTGTCTAAAGAATATCTTTTTCTTAAATCTTCTACTCTTTTTCCAATATCTTCGGAAGATAATTTTTCTTTGTTTTTATTTGCATGAATTAAAACCATTAGAATATCTACAATTATATCTCTAGAATCACCTAACTGCAATAAACCTAGAGACAAGCAGATTTTTCTTACTAATTCTCTTTTTTCCAAGCCCCCTGGCTTTTCATATTTTCTTAGGGTTATTTCAGATAATGGAAGGTCTTTCATTTTTATCTCCTTTTGTTAATATTAGTAATCTTATAAAACACTCGCTTTGCAGAGGATTTATTTTATATCTTTAGCAATCTTTGATTTTTCATTATTTTATCTAATGAACTTGTTATCCTCTTCATCATCAACATCGTTTGTCTTAATAGATTATCAAGATAGTTATTTATCTAACTCCGTTTACATATTATTGACTACATATAAACTTATAAATTTAATCTAATTTTTTAGATGATGGAGTTAGTGGCATTATTAGGGAGTGGAAAAGGAACTTGGGCGCAAGTTGCAGGAGTAATTAATCAGGGAGATTGGGACAGCATTACCCTTGTGGGAAATGATTTTGCTAAAAAATTTACAACTGAAAAAGATTTTGAATTTATTGAAATGAAAACATCTAGATTAGTTGAATTAAAAGAAGAATTATTAACTAAATTAAGAGGAAAATTTAAAGGAACTGAAGTAGCATTAAGTATTGCAAGTGGTGATGGAAAAGAGCATATGGCATTAATTTCTGCATTATTGGCAACTCCTGTTGGAATAAGATTCACAGCTTTAACAAAAGACGGAATTGTTTTTATGTAAAATGGCAACAGATTTAGAAGAATTTGAAGCATCAGTGCAATTAGTTTGGGATGCTTATCAAGCATTAGAAAAAGTTGATCCTAATAATCAATTACTATCTCTTATTAAATTAACACATGAGGGATTTAATCCGACTTCGGAACATCAAAAAAAATATGTAACACCAAGACTTAGATGTCCCGATGGGCAACTTTGTTTATTTGATTGGGCTTACCCAAACCAATTTGAAGCGAGACTTTATGGTTTAATTAATTTTTATCAAGACCTATCCCATGAAATTAAAAATCATCTTTACAAACCTCTACCTAACCTCCCTATTGAAGAGAAAGAAAGAATTATGAGAATATATTCCTAAACCCCTTTAATCTTCATCTTCTTTTTATCTTTTCCTAATAAAACAACTGCTGAATAACTATGTTCATCAAGAAGTTTATATTTATCCTTTTCTGAATATGCATTTTTATTTAATTCTTTTATTAGCTTTTCTGAGAATTCTTTTATTTCATTATGTCTAGGCATATTTTCATAACCCATATTTTTTCTCTGCCTTGCATAACCAACAGACATAAATCCTTTAACTTCAATAAAATCAGGATCTGCTTTTTTTATTAAAGCTGAATAATCTTCTAAAAATTCATCTTTCATATTTGAATTAATGCCCTTAACTAAAGTCATTCTAACTACTTTTCTTGTTTTTAGTTTTGGAAATAAAGAAAGAGTTTCATTAAATATTTCCCAGGCATTTTTAATTGTAGAATTATGCCATTTATTGTATAATTTTTCATTCGGAGAATTCACAGAAAGATATAATTGAGTTGGCAAATTTCCTTCATGATTCAACTTACTTAATGCATCTGGCTGTAATCCATTTGTTACTAAAAAACTTGTGTTGCCTTGTTTTTTCAATTCATTAATTAATTCTCCTAGTTTTGGATATAGTGTTGGTTCTCCTGTTAAAGAAATTGCAAATTGATTGGGATTTTGAGCTTCTTTTAATTTTTTCTTATTAACTTTAGAATTTCCATTAAAACCAGATAATAATATTCTTTGTTGTTCAATACATTTTTCAATTATCTCTTTTGGGTTATCAACATTATCTAAATTCATTTCTTCTGTATAATCTAAATTTCTCCAACAATGCAAACATTTATTCTGACAATTAAATAGAGAGCAGGTAATTTGACAGCATCTATGACTTTTGATTCCGTAAAATTTTTCTTTATAACATTCTCCTTTATCTAATAATGAATTCTTAGCCCATCTACAGATTTTAACTGCACTATTATTTCCAACTAAGCCATATCCTTGTTTTTTTAATACTTCTTTAGCTTTTTCTTTATTTATCATAATATAATTTGAATAATAAGCTTTAAAAACCTCATTCTTATTAGATTTTTGTACTACATCATTCAAACTCATCTTCTTGGGTTATGATTGCATAGGTAGTAGCTAAATATAATATTAGTAGCTTATTAAGACAAACAAAGAAGCAACTGAAGATTAAGCTTAATCATCAGAAGCCAAAAAGTATGTTTTATTGAATTATTGATAAAAGATAAAAACAAAATGGAAGAAAAAGCTATATTGGAAGCTCTAAAGAAGCTAAGAGCTGAAAACAAAGAAAGAAAATTTAACCAAACAGTAGATTTATTGATAAATCTAAGAAAATTTGATGTAAGAAAATCTTCTTTTAGTTTATTTGCTTCTGTTCCTCATAAGATCAAAGAAAAGAAAATTGCAGCATTCCTAGAAAAACAATCAAAGTTATTAGATACAATCACTAAAGATGAATTTGGAAGATTTAAGGAAAAAAAGGATTTGAGAAAGTTAAGACAATATGATACTTTTATTGCAAATGCTAAACTTATGCCAGCTATTGCTACAAGCTTTGGTAGAGTTTTAGGTGCTGCAGGAAAAATGCCTTCACCTCAATTAGGAATATTACCTAATGAAGAAGATGCAACAATCAAAAAATTAATGGAAAAAGTTAATTCAACTGTAAGAGTTAGAGTAAAAGAGCCTAGTATTAAAATTCCTATTGGAAAAGAATCTATGAATGATAAAGATATCGCTGAAAATATTGAAGCTGTTTATTCTAAAATATTAGAGAATCTTCCGAGCCAGACCGAGAATGTTAAAAACGTTATGATTAAATTTACAATGACTAAACCAGTTAAAATAATGTAAAATGGGAGCTGAAAAATTCTTAATAACACATGAAAATAAAGCGAAGCTAGTTAAACAACTAACAGAGAAAATAAACAAGTCAAAAACGCTAATGATTGTTTCAATTAAAGGGCTGCCTTCAAAACAATTTCAAGATATTAAAAAAATTATAAGAGAACATGGGGAAGTAAGAGTTGCTAAAAAGAATATTTTAGTAAGAACATTAAAAGCATTTGGAAAAGAATCTATTTTAGAATTAGAGCCTTTTGTAACTGAAAATTGTGCATTTATATTTTCAGATTTAGATGGATTTGAATTAGCAGGAATTTTAAATAAAAATAAAACTCCTTTGTTTGCAAAAGCAGGACAAATTGCCGTATCAGATATCGAAATAAAATCAGGACCAACTGATTTAATGCCTGGGCCTGCAATTTCAGAATTAGGTGCTTTAGGGATTCAAATTTCAATTGAAAATGGAAAAATCTCTATTAAACAGTCTAGAGTTGTTGTAAAAACAGGGGAAGAAATAAAGGCAAATGCAGCTTCTATGTTGCAGAAACTTCATATCCAACCTTTTAAAATTGGGTTAGAGCCTCTTGTTGTTTATGATACAACAAATGAAAAAGTCTATACAGATATTAAGATAGATTCAGAAGGAATTGCTAATGAATTAAAACTAGCTGCTGCAAAAGCATTAGGATTTGCACAAAAAATCAATTATTATTGCAAGGAAACAATTGGTTATTTATTAGCAAAAGCACAAGCTCATGGAAAAGCTTTAGCTAAAAAGAATGTTCAATTAAATACACCGGAGGAAAAAGCATAATGGAATATGTTTATGCAGCTCTATTATTGCACAAGCTTGGAAAACTAGTAGATGAATCGGGAATAACTAGTATTGTAAAAGCTAGTGGTGCAGTAGTAGATGAGAGCAAGGTAAAAAGCCTTGTTGCTAGCTTAAATGGACTTGATATAGAAGCTGAATTAGCTAATGCTATTGTTGCAAGCGCAGCACCAGCAGCTGGAAAACCAGCAGAAGAATCAGCTCCTGTTGAAGAAGAAAAGCATGAAGCAGCAGCAGAAGGGCTTAGTGCGCTCTTCGGATAGATTTTTATTTTTAATATTTAAAATCCGAGAGCAAACCTAACAGGAGTTGGGATAGAATTATTTTAGATATTTCTCATTAATCTTATAGTCTAAAAATCTTATTTTATTATTTTTAGAAGTTACAACAAACTCAAAATATCCCCGCATAAATCTTGAATTAAAGGGTGTTTGATTTAAGTCTATGTAGTTTAATGCTCGATTAAGGATTTGTTTATCTATCTCCGAAGCTTTTCTATATTCAATTATTTTATCTCTAAGATACCCTGGTTTTGTTAAGTCAATGAACCAACTTGTTGTTGGATCTCCTCCATGCTCTAGAATCTCTATATTCTTTCCTAACTCAATTATTAACTCACTAATCTTAGAAATTATGATTCCCCCTTTATTTGTGGGCTCATGTTCTGTTAACAAAATATTATAAGATTTTCTTGCATTTATTTCATTTAAAAAATCTAAACATTCTTCAAAAGAATGCACCCCAACCTTATGCCTTCTTGGGGAATTTGGGGAATTTGGAATTGCACGAATAACAAAACTTGAATATTTTTCTAAAAATTTCATTAAGCCCTTATTCTTATCTGAGAATTTTATACTTGAACATAAAAAATCATCGAAAACTGGAAGTCCAAAATCTTTTAGTCTTTGGTAATCTTTAATTTTATTAGTATCAAAATCATTCAAATCATTTATGCCCTGTTTCCTAGCTGATAATATCCAATCAGACATAGATTTATTATTCATTAAAAAATTCTATCCTCTTGAAGTTTAGTTAACTCCTCTAAAACTTTTTCAAAAGTTTGTTTTTGTTCTGGGAAATTCATGTTTGGAATAATCTCCTGTTTATTAAACCAAGAGTATTGTAATAGCTCTTCTTTATTGGGTTTTATTTCTCCAAAATCTCCTTTGAACTCTACAAACCATATTGTCTGAAATTGTCCTTCACAACCTTTTTTTTCTTGTATTTTTAGAGGAAAGATGTACATGTGCTCTATACTACTTTTAGTTAAAATTTTAAAATTATCTGTTCCCAGTTCTTCTTTTAGTTCTCTTTCAACTGCCTGAAAATGCGTTTCCTTGGGATTAATCCCTCCCTGAGGAAAACACCAATCTTTTTCAGACCAGTTTTTTCCAGAAACCATAAGAAATTTATTTTCTTTAAAAACAACTGCAGAAACTGCCTGCCTTAATCGAATTAATTTAAACTCTTCTCTCATGAGGAAAAATAAAAAGAGGAATATATAAATTTAGAAGTCAAGAGATATTGACTACTTTAAATTTATCAGTATCTTCATTGTAAATGCTATTGATAAATTTGGTTTTTTTATTATTCAACATATTTTTTATAATAAATTTATTATCTGGAAACATCTTTTCTTTTATTCTATCTGAGTTTTTCCATTCTGCATTTCTAGGTTCACCAAGAGGTTTAGCTTTGACAAAAAAAACAACAAAATGAGAGTTAATATTTTGAGAGTCCTTTGATAAATAATTATTAATACAAATTAACTTCAAATCTTTTATATCTATCCCAGTTTTTTCTTTTACATGTCTTTTAGCTGCCTGAAAAATATCTTCTCCTAAACTTATCCTTCCTCCAATAAAAATTCCTTTTCCTTTTTCAGGTTCTTTTTCTTTCTTTCTTACCAAAATCTTATTATCTTTTATTACAATTGTAGCTATGCATGGTAAAGGAATTAAAGAATTTTCAATCTTCCGTATATAAGGCATGAGATATTTTGTAGTTTTAGTAAGAGAATAAAAAACTCCCTCTTTAGAAATAAGATGCATTTTTAGCAATATTTTAAGATTATAAGATAAGATGTTGGAGTTCAAACCCAACAATTTTTTTAATTCAACAAATTTTTTAGATCCTTGTTCCAGTTCTTTTAAAATTTCTTGCCTTTTTTTACCTTTTAAAACTAAGTCATTTTCCATTTTAATAATCTCAGAATTATCTGAGGTTTACACCTCAAGAAAAAATAATAACCTAATGTTTTAAATTTATCTGTTAATCTAAATAGTCTAATATTATCTATAATAAAATAATAATTCTTTTAAACACTTAATCTGTAAATTAAAGATGGCTAAATTACCTATAGAACGAATGAGTGAAAGAGAATTTGATGAAAGATTTAAACAAAAGCATCTTGATTCAAATTTTTTAGATAATGAAACTCTAGATAAAATAAGAGACTTATTTGGATTAAGTGGGGAAGAACATCCGAGTTTTAGAGTTTGTTGTGATGATTATCATGCTCATGGCTATAAATGCTTATTATTTTATAATCCTGCAGCAGGAGTTGTAGAAAGGTTAATTAATGAAATTAGAATATATCAAAATAATTTAGAAGAGTTAAGAAAACAGGTAAATTCTCATCTCTAGTTCTTTCCAAATCTATCATGAATAATTCTTCCAATATAATAAGCAGAGCCGAATATTAAAATTCCTGGAAGAAGAGCAACTCCTAAAGTGGGTGCTAAAATTCCTGCTCCTACTGTGCCTATTGTCCCTGCACCAACTGATTCCAAAACTCTTATTGCACCAGGAACAGATTGTTCAACTCCTTTTTGAAGTGCATCAATCTGCATTATCATTTTGCTGTCTTTTAGAATTTTAACTTTTTTATCCTCTTCTGAAATTAAAATTACAAGATTTTCTGGATTTTTTGCTGCACTCATTGCTGCACTGTGTCTTGTTCCATAATTTTTAATGGTTGCTCTTGATTTTATCATAACCCCATAAGCTTTCATAAATCCTTTTTTGTCTAAAATAACTGCACCATCTATTAAAGCAAGAGATTCTAATAATTTAGGATTTTCAATAACGTTAAATGGAGGAACAGATTGTTCAACTAAGGGTTTATATTCTACCTCTCCAATAACAATTAGAGCTCCTTCTCCTCTCTTAGCAATTCTCAATCCTACTTGCATAAGAAGTTCTTTTAATTCTTTAATTTTTGGTGACATAACTTTTCTTATAATAAAGCGTATTTAAAGCTTGTGGATAAAAGATCAATAGAAAACTGACGCCGTCGCCCGGAATCGAACCGGGAGGCCCCGAAAGGCACCGCTCTCAAGGCGGTTGGAGTACCATTGTCCCACGACGGCATAGCCATTTTGTGGGACAATGTATCATTGTGTTCAATCTCGTAAGAGTTGAACAGACAGAGAATCTTGATTCTCTGTATCCCACGACGGCTTTGTACTAATATAGATTAAATTAATATCAGGCTTTTAAATGTTTTTGCTTATTAATTTTGATTTAAGAAAACCAGTCTTTAACTTTTTGCCAAAGAGATTTTTTAAATGGATGTTCTGCTGTGAAAATAGGATTATTATTTTCATCTACTAATTTGTAAGTTATCTTTGGTTTTTCTTCTGATTTTGTTATTTGTTCTGTTTGTGAAGATTTAGCAATTTCAATTGCTTTTTCAACAGAGATTCTAGAGTATCCTTGGTTCATCAAAGAATATTTAAGAGATTCTAGAGTATATCCTTTTGCTAAATTCTTTTTAACATATTCTGCTAGTTTTTGGTTTGTATTTGTAGATTCATACATTAAAATAATAGGAAACTTAGATTTAAAAGTTTAGTTGAGATAATTTGACATAATCAAATGCAGGGATAACTTTTTATATTGAAAACTATTTTATTAATAAAAGATGGTGACTGAATTTTTAAGTCAGTTTATGGGAAATATCCCGGAAAATCTAGCTATTTTATTTGAAATAGGAATAATGCTGATTATTGCTGCTGTTTTTGCCTTTTTAGTTAGGTTATTCAAACAACCTTTAATCCCTGCCTACATTATTGCAGGAATTTTAATTGGGCCTTTGTTTTTAGGGTTAGTTGAAAATCAAGAGTTAATTATGTCTTTGTCTGAAATTGGAGTTGCTTTCTTGATTTTTACAGCAGGATTAGAAATTAGTATAAAGAGATTAAAAGAAGTTGGAGGAACAGCAGTTTTAGGAGGAATATTACAAGTAGTTTTATTATTTACAGCAGGTTTTTTTGTCTCAGTTTGGTTGGGTTTTGCAGGAAGAATACCTCTGTATATTGGATTAGTTGTTGCTTTTAGCAGTACCATGATCGTATTTAAATTACTTGCTGATAAAAGGGAATTGAATAGCTTGCATGGAAGGATAATTATTGGAATTCTATTAGTACAAGATATTGCTGCAATTATTGCTCTATCTTTGCTAACAAGTGATTTTACTTTAGTGAGTATTTTAATTGCATTGGGGAAAGCAATAATTTTTATTGTTATTGCTGCGATATTGTCCAAAGCAGTAAACCCTATTTTTAGAAGGGCTGCAAAAAGCCAAGAATTATTATTACTAGTTTCTATTTCATTTTTATTTTTATTTTCAATTGGGGCGTTATTAGCGGATTTATCTTTGATTATTGGTGCCTTTTTTGCAGGAGTTGCGTTAGCTAATTCTAATTTTAAAACAGAAATTGAAGGGGAAATTTCTCCTATAAGAAACTTTTTTGCAATAATATTTTTTGTTGCTCTTGGGATGCAGTTGCAATTAATTTCAAGAGAATATCTTAATTTATTACTTATTTTAATTGGATTGATAATAATTTTTAAGCCACTAATTATAATGTTTTTAATTAGGTTAATCGGGTACAAGAAAAGAACTGCTTTCTTTACTGGTAATGCATTAGCTCAGACAAGTGAGTTCTCATTAATAATTGCTATGCTGGGATTTAGTTTGGGGCATTTAAGTCAAGCATTGTTAAGTGTTTTAATTTTAATAACCATAGTCACGATGTCTCTTACAACCTATTTTATTGTATATGAAAGAAAATTGTATAACTGGTTTTCTTGGCCATTAAATCTTTTAAACGGGAGAGGTAACAAAAAAGAAGAATTAGAATTCTTTAAAAAAGATGGTAAGAGAGTGATTCTTTTAGGGTGTCATAGAATGGGGAGTTTATTTTTAAAAGAATTTTTAAGAAAAAAAGAAGAAGTAATTGTAGTGGATTATAATCCTGAAATAATAAGGGCTTTAATTAACAAAAAAATTCCATGCATTTATGGAGATTTTGTAAACAAAGAAGTTCACGATAAAATAAATATCAGTAATGCTGAAATGATTATAAGTACTATTCCGGATATGGAAGATAATTTATTATTAATTAAAAAAGTAAGGGTTCATAACAAGAGAGTTCCTATTTTCGTTTCAGCAAGAAGAATAAGTGAAGCATTAAAATTATATGAGGCTGGAGCAGATTATGTTATTATCCCTGAAGTAATTAGCGGTCAAAAAGCATTTGATATTATAAAAAGGACAAAAATACAAAAATCTTCACTAAAAGAAATGAAAAAAGAACATATTCAATTCTTAAATTCAATACATAGAATCTTGTATTAAAATATAAATATCTTTTTAAATATAACCTCCCAAAAATTTTTATGAAATGGTATATTGCTTCAAGACAAAAATCCAAAAAAGAAGTGAAGAAAATTATAAATTTTTTAAGAGCAAAAAAACAAGAAATAACTTTTGATTGGACAAAAATTCCTAATCTTAACCCATATGCAAATAATGAGCCATTATCCTCAAAAATATCAAAGCAGATCTCAGGTCAAATAAAAGAATCAGATATTTTTGTGTTATTAAGTGATGCTTCTGGAACAGATATGTATATTGAATTGGGTATGGCAATGAATAATCATGAAGTTTCTAATAAACCAAGGATATATGTTGTAGGAGATAAGAATAATCGAAGTTTAATGCATTTTCATCCATCAATAGTAAGAGCTAAAAATATTTATAAAGTTTATCGATTAGAAAGAATTATCTAAAACTCTATTAATCTCTTTTTGATTTTATTATAATATTTTCTTGCATTCTCTAATTTTTCCCTTGATTCTGCATATACTGTCATTATTTTATCTCCTTTTTTAATTTCCTGTTTTTGTTTTTTATGTAGATAAATTCCTGCGGATTTATCTTCTGGACATCCTGAAAATCTCGCTAATGAATTTAATAATTTATTGTCTATATGAGAAATTTTTTTACTTGTTTTTGCATAAATATTAAAAGAGAATTTTCCAGGGCTTAAAGATTTTATTTTTCCATGCTGAGCTTTAATAATTTGTTCAAATTTTTTAAATGCCTTTCCTGAATTTAATATCGAATAAGCTATTTCCTTTCCTTTTCCTTTTTTTGCTTTCCCTGCTAACTCGAGTAATTCTCCTGCAAGCATAATTGATTTTTCCTCTAAATCTGCAGGAGGAGATTCTCTTTGAAGTACTTTAAGAACATCGATCATTTCAAGAGCAGGACCAACTCCATTTCCAATGGGATTTGTTCCATCTGTTAAAACAACTTTCATTTTAATTCCAAAAGAGTTTCCTATTTTAATGAACTTATCTTTTAATTTTTCTGCTTGTGTTTTAGAAACCTTAGCTGACTTTCCGCAAGGAATATCTATCAAAATATATTTGCTGTCTACGGATAGTTTTTTAGACATAATGCTTGCAAGCATTTGAGATTCAGAATCTATATGAACGGTTCTTTCTACCTCAATTATCTTAGAATCCACTGGAACTAATCCTAAAGCTCCTCCCCAAACCATGCATGCTTTTGTTTTTTTTATTATTTTTTTTAATTCATCTGTCTCGAACATAACTTGAGCCAAAGTTTCTATTGTATCTGCTGTTCCTGCTGCACTGGTAATTGCTCTTGAAGAAGTTTTTGGGACAACTAATCCCGCAGAAGCGCATATTGCAACAATAATCGGAGTTGTTCTATTCCCTGCAATTCCTCCAATGCAATGTTTATCAACCACTTTTCCTCTTAATCTTAAAACGTTGCTGTTTTTTAACATTGACTGAATAAAATTTCTTGTTTCATTAAAATTCAAACCTTTTTCATATATCCCCGAAATAAGAAATGCTATTTCAACTTCAGTTAGTGCATTTTTAGAGATATCTGTAACTATATCATCAATTTCTTCTTTGGATAAAATTTTGCCTTTTAATTTCTCTTTAATTAATTCAACGGAATGAGGAGTTGATGCGATGTCTACCTCTATTAAAGAATTTTCTTTTAGTTTAAGCCTTTGAATTATTTCATCAGAAACTGCAATTTCATTTGGATTTAAAATTTGTGTTGAAGTGTCTATTATAGAAATTAAAGGTTTGTGGGGCTTTTTCTTAATTAAAACTCTTTCACTTACATTCACATTAAGCTTTTCAGCTGTTTCTCTATGCAAAATGCACACAGGTCTTCCTGCTAAGAACTTTAAAATTTTTACTTTTAATTTCATTGTCACTCTTTTTTCTCAAGTAAAACACTTTCACCTTTGTTTTTTCTGTAAATCTCAAGAACTAAAAGTACATAAGCCAAGATTAATGGGCCTATAATAAGTCCTAGAACTCCAAATACAAAAAGTCCTCCAATCATTCCTATCATTACTATTGCTGAACTTATTTTTGTTCTCCTAGATATAATTAATGGCCTCAATATATTATCAATTGTAGAAACTACTACCAACCCATAAATAAATAATCCTAAAGCCGCTCCAGTATCTCCTGCCGAAAACAAATAAATATCTATTGGAACCCAAACTAGCCAAGCTCCAATAAATGGAATTATGGATACCAAGATAGTTAATAAGGTCAATATAATTACATTATTTACTCCGAAAATATAATAACCTACTCCTGCTAGAATTCCTTGTAAGATCCCGATTACAATTTGCCCAACCAGTACTGAATAAGTTATTTCTTTGAAATGTTTGAAAAATTGTTCTCCTGTTTCTTTAGTAAATGGAGATAAAGTTTTAAGATATTGTATTACTCCTTCCCCATCTCTTAATCCAAAAAAGAAAACAAATAAAATAACAAATAATTTTAATAAATTAGTTGGAAGAGCTAAGACAAAATTAGTTAGTGCTTGAATACTTGCAGTTAATGTATTTGCAACAAAACCATTTAAAGAAGAGGCTAAGTGAGTTCCAAGATCTGTGGATAAGAAAGAAGGAGTCATTTTAGCAATTATATCTCCTAAATTAATTTTTTGAAGAATAAAATAAATTTCAACAACCTGCTTCATAAGAGAATTAAATGCAAAGATTAAGGGAATTAAGAGAATAGCTAAAGTAACCACACAAATTAATAATGCAGAGAGATTTGGATTTTTTATTCTTTTATTAGTAAATTGATATATTGGAAAAAAGATATAGGCTAGCAAAATTCCAAAAACAATTTGATAGATAATAGGCTTAATTGTAATTGCAGCCAGTATAAACAAACCTGTTGCAAGCACTGCTGAAACAATTGTTCTAAAATTTTTTTCTGTTAGCATATTATAATATAATGAAATTTCTTTATAAATGTTCCGAGGGTTCAGTAATAAAAATCAAGTAAAACTTTATAAATACAAAATTTCTTTTTAGTTCCAGAAAATGGAATGTTTTATTAAAAAAGTATGGCTAGGAAATGGGGATGGAGCTCATTCTCAATTTGTTAGATTTAGTAAAGGCGTATTTGCAGGAAGAGCTGCATTAAAACTAACAAAAACAACTAAAATCAAGCTTGGAGGAAGTTTTGAATGGGCAAATGATTTTGCTGAAATAGTTGCTGAATTAGACAAAAATGCTGAATTTTCAGGGATTATTATGAGCAGAGAGCAGTTAGATTTAGAAAATGAAAAGGGGAAGACAGGAGTATATAATTATGAGGTTGAGAATATTGATTCTAGTAAAATAAATGATATCAAAAATAAAGCTTATGCCTTGCTTTTAGATTCAGAAGGAAATGGACTTTCTTTAAAAATAAAGAAAAAACTTCCTAAACCAGGAAAATCCGCAGAAGCTAAAATTGATGATAAATTTTGTGTGTTGGAAGCAGACTTGAGATACTGGGATAAGATAAAACATGCTTTTATGCTTCCTGAATGCAAGAAATGCATTATTACCCATACTTTTGAAATAAAAGAGATTGTTATCCCTCCTGGAGAAAAGGACTTTGAAAAAGCAAGATTAATGTCCAAAAGAAAGGGGAAAATCCTAAGAAAATTAGAAGTAGATAAAATTTCTAAAACAGAAGAGCATGATTTTGAAGCATGAGAAAGATTTTTGAAAAAATTTGGGAATTAGCATTACCTTATCAAGATTTAAGAGATGATTCTGGACATGCTAAAATTGTTTCTAAATATGCTGCTATAATTAACAAAAATGAAAAAGGAGAAATAGAAGTTGTTATGCCTGCTGCAATTTTACATGATATTGGATGGAGTCAATTAACTAGAGAAGAAAGACTTGGAATTAACAGAAATACATTTGAAATTAGAAAAAAACATGAAAATGAAGGAGTTAGATTAGCAAAAGGAATTTTAAAAGAAGTAGATTACAACAATAGTTTAGTTCCTGAGATTTTAGAGATAATTTCTGGACATGATACAAGAATTGGATTTTTTAGTAAAAATGATGGAATTGTAAGAGATGCAGATAAATTATGGAGATATACTAGAAGAGGCATGGAAGTTGGAGTAAAAGCATATAAAATACCTATTAAAGATCAAATAGAATCATGGGGAAATTGGCTAGACAAACCAGGATTTTTTTATTCTGAATCTGCTAGAGAAATAGCTAGAATTGAATTAGAAAAGAGAATAAAAGATAATCAGAATTAAGCATAAGCTTTATAAATGCCTTACTTCTGAATAAATTATTAAAATTATGCTTTGTTTATTAATAAAAACATAAATAAAAGATATTTTTGATAGCAGAAAGTCTTTACTTTCAGGCTCAGAAATAGAAACTATTTCTAGAGTCATAAAAACCAAATGACAGATAATAATGGACCAAGAGGCGGAAGCTTACAATTTTACCCGAGAGTAAGAGCAAAAAAAATCTTGCCTAGAGTTAACTGGGGTGCTTTAACTAAAGAAAGGGGTTTGCTTGCATTTATTGGATATAAAGCAGGAATGAAATCTGCTTTTGTAAAAGATAATACTCCTAATTCTATGACAAAGGGGCAAAGAATAATTATTCCAGTCACTGTAATTGAATGTCCTACAATGAAAATATTTTCTATTAGATTTTTTAAAGATAAAAAATTAATTGGAGAGGTTTTAAATGAAGAAGCTGATAAAGAATTAAAAAGAAAATTAAAATTACCTAAACAAATAAAAAAGAAAATCGAGGATTTTACTGAAGCTGATGATTTAAGAATTATTGTATATTCCCAAGTTAAAAAAACAGGCATTAAAAAAACACCAGATATTTCTGAAATTGGATTAACAGGAAGTTATGATGAAAAATTAGAATTTGTTAAAGCTAATTTAAAAAAAGAAATTTCAATTAAGGATGTTTTTGCATCTGAATTAGTTGATGTTCATGGAGTTACAAAAGGAAAGGGAACTCAAGGTCCTATGAAAAGATATGGATTAACATTAAGAAGTCATAAATCTGAAAAAGGAAGAAGAGGTCCTGGAAGCGGTGGTCCTTGGCATCCTTCGAGGGTTTCTTTTAGAGAACCAAAAGCAGGACAAATGGGATATTTTACAAGAATTGTTTATAACAGCAAGATTGTTTCTATGGGTAATATAAATGAAAAAGACATAAATCCTTCAAGTGGATTTAAACACTTTGGAAAAATAAAAACCGATTATGTGTTAATAATGGGCAGTGTTCAGGGGCCAGTTAAAAGACAATTATTAATTTCTGCTCCTTCAAGAGGACATAAAACACAATCAAAGAAAAATTATGAGTTAATAGAACTTAGATAAAATGAAAGCACAAATACTTGACATTAATGGTAAAAAAACTAAAGAAATAACAACAAATCTATTTGAAGAACCTATAAGAGAAGATATAATATATAAAATAGTTGAAGCTGAGAAGATAAGAGAACCTTATTCTAATTATTATTTAGCAGGTATGCAAAGATCTGCTTCGGGAAATGTAAAACACTTAAGACACTCATGGAAAACAGATAGAGGAAAAGGAGTTAGTAGAATCCCTAAAAAAACAATGTGGAGAAGAGGAACTCAATTTTCATGGATTGGTGCAATTATTCCAAGTACCCGGGGCGGAAGACGGGCTCATCCTCCAAAAGGAATGGATAAGATAAAAAAAATAAATAAAAAAGAACTAAAGAAAGCATTATTATCTGCATTGAGTTATATAAATTCAACTGAAGAATTAAAAAAGAAATATGATTCTTTAAAGGATAAAAAAATTGACAATAAACTACCAATAATTGTTGAAAATAAAATTCTTACATTAAGATCCAAAGAATTTTCTGGGAGCTTAAAACAAATTTTAGGAGAACTAGATTCTGTTGCGATTCAGAAAAAGACAATAAACAAAGGAAGAGGAAAATTAAGAGGAAGAAAAAACAAAAAAACCGCAGGATTATTATTTGTTATCGGAAAAGAACAAGAAAAAAAATCAAATGGAATTGAATTTTTGAAAGTAAATGAGTTAGCTATATCAGATTTAGCTTCAAATGGAGCAAGATTAACGATATTCAGCGAACAGGCAATCAAAGAACTTGAAAAAATCGGGGGATTTGCAAAATGAAATTAATAACAAGTGAAAAAGCAGTAAGATTAATTGAACTGAATAATACTCTATTAATTGAAACTGCAAGAAGAGACAATAAAGAAGAAATTAAAAAACAATTTGAAGAAATGTTTAATGTTAAAATAGATTCTATTAACACACTTATAAAAGATAATAAAAAATATGCTTATATTAGATTAAATAAAAATAATCCTGCAATTGATGTTGCAACTAAATTAGGAATGATATAAAATGGGTAAAAGAATAACACAACAAGCAAGAGGAAAGGGGGGGCCTGCATTTACAGTTAGAAAACAAGCTTACATATATAAAATAAAATATCCTAAGTTAAGCACAGAAGGAAATGCAAAAATTGTAAAATTATTTAATTCCTCCGCACATTCTGCTCCTTTAATTAAGGGGTTAATTAATAAAGAAACGTTTATTATTCCTGCAGTAGAGGGAGTTTATGAAGGACAAGAAATAGAACTTAATAAAAATTTTGAGATTGGAAAGATTAATATTGGGAATATTACAAAATTAAAAAATATACCCCTCGGAACAAGAATTTGCAGTATAGAAAAAGTTCCTGGAAAAGGCCCTGTATTCATGAGGTGTGCTGGGAGCTTTGCTGTTGTTTCCGCTCAAACTAATAATGGGATAGAAATAAATATTCATAATAGAAGACGAATAGTTTTAAATGAAAATTGCAGAGCAACTATTGGTTCAATTGCAGCTGAAGGAAGACTTACAAAACCATTGGTTAAGGCTGGAAAAGTTCATCATATGATGAAGTCAATTGGTAGAAAGTGGCATAGAACCTCTCCAATAAAAGTTAATGCAGTTGATCATCCATTTGGTAGTGGAAGAGGAAAAAGAATTAAAAGCAAGATTGCACAAAGAAATGCATCTCCAGGACAAAAAGTTGGACACTTAAGACCTAGAAGAACAGGAAGGAAACGATAATGGAAGAACAAACACAAACATTTGAGAAAAAGGAAATCAAATATAGAGGAAAATCTCTTGCTGAATTAAAAGAAATGGATTTAAGAGAATTTGCAAAATTATTAAAATCAAATGAAAGAAGAACGATCTTAAGACAATCAGATTCTATTCAAAGATTTATATTAAGATGCATGAAAAAAACTGAGAAGAAAAAACCAATAAGAACTCATTTAAGAGATTTAGTTATTGTTCCTAAATTAGTTGGATTAAAAATTAATGTTTACAATGGTAAGGAATTTACTCCTATGGAAACTACAATAGAAATGTTAGGACATAGACTCGGAGAATTTTCAGTTACAAGAAATAAAGTTAAACACGGTGCAGCAGGTATTGGAGCTACTCGTTCAAGTGCATCTAAATCAGTGAAGTAAAAATGGAAGCTAAAGAACAAACACAGATTGAAAAAGAAAATGTAGTTGAAACTATAAAAGAAGAGCAGAAAACTGAAAAGAAAAAGCAAAAGACAATTTCAAATAAACCTAAAAAAACAGAAGCAAAAGTTAGTGGAAGAGACTTGCCAATCTCAACTAAACATGCTATTGCGATTTGCGACTACATAAGGGGGAAAGATATTGAAACTGCAATTAAAATGCTTGAACCTGTTTTGACATTAAAAAAAGCAATTCCTATGAAAGGGGAAATAGGGCATAGAAAAGGAAAAATGATGACTGGAAGATATCCAATTAATGCAGTTGAGGAAATTATCAAATTATTAAAAAGCTTAAATTCAAATGCAATTGCAAATGAATTAGAAATTGAAAAATATGTTTTGTATTGCAAACCGAATGTTGCTTCAAGACCTTATAAAAAATTTGGAAGAGGTAGATTTAAAAGAAGTCATGTAGAATTAAAATTGATATTACCCGTAAAGAAGAACAAGGAGAAAAACAAAAAAAACTAAAATGGAAACAACAAAAATTAATTTAGAAGTGGGAAAAGAATATAAAATTAAATTGTATCCAACTGATGAAACAGCTAATGCAGCATATATTGGAAATGGAGAAGCTAAGAATTATTGTTCATATCATGTTTTCAAGTATAGTAATGGATATATTTTTGTGAATAATCAATGGATTAAACAAGAAGAAGATGTAATAACTCATCAACCTATTTCTTCATTTAGCATCTTAAGAGTTCCAAAAGATGTAATGAAAAAACAACCTAAAGATACTGGATTAAAGAAATTATTAAAAGAATTAGGAGAAAATTTATAAAAATGGATGAGAAAAAATTTATCAAGCTAAAGAAAGAAGAATATGGCATTAAAGAATACATTAAGAAAAATCTAGGCAAAGGTAAAATTAGCAAATTAGATATTGAATATACTCCTGTTGGAGAAAAAATTATTATTGAAACAAGCAAACCCGGCTTAGTTATTGGTAGAAGGGGGGAAAAAATAGAAGAGTTAACTGGAGTTTTGAAAACAAGATTCAAACTTGAAAATCCCCATATTGAAATAAAAGAAATAAAAAATCCCTTATTTGATGCTCAAAGTGTCGCAGATGAAATTGCATTAGCACTAGAAAGAATGGGTAATTTGAAATTCAAAGTTATTGCTTATAGAAAATTACAGGAAATAATTAATGCGGGGGCATTGGGGTGTGAACTTAGAATTGGTGGAAAATTACCTAGTGAAAGAGCAAAGTCATGGAGATTTGCAGAAGGATATTTAAAGAAAGCAGGCGAATCAAGAAAGGAAGTGGATAGAGCTCAAACTACTGCATTAACTAAAACTGGAATTATCGGAATCAAGGTAGCTATTATGGCCCCAACAGCAAAGATTTATGATAGAATTACAATAACTCCTGAATTTTTAGCTCAAATAAAATCAGGTCCTCAGGAAATAAGTTCTGAAGAAAAACCAACTAAAAAAACAAAAAAACCAAAGAAAACTAAGGAGCAAAAAGAATAAAATGGCAATTATAAAATTTAAAGAAATTGAAAAAATGAATGAAAAAGAAAAACAAGAAAAAATAAAAGAATTAAAAATAGAATTAATAAAAAATAGAATTTCATCTGGAAAGGGTGGAAAAATGAATATGAAAGAAATTAAAAGAACAATAGCAAGATTACTTACATTCAACAGATTAAATAAACAATCTGCTGAAAAATAAAATAATGGATATATGCCCAAAGTGTGGATTGCCTTTGCAAGCTTGTGTTTGCGAAGATATAGCGAAAACAGAACAGAGAATACAAGTCCGAACTGAAAAGAAAAAGTTCGGAAAAATGGTAACACTGATATCCGGTTTTCAAGGGATAGACTTGAAAACTGTAGCAAAAGGTCTAAAACATGAGTTAGCCTGCGGGGGAACAATAAGAGACAACGCAGTTGAACTTCAAGGGGACCATTCCAAGAATGCAAAAAAAGCATTAATAAAACTTGGATTTTCAGAAGACATGATCGAATAAGGCAATTTAAACAAGAAGAGGAAGAAGTCGAGCTAGACTTAAATGGCAAAATTAGAAATGGAAGAGAAAACAAAAAAACCAAAGAAAACAGAACAAAAAAGTTCTGAGAAAACAAATGTAGCTTGTGCTGACAAACTTTGTCCTGTTCATGGAGAAATCAGTTTAAGGGGAAGAAATTTTAAAGGTACTGTTATAAGAAAGTTCCCAAAAAGAATTACAATTGAATTTGAAAGAACTCTTTATATTAAGAAATATGAACGATACTCTAAAACTAAAACAAAACTACATGCAAGATTACCTGATTGTATGGCAAATGAAATTAATATTGGAGACTATGTTGAAATCAAGGAATGCAGACCAATTAGCAAGATAATTCATTTTATGGTTGTAAGAAAAATTATGGGGGACAAACAATAATGAAAATAATAACAATAGAATTATTAGTTAAAGGAAAAAGAAAATTAGGGGTAAGTGGAATTTTCGATGAAGAATCACTAAGATTAAGAGAGAATATAGTTTGGGATGCGTATGTTCCTAATATCCCTAAAGTTGAGAATAAAGCAGGAAGAGTTTCTTTTTCTGAACAATATGAGAATATAATAAAAATTGCTGAATCAAAATATCCAAATAAATCTTATAAAATTGAAACATTAGTGGAGGAAATGAAAAATGAAAGGGCTATCTGCAAAAGTAACTAGAGGACTAAACATTGGAAGCAATGTTGAAGCAAGTGACAATAGTGGAGCAAGAATTGTGAGAATTGTTGGGGTTAAAACAGGAAAAACAAAAAGAGGAAGACAACAGTATGCTAAACTTGGAGATTTTGTAAAAGTCTCTGTTAGAAAGGGGCTTCCAACAATGAAAGGAGAAGTTTTTGATGCTGTTGTAATAAGACAGAAAAAACCTTTTAGAAGAAAGACAGGAGAAAGGGTTGCATTTACAGATAATGCAGTTGCATTACTAAAAGATGAAAAAGGAAATCCAAAAGGAACTCAAATTAAAGGACCAATTGCAAGGGAGGTTGCAGATAGATGGCCATTTTTAGCTAAAGTTGCTAAATTTGTTGTATAAAATGGAAACTCAAGAAACAAAACAACGAAGAGAAAAATTAAGAAAGCATTTAAGTGGATTAGTAATAGCTGCAGAATCAATTAATTCAATTATGAAAGAAATTCCCCATAGAAATAGTAGTGCTACACGATGTCTTAATCCTGGTTCTGAGGAATATATTCAACATATAAATCCTAGTTCTTTTGTAGGATTTTACAAAGATGAAAATGGGCATTCATATGAAATAACTATTTCTAGGAGAAAAAAATGAAAAAAGAATTTTCAAATAAATGGGTAGGAAGCAGACAGCCAAGAAAGCAAAGAAAATACCTAGCTAATGCTCCATTGCATGTTAAACATAGATTATTATCTGCAAATCTAAGCAAAGAATTAAGAAAAAAATATTCAAGAAGAAGTTTTCCTTTAAAAAAAGGAGATAAAGTGAAAATTATTATTGGGGAATTTAAAGGAAAAGTAGGAAAAATAAGTTTAGTAAACTCGATGAAATTAAAAGTTGCAATAGACGGAATCCAAAGAACAAAGAAAGATGGAACAAAAATAAATGTATTAGTTGATCCTTCAAATTTACAAATTCAAGAATTAAATTTAGAAGATAAAAGAAGAATAAAATCTATAGGTAAAAAAATAACAATTTCATCTTCTAAAAAAGATGAAAAACTAAAAGCAGAATTTAAAAAATTACCAAAAACACAGGAGAAAGAAGAAAATGCATCTGAAAAGAAATAAAATAGGGAAATTTTGGACAATTCCAAGAAAAGGAACTAAATACTTAGCAGTAAGTACTCATAATAAACACAGTGCGGTTCCATTAGTTGTAGTTGCAAGAGATATTTTAAAAATAGTTAAAAATAAAAAAGAATTAAAAAGATTGTTAAATGAAAAACAAATTTTAATTAATTATAAACAGATAAAAGAGACTAATTTTCCGATAGGATTATTTGATGTATTCAGTTTACCTCTAGCTAAAAAGAATTATCAGGCAATTTTATCTGAAAACAAAAAGATAATATTTAAAGAAGTTACTGATAAAGAATCCGAAAAAAGAATTTTTAAAGTAATGAGCAAAAAAGTTCTTTCTAATCAGAAGATTCAGATGAATTTAAGTAATGGAAAAAATATCTTAAGCAAAGAAAAAGTAAACACTGGAGATTCTGTTTTATTAAATCTGAAAAACAATAAAATAGAAAAAATAATTCCTATGGAAAAAGGAAAAAATGCTTTTGTTATCCAAGGAAAACATGCTGGAAGTGCTGGAAAAATAGAAGAAATTTCCCAGATAGGAGATAAAAAGATAGCTAAACTTTCATTTAAAAACTCAAAAATAAATGTTTGGATTAAAAATCTAATTGTTATAGAATAATGGCAAAAAATAAAATGCAAGAAATTGAAATAGAAAAAATGGTATTGAATTGTGGAGGATTAGGAGAAAAATTAGATAGATCTGTTAAATTGCTTGAAATGATAACTAAAAGAAAAGTAATAAAAACAACTTCTACAAAAAGAATTCCTACTTTTGGAATCAGCCCGGGAAAAGAATCCGGATGCAAAGTTACGATAAGAGATCAAAAAGAAGTAATTAATTTATTAAAAAGATTTTTTGCTGCAGTTAACAATCAAATTTCAAATAAAAAGGTAGTTGAAAATCAATTTTCCTTTGGGATTCATGAATATATTGAAATTCCAGGGTTAGAATATGAAAGAGATATTGGAATAATTGGATTTGATATAACTGTTGTATTCAAGAGGAAGGGTAAGAGAGTAGAATTAAAGAAAATAAAACAGGGGAAATATCCTTTAAGACAAAGGGTTACTAAAGAAGAGATTATTGAATTTTTAAATAAACATTTGGGAGTTAAAATAATATGACTGCAAGTAATTGGAAAAAGCTATTGAAGCAGTTTAGAAAAAAACCAGCAGTTAAAGACAAATTCATCAAGCATAATAAACCTAAAGATAGAAAATATGGAATTGCAGCAAAAAAATGTGAGAAATGTGGGAGATATGGTGCAATGATAAATAGATATGGGATTAATTTATGCAGACACTGTTTCAGAGAAATTGCGGAGGAAATTGGATTTAAAAAATATTCATAAAAAATAAAATGAGTCAAGATATTGTTTCAGATGCGTTGAATCAGATAATGAATGCTAAAAAAGCTAAAAAATCAGAAGTGATTTTGAAAAAACATTCATTATTATTGAAAAATATATTAGATATAGCTAAGCAATCCGGATATTTAGATTATAGAATAAATGGGAGGGAATTAACTGTCGAAATTAAAGATTTAAATGAGATAAGAGCAATTAAACCTAGATTTACTGTTCATGTTAAAAGTATAAATGGATATGTAAGAAGATTCTTACCAGCAAAGAACTTTGGATTAGTAATTCTTTCAACTAATAAGGGAATAATGGTGCATACAGAAGCTGAAGAAAAAAATATAGGAGGATGCTTAATTGCTTATATGTTCTAATGGCAAATAAAGTAAAATTAGATTCTGTGAAGAAAAAACGAAGAGATTTAGTAGAAGAAATTGAATTCCCATGTGAAATTTCTGCTAGTGCAGAAAATCATGTAATTATTATGAAAAAAGATGACGATGAAATTCAGAGGAATATAAGCAAGATTATTGGTGCAAAGGTTGAAGGAAATAAAATAATTTTAGAAGCAACAAAAGCAAATAAAAACAAAAGAAAAATGTTAGGTACTGCAAAAGCCCATATAAAAAATATGATAAGAGGTTTAAAGGAAGGGTTCAAGTACAGATTAGAAATTGCTAATGTTCACTTCCCTATGACTGTTTCAGTAGATAAAGCAACTAATGAATTAATTGTTAAAAATTTCTTGGGCGAAAAAACAGACAGAAGAATAAAATTAAATGCGAAAGTTAATGTTAAGATAAACAAAGAAATAATTGAAGTTGAATCAAAAGATATTGAATTAGCAGGGCAGGTCGCAACAAGTATTGAAAAAGGAACTAGGGTTAAAAACAGAGATAGAAGAATATTCCAAGATGGAATTTATATTATTGAAAAGCCAGGGAGGATTTATAAATGAAGAAGCCAAAATTTTTAAGAAGCGATTCAAAAAAATACTCAAGACTAGGAGTAAGAAGAAAAAACAAACAAGTATATAGAAAGTCAAAGGGTGGAGAAAATAAAATCAGATTAAATATGAAGGGGCATTTAAGAAATGTCAAAGTGGGTTTTAGAACTCCAAGAAAAACAAGAGGCTTAATTAATGGAAAACAACCAGTTTTAATCCATAATTTAAAAGAATTAAAATTACTAACAGAAAATCAAATAGGAATTGTAGCTAAAATTGGAGACAAAAAAAGAACTGAAATTGCAGAATATGCAGAAAAAAATAAAATACAATTAGTTAATTTAAATCCAAAAAAATTCCTTAAGAATATAAGATTTATATTAAACAGAAGAAAACAAGAAAAACAAGAAAGAGATACAAAGAAAATTAAAAGCAAAAAAGAATCTGAAAAGAAAGCTAAAGAAAAAGAAGAAAAAGATAAACAAGAAGAGAATAAAGAAGAAAAAACACAAAATAAGGATAATGAAAAAATAGAAGAAAAGAAAAAGGAAAAAGTAATAGATAATCAAAAAGCAATATTATCAAATAATTATGGGAGGGGCAAATGAAACTAGATAAAAAGAAAGAACTTGCATCAAGAGTATTAAAAGCTGGAAAGCATAGAATCCAATTTAATATAAATCATCTTGCAGAAATTAAAGAAGCAATAACCAAGCAGGATATAAGGGATTTGCATAGTGAAGGAATTATTGTCGTGAAACCTATTAAGGGAAGAAAAAAAATTGTTAAGAGAAAAACAAGAAGAGGCCCTGGAAAAATAAGAAAAACAATAAAAAAAAGAAAGCAAAATTATGTTAAACTAACAAGAAAACTAAGGGCATATGTTTTAGCACTAAAAAATACTGGAAAAATAACCCGAGAACAATATATAGATGCAAGAAAGAAAATTAAAATGAAAGCATTTAGAAGTAAAGCTCATCTTAAGGAGGTTATGGAGATAAAATGAAAAAATTAAAACTAGATAAAAAACGAAGACTACAAAATAAGACAAATTATAAGAAAAGACTAATCTTACTTAAAGGAGAACATCCTCGTTTAGTTGCAAGAAAAACTAATAGATATATAATTTTGCAAATTGTAACTAGTGATGATGCTCATGATATTATTGAATCTGCTGTAACAACAAAAGATTTGCTAAAACATGGATGGCCTGAAGACAAAAAAGGAAGTTTAAAATCAATTCCAGCAGCATATCTTGGAGGATACTTATTAGGAAAAAAATCTAAAATTAAAGAAAGAATTATTCTTGATTCTGGATTAATACCAAATACTAAAGGCTCAAAAATATATGCAGCTGTAAAAGGAATTTCAGATGCAGGAATAGATATTAGTTACGGCGATGTTATTCCTGATGAAAAAAGAATCCAGGGAGAAAATACTAAATTTAAAGACTTTGAAAAAGTAAAGTCAAAAATAGGAAAATAATATGGAATACAATCAAATGACTCCTGAAAATAGAATTCAAAGACAAAAAGTAAGAGAAGAAAGAATAGCTGAGCAACAAGTTCAAAAACTTGAAAGTTGGCAACCTAAAACAAAGCTAGGTATGCAAGTTAAAACAAAAAAAATAACAAATATCGACGAAGTTTTGAAACATAGAGTTTTAGAAGAAGAAATTATTGATAGTTTAATGGATTTAAAGTCTGATGTTCTTAATATTGGGCAAGCAAAAGGGAAGTTTGGTGGTGGAAAAAGAAGAGCTTGGAAACAAACTCAGAAAAAAACTTCAGAGGGAAATGTTCCTAAATTTGCAACAATGATAGTTGTTGGAAATGAAGATGGTTATTTAGGTTTAGGTTTAGGAAAAGCAAAAGAAACTCTGCCTGCAAGATCAAAAGCATTAAGAGAAGCAAAATTAAATCTAATAAAAATAAAAAGGGGTTGTGCAAGTTTTGACTGCACATGTGGGGAGCCTCATACTGTTCCGTTTATTGTAAATGGAAAATGTGGAAGCTGTACCGTAAGATTAATCCCTGCACCACAGGGAACAGGATTAGTTATTGGAAATGAGTGTAAGAGGATATTAAAAGCAGCAGGAATTAAAGATGTTTATAGTCGAACAACTGGACAAAAAAGATCAACAATAAATTTAGCTAAAGCTTGTATGGATGCTTTAACAAAAACAAATGAAAAGTAAAATGGAAGAAAAAACAAAAACTACAGTTGAGAAGAAAATAACAAAACCAAAGAAGCAAGAAGAAAAATCAGAATTAATTGCAATAATAAGAATTAAAGGTATGGTTGAAGTAAACAAATATATTGAAGATACTTTGCAAAAATTAAGATTAAGAAGAAAATATGCTTGTGTTTTAGTTAAACCTACTAAGGACATTATAGGAATGATTCAAAAAATAAAATTCTATGTTGCTTATGGAGAAATTAACAAAGAAACACTTGTTGAATTATTAAAAAACAGAGCAAAAACAATTAATAATGAAAAAATAAAAATAGATTACGAGAAATTCGCTGAACAGATTTTAAATGGAAAAAAATTATCTGAATTAGGATTAAAACCTTTTTTTAGATTACACCCTCCTAGAAAAGGAATTCATAGTAAATTACAATACCCTAAAGGAGTTTTAGGAAATAACAAACAAGATATAAATAAATTACTTGCGAGGATGTTGTAATGTCATTTAAAACTAAAAAAACAAGAAAGTCAAAAAGACAAAGAGGAAATACTACTCATGGGCATGGAGCTAGAAAAAAATGGATGGGAAGTGGGCATAGAGGAGGAAAGGGTATGGCTGGAACAGGTAAAAGAGCAGATCAGAAAAAAACTTTAATTAACAAATTATATGGAGATGATTATTTTGGGAAACAAGGAATAACTAGCAAAGGAACAAAAAGAAAAAAAGATAAATGGATGAATTTAGATGAAATTCAAAGAAAATTTTCTGGAAAAGAAATTGAATTAAAAAAATATAAAATTCTTGGAAATGGCGAACTAAACTCCAGTTTAACAATAACTGCGAAGGCTTTTACAAAATCTGCTAAAGAAAAAATAGAGAAAGCAGGTGGAAAAGCTATTTTAGCAAAAGAAAAACCAGCTAAAAAAGAAACTAAAAAGAAAAACAATCAATAGGTAAATTAATAAAACTAAATAATTTACAAATAATATGGATTTTAGAAATATACTACACAATCTTCCAGAAGTAACTAAACCTACTGAAAAAAAACTAAGTTTTAATGTTAAATTAAAATGGACAATAATTATCTTAGTTGCTTTTTTTGTTATGTCAAACATTGCTCTTTATGGAGCAGATCCAGGGTTCTTAAGTCAATTTGAATATTTAGCAGTAATTATGGGAACTAGTTTTGGTTCGATAATCAGCCTAGGAATAGGTCCAATTGTAATGGCTTCGATTATCTTACAATTATTAGTTGGAAGCAAGATATTAGATATTGATACATCAAGCCCAGAAGGAAAGAAATTTTTCCAAGGATTACAAAAATTATTAGTATTCTTTTTCATAGTTTTTGAAGCATTAATTTATGTTTTAATGGGAGGAATAAAAGCAAGTCCTGGATATATGTGGATTGTAATTCTTCAATTGATTTTAGGAGGATTAGTTATATTATTTATGGATGAGGTTTGCCAAAAGTGGGGGTTTGGTTCAGGAGTTAGCTTATTTATTGCAGCAGGAGTTGGATGGAGATTATTTAATGCTGCATTTGGATTTTTGGGAACAGAAGGAATTTCAGGAGGATTCCAAGCAACTGGACAGATATGGGCATTTATAGTAAGTATTATGAATGCGGATTCTTCTGGTGCAATGCTTGCTTTATCTGCTATATTAATAACTATTGCATTATTTTTATTAGTTGTTTGGGCACAAGCACTAAAAATTGAAATTCCATTAAGTTATGATAGATTAAGAGGGTATACAATGAAATGGCCTTTGCAGTTCTTCTATGCTTCTGTAATCCCAGTTATTTTGGTTTCTGCATTAGTTGCTAACTTGCAGCTATTTGGGGGCTTATTACAAAACTGGCTAGGGCATCCTAGTTTCTTAGGAGAAGTTGTTAATGGAAGAGCTGTTTCAGGATTTTTATTCTGGATTTCATCAACTCATATTTTAAATGCAATAATTACTGGAAGTTGGACTTGGGCATTATTAGGACAGACTTTTGGGCACATTTTGTTTTATATGTTATTAGCTGCTGTTTTCTCTGTATTCTGGGTTAAAACCTCTGGAATGGATGCATCTAATCAAGCAAGAAACATTTTGAATTCAGGGTTGCAAATACCAGGATTTAGAAAAGATGAAAGAATTTTAGAATCTATTTTATCAAGGTATGTTTTACCATTAACTGTAATGGGTGGTTTAGCTATCGGGCTCTTAGCTGCTTTAGCTGATGTTTCTGGTGCTTTAGTTGGAGGAACTTCATTATTATTAGGAACGATGATTATTTATCAGTTCTATCAAAACATTGCACAACAACATGCAATGGATATGAACCCTGCTATGAAAAAAATGATGGGAGTTTAAATGGAAAATTTTCCAAAAGTATTAGTTGCTGCGCCAACTTATGAAGGAATGAAGTATTGTGAAAAAGAGTTTCTAGAAAGTATTAAAAATTTTGATTATCCCAATTATGATATTTTATTAGTTGATAACTCTAAAACAGAAGATTATTTTAATCATTTAAAAGAAGATAGTAAAATAAAGGTTATAAGAATAGATGAAGGAGAGAAAAATATGCAAAGACTAATTAACAGCAGAAATAAAATCATGGATTATGCATTAAAAAATAATTATGATTATATCTTTATGCTGGATTCTGATGTTATTTGCCCAAAAGGGATAATAAAAGAATTGTTATTCTGTAATAAAGAAATTGTAAGTGGGATTTATTTTAATTTATTCAAAGTTAATGGTAAACTAGAAGAACATCCGGTTGCCTGGAAATCAATTACAGAAAAAGACTTTGAAGAAATAAAAAAAGAAATTGAACTTCCAGAATTTATTAAATCTCATTTAGACTTGAGAAGACATTTAACAAAAGAAGAAATTGAAAGCAATGAATTAATAGAGGTAATCATCCCCTCTGCAGGATGCCTATTAATTAAAAGAAATGTTTTTGAAAAAATAAATTATGGTTTATTAGATACTAAAAAATATAATAATATCCAAACTGGGGAGGATATCTTTTTTATATTAAACGCTAAAGAAAAGGGATTTAAATCTTATTGCAATACTAAAATAAAATGCAAGCACATTTTAGATGGAAAGTTTAGAATTGATGAAAAAGGAGTAAAACATCATCCGATGTACGATTAGTGAAGTTTTAAAAACTAAAATAACATAATAAAAATATGGTGATAACAGAATTTATACAAAATAATCCCCGAATAGGAATTATTGGGATTTCTCTTTTAGTTACTTTGGGTATAACTATTGTAAATTACTTTATGACAGACAAAGAAAGAATGAAAGAATTAAGAGAAAAACAAAAGAGATTAAAAGAAGAAATGAAAAAATACAAGGATAACCCTCAAAAAATGATGGAAATCAACAAACAAATGATGGAAGATTTACCAGAACAAATGAAGCATTCTTTTAAACCGATGCTAATAACTATAATCCCCTTATTGATTTTATTTAGCTGGTTAAGAAGTAATTTTGCTGTAACTGCAATTTCATCTACATGGATATGGTATTATATTGGCTTTTCTATGCTCTTTAGTATAATTCTAAGAAAAATGTTTGGGTTACAATAATTTTAATTTATAGGAGATTAATGCAAAAAATATTCCTAAAGAGTCAGTTATAACATCTCTTAAAGAACAACTTCTTCCAGGAACGAAATATTGATGAAATTCATCTAATACCGCATATAAAATCAAAATTATTATAATTAAAAACCATATAAAATTAGAAATCTTTTTTCCTTTAATTGCTGAAATTAAAAAAAATAAGCTAAAAATAAAAAAAATTACAAAATGATAAATATAAGATTTTAATGAAAATGTTTTTTGGAAGTTTAGAGAAAATGTTAATGAAGAGATATAAAAAATAAAAATTGCAGTTAATAGGACAATTATCCAAGAAAGTTTATTATATTTTTCAAACCAAATTATAGCTCTTTTAAGCATTTAATTTTCTAATCAGTTCAATTTAAAAACATTTATATAAATTTCCTTTTTTTGACTTTTCTTAGAAATTGATTATAAGATAATAACCCAAATTCTGAAATTATGCCTGAAATATATTTCTTTTTTATAAATTCAAATGCAGGGTTTCTAATTTTAATTTTTCTGTTTGTTTTCCAAACTTCTTCTAAATCTCTTTGCTCTATTTTTATATTTCTAGGAAAATATTTCCAAGAATTCGCTAGTATATAAACTGGAATTTTATTTGATTTTGCTATCTGAGAAAACATTTCACTTCCAATTTTATTGATAACTCCTTTTTTTAAAATTGCATCAGCACCAAGCAAAATTAATCTTGGTTTTTTAAATCCCTGTTCTCCACTTAATGCAACTGATGCAGCTGAGTCTACAATCATTGTAACTTTAATTCTTGCTTTTTTTAATTCCTTAGAAGTTTTTCTTCCTTGAAATAAAGGACGAGTTTCTGTATTATAAACTTCAAATCTTTTTCCTTTTTTTCGGGCATAAATTAATGCACTGACAACTGCTGAAGAATGGCAATGAGTAAAAATAATTGAATTATCTTTGATTAATCTAAAAGTCTCTTTATTAATTATCTCCTGAGAAGAATCTAGGTGATTAATTACCTCATAATAAGATAAAACTTTTGAATTATTCAGCATATTTACAAGCATAGGTTCTGTTGGGCGTGCAGATAATAATTTTTGTTTAGAAGTATTTGTTGGAATTAAAGAGTAAGCATAAAATGCTTTTTTAGCAATATTTTTAGCTCCCTGAATTTTAATTGACTTAATATCCTTTACAATTTTATTAAAAATTTTTTGTTTATTCATCTCTTTTATAGTTTCTTATATTTTCTAACTATAAAAAACTTTTTGAATCACATTAACATTTAAAAACAAGAATACATTAGAATTATTGAAATGAGGTACTTATTATGTTAGAGATGCTTGTAAATCCTGCAAAAGCTGAAAGAAGTCCTTGGGAGATGTTTTTTGTGGGTGCATTTTATGGAACAATTTCATTATTGTTAGTTAAATGGGTCTTTTCAGGAGACCCAGTCTTATCTAAATATGCAGGAATTTTGGTTGTAACCTTTTCGGTTATGTTTTCAATCCCATTTATTTATTATACATTAAAATTAGAAGAAGAAAAAGATTTTGAAATTAAAGGGTTTAAGAGACTATTATTTGAGCACAATCGAGCGATTTATGCTTTTATGTTTTTATTTATGGGTTTTGTTGTTGCTTTTTCTTTTTGGTATATTGTTTTTCCAGCTGGAAATCAGAATTTTGTAGCTCAAATCGAAACTTATTGTATGATTAACAAACCAGCTCATTTTGACCAGTGTGTATCTGATTATGGAATTGAACATATCTCCAAAACAACTGCATTTTTAACATCAAAAGAAAAAATAGTTAATATTTTTGCCAATAATATTTATGTTTTAATATTTACATTAGTATTTTCTTTGATTTTTGGGGCAGGGGCTATTTTTATATTGGCTTGGAATGCAAGTGTAATTGCTGCTGCAATTGGTATATTTGCAAAACAAGATTTATTACAATTACCTTTAGGATTAGCAAGATATATGATTCATGGAATTCCTGAAATTGGTGCTTATTTTGCAGGAGCTTTAGCAGGAGGAATAATTAGTATTGCTGTAATTAAACATGATGTGCAAACAGAAAAATTCTGGATAATTTTACAAGATTCATTAAACTTAGTTATTGTTTCGGTTGTTTTATTGTTTATTGCAGCATTAATTGAGGTTTTTATTACTCCAGTGATATTCTAATTTATTTAGTTATATTTAAAAAGTGGTTTAATTTCATATAAAAAGTTAAAAAGCTACACTAAATTGAACTAACATGGTGAAATGGGCTTGCACACGATGCAATTACAGATTTGAATCAGTTAATCCTAAAGATTGTCCTTACTGTGGAAGAGATTCAATTGAAAAGGAAAAAACAGCAGAAGAATTGATTGACGAAGTTAAAGACTTATTAAAAGATTAAAATGGAAGAAAATATTCTAAATTCAGAGATGATTTCAGATGAAAGAGCTAAATCTAGTTTTAATTCAGAAGAGATAATCAATAAAAGAAAAGAAAAAATCATTAGTTTTTTTAAAAATAAACAAATCTGGGTTTGGGTTGGTTTATTATTTTTAGTTATTTTGGGGATATATATCCGAAGCTTACCTATGACAGACCATAATGGAAATCCAGGCTTATGGGATATTACAACAGATTCCTGGACATTAGGACCAGATCTAGACCCTTGGTTATTTACAAGATATGCAGAAACTATTGTTAAAAATAGAAGTTTACCAAAAATAGATATGATGAGAAATGTTCCATTGGGATTTGATACCTCAATAGAAACCCAATTATTACCATATATGATTGTTTGGACCTATGATGCCTTAAATCTTTTGGGAATTAACAAGGGAGTAATTTATGCTGCAGCATTATTCCCCGTTATAATGTTTGTTTTAACTATACTTTCTTTTTTCTTATTTGTTAGAGAAATTTTTATTGAAAAAGATAAAAAAAATACTAAAGCAAATATTCTTGCTTTAATATCTACATTATTCATGATTGTTGTTCCAGTATTTTTATCAAGAACTGTTGCAGGAATTCCAGAAAAAGAATCTGCTGCCTTCTTTTTTATGTTTTTATCATTTTATTTATTTTTGAAGTCTTGGAATGTTGAAAAAAATAGAAAATCATTTATCTTAGCAGTTTTAGCAGGAATCTCAACTGCATTAATGGGATTAATTTGGGGAGGAGTTATTTATGTAGTTATTCCAATAGCCATGTCTGTTTTAATTTCTTTAGTTATAAATCAGGTAACTAAAAAGCACCTTATTGTTTATGGGTTATGGTTTATTGCTGCATTTATTATTATGAATTTATTTTCAAGTAAATTTAGCATAATCTCTTTGTTTACTTCATTAAATACAATTTTAGCCCCGATTATTTTCTTTGTCTTGTTAATTCATTTTATTTTGTGGAAAACTAAACTTGCTGAAAAAGAATTTATTAAAAAAATAAAATTGCCTAAACCAATTCTCTCTTTAATTTTAGCAATTCTATTAGGTATTATTTTAGTCAGTGTTTTATTTGGTCCTAATTTTATTATAGAAAAATTAAAAGCAATTCATCAAACAATTTTCCAACCTATAATCGGAAGGTGGAATACTACTGTTGCTGAAAATAAACAACCTTTTTTTAATGAATGGGAAGGCAGTTTTGGGCCGCATCTGAAAGGGATTGCTCTTATGTTTTGGTTGTTTTTTATAGGGTCTATATTTTTATTTAAAAAAATGTTAAACAAATTAAAAAATAAAGATTCTTGGATTTTAACTGGAGCATATATTCTCTTTTTAATTGGAATGGTATTTTCAAGGTATTCGAGTACAAGTATTTTTAATGGAGAAAGCTTCATAAGTAAATTAACTTATTATGGAACTGCATTTGTATTTGTGGCGTTATCTCTTAAAATTTACTCTAAATATGATAGGGAAAACAATGAAGCATTTAAATCAATTAAATTTGAATATCTAGTCCTTTTTTCTTTATTCTTGCTTGCGATATTTAGTGCAAGAGGAGCAGTTAGATTAATTATGGTTCTTGGCCCCATTGTACCTATTTTTGCATCATTTTTAATTTTAGATAGTTTTGAGAAATGGAAAAAAAATAAAGACGAGATTTTTAAAACTCTTTGGTTAGTATTTTTCATACTAGTATTATTAACCCTTGTAGTGATTCTATTTGGAGTTCCGGGACAAATTAATGGATACTACCAAGAAATAAAATCAACTTCTTATAATTATATTCCTTCATATTACAACCAACAATGGCAAAAAGCAATGGATTGGGTAAGAATAAACACTCCTGAAAACGCAGTTTTTGCACATTGGTGGGATTATGGATATTGGGTGCAAAGTATTGGAAATCGTGCAACTGTCCTTGATGGAGGTAATGCAATTACCTTTTGGAACTATTATATGGGAAGATTAGTTTTAACAGGAGATAATCAAAAAGATTCATTAGAATTCTTATATAATCATAATGCAACTCATTTACTTATAGATTCTACAGATATTAGCAAATATGGGGCTTTTTCAATTATTGGAAGCAATGAAGATTATGATAAATATTCTTGGATAAGTGCTTTTTTAATAGATGAAAAACAGACGCAAGAGACTAAAAATGAAACATTATATGTTTATCCTGGCGGATTTGTTTTAGATGAAGATACCTTATTAGAAGACGGTACTTTCTTACCTGCAGGAAAAACAGGAATTATCGCGATTATACTCCCATTAGAAGATAAAGGAGGGATATTAAAAGTCAATCCACCATATATTATCGCAACTTATCAAGGTAAACAATATAAAATCAATTTAAAATATGCTTCTGTTAATGAAGGGTTTATGGAATTTGATTCCGGAATTGAGGGTTGTGCTTACTTCATGCCGAGAATTATATCAGATTCTCAAGGAAGAATTAGTCAAAATCCTATGGGTGCAGCGATGTTTTTATCTCCAAGAGTAATGAGGGGATATTTAGCTCAAGAATATATTTTAAATGATCCATTTAATAATTTTCCTAATTTCAAATTAGTTCATTCAGAAACAAATTTAATAATAAATGAGTTAAATAGCCAAGGTATGGATCTGCCAGATTTTATTTATTTTAATGGGGTACAAGGACCTATAAAAATCTGGGAAATTGAATATACTGGAAATGAAAAAATAAAACCTGAATATTTGGATACAGATCCTTCTAAATATCTAAGCTGGAAATTATAAAAGAGAATAATTAAGTTTTAAAAGCACTAAATTTTAGATAGTTCATGGAAATTTTGTTATTTATTTCGGTATTTTTAAGTTTAATACTTACATTAATAATTCTCCCGAAATGGATTAAAAGATGCAACAAAGCAGGATTATTGTGGGAAAATATGAATCAATTTGATAAACCTAAAAATCTAGCTGCTTCTGGAGGGGTAGTAGTAATTATGTCATTTTCGCTAGGAATTTTATCCTATATTGCTATTAGAACTTTTATATTAGACATAAACGCTATTGAATCTCAAATATTTGCTTTATTAAGTGTTATATTAATCCTCGCAATAATTGGGTTAACAGATGATTTGCTTGGGTGGCATCACGGAGGATTATCTGCAAGATTTAGATTATTTCTTGCTTTAATTGCTTCAATTCCATTAGTAGTTATAAATGCAGGACATCATTCAATGATTTTTCCGTTATTTGGAGAAATAAATTTAGGATTAATATATCCTTTGTTAATTATCCCCTTTGGAATTATTGGTGCTACAACTACTTATAATATGCTTGCGGGATTTAATGGGCTAGAGTCTGGTCAAGGAATAATCATAATTTCCTTTTTATCTTTTGTTGCATACATTACGGGGTCTTCTTGGCTAGCAATAATCGGATTATGTATGGTTGCTGCATTAATTGGGTTCTATATTTATAATAAATTTCCTGCAAAGGTGCTTCCGGGGGATATTCTAACTTATTCTATTGGAGCTTTAATTGCCTGTATGGCTATTTTAGGTAATTTTGAAAAAATCGCTATTTTTATTTTTATTCCATATATACTGGAAACTTTCTTAAAATTAAGAGGGAACTTAAAAAAGCAGTCTTTTGGTAAACCTAACATAGATAATAGTTTAGAAATGCCCTATAATCATATTTATGGGTTAACTCATTTGTCATTATTTATACTAAAAAAATTTAAGAAAAAAGTTTATGAAAGAGATGTTGTTTATTTAATATTTTGTTTTCAAATAATATTATGTTTAATTTCATTGATTATATTTAAGAAGGAGTTATTTGCCTAATGAATAATTTTAAAAATTTCTCAAAAAATGAATTAATCAGAGGGGGTTTAATCTTATTAATTCTACTTAATGTAGGCAATTTAGTTAATTATTTATTTCAGTTCATCTTAGCTCGTATGTTGGGGCCGGAAGATTATGCGGTATTAGCAGTAGTTACTAGTATGATCTATCTATTTAATGTACCTACCATGTCTATACAGACAGTTGTATCAAAATATACAACTTCGTTTGTGGTTAGGAAAGAATTTGGTAAGATAAAATCCCTGATGGGGTATTTAACTAAGAGAATTTTATTGATTGCTTTAATTGCATTTATTTTATTTTCTCTATTATCTTTAATTTTAACAGATTTATTAAAAATTTCTATTGGGATTCTAATTTTTACAGGATTAGTTTTATTTGGAGCATTTATTTATCCGATTGGTATTGGAATTTTGCAAGGCCTTAAAAAATTCAAATCTTGGGGTATTAATTTCATTTTAATATCTATTATCAAAATATTAATTGCAGTTAGTTTAGTTTTAGTTGGATTTAGAGTTTATGGGGCGATAGTAGGATTTATTGCTGCAAATATTCTTGGTTTCTTACTTATTCTCCCAGAAATTAACAATATCTTAAAAACTCATGACGGTTTTAAAGAAAAAATAAAAATATTAAATCAGCAAAATATTATTACTTTTTTAGCTATCTTGATGATTACAATTTTATACACTTTAGATGTTGTTCTGGCAAAAATATTTTTCAAAGCAGAATTAGTAGGACAATATGCGGTACTTTCTATGATTGGTAAGATGATTTTATTTAGTACTATGGCTATATCTCTTGCTATGTTCCCTATAAGTTCTGAAAGATTTGAAACTGGAACAAAAACTAAAAGTATTATCAAAAAGTCGATTATATTAGTATCTGGACTTTGCTTGACAGCTGTTCTGCTGTTTTATTTCTTTCCTCAGATAATAATAAGTATTTTATTTGGAATGCGATATACTTCTGTAGGATATCTACTTGTTTATGTAGGAATTGCTTTTAGTTTCTTATCTCTATTAAATTTATTTATATTGTATAAAATTTCAATAAATACATTTAAAATAAAACATTTATTTGTTTTAGGATTATTTTTAGTTATGCAAGTAGCCATTCTTATAAATTTACATCAGACAATTCAGGATTTTAGTATTTCATTTATGTTTTCTACAATCATAACTTTTATAGGAGCTTTAATTTTAATGAGATCATGAAAAAAATAAGTATAATAATCCCGGCCCATAATGAAGAAAAAAGAATAGATGCTACTTTAGAAAGATATGGGGAATTTTTTAGTGATTTAAATAAAAAGAAAAAAGAATATGCAGAAATTTTAGTAGTCATTAATAATACTACTGATAATACTGAAGGGGTTGTTAAAATAATGAGTAAGAAGTATCCTATAATTAAATTTCTAAATTTAAAACCTAAAGGCAAGGGATTTGCAATAATCGAAGGGTTTAAAGATTCACTTGCTAAAAATTTTGATTTAATTGGATTTGTTGATGCAGATATGTCTACAAATCCAGAACATTTTTACTGGTTAATAAAATCGATTAACAAAAATGATGGTGCAATAGCCAGCAGAGCATTAAAAGAATCAAAGGTCAAAATGAGCTTAAAAAGAAAAATAACCCATAAGGGATTTAATTTTTTGGTTAGAATTCTTCTTTTTTTGCCGTATAAAGATACTCAATGCGGAGCTAAAATTTTTAAAAGAGAAGCTTTAGAACAAATTGTTAATGAACTAGGATTGACTCAATGGGGATTTGATGTGGATCTCCTCTATAAATTAAAAAAAAGAGGATTAAAAATTAAAGAAATTCGCACAGTTTGGGAGGATAAAGGAGGTTCTAAAATTAATTTAAAAAAAGTTCCAATAAGAATGTTTGCATCAGTGATTAGATTAAGGTTATTGAATTCGAGATTTAAAAAAATGGTTGATTTCTATGATAAATTGCCTGAAAAAATAAAAATTCATCATAAAATATAGATTAATTTAAAAAGTAAAAAATGGTTTTAAAATACATGAATGAAAAAGGTAAGAAATTCTCGATTGTAATTCCTGTTGCTCCTGAAAGAGGGGCAGAAATACTCCGATCCATAATGAAGTTAGATTATCCTAAAGAAGAGCTTCAAATAATAGTTGCTAAAGGAAAAAATCCTTCTGAAAATAGAAATAAAGGAGCTGAAAGATCAAAAGGCAGATTTATTGTTTTTTTGGATGATGATGCTGTTTTAGAAAATGATTATTTGAAAAAAGTTGAAGAATTCTTTGATCAGTATAAAGACATTGATATAGTTGGAGGACCACAACTAACTCCTAAAGATGATAAAGAATTTGCAAAAATTTCTGGTTATGCATTGAGCTCTAAATTTGGGGCTTGGAAAACTTCAAATAGATATTCTTCTCAAAAAATAATTTTAAATGCAGATGAAACTATGCTTACTTCTGCAAATCTTATATGCAAAAGAGAGGTTTTAGATAAAGTTAGATTTGATACAAACCTTTTTCCAGGAGAAGATCCTAAATTTATTTCAGAAGCAAAAGAGCATAAATTTCAAGTTGCTTATAGCCCGGATATTGTTATCTATCATAGAAGAAGAGATAGTCCTGGAAAGATGTTTAAACAAATATTTAATTATGGTAAAACTAGGCCCTTAAAAGAAAATTTCACTCAAACAATTAAAATGCCTTTCTTTTTTATTCCTAGTATTTTTTGTGTTTACTTGGTTTTATTATTAATAGGGATTTTAATTAACCCGAACATTAGTGGAAAGGTTATTGGTGCGGGATTTAAGCATTCAAATTTAATAATATTTTTGCCTTTGTTTTTATACTTGTTTGCTGCGCTAATCTTTGCAATATATGATTCAATCCATAATAAAGATTATAAAGCGATTTTTGTACTCCCTTTTGTATATCTATTGATCCATATTAGTTATGGTAGTGGAATGATATATGGATACATTAAAAAAATTACAAAAAAATGAAAAAGATTTTATTAATCGAACCGGGAGCAGAACATACCTTATATCCTCCTATTGGTTTAATGCATTTAGCAGCAGTCTTAAGAGATAAATATAGTGTTATTATAAAAGATTTTTCAGGTGAAGAAATAAACAGTGAAAAACTAAAAGAAGATATTAAAAAAATAGATCCATTTATTGTTGGAGTTAGAGTTTTAACTGGGCCGCCTATTCCAAGGGCAATTAAAGTTAGCAAACTTGCAAAAGACCTTGGAAAAATTGTTGTTTGGGGCGGGCCACATCCTACGATTCTTCCTGAACAAACCTTAAAAAATAAAAATATTGATGCTGTGGTAATTGGTGAAGGCGAACATACTTTTCAAGAATTAATAAAATATTATGAAGGAAAAAAAGCAAAACTAGATGGTGTAGGCATTAAGAAAAATGAAAAAATAAGGATATATCCTGCTTCTAAACATTATGTTAATCTAGATAATCTTCCTATGCCTGCCTGGGATTTAGTAGAAAATATAAACAAATATTTCCCTGAAAAAAGAAATAATGCTATTCCAATAAGCACCACTAGAGGCTGCGCATTTAAATGTGGTTTTTGTCACAATAGTAACAAAAATGTAAAAGAATATCTTGGCTGCTATAGAATAGCTAATCCACAAAGGGCCATAGAGGAATATAAGTTTGTACAAGGATTAATAAAAAATAAAATTGATATATTGGATGTTGGAGAAGATTTACATTTAGTATCTAAAGAATATGCAAGAAAATTCTGTGAAACTCTTAAAAAAAATAAACTTAAACTTAAATGGTATACTGCTGCAAGATATCAGATTCTAGATAAAGAAATGATTGATATGATTGCAGATTCTGGATGTATAAGAATACTATTAGGTGTTGAGTCTGGAAGTTATAGGATACAAAAGATGAATAATAAAATAATTGAATTAAATAGATCAAGAAAAATAGCAAAATTATTAAGAAAAAAGAATATTTTTGTGACAAATGCATATATTATGGGGCATCCTACTGAAACTAAAGAAGAATTAGATTTGACTTTAAAATTTATTAAAAACATTCCTGCTGATGAAAATCTTATACAACTTTATAGGCCTATGCCTGGAACACCGTATTTTGACTTATGTGTAAGTGAAGGCAAGGTTAATGTCCCTACAAAATTAGAAGAATGGTCTGGGTTTGGGGTCTTAGGGCATGATACAAATGTTTCTAAAATTCCAAATAAAATTCTCTTTTCAGCTTTTTATAGAACAAATGCGTGGCAGCAGTTAAGATACTTATTCAATCAACAGAAATTTTTTCTAAAAAATAAAATGTATTCTCCTTTTTTTAAAAATTTTATCCAGAATCGTTTTACTTTTAAATTAAAAGAATATTTAGGGAGTAAGGATATTTAAAAAATGAAAGAGAAGATATTTTTAACGGGCGGGACTGGTTTTATTGGAAAAGAACTGCTCCCTTTAATTTCTAAAAATAATAAAGTTAAATGCCTTATTAGAAAGGGCAGTAATATCGAATCTATCAACAATTTTAAAATAAATTGTGTTTTTGGGGATTTAATGGATAAGGAATCTTTTTCTAGTCATTTAAATAAAAAGGATATTGTTATTCACTTAGCTACTTCTCATGAGAAAGGCAAGGAAGATAAAAGTTTTATATGTTCAAGAAATCTAATAGAAGTTTGCAAAGATAAAAAGATAAAAAAATTTATTTTCATAAGTTCTATGGCTGCTAATAGGAAATCGTTAGATGATTATGGCAAAAGCAAACTAAAAATTGAAGAACTTATTAAAAATTCTGGATTAGATTATATTATACTTAGGCCAAGTATTATTTACAATGAAAATAACCTTTCTTTAATTGGGAAATCTTTAAAATCAATTCCATTTATCATCCCAATAATTGGAAATGGAAAGTATAAAATGAATCCGGTTCATATAAAGGATGTAGTCAAATCTATAAATGCGACTATAAGAACACAACAAAAAAATAAGATTTATGACATAGCTGGAGCAAAAAATATTAGTTTTAATGAAATTATTGAAATCTGCAAAAAAAGATTTAAAATAAAAAAGTTAAAAGTACATATTCCAATTAGTTTAGTATTATTAATCTGTAAATTTATTCCACTACTAAGTCCAGAAGCAATAAAAGGAGTAAATGAAGATACTCAAGCAGATATTACTGAATTAAAAAAAGATTTAAGTATTAATCCGATTAGTTTTGAGGAGGGTATAAAAAATGCCAATATATGAAAATATCCCTACTATGCAGCTCTTAAAAAAACCTTTTAGGATTTTATCTAATGCAGGTTATGCATTTTTATCAAAAGAAAAAACCGGAAAGCCCTTTAAAGTAAAATTTGAGTGTTCAACTCTATGCAATTTAAAATGTACAATGTGTCCTTTAACAAAGGGACTTACAAGAAAAAGGGGGGTTTTAAGTTTTGAAAACTTTAAAAAAGTATATGATGAAATAAAGGTTCCTTATCTTAATCTTACTGGACTTGGTGAACCTCTTATGAACCCAGAAATTTTTAAAATAATAAAATATGCCCGAAAGAGAGGGGCAATGGTAAAATTAGATACAAATGGCACTCTTCTAACTTCAGAAAATATTAAAAAACTTATAGAAGCTGATCCAACTTTTATATCTATGTCTATAGATGCTATGACAAAAGAGAGATATGAAAAAATAAGAAAAGGAGCTAATTTTGATAAAGTAATTGAAAATTTAAAAAAATTAATTGGATATAGAAACAAGATGAAAAGCAAAACCCAGATACATTTATTCTATGTTTTTCAAAAAGATAATGCAGAGGATCTAATAAAATTTATCAAATTTGCGGATTCGTTAGGAGTTGATGCAATAAATGGTGCCGTGGCTATGTCTTTTGGGAAAGTTGAAAATGAAGAGAAAAGAAATATAGAATTAGATAAAATAAGGGAAATAAAAAAAGAACTTGCAGAAATAAAGAAAAAAGTAAAAACTAAAATTAATCTAGAGAGTGTAGAAGCTTTCTTGAACAGCCCTGAAGACTACTCGAAAATAATGTTATCTAAACCTTGTTTTTATCCATGGTATAATCCTTGTATAACCTGGGATGGATATGTTGTTCCATGTGATGTTCATTGTAACAATGAAATTGTATTGGGTAATGCATTTATAGAACCATTTATGAAAATATGGAATAATAAAAAAGCTAGACAATTTAGAAAACAATTATTAAAAAAAAGAGTAGGAGTATGTGAAAAATGTTTTGTGGATGAAAGTTATATATTAGATAAATTAATTTTTCTTTATAAGATGCCCCTAATAAATCTCTTATCAGATAGAAAAATAAGATAATGAAAACTAATTTAAGTTTTATTATTTGCACCTATAATCAGCCTGAATTGATTAAAAGATGTGTAGATAGCATATTAAGACAAAAAAATATAGAAAATATAGAAATTATATTAGTAGATGGAGGATCTGAAAAAGAAACTCTTTTAGTATTAGAGAATTACAAAAATAATTTTAAAAACATAAAAATATTAAACAATCCGCAAAAACTTCCAGAGGGATTTGGTAAAGGAAAGTGGTTGGGGTGGAAATCTGCAAAAGGAAAATTTGTTGCTATGGTTGATCAGGATAATGAATTGCAAGGAAATAATTGGATTAATGAAATGCTTAAGCCTTTTTCTAAAGAAGATATTTTTGGTTGTGCTTGCAGGGTTATGATTAAAGAAAATGATAATCTAGTAAATAAGTATGTTGCTCTAATGGGAACTGATCCTTTTTTTGCTTATAGGAGCTTGGATGGGATAATTAATCTCAAAAAAATTGGAGAAGAAAAAGAAGATTGTACTGTTGTAAAGATAGATAAAAATAATATAATAGTTACTGGAGGTAATTGTTTTATATATAAAAAGTCTTATTTAGATGAAGTTGGAGGATACACTCAAGATACTGAAAATATAAAAAGACTAATTAAAAAAGGATATAACAAGATAGCTATTCCTAAAAAAGCATATACCCATCATTGGGCAACTAATGGCTTTTCAAACTTTTTAAAAAAGAAGAAAAAATGGGCCAGTGTTTATGAAAAAAAAGAAAAAACTGAATTTTCTTATATGCCTCAATCAAAAAAAGAAAGAAGAGATTTAATAATAAACTTGTTTTGTAGTTTTACAATTTTGCCGAATATATTGATCTCTATAAAGAAATTCGTAGAAACCAGAGAAAAAGCATGGTTTCTTCATCCAATACTCACATTTTTAACAGGGATCATTTATTTTTTATTCTCTTTTATAGGAATAACATTTCATTTATCTAATAGTAAAGTTTAAAGGGATTAGGAATTATCCGAATAATTTATCTCATAAATAATCAAAATTGGTTGTTGTTTTTCTTGATCTGCAAACCAAGCTTTCACAGGAACAAAATTAGATTTATTTTGGGGATAAGTATATGTCCAAGGAGGAAAATAAGTTTCAAATATAGAAACTACATAATATTTTGGTTTATATTTTTGGAAGACTGCTGAAAATTCCTCTTGGGTATACTCTCTACTCTCTTCATAGTTATAAGGAGCAATTACTTTTCTTTCAGCATAATAGGGCATCTGGGTTTTTGAAGTACTAATGATTACATCTGAATAATTTGAATTATCCTTCATCCACAAAGCAGCTTCTTTAACAGGCAGATATGAATCTTTTTTGAAATTTATTATTATGTCTGCATGTCGAATCTCATAAAAAGCACCAAAAAACAAAAGAAGCATTAAAATTAAAACAGAAAGTATTTTTCCTGTTTTTTTTCTAGATAACTTATACAGTGAGAGTATTCCTTTAGCAGATATAGTAAAAATCCCTATTGACATCATCATTAACCATCTATTTTCTCCATCTCTTAAAAAATAAATGAAAAATCCAAGTGTGAATAATATAATTAATAAATTAAAAAAATCCGCATAATATTTTTTTTCTTTGTTGAATATTAATTGATCCAAGCCCAAAAACATTGGCAGAAGAGTAATAATCCCTATTAAAAAAGTTATGAAAAACCCCATTTCAGGGTAATCAAAAACCAATTTTAACATCCACCATCCTAAAGGAGATTCTGTTACCCCCCCATAACCTTCCCTAAATGCAAATGCATTTCCGAAATAGGAATAGCTCCAAATTAGATAAGGAGTTATAGTCAAGAAAGCAATCAATAAAGCAATCCATATATTCTTATTTTTAAAAAATTTCAGTCTATCTGTAAAAAGCAAGAATATAATTAAAAATACTCCATATAATACTCCTGTGAGTCTGCTTAAGAATGCTAATGCAACAAAAAGACCTACTAACCAAATGTAAATCTTGCCTTTATCATGAACATAACCTTTCCAGAAGCATAATATTGCTAGAATCCCGAATAAAAACGATAATTCATCGGTCATCATACGCATAGTATAAAAAATATGAATCCAGGAAACAGAAAGAATAAATCCGGTTATTAGGGCTAATTTTCTATCATTATACATTTCTATAATCAATTTATAAATAAATAAAATACTAAGAATAGCAGGAACTAATTCTAATAAAAATTTCACCCCCAAAAGTCCAAATCCAATTTTAATAAGTATTGCAGCTAAAAAAGGAAAGAGGGGAGGTCTTGCAGGGTGAATATCATAAGGTATCCCTAATGCCCAATAATTTGCAGTAGACATATATTCCCCTTCATCCCACCATAGGGGCTGATTTTGAGTAATATTAAAATAATAAATCAATATGATAAAAGAAAAAATAAGCAATCCTGTAAGCAGAATATTTTCTGGCTTATAAAACCATTTTTTTAATTTCTCTACTCTTTGGTCTATTTCTTCATCTTTTTTTAATTCGTTTTCTTCCATGTATTATGATAACTTCCTTGATTTAAAAAGTATCGCCACGACCATTTTTTTTACATATTTTAAATCTTCATATGATTTTATTTTTGATAAAAACTCTGAATAAAAAATCAAAGGATTGGTATAAGAAAGTATTTTCTTTATATAAAATTTTCTATTAATATTTTTTAATAGATTATTTAATTCCTGGCTAGTAAATTTAGTTGTATTATATTTTGTTTCAGAAACATTACTTCTGCATCTAAAATCCTTAATTAAATGATGTTTTTTAAAATCTTCATACATTCTTGTTCCCTGGTAGGGTTGTGCTATATAAATAAAAGGGAAATTTATTTTAGAAGAGATTATATAATTTTCAGTCTTTTTTATATCTTCGATTGTTTCATTTGGAAAACCAATTATAAATGTTCCGCAGACCCATAACCCTATTTTATTGCAAAAATTAACTAATCTGTCTAATTTTTTTAAATCAATAATCTTGCCTATGTATTTTTGAGTACTTGGGGATCCTGATTCTATCCCAAAAGTAACTCTGTAACATCCTGCTTGTTTCATCTTAAGAAGCAATTCTTCATCTAGGGTCCATATAGCTATCCCGTTTGGAGTATCCCATTTAACATCCAAGTTCCTTTTTATTATCTCATTGCATATTTCAATTGTCCGATTTTTATTTAAAGTAAGATTATCATCTTGGATTCTAAATTGTTTTGAGTTATAAGTTTTAGATAAAAATTCAATCTCGTCTACAATATTTTTTGGGCTTCTTGCTCTCCAACCTCTTCCCCAAACAGTATGAATAGAACAAAAAACACAATTTCCAGGACACCCTCTGCTGGTAATAATATCAATTGAGTTTTTTCTCATAGTTGCAAGAGAGTTATTAGGATGTTCAAAATATTTGTTAAGATTAATAAGATGCCAAGCAGGCCTTAAAAGGTCTAAATCTTTTATATATTCTCGAGGTTTGTTGATGATTATTTTGCCTTTATCTCTAATAGCAGTACCTGTGATTCTCTTTAGAGATTTTCCAGAAATAAAATTCTGAGCTATTTCTACAATAGTTAATTCCCCTTCACCTATAACTACTAAATCAATATTTTTATTTCTAAGGACATGTTCTGAATTTGCAGAAGAATGAGCCCCTCCAACAACAATTAAAATATCTTTAAAATTTTTCCTAACTAAATCTATTATTTCAAAAGAATCACTTTCATAAGGAGAATAAGCACAACTTACTCCTACAATCCCTGGATTAAATTCTTTTATTACTTCAATTATTTGATCTGGAAACAAACCTATTTTTACCGTAGTATTATCAATAATCCTTTTTTGCTTGTAATATAAAAGGCAATCTAATATTTTAACTTCAAAGCCTTCTTTTTCAAGGCTTCCAGCCATATACAAAAAACCAAGGGGTATTTTAACGTTTAATCCCTCCCTATTTCCATCTCTAGATTTTGATTGGGGGGGATGTATAAACAATATCCGATTATTCTCTTTAGGGGCTAAACTAGTTGTTCTTTCTGTCTTTACCATAATAATCCCTTAGAAATTTTCATTTTTATAGATTTTTATCTTATAAAATAACTTATTTTTATGTTTTTTGAGATATTTTATTAAATTTTAGGTATATATTTAATTACCTCTTCAATTAAGATACTCTCTGCTAATTCAGGTATGTAATAATTAGTTAAAAAATAATCTTTAAACAAAGGAGAGACTACTTTTGAGATATTACCATAATCTTCGATTTCATCATAAGGGGTTGCAAAGAATAATGCTATCACTTTTTTGTTTAATGCTGAAGCAAGATGTAATGCCATAGTATCCCCACAAATAATAATATCACAAATACTTATTAGTGAAGCAAATTCTTCTATATTGTTTTCTGGATTGTTTTTTAATAGATAAATATTTTCATTAGACATTTCTTCAATTAAATTCTTTTGTTTTGATATTTCATTTGGACCTGCAAAAATAATTATTTTATATTCTTTAGGGATTCTTTTTATTAATTCTTTAATTTTGGGGATATCCCAAAATTTGGAGTTCCATCTTGAAGAAGAACCAATATTTATCCCTATAAGATGGTCATTTTCATTTATTTTATTGTTTATTTTGAATTGTTCACGAAACTTAATTCCCCGCTCAGTTAAATTAAATATTGGCTTTTCTTTATTATAATTTAATTCACAAATCTGAAAAATTAAATCTTGATAAGTTCTTTTGTTATTAAGTTTAATATGATTAAGAAATGCTGTTTCGAGATAATCTTCTGCATATTTATTAAAACAATTTGTAGCTCCCTCATCAAAAAAATATCCGAATTTTTCATCTGCTTTTACTAAATTAGCTAATAAAGTTGCAGGAGGATTAATATCTAAAGAAAATAATATATCAAATTTTTCCTGTTGTAACCTTAAAATATTTTCAGAATTATATGTTAGAGTTTTATCCACTAAAGGATTATCTTTAAGTGAATCAAAAGATTCTGGATGAGTAACCCAATAAATTAAAACATCTTCTCCATATTTCTTTTTTATTGCAGGGAGTATGCAGGTTGTACGTATAACATCTCCCATTGCTCCTAATTTTATGATAAGTATTTTTTTAGAGTATGATTGAGAGAACTTGCATTCATTACAACTAGTATATCCCTCGCTAGCTAATGTATCACAAGCATACTTTTCATTGAAAAATCTGCATTTTTTATTCCATTTCTCCATGTTATTTAATATAAATAAAGCATTTAAAAGCTTATGGAGGTTTAATAGGAATCTTTAAAAAATAGCCTATTTTAAGAAAATTATGAGAATATATATTGCTGGGCCCCTTTGTGAAGAAAAAGGTAGACTATTTTTAGAAGAAATTGATAAAATCTGCAAAAAAATGAATTTTGAAACTTTTTTACCTCATAGAGATGCTGGATTGTATGATGGAAAAAAAGAAAGCATTAAAAGGATTTCTGAACAGGATTTAAATGAAATTAAGGGATGTGATTTAATGATTGGAGTATTAGATGGTATTTATGTCGGAGCTGGAACTGCTTGGGAAATGGGATATGCTCAAGCAATTGGAAAAAAAGTTATTGGACTTAAAACAGATAGAAATCTTCAAGATTCTATTGGAGATATAAGTGTAATAATCGCAGGACAAGTAAAGATAGTTCAAAATTTAAATGAATTAAGAGAAGAATTAAAAAAATTAATCTAGGGGGCGAGTTGAAACTAAATTATCTTTTCTCCATCCATCAGAATAAGTTTTTTTCTTAAATTTAATTTCAAAAAAAGCAGTTAAATAAATATAGAGTCTGCTAATCATAAGTTCTATTGTCCAGAAAAACTCTTTTATACTTTTAGGGTATATTAAAGCAAAAAATAACCCTTCTTTAATTTCATTACCAAAAGATTTTGTTCTAGGCAAATCTTTTGCAATTTTGTTAAGGTTTTCATGTCCTTTTATATTTCTAATTTTTTGGGTTTTATAATCCTTCCAGTTTTGAGGATTTAAAACATACACTTCTGCTTCAGGAATATATCTTATAAAATATCCTTTTTTCCAGAATAAATAAGGAATTATACTATCTTCAGAGGTTTCTAATGGAAATCCCTGTAATACTCCATTACGAATTGCAAATAAATATCCTGTGCATTCAAAAAACTTATTTTCACTAGAAAGTCTTTTTCGAACTTTATCTATTCCACTAAATAATAATGAAAAAATGTATCCATATTTATTCTCTCTTGAATTTAAAGAAACAGGTTTGCCAGTTACGCATCCTACTTTAGGGTCTTTAAATGCATTGATTATCCCCTTTAAAGAATTTTTAGAGACATAAACATCCCCATCAGTCAAGATAATGATATCTTTTTGATTAGTAGAATAAATCCTCTCAAATAAGATATTTAATGCATAACTTTTTCCTTCTCCAGGGTCTAAAAAGAATTCTATTCTTTTATCTTTTATATTTTTATCTATGTACTCCTCAGTTTCCTTAAAAGGATCTAAAATGATTATCTTAAACTCTTCAGTTATATTTTGTTCTAGAAAAGAATTAATTGCCCGAACTGTAGCTTTGGGCTCTCCATAAGAAGCGATAATGATATGAATCATTTTAAGCAGTCTCAATTTTATCTTCTAATAATCTTATAACAATAATTGGCTCATGGTCTTTTAATTTTTCTGCTTCTATCCTACATTTAACTTTTCCTTGTTTAATGCCTTTGCCAGAACTTTCTATTTTTTTAATTAGCGCTTTTTCTCCATAAACTAGGATAATATCTCCCTCTTTTAATTCAGATATTTTTTTAAGTGTCATAAAAAGATAGTATTAACTCATTATATAAAGTTTTTTATAGTGAATCTTATCTTAAGAAATATGAATAATGCTATAGTTTTAATATCTGGAGGATTAGATAGTGTTGTTCTTGCACATTATCTTAAAAAAGTTGAAAATATTGAAAAATTAGTTTTGCTTTTTATAAACTACGGGCAAAAAGCATTAGAAGAAGAGTTGTTTTGTGTTAAAAAAACTGCTGAAATTTTAAATTCAGAGTTAAAAATTATTAATTTAAAATGGCTTGGTGAAAATAGCACTTCTTTAATAAATCAAGATAATAAAAATATGAGAGACAAAAACGATTTAATTTCTTGGTATGTGCCTTGTAGAAATTCTTTATTCCTTTTAATTGGATTAGCGATTGCAGAATCAAATTTTATATCTAAAAAAGAGAAATATGATATCTATCTTGGCATTAAATATGAGGGAGAATTAAGATTTAAAGATACTACTCCTGAATTTTTGAAAAAAATGAATGAAATTATTCCTTATTGTACTCAATCAGAAAACTTTGAATTTAAAGCTCCTTTTTTAGAAAAAGATAAAGAAGAACTGATAGAAATTGCAAAAAAATTAAAGATTAATTTAAGAGAAACTTATAGCTGTTACATTGGGGCAGGATTTAAAAAAGAAATACCTGTCCATTGTGGAGTTTGTTCTGCATGCAAAGCAAGAAAAAAAGCATTTAAATTTTCAAATTTTGAAGATTCAAGTTTCTATGAAAAATAATTATTTATATCGTCTTTTATCATACCGCACCTTAAAAGATGCAGGTAATTTTCTATAAGTTGGCTTTAAAATATGTTCTCTTATGAAATCGTAAACTTTTACAAATTGCAGTACAAAAATGGTCCAAAAAGGATGTTCTAAATTATCTTTTACTCTTTCTGAATTTAATAAATAATTAATTAATGAATTTGGCATTACCCCGAATTTCTTTTCTGTTGCTACTCCCCTCATTAAATTAAGAATCAGAACAAGATACATATTTTTTCTCTTTAAAAGGATATGAGCGCTTCTATCCCAATAATTTAGGGTTACAGCAGAATCTTTAGGATTTTTTATTACTCCTTCTTTAAAAGCCCTTTCATACAATTTGGATCCATTAAAAAAAACCAAATTGTTCACAGAAAGAAAGTATGGTTTAGGGATCTCTTGGAGTAATCTTATCATATCTATAATATCCTCAGGTTTTTCATAGGGATTACAAGTTATTACATCATACATAACTGTCAGTTTATCCTTATATATATTAATTATTTTTGCTGCTTTTAATACATCTTTATTTGTTTGGTTTCTATGATAAATTTCTTTATTTACTCTTTCAGTACCTTGTATTCCTACAATAATATCTGTACAACCAGCATCTACTAATAATTTAATTTTTTCTTCATCAATTGTCTTTGGATCTCCGAGGCATTTAAATCTCATTTTAACTTTTTCTTTATATTTCTTGTTAAATTCTTTTATTTGTTCCAAAGGTCTTAATGAAAAGGTATCATCCCTTATATCAAAATAACTTAAAGAAGGGAACTTAGATTTTAATTCTAGAATTCCTTGGATAATATAGTCTATGGAATGCCATCTCACTATTTTTTTTCTTTTTCCATTATATAATTCATTTAACAAACTATTACTGCAATAATCACATCCGTATGGACATCCTCTGCCTGTTAAAAAGAAAATTGCTCCATCTAAATCTTCTTCTGAAAATTTTCTTATTTTTTTCCTATCTAAAATATAATGTGAATTAGTATCGTAATCTGGTAATGGAATTTTATCTAAATTATCTATTAGGGGCCTTACTGAATTTTTTATGATTTCATTATTCTTATTTATCCATAAATTTTTAATTTTATTGATTGATTTTTTATTTTTAATTGCATTAACTAAATCTAAAATTGCTTCTTCACCTTCTCCAACACAAACAATATCACAATGGTTAATACATTCTTGAGGGGATATTGTTGCATGAATCCCTCCCCAAACTAAAGGGATTTGCGGAAATTGTTTTTTAAGAGATTTTATTATTTGAATTGCTCTTGGTGCAGTTGAAACAAATGAAGAAATTCCTATCAGTTCAGAATCCTGGCAAAGATAAGAAAGCTGAATAAGTTCGTCTAAGCTGTAAAATTTAGAATAATCTTCACTTAAAGTCATAAAAACAAGTTTTACCTCATGTCCTGCTTTTTTTAAAACAGAAGAAATTGTCCTTATGCCCTGATCTGAAGGATATGTTGCAGCTGAAATTAAAGTGATTTTCATTTTAAAAATATTAATTATTTTTTGCCAGAATGTCCTCGATATTTTTAATTAATTTATTCCAAGCAAATTTTTTTACAGAAATTCTTGCATTTTTTTGTATCTTTTCTTTTTGTTTTTTTGACATATTTAATATTTTTTTAAATATTTCAGCTAATTGATTTTCATTACCTATTTCAAATATAAATCCATTTTCCCCAGGTTTTATTAATTCTTTTCCAGCCATTGTGGATGAAGAAATTACTATCCTTTCTCTAGCCATTGCTTCAATAAGAGATTGGGGAAGTCCTTCTCGTTTAGAGGGAAGGACAAAAAGACCATATTTATCTATTAAATTTATCTTTTCTTTAAGTTTGTAGATTGCTGGGTAGAATTTTATATTCTCTTCTAAGCCTAATTTTTTTATAAGTTTAATTAATTCGTTTTTATAATTTTCTTCAGCAGGACCTACTATATCTAAGTTTATATTTTTATCTTTCAATAGATAAATGGCTCTTATCAAGATCTCTAAATTTTTTATTGGAGCGACTCTTCCTAGAAACAAAATTTTATTATTAAAAGCCTTATTTAATTTTGTACTAAAAAATTCATTTGGAATCCCATTGGGGAGATAGATTAACTTTTCATCTTCTACACCTAAAGATTTAAGGTATGGGAGCTCCCATTGAGTTATATGAATTATCCCTGAATATTGATTTAAAATTCTTCTGCCTATAAAAAAATCATATATAGATACTGCAAGATTTAATTTCCAATTTCTTAATTTTGGATCTAAAAATGGGGCATGAGTAACTAAAAAACAAGGGATATTTAATTTTTTTGCAATTTCTAAAGCTTTTGTAGAATAATATTGTCTGTAAGCATGAGTGATAATAATGTCTGGTTTTAATTTAAGTGCTTGTTTTTTATAATTCCAAAAAAAAGTATTTTGTCCAAAAGATCCTTTTGTAGGAAATCTAGTTATTCTTAGGTTATCTATTTCTTCATAAAATTTTGCTTTTTTCTTTTCATTGCTTCCTCTATAAATATCTGATGAATATATGTATACATCATGTTTTTTAGCAAGTCTGCTAGCTTCTCCAAATACTCTGGTCCAAACTCCACAAATTCCTGCTGAAAATGGACTTATTTCTAAAATTTTCATAATTGAATAGACTTAGTTATATTTATAAATTAATTGTTGTTTTAAAAATTATGGATCTAAAATACCTAATAAAAGAGCTAAAATACTATAAAAAACTTAAGGGGCTATCAAGAGCCATTAAAAAATATTCTCTTTCCAGAACTTTTTTAAAAAATTCAGTTAATTCTCCTTTTTATAATAAGATTTATGGCAATAATATTAAAAAGAAAGCTAAAATATTAAAACCCTATATTTTACAAATTGAAAATACTAACTTATGTAATGCAAGATGTGTTATGTGTCCGCATACAATAATGAAAAGAAAGGCGAAAGTTATGTCCTTAAAAAATTTTAAGAAAATTATCAATAATGTATTAAATAGATATGATATCAAAAAGCTGGTTATAACTGGTTTTGGTGAGCCTTTTATGGATAAAAATCTAATTGACAAAATCAAATATATTAATGAAAAATATCCTAAACTTAAAATTGAGATATATACAAATGCTTCGCTTTTAGACCAAAAAACTGCTGATGAGATATTAAAAACTAAAATTGAAAAAATGACTTTTTCAATAAATGGAACAGAAAGTAATTACAAAAAAATAATGGGATTGGATTATGAAAAAACTAAAAATAATGTCGTTTATTTTCTTAAAAAAAATAAAGAGCTTGGGAATCCTATTTTGACAAATGTATCTTTAATGATTCTAAAAGAAAATGAAATAGATGTTAAAAATTTTATAGATTTTTGGAGCCCTTTTTCAGATTCTGTTAGGGTATATCCCCCTTCAGATTGGGCAGGAGCATTAAATGAAATGGTAAAACGTCCTTCATTTAAATATAAAAGATGGCCCTGTATGACTTTATGGAATGCAGTAACTGTCGATGTTGAAGGAAAGGTTATTATGTGTTGTAGGGATTATGAATCAAAAGTTACTTTTGGTAATTTAATAAATGAGGATATTTTAAAGATACGAGAATCTAAAAAATTTCAAGATTTACTTAAAAATCAATTGGATTTTGAGTTTTCTACTCCAATCTGCTCAAAATGCGATAATTCTTTTGATTCTAGCTTGGATTGGTGGTAAATCTCTTCCAAAGTATTAAATTTGGTTCTTTTTGAAAAATAATTTAATAGTAACTCTAGTTTTTCAATAAAATCATCTAGAGGACATATAGAGTATACTTTAGAATCAGGAATTTCTATTAGATCCCAAGAGTGCATAAAAAAAACAGGGTATTTTACTATTTTTAATTTAAAAAAGAAAATTTTTAATAAGAAATTTGGCAATACTCTTAATAAAAATCCTGTAAATGGCATGATTAAGGAAGTGATTGGTATTTCCATTACATTTTTTCTATAATGTATTTTAGGATTTGTAAAATTGTATTTTTGGTTTAGTTTTATTTTCCAAAAAAATATTAAATGATAGAAATTCCAGGGAGTTAAACTGGAATCATATTTTATATTATATTTCTTTAAAAGGATAAGAGTATCTTCATCTAAAGAATGTTGAGGTGCACGAAAACCAACAGGAGCTATTCCTAAATTCTTCTTAAAACAGGTTATTGATTTTTTAAGGTTGTTTTCTTTTTCTTTAAAACTTAAATCATCAAACCTTACATGAGTGTAGCCATGTAAAGAAATTTCCCATCCTTTTTTATGAAGTCTTTTAAATATTTTTGGGAATTTTTCAATGCAGTCGCAAGTAATAAAAAGGGTTGGCCTAATGTTATACTGGTCCATAAGTTTTTCTAATCTTGGTATGCCCTCTTTAATACCTTTATAATCTCCTGTTCTTAAATCAGGTTCTACATCTACAGAAAAAGCTATGCCTTTCATATAAAAACAAAAAAATTAGATTTATTAAACTTATCTTATTATCTAAATATTTTTAAACGACAACCAGCTTTTTAAAATATGTTTAAAGACATTCAAGCAACAATAGAAATCGATTTATTAAAAAGCGAAGAGGAGCTATTTGATGCAATAGATAAAGATGCGAAGTGGGGCATAAAAAAAGCAGAAAAAGAAGAGATTATAGTTCAAAAAACTAAAGAAATAGAAGATCTGCAAAAATTTTACAATATTTACAAAAAAACAATGATTTATGGGGGGATTGTTCCTGAAAAAATTGAAAATTTGAAAAAAGAGAATAGTATTTTATTTGTAGCTAAAAAAGATAATAAAATTATTGCAGGAGCAATTATTATTGTTGTAAATAAAGAAAAATTTAAATTAGAATATAATGCATCTCTTTATAGTTTTTTAAAATTTCAACCTAATAATTTACTTTACTGGTCACTTATTCAATGGGGGAAAAGAAATGGATTTAAGATATTTGATTTGGGGGGCTATCAACTAAAAGCTCATGGGCATTTAAAAGGAGTAAATAGATTTAAAGAAAGATGGGGGGGCCAAATAAAAACTTATTATGTCAAATCAGGTAATCCAGTTTATATTTTAGGAAGAAAGGTGATAAGAAATATACCATTTATAAAAAATATAAGAGATTCTTTAAAACTTCAAATTTATCTTTCAAAAGAAAAATATAAACAAAATCAAATCAAAAAAAGAGATTTATTTAAAATATTTTTTAAGAAATTTATATACAATAATTCTACAGTTTTTCTTTATTCGTCATTTTTAGAAAATAATAAAATTTTAGAGCCAAAGATAAAGGGGGTATTCAAACCAGCAGATATTAAAGAGATGATGAAGTTTGTGGACAAAGATAGTAACATATCTCAAGAAACAATTGAAGAAAGATTTGATGAAGGTCACCAGTGTTTTATTTATCTTTTTAACAACAAATTAGCGCATTATTCTTGGGTTTCATTTGAAGAAATGAATATTTTAGAAGTTAATGCAAAAATTCCATTACAAAGTGGAGAAGCAGTAATTTATGATTGCTATACAAATAAGGAATTTAGAAATAAAGGAATTTATTCAGCTATGCTTACAAAAATAAAAGATTATCTTATGCAAAAGAATTTTGTAAAATCTTATATTTATGTAGAGTCTAATAATAAAGCTTCTATTAATGGTATTGAAAAAGCGGGTTTTACAAAAGAAAAAATTTTGAAATATAGGGGTATAATAGGATTTAAAAACAATAAAATAGAGGTTATAAAATGAAAAAGTTTCCATTAGTCTGCATAGTAGTAGTAAATTGGAATGGGGGAGAAATGGTTGAGAAGTGCATCAAGTCACTTAAAATGACTTCCTATCCTAATTATAAATTAATTTTTGTAGATAATAATTCTGAAGATGGTAGCCTTCAAAAAGTTATGAAAATCAAACCAGATGCAAAAGTTTTAAGATTAGATAAAAATTATGGTTATGCTCCAGGCATGAATGTAGGTATGAAATATGCTATAGATAAAATGAAGGCAAATTATATTTGTGCAATGAGTAGTGATGTTATAACTGTTCAAAAAGATTGGTTAGATCTTCAAATAAAAGAACTTGAAGAGAAAAAGGAATATGGAGTCTCAGCAGGAAAACTTGTTTTTCCAGATGGAAGATTTCAAGAAATGGTTAGAAAAGATAGAAGTAATTATAAAGAGATGGATAGAGGGCAATATGATTTTATTAAAGAAGTTGATGCTGTTTGGGGAGCATGTATAATTTACAAAACTGTTGTTTTAAAAAAAATAGGATTTTTAGACGAAAATTTCTTTTATGGACCAGATGATATTGATATGTGCATCAGAGCTAGAAAAGCAGGATTTAAAATAATATATAATGGACTTGCTAAAATAATCCATATTGGAGCTTTTAGCGGTCTTTCACCTAAAAGAGATTATATTTACCGATATCAATCAGAAGGTATGTTAATTTATGCTTTTAGGCATCTTTCAATTACAAATAAAATTTTAATGGTCTTCAGACAATTAATAAGAGCTTTAGTTACTAGAAAAGATCCTTTTTCAAATTTTTCTGTTAAAAACACTATTTGGCATTGGAAAAGTCTTCCAAAAAGAATAATATTGTTTTTTATTGCATTTTTTGCTGCATTAAAAAATTTCAAAAAAATAAAATATAATGCAGATAAGATAAAGTATGAAGAACTTAGATAGGTTAAATTATTAATCTAAAGATTATATCGCTCTAACATAATATTTTTAAATTAAGTCTATTACAAAGATTTATGAAAAAGAATGGTTCTTGGAAAAGATGGGGGCGTGGAGACACTCATCTAATAAACAGAATTCAATGGGATGGTCAAGAGGTGAAAGAGATGTCAGAAGTCCTAGAATCTGATTGGTTTGGTTATGGCCCCAAAAATGAATTATTTGAAAAAAAATTATCCCAATATACTGGAATACCTTATATTAATGGGACTAACAGTGGTTCTTCAGCAATACAAGTTGCTTTACTTGGGCTTAAACATGAAGGAAGGTGGAGACCGGGAGATCTTGTAATTCATCCAGTTACAACTTTTGCTACAAGTATTTCTTCTGCAATTTATCTTGGACTAAATCCGATATACGTTGAGACAAAACCACATACCTATGTTGTTGATCCTGAACAAGTTTCAAGAGCTGTAGAAAGATTTCCTGAAGCTAGAGGAATGATTCTTCCATATATTCTTGGAAATGTTCCTGATGTAGAAAACATATCTAAGATTTTAGGTAAAGGAAGATTTTTAGTTGAAGATTGTTGTGATACACTTGGAAGTAAATTTAACGGAAAACATATTGGATCCTTTGGAGATTATGCTGCATTTAGTTTTTATGCTTCCCATCATGTAACTGCTGGAGGAGTTGGTGGAGCTGTAGGGACTTCAGATAAAAGAAATTCCCATTTAGCGAAGAGTTTAATATTTTGGGGAAGGGATTTTAGGCCAGGTGATGAAGAATTCCTTAAACGATATACTTATGAAACTCTTGGAACAGATAGTCAAATGTCTGCTCTGCAGGCCGCATTTGGTATAGCACAAATAGAAAAATTACCTGAATTTGTTAAAGCAAGAGCAGAACAATTTAAAGAAATGACAGAACTATTTTCTCAATATAATGATTTATTAGATCTTCCAGTTACACATTCAAAAGCAGCTCCATCTTGGTTTTCATATCCTCTAACTATTAAAGATAATACTTTTTTTGATAGATCTATGTTTGCAAAATATCTTAGACAAAATGGAGTTGAAGGAAGACCGATAATGTGTGGGAATATTACCCGACAAAAACCATTTGAAAGGGTCCCTTGGCACTCTTTAAATAATGGCAAATTTCCGATTGGAGATGAAATCGAAGAAAAATCTTTATTCCTCCCTTGTTGGGGGATGCCTAGGAAGCAAAGAGGGGATTATTATAAAACTATAGAAAGGTTTTTAAAAAGTCATACTTAAAGATTTTTAAAATGAATATAGACAATCCTAACAAAACTAAAAAGAAAATTTTAATTACAGGAGGTTTAGGTTTTATTGGTAGTGGAATTGCTAGAAAAAATGTTGAAATAGGCAATGAAGTAACTATTTTAACAAGATCCTTATCTAAAATAAATAATATTGCAGACATACATAATAGAGTTAATTTAAGTGTAAGAGATATTAGAGAAATTCAAAAAGAAGATGTAGAAGACAAAGATTATATATTCCATCTTGCAGGAACAGTAGATAACTATGCTATTAAAGAAGGGCAACCTTACAAAGATATTAATATAAATTGTGCAGGAACAATTGCTTTACTTGAAGCAATGAGGGAGTATAATCCCCAAGCAAAATTAATGTTTGCAAGTACTTTTTTTGTGAACGGCAATGTAGATAAACTGCCTGTAAATGCTGAATCTCCTTGTCATCCCCTTGGGTTATATCCTACAACAAGATTAGCAGCTGAGAACTTCTGTCAAGTATATAACAATGTTTTTGATATTCCTTTTTTAATAGCTAGATTTACAAATGTATTTGGGCCTCCAGAAAGGGGAGACAATAATAAAAAAGCTGGTTTCAATTTTATGATAAATCAAGCAGTAAAAGGAGAAGAATTAAAAGTATATAATAATGGGGATTTTTACAGAGATTATATTTATGTGGATGATGTTGTTGATGGTTGCCAAACTCTTGCTGAAAAAGGTGAGATAGGCCATATTTACTATGTGGGCAGAGGAGAATTTGTGAAGTTTAAAAAACTAATTGACATAATTGGTCAACAAATTCCGGGATTAAAAACTACTCCGATAGTACCTCCCAAATTTCATAAAAATGTAGGGATAACTGATTTTGTATGTGATAATACCCCCTTAAAAAATCTTGGCTGGTCTCCAAAAGTTTCATTAGAAGAGGGGATAAAAAGAACAATAGAATTTTATAGAGCTAATCCTCAATAAAAATTTATAAAATAAAAAAACTTAATCTTACAAGAAAAGGAGAGAAATTGCAAGATTATCTTCTTTTAAAGGAAGAAATATTACATGAAAAAGAAAAAATTTAACATTTTAGTTATTATCCCAAAACAAACTGCTTCAAAAAAGAAAAATTTTGAATATATTTTCCCAATTGGGATTCCTTATATTTCCTCTATTCTTAAAAATGAGGGTTATTCAGTGGATTGTGCTAATCTTAATCACAGAGAGGGAACCAATCAAGAAAATTTAAATAAGATTCTCAACAATAAAAAGTATGATTTCGTTTGTACTGGAAGCATAGCTACGGAATATACCTTTATTAAAGAAGTAATGGATACTATCAAATCTCACAATTCAAAACCAAAAATTATTTTAGGGGGGCTTATAATTACAAGTGAACCTCAAGTAGTTTTTAAACTCGTAGAGCCAGATTATGCAGTTATTGGAGAAGGAGAAGAAACTATAATTGAGTTATTAGAAAGTCTTGAAAATAAAAAAAATCTTCACAATCTAAAGGGATTAGCATTTAGAGATGAAGCAGGGAAAATTGTGTTTACGGGCATGAGGGAATCAAAAAATGATATAAATAAAATCCCTTATCCGGATTATGATGATTTTGGATTTGAAGAATATTTGGAAAACTTACATCCAAACTCACATGATTATATTTATAGTGCTTTTGATTACCCTAGAGTTTATCCGATTGTTGGTAGCAGGGGGTGTCCATTTAATTGTACATTTTGTTATCATTATAATAAGTATAGAATGAGATCTATAGAGAGTATAATGGAAGAATTAGAAGTTCAGGTTAGAAAATATAGAATAAATGTAGTTCTCTTTTACGATGAATGTATTGCTGCAAACAAAAATAGATTATTTGAAATATGTGAAAGAATAAAAAAATTAAGAGAAGAGTTGCCTTGGGAATTACACTGGTACCCTCAATTAACAGTGCATAATATTGATGATGAAACTTTAAAGATAATGAAAGATTCTGGAGTTGCGGGAGTAAGTTATGGTTTTGAAAGTTTTAGTCCAAAGGTTCTTAAAAGTATGAACAAACCCATAACTCCTCAAATGATAGAATCTGCATTTAAAAAAACAATGGATGCTAAGTTAACTATTCAAGCAAATTTCATTTTTGGAGATGTAGCTGAAACAAAAGAAACTGCTAAAGAAACTTTAGATTGGTGGAAGAAAAATGCAATGGGACAAATACATTTGTTGTTTGTACAACCCTATCCTGGAAGCAAATTGTATCATCAAGCTTTAGAAAGAGGCATAATAAAAGATCGAGAAGAATTTATAAAAAATGTGGTTCCTTTCAGTAAATTTAACCTCACTAAAGAAATGAGTGATAAAGATATGGTCTGGCTTAGAAATGAAATATTAAAAGCTACTGCAAAATACTCTAAATTTGTTGTTCCAAAAATCAAGAAAGCAGAAAAAAACACTTATAACATCAAGGTTACTTGTCCATATTGTAAACATAATTTTACTTTTAAAAATTGTGTTATAAAAAATAAGCTTATTTATGGCCATATTCTGCCTTGCAGAAATTGTAGAAAACTCTTTTATATTGTGAGTGCTATTGAAAAGATAGGATATAAAAATTATACTATATTTAGGTCTATAAGAGATTTACAAAAAAGTATTTTCAGAAAATTAAGACTTGAAGGAACTTTATAATCTTCTAAGGTTTAATTAAATTTAAATTGTTTTTCTTTTTTTCTAATAAAAATCTTTTTCCAAACTCCCTTAATTATCATCCAGTCATTTTCATCTAGAGAATTAGAGATTAATATGAGGATGCAGTATAATAAAATAAATAAAATTGCAATTGTTGCCATTGAGAACACATTTAATGGGATCATACTCCTTAAATAAAATAAAATAAAAGTAGGAATTAAAGAAATTAAGGTGATTGTTATCATTTTTCTTCTAAATGGCAAAAAACTAAGATATTTTTTAGTTTGAATTAAAAAAAGAACATTAAAAAAAACTAGTGAAATTAATGTAGATAATGCAGCGCCTATAAGTCCATTTGTATTATTAAAACCAAATATATTCGGAGATGGGACTAAAATAGAGTTTAATATTAAATTAATAATTGCTGCTGCAATTATGTTCTTTAAGATTAATTTAGATTTGCCTAGCATAGAAATTAAGTTATTAGACACAATAAAAACAGCAGATACAAAAGTCCCTACAAGCAGTAATCTAAGTGCAGTTACTGCAGGCAGATATTCAACACCAAATAAAATATTTAATACTGCTCCTGGGAAAAAGAAAATTAATATAAAAATTGGCAATATACTAATAAAGATCCATTTTGTAACTTGCTTGCTAAGCTGTTCAATTAGTTTATAGTTTTTTTGAGAATATTCTTTATTAATTAGAGGAAAGAACAATTGCATAAAAATTTCTGGGATGAAACCTAAAAGAAGGGCTATTGGAACTGCTGCATTATATATCCCTACCTCTATTGCAGATTTATAGTATCCTAAAGAAAAGGTATCTATCCAATAAAAGATAAGTGAAATAATCCCATAAAACATTACCGGCCAAGAATAATGAATAAATTCTTTACTTAATTTAGAATAATCTTTTTTATCATACTTTTCAAATATTTGGGGGACGATATATCTGCTTATTATATATGCTCCGATCAAAGTTATTAATGATCCTATAACAAAAGACCATGCCACAATATTTGATTCAGATTTTAATCCAATTAAAACAAATAGCACTAAAATTCCAAATCTTGAAATATTCATTAGAATATTATAAACAAAAGAATACCAACCTATTTTTTCATATCCTCTAAAAATTACTAAAAAAGTTCCTGTAAATAAGTGAAGAATAATTGTAGATCCCATTATTTTAATAAAGATAGAAAGATCAATATTATGGAAGATAGTTAATGAAATAAAATCTGATAAAATGATTAAAAGAATAGAAGTTACTAATCCTGAAATCCAATAAAATTTTATTGTTTTCTTAAACAAATATTTTATATCTTCAATTTTATTTTTTGCTCTTAATAATGGAATAAATCTTAACAAACCATCATTTAAACCAAATCCTGCTATTGAAACAAAAAGAACTGTAATTGACAAAGCAAGAGAGAAAAAACCATAAATTTCTGGACCAAAATAACGAGCAATAATTATTCTGTATGCATAACCAATAATTTTTGAAAGAATTAATCCAATAAATACCACAAATGAACTTTTTATTAATAATTTTAAAGAATTATCTAATTTATCTTTTTCTAAGACTTTATTTTTTTTCATGAAAATATCATGACATTTCCTATTATAAACCTTAAGTAGGTATAAATTACAAAAATCTATTAGACTTTTTTTGCCATAAAAACATGCAAGGAATATGTTTTAAAAATATGTTTAGGAACAAAATTTAAGGCCCTTATAATTAAATGTTTTATTAAATACCCTATTCCCTTTTCTTTGATTAATCTATTTATTTTTTTTGAATTTGGTTCTACTTCATAAGAAGAACTAAGCTCAAATCCAGGTCTTTCTGATATAAGTTTAAATCCTTTACTATTAAAGATATTTCGAATTCTATTAAGAGTAAATGTATGCGGATGACAACTATCTCCTAATTTTATTTTTTCCATAAACTTCTTAAATTTAGTAAAATTAGAGTCATAACAATTTTGAACCAGAAATATAAATCCATTAGGTTTTAAGCATCTGTATGATTCTTCTAAAACTTTTGCAGGGCTTTCAGTATGGTCTAATACATTACCAATTATAATCAGGTCAAAGAAATTATCTTTGTAAGGCAAAGATTCTCCAATTCCTTGTTGCCAGTTAACATTTTTTTCCATTTGATAAGTGGATAAAAAATAATTCATTAAAGGATCCAAACCATATAATTCTCCATTCATTCTTTCAACTAATGTTTGAGGTCCACAGCCTATTTCAAGAATTCGGGTATTTTTATCTAAATGAAGATGTTTTTCTATGAATTGTATATAATCATTATATTCTGGGCGATCTGAAGGTTTTAGTTTGCTTCTGCTTTCCCAAAAGTCCTTTTCATGTACCTGTGCTGTCTGCCACCTGCTCATTTTTTTACTCCTTCACTAATTCCTACGCATCTTTTACAAATAGGTAAATTAAAGATTCCTTTCCTTACTTCTCTTCTAATCTTTTTGTAATAAGGAGAATCCCAGATAGCTACTAAATTTTTATCTTTAACATTTCCAAATACAAGAGAGCTATGGTAATCATTACTGCATAAAACTACATTTCCTGCGTAATCTATGTTAACTTCTCCTTGAGGATAAGTGCATACTGGCTTACTAAAGTCAAGTGGATCTTTAATATTCATTTCTCCGCCTCTATTTGACAATCCGGAATCTATTAATCTTCTATAAGAGATTTTATTTTCTATTTCAGGATGATTTTTTAAATAATCTAATAAATCTTTTATTGCAGGAGGCATTACTCCATTATACTCTGTAATTAAAATTCCTTTAATTCCTGCTTTCAAAAGTTTATGATAAAGAGGAAGAGTCATTAAAAAACCATTGCTGTTTATTCCTACCTTTGAATTAGGCAGTTTTTTTGTTGCATACTCTACTAATTCTGGTAATCTTTCATCACTTAAAGGTTCCCCATAAAAATGAAAATAAGTTTCTCCAGAATAATTTACTGATGCAAGATCATCAATTATTTTTTTAAAAATATTGATGTCCATTAGCTTTCTATTTTTTAATAACCCTCTTTCATATTTGCTATTTGGACAGCTTTGGCATCGTAAATTACAATAAGTTGTTGTTTCTATAGAAATATGATCAAAAAAACTTGATCTCCCATAAGTGTAAATGTATTTTATTTTATATAAAGGATAAATAATTTTATCATAATAAAGATATTTTAAATTTTTTCTTGATTTTGTTGGGAATAATCTATAGATAGGAATAAAGAAATTTTTAAATGCAATTGTTAACTCCATTAATCTCATTGTTCAATTAAGGATAGATATTTAATTTAGGATCTGAAGATGCTAAAAATTCTTCAAGCAAAAGGTTTCTTTCATGAGCAGAACACTCATGATTACATAATTTTCTAGGATCAAAATTCCTAAAGAAATTTCTTGTTTGTTCACTAAACCACATTTGTTTGAATGATTGGTCATTAATAGAACCAATTACTCCTGAAGGGTCATAAGATTTATTATGGCAAATATTAACATTTCCATCTGCTCCAATTACTGAAACAATTTCTCCCCATAAACATCTAGGCAGTCTTTGACTGGAACTAGAATTATTTATAAAATATTTCTCATAAGTGCTTCCTACTTCAAAAGTTCCATCTTCTAATTTCTCTTTAGCTTTTGCTATTTCCTCTATTGCCCTTTGTTTAAATGGAGCATGGTATTCTTCAAAACCTTTAAACCAAACAGGTGAAAATCTTACATTTTCAACACCAGTTTCCTTTAAAAACTTAGCAATATCAAAAAGCTTATCATAATTATGCTCATGAATTACGCAATTTGCTTCAAAATCACATTTTGGATTTTTTATTTTTGCAAAATAAGACATATTTTGAACTGTTTGATCAAAAGCCACTTTTCCTCTTTTTCTTATCTTTTTGAACATATTTTCATCGCAATAATCTATGGAAATTCTCACCCAATCACCTGCATTTGCTAAAATTTCTGCTCTTTCTCCAGATAATCTAAGTCCATTTGTTATTGCAGATAATCCTATTCCATTTTCAACTGTCCTTTTTAGCATTTCTGGTGCATATTTAGGTAAAAGAGATTCTCCTCCTCCAGACCAAGTTACTGCTTTAACTCCCATATCTTTAAAATCATCCAAAGTTTCTAGGACTTTTTCTCTTGGCAATTCATCCCTATAATTCATAGTTGGATGTATTCCTGAAAAATTAGAAATATAAACGCAATAAAAACATTCTTCATCACACCTGTTTGTAGGATTAAACCTTAAATAAACTGGTGCAGAAATAACTCCTTCACGAAGAGCTTGCATTTTTTCTGGATGATGTAGCACTTTTAATGCAGAATATTTTCCAGGTATTCCTTGGTTAAAATCAAACTCTTTTGCCATTTAATTTTTAAAAATTAGAGGTTATATAAAGATTTGTGTTTTTTGATGAATGTTGTTGAAATTAATATAATATATACAAAAAATTCATAATATTTTTAAACGCATAACTTATGTCATTTTTATGAGAGTAGCAGATTATATTCTTAACAGATTAAGTAACGAGGGAATTAAAGATGTTTTTGTTTTATATGGCGGAGCATGCGCTGGGATGATAGATGCTTTTACTAAAATAGATAAAATTAGATACAAAGTAATGCAACATGAACAAGCAGCGGGATTTGCTGCAGAAGGTTATGCTAAAGCAAGTAATGGGCTTGGAGCCGCTATTGTTACAAGTGGGCCCGGAGCTCAAAATCTTGTAACTCCTATTGCTAATTGTTATTATGATTCTACTCCAGTTATTTTTTTAACTGGACAAGTCCCAATTGACCATTTAAAACAAAATAAAAAAGCAAGACAATTAGGTTTTCAAGAAACTCCTATTTGTGAAATTGTTGCTCCAATAACAAAATATAGTAAGATGATAACTCATCCAGAGGAAATAAAATATGAACTTGATAAAGCGATTTATTTAGCTAAATCGGGTAGGCCCGGACCTGTTCTTTTAGATCTTCCCCAAGATATTCAAATAAAGGAAATAGGCTTTCAAAAAACAAAAAATTTTAACCCTAAAGATTATAAAATTAATTTTAATCTTCAAGAAATTGATTTAAAAGTAGAACAATTCTTATTGGACATTAAAAAATCTGAAAAACCAGTAGTTATTGTTGGGGGCGGAGTTAGGTTAGCTAGATCATTAGATGAATTAATGGAATTTGAGGAAAGATTCCAAATCCCGCTATTTCCCACTTGGAATGCTACAGATGTTGTGACTTCAGATAACCTTTATTATGGTGGAGGGATAGGAGGTTATGGGGGAAAAGGAAGAAATTTTGGAATTCAAAATTCAGATTTAATATTGGCTTTGGGAACCAGACTTTCTCCAAGAATTCTTGGCGAAGAAAATAAATATTTCTCAAAAGGTGCAAAAAAGTATGTAGTAGATATTGATACCCAGACATTGAAAACTGCAAAAATCCCAATAAATGTAAAAATTCATTCAGATGTGAAACTATTTTTGCAAAGATTATTATTAAAATCAAAAAATCAAACACTTCCTGATTTTTCTAAATGGAATGAAAAGGTTCAAGAATGGAGAGATATATATGACCCTGCATCAAAAGAATGTTTTGACGAACATAGTAATAAAGGTTATACAAACCCTTATGCATTTGTGAGATTACTTAGTGAACAAATAAGTAATATGGGGATTGTCATAGCAGATACTGGTGGAAGTACGACTATTTTAGGTCAAGCTTATGAAACAAAAAAAGGACAAAGAGTATTTGCTAGCAATGGCAATTCTCCAATGGGCTTTTCTTTTCCAGCTGCAATAGGAGCATGGTTTGCTTCAGATAAAAAACAAGAAGTAGTAAGCTTAATAGGTGATGGTGGTTTTAATCTAAATATTCAAGAACTTCAAACCCTAAAAACCTATGATGTGGGAATAAAGGTTTTTATTATGAATAACCATTGTTTGGGATTTACAAGGGCGTTCCAGAAAAGAAAATTTGGCGGAAAAACAGCAGCATGTGATAAACAAGGAGGATATATTGCTCCTGATTTTATAAAAATAGCCCAAGCTTACGGATTACGAACAGAAACAATAACTGGGAATAATAAAGAAAAATTAAAAAGTGATATTAGAAATGTTCTAGATATAAATGGTCCTGTAATCTGTAATGTAGATAATGGGGACTTTGATAATTATTGGTGGTGTTAATAAATAAATTAACTTTTCTTGAGTACTTTATTAATTTTCTTTTCAACTTCTTTAATACTTACTTTGTATAAATCATTTGCATCAATATGATCTGTTCCTCCTGCTATTAAAATTGAATTTTTACCTAATGAACCAACTACTTTGACTAAATATTTACTCATTATAGAAATAACATTTGTTTTTGATGACCAAGCTAAATGATGCGGAGCTCCATCAACCACAATGCAAAGATTGCTTTTCTTTAATACTAAATAAACTTCTCTTAAACTTAAGTCAACTAAAGGAATACAAAAAGGACATTGTTTTAAAATCCAATTTACTTTTTCAGTTCTTTGTCCTACAATTAAAATTTTATAGTGGGGGTATTTCTTTTTTAAAAAATTTATTATTGAAACAAAATTTTCTAAAGGCCATTGTCTTCTTGGCAAATTTGCTTCAGGAGAAATACAAATAAATTTCGTTAATTTATTTTTCTTTATAAATGAAGTTGCTCCCTCTATGTCTTTTCCATCTACTGCTATTTCTGGCCAACTATCTTTTGCATTTATTCCCAAACTTTTATTTATAAGTTCTAACTGCAATAAAGTTTCGTGTTTGGTTAGATCTCTTTCTATTGGAAAATTCAAAAACTTTTTTGACCAAGGATGATTATAATAACCAAACCTTTTTTTTATTCCAGATAAAAAAAGAAGTAATGTATTAAAAACACTTCCTCTCATCTCAATTCCAATATCATAGTTTTCTTTTTTTATTTTTCTTGAAATTAAAAAATAATTATAAAATTCTTTTAAAGTTCTAGGGGAATATCTTAAAGGATAAATTTTATTTATGTTTTTATTATTTTCAATTATAGGGATATTTTCAGGAGAGGCAACTACATCAATAATTGCTGAAGGTAATTCTTTTTTTATTTCTCTAAATACTCCTGAAGAAAAAATTAAATCCCCTATTTTATCATTTCTAATAATTAAAATTTTTTGGGGTTGCATTTTTATTATATTTCTTTTTAATTTTCAATGTGGGGAGGTATAAAAAGTTTGTGTAATTCAAATAAAATGATTCAAATTTAATGAAAATCCTATTCAAATAATTTTAACTTTCTTTTAAGAATATGATCATAAATAGAATAAATTAGTGAAACTTTATGCATTGCAGTTCCTAATTTTCTCTCGATATATAGGTCTTCTATTAGATGTACGGTAAATCCTAGAACAACGTAGATCAATAATGGGTAAACTTTGGAGAGTAAAAAAATAACTAAAAGAGGCTCTATTCCATGTAAAAATATAATACACTGTCTATGTTTTTTTCTTTCTTCAACAGAGAGTTTTAGTGATTTATAATGCTTAATTTTAAACCAGTTATATGCAGATTTCAAAGAAAGTTTTCTTTTAACAATCACATAATAGATATAATGGTCTACATCAATCAAGAAAGAGCTTAGAAAAAAAATTAAAACCCCTGTTGGAGGCATGAAAAGTAAAAATATCAGAGAGATAATTAGGTTTATTAGTATGTGTTTTTGTGGGAACATAAATTAAATAATCTTAATTGGTTTTTAAATTATGGGGATTCATCAAAATTCTTTTGAGAAGTTGCTCCTTTTATGTCCAGCCAGTCTTTATTTTTTCTTACTCTTTCATTTAATCTCCAAATTTCTTCTAATAAATACGGGCGATACATATTTTCTCTTGCAAGATAAATTAGTGCATTTAGATCTTTTGGAAAACATTTACCCCCAAAACCAAAATCCCCGTCATTTCCAGGAACATCTATATTTCTCCCGATTCTTTCATCTAATAGAATCGTGTTTTTAACTTCATTATAATTAATTTCAAGTTTGTTGCATATTTGATTTATTTCATTTGCTAAAGCTATCTGCCCTGCAAGAATTACATTTGCTGCATATTTTATCATTTCAGAAGTTTTAGTGTTAGTTAAAACATATTTAGCATTGGGAAATAAAGGTTCATAAATTTGTTGAACTATTTGCTGAATTTTTTCGTTATTAGCCCCTATAACAATTCTATTTGTATTCTCCATATCTTTTAGTGCATGTTTTTCTCTTAAAAATTCTGGATTAAATGCAAAATGAAATGGATATTTTTTAGCTAAATCATCTGTTGTTCCAGAAACTGCTGTTGAACGAATTATAATTGTTAAATCTAGAGGGTTTCTATTGATCCTATTGGTAATCTCTAATAAATTTGAAAGGGAACTGTAAATATTGGTGTAATCTATTGCTCCACTTGCCTGCATAGGGGTTGGAACACAAATAAAAATTGCTTCAGAGTTTTTTGCTAAATTTTCAAAATTTTGATTAGAGTTGTAAGGCTCCTTATATTTATCATAAGGAAATATTTGATGAACTTGTTCAAGAATTTTAGCTGTTGTCCCGCCAACAAAACCCATGCCAATTATTCCAATTTTCATTGTAATTATAAGAACTTATTTTTTTTAAATATTTAGATAGTTTAAAAGAACTAGTCTTTAATTATTCTTTTAACAATTTCTGCAAATGCAGGTCTTGTAATTAAAATTCCTGAAGTTATACCTATGATTGTTGTAACTGCAAATCCTTTTAATAATCCTGCTCCTGCCCAATAAAGTGGAGCTAGTGAAAAAAAGCTAGTAAAATAAGAGCCCATAATAATAAATAATGCTCTTTTGATTCTTTCTTTTAATGAATATTGTTTATTTAACTGAGATTCATCAAGAACAACAATTTGCTGGTCAACTCCAGTACCAATTGTAGCTATAATCCCGGCAATTGAAGGTAAATCTAAATTCCATTTTATTAAAGAAGCAATTCCTAAGATAATTATTACTTCTGAAAAAGAAGTTAATAAGACTGCTAAAGACAAATTAAGTTTTCTGTATCTAATAAAAACAATTAAAGCTACTACAAGAATTGCTGCTAATCCTGCTAAGAGAATTGAATTAATGAATTTCTCTCCAAGCAATGGAGAAATTGTATCTAGTTTTACAATATTTAACTTAAATGGCAGACTTCCTGTGATTAAAACAGTTTGAAGATTTTTCATATCTTTCATTGCATTATCATAAGCTTCTTGCTTTGTTGTTCCTGAACCAGAACCTTGGATAGAAATTTGAGTTGTAGCTCTTCCTTTAAGGTCCTTAGAAATAAATAATGAATCTACTAAATTATCATCAAGATAAAGACTTAGTTTTTCACTAAGATATTCAGGGTTTTCAGAACTTAGTGAAAGAGTGTTTGTTACATCTGCTTGTTTTTGTGCTGCTTTTTCACTTAAAGAAATAGCGAATCTAAACTGGCATACATAGCCTTCTTGGTATTGATCGCAAGAATAAATACCTGATTGCTCTCCTGTTCTCGCTACATAAGTTATATCTTCATTCCCTCCAACGAATACTGTCTCATTTCCTATTTTTGCTTCAAATTTACCTTGTTTTGAAATTAAATTTTCTAATTCACTTGGAGTAGAGCCGGCTATTTCAACTAACATATAATTTTTTCCAGATAAATCTGAAACTTGTCTAATAGAAATATCACTTAATCCATATACATTTAATCTATTAGAAGTTACTGCAATTAAATCATTTAGTTCCTGACTAGAAAGTTCTACTTCTGGTTCAACTAGTGCTCTTGCTCCTCCTCTTAAATCTAATCCTGTTTGAATTCTTGTTTTGGGTATATCCCTCACAACAATTTCTGGAGCTTTATCAGAGAAAAGAATATATTCATTATCTTTGGTAGTTATTGTTAATTTAATTGCTTGTTCTGTTGGAAATTTAGAGCTAATAACATTAGAATACTCATTAAAGTTAGTTATTGTTTGTCCATCTATAGAAGTTATTACTTCCCCTGCTCTTAATCCATGTTCATAAGCTGTTGAATTTTGAGTTACATAAGAAATTTGAACTCCTTTTTCAAAACTTGGACTGATTACTAGTAAGGAAAGAACTATTGCAATTAATAAAATCCAGATTCTTAATCCTATTTTCATTTTTTTCTCTCCAAATACCATTTTAATATTGAGGCATTAGTAATCCATGTATTAAAAATATCAAAACCTAATCCAATTAACATGATTGTAAAAATTTGGCTCAATGTTTCTGAAAATGAATAAACAAAAAATAAAGCAACACCAACTGCTGCAATAGAAGTTAGAGTCATTGTTATTCCTGTTTTAAATGAATTAAATAATTGTCTGTTTAATGAAGATTCTCTTCCTTTTAGTAAACGAGTAGTAAGCATAATATCAGTATCAACAGAATAACCTATTAACATTAAGAATGCAACAATTCCTGCACTTGAAACTTTTATTCCAAGTAAATTAACAGTTACAATAGTCATTAAAATATCTGCGAAAGCAGAAAGAACAACTGCTCCACTTACAATTGGAGTTCTAAAGATTACAAAAACAACTATAGCCATTAAAACAAAAGAAAATAAAATTGCAATTTGTAATTGTTTATAAAAAGAAGAACTTAGACTTGAACCTGAAAATTCGATACTAGAATTATCTTCTGTTAATTTATATTTTAAAATTTCTTCTAAAGCAGATTTTAATTCAGCTGAATCCAAAGGACTTTCAATAACAACTGCTTGTTGTTTACCTGTATTAAAATCAGATAATTCTCTTATTGAGAAATCTGTTGTTTTTTGAGAAAGAGCTTGTTTTAATTCTTCTAAATTTATATTTTCTGAGAAAATAGTGATTGTTGTTCCGCCTGTTAGAGAAACATCTTTTTTAATAAAATCATTATTTTGAGAATAAAAATAACCAATATATACCAAAGAAAAAATTAGTAAAACTAAAGGGATTATAAGAAATAATTTATAATTTTTATTATAAAATTCACTAAATGTTTTTTTTGTTTCTGTTGTTTGTTCTTCCATTTCAAATAAAATTTATGCGCGGGCCGGGAATTGAACCCGGAACAACTGGTTGGAAGCCAGTGATTATACCATTTAACTACCCACGCATAATTTATCCTATTTATGCAGGTTTTTAAAGATATTTATTTATTTATTCTCTAAACGCTCGGGGCAGGACTTGAACCTGCGACCCCGTCATTAGGAGTGACGTGCTCTAATCCAAACTGAGCTACCCAAGCATAACTTTAAAACTAATAAGAAGTTTAAAAAATGTATCTAAAATGATAATTATTAAAATATTAGGGGTCTTGGATATTTTTATTGGATTAATGTTCTGGTTATTTGGGATATTTGGGTTATTTCCTGAATTAATGTTATTATTGGGATTAATTTTATTAGTAAAAGGAATTGTATTTATTACTGGATTAAGTATTATTAGTTTTTTAGATATAATTTTAGGATTTATTATAATCGGTTCAACTGGTTTTGAAATGCCTAAAATAATTGTAATAATAATTAGTTTATTTTTACTTCAAAAAGGAATTTTTAGTTTACTGAGTTAATGTTATTTGGATTAATTCCTAAATTAATACCTAATTTATGTAATAAAATTACTGAACTTAATTTCCATATATGTTCTAATGTTCTAAATCTGGAATTATGTTGTTTATCTCTAGAAATATCTTTATGAGATTTTATTGCTGTTTTTAAAGAATCTAGTAATTTAGGAGAATCTGAAAAATCAATATTTTCTAAACAAGTATAACTAGAACCGATTTCATTTAAAGAATGTCCATCTGAAAAAGAAACAGAACCTAAATCATCAAAAGGAGTTTGATGATTATAAAAAATTCTTGCTTTTTTATTTGCATTAAAGGGATAAAAGTTAGCACAACCATTATGGATTTCTATTGCATCAAAGTCTTCTATTAAATCTGGATTCTTAATTAAATACTTTCCAAGTCCTTCAAAATAAAACGGATGGTCTGCAATAATTATTCCATTATTATCTTTTGCTTCTTTAAGAGTATCTTCTAATGTTCTTTGGTCTTTCAAATTTTCTTTTAATCCCAAAACTAATAAGTGCCCTTGTTTTGTTCCAATTTCCTGGCCCCTTAAAACTAAGATATTTTTTTCTGGAACATAAACTGCATTTCCTAAATCCTGTCTTTCATATCCTTTTTTACTAACCAAAGTTTCATATCTATTATCTGCAAAATTAATCCATCCCAAAATTCCATTAAAACCTAATTTTTTATGAGCCCTATCGATTACTTTATTAAAATCTCCATTATAAAGAAGTGTTCCTCCGTGATTATGCAAGTCTGCTTTTATTTTCATTTTTATCATCAGAACTCTTTTATTTTATGCAGGGAGTAGGATTCGAACCTACGAAGGCACTAAGCCAACAGATTTTGAGTCTGTCCCCTTTGACCGCTTGGGTATCCCTGCTTAAAAAAGCTAATAACTAGTCCTATAAAAAGCTTTATAAATCCCCCTTTTTAAGGTATATTAGACGACCATAATAACTTGGAAACACCTGTTCCCATTCCGAACACAGAAGTTAAGCAGGTTATGTTTATGAGAGTAGTTTTTGTAAAAAAGCAAAATCATAAAGTCGTCTCCTTATTAATAATAAATCAACAATAAACAAAATGATAATACCAATAAGATGCATGTCATGTGGGAAGCCAATTGCTCATTTATGGGAAGAATTTAAAGAGAGAACTGCAAAGGGAGAAGATTCAAAAAAAGTTCTAGATGAATTGGGGTTAGATCGTCCTTGCTGCAGAGCAATGTTTTTAGGACAAGAAGATACAGTTGAATTAGTTAACAAATTTAAGAAGTTCTAAATCTTCCACCTAGTTACAAATTCACAATTCTTGCATTTAATTGTTTTATATCCATTTTTTATTCTAATTGAAGAATTCTTAGAATCAAATAAAGAATGACATTTTTTGCAATATAATTTTTTTAAACTGCCTAATTTTATGTTTTTGGACATTGCAAGTTTTTTTGCTTTTTTGATTTTTTCAGGACTGGGATTTTTAGATAAAATATCTTTAATCTGCTTTTCAGCTTCTGATTTAGATAATTTGGATTTCATAATGTTTTAAAAGCATTTAAAGTATATAAAAATATGGCAAAATCATTCCCAAAACTAAAATCAAAGTTGATTCTCGCTCCAATGGCTGATATCACCAATATTGCATTTAGAGTTTTATGCAAAAAATATGGAGCTGCACTAGTTTCAACTGAGTTGTTGTCTGCAAATGCAATTGCAAAGAAAAATAAAGCTGTTATGAGATTAGCTTTAACTGATAAAACTGAAAAGCCAAATGTACTGCAGTTATTTTCTCAAAATACTGAGAGTCTTGTTAAAGCAGCTAAATTAATGGAAGATAAATTTGATATTATTGATTTAAATCTTGGATGTCCTTCAAAAAAAATTATGGAACAGGGAAGTGGAGGAGCTTTATTAAAAAGAAAAAATAAAGTTGCTGAAATAGTAAAGGAATTAAGTACTATTGAAAAGCCATTTACAGTTAAGATAAGAAGTGGTTTTGATAAAAAGACAATTAATGCTGTTGAGATTGCAAAAATCTGCGAGCCTTTTGTTTGTGCAATAACTGTTCATGCAAGAACAGTTGAACAAGGATATTCTGGAAAAGCTGATTGGGAAATAATAAAACAAGTAAAAGAAAATGTTAGTATTCCAGTTATTGGAAATGGAGATGTTATTAGTGGAGAAACAGCTAAACAAATGCTTGATGAAACTAACTGTGATTATATAATGGTTGGAAGAGGAGCAATTGGAAATCCTTTTATTTTCAGGCAAATAAATGAATATCTTAAAACAGGAAAAATAATCAGTCAAACAAAGCAGGAAAAAATAAATGATTATTTTGAATATATTGATTTAGCAAAGAAATTCAATGTTTTTAGCTTAGTTGATGCAAAAAAGAAAGCTCAAGAATTTACAAAAGGGTTAGAAGGAAGTGCAAAGCTAAGAAGAAAATTGAATAGTGTTAAAAGCTATGAAGAGATTGAAGAGTTGATGAGAGAGATGATGAAGTAAGAATTTTTGATAATGTTAATTCCTTAAACAATGAGGCTTCTGTTGATTAGCTTAATCTTATCCTCTGCAAAACTTTTGTCTTAATAAGATATGAATAATTAAAGGTATCAAATCCACAAACCTTAAAAACAAGTAAATTATGTAATTTTGAGGTGTAAACCTCAGATTTTCTGAGAGATATAAAATGTCACAAGAAATAATTAAACTAGATAATATATGTAAGAGATTCTTAGTTGGAGATTCAGTTATACAAGCTGTTTGTGATGTAAGTCTTACTATAAATAAAGGAGATTTTGTTGCTTTGCTTGGGCCTTCTGGAAGCGGGAAATCAACAATGATGAATATGGTAGGTGCTTTAGATACTGCGTCTCAAGGAGAGATTTATTTAGATGGATTAAATATTGAACACTTGCATGAATCTGATTTAGCTCAAATTAGAGGAAGAAAAATTGGATTTGTTTTCCAGAATTTTAATTTAATTGCTACTTTAACTGCTCTTGAAAATGTTATGCTTCCAATGACTTTTCAAGGAATGGAAATCGAAGAAAGAAAAAGAAAAGCAACTGAATTATTAGAAAAATTTGGATTAGGGCATAGATTAAATTCTCCTGCAAATAAGCTGTCTGGAGGAGAGAGACAGAGAGTTGCTTTAGCAAGAGCTCTTGCTAATGATCCTGAAGTTATTTTAGCAGATGAACCAACTGGAAATTTAGATTCTCAAAGAGGAAAAGAAGTTGTTGAATTATTTGAAAAATTAAACAAAGAAGGAAAAACAATAATTATGGTTACTCATGACTTAGAAATTGCAAAGCATGCTGATAAAATCTATAGATTAAAAGATGGAAAAATTGTTAACGAGCCTATTGAAGAAGCTAAAAAGCCTAAACTAGCAATTAGCAAAAGCCTTAAAAAGGATAAAAATATAAGAAAATAGAGGTGAAAACCTCAGAGTAATTCTGAGTAAATTAGACAAAATGAATAAAACACTAAAAATAATAATGGCTGTATTAATCTTAGGATTATATGTAATTAGCATGATAGCTATGGCTAGTGCTTTAACTATAAGTGATGTTACAATAAACCCTGATGAAATTGAGCCTGGAAAAACAAGTAAAATAAGTTTAACTTTAGAAAATGAAGGAGATAATGACTTAACTGATGTTTCTGTAAATTTAATTTTAGATTCAACTCAATTAGGAACTCAAACTGGAATTACTCAATTTTCATTACCTTTTGCACCTGTTTCAAGTTCTGAATATGGAATTGATGAAATAAAAGAGGGAGATGATGAAACAGCTAAATTTGAAATAAGTGCTTTAAGCAATGCAGCTTCTGGAACTTATAAAATTCCTGTTGTGATTAGCTATAGAGAAGAAGATGTTGTTAAAACAAAAAGTTCATTAATTAGTTTAAGTATAAATTCAAAACCTATTTTAGGAATCAGTTCTGATACAGGGCTATTATTAAAAGGACAAGAAAATCCGATTAATATAAAAGTAACTAATAAAGGATTAGCTGATGTTAAATTCTTAGAAATTGATTTAGGAACTTCAACTTATTATAGCATTATTGGTTCAGGTTCATCTTATATTGGGGATGTTGATAGTGATGATTTTGATTCAGCTGAATTTAGTATTTTGTTTAAAGAAACAGCTCCAAGTTTAATTAGCATGCCAGTTACAATAAAATATAGAGATGCTTTAAATAATCAATACACAGAAAATACAAATCTGCAATTAAGAGTTTATACAAATGAAGAAGCAATTCAAGCAGGATTAATAAAAAAGAGCAATACATTTTTGTATATTGGAGTTGTATTAGTTTTAATTGTTATTTATTTAATTTACAGAAGAATCAAGAAAAGAAGAAATAATAAATTTAAATAAATTTGAAGAAAATGGCAAAAAATTTTATGCATACAGTTAAAAAAGATAAAAAAATAAAACCAATTGAACAAATAGCAAAAGAAAATCTTCAATCAGGAGATTTAGTTGAGTTTGAATTAAGAGGAGGGTCAAGGACTGCAAGATATTTTTTAAACGAAGGCAAAAATTATAAAGAATTTGTAACCATTTATCCAGAAACTAATCGAACAGTGTATTCTAGATTGTCTGGTTGTTTACTCTCAAGTGTAATAGAATACAATCGGGTTAAAACTTATGAAATTCTAAAAAGAGCAAAATCACAAAAGCAAAAATCGCAACAGGAGAAAAAATAAAATGGCAAAGATAATTCAAGACATAAAACCAAGAGGAATTGCATCAGCTTATGTAGATGCTCCATTTGATAAAGGAAAAACAGAATTAGAAGCAAATAATTATCATATTATTTCTTTAGAAGAAAATGCTAATTTAAGAATGCAGGAAGGAAAAGATGCTTATGTTTCAAGAAATGGAAACTGGACAAGAGAAGGAGTTTTATATGTTCCAGATAAAGGTATATTCTTAACAAAAAATTCTCCTATTATGACAAATGCTAAGGAAGCAACAAACTGCCATAGAAAAGGAAAAGAATTTTATCTAACTAATGAACAAATTGAAGAAGCTTTAGCTGATTCTATTGAATTAAAAGCAGAAAATATACCAACAAATAGATTTGGAGAGAATAGTACAGCAGTTTATGCTTTTGGAGATTCTGCAAAACAGTATGGAGAATTTTTAAAAGATACAGGAATTAAAGAAATGCCGGTTTGTTTAGTTAATCTTGAAACTAAACCATTTGCAAGACAAATGTGGTTCAGGTATCTGGACTGTAAGTCTGAGCTTTGTGGCTACAAGGACTTGGGTTTCGACATTGGGGTGCGTGGGGTAGGTAGTGGAAGTGTCGAAGGCACACAAAAAAATTCTGAAGCTTATACTCCTAAACAAATTTCAAATGGTTTAAAAAAATTAGGATTTACTGGATTAGAAAAAACATTAATTGAAACATTAAAACAGGAGGCTTAAACCCTCATGATAACAGATTTCTTGAAATTAGGTGTTAATAATTTAAGAAGAAGAAGATTAAGAAGCTGGCTAACTATGCTTGGAATTATTATTGGAGTTGCTGCTGTTATTTCTCTGATTAGCTTAGGAAATGGATTAAAAGCTGCTGTTAATTCTCAGTTTGGAATTGCTTCTACTGAAATTATTAGTGTGCAGGCAGGAGGATTAAATAATTATGGGCCTCCTGGTTCAGGAGCTGTGAAACCATTAACTATGGATGATTTAGAAGCAATTGAAAATTTAAATACAGTTGAAAGGGCAGTTAGAAGAAACATAAGATCAGGAAAATTAGAATTTAATGATATAACTATCTATGGATATGGAGCAAGTATACCTGATGGTGATGCAGAATTTATTTATGAACAAACTGAACTAGAACCTGAAGTTGGAAGATTGCTAAAAGATGGGGATAGAGGAAAGGTTGCTTTAGGATATAATTTTTATGATGACAAAGTTGGTTTAAATAAAAAAGTTGTTCCTGGAAACAAAGTAATTGTTCAGGGCCAAGAATTTGAAGTTGTTGGAATTACAAAAAAGAAAGGCAGTTTTATTTTAGATAATGTAGTTTATATTAATGATGAAGATATGAAAGATTTGTTTGATTACGGAGATGAAGTTGATTTAATTGCTGTTCAGGTTAAAGACAAGAGTTTAGTAGAAAAAGCTAAAGAAGATATTGAAAAATTAATGAGAGAGAGAAGAGATGTTAAAGAAGGAGAAGAGGATTTTAGTGTTTCAACTCCCGAAGCTTCTTTAGAATCTGTTAATAAAATACTTACTGGTGTTCAGGTTTTTATTGTTATTATTGCACTGATTTCTATTTTTGTAGGAGCAATTGGAATTGTAAATACAATGACTACATCAGTTTTAGAAAGAAAAACTGAAATTGGAACAATGAAAGCAATTGGAGCCAAAAACAGCCAGATATTTTTAATATTTTTAATTGAATCAGGATTAATTGGATTAATTGGAGGAGCAATTGGAATTTTATTAGGAATTGGAATGGGTTATGCTGGAACAAATGCATTAAATAATTTTTTAGGAGCAACAACAAAGCCATCAATTGACTTTATGTTAATTGGATTGAGCTTAGCAGGAAGTTTTATTGTAGGAGCTGCATCTGGAATTGCACCTGCATTAAGAGCTGCAAATCAAAATCCTGTTGATGCTCTGAGAGGATAAAATGACAAAAGAAAAAATATTTGAAGATTCAAAAAACAAATTAATAAAAAATAAAAGATTAATGAATTTATCTAAGATTATCCATTTTGGTGCAGAGCTGTCTTATATTCCTGCTATGTTAATTCCTACAGTTAATGGAAATTTTGATATAAATGAACTTGCAACCTATTTCATCGGAGCAACAGCATTAAATATCGCTTGTCAGCCTGTTGCATTTTATTTAAAAGCTAAATCAATGACCTCTGAAGGAAATTATGAACTTGCCCAAAAATTAGCTAAGGAATATGAAGAAGAGAAAGATAAAATATCTATGAGGGCTATAGCAAAAAAACAATTATCTAAATTCCATTTCTATTTTGCAAAAAGAAATAACTTGGAGGTATCCAAATGATAGGAAAAGAAATAATATTATATTCGTTGAAGAATTTATTGCATAGAAAAGCAAGAAGCTTTTTAACAATATTTTCAATTTTAATTGGAATTGCAACTATTTTTATTTTTATTAGTTTTGGGATTGGACTTTATAGTTATATAAATGATCTTGCAGCAGGCTCTTCTGTTGATAAAGTTATAATCCAGCCAATTGGATTAGCTGCACCTGGACTTGATACTACATTTCAACTAACTGATAAAGATTTGGAAACAATTGAAAAAACAGCTGGAGTTTATGAAGCAACAGGACTTTATTTTAAAGTTGCAGAAGTAAAACAAGATGGAGAAAGAGTATACACTTTTTTAGCTGCAACTGATCCTGAAAGAGATTTGTTAAAAGAAGTTTATAGTGTTGGAATAGTAAAAGGAAGAGATTTAAAAAAAGGAGATAATGGAAAAGTTGTTCTTGGATATAATTATATGTTGGATGATAAAATATTTTCAAAAGGAATTGAATTAGGGCAGAAAATAGAAGTCCAAGGGCAAAAACTAGAGGTGGTTGGATTTATGGAACAAATTGGAACTCCTCAAGATGATTCTCAAATTTATATAGTAAATAATTTTGTTGATGAATTATATCCTAATGAAGAAAATACTTATGGATGGATAATTGCAAGAGTAGATTATAAGAATATTGATTTAGTTACAGAAAGAATTGAAAAAAATCTTAGAAAAGAAAGAGATGTAGAAAAAGGACAAGAAGATTTTTTTGTCCAGTCATTTCAAGATATGATTGATTCTTACTCATTTGTATTAGATATTATTATTGGTTTTATTATTTTAATTGCATTAATTTCTGTTGTTGTATCTGCTGTAAATACTACAAATACAATGGTAACTTCTGTTTTAGAGAGAACAAAAGAAATAGGAACAATGAAAGCAATTGGTTCTAAAAATTCTGAAATATTTAAAATGTTTTTGTTTGAATCTGCATTCTTAGGATTTATTGCAGGAACAATAGGAGTTATTTTAGGATTTATTTTAAGTTATACTGGTGGGCAGATACTTGCTAGTTTAGGATGGGGATTTTTAAAACCTGCATTTCCTTATTATTTATGGGGAGGTTGTATTTTATTTGCAACAATCAATGGAGCTTTATCTGGAGCTCTGCCTGCATGGAATGCAGCAAAAACAAATATCTCTGAGGCATTGAGATATGAATAATTAAAGAATTGAGTTAGTCTTGATTTTCTCTTTCCATAACTTTGGGTCTGCCTTAAATTTTATTTTTATATCAGAGCTAATTTCAAAAAATTTACAATCCTCTGTTGTTTTAAAGGCAAAAGCATCATAAGCTTTATATTGTTTTAAACAAATTATTTTATTATTGTTGAAATTAAGAGATTCATCAACCTTTCCATGAATACTTAAATTGTAAGATTCCCTGTATTCACTAGTAGTACAAATAAAGGTTCCATTTGAATCATAGTTATTATGAGAATCTAAAAAAGGACTGATTGTATAGGGCAATATAAAATTTCCTTTTTCATTTAACAGAAGATTTATGTTCTCTTGTTTGGATTTAACAAACAAAGTTTCGTCTTCTTTAAAATAGAGATTTATTGTAGAAGACTTCATAATAGAGTATTCCCCGGGAATATAAGATTTATCTATGGGCCAGTTTAAGATGAGCGTTCCTGCTACACTTTTGTTTAAATCTTTTCTAAAAATATCTGGTGAGAAACCCAAACTAAAGTATTTAATAGAACATTGCTCTGGAATTTCAGAAACTAAATCTTTTGTAAGTATGAATATATCTGCTTCTCCATTATAATCATTTAGAGAAGTTACTTTCAAATTTTCTGGTGAGATATTTACATTTAATGGAATCTGAGAATAATAATCTTGGGCGGTAGATTTAAATAAAAAAATAAGATAAATAAAAGAGAATACACAAATCAATAAAAGTATAATCCATAAAACTATTGTTAAAATTGCTAACCATTTCCCCTTTAAATTATGTTTTTTTATCTGCACTAAAGAAGTAATTGCTAAAACTAAACTTGCTAAAAATAAGGGGGATAAGAAATAAGATAATCTCAATAAAAAAGAATTTTTGAATAAATAAGCTAGAGGAATCACTGAAATTGATAAAATCAAACATGCAAATGCAATTATACTTAGCTTGCTCCATTTCCTCTTTTCTTCCATATATGTTAAGAGGAAGATAAATATAAAAACTTATCCTAAATAATTTTATCTATTAGTTAACATAAATATTTATAAACTAAATAAAACAAATATTTTAATCAAACAAAAAAGATGGTCAAAAAATGTATTTACTGCAAATGTGAGCTTTCTGAGGATTCTGTAATTGATTTCTGTGAAAGATGCGGAAAAGGGGTTTGGGGAGCTAAAATGTATGAAACCATTGTTAATAATATGAGTGAAGCTAGACAAAGAGGAGATTTATTTCAAGGAAAGTGCGGATAAAAACCTTTTTAAACCCCTTAGTTCTATGAATTTTAGCTGAAGAGGATAATAGTGGGCAATTTATTGCCTTAAATGACCTATGTACACTAAGAGAACCTCAATGTTTCTTAGTTAAAAATTTAAAATGATAAGAAAAAAAGAATTAAAAGATAATGGAAAAATCAAGCTTAGTAGATACTTTCAAAAATTCAAAGAAGGGGATAAAATAACTATATTAAGAGAATTAGCATTACAACCTAAATTCCCAAGTAAATTACAAGGAAGATGCGGGACTATAACTGGAGCAAGAGGAAAATCTTATTTAATTAAAATAAACGATTTGAGTAGGGAAAAAACTTATATAATACACCCAGCTCATTTAAAGAAGATACGATGATACTTGATAGAAAACCAATTGATTTGAATGAAGTGCAAGAAATTCTTAAAGAGATTCCAGAAAGTGAGAAAAAATTAGAAATGGAAGCTTATTTGAAAAAATTCTTAAAAACTAAATCTGGAAAAGCTAAAGAAATTAAAGAAGATTTAGAAAAATTAGACTTACTTAAACTTAAAAGAGAACACATTGTCAAAATTGTTGATTTACTACCTAGTGATGCATCTGATCTAAATAAAATATTTGTGGATATTAGTTTGAACGAGGATGAAATCAACAAAATACTTGAAATTGTTAACAAAAAATAATGAACATGGCAACAAAAGAAGAACATGCAATAATCTTAGATTATTTACCTTATGGTTATCCCTTAGAAAAGAAAATGATGCCTATAGCTCAAGCTATAGGGTCTAAGAATTTTGTCTTACTTCAATTAGTTCCCAGAAGAGGTGTTAGTATGGAACTAAATGAAAAGGTTTATATTGGAGAAGGCAAGAGAGATAAAGTATATTACATCCTTGGAAAACTTCCAAGCAACAAACTAACAGAAACTGCAAAACAGCAGCTTAATGATTTTGTTGAAAAATATATTGATGAAAATGTTGAAAAATTCTTAAAATTTTTCAATGAAGCACAAGCAATAAATACTAGACTACACCAGTTTGAATTACTTCCAGGATTTGGAAAAAAACATACTGTTGCAATTTTGGGTGAGAGGGATAAAAAACCCTTTGAGAGTTTAGAAGATTTAAAGAAAAGGGTTTCAAATCTTCCAGACCCGAAAAAAGCAATAACTAAACGAATATTAGAAGAGATTGATGGGAAAGAAAGATATCTTCTTTTTGTAGAGAGATAAAATGGAACAAACACAAGAACAAAAACCAAAACACTCAAGACCTGATCTTGAAAAGAAAAATTATTTTTCAATAGTTAGAATACTGCAAACCGATATTCCGGGAAATAAACAATTATTAGTTGGACTTACTTATATTAAAGGGGTTTCTTGGAGCATTTCTAATGCTGTTTGTAAAATAATTAATATAGATGCGAAGAAAAAAATATCTGAATTATCTAAAGAAGAAATAGAAAAAATCTCTGAATTCTTAAAAAATCCAACATTGCCTAATTTTTTAAAAAATAGAAAGAGAGATTTTGATACTGGAAAAGACTTTCATTTAATTGGAACTGAACTAGATATGAAAAAAGAATTTGATGTTAGAAGATTAAAAAAAATAAGATCTTATAGAGGATTAAGACATGCTCTTGGATTACCAACAAGAGGACAAAGCACTAGGAGTCATTTTAGAGAAAAAGGAAAAGGAGGCAAATCCGTTGGAGTAAAGCCTAAAGCAACTGCGCCCGCTCCCTCTAAAAAAAGTAAATAAATTATAAAAACTAAAAATGCCCAAAAGAAAAACAAACCAATATTCAAAACCAAGAAAATTATATGATTCAATTAGAATTGCAGAAGAGAATCAACTTAAAGAAAAATATGGATTAAAAAACAAAAGAGAAATCTGGAAAGCTGAAGCTAAAATCAAAAGAATTAGGGATTTAGCAAAAGAATTAATTACCAAATCTGATGAAGAAAAACATGCATTTATTATTAGATTGCAAAAAATGGGTTTAAATGTCAGCAAAATTGCAGAAGTTCTTGCATTAAACAAAGAAGATTGGTTAAAGAGAAGACTGCAAACAATTGTTTTTGCTAGAGGGTTAGTAAGAACTCCTAAACAAGCTAGACAACTAGTTGTCCATAAACATGTTCAAGTTGGAGACAGAGTTATTAATATCCCTTCGTATATTGTTGCTTTAGAAGAAGAACCAGAAGTTAAACTTAATATTGTATTAAAAATAAAAGAACAAAAATCTAAAATTGAAAAAATAAAACAAGAAATGGAAGAAGAAATACAAAATGAGAATAATAGTATTGAGTTAGAAGAAATGGAGGTTAGTGCATAATGGAACAAACAGAACAAATTGAAGAAAAGAAAGAAAGAATTGCTATCTTAAACATTTACACTACTTTCAATAATACTATAATGAATTTGACTGACTTAGCAGGAAATAGTATTGCAAAATTTACTGGAGGACAATCAACAAAACAAGATAGATTAAAAGCAAATCCTACTGTAGCTATGTTTATTGCTCAAAAAATATCTGAAGAATCTAAAGACCAAGGAATAACTGGATTTTATGTAAGAATTAGAGCAGGAACAGGACAAAATAATCCAGGACCAGGAGCACATGCTGCAATTAAATCTTTAACAAGAGCGGGATTTAAGATATTAAGTATTGTAGACACTACTAAAATGCCTCGAGGAGGACCTAAACAGAAGGGAGGTAGAAGGGGAAGACGTGTTTAAATAACTTTAAAAATACACTAAATTTTAAAATAAAATGATAAATATAAAAAATCACGATAAAGAAAAGCAAAAAATAAGTTTTATTACAGATATGCCAATAAGTTTAGCTAATGCTATAAGAAGAAGTGTTTTAGAAATCCCTACATTAGCTATTGATGAAGTAGAAATTATAAAAAATGATTCTGCTTTATTTGATGAAATTTTAGCCCATAGAATTGGGTTGATACCAATTAAAACTGAAAAATCAAGTAAAGAACAAAAATTCAAATTAAAAAAACAAGGAGAAATGGTTTATTCAAGTGATATAAAACCGAGTGTAGATACTCCATTTAAATTGCCTTTAACTTTGTTAGAAGGAGAACAAGAAATTGAATTAAATGCCAGTGCAAAATTAGGAATTGGATTAGAACATATCAAACACTCTCCAGGATTAGCTTTTTATAAACATAATTTAGATGAAGATCTCTTGGATTTTGTTGAAATAGAAGACGATAAAATTACTTTAAATGAAGATGAATTAAAAAGCAAACTTTCTGAAGAACAAATCTCCAAACTAAAGAAACTTAAAGAAATTAATGAGATTATTTTTACAATAGAATCCTGGGGACAATTAGATGTGAAAGATATATTTACTAAAGCGATTGAGGCTCTAGATAAAAATTTAACAGAATTAGAAAAATCTGTTAAGTAAACTGGCATCTTGAAGCGGAGATGCCGGAGTGGTCAAACGGATGCGGCTAAGGACCGCATGGCTTAGTGCCTACAGGGGTTCGAATCCTCTTCTCCGCATGGTTCTGACCTATTTCAAAAAATGATAAGCAAAACAAAAATCAGCAAAAGAATAAAAAGAAAAACAAACCCGGAACTAGTTGAAACTATAGCTCTAGCTAAAAATAATGGCCTTTTAGATTTAGCTAAAAAATTATCTGGGCCAACAAGGTTACAAACAAGAATTAACCTAGGACAATTAGATGAAATAAAAGAAAATAAAATTATTGTTGTTGGAAGAGTTTTAGGTTCTGGAGATATTAAAAAGAAAATAAGTATTGCTGCATTAGGTTTTTCTGAACAAGCAAAAGAAAAACTAAATAAAAATGGAAGTGAAATGAAAACAATCAAACAGGAAATTAAAGATTTAAAAAAATTAGAGGGAATTAAAATAATTTAAGATGAAACAAATAATACTCGATGCAGATGGAGCAGTATATGGAAGACTATGTAGTTTTGCTGCTAAACAAGCATTAGAAGGAAATGAAATTATTATTGTTAATTGTGAAAAAGCAGTTATAACTGGAAGAAGAGAAGATATTCTTGGAAAATATGGTTCTTTAAGAAAAAAAGGTGGAAGTTCACTGAAAGGGCCAAGACATTTAAGTGCCTCTTATAGGATGATGAAAAGAACAATTAGGGGAATGGTTCCTGATTTCAGAGTAGGAATAGGAAGAGAAGCATTCAAAAGAGTGATGTGCTATAATGGAGTTCCTACTGAATTTGTAGGCAAAAAAATGATTAAATCAGGTAAAATAAAACATGATAGATATATTCAACTAAATGAGCTTTCAAAAACACTATGAGCACTCTACAAAAAAACATAACTGTTAGTGGAAAAAGAAAAACAGCAATAGCTAAAGCTACAATAAAATCTGGGAAAGGAATAATTCTAATTAATAAAAAACCTTATGAAGCTCTTGATTTTTTTAAGAAATTAACAATTCAAGAACCCTTAGAAATTGCAAAAAAGGTTTTAGGGGAAATTAATTTTGATATAAATGTAGGCATCCTTGGTGGAGGAAGTCAGTCTCAAATTGAGGCTGCAAGATTATCTATTGCAAAAGCGATAGTTAAATTCACTAATTCAGAAAAATTAAAAAGAGAATATTTAGAATATGATAAAAGCCTTTTAGTTGCAGATACAAGAAGAAAAGAAGCTTGCAAACCTGGAGACAGCAAGGCAAGAGCTAAAAGACAAAAGTCATTTAGATAAAAACATTTATAATCTGAGTATTATCTTTTATAAAGAGGTGTAAAATGTATGAGCAAATAGTTGATTGGTTTTCAGGTATATTGTTAAGCTTACAGAATTCTCTTCCAGAAAAATATCAGATATTGGTGGGGCTTTTGTTTTACATTTTATTTATTGTGTTATATTCTTTGTTTATTTGGAAATTTTATAGATTTCTTGCTAGAAAAGATATAATTCAACTGAATCTAAGCCAGTATAATTATGCTCAACACCCGGCTTGGGAAAAAGTTACTGCAACTGCACTATACATTGTAGAATATCTGATAATACTTCCGTTTTTAGTATTATTTTGGTTTTCAGTATTTTCTGTATTTTTATTAGTGTTATCTAAGGGACAGACTACTGCTCAGATATTATTAATTACTGCGGCAATTATTTCAGCTACAAGAATTACTTCATATATTAGTGAAGATTTATCCAAAGATGTAGCTAAACTTTTTCCATTTACTGCATTAGTTATCTTTTTATTAGAACCAGAAAGCATCGGGCTTGTAAATTTCTTTGATAAAATAGCTCAAATCCCTTCTCTTTTCCAGCATATTTTAATTTTTATAATCTTCATTTTTATTATTGAATTTATTTTAAGGGGATTATCTACTATAGTTGATCTTATTTCTTCAGAAGATTAAAACCATTATTCTTATAAATGCTAGTTGTGATTTGTTTATACTTTTAAAATGTGGTCTCTAAATAACAATGAAAAGGAACTTAATCCTTTGATTTTTTCAAATGGAAAATCTCAAGCAGATATAGTTAAAGAAGTTTATGATTCCGTGGGAGAAGGATATAGGATAATTTTTATTAAAGGAGTTTGTGGAAGCGGAAAATCTGCAATTGCATTAAATTTAGCAAGAAAATTTGGAAGAGCATCTATTGTTGTTCCAATAAAATCTTTGCAAGAACAATACGCCAAAGATTATACTGAAAATCTTTATGTTTTAGACAAAAATAAAAAAGAAAAATTAAAAATAGCCTCTATTGTAGGAAGAAATAATTTTAACTGCAGATTTTTAGAAACCAGAGATAATTTTAGATTTAAAGAAGAAAAAAATTTAAAATTAAATGAAATTTTTGAAAAAAGAGCTGTTATTAACAGCGAGGGTAATAAAAGTTGTGATAATCCTATTTTACCTTGCAAAATAGAAATCAAAGAAAAGAATTTAAACAGAATAAAAGACTATATTAAAGAAAATCCTGATATTAATTTAATTGATTTTGATTCTATAAAAGATGTTAAAAGAATGTCTGTTGCAAGTGTCTGTCCTTATTGGTGTCCAATATTATCTGATGTTTATGATGTTAAAAAGTTCAAAGAAGCTAGAAAAATAAAATACAGGGGATTGGGTGGAAAAGAATTTACAATTTATCAGAGAAAAAAAGGATGTGAATTTTATGACCAGTATGAAGCTTATGCAGATGCAGATGTAATTATATTTAATAGTTTAAAATATCGATTAGAGAGCATTATGGATAGAAAACCAGCTACAGATATTGAAATAATTGATGAATGTGATGAATTTCTAGATAATTTTGCAAATCAAAAGCAAATTAGCTTAAGTAGATTAAATTTTGCAATAAATAGTATTTTTGTTGAAGAAAAATATCAAAAAGCACTTAATGAATTAATCGATATAACGAATACTTTAAAGTTAAAATATTCTGAACCTAATTCTGAAATAACTGAATTAAAGGGAAGTTTAGTTTATGATTTATTGGCCAAGGTTCTTGAATCTCAAGAATTAATAAATAGCCTCTATGATGATTCTAATTATCTAACTCATTTGTTAGAAACAGCTAGGAGTTTTGATGAAGATTTTAATGAAACATTTTTTTCAGTTGAAAAAGGAGATAAAGATATACTTATAAAATTGGTTACTACTAATCTTGCAAAAAGAGTAGAAGAGTTAATTGAAAAAAACAAAATAATTATTATGATGAGTGGAACAATTCATTCAGAGGGTGTTTTGAAAAATATTTTTGGGTTAGATAAATTTAAAGTTATTGAAGCAGAGATTCAAAATCAGGGGGAATTGATTAAATGCAAGCATGGTTATGAAATGGATTGTAGTTATGCTAATTTTCAAAGAGGAAATATCAACAGAGAAAAATATCTAAAAGCATTAGAAAAATCTGTTTCTTGTGCAAAAAAACCAACCTTGGTTCATGTTAACAGTTTTAGTGATTTACCTAATGAAATAGAGAGAAATAAATTTGAATTAGATAATCTTATGACTCAGGAAGAATTATTAAGAGAACAATCAGAAGACCCCTTTAGTGAGAGAGTCAATGATTTTAAAAAAGGGAAAACAAAAATTCTTTTTACAACCAAATGCAGTAGGGGGATTGATTTTCCAGGTGAAATGTGCAATAGCATTGTAATAACAAGATTTCCTTATCCTAATATTTCCTCTTTGTTTTGGAAGATATTAAAAAGAACAAAGCCTGGATATTTTATGAGTTTTTATATGGATAAAGCAAGGAGAGAACTTCTTCAAAGAATTTACAGGGGATTAAGAAGCAAAGAAGATAGGGTTTACTTGTTAAGCCCAGATAAAAGGGTTTTGGATTTCAAATTAGATTAAGTAAACAATAAAATAAGAATCTGATAAAATGTTTGAAGTTAAAGAATAATAAATAAATTGAAATTAAATTTTTTTGCCTGCGCCTTCGGCGCCTACTACCGCCACCCGACCATAGCCACCCGAGTTAGCAAGATCGGCATCATCGGAACTCAGATTGCCATAACTGTACAAGCAAACCCTCGACAAACCATTTCCTAATGTATATTTTGTAAATTGTCCATTTTTATCTGGAATAATAATTCCATTTTCATCTAAAGAATTAAATCTTGTTCCTGTTGGAAGACTTAATCTATCATCTTCAATTATTCTAAAGTTTTTTGCAGGTTCAATTCTTGCTCCATAACTTTTTTTGGAATTATCTGGAATACAATAAACTCCCTGCATTCTAAATGGAAATTTAACTTTTCCCTGTGTCTTTTCTGCTAATTCAATTATTTGTTTCCAAATTTCATTATTTTTTTCATAACTTGGTTTTGCTTCCCAAACATCAGAAGCATTAAAATCTGTATAAAAATTACCTTTAATCATCGGGTAAATAGTTTCATAACTATTATCAGTTGGAACAGCAATTCTAAATTTTCCTCCTGACTGGGCAAAAACCCAATTTGCCAAACCAGTATTAAGAAAATTAGAGCCAATTAAAGTCCCTCTATCTTTTCCTCTAAACTTAAAATTATCATTCCCCCGTCTTGCTGGTTCATATATAGGTGAAAAAGCTTCTTCTAAAGTTCCTGTAATAAATGTTGGAACCGGAATTAGATTAAGTGTTTCTGATGTTGGTTGAAGATTTTCTAGATTTATCATTTTATTTGATTTAGCTCAGAATTACTCTGAGGTTTTCACCTCTATTTTCTTATATTTTTAGCCTTTTTAAAGCTTTGTATTAATTACCGCTCAAATCCAAATATCCATTTTTGAATAGGGGGCAGATATTCCTAAATTCACACCATTTGCATAATTTACTTGGACAGGGTTTGAATTCTGTTTCAGATTCTATTTTTTGAATTGAATTAATTGTATCTTTTTTCAGGTTTTCTAATTCTTCGTCTGTTCTCTTAGAAACTATTTTTTCATCAAATGCAAGAAAATGCCAAATTAAAAAAACATCTTTAGCATTTTGAAAGGTTTCTTTTATCCCCAAACAATATAGGGCTAATTGCCTGTCTTTATCGAGTTCTTCTTGGGATTTCAAGAAATTACCAGTTTTATAATCATGAATTTCAAAAACATTATTTTCTCTATTATGCACTAATCTATCAATATATCCTTGTAATTTATATTTTCCTTCTGGATCTAAATTAATTAAGATCCTATGTTCTAGTGCAATTGTGTTATCTGAAAAAGGATAATGAGATTTGTAATAATTAATAATAAATTTTATTCCCTGATTAAAATAATATTCTGAATCTAAATCCTCTTTAACAATTCTTATTTCATTGCTAAAATTAGCTGTCCATTTATTAATATAAAATTCAATTAATTCATCTAATTTAGGGATATTTTTATTCATTACATTCTTGTAAAGCCATTCAAGGGTTGTATGAACTGTATTTCCTAAAAATCCTTCAATAGACTCCTCAACTTCTGGGATAATTTTATCAAGATATCTAAACTTGAATTTTAATGGACATTGTTCAAATGTGGAGATTTTAGAATGTGAGTAGATTGCCATATGTTTAGATAATAAACATACATTAAAAGTTTTCTATCCTAAAAAGCCTACTTTTTTTGGGTGATCATTAAGTTCCCTAAGACTATAATTATAATAAAGGTTGTAAGCAACAATATCTGCTAAACCAATTATAAATGGTTGGTGATAGTATTTTCTACTTTTTCCGTTTTCTTTAATTACTTTTCTTCTTTGTCTATGTTTATTAAATCCTAAGATTTCTATTTCCATACAAGAAGTTTCTAAATTCTCGTATATTCTATCTTTATCCTCCCCAGTTATTGCTCCATCAATATATATTTGGATTTTATCAAATAAAGTATTTTGCATCAAATAAGGACTAATTAAGCTATTTGACACAGTAGATAATCTATTTTTTCCTGCTTTTATTTGATTTGCACTTAAAACTAAAAATCTATAGTCTCGAAATGATGCTTTCAAATTATTCAACAGGGACAAGTCCTTATGTCTTATTATAAATTGAGACGACTCTGTATCTCTTTTTATTCTTGAAAAAACTGCTACACAAATTTCTGGAAATTTCCCGTGATTAGATTCATCTAAACCTACATACAACACTCTCTTTTTTTCACTCATTAGTCCTAAGAACAAGCTTTTGTTTATAAATATTTCAAGCTAAGATAATATATTTCAATAGAGATAAATGTTTAAAAGCCAGAAAAACTTTTTGGATAAAATGAATCAAAAAGAGACCCTTCATAGACTCAGAGGACTCTTGGATTTGACTGCTGAAGTGAGAAAGAGTTATGTTGGGGAGATAAATAGATTGGTTCTAGGTCATTTAGGAGAACCTTTGCTAAGCAAAAAAGATTATCAAAGAATATATGAGAAATTTAGACACAAGCCTGAAGGAAATCTTACTCCAGAAGAAATTGGGAGCCAAATAGAAGCTGTGTTAAGTGAAACTGAACAAATAATAAGAGATCTTCCAATAATAAGATCAACTCTTATGATGGAGTTAGATATAGTCAGAAGACAAGAAAGAGAAAGAGCAAATCAATATTACCAAAACCAGCTACATAATTTAAGACAAGAACTTGCGAGATACAGAAGAAGAAAATAAAAACATTTATTATTCAGGAATTCTATGTTAATATATGGTTTTACAATATAAACTTAAAAAAGAGATTAAATGGAAAGATTATCCTGGAAAAGATAAAATAAAAGGAAGTGTTCGTAATTATGATTTTAGATTATTAAACAAAGATAAAACAAAAGTATTAGTTGAAAAAGGAAGTTATGAAAACGTCATTAAAAGATTCAGGCAAATTGAGTTTTTCAAGCATAGGGGGTAAAATAAACATAAAAAATGATAACTAAAGAAAAAAGAAAAAAATTCAAAAAACAGGGGCAATACCCAAGAAAAACAAGAAACTGGTTAAGATATCGGCAGGAAGAACCTGGAAAATTTTCTGAATTTAGAATTAAAAAAATATCTAATGAAAAAGAACTAGTCCTGGGGAAGTTAAAGAAAACTGGCAAATGGAAAGTTCAGAGTGTTATGAAAAAAGGATTTAAAAACCTTTATTGATTTAAGATATTATGTTTTGGACAATTATAAAAAAAGGAGGAGGATTATTTTTTAATATTACTGGTTTAACCTGGGCAATTTTTGACAGGTTTATGTGCAAAAATTTCTGCACTGGAGCCATCTGCACAAATAATCCAGATACTTGTTCTATGTTATTTTTATTTGTTTCGATAATATTAATCGTGGTAGGTTATACTCTGATTAATATGAAACATGGTAGAAAAATGAAGCGCAGGGTTATAAAACATATCAAAAGGAGATTAAGATGAATTACATTGCAACAGGGTTCATTGGATTAGGAATTATAGAATGTTTGATAAGCAACCTATCTTGCACTAGTTTATGCTCTGTGTGTAATTTTGCTCAACTAAAACCCTGTTTCTTTTTATTAATTTTTGTAGGGTTAATATTTATGATTAGTGGGTTAAGTTTATTGAGTTTTAAAGGCAATTCATTACCAGAAATTAAAATCAAAAAATCAAGCAAATAATCAACTACCACTCTAAAATTACTTGTAACTACTTTTCAGATTTTTAGTATATAAATATTCTAATTATCTAAAATATATATTTATTTTTAGTTTAGTATTTAAAGAAAAGAATATTTTTAATTATCTGGAGGTGAAAATGATAATAGAACTCTCTTTTGCAATGGTAGGTGGAATAAATTTCGGATTGGAAAGATCTTGGAATCTAGTTAGAGAAATAATGAGTAAATACCCTAATGCAGTTTGGAGAAAAGTAATGGGAAAAAACAAAGGTAAATACATAGTTGAAATTGATTAATCAATTTCTTTTTCTTTTTTTAATATAATTTTAAGTTAAAATATATTTAAGAGGTAATTTTTTATAGATTCGATAACTTCTGGATGAGCATTTAAATAAGCTGGAATCGTCATAGAACTATAGACTCCTACAACGATACTAGTTGTAATTCCAAGGATTTTCCAATTTTCTTTAAAATCTTCTGATTCTCTTTTTCGAATTCCTTCTTTAAATTCTAATTGTTTTGCCATAGATTAGTTTTTTATTTATACTATTTAAATATTATTGGGTTAATAATTCTCGCAAAGTAATTCATAGTATGCTTGTGGATGTTTACATGCAGGACATTCTTCTGGTGCTTCTTTTCCTTCATGAACATATCCGCAATTTCTACATTTCCATTTTACAACTGAATTTCTTTTAAAAACTAGTTTAGATTTTACATTAGCAAGTAATTTTCTATATCTTTTTTCATGTTGTTCTTCTACTTCTGCAATTTCTTTAAATGAATCAGCTATTTCATTAAACCCTTCTTTTCTTGCAACTTTTTCAAAATCAGGATATAAAGTGCCCCATTCTAATTTTTCTCCTTCTGCAGCTGCTAAAAGATTTTCTTCTGTATTCCCAACTTTTCCTGCAGGATAAGAAGCAATTATCTCGACATCTCCTCCTTGAAGATATTTAAAAAATACTTTTGCATGCTCTTTTTCATTATCTGCTGTTTCTAAAAATATAGCTGAAATCTGCTCAAAACCTGCTTTTTTTGCAACAGAAGCAAAATAAGTATATCTGTTTCTAGCCTGACTTTCACCTGCAAATGCTTTTAATAAATTCTTTTCTGTTTCAGATCCTTTTAGTTTCATGATAAATATAAGTAATTTAACCTTTATAAGGTTTATAATTTAACCTAGCAGCGACTCTTCTTTGTCCAGCTGCAATTGCACCTGAATGTAATGCTGCTTGACTTGAAGCAAAATCCCATCTGAGCATTTCTGCAGCCATCCCTTCAGGAGTACTTGTCCTCTCCTTATATTTCCGATAAGCATCTAAGGAACATTCATCTAAGTAAATCTCATACTCCAATTTAGTCATATTTTTAGTATCTTTAGCCATCTTCTTTTCTCCTTTACCCTCAAAAGCACATGCCTTTTTTAAAGTTTTATTTTTTCCACAAACCATGCAAATTGCAATATTCTCTTGCAATTATTGTTTTTGCATTTATACAAAATTCTGCTTCTGGAGCTTGTCCAGGTTTTAAATATTTTCTATACACTTTTCCATCTGCAATAATTTCTATAAATTCAATATAATGCTCTTCTGTCATTGGGTGCGGAACACTTCCAATTTTAATTTTAACACCTTCTTTTGTTTTTTCAATAACTGGAACATGTTTTTCTTTTGCTGCATCAGTTGAATTTTCTTTTAATAATTTCATTGGCTCTCCACAGCAAACTAATGATTCTGCACCTTCATGAACAACTTCTATAATATTCCCGCATATTTCACATTTATAAATTGCATTTAATTTTGTCATTTGAATTATAAGTTAGATTAGTATAAATATTTTGTGAATTACAAATCATCTAATGGATTTTTAATTGATTTAATTTGTGTTTAACCACTACTCAAAAACTTCAGCATGCCCGGTTGCAATAGCTCCTATCCCAAAAAGAGCATAAACACTACCTATCCCTGCACCAATATACGCCCCCATTTCTCCTCCATACCCATAACCTACAAGGGCTCCAAAACCAATACATGAAGAACCTACCACCGGAATCGTTTCCCAATTAGGCATCCCATCTATAGTTTTTTTCTTCCAGAAATTTTTTTGTTCTTTAACTGCCTCTTCTAATATTTCCATATTTTTTATATTAATCTAAACCTTATAAGTATTATTATATTCTAAACATAATTTTAGAATAACTACACCAAAATCGGAGCTTGAAATCTATAAGTCATCCAGAGGATTTTTAATTGATTTAATTTGTTCTTGACTGATATGAGTATACAGCTGAGTGGTTGCAATTGAAACATGCCCGAGGGCTACTTGAATTGTTCTTAAATCTGTACCTTTTTCTAGTAAATGAGTTGCAAACGAATGTCTTAAAGTATGGGGATGAACTTCTTTATTTATTCCTGCTTTTTGAGTTGCTTTTTGAACTATTTTTTGTATGTTTCTTGTTGTTAAAGGTTTTAGCTGAGAAAAAACATACTGCCAATTATTTTTTTCGATATATTTTTTTAATTTTTTAGAAAGCTTTTCTGATATGCTAAATAATCTGTCTTTTTTTCCTTTACCTTCTCTTACCCAGCCAGTATTTTCATTAAAATTTATATTAGATGGTTTTAGATTAACAATTTCAGAAACCCTTAACCCTGAAGAATATAATAATTGCAAGATTAATTTACTCTTTTTATTTTCTGTTGCATCAAATAGCTTGGTTATCTCTTGTTTTGTTAAAACAACAGGAATTTTATTTTCTTTTTTAGGGCGTTTAATTCCTGAAGTTGGATCTTTTTGAAGAACATTCGAATAAGCAAATCTAATTGCAGATAAAAATAAAATATTTGATGCTGATGCTCTATTAGACATATTATCTGCTAAAAACAACTTTACATCATCTTGAATAATTTGTTCAGGAGATTTATTGGAATGAGTTAATAACTGATTGTTAAATTCTAGATAATTTCTTAGAGTATAAGGAGATAGCTTTAAGATTTTTATTTCGGTTTCAAGTTTTCTAAGAAATTCCTCTTTATTCATATATTAGATTGTGCGAACCCATATATAATTGTTTTGGAAACAAAGATATCAATATCTTATTTGAACAAACAACAAGACATCGGATATTTTAATCATCTCATCTGCAGAATTTATAAGTTCATTAGATTACTACAATAATCAATTAAAAGAATTTTTAAACTCTTAATTCTTCATTAAATTATGAAATATTGGTTTAGTAAAAAAAGAGGGAGTTGGAAACCTATTTCTATTGAAGGCTGGTTAGTATTAATTGTATTTGCATTAATAATTGGCTTTGTTGGATATTATTTCTTAACAAATTATAAAGGGGCTAATTTATGGCTGGGATTAATTGCATCTATTGGTATTCTCATATTTCTATTTAATAGATTATCGATTAGAAAAACAAAAAAATAAAGAGAAGATTAAGATAAAACTTTAAAAAGTAAACCAGGCCTTTATGAAAAGAGTGTTTAGAATGGGGCAGGCCTGGCTTAAGTTTTCTTTGGTGTCATTTTAGAAATAAAAATAATCTCCGATTCTTTAGAAAAATCCTGGCCAGATAAAGGTGCGGAGATTTTGATTGTTGTTTTCATTTGAATGAAGAGAGGAGGGGGTGTTTCCCCCTTTATTAATTATTAGAAGCAAAATCTATTTATAAAGCGGCAGAAGTAACAGTATATAGTAATCCTCTATATTTATCTATATAAAACTTTAAATAAATAAGAAAAATTTCAAATCTATGTATCAAGAGATATATTCATTTATTGCGCATAATAAAGACATATTTAGGTTAGGATATTCTTTATTTATTGTATTTGTATGTTTAATTATTGTTTTAAAAACAGATAAGTTATTTAGATTAAGCCACCATCAGGGAATAAGATATTTTAGAAATGCATTCTTTTTTTATGGAATTGCTTTTGTACTAAGATATTTAGTGGCTATTCCTCTTGGTATTCCCATAAAACCTTTTTTTGAATTTTTTATGATTATGGCAGGATTTTTCTTATTATATAGTTTACTTTGGAAAAAATTAGATTCACAAAAACCAAAATATAGCTCTTTAATTAATTCAAAAATCCTTTTGTTTTATGTTTTAGCTTTTGTAATTGCAAGTGCAGATTATTTATGGAGTACTTATAATTTTATGATTTTATCTCAGATAATTTTATTTGGTTCTGCAAGTATTATTGGCTATAAAAATTATATATTTGGTGGAAATAAACATAGATTCCTTAAATTATATTTTTTAGTTATGATATTTAGTTTTTTAGCCTGGTTATTAAATTTTTTATTTGCCAACTTCTTTAGCAGATTAAGATTTTTAGCAAATGTTTATGCAATTAATATAATTATTTTTCTGATATTTTTATACGGAGTAATTAAATTAACCAAAAAATGATTTATTAAAATGGCAAAGAAAAGAGAAAGATTAGATATTATTAAAGACATACTTCTAGCTATTAGAAATAATCGTAATATCAAACCAACTAGGTTGTTATATTCTTCAAATCTATCTCCTCAGATGTTTAAAGATTATATAAATGAATTAATTGAAAAAGGGTTTATTAGACTGGATATTGGAGAAAAAGATAAGAAAACATTTGCATTAACTAAAAAAGGAAATGATTTCTTAGAAGAATATAGAGTTATTGAAAGATTTATTGATAATTTTGGGCTTTAAAACTACATAGTTTTTTCAAAATTAAAAAATATTGAATATAGGAATTTTTCAATTTGCATATCAAGCCTATCAGGAGCAACAGAGAGTATTTTTCCTTCTGAAGTATTTGGCTTAGGAGTAACCCCTGATATTTTCATATGAGAAACACTAGGGCAAATATTTATTTTGGCAAGCTTTCCTTCTAAAGAGACTCCTGATTTTATTAATAATGATCTAGCTCCCTCAAGATTATAAAAACTGCTTAATTTATGATATCCTTGTTCTAATGATTCCAATTCTTTTTTAGATGAAACTAGGTATTGAATAATAATCTCTTCCATGCCACTATAATAAGAATTTGGTTTTTAAGGATTATTATCCTTTAATCGGTATTTTTTTATTCTTCACAATCCTCTGCTGAAATCAAATGTATGCTTTCGTACTCTTTTTTTCTTTGTTTAGAACATTTATCGCAGTATTTTCTAGGATATCTAGATTTAGCTTTTTCTTCAAATTCTTTTCCACAATCCTTGCATATTCTCTCTACCATAACTATGTTAAATAGAATTAGTTTAAAAGGTTTGTGAAAACAAAAATAATTCTCTTAAAAGAAATTTTTTCCTGCTAGTTTCTCTCTCCAAATTTTAAGTAAATTTAGTTTTTCAAGAGAATTTGCTTCTAAACCCATATCTGAAAAAAATCTTAATCCTTTTCTCTTAAATTCTTCTGGAGTCATCCCAATAAAACTCATATCTGAAGAGTATGCTTGAATAATATTTTCATTTAATCCTGAACTTCTTTTTAAGACTTCTTGAGAAGCAAGATTAAAGGTTTCATAAATTGCTCTTTTAAGTTGTTCTTCACTATATCCTAAATAAAATCTATTAACAAAGGATAATCTTAGCTCGTCTGCTGCTTGCTGGCATCTATTAATTATTTTATCTCTATTTCTTGCTAATAAATGATTTTCAGGAATAGTTTCTATTACAAACAAAGTTAAGTCATTTATCTTTCCATATTTTGTAGTCATAGCTTCTAATCTTGGGGGTTCTGATCTAAAATCTTGTGATTTATCATGTAAAATTAAACTTGCTCCATAAGAACTACTAGATGAAAAATGAGCTTCTAAATTTGGCTCTTCTGGAAAAGGAGTTCCTTTTTTGGTTTCAATTTTAAAATAATGATGCAAGAATCTCCCTCCAACCATATCTCCTTCTAATTCCATTTTGATTTAAAATCACTCTCTTCAATTTTTTTAAAAAAATAAAATAAATAAAAAATAGGCCATAGCCTTAATTAAAATTCTTCGTTGTCTTCAGAACTTTCTTTCTTTTTTGCATAACATTCTTTGCAAAAAACTGGCTTTCCTTCTGTTGGTTTGAAGGGAACTTCACATTCTTGCTTACACCCAGAGCAAGTTGCTTTGTGCATTTCTCTTGGTCTACTATCAAATCTTCGATTTCCAAAGCTTCGATTTCCGCCAAAACTTCTATTGCCACCAAATCCTCTGTTTCCGCCGAAGCTTCTTTGAGGTCTGTTCTTTCTGAAGCAATCCTGACATCTAACTGGTTTACCTTGTGTTGGTTTAAAAGGAACTTCACATTCAGCTCCACAGTCAGAACAAGTTGCTTTATGCATTTCTCGATCTTCCATTATTTTCCTCCGTTGCGTTATTCTTCCTCCCTAGTATCTAGGTAAAATTGATAAAGAATATCGCTATTTAAACATATCTGTTTAATATTTTGTAGAGTAACAACAGGTAATAAAAAGAAAGAGAAAAATTTTTAAAGAGGAATTACTCGCAAAAAAAGAGGGGAATTATTAACAATGGCGAGTATATTTGATAATACCTGGATTTTAAGAAAAATAGATTCTGATTTTACAGAGAATCTTCCTAAACAAAGAAAGAAGGTCCTGGATGTTGCTAGTGATAAAAAACCTGAATTTCTGCCTCTAATGGCTAAAAGGTATCCTGAAACAGAATTTACTCATTTAAGAGCTGAAAACTGGAGAGTTAGAGATGTTGAAAAAATATGTCAAAGATATAAGAATATACATGTAGCTTATTCCAAGGATAATCTACCGAGAGATTACGAGCTTGCTGTTTGCTTTTTAACTCTTCATGAAATTAACTCTTTAGATAATCTTATAAGTGAAAATGGCTCTGGACAAGTTGAAGTTAAAAGTCCTTTAGAACCTTTAATAAAAATAAATTCTTTATTAAAAAACTCTGGAAAACTAGTAATAATTGATTATGATTTAAAATGGTTTAATCAAGAAGAAATCACAGATAAAGAAGCTTTTTTTGATAGGAATATATTTACTGCAAAAAATGAAAAAGAAGTTTTGAAAATTGAAGAAAATTGCATTGAAAATCATACTGCTTGGGGATTAGATGATTATATTGCAATGGCAGATGAAGCAGGATTTAAGAAAAATTTTTCCAAACATTATACAATTAATCTTCCTATAATAGGGCAAAAACCTAAAATGTTTTTGTATATTGGGGAGAAAAAAGAATAAAAGAGTTCTGATAAAATATAAGGTACAATAAGAATTAACAAAGATTTTTAAATGAAAAATTAATAATTAAAAAATGGTAGATTATGAAAATGACTTAAGTTATGATTTAGCAGAGATAGAAAGATTAGAAAGACTAGTTCAACAAGGAATCTGGATGCCTGGAGGAAAAGTTAATAATCCTAACCCGAAAAATCTTGATATTGGGCAAGATGTTCCTAAATATTTAATATTGGATTGAATATAATAATTCTTAAAAAGGTAGAGATATTTAATTAAATATGAGTCTACAAGAAAAATTAGTTTCAGAAGGATTTGGGAGGGATGTTCAGATAGTAAAAAATAGCCATAGTGAAGAAGAGATTATTAGAACAATAAGAGAATATGGAAAACACCATATCCCTTTTGTAATGATTCCAGATGGAGATAATTATTCTTTTTATACTTCAGAACCTTATTTCTCACGAGATTATAGCAATGAACTTTCTCATACAGCTAATTTTGTTCAACATTAAAAATATGGAAGTTAAAACAGAGAATTCTAAACCGGAACCTAAAATAAAAAAATTAGAAGTATTAGCTGTTAGTGCGGGGAGTTTAGTTGCAGGAGCTGCAGTTGTTTTTGGATCTGAGTTATATTTTGAACATATGTTTAATTCTAATTTAAATCTTCATGAATATTTAGAACATATAAAACCTCTTGTATTAACAATTCCTTTAGTTGCAACAGGAGCGGATTATTATTTTAAAAATAAAAAACAAGAATACAAGTTTTTATCTAAAAGAAATTTGAAAATAGGAGCTATAAGTGCTATTGGAACTTTAGCAGGATATTTACCTGCTCAAAATATTATGGATGGACTTCATCAGGCTTTTGCAGGAATTGCTAATACTTTTTCAGGATTAAGTAGTTTTTAAGAATAACAAAAGAATTAATTAGATTTTTCTGAATCTTCCTCTTCTTCATCTTCGTCATCACTATCTTCTTCATCTTCACTTTCATCTAATTTCTCATCTAATTCCTCTTCATCATCTAAATCTTCTTGTTCAAATTCATCTTCTGATTCTTCATCCTCATTTACAATTTCTAATTCACTTAAAATTTTAAGAATTTTATCTAGCTTTTGATTGATTTTAGATAATTGTTCATTAGATGGTTGAGAATTTGAATTTCCTGAAAAACCTGAACTAGAAAAACTAGGTTTTCTAAAACAATCACTACATAAAACAGGTTTACCTCCTGTTGGTCTAAATGGAACTTGGCATTCTTTTCCACATTTATCACAAGTAACATCATGCATTTCAGTTCTTCTTTCGGATCTTCCACTGAAACTTCTTTGTCTATCATTTCCTCTGTTTCTATCTCCAAAACCTCCAGATCTCCCAGAATTTCTATTAAATCCACTTCTAGGTCTATCTCTATTCCCTTCTCTGCTTCTTCCTCTATCAGATCTAAAATTTCCCATAGTTAAGTGTTCAAAACTTAGTTTATAAAGGTATGGGGATGGGTTTATTGTAGAACAATTAAAAATTAAGAAAGATTTAGAGAGCAATTAAATTTATAAATCAGAAAAAAATGTTAAAAATATGAAACTCATAAATCAAATTGCTTTAGGAATAAACAGATTAAAATTAAAAAAATATTGGGATAAAGAGCAAAGTTCTGGATTAAATGAGGAAGAAAAAGCAGAGTTTTATGAAATAAAACAGAAGTATTTTGATCATAAGTCTAAACTTACATCTTTAGATATTCCTTGCGGCAGGATGCAGTTAAAATCAGGCTGTGCTTGGAGAGAAGGAATTTTTGAGTATGAATTAAAAGATGTACCTGGGGGATTTTATAAAAAAGGTAAAGAGATATATTTACTTGGATTTCCTGCATTTACTTATGCACCTGGAAAAATAAGAATAGAGAGGATATTTCCCCCTAAAAGAGGAGTTATTGTAAAAGCTAAAGACTTTAAACAGAACTATTCACCTATTGCAAATGAAGATTTTTATGATATTTCAGGTATGACTTTTTTAGATACTACTAATAATTTTCTTAGTCATTCAAAATGTGTTAAACCCACAAAATTAGAACAAGTAGAGATCTAAAAAATATTTTTTGATTTGTAAAGATTTAAATAAAACAAAAAATTAATTAGTTAATGGCGATATTCGAACAATTGTATACTTTAAGCAGAGCTTATCCCATTATAAGTATAATTATTGCAAGTATTTTATTTTTAATTGGATTGAGAATAACTGCTAAAATATTAAAATGGGTTTTATGGATAATTGCATTTGTGTTGGTAATTGCTGCTTTAGTTATGGTGTTTTATTGAGAGAATGAAGTTCGGAACATATTAATAACTTACAATAATCTTTAAATAATATTTATCAAAAGATTAATATATGAATAAACAAGAGCTAATTGATTATGTTAAGACTTATGTACAATTTAAAAGATTTACTCCTCAATCTGGAAGTATTCCTCAAGCAAGAAAAAAAGATTTAGCAAATTTAATGGTCATAGTTAATCAAGCAGAGGAACGTAAGATTTTAGATAAAATAACTCCTGAAGTAGCTAATTTAATTTGTTCAAGTTATTATCAGTATAGGCATTCTCATGAGAGCCATGATTTTTCAGATGATTCTCCTATGACTTATGATGAAGAGCGAAGACTTGAAGAAACAGAAAGAACTCCTATATATGAATCTTTGAGTGAATAAGTTTTAAATAATAATAAGATTTATGTTTAATAATCCCTAAATATACTAAATATTATTTCTTAGAAGCATATTTTCCTTGATTTTGATATTCCAGATGTATTCTTTTAAGTTCTGTGAGTTTTGGAGAATAATTTGTAGAAGAACTTCTATAAATAAAAGGAGAATCATTAGCCATTGCTTTTGCCCAATTATTATCTATTAACAATGGAGCTTTTGCAAGATTATTTCCTGCTTGTGCCAATGCAACTAATGTATCTTGTGGTTTTTTTGCCATGAATTTATTTTGTTTTTAAAGTTTTTAAAGTTTTATGTTCGGATAACGTACCTTGAGATTTAGATAATTTTAAATAAATGATTTGGTTGAAGTATTCATGCAACCTAATCAAAAGAGTGTGTTTAAGTTAAGTCCAAGTTCTTTGAACTTGTTTGAAGAGTGTCCTAAATGTTTTTGGAGGTAATTAATAACTCTATAATCTCCCCTCTTTTGTTTCCTTGAGAATTAATAAATCTTGGAGCTAAAATTTCTATATGATCAAACTTAGATAGAGGGTAATAGTATTTCATTTCAGAAATCTTATTGTTGCTAAGAGCGAAACTTATTTTTTTATTGTTTAGTTGCCCTATAAATTTAGCCATTTCTATTCTATCTTCTTCACAAAATCTTTTAGGATTATAATTTGCAAAACTTGTCTTCTTTAAAGGATCATAACATGGGTCGAGATAAATAAAATCTCCTTTTTTTACAAAATTTAAAATTTCTCGGTAATCTTGATTCAATATTTCTACATTTTTTAATAATTTACTTGCAAAAAGAATTGTTTCTTTTTCAAAAATTCCGGGATTTTTATGATCTCCATAGGGCACATTAAATTCGTTTTTAGAATTAACTCTCCATAATCCATTAAAACAAGTTTTATTTAAATAAATAAATCCTGCACATCTTTTCAATCCTTTAATTTTATTCTCATTAAATTTTTGTCGGAATTTATAAAAAAATTCTTTGGAATTTTTTTTCTTAAAATAATTTAAATAATTAATTAATTTTTTAGGATTATCCCGGACTGCTTTAAATGTTTTAATTAAATCTTCATTAATATCTGACAAAACACATTTTTTAGGATTATACTTTTGTTTAATATAAAAAAACATAGATCCCCCTCCCAAAAATGGTTCGAAATAAGTATTGATCTCTCTAGGAATATAAGGATCTATCTGGTCTATCACTCTCCTTTTTCCCCCTGCCCATTTAAGGAATGTTGGTATTATCATCTTAACGAATTTCCATAGCACTTAAAAAATCTTGATATAATTCGGACTCCCCTTGCTTTCCAGGATTATAATTTTCAGATGTTAATTTTTTTATTTTTCCGCTATTTTTTGCCTTTAAAATATATTTATTAAAAAATTCAAAGGTGAGATCTTTATTTTTAAAACCCATTTTATAAAGCTCCTTAAAAATTCTGATTATTGCAGAATAACCAGTAGTCTTTGTTAATATGAAATCTTTATCTCCCCATTCTTTAGAAAAATTATCTCTAACTGCATGAAAAAAAGATTTTAGAGTATTAAAAATGAAATCGTCTCGTTTGTCTAAATAGGGTTCCCAAAATATTTTTGTTTCAATTTTATAATTAAACTTCCCCCTTAAAGAAGATCTATCATTATTAGTTCTTTTTAGAATATCCCTTATTGAATAATTATCTTTACTATCACAGATTAACTCAATAATTTCACGTGTAAAGGTGCTTTGAGAGAGAATTTCCTCCCCAAAGGGCCCCCTTTTACCTAGTCGTTTAATTTTATGGTACCAGGGACTTTTTTCATTATTATTAAATTCTACTGCCAAGTTGTGTGCTATTTTTTGAGGGGTCTCGAGTTTTGCAAGAGCATATAATTCCTGTGCTAAAGAGGGATTTATCTTATTTTGTTTAGTATTAATCACCGAAAATAAATATGCTTGATCTTCTATAGAAAGACCAGGAAATAAAGTTACAATTAAATCAAAATTATGGCTTTCTTCGGTAAATCCTGCTAGACGATGTTGTCCGTCTAATATATTCGCAGAATCTTTTTGATTTTTGATATATAATTTCCCTCCCTCAATAAAAAATGACTTCTCCCCTAATGCAAGAATTATAGAATTTGGAAATGTTGCATCTTGAGTTTTAAGATAAGTTCTAATTTCTTTAACTCTCCCGGGGGAAAGAGGCCTCTGCATTCCAATATATCTTTCTAGATCATCCCAACTAACTCTTCTTTCTTCTGCAGAACATATCTTTAAAATTTCTTGGGCGTTTGCTATCCCTATATAGAATTCTCCAATATTTTGATTAACTTTTAAAATAGATATTTCTACATATCCCTCCTTCTTTTTTATTTTTTTAGTCATTTTAAATTTTTACCTCCTTATAAGTTTGTTCAGGATTTTCTACTTTCTCTGAAAATTTTTCTTGTTGTTTTTCTCTTTGAGCGGGAAAATTAGGAATTCCGCTATACTCATTTTGATTACTGATCCAAATAGCTATCAGGGAACAAGATATAGAAATAATTAAGAATATATAAGGGCATGCTTGGAAAAGAGTTTGAGCTATATAGGTAGTAGGAAGTAAAATGGCACTTATAATTAATATTGTAATCCCTGGCCAAGAACCTTTAAACTTGTTTTCATCTATATGACTATTTATTCTAAATTGGATTCCTATTTCAGTGCTACTAAGGATTAATGCATAAAAAAATAATTGTTGAGTAGCTAAAAGAATTAAAGGGGTTTTAGCTAGATAAAGTAAAAAACTAATTAATAAAAAAACAAGGATGGGAATTAAAGTGAAAAACCACCAATCTCCAGTTCTTTTCTTTATAATTACCATTAAAATTATATATCTCCACGGATTATAAATTTATTCATTTTTTTAAAAACTTTTCATTAATTTTTTGAATTTTCTAAAATGTTTAAATAAAGGAGGATACTTCATTTGTCCGCAGATATTTAAATATTGGTTAATTATCAAAATAGGATGAAAATTGAAAAACATTTATTTATTTTTTATATTTCCCAGATTATAACTATTTTAATTATTGATAAATTTCTAACAAATTTACCATTTGGGGGATTAATTGGAGGATTCCTAATAAAACTCTTCTTTTTTTCAATTGTTTCATTAATCTTATTGCTTGCTATTTATGGAAATTTAGCGTTACAAATTTTGGGATCAAATTACCAATTTAAAAGAAATTTAGAATTTGAGGATATTTCATTAACTTCTTCAGCAATTGTAACTACTTTTCTTTTAAGTGATTTATTGTTAATTTTTAATTTATTTCCTAAAGATTTTTCATTTATTCTAACTTTGGTTATCGGCATCCCTATTACTTTTTTTGTTATTTACCAAATTAATTCTTGGGTTGCAAATCGATTATTTTAAAGTTTTCTTTATACACTACACCTCCCTTTTCTTATCATTTTAAACACTACAATCTCGCTTAAAAGTTTTAGCTAAACTATGCAGGAAGTTTTTAGCAAAAGCAAGAAGTTTCTACTAAGGTATTTTTGTATTATTTGTGCTTTTTTGGCTGACTTTGTCTAGCCAATCGCACACGGAGGATATTGGTAATGTGTAAGGGCATCAATATTTAAATATTAGTGATGATTAAAAATATTATGGAAATAACAAAAGAACAAAAAGGATTTAATAGAGAGATCTTTGCTGGATTGGTGGGAGGATTATTTGTTTATTGGGCTCAAATTTCTTCGGAATTTGTAGCAAGCAATTTTAATAATGTTGGGGGATTGATTTTTAGATTATTTTTCTCTTTGATTATAGCCCTTTTTTGCTGGATTATATTTGTAGTCACTCTTTCTAAAGTATGGAAATAGCCATTACGCCCATTATATCTTGTGCGAAGCTTTTATGCATAAAATGGGGATTTATGCGTAAAAATGGTTTTTGATGGTTTTAAACTTAAGAATTCTTTAAAATGCACCACAATCTGGGCGAGATGGTTTAGGGATTTCATCTCCAGTAGATATTGTTAAGGGCTCTTGTGTTTGGGCTTTTTGCTCTAAGCTTTTTCTGAGAAAATCTGCATTTTCTTTTGCTTTTTGGATAATTGAATCTAAATAAGTTAAATAAACTTGGGGGTCATTAATTTTAATATAACTTCCCATTAACTTCCAGGGGCGGCCATCTTTATCAAAAGCAACTCCTTCAGAGTTTGTTCTAAAAATTGTAGGAATACCCATAGGAGAGGGGGTACTATAAAACTGATTAGGTTCTAAGGATTTACCTGCTATATTCAGAGGTTTATATTGATCTGGTTTATGAACTTCACACATATTTTATCTAAAAACCCCTGGTTTTTAAGGATTTATGTATGGAAAGATATGAAAAATAAAATAAAAATAAGAATAAATAGAGATTTTTGGATTTACCTTGTTCTGCAACAGGAATAACGTAGGTTTTTAAGAGCAAGTATAGCTGCTACAACAGTTATTGCTGCTTTTGACCAGATTTGATCTGAAAACCAAACTAAAACAATTATTGCTATTGAAAGTAAGATTGTACACCAACTTCCGCAATTTGAATTAGTTTTGGATTGTATATTTAGGTTATTTGTTTTTCTCGTTTTCTTTTTTGCCATTTTTCACCTCCTTTCCCCTTTTTGAAGCATGCAAAAACTTTTAGTTTTTGATTAAAAGTTTCTGCTTTATTGTTTATCTTTTTTTAGTTGTTAAATCTATTACTTTTCCCTCTCTTTTTGTTATTAACATGAATATTACAAACACAATAACCATTACTAATAAAAAAGTAGTGATTAGTGTAGCTAGGGGATCTGTGGACATACCGAAATATTGATTTGAGACTCCTAAGAGAGGTTCTCCAAAGGGATTAGGTAGTTTACACATTGACCAAGAATACTCCGGATTTGCGATAACTGGGGCAGTTTTACATGGAATTATTCCTATGAAAAATGATAAGGCAGATAAAGCTACTGCTATTATTATTGCATAGTTCAATATTTTGGTTATTTTCATGTTTTTCATTTTTTGTGTTTTTTGTGGTTTTTTAGTTATTTTTTGGAAAAGAGACATAAGCTTTGCTAATCATATATTCTTGACCTTTCGGGTTAAATCTGTTTGTTTTTTTGACTTGTGATCTGATTCATTTGTGATAATCTTTTACCTATTTTTTTGTGATTTTGGTAGAATAGTACTATGTTTTTTTGGTATTTAAACCTTATTTTTTGGGGTTTTTGATTAATATAATGAAATTTGATTTTCCTAATAAAATCGCATTAAAGGGGCATTTCTAATCGAATTTTGTTAGAAAAATAGTGTTTTTTTGTATTTTTATGTGTGGAAACTCCTAATCAAATTTGATTAGGAAAAGAGGATATTTTTTGTTTTTGGGGATTATTGTTTATTACTAATTTGTTATGTTTTTTTGTTGAAATTATGTGTTTTTTGGGAGTGTTTAAACAGCTTTTTGGGGTGTTTTTTGGGTGTTTAGAGGTGTTTAAACAGCTGTTTATGTGATTTTTTTAAATATTTTCTTATTTTTTATTGTTATTTTATCGACGATAAAGTTAATGGAGATAGAAATATTTATAAATAGGCATATTTTAGATTAATTATGAGTTGGTTTTTCAAAAAAAAGGTGAGTGAAGAGGACTTTAAACAGCTTAAACAGGCTGTTCAAACAGGCTTCAACAGTGTTAAACAGGACATAGGAAAAACAAGTGCTTGGATTAAACACCTAGATTCTAATAATTCTCAAGTAAAAGATGAAATTTTTGAATTAAATCAAGAAATAGCCTCGATGAAAGATGAGATAGAAAATTTGAGGAATATGATTGGAATGATGGGGAGTAGTGGTAATTTTAAACAGGTGTTTAAACAGGGGCAAACAGTGTTTAATAAACAAACACCTGTTCAAGGTGTTTTAAACAGTGTTCAAACAGGTGTTCAAACAGTATTTTTGGACAAATTATCTACTACTGAAAGAGCAATTATTTTTGTTTTGTTAAATTCTGATATGAAATTAAGCTATGAGGATCTAGCTGCAATGATGGGTAAAAGCAAAGCTACGATTAGGGGACAAATTAATAGTATAAGGCAGAAATGTGAGAATTTAGTAGAAGAGCAGATAAGTGAGAATAACAAGAAAAGAGTCTATATTCCTGAAAATATGCGTGAAATATTGTTAAAAACACGAAAAGTGAGAGCTAAAACTAAGAAAGATAGTGAAAAACAGTGAAAAAACATGAAAAGTGAGGGTTTTTTAGTAAAAAAAGACCTAAAAAACAGGAAAAGTGAGAGTTAATAGATACTAAAAACCATGATTTTTAGTAGAAAATGAGAGTAAAGATTCCAAACACCTTAAATTTGGAAAAGAGAGAGCTTAAAATAACTAATTTTAAGTTGAAAAGTGAGAAAAAAGACATAAGCAAATCTAAAAGAGAGGGTTTTGATTGAAAGACCTTCCAGAATAGAATAAAAACCTCAAGTCTTAAAAGGGCAAAATATGGGGTTTTTAAGGCTTAAAACAAAATCGGTTTAAAATAAAAAATTATAGCTTTAGCTTTGCTTGTATTAAATTCGTTACAACGAATATAAACTAAAAAAGGAGGAGTAATATTGAATTATTCTGATGCGGTAATATAAGCTAGATCTAGCTTTAAATAGCAAATTTAAAGGGTTAGATGTCTCTAAGTTGAATTATCGTTGATAATGAAGCTAATTTTTTAAGTTCTGGGGATATAGAAATAATGATCTTTTTATTGTTTATTTTCTCTTTTTTAAGGGGAATCCCCTTAATAATCATCCTTTGAACATAGTCCCTAATAGAGCTTTGGCTTAATTTGAGGATTTTAGCGATATTTGGATAATTTGGCTCTAGGTTTTTTTGTTCTTCTAATTGGTATATCGTAGAGAAAACAGCCATTTCCTGGTTAGTTAATCTTTTAAATTTCAGTCTTACTTGTCTTTTTATTTTGTCTAATGAATCTAGTATTTCTGAAGCTTCTTGGATATTAGTTTCTACTGTTTTCTCTTGATTTTGAGCTAAAAAATGTGTCGAATTGTTTGTCTGTCTGTCTGTCTGTCTGTCTGTCGAAGCCCCTTCATTTCCTGTGGAGATACCTAAATTTGGGCTTTTTAACCCCCCTATTTCCTGTCGAACTGTCGAATTATCTGTCGAAGTCACAGGATTTGTCGAATTTATCTGTCGAACTGTCGAATTATCTGTCGTAGTGATTAAATCATTATTAACTGCTAAATTATATAGTTTTGTAGTGGTTAAATCATCTAAGATGTTTCTTAAGATTTCATTAATTTGTGTTATTTCAGATCTTAAATTATCTACATCTTCTTTGACTTTAGAAAAAGATTTTTTGATTGTTTCTTCATCCATAACTAATCTTAACTGGGGTTTTATTTAAAGATTTATTTATTGAATAAATACTGATAATTAAAGGATATATGTCGATCTGTCGAATTATCTGTCTAAGACACTTCGACAGATGTAAAAATTAATAAAAAAATACTATTTGGATTTTTGATGATAAACATCATAAACTTTTTGAGTCAGCCTCCATTTAAGTCTTCTAGAGAAGACAATTCCTTTTTGATTTTTTTTAATATCTGTAATAAGTCCTTTTTCTTTAAGGTCTGATAAAATCCTTTTTATAAATTCTTCATCTCTTGCAACTTCCCTTGCTATTTCTGCTGTGAAGGGTTGTTTTGGAAAGACGTTATATAAATAAGCAAGAATCTGTTCAATAATTCTATTTTTTTTATCTTGACTGAGCCTCATTTTATAATAGTTCAATACCGAATAACTTTTTAAAGTTGTTGATATTAGTAAATGCATGAAAAAGAGTGTAAGAAGAAAAATAAAATACAAACCTAATTTTGATATTAAAAGAACCTTGCCTTTTAGACTGTTAATTATCTTCTTAATTATCTTATTAGTTTTAATTATAATTAAAATAGGTTTAAATGAAAACAAAAAAGAATCAGGACTTAAAGGAGAATTAGGGACTTTAAAATGGGATTTGAGTAAAGAAATCGTTATATTGGAGGTTTTAAATTATAATGTTTCTGATAATAATCAAACAATTCAGGTTAATATGAATTGGAGTTCAGGAAATATCCCTGCTGGGGACTTGGATTCTATATTTATTAAATTTATCAGAAGCGGACAAGATTGTAATTATACAAGTAATAATGTTTTAAGTTATGGAATAAATCAAACATTAGATATTTCTTACACTTCAGCTGCTTGCAATCCGGACTTTCAAAATATAACTAATGTTGAAGCTTATGCGCAAGTTAATCTTCATGCAAAACAATTAACCCCTTTAGAAGAAATCCGTTTGTATAAAGATGAAAGTTTAATAAATGTAAAAAATTTATCTGAATCTTTCTTTTGTTTAGGCAATTTAAGTTTTAACTTCACTGAAAGTCCTTCAAATGATATGATAACTATGGTTATAAATGAAACTAATGATTTAGTTACTTTTTATCCTATTTTTGGTTGGTATGGTTCCCAAAGATTTAATTTAACCTCGATTGTTTGTCATGGTTTAGATGAAAGTGCAGAAAATATTGAAACTAACTCTAATACTAGTTTTATCTTTACTTTTTTAAATGAAACTAAACCGATCCCAGATACAAATCATGATCCTGATTTTATTTCTGCAAATTGCAGCTATTTTACAATTGATGTAAATAAGACCCGGAATATGGTAATCTATATGAAAGATTGTTTTAAAGATGATGATGGAGATAGTTTAATTTATAGATATACTAATTTTAGTGGTAGTGATAGTACAAGGAATATAAGTATTAGTGTTTCTGGAAATAATTTAACTTTAACTCCAAAAGCAGGATATATTGGAAATAGTTCATTTTATATTTATGCTAATGATAGTGTTGAAGAAACTAGTGGAAAAATAAATATTCAGGTTATTAATGGAAGTGGCATAGTTACTCCTGCTCCTTCTTCTACTCCCAAAATAATTGTCTCTAATATTCCTGGAACTGAGACCTATAGCTTTCCTGGACAGGGAACTACCTTTACTATAACTGCTGAGAATTATGAGACTATTGAATGGTTTTTAAATGGTGTTTTGAAAAAATCAAATTCAAATTTTTTTAATCCCGGTAATTTAAGTGAAGGTAATTATACTGTAAGAGTTGATGTTAAACAAGGAAATCAATTAGATAGCAAAACTTGGAAATTAATTGTAGAAGATAATGAAAGAGGGACCTTAAGTATGTTTGATACTGGGCAGGTTATTTTTTATATGATTGTTATTGTTCTTATAATTATTATCATGTTAATTGTATGGTTGTTTATTCTTGAAAAAAATAGGCAGGGCATTGATGAGTTTGGTTTTGGGAGTTCGTCTGTAAATGTTGTTGGGAAATCTACTCCCAGCAGTGCATTTAATATACCTAGTTAGATAAATTTAAAAGTAGGTTTAATTATTAAATAGAAAAGAGTTCTGTATTATGTATCTTTAGAAAAGATGCAGATAAGAATATTATTGCATCATCAAAATGGAAGTAAAATATCCCCGAGCTGAATTAAGAGATAAATCCGAGCTAATTAGAATTCTGGATCCTTTAGTTAAAGAATGGTTTTTTTCTAAATTTAAAGGGTTTTCAGATAGTCAGTTATATGGAGTTATGAATGTTCATGAAAGAAAAAATATTTTAATTTCAGCTCCAACCGGAAGTGGAAAGACTTTAACAAGTTTCCTGAGTATTTTGAATTATTTAGTTAGCTTAGCTAAGAAAAATGAATTAGAAGATAAAGTTTATTGTATTTATTCTAGTCCTTTGAAAGCATTAAACAATGATATTTACATTAATTTATTAAGGCCCCTGGAAGAAATTAGGGGATTAGCTGAATCAAAGAATATAAAATTACAAAAAATAAGAGTTGGAATTAGAACTGGGGATACAACAACAGCTGAAAAAGCAAAAATGCTTAAACATCCTCCTCATATTTTTATTACAACTCCTGAAAGCCTTGCAATTTCACTTACTACTAAAAAACTAATTGAAATGTTCTATGGTGTTGAGTTTTTGATTATTGATGAAATTCATAGTTTAGATAATAAAAGGGGGGTTTATCTAAGTATTAGTTTAGAAAGATTAGATGAAATAAGTAAGATTAGTCCTGTTAGAGTTGGTTTAAGTGCAACTGTTGCTCCTATTGATGAAATTGCAAATTTTTTAGTTGGGATGAATAGAGAATGTTTAATTGCAGAAGTTCAGACTCAGAAGAAACTAGATATTATGGTTTTAACTGGAGTTAGTGATTTAATTGATACTGATGCTTATAATTTACATAGTTCTTTATATGGTTTAATGGATAAATTAATACAAGAGCATAAAACAACTGTTGTTTTTACAAATACAAGAGCTGCAACAGAGAGAGTAATTAATCATTTGAAAGACATGTTTCCTGAAAATTATATAGAAAACATAGGTGCTCATCATTCTGCATTAAGTAAAGAATATAGATTTAAGATTGAAGAGCAATTAAGAAATGGGGAATTAAAGGTTGTTGTTACTTCAACTTCTTTAGAATTAGGAATTGATATTGGTTTTATTGATTTAGTTATTTTATTAGGAAGCCCTAAAAGTTCTGCGAGAGCTTTGCAGAGAATTGGAAGAGCTGGACATAAGCTTCATGATGTTGCTAAGGGAAGATTTATTGTTGTGGATAGAGATGATTTAGTTGAATCAGCTATTTTAGCTAAAGAGTGTATTGAAAAAAGAATTGATAGGATTTTTATTCCTAAAAACTGTTTAGATGTTTTAAGCCAGCAGATTTATGGCATGGCTATTCAAAAAATTTGGAAAATTGATGAGATGTTTGAGTTAATTAAAAAAAGTTATTGTTATTCTACATTATCTAGAGAAGATTTTATGAGTGTTATTAGTTATTTAGCTGGAGAATATGCATTAGAACACAGAAATGTATATGCAAAAATCTGGTACGATGAAAATACAAAAGAAATTGGTAAAAAAGGCAAGCTTGCAAGAGTAATTTATCTTACGAATATTGGAACTATTCCTGAAGAAAGTTTTATGACTGTTGTTATTGCGAGTGGTGAAAGAAAAGATCAAAAAGTTGGAATGATTGATGAAGCTTTTTTAGAAAAAATAAAACCCGGAGATGTTTTTGTTTTAGGAGGAAGCAAATATCAGTTTTTATATTCTAAGGGTATGAAAGCTTATGTCAAAGCAGGAATAAAGAAAAATCCAACTATTCCTTCTTGGTTTTCAGAACAATTACCATTAAGTTTTGATTCTGCTTTAGAAATTGGAAAATTCAGAAAATTAATAAATGATATGTTTGAGAAAGATAAATCTCCAGACGAAATCAAGGAGTTTATTAAAGAATATCTTTATACTAATGTGGGTGTTGCTAAATCTATTTATAATTATTTTGATGAACAGTATCATTATGCAAGAATTCCTCATGAAAGAAGGATCTTAATTGAGTATTATAAGGGAGAGAAAAATTATGTTGTGTTTCATAGCTTGTATGGAAGAAGAATTAATGATGCTTTGTCTAGAGCTCTAGGTTATTTGATGGCACAGAAAATTGGAAGAGATATTGAAATTGGAATTAATGATAATGGATTTTATTTTGCAGGTGAGAATCTTCCTATTGATGAAGCTCTGAAATTTTTAAATAAAGACAATTTACATGCTATACTTGATGAAGCTATTTCTAAGACAGAAGTTTTGAAAAGAAGATTTAGACATTGTGCAGCTAGGAGTTTGATGATTTTAAGAAATTACAAAGGAATAAGAAAATCAGTTGGGAAACAGCAAATGAGTAGTTTTTTGTTATTAAGTGCAATTAATAAAATATCTAAAGATTTTCCTATTTTAAAAGAAGCTAGAAGAGAGGTTTTAGAAGATTTAATGGATATAGAAAGAACTAAAGTTGTTTTGGATTGGATTAAAGAAGGCAAGGTTAAAACTGAAAAACTAAATACAAAATTACCTAGTCCATTTGCATTAAATATTGTTTTACAGGGGCATTATGATTTAATGAGAATTGAAGATAAGCTAGAATTCTTAAAAAGAATACACAAAGCTACTATGGAAGAAATAGGACATTAGATAGGTTATAAAAGATAAATATTTAAATAATAAAAAGGATTAAATAAGATATGGAAACATATCGCTCAGATTATATGTGTAAAAATTGTGGGGAAGATGTAATTAGGAATGGAACTTATGGGAAATGTTTTGGATGTGGAAGTTGTGGAGAGGTTAGTGAGATAGGAATGATAAAACAAAATCCTTTAGAAGAAAAAGCACAAACTTCTAATGAACAAATTAGCTTGACTCAAATTATCAACAGTCCAGAAATACAAAAAGCTCAAAGGGGATTTAAAAAACAAGTTGAACCTACCCCAGAGCAACTTAACAGGCATATGACAATTTAGATATTTAATTGAAAAATATTATAATCCTTTATAATTATTAATTAATCTCACTAAATCTTTATTTGTTAGATACTTAATTGTTTTTTTGTATTGGGTTGTAGGCTTATTTGAAGGAGAAGCTAATTTTACAACAGCCATGTTTTGATTAAAAACTGGGGATATTTCTAGTTTATTGAATTTATTGATTGGAAGCCAATAACCTACTTTCTTAAGAAATTTTTCAGATTCTTCTTTAGATATAATTTTGTCTTGTCCTGCTATTTGTTCTAATAAAGTATTTGTGATTTGTTGTAAGTTTTGATTTTCTAAGGTTTTATTGTGATTGTATTGATTTGTTGGTGTACAACTATTTAATCCTAAAAAAGAGGATGTATAGATTGCCAGAAAACCAAGAGACTTAAATAAACTAGGGGGATTTAATTTCATGTTAATTTGGAGATTTATTTATAATGTGGGGTTAGATAAACTAATTTAAAAATAAGAGGGTGTTGTAAGATATATGAAACAAAAAAGACTTTTTCCTCAAGAAAGAATTAGATTTATGAATAAATCTCTTTTAATAGATAACGAGATTCTTGTGTTTGGTGATTTGCATATAGGTTTAGAAGAAAATATTGCAGCTGAAGGTTTGATACCAAGAATCCAGTTAAAAGAAACTATTCATGATTTAGATGAAATTTTTAAAATATTAGAAAAAGAAAAAATAAAATTAAAAAAAATAATTGTTTTGGGGGATTTAAAACATGAATTGGGAGAAATAAGCGAGAGTGAGTGGAGAGATGTTTTAAAATTATTAGATTATTTAATTAAAAAATGTAGTGAAATTGTTTTAATTAAAGGAAATCATGATAATATTATTGGACCAATTGCAAGAAAAAAACAGGTTAGATTAGAAAATTACTATTTATACAAAGATATTTTATTTGCTCATGGAAATAAAGAATATAAAGAGTTTTATGATAAAGAAATTAAAATTTTAGTTTTTGGGCATTTGCATCCTGCTATTAGTTTTTCTGATGAATACAAAAAGGAGAAATACAAATGTTTCTTAAAAGGAAAATGGAAAAATAAAGAAGTTTATATTCTCCCTAGTTTTAGTGAATTAAATATTGGTTACGATCTAGGTTTTAATAGAGATATTGATAATGGAAGAAATGGTTTTTTAGTTATTCCAAAAAAAGAGTTAAATAAGTTTAATGTTTTAATTTATAATAATAAAGAAAAAAAGGTATATGATTTTGGAAAGTTGAAAAAATTAATTTAAATTATTCTTTTTTAGAAGTTATTTTGGGCATAGGTATATGCAACGGCAGCCCCATTTCATCTTCTAAGTTTAGTGTTTTAATATTGCATTTCCCCATAATAAAGTTAAATAGGGGGATTCTTACATTTTCCGGAAGTTGTTTGTCTTTCCAGGATTTTAAAATTTCTTTTAGTTCATCTTTTTCAGGTAAAAGGATAGTTTGGCCCTTAAATTCTATTTTTGCGAATTTTCCATCATTATAATCTGTTGTAAATGTAAATTTTATTTTTAATAAATCATCTTTAGAAAACTTAACGTTATCTTTTATAACTTCATCTATATTTAGGTTTTGCTTTATATTCAGTTGTTCGTCTGTTTTTTCTTCTCTTTCAACTAATATTTTTAATAAATTAAATCCTATAACTTGCATTTTAAAGAATATAGTTGGGGGTTTTTAAATATTGTTATGATAAAAGAAAAATAAGCTAAGAATAAATAAAAATTATGGTCAAGCTGCTTTTGCAAGTTCAGGTAAATTATCCGGAATAAAAATTTGTTCTTCTAATTTTTGCCAGGGAAGAACTGCTGCTTTTTTAGTATTTTCCTCTAATAAATCCCTTTCAAGTTTCTGAAATTTAATTGGTTCTTTGATATCTGGGTTGTTTTCTGGGTTGTTTTTATTATCTAATTCTAATGGTGTATCTGATTTTTCAGTTGTCAAACTAGAATAAATAAAGGTTTTTAGATTAATATATTTCTCACTAAAACTTATTATAGAAGTATGATAGTCGCGGGAGGGGGGTTCTTCCATATTTAGATTAAATCTTCTTCAGAAACTACAACGAAGTCACCTATTGCAATTATTGAATTATAAGGTATAAGGATTTCTCCTTGGTTTGATCTTTCTAGTCCTAGTTGCCGAGTATATTCTGTTGGGTCTCTTAAAATAATGTGGATTAATTCACCTGTTCTTGTTTCAAAAGAAATATCTTTAACAAGTCCTAATCTTTTACCCTCTTTTGTCACAACAGATTTGTTTAAAATCTCTTTGTGAGGTTGTTTTTCTAAAGCCATATATAATGAATAAGAAAATTGTTTATAAAGTTTTCTGTGATTGAAAATCTTAGATTAAAATAGTTATTAAAATAAATATTTTCTGAGAATTAAGGATATTTCTTAATAGTTTATAATAATTTTTGATAATAAGTACAATAATATTTTGATAAATATTTTGATAAAATAAGTATTTTAGTTTGATTTGAGTTAATCTATTCTTAAATTAATGGGATTTAAAGTAAGTTTATATGGTTTTAAGTCCAATTTATAGATAAATCCTCTTAACACTCTCACCCCTTGGTTGCTTTTGGAAGTATTTATAAAGGAAAAGAGGTTCTTTCTTTTTTATTTTTTATTTATAAAGTTTTATATTATATATTATATATATCACTTTATATATATTTAATAATATATATGGGGTTATTTTTAAAAAATTCGAAAGAAGAATATCATCTAAGAAATTATATTTTCCAATGGAAAGAGAGGTGTCAGGGGCTAGCTACGAAAAAAGAAGGAGTTTTATTATTTTTTTATTTTTCGAGGAGAAATAAAGGGGATAGCGAATATTATTAATTTTTTCACTAGAAATAAAGGTAATATGTTTCGTAATAACCATATGTTTATAAAATCCGATTATTTAGCTTATTTCTAAAGGAGTGTAAAAGGGATGAGTAAATTAAATGAGATATTCGATTCTGTAAGTGAGAGGAGCTTGTTTAAAGATAAACTAGTTTTACAGGTAAGACATTCCCCTGAAGATATTCCTCATAGAGATAAGCAAATAGAACATATCGCTTCTATACTTGCTCCTTGTTTATTAGGGCAAAAGACAAGTAATTTGTTTATCTATGGCAAAACTGGAACTGGAAAAACTCTTTCTGTTCAACATGTTACTAACGAATTAATGAAAAGATCACAGGAAAACAAAATATTAAGAGTAGAATATTTAAATTGCAAATTAAAAAAAGTAGCTGATACAGAGTATAGAATTTTAGCGGAATTAATTAAGAAGTTAGGGGGAGAGGTTCCTGCAACTGGTTTGCCAACAGACCAAGTTTATTTTAAATTTATAGAATTATTAGAAAGCAAAGATGCCAAATTATTGATTTTGATATTGGATGAAGTTGATGAGGTTGTAAAACGAATTTCAGATCATTTTTTATATAACTTAACTAGACTTAACTCAGATTTAAAAAACATACAAATAACCTTAATTGGGATTAGTAATGATTTAAGATTTTTAGACCAGTTAGATCCGAGGGTTAGGAGTTCTTTGTCTGAAGAAGAGTTAATTTTTCCCCCATATAATGCTTTACAATTGCAAGATATTCTAAAGAAAAGATGTGATGTTGCATTTGAAAAAGGAGTTGTTAGTGACGGAGTAATTGCTAAGTGTGCTGCTTTTGCTGCAAGAGAGCATGGAGATGCAAGAAGAGCTTTAGATTTGCTAAGAGTTGCAGGTGAAATTGCAGAAAGAGAAGGGAGTTCAAAAATCGAAATTAAACATATAGATTCTGCAAATGATAAAATTGAAAGAGATAAGATTTTAGATATTATTGAAACAGAACCTAAACAATTTCAATTAGTTTTATATTCTATTTTTAAATTAATTGAAAAAACAAAGGAATCTATTTTTACAGGAGATATTTATGCGTATTATCAAGAATTATGCAAACATACTAATACTGATGTTTTAACCCAAAGAAGAGTAAGTGATATCTTAGCTGAATTTGATATGTTGGGCTTGATCAATGCAAGGGTGATTAGCAAGGGAAGACAAGGAAGAACAAGAGAAATTAAATTAGCAATCCCCAACAATATTCTCGAAAGATCAAAAGAGATCTTAATAGATTCTTTGGGTTTGTAGTATCTTTTTAGAGAAAGGTACAGGTAAACTTAAGTTAGATAAAATGACACAAAAAATATTAAAATTATTCATAGAAAAAGGATTTCTTTTAGACAAGGAAATGTTAGATTTTTTTAATCAATTAGAAGATGAAGAGTTAGCCAAGGAGATTGTAAATAAATTAAGTGTTATTTCTCATCAGAAACTTATTACTAAAACTTTGATTAATGAAAATATTGCAAAATTAAAACCAGTTTTTGTTGAGTTAGAAGGAACAAAGAAAAAGATAATAGAAAAGTTTTTAGTTAATGTATCTGTTTCATTAGAAGTTAAAAAAGAAACTTCTATCGAAGAGGAAAAAATAGAAGCGAATAACGAGGGGGTTGTTAAAATTATTTCTTCACCAGTAATTGCATGCCAAAAATTAACTGTTAAGGATTTTGTGAAGAATTTTAGAAGCAGGTATAGTTTTTTTAAGAATATTTTAAAAGAAAGAAAAGAACTTGAAGGATTGACTTCTATTGATAAAATCTCTGGAAATAAACAATTTTCAATTATCGCCATGGTTAATTCTAAAACTACAACTAAAAATAATAATATTATTTTAGAAGTTGAAGATTTAACTGGAAAAGCCAAACTTTTAATTAATCAGAACAACCCGGAGATTTCTGAAAAAGGAAAAGAGATTCTTTTGGATGATGTTATTGGATTTAAATGCTCTGGAACAAGAGACTTTGTTTTTGTTAATGATTTATTTTACCCAGAAGCAACTTTAGGTGAAAAAAAGAAATTAGATAAAGAGATTTATGCCCTTTTTACTTCAGATATTCATATCGGTTCAAAAAATTTTATTCAAAATAATTTTGAAAAATTTATTAATTGGTTTAATGATAAAAACCAAAAAGAGTTTATTGATAAAATTAAGTATTTGTTTATTGTAGGAGATTCTATTGAGGGTGTTGGAATTTATCCTGGACAAGAAAAAGAATTAGTTATTAAGGATATCAAGGAACAATATGTTAAACTTGCAGAATATTTAGATAAAATTCCTAAACATATCCAGATTATTCATTGTCCTGGGCAGCATGATGCAGTAAGAGTTGCAGAGCCCCAGCCTCCTGTTGGAGAAGATTTTGGAGAACCCTTACATAAATTAAAGAATTTACATCTAGTAAGCAATCCTAGTTTAATTGAAATTGAAGGAAGTAAAAATAAAGAGGGTTTTAAGGTTTTAATGTATCATGGAGCAAGTATGCATGGAGTGGTAGATGAAATTGAAGAACTAAGATTAAACAAAGGACATCATACCCCCACAAAAATTGTTAAGCATTTGTTAAAAAGAAGACATTTAGCACCAAGTCATGGAAGTGTAGTTTATATTCCTAACAAAGAACAAGATTCTTTGATAATCACGGAAATCCCTGATATTGTTCTTACAGGGGATTTGCATAGACCTGAAATCGATATGTATAATAATATTTTACTAATTGCTTCAAGTTGCTGGCAATCTATAACTCCCTTTGAAGAAAAAGTCGGAAATAAACCTGATCCCTGCAAGGTACCTATTTTAAATTTAAAAACCAGAGAAATAAAAATTCTGGATTTTTCAGAATGAACCCAATGAAAATTATAGATAAAGTTTATGGTAATGAAGAAATTGAGGAACAAGTATTAATTGAGTTAATAAATAGTAAAGAAGTTCAGCGATTAAAAAATATTTCTCAAATGGGTTTGCCTCAAGAATATTACCATATTCCTGTTTATTCTAGATATGAACACTCTATTGGTGTCTTGATTTTGTTGAGAAGATTAAATGCAGATTTAACTGAACAGATTGCGGGATTATTGCATGATATTTCTCATACTGCTTTTTCTCATGTGGTTGATTGGGTTATCGGAGATCCTGAAAAAGAAGATTACCAAGATAAAAATCATCTGATAACTATTCAAAATTCTGAAATTCCCACTATCTTAAAAAAATATAACTTGAATTACAAGGAAATCTCGGAATTAGACAAATTTTCATTATTAGACCAAGAGATTCCTTCTTTATGTGTAGATAGAATTGATTATTCTTTGAGAGAGTTAGTAGAGATATTTGATTTTGAACTAATCCACGCAATTTTGAGAAGTTTAACTAATTTTAATGGACAGATAGTTTTTGATTCTTCTGAATTAGCATATGAATTTGCTAAAGGATATTTAAAATTACAAAAAGAACACTGGGCAGGAAACCAAGCTAAAATTAGATATTATCTTTTAGCAGAGATATTGAAAAAGGCATTAGAAAAAAAGATTATCTTTTTAGAAGATTTTAAAAGCACAGATAAGGAGATAATTCTGAAATTGATTAATAGTAAAGAAGCAAATATCCTCAATGATTTAGACAAACTTAAGAAGAGAATATTTTTTGAAGAATCTAATGAGGGCTTTGTAGCAAAAAAGAAATTTAGATATGTAGACCCGGAAGTATTAATAAACCATGAAATAAAAAAACTTAGTGAAATTTCTAAGGAATATTCTATTTTTTTAGAAAAAGAGAGAGAAGACTCCAAAGTTGAAAAGAGGATAAAAATATTATCATGAACACAGAAGAATACTTCGCAAGTTTGAGTGAAGAGATTCAAAAGAATTATGAGGTAGCTAGGCAAGCAAGAGCAAGGGGATTGGACCCTGTTGATGAAGTTGAAGTCCCTCTTGCTTTAACAATGGCTGCAAAAGTAGTTAGATTAATTGCCACTATTTATCCTCAATTAGACCGAGAAGATATTATTAATAGAATTTTAGAATTAGAAAAACAATATGGGGCTTTAGATAATACTGTTAGTTTTAAAATTGCAGAAGAAATTGCAAAAGAAACTTACTGTAAGTTTGAAAATCCATTGCAGGCAATTGATGCAGGAATAAGGGTGGGATTTGCATATACTACGTTAGGAGTTGTGAGTTCCCCAATTGAAGGATACACTGAAATAAAAATTGGTAAAACTCAAGAGGGAAAATCTTATTTAAAACCTTATTTTTCAGGGCCAATTAGAAGTGCAGGAACAACTGCAAGTTGTGTTGTATTAATCTTAGTAGATTACTTAAGACAAATTTTTGGTTATGCAAAATATGATCCCACTGAAGAAGAATGTAAGAGAGTAGTGACAGAATTGTATGACTATCACGAAAGATGCAATAATTTACAATATTTACCTACTACTGAAGAAGCTTATTTTATTGCAAAAAATATGCCTATTCAGGTTGCAGGAGATCCTACTGAAAAAAAAGAAGTTTCAAATTTCAAGGATTTGCATAGGATAGATACTAATTTTATTCGGGGAGGACTTTGTTTGATTCTTGGGGAGGGTGTTGCCCAAAAAGCAGCTAAAGGATTAAGAATTTTAAGAGGAATGCAGAAAAATGGATTAGTTATAAATGATTGGGAGTGGCTAGAAGAATATTTAAAAGTTCATGAAAAAAGAGAAAAAGGAAAATCAGATACAAGCCCAACATATATTAAAGATTTAGTTGCAGGAAGACCTGTTTTTGGACATCCGGGAAGAGGATTTAGATTTAGATATGGAAGATCAAGAGTTGCAGGGTTTTCTGCTGTTTCTGTTCACCCAGCTACAATGGCGGTTACAGATGACTTTATTGCGACAGGAACCCAATTAAAAATTGAAAAACCAACTAAAGGTTGTGTAGTAACGCCTTGCGATGAAGTTGATGGACCTATTGTTAAATTAAAAACTGGAAGTGTGAAAAAATTAAGAGATTACGAGGAAGCTAAAAAACTTTACAAAGATATAGAAGAGATAATTTATCTGGGGGATATTTTATTTCCATTAGGAGATGTTCAAAATAGAAATTCTCTTTTAATCAAACCCGGATATGTAGAAGAATGGTGGAATTTAGAATTAGAAAAAGCAGGAGAGATTATTAATAATTATTATGAAGTTAAAATAGAAAAAGCAATTGAAGTTTCTGAAAAATATAAAATTCCTCTACATCCAAGTTATATTTATTATTGGACTCAGGTTTCTTATGAACAATTTTTAGGATTCATTGATTGGTTAGAGCATGCAAGAATTAGGGATAATAAATTAATTTTTCCTTACAACAAAACAGAAAAAGAAAGATTCCAAAAGGGCAAAAGAGCATTGGAATTACTTGGAGTAGAACATGAAGTTGCAATTGAAAATGTAGTTTTAGATGAAAGTGCAACAAGAGCTTTGCTAATTAATTTAGGAAAAGATTTAGATTCTTCTTTGGATTTTGATTATCAGTTTAGTGAAAAAACTAATGTCTTAGAGGTTATTAATGAATTATCTAAATTTAAAATTAAAGATAAAGCAGGAGAATTTATTGGAAGTAGAATGGGAAGACCTGAAAAAGCTAAATTAAGAAAATTAATTGGAAGTCCGAATGTTTTGTTTCCTGTTGGAGAAGAAGGAGGAAGACTACGAAGCGTGAATGTAGCATCGGATGTTGGAGGAGTTAAATCTAGTTTCCCTTTTTATTATTGTGATAAATGTAAGAGAGAAACCATTTACAGAACTTGTGAGTGTTGTGGAGAAAAAACCAAGAAAAAATATTTTTGTAGCGTTTGTAATAAAGAATCTGATGAAAAATGCAATATTCATGAAAGAGCAGGCAGTTTTAAACAAACTAGAATTGATATGAAACATTTTTTTGATAATGCAAGAGATAAACTTCATCTGGGAAAATATGAGGTTCCTGAATTAATTAAAGGAATAAGGGGTACAAGTTCTCAGAATCATGATTTAGAGAACTTAACTAAAGGAATCTTAAGAGCAAAGTATAATCTGCAAGTGAATAAAGATGGAACAATTAGGTATGATATGACTGAATTACCGATTAGTCATTTTAAACCTAAAGAAATTGAAGTAAGTCTAGAAAAATTAAAAGAATTGGGTTATGATAAAGATTATCTTGGAGAAGAATTAACTAACGAGGAACAAATTTTAGAATTAAAACCTCACGATGTTATTCTTCCTTGCAACGCTTTATGCGGAGATGAAAAAGCAGATGAAGTTTTTATTAATACTGCTAAATTCATCGATGAATTATTAGAAAAAGTTTATGGCTTGCCTAGATTTTATAATATTAAAAAAAGAGAGGATATTGTTGGGCAATTAGGAGTTTGTATGGCCCCCCATAATTGTGCAGGAGTCATTTGCAGATTTTTAGGATTTTCTAGGGTGCAAGGATTATTTGCAAGTGCTTACATGCATGCAGCAATTAGAAGAGACTGCGATGGAGATGAAGCTGCTTTAATGTTGTTGTTAGATGTTTTAATTAATTTTTCAAGAAAGTTTCTTCCGGCACATAGGGGAGGAACACAAGATGCCCCTTTAGTCTTAAATGGAAGAATCTCTGCTAGAGAAGTTGATGACCAGATTTTAGATTTCGAATTAGTAAGTAGATACCCTTTAGAATTATATGAAAAAGCAGAACAAAAGTTGCATTCAAATCAGATTGAAATTGAGATGGTTAAACAAAGATTGAAAAAAGGAACAGATCCGTATATAAATACCGGATTCACTCACGATTCAAATGATTTTAATGCAGGTTGCACTTGTAGCAATTATAAAATTCTTCCAACAATGCAAGAAAAAGTAGATAAACAAATGGGATTATGTGTTAAATTAAGAAGTGTCGATCAGGGGGATGTGGCTAGACTAATTATTGATAGACATTTTATGAGAGATTTGAAAGGTAATTTAAGAAAGTTTTCCCAACAGAATTTTAGATGCAGCAGATGCAACGAAAGTTATAGAAGGCCTCCCTTAAATGGAAAGTGTATTAAGTGTACTGGAAATATTATATTCACTATTTCTTATGGAAGTATTGTTAAATATTTAGGGCCTGCAATAATGCTGACTAAAAATTTTAATGTCCCTCCCTATATTATGCAGGATTTGGAATTAACTAAAAAATATATTGAAAGTATTTTTGGGAAAGACAACGAGAAACAAGTAGGATTAGGGGAGTTTATGTAAAAGTATGTTTTATATAATGATTTAATTTAAAAACCAATTCTTATTTTTAATTTAAATATGGAGCAGGTTTATGTTACAAAATGTCATGCAGGAATAAAAAGACTTTTTGTTAAAAAAGAAAAAAGATTAATTGAATATTGTGAAAATAAACAAGTAGACCGGGGAGAGTTAATTGGAAGTCTTCCTTCTTTACAAATTGTAAGGATGATGAGTCGTTCTAATGGTTGGGAAAATGATTATGAAAATGGAGATTTGGTTGTTGGTAGGGATATTCTTGAGGGGGTAGATATACAAAAATTAAAAGAAAAATTTCCTAGGATTCAGGAGATTAGTTTAGAGCCATTAGCAGATCAAAGATTAATTAGTTTAGTTAATTCTCACTATAGAATAATGCCCAGTTTATGGCAAATTTGGGAAGGAAATCCTCTAGAGTTAAGACAACATAGCAAAGCATTAGATACTGTTTTTCGGGAGGGATTTATTCCTTGCCCATTAATTTTAGGGAGATATTTAAACCAGAGAAGATAAAATTGTTGGGATTAATAAACAACCCATTAAATGCATTCTTTTAATTTCTAGCTGAATTGTTGCGATTCCCAGTGCTGTTGAAACTAATAAAATTAATAATCCTAGAAATCCTGAAAAATAAAAACTAATTAAAATAAGCAGAATTAAGATACTTAATGAAATGTAAGAATAATTTATTTTAGATATTTTTTTGCACATTGCTTTCGAAATATTTATGGAAATAATAAAAGCAATTATCCCTGAAAATATCATGGTTAGAATAATGCTTATTAAAAAATCGAAGTTGAACATTTCTATTAATTTAGAGACTGCTAATGCAGAGCCAGTTCTTGTTTTGTTTATGGAATAAAGTGCAATAAAAGATAACCCCATTACAATCGTGTTTAATGCTCCAATTAAAAATAAAAATTCTCTTGGAGACAAATCTCCGGTTACTTCTGAACCAATGACTGCTGCTTGAGAAGCTCCTAATCCAGGAAGAAAACTAGTTAGCGGGGCAGAGATTAAAGAAGCAAAAGTGGTTTTTAATAAAGATTTTTTTGAGAGTTTAATTTCTTTTAGTCTAGAAATTTCCTGAGTAGGAATTTTTGTTTTCTGTTTAATGCTTATTATAATATTGCTTGTTCCAAATAAACCAGTTAATAATGGAAGAAGGGGCTCTTTTAAATTTGAATGCAATACAGCTATTCCTAAAAATCCCGCTAATAAAAAAATAATTAATGCCCTTAGTTTTTTATTTTTTTCTGTGTAGATTAAAAAAATTGAAACAATAATTAAAATAAAAGGCATAATTGCCTGAATATTCTGATAAATCCTTGGTAGAAATAAAATAAATAAAGGAGTAAAAATTAAAACCAGAATCAGAGCCAATATCCCTCCTTTTAATGTTAAGATTACTGCTTCATGAGCTTTTCCATTTAATAAAAATCGATGTCCTGGGAGAGTACTTAGCAAAGTATCTTCATCAGGAGCTCCTAAAAATATGCTTGGAATAAAATCCACAAAAGTGTGGGTTATGGACATTGCAACAATAAATACAACTAAAATTAAGGGAGAGACTATCGCAAGAAAAAAAGTAGAAAAAGAAATTAAAGAAATAGCTACTAGATTAATATGAATGCCTGGAAAAATGCCAGTCAGAGTTCCTGCTAAAATTCCTAAAAATAATGCTAATATTATTGCTATTAACATTTTATTTATTCAATGTTAAGGAGTTTAAATATTTTTTATTTTTATTAAGTTATATAAACTTGGAAAGCTTTGATTAATAAATGAAATATAAAATAAGAAAATATAGCAATTTTAAAAGAAGGAATGTTTTTGAAACTTACGAACCCAAAAAAAGATTTATTACTCGGGGACAGAGTATCCCTTTGGTAATAAGAATAGGAAGAAAGTTTTTATTTCTGGGAGGAATAATTAGTTTATTTTTTTCGGGGATTATCTTTGGAATTAAAAGTTTCTTTGGGATAAAGAAAAAAGTAAATCGCATGGGAAAGACTATAGAATTTAGAATCAAAGGAGCTTAAGAAATATTTATAAGCTATAATTCTTTTAAAGGGATATAAAAGAGGAGAAAATGGCAGACAGAAGACTTGTAGAATATTTTAGATTGCACAGAGGAAATTACCCCTTGGAGGCTTTAAAGAAAAAAGTTCTCTCAGAAGGATATACCAAACAAGATGTCCAAGAAGCGTTGGAACATCTAGATAATCTTTCTAAGGAAAACGTCCCCACTATGAAAGCTACAATTAAAAAAATAAATGCAGAAAATTTAGGAGACCCAAATGAGATTGGCAAAAAACCTGTTTCTGTTAATAGTTTGTGGATGAAATTAGGGGGTTTTGCAGGAATTTTAACTTTATTGTTTATAATTCTTTCTAGTTTTTTTATTGATTTATCTGGGATAAGTAATTTTCTTCCTATAGTTTTAGTTTTAGCTGGAGGCGTATGCATGTTATTTTTTTATTTTGGATTTGTTACTTTGGGAAAAAAATATAACCAAAAATTATTAGGGGTAATAAGCTGGATTTTTATTGTATTTACTTTGTTATTTATTTTTGGGGAGATATCTTTAATTGCGGCTCCGAATCTAATTAATAAGTTTATTAATTTAATTCCTACAACTGTTAATTTTGCGGATTTAGGTTCAGTTATGGGCTTATTATTTCAAACACTGATTATATTCACAATTAGTTTTTTAGTGTTAGTTCTAATCTTTATGATTTTAACAATTTTGTTAGGAGTAGGGTTATTAAAATTAAGTGAGCATGTTAAATTTGCAAAACTTACTGGAATCTTATTAATAATCGGTGCATCTACCTTAGTAATTGGAATAGGACTTTTAATATTGCCTATTGCTTATATTTTTGAAATTGTTTTATTGTTAAGCGCAAGTAAAAAGCAGTTATTTTAAATAAACTTTATTTGCTTGAATCTGCAGATTATGATTATATTCTTGGATTGTTCCAATAACTATAAGATTGGATTCTTTTGTTAGATTCAGGATTTTGTCTAAAGTTAGGTCTATTTTTCCTGTTGAATCATTAATAGAAATAATCTGGAAATTAGAATCTTGATAAGACCTTATGTTTGTTATTTTTCCTTGAATTTTTATGTTTTGATTTAAATTAGATAAGGATAATTGATTTATATTCATTAAATCAGGTTCTTGAATATTTATTAAGATTAATAGACCTAAAATGCCTAGTAAGGATATTATTAAACTTATAGCTAATAATTTCATCTTAATAATCTTTATAAGGAGAGTTTAAGATTTAAATTTATGGTTAGAATAGCAATTGAAGCAAGTGAAAATGAAAATGGTTTTAATAATGTTTTGAAAGGAGCAGAATTTGCTTTGAGCTCTAATCCAAGCTTGAGATTAATTTTAGTTGCAGGAGAAGATAGAGTTTTTAATAACTTGAAATTACCCCCTAATATAGAATTAGTTAGAACGAAATTTACTTATGATTCTAAGATTAAACCAAATCAAAAAACTAGTTCAATTCACAAAGCAATTGAAATGCATAAAAATAACGAGGTTGATGCAGTTATTTCCCCTGGAGACACAAGAGGAGCAGTTAGGTTTTCTTACCAGCTATTGGGGTTAATGAAGAATGTTTTAAGTCCTGCAATTCCCACTCACTGGCCAAGAAAAAATGTAATGTTAGATTCTGGAGCGAATCCCGAATCTAAACTTAACAATTTATATCAATATGCTATAATGGGGCATAATTTTTCTAAATATTATTTGGGAGTTGAAAGTCCATTAATTAGTATTGTTACTAATGGCGTAGAAAGACAAAAAGGAAGTAGGGAGGCTAAAAAAGCAAAAAGATTAATAGATAGATTAAATGAAAGAGGATTTAATATTTATGAGGGATTTTTTGAAGGAACTTCTTATGCAGATTTAGACAGAGGAATTGTTGGAGTGATTGGAGGAGAAGAAGGAAATATTGCTTTAAAAATTGCAGAAACTGCATTAATGATCCCTTTAAAGATAATGAAAGAAGAGTTTATGAAACAAGGTTGGTTGAAAAAAGCATTAGGATACTGGGGAGTAAAAACTCCTTTAGCAAGATTAAAACAAATTTGCGATTATAGGAAATATGCTACTGCTCCTTTATTGGGAATAAATGGAAATGTAATGATTTGTCATGGAAGATCTGATTCAGAAACAATTGCCAATGCGATTAAAATAACTGATAATTATCTTAAGGCAGGTGTTAATGAACATTTAAGAGAAGATATGATTCAATATGGAAAAGTTTAATAATCATTTTTAGATTAATTATCTATGGCAATGAGTGTTGAAGAAAAATTTGAATTAATTAAGAGGAATACGCAAGAAATTGTAAATGAAGAAGAACTAAAAAGATTATTAAAAGATAAAAAAAGTCCAATTGTTTATTGGGGAACTGCAGTAACTGGAAAACCTTCTTTAGCTTATTTTTTTCCATTATTGAAATTATCGGATTTTATTAAATCGGGATTCAAAGTCAAAGTATTATTAGCAGATTTACATGGAGCAATGGATGGAACTCCTTGGGAAAAATTAGAACATAGATATGATTATTACAAAGAAGCAATAACTCAGATTTTTAAGGCATTAGGAACTGATTTAAAACAAATAGAATTTGTAAGAGGAAGTGAATTTCAATTAAAACCTGAATATAGTTTTGATATTTTGAAATTAGCTAGTATGAATTCTGTTAAAGACTGCAAGAAAGCAAGTTCAGAAGTAATTAAAAAATCAGAAGATCCAGATGTTGCTGGTTTAATTTATCCAATTATGCAGGCATTAGATGAACAATATTTAGAAGTAGATGTTCAGTTTGGAGGAGTAGATCAGAGGAAAATATTAATGTTTGCAAGAGAAAATCTTCCTAAAATTGGTTATGATAAAAGAGTAGAAGTTATGAATCCTATGATTCAAGGGTTAGTTGGAAAGAAAATGAGTTCAAGTGACATAAAATCTAAAATAGATTTAACTGATAGTGAACAAGAGGTGAAATCCAAAATAAATAAAGCAGAGTTTATAGAAGGAAATTCCGATAATGGGGTTATGGATTTTCTGAAATATGTTTTAATGGTGATTAAAGAAGATAAAAAAGAAAAATTATTAATTAAACGGCCCGAAAAGTTTGGGGGAAATATTCAATATTCTAAATATTCTGAAATTGAATCAGAGGTTCGATCTAAGAAGCTACATCCTATGGATTTGAAAAATGCGGTTGCGGAAGAAATTGTTAGTCTATTAAGTAAGGTAGATAAAATTAAATTGAATAAACTAGCTGAAAAAGCTTATAATTAATATTTTTTTAAACTGCAGATAAAAGTGCTTTTATTATTATGTATCCTAATATTATCGTTACAGCTATTTTAATCCATTCTAGAACATCATTATTTGTAAATGCTTTTTTATTCATTTTTTCTTAATATTTTCTAATAATTTAATATCTTTAAGAGTATTTAATAGTTTCTCATTTAATTCTATATTCTGATTAATTTTTTCATTATCTTTTTTCAATTCTTCAATTTTTTGGGCATTTTCATTTATAGTAGACACATGATTTAAGAAATAAAGTACAAGGAAACCATTAACCACCAATGAAATTCCTATAGGCCAGAGTTTAGGATCGGTTCTTAATGCAATAATACCCGAATTAGCTAGAATAAAACTTAATAAATAACTAAATAAATTATAAATTGTTGTTTTATCCATAATTTAATAAAGAATATTTTATTTATAATTAAATCTATATTAAAAAATATATTTTTCACTCTGTGAAAAATTCCACAACATCTTTATCTTTTACAATATGTTTTAATCCTACTTTTTGATTTGGGAATTTGCAAGAAGGACCAGTTATTTTTGCATATTTAACTTTTTTTGAATATCCATGGAGAATTTTTTCTGCAACATCTTCTAGAGTTGAATTTGGTTGTAGAATAACCGGGCGATTGTCTTGTTTTTTTCCAGGATGTCTTGTATACACTTTAATAATCTCAAATGAATTGAGAATTTTTTCTTTTAATTCTTCTATTCCTTCTTTAGTAAATGTAGAAATCATAACAAAATTATATCTTTTCGACCTTAGTGTTTCTTTTATTTTTCTTTTTGTTTCTAAATCATATAACTCTATTTTATTGAAAACAATAATTAGGGGTTTATTAATATTTTTTAGTTTATCTAAAATTTCTTTTATTTCATGTATTTTTTCAGCAATTATCAATATAGTGTCTGTTGTACTTAAGATCCCTTTATTAAAATTTTCAGATGCAATTGGAGGGGTATCTATTATTTGTATCGGACAACCAAGATAATTTAAGGTCCCAATTTCGGGTTTTATTGTTGTGAATCCATAGCTTGCTATCTTTGGATCTGCATTGGTTAGCGCTTTTAGAACCGAAGATTTTCCTGAATTAGTTAGTCCTACTAAAACTGCTTGAAGTTCTTCTTTTTTAATTCCTTTTTTTCCACTTGATTTTTTATTTTTTTTATTTTTAGCAAGTTCCTGCTTTAATTTTTTATATCTATTTCTAATATTGGCTCTAAGTGCTTCTGCACTTTTATGTTTGGGCATAGTCCTAATCATCTCTTCTAATGCAGATAATCTTTCTTCATCTGTGGAAGCTTCATGATATTTTCCTTCTGCATTTGCATATTCAAAATTAGCATTAATTGGCATAGGATAACTAATCTAAAAGAATATATAAGTATTACTCATGAAAGTTACCCCGCATATTCGAAGTATTTATATAGTATTTTTAATATATTTTATTGCGGGGTAATTATTGTTTAATTGGTTTTGGAAAGATGGTGCATAAAAAATATATACAAACTTTCTTTAGAAAAGACAAGTTTGAACAAAGAATAACTTTTTCGATAAAAGTTAAATCAAAATCAAATATATTTTTATAATATAAAAATGGTGCATAAAAAATATATAAAAAGAGACGGAAAGATATTTGGGCCTTATTTATATGAGAATTACAGAGAAAATGGAGTTACTAAAACTAGATATCTTGGAATAGGCAAGAGCAGAAAATTGCGGGTTAATAAGATATTATTTATTGTTTTAGGGTTATTTTTAGTTGCTTTAATTTTGGGAGGGATTTTTTTACCTAAAGCTAATTTTTCTTTAGAAAATTTAAAAGGAGAGTTATTTAGCGAACAATTTGATGTTTCTGTGAGTATTGCAAATAATCATGCCCCTGAATTTTTAGATATAGATAAAGATATTTTTGTTTGTGAAAATAGGGATTTAAATTATTTTTTTAAAATTACTGATTTTGATGGGGATGAACTAACTTCTTCTCTAAGTGATTTAGATCCCTTTTATATGGGGGAGTGTAATCGGATGAATAATAATGATTTTGAATGTAATATTGTTTCTTGGGTATTAAATAAAGAAGACCATATTAAACCCAAACAAATTCCTGGAGAAGGTTGGGCAACTTATCCTGAAGAAATAACTATCAGTGATGGAGATTCTGCTAATTATTTTAACACAAATATAGTTGTTATTGAAGTTAATAACGCCCCTAATTTAACAAATATTCCTACACAAACTGTTTGGACAAAGGGAGATGATAGTTTTTTTAATTATCAAGTTAAAGTAAATGATAAAGAAGAAGGAAATGAATTTTTAGGCAAACTTAAATTTAATTTAAGTTTTTTAGATTCTACTAGTTTTTTTAATATTAATTCAACTGGTTTTATGAAATTTAATGCAACTAATAGGAATGATTTAGTTGGGGTGTATAATTTAAGGGTTTGTGTTAATGACAGTGGATTAACTAACACTATTCATCCAAATATTAGTCTTTGTTGGAATGAGGGACAAAATGCAGATCCTAAATTTTCTTGTAATGATTTTGGTTTAACAATTACTAATAATAATCGCCCTCCTAATATTACTTCTTATTATCCGAATTTAACTTTTAGCACCGATAGTATCAATGAGTTGTATTTTAATATTAGCAAATATGATCCTGATTGGACTATCCCGGATTCTTATTGGTATCTCGATGGTTCTTTAGCACAATATGTTGAAGGTAGGCAGGGAGATTATGTTGATGAGTTTATATACGCTTTCGGATGTGGAATTTCTGGAGAACATAAATTAATGGTAGTTGTTAGTGATGGCCTATTAAATTCTTCAGTTCAATGGAATATTAGTGTTATTAATGTCCCCTGTCCAACTACTCCTTCAGGAGGGGGTGGTGGCGGAGGCGGTGGAAAATTGGTTTGTAAAGAGAAATGGGTTTGTGGGGACTGGAGCCAGTGTGAGAATTTTGCGTTGTCTTCAAATCAATTAGATTACGAGACTAATTTATTAATTAAAGAGAGATGTTCTTTATTTAATTGGGATGCTTCTTTTTGCGGATTTCAAACTAAAAATTGTGTTGACTTAAAACATTGTAAGACGAATTTAACTAAGCCTGGAAATTTACAGGAATGCTATTACACTGTAAATCCTAGTTGTAATGATGGAATTAAAAATTGTCATGAGGGAAGCTGCGAGGTATTAATTGATTGCGGAGGTCCATGTGATAATTGTCCTAGTTGTAATGATGGAATTAAAAATCAAGGTGAAACTGGAGTTGATTGTGGAGGGCCATGCAAGGTATGTTTAGAAAAACCAATTGCACCATTTTTATTTAAATCATTTGTAACTTATTCTTTAATTGCTTTTGTTGTTTTAATATTATTTTTAGCTGGAAGCCAGATTTGGAAATATTTTTCATTTAAAAAACTTGAAAAGAAGAAAAAACAAGAAGCAATTGAATCTAGCCAAATTGTCAATTTATTTTTTATAGTTTTGGTTGTTGTTGCATTAATTTTAGCTAATAGTTACATTATGGATTTTTCTGGCTCTAAGAATCTTCCTGATTTAAATCAGGGAGTTTTGTATAGCTATGGGTTATTAAATTCTGTTTTTTCTAATTTAGGAATTTTTATTAGTGGTCCAATTGTCAGTGGAGATGGATTAACTCAATTAATTATTGGAGATGATACTGATGAAGAAGAAGGAAAAATAAGATATACTATTTGCAATGACGCTTTTTGTGTGAAAAAAGAAAAACCCTCTTCTAGTGTTTGGACAGTTAATTTTTATGCAATTTTTGAAAATAATGGTGGTGGAGCAATTAGTGATGGGGCTTGTCAGATAAGATTTGATGGTCCAGAGGGTTATTCTGGATGGAGTGATATGGTTTTTAATACAGACCGATATGCATTTTCAAGTACATTTGATTATAAAGGAGAATGGGATTTTGAAATACAGTGTTCTAAAGATAGTTCGAGTGTTTCAACAACTGAACCTTTTGTAATAACCAACACTGTTCCATATATTATTCAAACTGCAGCAGGACACATTGATTTTAATGGAGATGGAGACAGGGATGATTTGCAGTGCAATGAAGATGAACTTTGTTATTATGATTTCAGTAAAAATGTTAGCGATGACGATACTAATGATGATTGGGTTTATGGAGTCAATACAATCAATACCACTTTAACTAAGTATAGTTTAGATGCAGACACTGGAATGCTTATAATTAATATCACTAATTCTATTAATACTGGGAATAATAAACAAATTGAATTAAATGTAAAGGATAGTGAAAGTACATTAAGATCTGCATTATTATTTGTAGATGTTAAAAATGTAAATGATGCCCCAGTTTTTATTAATTTAGAAAATAAAACATTTAATTCAGGAGATTTGTTTGAATATATAATTCAAGTGGGGGATGAGGAAAATAATTATCCATTTAAATTTAATATAGATTACTTAGATTGTTCTGTTGCTGATTGCGATTTGTTTGATGGGCAATATACTTTTGATGCAAGAAATGGAAAATTAAATATTAGTTTTAGTCCTGTTGAGGCAGATGTTGGAAGTTATCTAATTAACTTTAGTGTAATGGATAATAGTTCTTTGGGAAATAAAACAACTAGTCAAGTGGTTAATTTCACAGTGGAAATTCCTATTTGGAGACAAGACATAGAATTAAATTATGGATTAACAGAAGATCAATTGTTTTCTTTGGATTTAACTACTTTAGCTCTTAATCCAATAGGAATTAGTTTTTCTAATAAAACCAATGATATGCCTAGCTTTTCTTTAAATGAAGAGGGAATAATTAGCTTTAGCCCTAAAGATATAGATATAGGATACCATGAAATAGAAATTATTGCAAGCAATTCTGAAGCTAGTTCTTTAAGAACATTTAATTTCACTGTAACTAATATCAATGATTTACCTGTCTTTGGTTCCTTGCAAATACAAGGAGCAATAATTAGCGGAAAAAATTATTCTGTTTTTGAAAATACAGACACAAAAGTTTCTTTGTTTGTTAATGATGATGATTTAATTATTCCTGCTTCTCAAAAAGCATTTTATAATGAAGATTTTAATGTTAGCTTAAAAATTATTGGGCCAAATAGTTCCTTATTTAAGTTTAATTCAGGAGAATTATTTTCTACAAATCAAAAGCTATATTCTGTGAATTTTATTCCGAGAGCTGCGGATGTTGGACAGTATAATCTAAGTATTAATGTAACGGATAATTCTAATCAGTCTTTTGCTTATGGATTTATTTTAAAGATTTTAGCAAGGCCCTATGATCCTCCGAATATCACTTTCCCAGATAGTTTAAGAGAATTTAGTTTAATTGAAAATCAGAGTGCAAATTTAATTTTTAAAGCAAACCATACGGTAGGGGATAATCTGAGATATAAATTTTATATTAATGGAACATTAAAAGATAGTTTGCTTTATTATGGAGATAATACGGATTTAATTTGGAATTGGGCCCCCTTATTTACAGAGGAGACTTATGACAATAAAACTAATTTAACCCTTATTGTTGAAAATCCTCATTATCCTGAGTTTAATATTAGCAGAACCTGGAATTTAACTATTAATCATTCTAATGCCCCCCCTGAATTTATTGATGAAATTCAACCAAGGAGTTTTCCGTATAATCTTGTTTTAGAAGAAAATTTAGGTTATTATTTTAGAGATATAGACCATGAAGATTTGCATTATAAACAAAATGTTAGTTTCGTAGTTAGTAGTAATTCTAGCCCTAGTGATATTATTATTGGAGAGGTTTCAGAAAATTGGACAATTACCTTATCTTCTTCTAGACTTGCTCCCTTTAAAGAAACATTAAATATTACTGCTTATGATTTAGATGAAAATGGAAACTATCTAAGAAATGTCACTAGTAATAATTTTGTTATTGAATTACTTGAACCTGAAAAAGAACCTGTTCCAACTCCAAGTCCTTCTCCGGATAGTGGTGGTGGAGGTGGAGGAAGCTCTAAAATCATTGCATTAAAGATAATTGTTCCTGGAAAAATTTCTGCTTTTCAAGGAGATAAAATTGATATTCCTATTTCTCTCTTAAATACTGGTAAAACCAGTTTTAAGGATATTGGTTTGTTTAGTTCTGCATTTAAAGATGGAAATTCATCTAATGAAATAACTACTTCTTTAGATAGAAATTCTTTTAGTGTTCTAAATCCCGGACAACAAGAAAATTTAACTTTATCCGCTATATTAAATACTGATAAGCTGGGAGATTATGAGATACTTATTAATTTTAGTTCTAAAAATCCGATTTATTTTGATTGGGGGAAAATTTATATTAATTTACAAAGTATTAATGAGTCTAATGTAGGAGATTTAATTGTGTTTACAGAGGAGCTTATTGTTGAAAATCCTGCTTGTGTAGAAATAACTGAAATCATAGATGAAGCAAAAGAATTGCTTGATAGAGGGGATTTAATTAATGCGAAAGTTAAAACCGAAGAAGCAATTGCTGCATGTAAAGAAAGTATTTCTCAGGTAGGCATTCCCAGCAGAAGTAAATCTATGTTTTATGCTTTAAGTATTTATTTGGCTGTAGCAATTGCAGGAGCTTTTGCAATCGGGATTATTTATTATATTGTCCAAAGAAGAAAAATTAGAAAAAAATATAGGGAGGTGATTGAAGAATCTAAAAACTCTGAATAAAGAAATCAAAAACTTTAATAAGAGTTTATCCTATTCCCTATTGTAAAAAGAGGAGAATTAAATGGCAAAACCTAAAATTAGAGATACATTTATTGATGAAGAAGCTAAATTAAAGAAAAAACTAGAAGATTTAGAAAGAAAGTATCGGGGAGAACCTGCAGAAGATAAGTTTGTTCAAGAAATAGAAAGAGATCCGATTTCTGAAGTAATTCCTGCAGATACTTCTAATCCGAAAAAGTCAGAAGAAAATTCTAAACCTGAGTTTGAATCTTATGAGGAAGAATATGAGGATGAAGATGAGGAGTATCCTGAGGAAGAGAAAAAAGCACCTCTTGAAAATGTTAAATTAATCGAGCCTGTTTCTATTAAAATTAAACCTGTTCAAATTAAACTAAAAGGAGATCCAAGACCAAGTGAAGCTGAAGTTCAAAGAATTGCAGACGCTATTTATAAAATAAAAAAAGAAATTTCCAAGGTTTTAATTGGACAAGAAGAAATTGTAGATGGTTTAATTAGGGGGTTGATTTGTAATGGACATGTTCTTTTAGAGGGAATTCCGGGTATTGCAAAAACTCTTTCTATAAGAGCATTAGGTGCGGTTAGCGGATGTGATGTCAAGAGAGTTCAGTTTACAGTTGATTTGCTTCCAACAGATATTACCGGAATAACTTCTTATACTCCCCAAAAAGGATTTGAAGTAATAAAGGGGCCTATTTTTGCTAATTTTTTGATTGCCGATGAAATTAATAGAAGTCCTCCTAAAACTCAATCAGCGCTAATTGAAGGTATGCAAGAAAAGCAAGTAACCATTGGAAAAGAAAATTTTTCATTACCTAATCCTTTTTTTGTTATGGCAACTGAAAATCCTTTGGAAAATGCAGGAGTTTATCCTCTTCCAGAAGCTCAAATTGATAGATTTTTGTTTAAATTAATTATGAGTTATCCTAAGGAGGAAGAAGAAAGAGTAATCATGGAGAATAATATGACCTTGCAGAAGTTTGAAAATTTTAATATTAAGCCAGTTATAAAACCTAAAGATATATTGCATATGCAAGAAATAGTTAAGAAAGTTTATCTAGATAATAGCATTAAAACTTATATTCTTGAAATAGTTAAACGAACAAGAAATAAAAAATTTCAAGATTCAGAGTATCTTGCTTATGGGGCTTCCCCAAGAGCAAGTATCGCTTTATTTATCGCAAGCAAAGCTAAAGCATTAATGGAGGGAAGAAATTATGTTATCCCTGAAGATGTTAAGAAAATTGCCTATGATGTATTAAGGCATAGGCTAATTTTATCTTACAAAGCTACTCTTAAAAATATAAATCCTGATGATTTAATTAGAAATATTCTAAATGAAATTAAAGTCTAAGATGGAAAGGCAATTGAATCTAGACATTCCAGAAAGTGTAGCGGAGTTTGAAACTCTAATTAGAAAAGTTTTGCCTAAAAATATAATGTTCCAAATAATTTATGGGAAAGGATTGGAATTTGATGGTTATAGGTATTTTTTACCAATTGATGATGCAAGCAATATTGATTGGAAAGCAAGTGTCAGATCTGGTAAAATATTAATTAGAAAATATATCGAAGAAAGGGATTTTAAAATTATTTTTTTAGTTGATGTAAGTGAAAATATGGTTTTTGGTTCTACTAATAAATTAAAATGTGAATATGCTGCAGAGCTTGTTTCAGCATTAGCTCATGTAATCCTTGGTGCGGGAGACAGAGTGGGTTTTTTCTTATTTAATAATGAAATTATAAAAAAAAGAGATCCGGGTTTTGGCAATAGGCAATTTAGTATTCTTGCTCAAGAATTATCGGATCCTATTAACTATGGGGGGGCTTGGGATTTGAATAAAGCTTTAGAGGAAGTTTTAGGGAGATTAGGAAAAGATACTACTATGGTTTTTATTGTTTCTGATTTTATTCGGTTAAATGATTCTAATAAAATGAATTTAAAGGGTTTAGCCTCTTTATTTGAGACAATTGCTTTAATAATCAGAGACCCTTTAGATATTTCTTTTCCAGATATTAATAAAGAAATCGTTTTAGAAAACCCCGAATCAAGAGACCGAATTGTTGTAAATCCTCATGTAATTAAATATGCATATCAAATTCAAGCTATCGAACAATTAAATAAAACCAAAAATATTTTTAGAGATGCAAATATAGATTTTGCTGAATTTAAAACTAATGTCCCATTTTCGTTAGATTTAGCTAATTTTTTAAAAGAAAGATCACAAAGGAGAGTTTATAAGAAAAATGATGTACATTAGTTTTACGCATCCATTTTATTTAATATTCTTATTTAGCATACCTCTGATTATCTTTTTACATTTTTTTAGTCTTAAAGCTATACGGGGTAATGCATTAAAATTTGCTAATTTTGAGGCCATTGCAAGAGTAAAAGGAATAGATATTTTTTCTAAAAATATTTTCTTGTTATTTTTTGATATTCTCCTAGTAGTTCTGTTAGTCTTATCTCTTTCTGGGATTAATTTACATAAAGAGGTAGATGCGAGTTCATTTTCATTTGTTATTGCTATTGATTCTTCACAGAGTATGAGTGCAAATGATATCTTACCTACTCGAATAGATGCTGCAAAAGAAACTGCAAAAACTTTCATAGATTCTTCCCCGTATGATTCTTCTATAGGGATTATTTCTTTTTCAGGAACTTCTAGTTTAGAACAGCAGATTACTAACAACAAACAGCTTCTTAAAACTGCAATTGATAATATCCAGCTAAGCAATACCGGAGGAACAGATATTTATGATGCAATTCTTTTTTCTTCAACTTTACTAACAAATGAGAAAAATAAAGGGGTTATTATTTTAAGTGATGGACAGATTAATACCGGAAATGTTTATGATGCAATTGAATATGCTAAAGAAAAAAATATCCTAGTTCATACAATTGCAATCGGAACTTTGGAAGGAGGAGAGACAATTTATGGTTTATCTAAAGTTGATGAAGAAAGTTTAAAGAGCATTTCTTATAACACCGGAGGAAAATTTTTTAGTGTTCAAAACAAAGCAGAATTAGAACAATCTTTTAAAGATATCATACAAGTAACTAGGAAAGTCGGAACAATAGAATTAAATTTGTATATCCTTATGCTTTTAATTGTCTTATTTATTTTCAGAGGAATTTTAATAAGTATGAATAAAATTTTGTGGTAAATTTATTGATAAAAGATTAAGACATAAGGGGAGCATATGAAGAGATCAAGGTGCGTTGGATTCTTAAAGGATATTTTAATGAACAAAATATTTATTGTTTACTCGGGATTATATTTTAATCAATTTCTTTATCAACTAGTTCTCTTAATTCTCTAATTATCTCATTAATTTCCTCGGCACTTATTTCTCTTCCTGAATATCTTATATCTGACATTAATTTACTGAAACCCGCAAAATCTATTTTATTTTGTTTTTCAAATTCTTCTGCAAGCTCTAAATAAGTTAGATTATACCCTAAATGATAATACTCTCTAAAAAACACTCTCATTAGCTTGTTAAGTTTCTCAAATTTTATTTCTGGATTTTCATTTGCAGTTTCTATTTCTTCTAGTTGTTTTTTATAGAATTTGAGTTTATTTTTTTCAAAAGATAGTTTTTGGTAAAGTTTCTTGTTTTTGGAATAAAAAAACCATGCAATTGCAATTAATATTATTAAGACTAATGCAAGCGGGATTAGAATCTCTAGAGGAATAATCAATGCCATGTTAAGGAGTAGTGTTAAGATTTTAAAAAAGTATCTGTTGATTAGTTATTTAAAGAATAGATCCCTTTAGATTTTATGGAAAAAAGAGGACAGACCAGTGTTTTAACAATTATTTTAATAGTGCTTATTTCTATAACTGCAGTGATAATTCTTTGGAATGTAGTTTCTTCTATACTTCAAGATAAAACTGCCCAGATTGATTCTTCGGTTTTAACTAATAACTTAGGTATTAAAGAAATTGATTTATTTGTAACTGGGCTTTTAAAAATCACTCTTCAAAATACCGGTAAGGGAGAGATTAATGAATTAAAATTTGTTTTTTATGATATCTATGGCAGGAGTCATATAGAAAATAGAACCGATTCTTTAAAAGAATTAGAAACAAAAGCTTATTCTTTTAATCCTATTCCCAACTTTGGTAAACTACAAAAAATTTCTGTTTATCCGGTTTCAAATAATAATCTTGGAGTAGAAGTTAGCAGCGAGGCTAAAGGTATATTTAATGTCCCAAAAGATTTAATTTCCTGGTGGAGATTTGAAGATGCAAATGATTTTGTAGGGAATAATGAGGGGCAATTGATGGGAGTCATTGCTAATGGCGAGCTATCCGGAGCAGGTTATTTTGAGGTTCAGAATAATTTAAATTTAAATAAAGAAATGGCAATTAGTTTTTTTATCTCCCCTTCTGCTAATGGAATTATTTTTGAGAAAGGAGATAATTATCAGGGAGAAATAATTGGAAATAAAATAAGATTTAGCCCCTGGAATTTAGAAAGTGAAGAATTGAATTTTAATGACTGGAACCATGTCGTAATAACTATGAATAGTCTTGGAACTTATATTTATATTAATGGAAATTTAGCTGAAACTGGAAGTTTAGCAAATTTGATTTTGAATGAAAACTCTTTGAAAATATATGGAATTAATAAAATTGATGAGTTTATGATTTTTAATAGAAGTTTAGTTTCTTCTGAAGTTTCAAATATTTATAATAATCTTAAGAGATAAATTTGAATTTTATTTATTAGTTTTTATTAATCGATTTTATTTGAATGAGTTATACACACATACTAAGTATTATATACTTAGTTTATAGTAAGCTTTATAAGGTATATTTACATACATATTAAGTAATAAAATTATTACTGTGTGTGAGACTTAAAAGTGGTGAGTGAAAATTGTAGTTAGAAATACTAATCAGAGAAGCTTAGAGAAAAATTTAATTGAAATTCTTAATCATAATTATTTTTGTTTTAAATTCCGGGACAGGTCAGTCTCACACACAATCCCTGCTTGGCCTGTCCTTTTTTCATTTTTATTTAAATTCTCCGGGGGGCCAGTCTCACACACACAATCACTTGGCTCCCTGGTTTTTGTAAAATGAATGAAAAAATAAGAAAACTAGAAGAGAGAAAACTGAAATTATTAAAAAATATAGACTATACTAAAAAGAAAAAGCAAGAGATAATTGATTTTACTCAGAAGCTAGTTGGCGAATATATAAAGGGAAGAATTTCAAGAGCTCAATACGAGTCTCAGTTGAGCAAAACATTGAATAATAAGACTCCTGAACAGTGGGTTAGGTATTATGAGGAATACATAGAAAGTTATGAAAAACAAATTGATATTTGTGACAAAGAAATTAAAAAAGAAAAATCAAGAAGAATAAACAATAAAACTGTTTCTGTTTTGCTTATTGGAATTGTTTTAGTTTCTTTGATATTATTTATTTTTTCAAGTTATTTTTTTGGACCTGCAATTATAAATAAATTTTCAGGAATTTCTCAAGGAACCCAGACTAGTTTAAGCCAGGCTCAAAATGAAATTCAAACTCCGGAACTTCTTCCTGAACAAGCTATTCCAGCGGAGGAACTTGCTTTAACAGGAGTTTTCATGAATGGGCAAGATATTTCTTCTTCTGTAAAACAATTTCCAGCTGTTGCAGGAATGCCAGTAAGGTGGAAAGCAAAAGTTGATTTAAATGAAAATAGTGCTTTAGTTCTTCCAAATGAAGCAGAAAATATTGTTGTAAAAGAAAATGGAAAAGAAGTTACAAATGAAATCTCTGTTGATAAAAAGAGTTTTTTAGGTATTTTTAATAAAAGAACGGAAGTTTCTGTTACAGATTCAGATAATTATGAAATTAATTACGAAACTCCTGCACCTCAAATTAGCGCAGAGAATTTCGAAAATCGAGGAGCAATTAAAATTAGCGGACCGGATAATTTAGGATATACTAATGTTTTAAGTTATGTGGAAATTCCCGGACAATTAAAAATGTCTGAAATTAATAAATTAAAGTTTTATTGGATTAAAAATGGAATAAGAACAGAACATAAATATGTCGCTTATGATTTAAATGAAGATGGATTTGTAGATACTATTGAATGGATAACTCCTCATTTGTCTGAACAAACCTTTGAGTGGATAATTGAAATTTCCAATGCAGAACATTTAGATTCTAATAAAGAATTTATTTCAGATATTTATGAGCAAGTTAAAGAACAAGATGATATTTGGAGCGAGCAAATAAATAATAATGAATATGTTAGAGTTAGATTCAGGCAAGCGTTAGATAACACAAGAGATATTACTATTTATGCAAGGAAAACAGGTTCAGATGAATCTGAAAAATCAACAATTGAAGTTTATAGTGAAAATGGAAATAATTTAATTGCAAGATTTGAAAATATTAATCAAGAAAATTGGTATAAAATTTATTTAAATAATTTACCTGGGGGAGAAAGTTATGATGTTTTTGATTTGAAGATAATTGGAAATGTAGAATTTGATTATATTGTTGATCCGATTGTTATCCCTTCATATTCTGAACAATTAATTTCTGAAGGAAATTTTTATCATTTAAATATTTCAAATTCTGCTCCTTATAACCAATTATATCTTTACCATAATTTTGATGTTGATGGAACGAATATTCCTTCTTGGGATAACAAAGGAACTCCTGATAGCACCTTCGGTGCAGTTTATAACTCTTCGGGCCTATATGGGGGGGCGAGAACATTTAATGGAAACACTTATTTGAGCAATTTACGTACTGAATTACAGTTTAGTAATCCTGGGCAATATACCTGGATGATGTGGATTAAAAGAAGTTCTTTAACAAATAAAGAGGCGCTATTTAATTTTGCATTTTCAAGAGCATGGGATGCTGGAGGAAGTATTACTATCGGTTCTGTTTTAGAAGATGATAAACTTTATTTTAATAATTTATACGGGGGAGATTATATTCGTTCAAGTGGAACAATTGAGGGTGGTTGGACTCATGTGGCTGTTAGTTATAATAATGGAGCAATTGCACTTTATATTAATGGTAATCAAGACGGGAGTGGGACTTTAAACTGTATGGGTAGTGAAGGTTATGATTTAAATATTGGAGGAGATAGTTTCGGCGCCTTAGATTATAATGCAAATGAAGGAATTTATTTTAAAGGGGAGATGGATGAAGTTATGGTTTTTAGAAGCGCATTAACTTCTACTCAAATCTCTGATATTTACAAAAACCAAAGCAATAGATTTATTATTTCAGGAAGCCAAAATTTTGGTAACCAAAGTCTTTTAAATATTTCTGGTTCTCCAATCAGTGTTCTGGGAGATTATAAAAATATTTCCAGTTATATTAACTTAAGTGTAGGATATTATACTGGCCAATGGTATTCTACAAATACTCAAGTCTTTAATGGAGATAATTTATTTGATACTCATCCTCTTTCAACTAATTTAACTTTAAACTTTACATTTTATTCTGGGAGTAATAACGGAAACTATAATTTTTATTCTCCTATTTTATTTTCTGATGTGGATGTTAGTAAGGGGAGCGTAGATACTACTCCTCCTGCAATTAATTTTACGTATCCTACTCCTGCAAATGCTTCTAAAATTTATGCTGATAATTTTGTTGTTAATGTAAGTGCAAGTGATGTTGGAAAAGGAGATAATAATATTTCTACATTTATTGATTTTAACAGAAGTTTAGTTGGTTGGTGGAGAATGGATGATGTTAATGGAAATATTGTTTATGACAATTCAAATTATGGAAATGATCTGAGTGTGAGAAATGGTGCTTATCAAACAAATGGATTTTTAGGAAATGGATTTGGATTTGATGGAGTAGATGATGTTTTGGTGAATAATTCTAAAATTAATGGACTTGCTATCGGGGGGGGAAATGCAACTATTTCTGTTTATGCAAAAATAAATCAAGATTATGATGTTTTCAAAGGAATTTTTGAATATGGTAGGGCGAGTGGAGATTCTTATGGAATTTGGAGAAATGCTTCAGATACATTTCATTGCAGATTTGGGTATGGGGGAGCTGCTAATTGGCAAGATACTATAGATAGTGTTCAGATGTTTTATCCTAATCAATGGTATCATATATTGTGTACTATGCAGGACATTGGAAATGGAAATTTTGAATATAAAATTTATATTAATGGAAAATTGGATAATACTAAAGTCAGAATTCCTAATAGTTGGATATCTCTTGAAAAATCCTTAGCTATTGGTGCCTATGGTTATGGTGATGGAGAGCTTTTTAATGGAACAATAGATGAAGTAATGATTTTTAAGAGAGTATTAAATGAAAATGAAATTAAAACTCTTTATGCAAATTATACTGCTAAAAACTTAAGTGTTAGTTTTAATAATTTGAAAATTGGGAATAATTATACCTTTAAAGCATATTCTCAAGATATTAAAGGAAATGTTAATTTAACTGAAAAAAGAGAAGTTGAAATTTCTGCTCCTGGAGATTTAATTGCAGATTGCAGTGGAACAGACCCTTACACAAATCAAGATTGGATTATTAAAGATAATACTCTTTGCGAGAATGTTAATATTAAATTATCTCAAGATAGGATACTCGCAATGTATGAGGGAGGAAATCTTACTCTAAAAAATGTTAGTTTGACTTTGGATCCGAGTTCAGATAAATTTTTGATTTATGTCGAGGATAATTCTAAAATAAATATAACTAATTCTAAGATTAATTCAACTGGAAATCGTTATGCGATTCGTGCAAATAATAATAGTAATACTTATATCTCTGATTCTATTTTTTATGATATGGGAGCATCTAATGCTCAACCATACCAAGGGGTTATAAATGCCTATGATAATGTTTATGTTCTTATAAAAAATAACTCCTTTTTTAATATCGGAGGCATTTTTAAATATTCAGGAGCATTAACAGGACCTACCCAGAGAATCTTTCTTTATAATAATCAAGTTATTAATTATAGTTCTGATTGTATCCGAAGTTATTATGGAAAAGGGATTGTTGTAGAAAATTTATCTTGTTATAATGGGGCATTATATGGTTCGGGAATTAGACTTCAATATTATAATTCTAATTTAACTTTTAAAAACATAAATATCACTAATATTATTGATGACGGGATTGTTATTTTAGATGGGGCAGATAATTTAAGTTTTGAGAATATTAACTTAATTAATGTAAGTGATCTGAGACATCAAGGATACCATGGTTCAGGGGTTAATCTTTATCAAAATACCGGAAATATAACTGATATTTTATTTAAGAATATCTTTTCTACTGTAAATGATATAACTTCGGAAGACGGCATTGATGAAGCAGTTCAAATAGGTAATGGGGGTGTAGGGAAAATTCTTAATGTTACTTTTATTGGCTGTAATTTTTCTTCTGTAGGAAGTTATCCTGTTGGGGTAAATGCCAAAGATTCTTATATTAATTTCATAAATACTAGCCTTAACAGTGATTTAGGAAATAAGTTTAGTTATGAATCAACATCTAAAAATGTTACAATTAATGTTAAATGGTATTATTGGGGATATGCTAAAGATGAAATTGGTTTTCCGGTTCAAGGAGTGAATATTTCAGCCTTTAATAAATCTAATAATTTACAATTTAGTAGTTTAACTAATGGAAACGGATTAGTTAACAAAGAATTAATTGATTTTATAGATTTTGTAAACGGGTCTGGATCTCAAAATAGAAGTTATTATTCAAATTATACTATTAATGCAAGTTATCTGGATTATCCTAATAAAACTATTTCTCATAATATGACTTATGAACATAATGTCTATGACGAATTTGTGTTTTTAATTCCAGATAGACATGCTCCTGCAATTAATTTTACTTATCCTACTCCTGCAAATAATTCTATTGTTTACACAGATAATTTTGTTGTTAATGTAAGTGCAAGTGATATTGGAAGAGGAGACAATAATATTTCTACATTTATTGATTTTAACAGAAGTTTGGTTGGTTGGTGGAGAATGGATGATTTTTGTGTTGTTTGTGGGAAGAATGGTAGAGGAGATTATCTTTCTTACTGGAAATTGGATGATAGTTTTTCAGATGGAGTTGCAAATGATGAGAAAGGAATTAATAACGGAAAAATTTATGGAGCTACCCAAATTATTGACCCTCAAAGAGGAGAAGTTGCAAGATTTGATGCAAGTGCTTCTAATTATATTAATGTGGGTAATAATTCAAATTTAGAGATTAGTAATGCGATTAGTATCTCTGGTTGGATTAAATTAGAAGGAACTGCAGTTACTCAAAGGCTTGTTTCTAAAAAAGTTAGTTCTGGGGCTCAAACTGGGTTTGAAGTTGAAATTTATACTTATAGTTTTGACCCTCGTTTAAGATTCTATGCTCAGGGAAATACTTACGCAAATGCTTACTATAATTGGAATTCCAATCCGGGATGGCATCATATTGTTGCTGTTGCTAATGGTAATGAAGGGAGATTGTATGTTGATGGAGTGGATAGAACAACAGATAGTACTATAGATCCTATTTTATCTAATAATCTAAATTTAACTATTGGAAGACAAAGTGGTACTGGTGCAGCTCCTTTTGAGGGATTAATGGATGATATCAGAATCTATGATTTTGCACTAACTCCGGGAGAAGTTTTAGAGATTTATAATTCAGAATCTAACTGCGATCCGGGTTTTTGTGATTATTCTGATTATGGAACTAATTGCTTAGTTGTTGGAGGAGCAACTCAAACAAGTGGAAAAATAGGAAAGGCACTTAATTTCCCCTTGAATAGTTTTTTGAATTGTACTAATGATTTAGACTTTAATATTACTAAGGAGATTACTCTTTCTTTGTGGGTTAATGCCCCTTCTCTCCCAGCAGACAACCAGGAAATTTCAATATTAAGAAATGAAGAATCAGGGTATAATTTAATTATTGGAAATGAAGAAGTTGATGGAATTATTGCTCCAATTAGATTTGAGATAAGAAATGCATCAAGTGGAACAAATCAATATCAAAAAATATATAGTAATTCTGATATCTCACCCAATACTTGGTATAATGTAATCGCAACTTACGATGGAAATTTAATGAAATTGTATCTTAATGGAAATTTAAATTCTCAAAAATTAGTTAGTGGAAAAATCTTAAATGATAATTCTGGATTAATTATTGGAAAGGGTTCTTTTAGTGATTTGGCTACTGGACTTGTTGATGAGGTTATGATTTTTAAAAGAGCATTGGATGAAAATGAAGTTAAAGCCCTTTATGCAAATAAAACATTGGATAACTTAAAAACTAGTTTTACTAATTTATCTGCAGGAAATTATACGATGAAAGCATATTCTCAAGATAGTTATGGGAATATTAATTCAACTGAAGAAAGAAGTGTTAAAGTAACAGGACTTGTTGCTCCGGAAATTCTTTATATTACCCCGATGAGTGAAGTAGTTTATCCTGATGAAGATAATGGGGAGGGAGCTACTGCCACTAGAATTTTAGATAAGATTATTTTTGGGGTTACTGATGGAAATGGAGCTATTGATTTACCGAATAGCGGGATCATAGCTTCAGGATATATTGAACATACTCCTAATACTCCTTATGGTTATACTGATGTGGCTCATACCCGAAGATATTTTAATGGGGTGGACTGTGCTTTTAGAGGACTGATTGAAGAAGGAGGAAAAGAATATTCTTGTGATGTGAATATTTATTATTATGATGATGCTGTTGACTGGAGTGTTAATATTACTAGTTTCAAAGATTTATCGGGATTAGAAGCTTCAAATCTTCCTTATTCTATGAATGGAGCTTTTAAAATTGGAGAGAGAAAGGGAGTTTATTTGTCAGAAAACATTTTAGATTTTGGGAATGTGAATAAATCTGTTCTTCCTGTTGAAGCATTAACCCCGATGATTATAAAAAATACTGGAAATAGGAATGTCGATGGAATTAGTAAATTACTCCAATTTAGAGGAAGAGATTTAACTGGAGAAACCTATACCGAACAAAAAATTTCTACTGAAAATTTCCAAGTTAATTTAGATAATCCCACTCCCTGTAGTCCTAGCAGTCAGTTTATAACTTTAACTGATAAAATTGATAATCCTGCTGGAACTTTATTTAATGGTTTGATTTTACATAATGGGGATTTAGTTTTAGGAGATGCTCAAAATAATGTTTATTTTTGCTTAGCTAGTTTAATTGATACTCCTTTGAACAGTCAAACATATTCTACTATTCAAACAGGAGATACTTGGGAAATTAATGCAATTAGCTTATTTTTGATTAAGTTAATTAGATTTAATTTAGGAATAATTTTATTTGCAGTTGGAATAAGAATAAAGAGAAAAAAGAAGTTAGTTACAGAAGACAGATTATTAGATGTTCTAGAATCTAAACTAGAAGATAAATATGGGATTAATATTGAAGAATTGCTTTCTGAAATTAAAAAGAAAAAAGAAAAAGAAATCGAAGTTCCTTTGATAATCTTTAGAAAAAGTATCGGGCCTGCTGAAATCTTATGTAAATACCTTAGAGAAAATAAAAAATTAAGGTTTAGTGAAATTGCTAAGCTAATTAATAGAGATGAAAGAACTGTTTGGATTAATTACAGAAATGCTCAGAAGAAAATAAAAGGAAAGATAGAAATACAAAAAAGTTTAGTTATTCCAATATCTGTTTTGTCAAATAAAAAATTGAGTATTTTAGAATCAATAATAAATTATCTAAAAGAAAAAGATTTGAAGAATTCTGAAATAGCAGAAATATTAAACAAAGACCAAAGAAATATCTGGACATTGTATTCAAGAGTTAAGAAAAAAATAAAATAGAGAAACTCTTAATTTGCGAAATATTTATAAATAAAGAGTTTCTTTATGAGTTATGAAAAGAGAAAAAAGAGTGTATTTAGGAATTGCTGTTTTAGGTATTGTGATTATTTCTTTGAGTTTAGTAAGTGCAGGATGGTTTAGTGATTTATTAAAATTTGGTTCTGATGATAAAAATTTAGAAGGAGAATTGCCTAATGCTAATTTTGATACTAAAGTAATAATAAAAGATGATACTCCTCCTCAGATAGTTTTTGTAAGTGATGTTAAAGGAGAAATAGCAGCTCCAGCAAATAATCCTAAACTTAGATCAAAACCTGGAGGAGATACCCCTCTTAATTTTACTTTTTTAGCTCAACAAGGAGGGCCTCAACCAGGAAATTTAGAAATTGTACCAGGTCTTGCTCCTACAACAGGGTATTTTAATAAATCTGGAGAAGCTCAAAGAAATATTATCTCTTGTTATATTTTGGGGGTAGTTAGTTTTGGTGCAGGAACTGCTGTTAATTATTCTTGTAAGGTTAATATGTCTTATTATGATGCGCCCGGTATTTGGAGTATAAATGTAACTATCCAAGATAATAATAATCAAAAAGGAAGTAATAGTACTAAAACATTTACAGTACAAACTACTTCTTCAGCAAGTACTTCTGCTAATGCTTATTTAAATTGGACTGGTTTAAAATCTACAAATACGAATATCCCTTCAGATAATAATTTAAGTATCTTAAATGAGGGAAATGTAGCTTATGCTTCTGTTTCTATGAATGGAACAAATTTGACAGGACAAGGAGCTCACCCTGAACAATTTATTTTAGTTAATCGGTTTAAAGGAGATGTTGGGGCAGGATGTGCTGGAGGAAATGCGCTTGAAAATAACCAAATAGTCTCTTTTGGGACTTTTTCTGTACCTAGGAGTACAACAGGTACAGATTCAAAAAAAGATTTACCTTTTTGTATAATTGATTTTGCAGGATCTGGAATTTTAAGTAATCAAGAATATAAAAGTATAAGACAATGGGAGATTATTTTCCCAATTTCATAAAATGGTAAATAAAAATAAAATAAAAATGAGAATCATGCCTTTAGTTGGAACTTTAATTTTAGTTTTAACACTAAATTTAGTTTTTGCGTTTAGCCCGATTTTAGGATTTAGTAATGATGCTCCTTTAACTGTTTATGCGGGAGAATCTAAAGAAATGGCTTATAATATCTATGCTAATCCTGAAGAAGGAAATTTGAAAATTAAAGCAGTAATAACTGAGGGAGGCAATATTGCTTCTATAATGGATAGTAATAATATTTATGACGTATCTAATGCTAACCCCGGAATAACCAATATTAAAATTAAGGTTCCTTCAAGTGCGACTATTGGAACTGAATATACTGTGAAATTATTATTTTCTGATGAAACTCCTGCAACTGGAACAGGAACAGTTAGTTTAAATGTTCAGGCAACTACTTCCTTTAAAGTTAAAGTTGTAGAACCAACAGAACAACCGGTTGCTGAAGGAACAAGCATCTGGTGGATTATACTTGCTATTGTTGTTATAATTGCAGTTATTGCAGTTATTTATTTCCTTGTAAAAGGAAATGAACAGTCTGTTAAGAAAGTTTCTAAGAAATAATTATAAAAAAAGATTTTAGTAATATAAATATTAAAACAATGAGAAATCTGTTGTTAGCTTGATGTCAGCATTATTATTGTTTGTTTTGATAATACATAAATATTACTTATAGTTTATTGTTTAATTTATTAAGATATAAGATATGTAGATGAGAAGATTAAGAGATTTAGGATATTTTGCTTTGAATTAAGAATATAATTTTAGTGAAAACAGATGACTTGTTATTTGTCCTAATAAATTATAGATATCTTCTTCATTTTAAATAGTTAAGAATTTAAACTAAGTTATCTTTTTTAATTTATGAAAAAGAGTTGGATATTCATTTTATTAATTAGTTTTGTTAGTTTGATTAGTTTAGTTAATGCTGTTTCAGTAGGAGGACCTTATTCTGAAGATAGACCATTAATAATCTCTCCTGGTGAAACAAAAATATTTAATTTAAGTTTGCAAAATAGGGCCGGAGAGGTTGATGTTAAATTTAGAGCAGAAATTATAAATGGTTCAGATATAGTTAGCTTTATAGACTCTAATCCTGAATATTTTATTGCTGCATCTCCCACTAGTGAGGCCTTTGTAAACCTTAAAGTTAAAGCCCCTAAAGCAAAAAATGGAACAGAATATTATGTTAAGATTAAATTTCAATCTATACCGTTAGATACTGATAAGCCTGGAATGGTTCAAATAGCAGTTGGTTTATCCTGGGAATTTAATGTAATCCTCATAGAAAGTCCTGAATATAAGGAGGCTCAACGAATTAGGCTATTATGGATAATTTTTTCTCTTGCGTTAGTTCTAGCGGTTATAATTGTTATTTATTTGCTTGTAAGGGGTTATGACTCTGATAAGAAGTCTTTTTCTAGATATTCATAAGATTATTAAACTAAATTTTCTTTTTTAGATTATGAAACTTGCAGTATTGTTTAGTGGAGGAAAAGATAGTTGTTATGCTACTTATCTTGCTAAAGGCTATGGACATGAATTAGCTTGTTTGATTAGCGTTTATAGCGAAAACAAGGAGAGTTTTATGTTCCATACACCTTCTATTGATAAAACCGAAAAACAAGCTGTTGCTATGAATCTGCCTTTGATAATTGTTAAAACTAAAGGGGAAAAAGAAAAAGAACTTATTGATTTAGAAAAAGCAATTAAACAGGCTATTAAAAAATATAAAATACAAGGAATCGTAACTGGTGCTGTTGAAAGCGTTTATCAAGCATCTCGAATACAAAAAATATGCAATAAACTTAAAATCGAGTGTTTTAACCCTTTATGGCAAAAAAATCAGATCGAATTGCTTAATGAATTAATTAAACATAAATTTGAAGTTATTATTGTGGGAGTTTTTGCATATCCTTTTGATAATAGATGGTTGGGGAGAAAAATTGATAAAGGATTTATTCAAGATATAAAAAAATTAAATGAAAAATATAGAATAAATCCTGCTGGAGAAGGGGGAGAGTTTGAAAGTTTTGTTTTAAATTGCCCTTTATTTAAGAAAAAAATTAAAATTAAAAATTCTAGAGATTTTGGAGAGAAAAATTCATGGAGGAGAGAGTTAGAATTATGAAAATTATGATTATTAATATTTGTAAAGAAAAATTCCATTATTTGGAGTTTGTAAAGCCTATTGAAGATATTTTGAAAAAAAATAAGATAAATTATTTTGTTAAAAGTTATTTAGAAATTAATAATCGAGAGTTAAATGTTGCTGATAAAGTTATTATTTGCGGAACTTCTCTCTTAGATAATGATTATATCGAATATTATGATAATTTTAATTGGCTATTGAATTTTAATAAGCCTGTTTTAGGAATATGCGGAGGCATGCAGATAATTGGAAGATTATTTAATGGAAAACTTTTGAAGAAAACTGAAATTGGATTTTTTAAAGAAAACTTTAAAAAAGATTTTCTTGGTTTGATAAATGAAAATGAGGTTTATCATTTGCATAATTATTATATTAAATTTTTAAAAAAAGATTTTAAAATTTATAGCGATGGGAGCATTCCTCAGGGAATTAAACATAGGGAGAAAAATATTTATGGGGTTTTGTTTCATCCAGAAGTTAGGCAGAAGCATTTAATAACTAATTTTTGTTTATTATAATATGAAAGAGGTAGAGTTTCATAGAAAAAAATTAGATAATGGAGTTACAGTTATATTTGAAAAAAGAAAGATCCCTGTTGTTGCTGTTGCCAGTTCTGTAAAGTTTGGAGCCCAATATGAACATGAAAGTGTCAAAGGAATATCCCATTTTATTGAGCATTTAGTTTTCAAGGGAACTAAAAAGAGAAGCGTGATTGAGATACCGAGACAAATTGAAAGCAAAGGAGGAATATTGAATGCATTTACTGGGGAAGAAATAACTTGCTATTGGAATAAAATGCCTAGTAAACATTTTGAGTTAGGCGCAGATATCTCTATCGATCTGGTATTAAATCCCTTATTTGAAGAAGAAGCATTAGAAAGGGAGAGGAAAGTTATTTTAGAGGAGATAAAGATGTATCATGATAATCCCAGCACTTATGTTTTAGAAAAAATAAAAGAAATGTTGTATGAAAAGCCATTTAATATGTCTATTGCCGGAACTCAAGAAACTGTTTCGGGGTTAACTAGGGAGCGTGTAATTAGTTTGTTTAATTCTATTTATACTTCTAATAATATGGTTTTTTCAGTTGTTGGAAATACTAGCTGGAGTGATGTTTTAACACAAGCTAAAAAATTCCCGAAAATACAAAGTAAAATTTCTCCGATTCCTATTCTACATACTCATGGAGAATTAATTGAAAAGAGAAAAGGAATTGATCAGGCGCATGAAGTTATTGGATTGCATATGCCTAAATTAGGTGATAAAGGAAGATATGCTGCCGAAATTTTTGATTCTATTTTAGGTGGAGGAATGAGCAGCAGATTATTCCAGGAAATAAGAGAAAAAAGAGGATTGTGTTATTCTATAAGAAATAATTTGGAACAATCAAAAGATTATTCTTATGAAATGCTTTATTTTGGAACTGTTAAAGAAAAAGTAGATGAAATAAAAAGATTAACTTTAAAAGAAATTAAGAAAATAAGATGGCTAGGTAAAAGTGATTTTAATGAAGCTAAAGAAAGATTAATTGGTTTAAGGCAGATTAGCAAGGAAAAATGCGATTTAACCATGATTGAATTATTGCAATCAGAATTAGGTGGAAACGCAGAAGAATATTACAAATATGAAGATAGAATAAATTCTGTTAAATTAGATGAAGTTAGGATGCTTTCAAAATTAAAGGGTTATAGCTTTGTGGCTTTATTGCCTGACTGAAATTACTTTAAGTTTTCTGATTTCTTTTCTAATTATTCAAATATAAAAAATAAAAATTAATTAATTTTATTTACTGAAGATTTTAACTAATCCCCAGATACCACACAAAGCAACAATATAGTAAACAATTGAAACTACTGTAGCTCCTGCCCAACTTCCAATTAGTTTGTCTACTGCGTTCCAACCAAGTTCATTTAGACCCCAGTTGATAGCTCCAATATTTGCTAAAACTATTGCAGTTTTATTATACCAAGTCATTTTCATTACCTCCTTTTTATTATTATTTTATATAGGAAAAACCTATTTAAATAGATTTTGTTTTAGGTTTCTATGGAAATCATCAGAATTAGGTTAGTTAATTCACTTGGAAAAACAAAAGGATGCGAAGAGGCCCCGGTTGAAGTTTTAAAAGAACTAAAAAAAATTGGGAGCAAAGAAAATGGAGAAATCATTGAATTTAGTAAATTAAACTTAGAAGAGATACATGTCGATTTAAATGATTTAGAAGAAGCAAATCATTTGATTTATAAAAATTCAGAAGAAGCTTTCCACAAGAATGATAAAGTGTTTTTTATCGGAGGAGATCATAATATTAGCTATTCTATTGGAAAGGCATTTAATAAAGTGGAACACAAACCTCTTTTAATTGTTTTTGATGCTCATGCAGATTGTATTGAAGCTGGAAAAGAACCAACTCATGAAGAATGGCTAAGAAAATTAATTGAAGGGGGATTTAATCCTAGCAATTTGATTTTAATTTCAGCTAGAAATTTATGGCAAGAAGAAATTGAATTTTTAAATGAACATAAAATAACCTGGATTAAAATGGATTTAATTAGAGAAGATATCCATGAAATTTGTGATTTAGTTATGGAAAGAGCTAAAGATTCAAGCGGGTTTTATATTAGTATTGATATCGATGCTGTTGATCCCAGCTGTGCTCCTGGGGCAAGTTATTTAGAGCCAGGAGGATTATCCAGCAACGAATTAATTTATTTTGTCAAGAGATTAAAATTAATAAAGAATTTTAGAGGAGCAGATATAGTTGAGATTAATCCTTCTTTAGATGTTAATAGGATGACTGTGAGATTAGGAGCGAGATTGTTAGCGGAGATGATGTAATAAATTATATAATTTTTATAATATGCAAATCTTATACTTTTTGCAGATGAGTAGATAAAAATATTTATAATTAATTATTAATAATTGGAGAGAGATATAAAATAATGGAAAACAATAAAATAAGAGCGTTTATTTCAATTGATTTGTCAAGAGAGGCAATAAATTATATTAAAGAAATTCAGAAGTTAATAAAAAAACAAAATTTATTGAATGGAAAGTTTACTGACCCCGAAAATCTTCATTTGACTTTGAAGTTTTTAGGAGGAATTAATGAAGAGAAAATAGAAGCGGTTAAGAAAAAACTTAAAGAAATAAAAATAAAAAGTTTTGAAGCGGAACTTGGAGAAGCAGGGATTTTTAATGAGCATTTTTTAAAAATAATTTGGATTAAATTAAATGGAAAAGGAATTTTTGAATTGCAAAAACAAATTGATGAAAAGCTTTCTGATTTGTTTGAAAAAGAAAATAGATTTATGAGTCACATTACTATTGCTAGAATCAAGAATGTTGGAAATAAAAAAGGATTATTAGGTTATATTGAGAATATGAAAACAGAGAAAATTACGTTTAAAGTTAAAGATTTTGTTATTAAAAAATCTGAATTAAAACCAGAAGGGCCGGTTTATACGGATATAAAAAGGTATGAACTAGAGTAAGAAAAAATATAACTTAGAAAGATAATCTGAATTTAAATAATTGTTGGTTTGCATTATCTGTTTTACAATACAATTTTGTTTATAAATTATAAAAAATATATTATATTTTAATGGAACCAAATACCATTAAAAATCCTTTAGAAGAAATTGCAGAAGAATCTGTAAAAAATCTTAGAGATGGAAATTGGCTTCCAAAAAGAATAGTGATTTATCATTCTAATGCAGATAATTTAAGGATTCTTCTTTTTGCTTTAAAAAATCAAGATTATATTAAAAGGAATAATATTCCCGTATTTGTTGAAAATGATTTTTACAAACAGTTAGAGGGAGAATATAGTTGTGATGTAGATGGATTATTAAGGCTTAACCATAGAGTAGCTTCTTAAAATATTTACTTTTAGATTTTAGTATTTTGCTTAATTGTTCTTCAGATGAATTGAAAATAGAATTTAGATTTTTAAATTCTTTTAAAAGATTTTTTGCTGTTATTGGGCCTATATTTGGAAATGATTCTAAAATATATTGTTTTTGTTCTTTTATTGTTTTAGGAATTCTTGAATGCAATGAAGATTCTATTGGTTTTTTTAGTTGTTGTTTTGCAAGAGTTATAAGATAATTTGCAGTATCTTCATAATTTTGAGTAAATATTATAGGAGTTTCATAATTTGTGATTATAGATAAAATCATTCCTCTTATTGCATTGGGGTTTAGTTTCGTATCTTTTCTATATAATTCTTGTTCATCTACTCCTTCAATAATTAATAATTTTTGTTTATATTTTTGCAAGTTCCTTAGTTGTTCTACTAATCTTTTATTTAACATTGAGGAAATGAAGTCACTTACTGTTTTTCTCTCAATTGCTGTTTTCCCTATAAGGTAATCTGCAATTTCAAGATTTTTTATTTCTAATTCTATTTCTTGATTTGACTGTAATTCGGCTAGAATTAATGAATTTTTTTCATGTATATCTGCAATTATTTTTGGTTTTATTTTCTGCTTTTTTGTTTTCTTAGTTTTTGAAAAAATATTTTCGAACATTTTAAAACAACTTTTTTTGTTTTGTTTTTTTATCCGGAGCTATTGAAACTCCATTATCTAAATCCTCTTTGATATCCTGTATTGCTTTATGCATTCTTTTTTCTTTTGCTCTTGAAGCATAATAGAATATTTCATCTAAGGTTTCTTTAGTTAATAAAATAATTAATCTTCCTTTCATTAATCTTGCGGTTCTTCCTCTTCTCTGGATTGAGCGGATTGCACTTGGGATGGGTTCATAAAAAATTACTGAATTAACCTCTGGAATATCTAGTCCTTCTTCTGCAATTGAAGTTGCGCAAATGATATTTATTTTTCCTTGCCTGAATTCGTCCATAATTTCCTGCTGTTCTTTTTGATTTAATCCACTTATTTCTCCTTTTTCATTAGTTTTTTTAGATTGTCCAACAAAAACCCGCGCATTAATCCCTAGAATTTGATTTAATTCTTTAGATATTTTTGTTACAGTATCTCTATATTGGGAAAATACAATTGTTTTATTTTTCGGATTTTCTTTTATTGAATCTTCGATAATAGATATTAATTCTAATAATTTTGGATGTTCTATTTTTTTTGAAACTAATTCGGTTAATTTGATATAAGCTCTGTTAAATTCTGGATTTTTGATTATTTGTTGAACTGCCTTTGATTTATTTGCCTTGGCTTGTTCAAACATGGTTTGAACATAATTAAATGCAGTGTAAACGGTTTGGGTCTCTAGTAATTCAATTAAATGAGATAGTTTTAATGCTTGAGCACAAGCAGAAGCACCTGAAAAATAATTGAAGTTTTTATTTCCTGAAGAAATAGCCCTCATTATATTTCCTTGTAGTTCTAATAATGTTATTTTATTTGCTGGTTTGAATAATAATTTTCTATTTTTTAGTTCTTCTACTTTCTTTTGGTATAATACTTTTATTATTTTAGTTATTTCTTTGAATTCTTCTGGAAATTCCAGTTTTATCACATCAAATTCAAGTTCTTGAAGATATTCTTTAACATCTTCACTTTCTCTTGTTCTTAATTCAATTGTTTCTATTCCTAAATTTTCAGCTATTTTTTTAATTGTTTCTTTATCAGAACCCGGACTAGCAGTTAATCCTAAAATTTGAGGATTTTTAGCTTGTTCTTTGTAAGTTTGAGCAACATAAGTATAAGAATAATTTTTCAAACATCTGTGACATTCATCTTCGATGAGGAGAGAAACCCCCGAAAGATCATATAGGTTATTCTTTAAATCATTTCCAATACATTGGGGAGTTGAAAAAATAATGTCTGAAGATTCCCATAACTTCTTTCTTTGGGAGGCATTTATTTTTCCAGTGAATAATGTTAGTTCGGCAAATAATTCTGGAAGATTTTTTTTAAAATATTCTAAATGCTGTTCTGCTAAAGGGCGGGTTGGGGCAAGAAATAATGTTTTTGAAGCAGGATGTTTTTTTTGAGTATAAATAGAAAGCATTAATGCAATTAGTGTTTTTCCAATCCCCGTTGGAAGTATAACTAAGCAGTTTTTATCCCTGCAGTTTTCATAAATATCCTGCTGGTATTTTCTAGGCTTAATATTTTTAAGAACTTTATCTGGCATTTTTTAGGTAATAAAGAGGAGTATATATTTTTTGTGTTAGTATATTGATAATCTATTAAGCTAAGACAACCTAACGGTTTTCTTATGCATCAACTTTCCCTTGATTTTGCAGATGAGAAGATTTAGAACTTTATGACGATTTGATTATTAATAGAATTTATAATAGGATTATAATTAAAGAAATTAAATAGGCTATTGCTAACAAACACCAATTAAAAAAACTTCCGAAAAATAATTTTATTCCATCTAATTTCCCGAGAGGCAATAAGTTCCAGATTCCATAATAAATTGAATATTTTGTTAGTTCAGGAAAATTAATTAATGAGCCAATGATTGCTAAGAGAATTAATGCCCAGAAACCCCATGCAGAAATAAATGCTAAGTCTGATTCATTTATTTCTTTTTTTCGGATCATTCCTCTTGTTTTTAATACTCTTAGTTTAGAGGGCTTTGATTTAAATTGAAAAAAGGTAAATGGTTTAATTGCACCTAAAGAAAAAATACCAAGGAAAAAAGGAAGAATTAATCCTATTGGAAGTGGTTTTTTAAATTCGCTTCTTTGATACCACCCCCATCTTTGAAAATCTAAAATTTCGTGTTGAATATCCACATAATAATGTTTTGATGCAAATTTTTTAACTAAAATGCTTGTGAGAATTATGATAAATGGAGCAATTATTGTGTTAAGATTATACTCTAATTCAAGGGGAAATTTTAATGCAATCAGGAACATAAATACCAGCGAAAATACTATTATTAATACTGCCTCTTTTTTTGTCAACATACTTTTAATAGACATAATAATTATATAAATTTATCTTATTCCCCTTAAAATCGATTTATAATATAATAGATTTCAGGAGAAGCTTAGTAAAATCTATTTATAATATAATAGATTTCAGGACACAGAAAAGTATTTAAATAAACTCGGCTATTTTTGATTAAGATTAATGAGGTTAATAAAAAATGAAGGTGCAGAAATTATAAATTTCTGGATTTTCAATTTCAAAGAAATATGAAAGTAAAAAAAATTACAGAGGTTATAGGGAAAAAGGTATTTACAGATACTGGTGACTACTTTGGGGAAGTTGAAGAGTCTAACTTAGTTGAAAATAAGGTTGATGGATGGAGAATTAGAATTGCAAGTTCAATGGGCAATTTTTTAGGGGGTGCTAAAGGGGTGATAATTCCACATCAGTTTGTGAAGGCTGTTGGAGATATTGTAATTGTAAGCAGAGCTAATCTGCCTTTAGATGAAGGTGAGGAAACAGTTGAGCAAACAGTTGATTTATCTAGTGGAAGCAGTTCCCTTGAGATGTAATGGTCGAGTCTATTTTTCAGTCAATTATTTTTATGGATTACATTTTGCCATTTGTATTAATATTTACTCTTGTTTTTGCTATTTTGCAAAAAACAAAATTATTGGGAGATAGTGTAAAACAAATTAATGCATTAGTGGGATTAGTTGCAGGATTGATTTTGATTGCCTTCCCTTTTTCAAGAGATATAGTTTTAATATTAATGCCTTTTTTAGCTGTTTCAGCTACTATCTTATTAGTTTTTATGTTATTATATGCTTTTGTGTGGGGACATTCAGGAGATGCAATTGGTCATAAATGGGTGAAAATCGTTATAGGGATTCTTTTAGCAATTGGATTAATTAGTGTGGTTTTATATGCTGCAGGATTATGGGAACCTATTTATGATTTCTTGTTTAATAGAGGGGATTCAGGACAACTTTGGGTTAATATTATTTTAATTGTTATTATGGCTGGTGCAGTTATCGCAGTTATTCTTCCTAAAGACAAGGGAGAAGATAAATCCAAAAAAGAATAGGAAGATATATAAATAAATCAAACTTTCTTTAACAAAGATAAGTTTGAATAAAGAAAATTAAATAACTAAAAAAGATAAAATAAAAAAGATGGCTTACAATTTGGGTGCTTGGAATGTAACAGATATTTTGAATACTTGGGCAGAGGCAGGAGTATTCGCTTATATTATTCCAGGATTAATGATCTTTGCATTAGTTTATGGAATTCTAATGAATGCAAAAATTCTTGGAAATAATAAAGGAGTTAATGCGATTGTTGCTCTTTCAGTGGGATTATTATCTTTGCAATTTGATTGGGTAGCTAATTTTTTTGCAACTATCTTTCCTTATGCTGGGATGGGAATTGCTGTTTTATTAGTTGCTATGATTTTAATGGGGTTTATTGTTGAAGACGAAAAGAAAGCTAAATGGATATTTTTTGGAATAGGAGCTTTAATATTTTTAGTTGTGATTATTTATAGTTTAAGTGATTTTGCTTGGTTTGGGGGTTATTCAGGGGTGGATTGGGCTCCCTGGATTGTTTTAATATTATTGGTTGCTGCAGGGGTTGTTGCAGTTGTATTGGGTGGAGATAGTAAATCTAAATAGTTTTTTTAATAAGCATTAACAATTTATTGGTAATGTGTAATTTTTAAATGATTTCCAGATGAAATAGTTAAAATGGTTAGGATATTTATCTTTAGAAAAAAATGACTTCTTGTTTGTTTTTAAGAAGATAGGAATATCATATAACTTTAAAAATTAAAATTATATAAGTTTCTTAAATCAGAAGATTTATAAATTATAATCCTATTTTGATTATATGGCAATTGATGTATCTGGATTAGAATTTTTTATGCCGATATTTAGCTTCTTATTTGTATTTATAATTATTTATGCATTGCTTGCAAGTTTTAAAGTAATTGGAGATAATAAAGGAGTTAATATCATGATTAGCCTCATTGTAGCGGTTATTTTTATTAGTTTCTCATCTTTAAGATTATATGTTGAAACTATTTTACCTTGGTTTGTTGTTTTGTTAGTAATTGTATTTTTAGTTTTGTTTTTAGGAATGTTTGCTAGTAAAGATTGGGCACCTAAAGCAGGATTAGCCTGGACATTTATTGTGATTTTAGGCATAATTTTTGTTATCGCTGCAATTTATGTTTTTAATCCTGTTTTGCACCCAGATTTAGTTGTTGCAGAAGGAGGAAATGGAGAGAGTTTGGGACAACAGGTAATTGACTTTTTTACTTCATCTAAAGTTGCAGGAAGTGTTTTATTAATAATAATTGCTGCAATTGTTACATGGGTATTGACTAAGAAGTAATTTTATCTTTTTTTAGATTTATGATCTTCTTTTCCAGTTACTTTTTGAAATTCTCTTATTGTATCGGTTAGTGGATTCAAAATTTTAGAAAAAGAATCCTGAGTTGATTGCATTTCTTTAGAAATATTCTCAATGTTTTCTCCATATTCTCCAACTTTTCTAATAATTGAAATTTGAAGTTCAGCTAATGTATTTTCTATTTTTTCAAGTCTAGAATTTATTTTATCAATTTCTAACACCACACTATCTTTGAATTTGTTAAATGTAGCTGTTTGTTTTAAGATGTTTTGTGTTTTTTCATCAACTATTTGCTGAGCAATTTCATTTATTGTTTCTACATCGCCTCCATAAGAATATTGTTGGTATTCTTGCCCATATCCTTGTGCTTCTGAATATTGTTCTGCATAAGGAGCAGTTGCGGGCTGGTATTGACTCGGGATTTGATTAGTATCTTGATAATCTTGTTGCATCGACATACTTGGCTGCATTTGCTGATTCATAGCCTGAGATTCTTGATTTTGAAAGTTTTCTGTTCCAACCATAGATTTAATCTGAGATTGAGATAACGCTTCATTAATTTCTCTAGGAGAAATACCTTCTCTTTGTAAATTATTAATTATCTGGCTTTCTGTCTGGCCTTGTTGTTTCATTTGCATAACTCTTTCTAATACTGCCATCTTTTTTATTTTAAAATTAAGATTTTTCTCTTTTTATAGTTTTGTTTAATTCTTCTTGAATAATTTCTTTAATATCTGCTATCCTTGCAAATTCAAGTGGTTGGAACATTTTTAGCTGTCTATCTAAAATCTCAACTTCTGATTTTCTAGCTGAATTATTCAGTTCACTAATTACTCTTGCTAAAAGTCTTTTGATTGTTGCAAGATCTGATGTTGTCTGCTGAAGCTGTTTTTTAGTTTCAGATTCTAATTTAATTAAATCTTCTTTAGTTGAAATTAAATTTTCTCCAATAAGTAAAATTCTATCTTTTAGAAGTCTTTGTTTTTCCTCTAATTCATTTAATCTTGTCCCTAAATCATTAAAATCTGCATAAGGGTTTTGTTCATCCACCATTTTACTTATTATTAAGGATTAATGGGTTTAAAATTGTTTTTGTTTGAGGATACACAAATCTTTATAACATTAAAATATTTATTTTAAATGAGGTAAAAAGAGAATGTTATTCAAAATAAATGGGGGAAATAACTGATGTTATTCAAGCCAGGAACGCCGGTTTATGCTTATGAAATTGTTAAAGAAGAAGATGCTCAAGTTATGTATGTTAATTATTTAGGGGCTCCCTTAGTGCCTAATCTAACTAATGCAGATATTATGTCCAGCACAGTTGATTTATTAATCCAATCCCCCAATGTTTCTAGGATTGTTTTTGTACAGCAAAGAAATTATTCTTATGGTTCTGAAGAGGTTTTTGTTTTAAAAGAAATCGCAAATCTTTATGTTTATCTTACTAAACAAGAAAATATTCTCTCCCCTATTAAATTATCTATAATGAATTCTGAATATCTTGGGCAGAGACATAATGATGTTAGTTATCTTTTAATGACTTTAAAGAGAGATCCTATTGCTTGTTATTATGAATTAAAGAGATTTTTAAAACAAGAAAAATTAAATTTACTTAATACTCCTGAAGAGCTTAAAGTTGATCAGCTAAGTTATATTCGGTTATTAGAAAAGTTTTTTTCTTTATTAGGACAATCAAAATTAATAAAGCAAGCTGAAATTTATTTTTCAAATTATTCTTTTGGAGACAGAGAAATTTATAATCATGTATTTAGGACAAATATAATTCCTAATTTTACTTTTACTAGATTGGTAAGTAATCTCCCTGAAAACGCAGAGATTGTACAGCAATATGAATTGGGATCTGATTCAAGTAAATCTCTTGTAACTATTTTGAAAAAAGAAGAAGAAACTAAATATATTTATCATCTAATGCCTCCAGAATATGCCTTAGAAGAAGATAAACAGGAATTGCTTAATCTTGCAAGAAATGTTTTAATTGAACATCAACCAAAAGCAGAAGAGTTTACTGATCCTGAAAAAACACGGCAAGTATTTTTTAATGTAGCAAGAGATTTGTTAAGTGAGCTGTCAGTTAGCAGAAAAGTAAAATTAAGTTATGATGAATTAAATACTTTAGCTAAAATTTTAGTTAGACACACTATTGGATTTGGATTAGTAGAAATATTATTGCAAGATAAAAATATCCAGGATATTGTATTGAATGCACCTATTTCTTCTAATCCTGTCTTTTTAAGGCATCAGAATTTTGATGAATGCATAACTAATATCCTTCCAAGTACTGAAGATGGAGACTCGTGGGCAGCAAAATTTAGAATGATTTCAGGAAGACCCCTCGATGAAGCGAATCCTATTTTAGATACTGATTTGGGTTTGGGAGATATAAGGGCGAGAGTTGCAGTTATTCAGCAACCACTTTCACCAAAAGGATTAGCTTATGCAATTAGAAGGCATAGGGAAGAGCCATGGACCCTGCCTCTCTTTATTAAATATAAAATGCTGAATAGTTTTGCAGCAGGCTTAATGAGTTTTTTAATTGATGGAAGCAGGACTATTTTAATTGCAGGAACAAGAAGTTCAGGTAAAACTTCTTTGTTAGGAAGTTTAATGCTGGAGATTATGCCGAAGTACAGAATAATTTGTATCGAGGATACTTTGGAATTACCTGTAGAAGCATTGAGAAAATTACAGTATGATATTTTAAGGATGAAAGTTAGAAGCAGTTTATTAAAAACAACAACTGAAATTGGAGCTGATGAAGGTATAAGAACTTCGTTAAGATTAGGAGACTCAAGCTTGATTGTTGGAGAAGTAAGAAGTTTGGAGGCTCAGGCACTTTATGAAGCAATGAGGGTTGGTGCTTTAGCAAATGTTGTTGCAGGAACAATTCACGGAGCTTCACCATATGCTGTGTTTGACAGAGTTGTTAATGATTTGAAAGTACCTGTTACTTCATTTAAAGCAACTGACTGCATTATTGTTGCTAATCCAGTTAAAACTCCTGATGGATTAAAATCAATGAAAAGAATTTTGCAGATAAGTGAAGTAAGAAAACATTGGACAGTAGATCCTGAACAAGAAGGGGGCTTTGTTGATTTATTGAAGTATAATGTTGAAAAAGATGAATTAGAAGCAAGCGAAGAATTAATTAATGGGGATTCTGAAATAATAAAATCTATTGCTGGAAGTGTTAAAGGATGGGCTGGTGATTGGGATGCTGTTTATGATAATATTTTATTAAGAGGAAAAGTGAAGCAGGAAATTGTTGATGTTGCTGAAAAAACAAAGAAACCAGAATTATTAGAATCCCCATTCAATAGTTTGTCTAATAATATGTTTCACCAATACTCTAAAGAAATTCAAGAAGAAGTTGGATTGCCTGTAAGTGATAGGGTTTTTCCTTTATGGCAGGATTGGTTAAAAAGACAGGTTCAGGGAAAAAAGATATCATAAATACATAATGCTTTTAAATTAAAATTTGATATTTAAAAGATGTATATTGGAATTAAAAAAAGAGAAAGAGAGTTTAAAGAGCAGAATTATCGATGCAAGCTGCCTCTTTTAGAGATTTATTTGTTTAGAAATCCTCGTATTGCTTCTTCTGATAATGGGATTGCTGTAATTCATTTAGATGATCCTCTTAAGGATTATAAACAATTTGAATTATTTAATGGAGATTTAATTGAGAGGACTAAGGGAGGATTAGGGGGAATTGGAATTGAAAGAGATTGTCTTTTTGAGATTAATGGAAATTTAAAAGAGCTTTCTGAAAAGCATAAGATTCCTATGTTTTGTTTAGAGAAAGTAGCAAATAGCTTTAGAGAGCCGGCAGGCAATGCAAGTAATTAAGTTTATTAATTCTATTTCTTAATTTTATATATGGAAAATAAAGAGGTTAAAGATATTCTTGAAAAGTATTCTAATCAATTAAAAGAGCAAGTAGAAAATTATGATAATTATAGTCCTTCTGGAGAACAGGTTAGCAGAGAATTCGAGCAATTTAAACAAGATATGATGCCAGAATTATCTAAATTTGAAAGGTGGGCTGCAAATATTGGAGGAATAATAAAACTTAAGATTGCTACAAAAGATGAAGAGAAAATCCAAAAAGAATTAGATAATGCCCACTTAAATGTTAGTCCCGGAGAAGTGGTTGGGTTAGCAATTGCTGGTTTTTTAGGATTCTTTTTTCTTGGAATCTTAATAAGTGTTGCTATATGGTTATTTAGTGGGGAAAGTTTGATTAATGGTTTTCCATTATTATTTTTATTTTTAATGCTAGTTGCTTCATTTTTTATTTTTTATTATTTTTATTCGCAGCCTTCAAGACTTGCAACTAAATGGAGATTAAAGGCAAGTAGCCAGATGGTTCCTGCAATTCTCTATACTGTAATTTATATGAAACACACAAGTAATTTAGAAAGAGCAATTAGTTTTGTTGCACAAAATGTCGAAGAACCTTTAAGTTTGGATTTAAGAAAAGTTATATGGGATGTTGAAACAGGGAGATATTCTACAATAAAAGAAAGTTTGGATTCATATCTTGATTCTTGGAGAGAGCATAGTATGGAATTTGTAGAGAGTTTTCATTTAATTGAATCAAGTTTATATGAGCCTAGTGAAGCAAGAAGAATTCAGATTTTGGAAAGAGCTTTGAAAGTTATTTTAGATGGAGTTTATGAGAAAATGTTGAAATATACTCATGAAATAAAATCTCCTTTAACTAATATTTATATGTTAGGAATTGTTCTTCCAACTTTAGGATTAGCTTTACTGCCTTTAGCTTCTACTTTGTTAAGCGGAGCTATAACTTGGGTGCATGTATTTTTAATATTTAATTTAATAATCCCTTTTTTAGTTTTTTATTTAACTAGTCAGATAATGCTGCAAAGGCCAGGAGGTTATGGGGAAACTAGCTTGTTAGAAAGAAATCCTCTTTATTATGAATATAGTTCCAAGAGTGTTTATTTTACTGCATTTGCAATTTGTTTGCCTTTCTTTTTATTGGGAATACTTCCATTAATTTTTGGATATACTCCTGTTCCTGCATGGTTAGGCTTACCTAGTGATTTTAATACAAGCACCTTTGCTTTCGGAATTTTTGGAGATAAGGCTTTTGGATTTTTATTAAATGATGCAGGAGATACTGTTGGTCCTTTTGGATTAATTGGATTATTGCTGAGTTTATTAGTTCCATTTTCAGTTGCAATGTTTTTTTCTCTAAGTTTTTCATTTAGAACTAGAAATTTAATTAAAGCAAGAAATGATTCAAAGGATTTAGAAAAAGAATTTAACAGCAGTTTGTTTACCTTGGGAAATAGATTGGGTGATGGAACTCCTGCTGAAATTGCATTTGCAAGAGTTGCTGAGTCAGTTAAAGGACAGAAAACAGAGGATTTCTTTAGAATTGTTAACTCAAATATTCAATCAATGGGTATGAGCATAGAAAATGCTATTTTTAATCCTACCAGAGGGGCTTTGATTTATTATCCTTCAACCTTAATTGCAACAAGCATGAGAATTTTAGTTGAATCTGTTAAAAAGGGTTTGAGAGTTGCTGCTGAAAGTTTAATGAGTATTTCTGAATATGTAAGAAATATACAGAAAATAAATGAAAGATTAAGAGATTTACTTGCTGATGTGGTTTCTGATATGAAGAGTAATATGACTTTTTTAGCTCCTTTGCTAGCGGGAATTGTAGTAGGTTTGTCTGCAATGATTACTGGAATTTTAGGAATGTTAGAAGGGTTAATGGGAGAGGGAGGGGCTGGAACCTCGATTGCAGGTATAGGGGATATAGGGAGTATAACTACTTTGTTCAATATAAAGACAATGATTCCTCCTTATTTTTTGCAAATTGCAATTGGAATTTATCTTGTACAGATTGTATTTATTTTAACAGCAACACTAACTACTGTTGATTCTGGTGAAGATAAATTAAAACAAACTTACGATATTTCTAAGAATTTAATTAGAGGCACAATTTTATATTTGGTTACAGGATTTATTTCAATTATTGCTCTAAGTGTTTTAGCTTGGTTTGCATTAAAAGGATTAGGTGCAGGTTAAATTTATTAAGTCTTTTTTTGTTTTATTAATGCTATAAGATGAGAAATAAAAGAGGTAAACTTTCTTTAGGAAAGACAAGTTTAAACAAAGAAAAACTAAATATGAAAAAGGTAAACCAAAATCTGTTTTTATCTGAAGATAAAAAAGGTTTTGAAATGGCTATTAGTACTCTAATCTTAATGATTATAGGAGTAGTTTTGCTTATCTCTCTAATAACTTTTTTTACAATGGGAAGTGCAGAATTTATTAAAACAATAAAAAGTTATGTCAGTTATTCAAATGTAGATAATGCTGTTGAATCTTGTAACATTTTAGTTGATACTAATCAGCAAAATACTTATTGCTGTGAGAAAAGAATCGTTAAATATTATGAAGAGGGAGATAAAAAAGAAGAAAGTTTTAGTTGTTATGATTTAATCCCCTTAAAATTGAGTGATAATTTAAAAGAAATGAGTTGTAATGTTGAGTGCTAATGAAAATTTTTAAAAAAAGTAAAAAAGGAATGGAAATGGAAGTTTTAGCTTGGTGGATACTTGGGTTAATTGTTTTTGTTGTTATTGTTTTTGGGTATATTATCTTAAGTGGAAAGGGAGGAGGAATGATTAGTTATCTTAAGAATTTATTTAGAGGAGGGATAGGATAGGCACCATGAATAAAAAAGCAGATACAGGGCTTACTATGAATAAATTAATTACTTTATTTATAATTGCAATAGTAATTATTGTAGTTGCTATAGGTTCAATAAAATATGGGAAAGATATTTTTGATAAGATTAAAACCATTTTTCCGGGTTTTAATCAGACTGCGGGGAATAATGAGTTAATTCAACCTGCAACTATTCTAAATATTAAAACGAATGTTTTATTAAATGATGGAGAGGGAAGATGCATTGTTTATGAAGAGAAAAATCCTTTAATTAAGGATTATGGGATAAGAGAAAATAAATTATGGAGATTTGAAAATGGGAAGTGGATAGATATAGACACAACGGCTAATTTAGATGATAATCAAATGACGAAATGCGAAGCTGTTCAAAAGTTAATTGCTGATGAAAAAGAATTAATGCAAGAGATTAAAGATTATTATTATCAGTTTTATAATGATGTTTGTATTCCTACTTTTAATGATCCAAGCAACTATATTGATTCTGAGATGAATGTTAAATGTGGATTTTTAAAAGAGCTTTTTGAAGAAAATTTCTTTAGTAGCGCAAGTTTTAAAGATATCGAAAGTATAGATGATGATAACCTTAAAAGTGAAATATATTTTTTAGTTCAATTGATTATAAAACAAGATGAGAGCTTAAAAAATGAAATTAGTTTTAGTGGAAAATTAAATATTTTAATGCTTCCTGCGGGTAACTTAAATCAGATATTGTCGAGTACATTAGATGGGAATTATGCAACAAATGGAAAAGAAATTTATACATTATCTGGGGTAAAGTGGATTGAAATTGAACAAGAGGATCACCCCTATCTATTTATTGAAGGATGCTCAAAAACAAATAAACAGATCAAAGCAGATTTATTCAATGCATGTTATGTTGATGAGAAATAAAATATAAAATGAAAAGATTAAATAAAAAAGACAAACTTTTTTTAGTAAAGACAAGTTTGAACAAAGAATACCTTTTTAGAAAAAAGGTAAACCAAAATCTTTTTTTATTTAAAATATAAAATGAAAAGATTAAATAAAAAAGCAGAAGAGGGAACTTTTTTAGGTGTAAAAGTAGTTAATTTAGTTATTGCGGTATTGTGTATAATTATTCTTATTACTCTAGGAGCTAAATTATTTAAATTATTTTCAGAAGAAGGCAATGTTAAACAAGCAGAAGATATACTTAATTTGATTAACGATAAAATAAGTTATTTAACTGGAGGGGAGTATACTGAAAATTTTTTATACATGACTATTTTTCCTCCTGAAGATTCTGGCTGGTTTTTAAAAAGTTACCAGGAAAGTTTTTTTCCTGAAAAAGAATGTGTTGGCAAGTTTAAGAGTTGTTTGTGTATTTGCAACTCTAAAGATTGTATTGGTTTAAAAGCATGCAAGGGAATGGGGAAATATACCTTAGTTGAGGGGGATTTTAAAGAAGAGATTCTTATAGGAGGACATGTTAACCCCCAACCAGGCTCTGGGGTTTTTACAACTAAAGAAATAATTCAATTATCAACTGCTCAGCAGGAGTTAACTTTAACTAAATCAGATAATAAAGTTATTATAACCGAGAAAAAATGAAGTCAAAAAAAGCACTTGAAGATTTAATGAATATTTTATTATGGATTATATTTTTAATAATTGCCATAGGAGGTTTATATTTTTTAATTAATTTTTTAACAAAATGAAGAAAAATAAAAAAACAGGTAAGAAAGCAGAAATGAGTTCAAGGACATTAATAGCTTGGATATTATTAATACTTGCTTTTGGAATTGTATTATTATTTTTTTATATGTTTGATTGGACAGGAGAAGTAGACAAACAAGCATGTCATAGCTCTGTTATTTTCAAAGCAACTGTTCCTGAATTAAAGGATCAAAAGGTTGTTGAGCTGCCTTTGCAATGTGAAACTGAAAAAATATGTATAACCAGCAATATTATTAGTAAAGGGAACTGCGACAAAGATTATCTTGGAGAAAAATATCAAACAGTAAGAGTTTCTGGAGATTCAAAACAAATGAATGACGAAGTAAATAAGATTATTGCAGATAAATTATATGAATGCTGGTGGATGATGGGGCAGGGAAAAGTGAAAATTTATTCAAGATATTCAAAGGATTTTGGAGAGGGCAAGGTTTGCAACATCTGCACTAGAATTGCTTTTGATGACAATATTAAATCAGTTTTAAATAATAAAGTAACGGGGAATGTAAACTATTTCACAAGTCATAATGCTCCTGGAGAAGATGTTACTTATTATCAATATATAACCAATAATCCTGTTAATTATGTTAATGGATATGAAGAAAGTCAGGATTTTATGAATTTAAGCCAAAAAGCAATTATCTTCGGAGAGATTAGCAGCAGTGTTATTCCCGGGTGGATTGGAGTTAGTTCTGGAACTGCTGTAGGAATTATTATTGGAGCACAAATAGGAGCTATTGTTCCACTTCCAGGAACTACTTTAGTTGGGGCAGGTGTTGGAGCAATTGCAGGATACTGGGGAAGTGATAATCTTAAAGAGGTTATTGAAGGATGGACTGGAGCTGATGCAGTATTTGGAGCTATACAGATTAAAGATTATAATATTGAAACATTAAAATCATTAAATTGTTCTTCTTTTGAAGGCAAAGTTTAGTTAAATTTATAATGTTTCTAAGGTTATTTAATACATGAAAAATAAAAAGGGTGAAGAGATTTTAGAGAGCACAGTTATTTTTATTTTATTAAATCTTATGTTTTTTGCAGCAATATTTTTTGGGGTTGTTTATAGAGTTGAATCTGGAGCAAGTGTTTACGAGCAAATATATGCAAAACAAATTGCTCTCACTATTGATCAGGCAAAAACCGGTATGAATATTACATTAAATTTAGATGGGTTAATGAATCTAGCTGATAAAAATAAAATAAGCAGAGCAAATGTTGTTAAAATTGATAATGAGAAAAAATTAGTGCAGGTTATAGCTGCAAATGGAGAGGGGTATAGTTATAATTTTTTTACAGATAATGAAATTCTTTGGAGCTTAAAAGTTAAGGCAATGAAACTGGAGATGAAGGTAAAATGAGTAAGAAATTTATGTTGAATAAAAAAGCAGGTGAAAAGTACTTATTTGGCTGGATGTTTTTAATTTGGGTTTTAATTGCTGTTAGTATTTTTGCAGGAATATTTTTATTCTATTCAGTGAATATTGATGCAAGGCCTGAACAAGCTAGAATACTAAATCTAAGGTTAATGGACTGCATTAATGATAATTTTGAAAAAGTAGATAATAATTTTGATTTTTTTTCTGAATGTAATTTAAATAAAGAAGTGATTAATGGAGAGGGATATTTTTTGAGGATTTCTATTCCTGGAAAAATAAATATGGAATTTGGAAAAAAAGACTTAGAATTGCAATGCCAGTTAGCAGAGGAAGGGATTGAAGGAGATTTTCCTGCATGCGATTTAAGAAAACTTTATTATTATTCAGATAAAGAATATGTAATAGAGGTTTTTAGTGCTTCTAGTTACAATGGAGGAGAATTATGATAAACAGAAAAGCGCAACTTGGAGCAACTTTTACTTGGTTTATTGCAACAATAATTGTTATGTTTATTCTTGTTATTTATCTTATTTTAATGTCTGGTATTTTTATAGATAAAAATAAGATAAAAATAGGTAAAGAGGAAAATTCAGATAATGCTTATAGCTCCTTTGTTTTGAATTCTATTTTAAATGATAAAATTGAATTTAATGGCAATTCTGTTTTATTAAAAGATGCTCTTAATGAGTGGATAATCTCTGAAAATCAAGAGGATTTTCAAGAAGAATTAGAAAATCAAATTAAAAGTAAAATAGATAATTTATTGAATTCTGGAGAAGGATATTTATTTTATGTTGCTTATAACGAGAATCCTAATCAAATTTCTGGAAGTTTTACTGGAGGAGGATTTGAAATTGATGGAGCAGATTATGGTGATTATTTTTATTTAGTTTCAGATAACTTTGAAAGATACGGAGTTGCAACTGAAGCTGAAGCTGCATTAACAAAAGCCTCTACAATTTATCTTAATAATAAATTTAAAATAAGGTTGTATATTGGAAAATGATAAATAAAAAAGCAATGTCCCTTTCAGTTGTATTGTTAGTTATTATGACTTTAATTTTAGTTATAATTTCTTTAGTTTATTTTGAAATAAGAGATGAAAAATTAAATCAGCAAATTAAGTTAGGGAATCTGGATAGAGTTTATGCTAAAGAACAGGAAATTAATTTTTATTTAAATGAAATAATGTCTTCTGATAACTTTCAAAGGGAATTTGTTAAATATCGAGATAATTTGGAACCTGCTTTGGATAATGTTAGATATACAATTAATGGAAATGAAGTTGTTTTTGATGTTTTGATCCAAGAATCTAATGATAATATCGAAGTTAATTATAATTATCAGAAAATCTTCAAGATTTGAAAACATTTATAAAGACAGCAGGTTTATTATTAAAATAATAAACGGATGAAAGATTAGCAAAAGATGGTGAGGAAAAAAGATAAAAAAGGAGCTGAAATGACTATTGGTACTATTATAGTTATTATTTTAGCTTTAGTTGTTCTTGTTGTAATTATTTATGGATTCACAACTGGATGGGGGAATTTATGGGGAAAAATTACTGGTTTTGGCGGAGGAAGTTCTAATGTTCAAACAATGGTTCAAGCTTGTCAAATAGCTTGTACAAGTGCAAGTAATTATGATTACTGCAATTTAGAAAGAAATGTTGTTTTTGGAAAAGAGGATACTAACAACGGAGATTATACTTGTAAGATCCTAGAAACTAAAAATATAGGTTTACCGATTTGTAAAAGTGTAACTTGTTCAGGTTCTGTAACAAGTACAACTGAAACTGCTGATGAAACTAAATTTAATACCTGGAAAGCTGGATGTGTAAGTGCTGGAGGAGAGGCAAAAACTGCTAAAGAGGGAACTTGTGCAAGTAACACCCTGACCTATAATAATCAACTTTATTATTGCTGTAAATAATTGGGGTATAAAAAATGAAAAAAATATTATTGTTCTTCGCTGGCTTCTTTTTATTAGGAATTCTTCTATTTTGTTTGAGTTTGGTTTCTGCAGAAGATGAGTTAAACCAAAAGATCGTTTTTGAGTATTATGAGGGAATGAACGATATTTTTAAGTTTAAATGGAATTCAATAAATAATTACCTTGAAGTAAATTCGGATGTACGAAGCGGACCTTGGAGATATGCTTTACCTTATACTCATTATCCCACTGTAGATAGCATCTTTATTAATCTCGTTGGATTATATGCTTATGAACGCGAAGATATTGTTAAAATGCTGGGGGCAACTAGTTTCAAAGAAGCAATTGAACTTGCTAATTTAATTGCAAAAGAAAGAGGGATAGAGAAACTTTTTGTGTCTATGGAAGATTTAGACAGCTCAGATATTCGAGATACCCTTTCAATTGGTTTTGATTTTGAAGAGGATAACCCAGAAGATCTAGAAAATAGGTATAATGAAGATACTTTTTTTGAGTTTGATAAAACAGAATTAAACCAAAAGATCGTTTTTGAGTATTATGAGGGAATGAACGATATTTTTAAGTTTAAATGGAATTCAATAAATAATCATTTAGAAGTTAATGGAAATGTTAATACTTGGTATCAATCTGCTAGTAGCAAGAGAAGAGAAACAGAAAAGAGTTACGATTTTGATTATACTTCCAACCCCCTGGGCGATAGTAATTTTGCAAATTTGGTGGGCATCTATCCAGAAGAACAAGACGATGTCTTAACCATGCTTCAAGCAAACAGCTTCAAAGAAGCAATTGAACTTTCTAATATTATCCAAGTTCAAAGAGGACAAGAAAAATTATCTATTGGAATAGTGGAAACAGAAGATAATCCTAATGAGTTCACATTTGATGAAGAAGTTTCCACTACGACTAATGATCAATTTGCATTTAATGAAAAAATTGATGAAACCGAATCAAATCAATTTGATTTCGGAGTAGCATAATTTAAAATAAATCTTTTTTAATCGCTTCTTTATTAATTTTTAAAATTAGATTTTTTGATTAGTGAAATTTAAAAACTTGGAGTTATTTAAATTGTTAGGGGTTTGTTTAAATGGCAGAGGATTATTGTTGTTCAGGGAGAAGAAAAACAAAAACAGATAGGAGAGCTAAAGCTAGATATAATCGATATAAAAAAGGCGGGAGCCAGAGAGTTAAGGAAAAAGATAACTGGAAAAAATAGTTTAATCTTCTAAAACTGAAATTATGTTGGATATTAGAGACATTAAAAGAGCAAATGCACTTACTGATAATCCTGTAATATCCAATGCATTTACTTTTATTAATGTTAAAGAAAAATAGATAAAGAGGAGAATATTAATAGCATGAGATAATATTGAAAGTCCCGATCATACTTTCATCTTAAGATATTAATAGTTTAATTATCTGCCAAATTAAAAGCCCAATTGCTAAAAATCCTAGTATCCAGGTGATTATTTGTGCTATTTTTAATATTCTTTTTTTATTTTTTTTCATATTTATTAATAGTTATAGAACTATATAAAATTAGTGTTAAGATATATTTATTAAGGTATTTTGTCATTTATTAAAAAGGTGATTAAATGATTAGTGAAATTTTTGCTGGTGAGAATGGATTTCTTATAATTTTAGGATTAATCTGGATTATCGGAGCGATTTTACAGGACTTTAAAAGAAGAGAGGTAGATAATTTATGGAATTTTAGCTTGATATTTATGGCACTTGCTTATAGGGCCTTTGTTAGTATCTCTAATGGGAATTACTGGTTTATTATAAATGGTATAATTGGGTTCGGAGTATTTTTTGCATTAAGTAATTTATTTTATTATTCAAGATTATTTGCAGGAGGAGATGCAAAATTATTAATGGCTTTAGGAGCAATTCTTCCTCTCTCTTACAACTGGATTTCAAATTTAAAAATATTTGTTGCATTTGTCTTATTATTTTTTGCGTTAGGTGCTTTGTATTCTTTAGTTTATAGTTTTGTTTTAGTTTTTGCAAATTTTAAGAGATTTACTAAAGAGTTTAAGGTTCAATGGAAAAATTATAATAAAATGTTTTTATGGGCAATTGGTTTTATGATCCTCTGGATTATTTTTGCTTTTATTCTAGATCAAAAGCCAATTATGATAATTGGATTTGTTGTTTTGTTGTTCCCTGTTTTATTTGTTTATGCAAAATCAGTTGAAGAAAGCTGCATGGTTAAATTAGTTGATCCTAAAGAAGTAACTATCGGAGATTGGCTGTATAAAGATATTAAAGTTGGAGATAAGAAAATAAAGAGCAAATGGGAAGGAGTTTCAAAATATAATCTAGAAATAATAAGAAAAGGAAAGAAAAAGATTTTAATCAAGCAAGGAGTTCCTTTTACTCCTAGTTTCTTATTTGGTTTTATTGTATTAATTGTTTTAATTTACAAGGGATATTTGTGATAATAGTTGTTTTAATAGATAAAATATTGATAATGTTAATAACTAATATGTTCTGCAAATGAAGAGATTAAAGATTATAAAATATAATTAGTCAAGAAATTATTAAGGTATTCTAAAAGAAAGCTGTTGAAGTTTTGTTTTTGTTTCTGATTTTTCTGTTATTTTTAATTTTTTAGCTCTTTCTCCTCTTTTTTTGATTTCAAGGATAGTTTGCAGTTCCTGCAATTCAGATTCAGATGCTTTCTTTTTTTCTAATAATGTATCTTTGTAAATTGGAATTACATTGATCATAGCATGTCCTTGAAAACTAGAGGTTTCTATTTTAATTTCATCGGGATTCAGTTTTGATTTTATCTTTTTAGATACTTTTTTTGCTAATCCTAATGCTGAACTGGGTAATTTTTCTGTGGTAATATGTTCTAGAGGAAGAATTATAGAATGTCCTTTTGATAGTGGATTTATTTCTAAAATAGCTATTGATTTTTTATTTTCAGCTATTTTATGGCTCGGAATATCATTATTGGTTATTGAACAAAAAATACATTTTGGAGAGTCTGATGAAGAGGATTTTGATGCTTCTTGCTGTTCCTTTAAAAAATCTTCAAGTTCCTGTTCATTCATATCTCTAATCTGTTGTTTAATTTCTTCTTTATTGGGCAGTTGAGAATTATCTATCTGACTAAATAATTGCTGTTTTATTTGCTGTGCTTGTTCTGGTGAAAACATAAAATAAAATAGAATTAAGGTTTTTTATATTTATGGATAACTTAGATTTTCAATTATCCAAGTGCTCTACGGAAATCAACAACTTCTACAGAACTAACATTTTCAATTTGCTTTAGCTTTTCTTCTGTTTCATCTACTGATTTTGATTCCTCAAATGCAAATGTTAGTATTAGTGCTTTTAATCCAAATGCAATGGGTTCTATTTGCACATTTACATCTGAATTAGTTATCTCTTTAATAATATCTCTTGCATCTCCCTCAATTAGATTTAAATCTGCATCGGGGGATAAGGGCATTATTTTGTATTTAATTATAGCAGTTCCCATAGTATGTTTTTGGTAATTTGGTTTATAAAGCTTATTGTTGAATAATAGGAATATTGAGAATATAAATTTAATAGAGATTAGTAATGTGAAATATAAACCAGGTTATTGCTGATGATTAAGCTTAATCTTTTAATTTCTTGCTGTTTATTTTAATAGGATATCAATTTAATATAAACAAGAGGTATCATTGTTTTCAAAAGGCATAATACTTATAAAGAATCTTACTTTTTATTTAATCTAAAGAGTGAAGATGGTAGCTGGAAATTATAAACAATTAATTGAATTTATTTCAGAAAATTCTGGAGTTTCTATAGATGAACTTGAAAGAAGGGTAGAGGCAAAACAAGCTAAATTATCGGGTTTAATCAGCAAAGAAGGTGCTGCCCAAGTTATTGCAGCTGAATTAGGCATTAATTTTGATAAGCAAATGATGAAGATATCTCAAATTGTTAATGGGATGAAGAAAATTAATGTTATTGGCAAGGTAATTAGTTTATTTCCTATAAGGGAATACAACAAAAATGGTAGAAGTGGAAGAGTTAGTAATTTTATACTTGCAGATGATACGAGTAATATAAGGACTGTTTTGTGGGATGAAACTCATATAGAATTAATTGCAAAAGGGCAGATAGGAGAAAATTCAGTTATTGAAATAAGCAATGCAACACTGAGAAATGGAGAACTGCATTTAACTAGTTTTTCTGAGATTAAGTTAAGTTCTCAGAATATTAATAATATTGTTGTTTCAAAGCCAGTTTTTAAAAAGAATATTTCAGAATTTAATGCAAATGATTCTGTTTCTACAAGAGCAGTTATTGTTCAGATATTTGAACCGAGATTTTTTGAAATTTGCCCTGAATGCAAGAAAAAAGCAAGTGAATTAGGAGAATGCATGACTCATGGCAAGATTGTCCCTGAAAGAAGGGCTTTGCTTAATTTTGTTATTGACGATGGCAGTGATTCTATAAGGTCAGTTATGTTTTCAGATGTAATTGAAAAAATAATCCCTTTAAATGAATTAGATAATTCAGAATCATTTTCAATTAGAAAAAAGGATTTGCTTGGAAAAGAAATGATTATACATGGGAATGTTAGGAAAAATCAGTTATATGGGAATAATGAGTTTATTATTTCTGATTTAAAAGATATTGAACTGGATAAGTTAATTGAAGAATTAGAAAAAAATTAAATTTTTTAATTTTGATAATCTATTCGGACATAAGCTGAGCAGAGGAGATACTTAAGATAAGTTTAATTTGTTTTAAAAATCATTATAATATTGAATTGTTCTTTAAATTATCCAAACAAAAAGCATAGCTAAAACATCTATTAAAATTAAAGCAATAAACAAACCATCTTCAATTCTTCCTCCTGAACGAATAAATCCAATACTCTTTTGTTTTAACGGCCAGAAAGGCTGAATTCCTTCTTTTGTAAAACTATCACAGATCAAATGAACTGAATAACCTACAAAAAAACCTAAGCTTGCAATCGGAAAGAATATAGATAAAATAATTGAAAGTGCAATTGCTGTTGTAAAGCTGTGAATAATTCCTCTATGGTTAACTAACCATTGCAATGGTCGAAAAATTAAATGTCTACCCCAACTGGAAAAACTATTATCTAAATCGGGGATTATTGTAGCTAATAAAACCATCCCTACAAAAATAATTTGATTATTAACATGTTCTACAAATAAAATTATAAACAAGAATGCAACAGCTAAATGGGTTCTAAGCATCATCTCTTTTATCACCTTAAAATTAAAAGATAATTTAGTTTATAAGATTAATGAAAAGCAATTAAGTTTTTAAATTCAATTAATCCAAGAATTTTATGAAATTTTTTAAAAAATATGAAAGAACAAGAGAGATTCATTTACAACCTATCCTAGAATTAGCAAAACTTGGGGCGCAGGTAGCTAAGAATTATAAAGGAAAAAATATAGAGATGTTATTGACCCCTTTAAATCGTAATTTGAGACTAACTGAGCCAATTAATCTTCTGAGTAGTACGCTTCAAGTAAGTTATAGTATTGGAAAATTTAAAGCAGCAAATTATGTAAAAGTTTCAGTAGAAGGAGAATTAAAAAAAGAAGAATTAGAAGAGATTGCAGACAATATTGGAAGTGTTTTTGATAAAGAGAAACATGTTTAATTCTTTATAAATTGAATATTTCGAACATATATAACAAATATAAACAATGTTTATATATTGAAATTGGATTTTTAAGATATGGCTAAAAAAGAAAAAGAAGAAAATAAGGAAATGAAGCTTTCTGATTTGCCTGGGGTTGGACCTGCTGCTATTGAGAAATTAGAAGCTGCAGGTATTTTTGATTTAATGGGAATTGCTGTTTTAGGGCCTAAAGAATTATCTGAAATGGCAGGAATGGGAGAAGCTGCTGCAAGAAAGGCAATTCAAGCATCAAGAAAAATGATGGATTTAGGATTTCAGTCAGGATTAGAATTTGCAACTAAAAGAGAGGAAATTAATCATATCACAACTGGAAGTCAGAATTTTAATAATTTGTTAGGGGGAAAAGGAGTTGAAACCAAATCAATTACAGAGGCTTTTGGAGCTTATGGTAGTGGAAAAACTCAGTTGGGTTTGAGTTTAGCTGTAAATGTCCAATTGCCTTTGGAAATGGGGGGATGTGAGGGAAAAGCAGTTTACATTGACACAGAGGGGACATTTAGACCTGAGAGAATAAAGCAGATTGCAGAAGCAAAAGGAGCAAATCCTGAAAAAGTTTTGCAGAATATTTTAGTTGCAAGAGCATTTAATTCTGATCATCAGATTTTGCTTATAGATAAAATTGGTGAGTTAATTAAAAATGGAGAACCAATAAAAATAGTTATTGTGGATAGTTTAACTGCTCATTTTAGAGCAGAATTTTCAGGAAGAGGACAGCTAGCAGATAGGCAGCAGAAATTAAATAAATATCTGCATAATTTAATGAAAATGGCAGAGCAGTTTAATTTAGCTGTTTATGTTACTAATCAGGTTATGGCAAATCCTGCAATGATGTTTGGAGATCCTACAACTGCAATTGGTGGAAACATTGTGGGACATGCTTCAACTTATAGATTATATTTAAGAAGAAGCAAGAAAAATTCAAGAGTTGCAAAATTAATTGACAGCCCTAATTTGCCTGATAATGAGTGTATTTTTTATGTTGGAAAAAAAGGAGTTAGTGATGATGAAGATGCTGAATGATTTTCGTAATCTTTATTAAGTTAAGTTATTTTTAGTTATTATGAAAAAAGAGAGTGGAATAATATTCGTTTTAATAGGAGTAATAATTTTAGTAGGCATTTTTGCAGTTTTTAATTATATAAAAATGAATTCTGAAATTGATGGTTTAAAAAAAACTAATTCTGATTTACTTACAGAAAGAGGGCAATTGAAAGATGAAATAGAAAGTTATAAAGCAAAAATTGCAAAAACAGATGCAGAACTAGCAAAACTGCAGGAAGATGTAGCTAAAATTTACAAAACTTGCATTACTAATAATGCATGCAAAGGACATTATCCGGGGATAAGCTGGAATTGCAATAATGTAGGTGATGAAGTAAGTGATCCTTCACATACTTGCGTATGTGATTCTGCCTGTAATTTAAAAGCTACTGCGATTTAATCCTAAGGATTAACTCCCTGACGTTTTCCTCGCGATATAGAAATTATTACAGTTCTATTTCGTCAAAATTAACTAGAATTCTCTTCTCAAAATCATAGTGAGAAGCATAATATGGATTAACCTTATTGTTACAGTTTTGGATTTGCGGAAGAATTATTTTCTTCCATTGGTACAAATCTGCTTTTAGAAATGCCCCGGGATATATTATCAACCTAAACTTATCGCTTTTAACAAGAGTTTTAGGAAACTCAATTAATCCCTGCCTTATAAGATGAGTAACCACAATCTCTTCTATAATAAAATTGATATTTGCTTCTGTTTGAGGTCTTCCATTGAGCCCTTCAATTAGTAATCCTTTAAAGGTTTTATCTTTTTCTTTTAAATCTACTAATTTTTGATAGTATTCTTGATAATTTGGTGCATTTAAGATAATGTAATCCCAAGGAATAAAATGGGCTGCTTGAGGAATATACTTCTTGCTTTTAATTAATAATTTTAGAATTTTATTCTTATGCTCAATCATTTGTATGTTTGTCTTTTTTCTAACACTCAATGCTGGCTCATCATTATTATAATAGAGCCCATTGGTATAAAGGAATATAAAATCTATTCCAACTTGACTTACTTTTTTTTCAAACTCTTTTACTATTTCAAAGCACTCTTCTGGACTTTGACCCTTTCCATTAGAAAGTCTGCTCATTGACAAAGGTAGAACCATGTATCCATCAGTAGGTAGTTTGTTTATATCATAAAGTTTGTTTTTGATTACCATTAAATAGTATAAGAGGATGGTATTTTAAAACTTATCTCAAATAGAAATCCTAAGGAGAAAAAGGCAACTCTTTAGGAGAGGCTATTTGGGCTCAGAGCTATTTTCTTCTTCCCAGCTTTAGAATATTTCCACTTTTGAATTTTCAAATATAGTAACTTTGCTTCTTTCTCATTTAAGTCATATGTTGATTGTAAGTCCTCAGTATCATATTCACTTCTATCTTCCAATAAATCATTTTTCTTAAAAGAACTAAATAATCTGTTTACCTCTTTTCTCCTGACAGTTTGCCTTTTAACTTTTATCATAAAATAATAAAAAGAAGCTCGTTTTTATAGGTTGTTCCGACGAGAAAATTATAATTATTAATAATAATTATACTTTAGATTTTTCTTCTTTCCTAACTAGTTAAACGCCCCCACGAATCGTATCATACTTTTTATGATATTTTTTGTTACAGAATATGTGACAAGATTTATAACACCGAAAAGAGTTATCTTATAATGTCTGACAAATCACTTCCAGTCTTTATGCAGGAAGAATCTACTAATAAGATATTAACAGAAGCTATCACTTGCATTCCCAAAAATACTAAAATTTATCTCATAGGGGGAGCCCTAAGGACTGCAATTTATTATAAACATTTTAATAAAAAAATGCCTATGAGAGATTATGATTTATTCTTAACAGGTAGCCCTAAAGAATTTATATCAAACTTAAGAAAAAAAGGTTTTATTTACGGAAAACTAAAAAGGAAGGATGAAAGAGTTGTAAAGAAAAAGAGATTTTCTGGAGCAAAGGAATTAGAAGACTTTGTTTTTTTAGATATTCATTTTTCTAGTGATAAGGATATTAAAAGTAACTTAAAAAAAAATGCTAATTTTACCATAAATGGATTTGCTTTGCCTCTAAAAGAAATTTTATCTTCCGAATGGCAAAAAAAGATTATCTCTGTAAAAAATGCAGAAAAAGATTTAAAAGAAAAACAAATTAGAATAAATGCATTTATTCATCCAGCCCAATTGTATGCATGTGTCAGATTTGTTTCTCATGGATATAAACCTCCAACTAAAGATGAATTAGATGGTTTGTTATTACTTCTAAAGAAACTTCGTAAAAACCAATTAGAAAGAAATCTCAAAAAAGTTTTTACACAAACAGGTGGAGAAAAAAAGGCTAGAGATATTGTGAAAAAAATGGGAATAAAAGAAGATATCTTTTCTTTTGAAACAATAAAGAATCTCCGTAAAAATAAATAGTTCACCTCCTCCCCACTAAGTTAAACTTTTAGGTAACACTTCCCACCACTACTCTAAACTTTTTTCATCAGAAGTTTTTCGGTTTATGTAGGAGATTTAACCCTTAGGTAACACGCCCCCACGAGGATTTGAACCTCGGATTATTCCTCCGCAAGGAATTGTTATATCCTGGCTTAACTATGGGGGCAGAGTTTATGCTTAGGAGATATTGGTAATTAAAAAACTTATACTTTGTGCAGATGATAAGATTAAATTTTATGTCAGATGTTTTGTTGTTTTGATTTAGCAATATTTATTAAGGTTTTAGTTTATGTATTAATATGAAAAAAGAAGTGATTAGAGAATCTAGTGATAAATGGCACAAAAAAAGAATATTTAATGATAATACCTGGAAGATATTTACAGTAGCTAGTTTTCTTTTTATAACTATATTTTTTATATTGCCTTATTTGGTCCAGGTATCTACTTATTTTCATGAAAGAGGACATAGACAGGCATTAGATAAATATGGGATTAAAAATTCTTATCAAATTGACTTATTAGCCACAATCCCTAATTTTTATAATCCTAATGTAGATAAATTAGGGGTCACTAGATTTGATTTAGAAGCCTACAAAGCATTAGATAAATACAAAAGAACTGAAGTAAATATTGCAGGAATTGTTTCTGATTTAAGATTTTTGTTTTTAATTGCAGTTTATTTAACTTTTGGAAATATTTATCTTTTTTACAGATATAAATTTTCTGCTAATTTTAATCCTAATTGGGTTTTAGCAATTAACTGGATATTATTTATGTGGTTATTAGCCCTAATTCAAATAACTGTTTCAAATATAACTTATCATTCGGGAGATATTTATCAGTTAGTTAATCTATTAAGAATTTGATTCTAAAATAATTTTTCCTGTTCTTCATGTTTTTTTAATATCGGAATCCCATAGGTTCCATCATAACCTGGTTTTACTTTTATATTCCCTATTCTGTTTTTCATAATAAGTTCTATTAGAAAATCATTTTTTATAACTTGAGATAATTCATCTGTTTTAGCATCTAATAATATATTAAATTCATTTCCGAATTTTTCTATGAGTTCATTATAAATTTTCCAAACTGCTTTGCTGTTCATGCTTACATTTATTGCTAGCGCAATTATTTCGTGTAAAGGAAGCATCTTATAAAATGGTTTCATATTTTTAGGCATATAGCCAAAAGAAGTATTGCTTAATGCATTGACTCTATTTTCAACTCCAATTGTCAAAGGTTTTTTGCAAACAGGACAAATTCCTCCTAGTTCTTTAGTTTGCTTAGGGGATGAAGAAAAATTGCAGTCTCTATGCCCGTCAAAGTGATACATTCCATAAGCAGGATCTGTTTCAATTGTTGCTTTATAGGTTTTATTTCTAATCTGATTAATAATAAAATCATAACTTAGCTCTTCATTTAAATTAAAAATTGTTGCTTCTCTTCCTAATCTCCAGGGCCAAAATGAATGCGAATCTGAAAAACTTACAATTGCATAATTTTCCAGTTCAGATATTTTCCAGTTCATCTCAGGATCTGATGAAATTCCTGTTTCAATTGCATGAATTCTATTAACTTTATCCAAAAAAGCATCTGTTAAAGAATTAAATCCACTTTTACTTCCAAATACCCCGAAATAAGGAGTCCAGATATGAGCAGGGATTACCTCTATTTTTTCGTCTATTTCTTCCATTTTAGCAACAAAATCTCGAGCAGACATACCAAAAATAGGTCTTCCATCATAATCTCTTCTCCCTTTTGTATCCAACCATGAATTAATCTTATCAACAATTTCTAAATTTGGTACTAGTAAGACTAAATGAACTTTTCTTCCTTTTCCATCTTGAAGATACATTAAACTAATTTCTCCTGTTAAAATAAATGGAAATTCTCCCTTTTCATCTTTAAAATAATAAACCCCTTTTCTTTCTTTTAGATTTTCTTTTAATTCTTCTAACCATTTTGGATGAGTAAAATCTCCAGTTCCTAACAATCCCAGCCCCTTGATTCTTGCCCATTTAACTAAATTGGTTAAATTTAAATCCTTACTGCAAGCTCTTGAAAATCTAGAATGAATATGCAAATCCGCAAATAATTCCTGCTTTTTTTCAGTAATATCAAATACCATAACTTAGAAATAAAATTAAGGTTTTTATAGATTTATATTTTAATTATTACTTTTCTAAACTAAATTCCGCTTGATTTTTTTTAGCTAAAGATTCTATTATTTCAAAAAATTGAGTTGAATCTGATTTTAATTTTTTAAAATCTTCTCCTTTTAATGAAAGTCTGTATTTACCTGCAGCTAAATAAGAAATTTGACAATTTAATCCTTTACAAGAATCTTTTATTATATTTTTGATTATTAAAATTCCATTTTCTTTTTTACTTGATAGCTTAAAATTCTGCTTTATCTCTTTTATCTTCTCTTTTTTTGACTCCAGTATTTTTATTATTTTTTCAGAATCTATTTTTGAAAAATATTTTTCTAAAGCTTTTGGGTTTTCTTTTGCGGAATCTAAAAACTCTATTAAGTTTTCTTCTTCAATTACTTTTTTTATTAAATCTTCTGATTTTTCTTTTCCAATTACAGTTCTAATTATTGCAGAATAACTTTTTTCTTTTTCTATCTGATCTAATAGCTCTTTTCTTTCATTTTGTTTTACTCTTCTTAAAGATAGTTGAGCTCCTTTTGAAGTTATTCTAAGAATTTTGCAAACAATTTTTTTACCTGGAACAACATAATCCCTCAAATTTCTAATCCTTCCTGGAGCAATCTCAGAAGTATTAATGGTCCCTTCCCCATCTTCTTCTATTTTTACAAATACGGTAGTTCCAACTACTTTATCTACCGTGCACAATACAATTTGCCCTTCTTCTAATCCCATAGAAATAATGGTTTATTTAGTGTTATAAAGGTTTGGATTATTATTTTTAGTAATATAAAATTTAGAATGTTTTGCAAATGAAATTCTTTTTGGTAATTTATTAGGACAATTGTTATGCAGATGATTGAATTAATATGTTTATGATTTCATTATTGTAAACCTATGACTTTTTAATTGTTTTATGTAAATATAAATAAATTCAAATTTGCTAGAAAACAGGTTAAATTTTAATTTAAAAATTCTAAAACTCTTGATTTAACTTCTGCTTTTCCGCCTTTAGGCTCTGCTAAAGGAGCATCGCAAACTAAACATTTTACTTTAGTTGTTGCACCTTCAAATATGATCTGCTCATTTTTACAGCCAGCACATCTTACTTTTATAAATCTTGATTTAGCTTTTGCCATGATAAATCATTGCAATATTGCTTTTTAAAGGTTTTGATGTAATTTTAAGAAACAATTTAAACTTTAATTAATTCGAAATCAAGTTTTTGCTTTAATAGCTCAATGAATTTGTTTTCATGCTCTTTGCAAATTGTGCAACCTGCTGCATTTTTATGTCCTCCTGCTTCTCCTCCAAGAAGATCTGCTACAGATTCCATTAGTTCTTTTAAATTTCTAGTGTTTATAGGATTTCTACCAGAAATCCTTGTTGAGACTTTTATTTTATCTTCATTATATGCCATTGCAACAATTATTGTCCCTTCTCTATAAACTTGAGAAAAAGATAAAATACTTGCAAGAGTTCCGATTATGGTATCTTTAACATTATCTCTCGCATTAATAATTACATATTCTTTTCCGATAATTTTGTTGTTTTGATCAATATATTTTAGAGCTGAAATTAAGTGCTGTCTGTATTTTACATAGATTCTTTCTGCTTTTCTTTTTGCGTCTGAATTTCCCATGCAAAGCATTAGTGCAATATGCGGGTTTCCCATTCTACTACAGGCATTAATTATTGCAGAAATTTCTCTTGCATCTTCTATTTTATTGAATAATTTTACTAAATATAAATTTCCAATATAATCTTTGCTTTCTTTTGAGGAAACCCTTAATAAAACTGCAGTAACTAATCTTTTCATTTCATCTTCATTTAAATCAATTAAAGAAGGATAGCTTTTTTCTTGTCTTTCAATGCCTGCTTCTTTTAAGAGTTCATATGTTCCTTGAGAATTTCCAGTAACTCCTGGGATAAATGGGCGGGAACTAAATTCTAATGCTCTGTCTATTGGTCTTGTTGAAGGATAAATTAATAGCCCTCTTTTTATTGTTACATTTGCATCATTTATTATTTCATTTCTCAATTTGTTGATGTTTCTTTCCATTGTATCTCCAATCATCCCTAAGATTGCTAAATGGGATAAATTTCTATTTTCTTGAGATATTCTTCTAGAAATAATATACGTTAATTCTGCGGAGCATAATTCTTCATAATTTTTTAATAAGTGTGGATTAATTATCCCTATATTTTCAGGGATATCTTTTTTAATTATTTCATGATGGTCAATAATAAAAATCTGATTTTTTATTTGAGATAAATATTTTAAACTATTAGAACCTAAATCAATAAGAACAATAATTCTTTCTTCTGGGAAGGATTTTATTTCTTGTTCATCTAATTGCTTGACAATCTTAATTGTGAATTCTTTGTTTAATCTTTCTAGTGTTCTTGAAAATATTGCTGCAGAAGTAATCCCATCTGTATCAAAATGACTAACTAAATGGATTTTTTTATCCTTTGTTTTTTCTAAAAAAATCTTTACAAAATTTTCAACCTCTTTTAACATTCTTTGAAATAACCCCGCGTGTTTTAATTTATAATTCAGTCTATTTATAGATTGTGTAATTAATAGGATAATTATTCTTTTCTAGCTAGATATTCTTTTGTTTTCTTTAATTTTGCTTGTGTAATTATTAGAGATCTTCCTGTTCTTTTGTCTTGTCTGTTTTTCTTAGAATGTTCTATAATCTTCTTTAGTTTAACCTCTAAGTTTGTTAAAGTAGGTTCTATGAATTTGTTTTTTTCTTTTAAAACTTGTCCTACCTTTAAATTATACAAGTTTACTTTAGGAATTCCATATTGGTCTCTAAGGACTAATCCTATTTTTTCAGCTGATAGTCCTTTATCTGCTAATTTTAGGATAATTGCTTTTACTTCTTCTGAAGTATATTTCAACCAAACTGGTTTTTCTAAATTCTGATTATTTTTTGGTTTTGGCATGATAATTGATTGGAATATTGGTTTAAAAGACTTTTGGTAGTCTTTTAACTCATTCAAAATTATTATTTTGAAGATTTTTAAAGGTTTTGATAAGTTTTTATATTTCAGATTATTTAATAAGATATGTATAATTTAAAAGAGGGTAAAGGCACTTATAAGGGAATTATTGGAGAGTGTTTGTTTAAATTAACTAGAAGATATCTTATTTTAACTAAATTCTTTAATAGGGTTAAATATCTTGAAATTTTTAGTTGGTTTTTTGATGAACCAAAAATAACTTTTCTTAAAGAGAATTGGTATTCTATTGATGCAATAGAATTGGATTATAAAAATAAAAAACCAATATTATTTGAAATAAAAACTTTAAATGATTTTTATTATGCAAAATTAAATGGAATTAATAGAATTCCTTTATTTAGTCAGTCAACAATAGATATTTACAAGAAAGCATTAGATTTAGGTTTTGAAATTAAAATAGCAAAAATTTGGCTTAAGAAAGATTGGAATTATAACGTGGAAATTACTGATTTTGAAGATACAAACTATATTGTCTCTAAACCCCGAAGATATGATAAGAAATAGTGGCTATTTTCTTATAGAAAATAGCCCCACCCGGATTCGAACCGGGGTCACAGCCTCCAAAGGGCCGTATCCTTGACCGCTGGACGATGGGGCTCTAAAACTACTAGATATAATGTATTTTTAAGGGTTTTGATGTTTAATTATCTTAGATATTATAAAATTAGTTTTGAGAGGGTATTAGATCTTTTAAAAATTCTTTATCTCGAGGATTTATAGATATTATTTTAATTGGAGTTAATTCAAGATATTTTTTAATTCTTTCTTGGATTAATTGTTTTCTTTTTTGTATTGCTTGTTTTCTAGGCAGTCTCTCATAAATAGCTTCTCTTTCTGTAATCTCATCTAATTTATCTAACTTGGAATTAGCATATTGTCTTTCCCTTGTAACCATCAAAACATAAGGCATTTTTTTTATTTCAGAAAAAGAGAATTGTCCAGTAAAGTCTTCTAAATATAAAAAATTAGGATTTAAAGGGTGTGCTACTCTAAAAGATTCTCTTACATAAATATTATCTCTTGTTGCATATTCTAGATAAATCTCATGGTTATTCCCTGCAATGCTCATCCTTAAAAATTCAGTTCCTATAGGGATTTTAGATTCAGAATTTGCTATTTTCATTTTAATATGAGAGAAAATTCTTTTTTAAATATTTATATTTATTGCAATAATCTTTAAAAAACATAATTAAGGTTTGTTAATATGGATGCACTAAAAGTTTATGAAGAAATTAGTAAATTAACAGGATTTTCAGCTAAAGAATTATGTGGAAAAAGTTTGGTGTTAGTTCGGGATAGAGATAATCAAAATTTTTGTGATATGGGAGTTTTAGAAAATTGTGTTTCTGGTTTAAAATCAATTGATTATTTTGTTAAATTTGCTAATAGCGAAAAACCAGAAAAAATAAGTTGCAATTGGAGAACTGAAGATATGACCCAAGGATTATATGTTTCAATGAATCCTGAAATGATCTTAAAAGAAAAATTTAAATTAAATTAATGCTTATCTTTATATCTCCCTCTTGATTCAATTGTTTTTATTCTTTGGATTATTTCTTTACTTTGATTTGTATTATAATTTTTGAGAATAATTTCAAATGCTTTTTCTGCAATTGAGAAATGCTTAGCATCAAGTGCTTGTTTTAGTAAATGCAAGTCAACTGCTTTATCTTCAATTCTTTGAGAGTGAAATGCTAAACCAAAATCAATAAAATAAAGAAGATTATTCTTTGGATTAAAAATCATATTGCTTGTTGTTAAATCACTATGAATAATGTTTTGATTATGCATTTTTGAAATATTTTCTGCTATCTGGATGCAGAGGTTTTTCCAGTTTAATTTTTCTAAATGTTCTGATAGCTTTTTACCTTCTATATGTTCCATTATTATTTGCTCTTTATTATCTGTTTGAATAATTTTTGGAACCGGGACAATGTCTTTTAATTTTTCAATTATTTTGGCTTCTGATTTTGTTCTTGATTTTCTTAATTTCTCATCTAAACTAGAAATTCTATAAGATTTTTTTATTCTATTTTTGATTATTTTGTTGTCTTCTAATGAAATAACTGCTTCTGCACCCTTGCTAAGACACTTAATGGTTTCTTGTTTATCAACTTCCCTTGTGTTATTATTCATCTTCTGTATAGTTCCTTTCTCATTTCTTTCAGTACCTCGTTTCGAGAATTAATTAATCTTTCCATATAATGTTTCAATTCTTGAATTTCTATTTTGTCTTTTTGTTTTGAAATTGATTTAAAAATGTTCTTTTCAATATCTACAAATTGATTTATTTTCATAGATAAATTGTTTATATTAAAATATAACGGGCTAGCTAAAATGAGATAACATTTTCTATTTTCTTTTAGTTTAGAAATAATTTGATTATTCTTTTTAGCAGTTTCTATATCACTTATAGCATTTCTATACATTCTTATATTCTGCTCAAGTTTTTCAGAAAGATGCTCAAAATATTCAAGTTTTCTTTTAAACATTAGATCTCTCCTTGTATTTTTAAGATTTAATAAATGATTTAAATAAGGGGATAAGAAAGTTCCAAATACAATACCGAGTATACCCACTATTGCAGTTATTGCTGTTGTGCTTAATGCTACCATGAACATTTTTGTGTCGAAACTTATTTAAATTCCTTTTGTTTATTCTTTTTATAAAAATGGTGAGTATTAATATAGAAAAGAGGCATTTATTTTTAATTAGCGCGATAGTTGTATTTTTAGTTGGAATTGGAATTGTATTAAGTTATGTTAATCCTGCAACTGGTGTTGGACATGAATTAGCTGATGTTAATTTACCTTCTTGTACAACTGGACAGATATTGAAGAAAACCTCTTCTGGGTGGGGATGTGGAACTGATGATGGAGCAACAGGAATTTATACTTATGAATTGGTCACTAAAGGAAGTTCTTCTTATTCTTATGGTTGTTTGACTGGAGATACAATAATTGCATATAGATTAACTCAAAATAGTTGTACTGGTACTGGAAGTTGTACTATTAATAGTTGTACTACTACTAATCCTCCTCAAGTTTGGAGTACTACTCCTTTAGATCCTGCTACATATAAATGTGAATATAAAACTGCTTTATCTTGCGCAAGTATTGCTTGTTATCCAGAAAGACATACTTTATGTAAATATAATGGTGCTTAATTAAAACTTCATTTTTCTACCAAATTTCTTTGCTAGTTTCATCATTTGTTTTTGAGATAATCCTTGGCTAGGGTCTACCTCAGAGAAATCACTTGTTCCTGCAACCATTTCTTTTAACATTTTATATTGCTTAATTAATTGCCTTATATCTGATGTTGATGTTCCAGAACCTTTTGCAATTCTCTGCAATCTTGATGTTTGTTTTTCCATAATTTCTGGATTTTGAATTTCTTCTTCTGTCATTGAATTAATTGCATGTTCCCATTTCTTCATTTTGGATTCTTGAGTTCCAAGTAAATTATCTGGAATTTTTGCTTTTCCTAAACCAGGAATCATTTCTGCTATTTTGGAAAGAGAACCCATACTTCCCATTGATTTTAGCTGCTGCTGCAAGTCTCTTAAATCAAATTTACCTTCTTCTAATTTTTCTTTTAATTTCTTTTGGTCTTTTTCATCAACAGCAGATTGAACTTTTTCTAAAAGCCCTTCTAAATCTCCTAAACCTAGTAATCGAGAGATAAATGATTTGGGATTAAATGTTTCAAATTCATTTGCTTTTTCACCTGTTCCTATAAAAAATACAGGAGCATTTGTTTCATGACAAGCAGTAAGAGCTCCTCCTGCTTTTGCAGTAGAATCCATTCTTGTTATTATAACTCCATTAATTCCTGCTGCTTCCTGAAATTTAGAAGCTTGTTGTTTAGCTGCTTGTCCAATGTCTGCCTGAATTATGAGTAATTTATAGTCTGGTTTTATTAGTTTAGTTAAATCCTTTATTTCATTTGTTAGTTCAGAATCTAAATCATGTCTTCCTGCTGTGTCAATAATAACTAAATCATATTCTTTTAATTCTGATTCAAATTTTTTATATAATTTAACTGCATTTTTTTCATCTTTGTCTATAAAAACCTGAATTTTATATTGTTTTCCAAGTTGTTCTAATTGTTGTGAAGCTGCTGGACGATGGACATCTAACCCAATTATTGCAACCTTCTTTCCTCTTTTTTGATAGTAAGTAGCAAGTTTAGAAGTTGTTGTTGTTTTCCCTGCACCATATAAACCAATAAGCATGATTTTAGTATTATCTTTTATTTGAAGTTCTTGTTTTTCTCCACCCAATAACTTAATAACTTCATCATGTAATAGTTTAGTTAGGTGTTCTTTTTTTTCTATACCTTTAATTTTCTCATTTTCAGCTTCTTTTTTTATTTTATCACCTAATTCTTTTACTAAATGAACATTAACATCTGCTTGAATTAGTGCTCTTTGTAAGTCTTTAACTACTAGTTCAATTGTTTTTTTATCAATAAATACCGCTCCCGCTATTTTATCAAAGCTTTTCTTTAAAACAGAACCTAGTTTTTCTAGCATAAGATTAAGAAGATTATTGGGTTAAAAAGGTTTCTTATTGCCTTTTTACAGTAGAAAGTTTTTCATCTAAAATTGATCTTATTTCAGAAAGGAAAAGCAATTGAAATTCAGTTTCTGTTAATTGAGAATATTGGTGATTTTCTAGTTGACAAGTTTTTGGAGGATTGTATGAATCTTTTATATCCATTTTTTATTTAATCTCTTTCTATATTTAAAGATTATACTTCTATGGTATAATGATAAACTGTTTCATAATCATTGTATAAACTGCACATTTGTTTTATTGACATTTTTTCAAAGTATTTTCTAAATGGTCTCATTGAATTATTATGAGCTGAAATAGCTACATTTATTTTTTCTTTTTTTATTAATTTTATTAAGTCTTTTATAAAAGAATCTACTCTTTTTTCTACATCTTTGAAACTCTCTCCTTGTGGAGGCCTTATTGTATAACTTCTATGCCATTCATCATATTTTTCAGGGCCAAATTTTTGTACAACAGATAAATGAGTTTTTCCTTGCAATTTTCCATATTTCCTTTCAATTATTCTATTATCTTCGATAACTTTTTTGCATTCTGGATGAAATTTTAAAACTTCTTTTAATGTTTCCTTGCTTCTTGCTAAACTTGATTCAAATGCAATATCTATTTTTTTATCTTTTAATCTTAGTGCAACAATTTGAGCATCTCTTTTTCCTTTTTTATTAAGTTTAACATTTCTCCATCCAGAAAAAATTCCATCAGCATTATCAATTGTAACACCATGTCTGAATAAATAAATATTGCACCTCATAATTATTTTAAGAAACTTAAACTTATAAACTTTAATATTGTCTTTAAAATGTAAGAAATCTTATTTGTATAAGATATTGGTAATGTTAAAATTAAATGCTTGAACAACAGAAGATTAAGCTGATTGAGTAATATTACTGAAATAATGGAGAAAACATGTTTGGAAAGTTAAAAGACAAGCTAAAAAGCTGGATTCAGAAAGCTAAGGAAAAAGTAGAAGAAACAGAAGTAGTTGAAACAAAGGAAGAAATTAAAGAAGAAAAGAAGGCAAAGAAAAAACTTGATAGGAAACTTGAGAAACAACAAAAAAAAGAAGAAAAAAGAGAAGAAATTATTGAAGAAAAACCTGAGATTAATGAAGAGATCGGAGAAGCTATTGAAGTTGAAACTGAAATAGGGGAAGGTATTTCGGAAGAAGATGAAAAGGAAATTGAAAAAGTTGAAGAAGAAATGAAGAGCTCATTATCTAAAGATAATGAAAAAACACGAATATTGGAAGTTCCTCAGAAATTTAATGTAGGATTAGAGAAGTATGAACCTGATGTTGATAAAATTAAAGAGAAAATTTCTGAACTTGATAAATTAGAAGAACAAAAAGAAGAGGAATTAAAAGAGCTTGAAAAAAAATCAAAAAAAGGATTTTTTTCTAAGTTGAAATCTGGTTTTAAATATAAAATAGGTGAAAACGAATTTAATGATATTTTTGATGATTTGGAGATGCTTTTATTAGAGAATAATGTTGCTTTAGAAGCTGTTGAAGATATCAGAAAAATTTTATCTGAAAAATTAATTGGCAAGGAACTTAAAAAAGATAAATTAGAAGAAGAAATTAAACATGAACTAAAAAATACATTAAATGAAATATTAATTGATCCTGATGATCCTGTTGATGCAATAAAAATTAAGAAAAAAGAAGGAAAACCCTTTGTTATTTTGTTTTTTGGAATAAATGGGACTGGTAAAACAACTTCAATTGCTAAAATGACTTATTTATTAAAAGAAAAAGGATTTTCAGTTGTTTTAGCTGCTGCAGATACTTTTAGGGCTGCTTCAATTGAACAAATTCAGATTCATGCAGATAAACTTGAAGTTCCTTTAGTTAAACATGATTATGGAAGTGATCCTGCTGCTGTTGGTTTTGATGCAATAAAATATGCAGAAAAACATAAGAAAGATGTTGTTTTAATTGATACTGCAGGAAGAATGCACACAAAAATAAATTTATTAGCTGAAATGGAAAAGGTATGCAGAGTAACTAATCCGGATTTAAAGATTTTTGTAGCTGAATCAATTGCTGGAAATGATGCAACTGAGCAAGCTAAATCTTTTAATGATATGATTGAGATTGATGGAGCTATTTTAAGCAAGGCAGATATTGATGAAAAAGGTGGTACAATTATTTCTGTAAGTCATGCAATACATAAACCTATTTTTTATCTTGGAACTGGGCAAGAATATAAAGATTTGAAGTTATTTGATAAGCAGAAGTTTATTGATGGTTTGGGGTTGTGATTGATTTTAGTAATCTATTGAGACATAAGTTGGGTTGATGAAAGGATTAAAATGTTTATGATTTTCTTATTAATGATGTTTTGTTGTTTGTTTTATTAAGATACTAATATCTTAGATTATTGAATTAGTGATATTTTTATAACATAATAAAGGTTATAAAGGATTTCAAACTTTCTTTAAAAAGACAAGTTTGATCAAAGAATACCTTTTTAGAAAAAAGGTAAACCAAAATCAGCTTTTTTAATTTAAAATGATAATAGTTGATATTGAAACAAGTGGAAATTTAGATCCTGAAAGAAAGGGGATATGGCAAATAGGTGCTTTAGATTCTGATAATCCTAATAATACTTTTTTGCAAGAATCAAGAATTGATGAAGAAGATAATATTGAAGAAATATCACTTCAGGTTACTGGAAAAACCAGAGAAGAGCTTAGAGATAAGAAAAAACAAAGTCAAAAGCAATTATTAATTAATTTTTTTAATTGGGTTTCAAAAATAGATAATAAAATATTAGTTGCTCAAAATACTCCTTTTGATTATACTTTTTTATATCTAAAATCTAAAAAATATAATTTACAATTTCCATTTGGGCATAGAACTATAGATTTACATGTAATTGCAGCAATGAAATATTTTCAGATTAGAGGAGAATTTTTAATAGAAAATGGAAATAGTAAAATGAATTTACCTAAAATATTAGAATTTTGTGGAATGGAAGACACTAGAGTTCAAGTGAAAGATAATAAAGTGGTTAAAGAAGGCAAGCCGCATAATGCATTAGAAGATGCAAAGCTAGAAGCAGAATGCTTTTCTAGACTGCTTTTGGGAAAAGGTATGTTTGAAGAATATAGTAAATTTCAGATACCCGAGTATCTGAAAGGAGAGAGTTAGGAAAATGATAACCTATAATGAACTTTACGAAGCTTTGAGAAAAGAAAGATATTCAGAACAATTACAGCCAATTCCAAAGAATTTTATAAAAGAAGTTGCAGATTATTTAAAAGATAAGAAAGAAATTGCAAATAAAGAAAATGATGAGTTTTCAGACACTATAATAAAAACTAAAAAACAATATGAAAATTCAATTGCAATTTTTAGAGAATTATTGTTAAGAAGAAAAAAGAAGATACTTGATTTAGCTTTTGTTGCTGCTGAAACAGGCATTTCTAAAAGAGACTTTGAAAATATGCTTGGTGTTGAAAAAGATATTTTTGATGGGATTATGAAATCCATAGAAAAAGGCGATAAAAAAACAGCTCAATTATTAAAGGGAGCTGATGAAGAAGAAAAAGTTTCAAATAAGATGATTGTTTTTATAGAAGATACAGAAGAGTTTTTAGGTTTAGATGGAAACATGATGGGGCCGTTTAAAAAAGGAGATGTTGCAAATATATCTTCTGAAATCGCAAATATCTTGATTGTTGATAAAAAAGCAGAAGCTGTTGAGGAGGAATAAAAATATTTATAAAGTATAATAACTAGAAAGCATAATGGAAACATACAATTCTCAAAAAGGGTATGAGAGCAAGATAAGAGACTACCAAACCTTTAATGGTGTTGGTGGAGTTGGTGTTGCTAGAAAGCTTTTAGCTGGAAAGTTTAATACAAGAGTTGAAGAATTAGAAGATAGAATTGCTCCTTAATTTTTTCTTTTTTCCTTTTCTTTTTATTATATTTAGATGTAGAAGTATTTAATTAATAATTTATATAAAAAAGCCCCCAGCCGGATTTGAACCGGCGACCCCCTGTTTACAAAACAGATGCTCTACCACTGAGCTATGGAGGCAATAAAAATGTTAGTTAACATGGGTTTTTAAGGGTTTTTGTTGATTAATCTATTATAATTAATCTTTTAAACCTGATTTTTATGTTATTTTTATGGTAAATAAATCAAAAGATTATAATCCTAAAGTTGGAAAAGTTTATGAGATTCCTGAAGAAACTATAAGGCAAATGCAAGAAGAGGTATATAAAAAATGCATGCCCATATGGAAAGGATTAGATGATTGGAGAGCAAGAAGTTTAGACTCTAAAATGATTTTGGATTAGATATTTTTAAATTAAAATGATAAAATTAGTTGGGTTAGATGTTTATGGAACAATATTATGCTCTACAGATAAAGATAATGAAATGCCCTCTAGAAAGGGATTTTCAGAACTAGTCAAAAAATGCACTACTCGGGGGATAATTATTACTTCTGTTTCTGATTCTAATATTGCTATGGTTAAATTAGATTTAAAAGATTCTAAAGTAGATTTAAAAATCTTTAATGATTTTTATGAACTAGTTGATGACCCAAAAGATTTTTCATATTTAATTGAAGATTATGGTTTAATGCCTGAAGAGATATTAATTATTGGAGATTCTGATAAGGATATTAATGGGGCTAAAGCAGTTGGAGCAAAATATATCAGAGTTCCAGAATACAAAGCATTAGGAGATAAATATGATTTAGGAAAAATAAGAATAGAAGATTTTGATTAAAGGATTTTTGTTATATAATTAGTAATCATGAAGTTCATGTTTTTTAAACCAGACAGAAATTTCTCTTTGTGCGTTTTCTAGTGAATCTGATGCATGAATTAAATTTCTTAATGCTCTTCCTGTTGAATTTGCTTTTTCATAAGATTCTTCTGGAACTAAATCTCCTCTAATTGTTCCTTTTTCTGCTTTGCAAGGCTCTGTTGCACCAACTAATTTTCTTACTGTTGAAATTGCATTAGGACCATGCAATACCATTGCAATAACAGGAGCTTCGGTTATAAAATCCACAAGCCAGCTTTGAAGAGTTTCTCCAAATTCTATATGGTCTGAAAAAGGAATTTCTCTCTTATCTTCTTCTGCTGATTTTTTTGTTTTTTCAAAAGCAGATTTTGCCCAGTCTAAATCTAATGGGTAATGTTTTTTAGCTAAATCTTCATCTGCTTTAATCATTTTCATTGCAGAAATCTTAAGATTATTTTCTTCAAATCTTTTAGTTATTTCTCCAATTAGCTGTTTTTGAACACCATCTGGTTTTATTAGAACTAATGTTTTTTCTGTCATTTTACTCTTTTGCTTCTTCAGTTTTTTCTTTCTTTTTTCTTTCTTTTTTGGGTTTTTTGGTTAAATCTTCTTCAGCTTCTTTTTTTAAATCTAATGCTGTTTTTTCTAATTCTTCTTCTTTAACTGTTCCTAATTCAGATGCTTCATGCTGAGTTATTTTAATTTCTTTTTCAGCTTCTTTTATTTTTTGTTCTTTTATTTCTTCTTCAATTTCAGCTAGTTGGTCTATTCCCTGCATTTCTTCAGCTTCTTTTTTAATTTCTTTTTTCTTTGTTATTTTTGGTTTTTCTTCTTCTCTTAAAGCCCTTTTAATTTCCAAAACTCTAATTTCACATAAAGATAAAGGATAAGTTTTCTTTAGTTTTAATGAAAGTGGTTTTTGCATTCTATTTGAAAATATCTCATTGAATATTTCAGAATCATTCTTTTCTGCAATATAATCTTGGAGCCAATTTCTAGCTTGATTTCTTATTGTTTTTCTAACTGCTCTTGAAACTCTTTTTCTTGTTATAATAAATGGTTTTACTATAATCATGCTTTCCTGGCTGGGAGTTTCAAAAGAATCTTCAATATAAGAAATTCTTTTTCTAATCATTCTTCTGATAAAATAAGGCATTAGCTTCATTTTTATCGGTTCTGCAATTGCTTTATTTTTATCAATTTTAACTTTAATAACTGCTTCAACTGATTTCCCTCTTAGCTGTCTTGTTAAATCTAGCTTTATTGTTTTATCTTTTAGTTCTTCAATAGAATTTCCAACAAGCTCAATTTTCGTTCTTGTTAATGGAACATCGACTTCATAGAATTTTCTTCTTTTTGATAATACTTTTGTTTGTTTAGCCATTTTATTCAAATACTACTTTAGATACTCTCCTTGATTGTTTTGAGTGTTTAGATTTTTTGCATTCTTTGCAAGTATAAATTAAAAGTTTTCTTGTAGTCATTTTAGATTTTCTTTTTCTTTGTTTAATTGGTTTTTTACTGTATTTACCTTGATTTCCCATTCCCCTATTTTTCCCTCTTAGTTTTGCTCTTTCAAGAGATCCTCTCTTTAATGTTCCTCTTTTAGTTCCTGTACTAACTAAATCTATTTTATGTTCTGTTCTTTTATTGCACTTTGGACAAAATCTCTTTGTTTTCTTGGGAACTTTCATGAAATGTGAATAAGAAATAGGTTTTTAAAGGTTTTTGTTTTAATGGTGTCATAGTTAACTACTGAATATGGATAATATAAAATTTAGAACAGTGAGATATCTGTTGATTAAGCGGGGTATAGAATAGATATTTTATAATTTATCAAGACAACAGACTCGCAGATGATGAAGATTAATATCGGGATATTATAAATTAAATATAAAACAAAGATGCAAAGAATTTTATTTAAGAAGGGAAAACAGAGAGAATTTCTTAATTTAGTTATTGAAAGTACAGGATGTATATCTTTAAGAGGAATATTGCAATTTGGATTTAGTACTAATTATTCTAGTTTGAAGAATTATTATTGTGAAAGAAGATTATTGCCCAAAGATTTTTTTGAAAGTTTATGCCATATTGCAAAAATAGATATGAATAAATTAAGATTTAGTTATTTAGAAGATAATTGGGGACAAGTTAAAGGTGGAAAGAGGAAGAAAAGGAACGAATAAGGTTAATAGGATTTACTTAGTAAGTTAGTTATTAAATTAGTTAGTTAATAAGAAACATTTATATATGGTAGCTGGTTCAATATTTATAATATTGAAAAATCAATATTTGCTGGGGAAAGAGAGTGTATGAAAAAAAATAATAAATTTTTTAGTATCTTAAATTCCAAAGGAGATTTAAGATGAAAAAATATTTACTTTTAATTGAAGATGAAAAGATGTGGGAGAAATTTAAAAATCTTATAAATAGAGATATTAACAGCGAAATTATAGAATTGATTAAAAGTAAATTAAAAAAAGAGGATAAAAATGAAAAATAGTATAATAAAAGACAATAAAGCGCAAGCTGCTATTTTTGTTATAATTGCAATTGTTATTGTAGGGGGATTAGTAATTTATTTTTTAGCTAGGGGATTAGAAATTGGAAGCGGGGTTCCTAAAGAATTTGAACCAGTTTATTCTTATTATTTAAGCTGTATTGAACAAGCAACAAAACAAGGAGCTTTAATTTTAGGGGAACAAGCAGGGTATATTGAAAATCCTGAATTTGAAGCAGGCAGTGAATATATGCCTTTTTCTTCTGAATTGGGTTTTTTAGGAATTGGTGTTCCGTATTGGTATACTGTTTTAGGTAATGGAGTTGTTAAAGAACAAATTCCAAGTAAATCTAAAATGCAAGTTCAATTAAATGATTTTGTAGCTGAAAGATTAAAAGAATGCGATTTTTCAGAATATTCTGACCAGGGGTTTATTGTTAATACAGGAAATGCAGAAGTTGACACAATTATAGGTGATTTGGATATTAGTGTTAATATAAATCAGGATTTTAGTGTCTCTTATGGTGGAGATTCTTGGAATAAAAACACACATATAACCTCAATTAACTCTAATATTGGAAAATTATATGGATTAGCGGAAAATATTTATAATTATCAAAAAGAAAATATGTTTTTAGAAAATTATGGAGTAGATATTTTAAGATTATACGCTCCTGTTGATGGAAGTGAAATTACATGTTCCCCTAAAATTTGGAATCTATTTAATATAAGAGAAGAATTAACTCAAGCATTAGAGGGGAATGTTCCTGCAGTTAAATTAAAAGGAGATTATTATAATTTAGCTAGATCTGAAAATAAATATTTTGAAATTGATACTGGTAAAAATATTGATGTTACAACTAACTTTTTGTATTTAAGAGACTGGCCGATGAAACTAGAAGTCTGGCCAAGTGAAGATAATTTTTTAATTGCTCAGCCAGTTGGTTTGCAAGAAGGATTAGGAATGTTAGGATTTTGCTATGTACCTTATCATTATGTATATGATTTTGCATACCCGGTTATGATACAATTATTTGCAGGAGATGAGATGTTTCAGTTTCCAGTTGTAGTTTACATTAATAAAAACAAACCTAGAGAAGCTCCTCAGACAGAAGGAACCCCTAATGTTATTCCAGAATTATGCCAGCATAAGAATAATCAGATGAGTGTGGATGTTTATGATACTAAGTTAAATCCAGTTGATGCAAGCATAAGATTCAAGTGTTTTGATACAAGTTGTTATATTGGAGAAACTGAAAATGGAGCTTTAACTGATTATTTCCCTCAATGCGTTAATGGAGCTATTACAGCCAATGCAGAAGGATATAAAAAAGCAAATTACCAGATCGAGAGTATTAATGAAAATCAGGCAGTAATTATATTATCTAAAACTTATATTCTTGACTTAGAAATAGATAAACAAGGATTTCCATTAAGCAACGAATATGCTATTGTCAATTTTATTTCAGATGATGAAACAAAAACTTTAAGTTATCCTGAACAAAAACAAATTGAATTATCAGAAGGACAGTATAAAGTTAAAACATATATTTATGCTAATTCAACTATAAAATTAGATGCAACTAAATCTGAAAAATGTGTTGATGCTCCTAAATCCGGATTGTTGGGTGCATTTGGTGTTACAGAGAAGAAATGTTTTACAGTTGAAATTCCAAGCCAGATAATTAGCTTTGCAATTTCTGGAGGAGGAACTCAGAATTATTATTTTAGTGATTCTGAATTAGAAAATGCAAAAAAGATAACAATTAATTCAGAAGCATTTTCAAAACCAACTAATGTTTTGGAATTGCAGGAAAATTACGATAATGTTGAAACAAATAGCTTAAATATAATCTTAGAATAAAATGAGAAATATAAAAAATAAAAAAATAAAAAAAGATAACAGAAAATTGAATGAAAAAATAAAGCTAATTGTAGGAATATTTATTTTTGTTAATTTAATTGGGATTGTTGATGCTGCTGTAACAGTTGCAGGAGGAGGGGATACAGGAGGATTTTCAAATTCAAGAGTTTATTATCCTTCAACAAATGTTCAGTATAGCCAGTCTTTTTTCTTAACAGGAAGCGGATACAATGTAAATGATATTTGGGGAGATTTTAATGAAGAAAATTGTGATGAAAGGCAGGACTTTATTTTAACAATTCCTCCTGGAGGATGCTCCCCAACTGTTGTTAGAAGTGATTTATTAGAAGAGCAGGATGTTCCTGTATTTTGCAAAGTAGCCAGTGTTCAGATGAATCCTTTAATTGATGTTTCAAGGATTAATTATATTACTTTTAAGGGAAGTTTACCTGAAGGTGTTAAAAGTTTTAGTTACTACCCTGCAAATGCTTATGTTAAAAGCACGGTTAGTTTGCAGGGAAGCCCTGTTGTAGATAATGTAGGTTATTTAGTTATTGTTTTGAAAAGAAATCCTAGTGAAGAATCAATGCCAGAGGTAATAAAAGGAAATGCTCTTGCAGAAATTCATTATAATGCTCAGGGAACCTGGGGAGTTGGTAGACAGGAATTTTTCTCAGAAGCATTAAATGATTTAGAATGGGAAAGAATGTATAGACAAAATGGATTTTGGAATGGAATGTTTTTTTTGAGAGTTGAGGATATTCAAGAGAGTACTGTAAGAGTTGGAATTTATAGAGATTTTAATACAAGAGTTTCAAGTGTTAGTTTAGAAAAAGGAAAAACTTCAAACAGAATTTCATTAGGGGGATTTTATTGTTCAGCAGGATTACAATTGCAATTGCAGGATATAACTTATCCAAATGAAAAAGCATTTATCAGAGTTGATGACCAGGAATTTTGGGTTATAAAAGGAAGCAAGTTCTTAGATAATAAGTGTACTGTTAGTGATTTAGTTATTGGAGATAAAAATAATAAAAAGAATAATACTTTTTATGGTTCAATAAAGGTTTCTTGTTCTGGACTTAAAACATTTGATTTAAAGATATCTGAAAATAAAGAGAGTGTAACTAATGAAGAGATATCTGGAGATATTAAAACTAATTTTGATGAATCTAGTGAGGATTATAATAGAGTTAATAATGAATTTCCAGATGAAATTGAATTAAATTCAGGAGATTTAGATAATTTTGGAGCTATTGCTTTGTATGAGCTTGCTGATTTAGCTGGAAGATTAGGGCAGATTGAAACTCAAAAAGAATATTTAGAAAAACTTTTGAGTGATTATCCTGAATCAAATAAAGCTAGTTTAGCAAGACAGGAGTTAGATTCTGTTAGTTACGGTTCTGATTCAAAAGCTGTATTTTATATTAATAACGAAGCCCATACTATTTCTCTTTATTCTTTAAGCAGGCCTAGTTATGAAAATCTAAATGCAGAGATTAGTGTTGATGGGGCAATTTATAAAATATTAAGTACAGAAACAACAATTAATTCTAATCTTAAAATGAAAATTGAAAAGTTGCAGGGTAATGTTGTTGTAGTGAATATTAATGGAAAATCAACTGGATTGAAAGAAGGAGAAGAAATTACAATAGATATTGATCCAAGCACTACTAAGCAGAATAATGTTGTTTTTAAATTAGTAAAATTAGATATTGAAAAAGAAGCTTCTATTAAAATAATTCCAGACACAACTGGAATGATAAGTCAGGCTAATTTAAGTTTTGGAGTTGGAATTGAAAAAAGGGCAATTAAATTAAGTCCTGAGAAAACTAAAGATTTAATTGAGGATTTAGAACATCAAATTGAACAATGGAATAGTGTTAATGATAAACTGGGAGAGGTTGTTAAGACAATGAAAGGAACTTGTTTTGCTACTTCTGCAGTTCTTACTGTTAAGAATTTCTTTTCTGGTTTAAGTGGAGAAGCTATGGCAAGAAATAAAGTTATGACTGAAACTAATGGGTGGAATCAGAAATGTGAGAATGCAGTTTCTCAAAAATCTAAAATCACGGGATGTGGAGATGATTTTTTTACTAATATAGAACTATGTTTGCTTGCATGCAATTCTGAAATTGAAAAATCTATTGCAGCCTACACAAAAAGCATCGAAGATCAAAATAAGAATTTATTGGACATTCAAAATCAGTTGAAAACAAGTGGAAAGTGCAAAGATTCTGGAGGAACTTTGGTTTGCGAGGATAATGCAGTTAAAGATGCTTATAAAAATAAATATCTTTCCGATGATAAAATATCTGAAATAAAGGTTCCTGTTAAGGGAAGTGATGGAAAAATAACCTATAAGACTTTAACTAATGAAGAGGTAACAAGTATGGATTTAGATACAATGAAAAAAGTTTCTATTTATAGTTCTCTTAGTGACGGAAGTGTTGAAAAAGAGGTTTTAACGAATGATTTATCTTTGGAAATAGCTAGTATTCAAAGCGCAGCTAAAGCTAATGCCGAAATCGATATTCTTAAACAAAATGGATTAGGAGATATAGCTGTTGCAAATGTTAATCCTAAGAATGTTCAGTATCAGGCAATGACTACTATTGATAAAACTAAAGCAGAAACTTATTTTGGAAAAGATTCTATGGTTACTAAGGTTGTTGCAATACCTTCTGATTGGTTAGCTGATGAAAAAGGTCAAGTAACTTCTGGAAAATCAATTGTAGTTGGCCTTACTAAAAGTTCAGAAAGCTGTTATACAATAACAAGTGCTAAAAATATTGATAAAAATGATAATAGTGATTATTTAACTGCTGTTAAAAATTATTATCAAAATTCAAAATGTATCCAAGAAGCTACTTTAACTTCTTACAAAAATAAAATTGTAGATGATGCTAAAATTGTTAAATATTACCCTGGAGGAACTGTGGGTTATGTTCCATTCCAGTGGAATGGCGGATGGTATTATGTTTCATCAACACCCGTTACTGTTGGATTAAGCCAGCCTGTTCTTGATTCTGGAAAACCAAATAGCTATACTATTGGTTATTTAGGGAATGATGGAATAAAAAGTGCAGATGATGTTTCAGCTATGTTTTATAATGGAGTTTCAAATAAATTTCCAGGATTAAGTGAAAGTGATTCAAAGAGTTTAGTTGCCAAAGCAGAATCTGTTTTAATAAGTGCTAAGAGTCAATATAAAACTACAGGGGTAACCTCTGTAAAAATTGATGGAAATACTTATAAGACTGGAATTGCAAGTGAAGGAACAAAGTGTTCTGATTTTATGAGTCCTGCTGATTGCCAGCTAATGTTTAATGTTTGTGATCCTGTTTTATGTCCAACATCAAGATGTGATTTTGGAGGACAATATTCTGTTGCAAATGTTGTCCAATCTGGAATAATTGGAAGCTTAATGTTATGTCTTCCTAATGCTCAGGAAGGAATTTTAATTCCAATTTGTTTAACTGGAGTGCATGCAGGTATTGAAAGTTTTGTAAGTATTTTAACTTCTACAAGAGATTGCTTGAATGAAAGTCTTGCAACTGGGAGCAATATTGGTATTTGTGATGAAATTAAAAGTATTTATTTATGCCAGTTTTTCTGGAAACAGGCTGTTCCTTTAATGGATGTATTTATTCCTAAATTATTTGAATTAGCATTAGGGCAGGGAACAAGAGGTGGAGGAGAATATCTTACTGTTGATTATGCTTGGCAGAACATGCAAAATTCTATTGATTATTTTAAAAATGATTATGCAGTTACTGCAATGAAAGCTTTCCAGATGAGATCAACTGCAGAAGTAGGAGATGATGTTTGTAATATGTATATAAGTACACAATATCCTACTTCTTCTGATTTCTTTGAAAATTTAATTGAACCTGATAGTCCTGTTCAGTTTACTGGATGGTTTAGTGAGGATGTTTTAACAACTGCAACTGTCCCTCCTATGTCTCATTATAAAGTTTATTATCATATTTATTCTGGAAATGATATTGGAGCAAGTTATGTTGTTTATTTGAAAGAACCTAAAGATACTGGATTGTATTATTCAAGCAACTATGTTATTGACAGAGGATATATTAACAAAGGAAGTCAGGTTGATCAGGCAAGAGATGTAGAAGCTATTTCTGGTTATCAGAAGCTATGTATAGAGGTTAATGGAAAAGAAGAGTGTGGATTTGGGCAGGTTTCAACTGATTTTGCAATTAATTATATTACAGACACTTATATTGCAGGACAAGCTACTCAAAATATTTCAAATACTATTGAGTGTGTTTCTACTACTAATGGATTAATAAGAGTTTGTGCAACTAATAATCCTAGTGCAAATACTCCCAGTGCTATAAATGCAAGTTCTGAATATGATCGATGGAAGCAAGTTGGAACTTGTGATGATAAAAATGTTAAGTGCTGGATTGATACAGAAAGTGTTAAAGATGCTCTTGCTGGAAATCCTGGATTAACTAATTCAAGTTTAAGTGAAATTAATGCAAATAGTATAGCTAAAATAATTTCAGAAACAGGATTATGGGATGCAAATGTTTCTGAAAGTAAATTACAGGAAGCAGATAAATTAAAAGATACTAATGAAGATTCTGCAATCGAATTGTATAAACAGGTTGTTGATAAAGCATTTAATAGCTTGCAAAAAGCAAAAGCATTAATTAAACTTGCAAGAATTTATGGAGAAAGAACAGTTAAAGGATATTTAGAAAATAAAAACAATGTTCAGCAAGTTGCTGTTGATACAACAGTTGCTGCTCCTGCAGCAACTACAATAACTTCTACAACAAGCTCAATAGAAAGTGTTAGTTTAATTAAAGAGGGTAATGGATATAAATTAAATGCAAAATATACTTGCACGAATATTTATTTTGAAGTTTATGAATCTGAAAATACAAGTGTTAATAATAATGATGTTAAAATAAATGATTTAAACGAAAATCAAATTCTTTCATTATCTGCTGGAAATTATTATGTAAAAGCGATATGCAAAGATAGTAATAAAGAATATATTCTATATTCAGATGTTCTGAGTATTGAAATTTCTGGAGCTACAAGTATAAATTCAACACTAAGTGATATAACTTTAGTAAATCCCGAAGACATTACTCCTCATGCAGATGTTGGACAAGATAGCTGTGATAAAGAGCATTTGGATTTATGTGATGAAGGTGACTGCATTTTGTTTATTAGGGGATACTGGTATGATAATCACTGTCATTTAGTCCCTAAAGCAACTATTTGTGATACCCAAGATACTCTTTTAGGAGAAAAACAATATTTTTGCTTAGAAGGAGAAAAGACTATTTTTTATGTAAATAAAATTCCAGGAGATATTAAAGTGGATATTAATAATCAAATTGATTTTAAGGTTGGGAATTATGGAGATTCTATATTATTTGATCAGTCTTTGATTGATAAAGGCGCTACTATTGCACAACAAAAAGGAGTATTAGAGGAATATAATATGTATAGCCAGTTACAAGGAAGTGCTTTAATTACAGATTATGATATTTCTCCAAGTTATTTAATTGAATTTTGTGATGATGATAAAGATTCTATTTGTATTAATGGAGAAAAAACTAATTTTGAATTATCTGAATCTAGAACAAGTATTTTTTATGATAAAGGTATTTTATATCCTTCAAGAAATGTAGGAAGTTATAAAGATGATAAGATTTTTTTTGATACTAACTTAGTTACTCAATATATAACTGATGAAACTGATTTGGAGTATGTTGGAATATTAGAAGGAAAATCTCTTCCTTTATAATTAGAATAATTTTTAAGCTTTGAATGTTTGATTAAATTATGGAAATGAGTGTGAGGACAATTGTTATTATAATATTATCAATAGTGGGATTTCTTTTAGGAGTTTTATTATTAATTCAGATAGCTGGAATTAAGGATATATTGCCAGTTATTTCTTCTAGTGATAAATTAAGTGTTAAAGTGATTCCTGAGAGTTCACAGCTAGGAACAAGCTTTTTAATTAATGCTGTTTATACTGAAAAAAGAGAGCAGCAGGATCTAAATCTTAGAATTGAAAGTTTAACTTATTCTGGATTAGTTGATTTATATGATGATGGATTGCATTCTGATAAAGATGCAAATGATGGTGTTTATGGGGGTTATTTTGATTCTACAAACAAGCCTCTTGGAAATTATGATATAAAAAATCAGGGAGATGTTTTAACTAGTTTTAAGATTTATGAATCTAATTGCGAATTTATTGAAGGAGTTCCTGGAGATGATAAAATAAATTTTGTTATTGTCCCTTCAGGATATACAGATTATAATGAATTTAAAAAAGATGCATTGGATTTATTAGATTGCAATAATTGTTTTTTTAATAAAGAGCCATTTAAATCAAATGAAGATAGATTTAGTTTTTCAATTGTTAATATTTCTGATTTAAATTGTGAAGTAGGATGTCATGAAGTTTCAACTATTGTATGTTGTGATAGCTCTAAGGTTCTGAAGCAAGCTTCTCAGTGTCATGCAGATAGTATTTATGTTTTGGTTAATGACGATGCAGAATGCGGTTCTTCTTCTAGTTTTGCAAAAATTTGTTCAAAGAATTTTTATGCAAACAGAATATTGATGCATGAATTAGGACATAGTTTTGCTGATTTAGCTGATGAATATGTTTATTCAGATTATTATGGAGATTACAATATCGGAATAATAAATAATGCTAATTGTGATGATAATTCTGAATGTTCAAAATGGACAAATATAACTGATGGATGTTATAAAGGATGCACTTATTCTAATCTTTATCGCTCTACCTATAGTAATTCAGTGATGGTTGATTTATATCCCGAATATAATCCTGTTTGCAGAGAGCATATTAAGGACGTAATTCAAGAACAGAGATTAGAAGAAGAGCAAATAGAAAGATTAATGCCTTCTGGAAAAAGTTATTTTGTTAATTTAAGATATGAAAATGGAAACATAGAAATTAAAGAGGTTTATTTGATTCCGGTAAAAGCAGGAACTGATATGAAAAAATCAGATTATAGTGTTAAAATTAATTTAGGAGATAATGAAAAATATTCAACTAGTTTATATGTTCCTAAAATTGAATTGCCTGTTGTTAATTCAAGCCCTGTTGTTTTAAATTCAGTTGATTTTTCAGTGGTATTACCTTATATTCCTGCAGATAATTTAGTTGTTTATGACAAGGAAAAACCTGTTGCAAAAATCTTTTTGCCTTTTGCAGATAAATGCGGAAATGGGATTTGTGATAAAGGAGAAACTAATTTAGATTGCAGTGATTGTTCAGTTGAAAATGATAATTTTTGTCAGACTTCTGAATGTGATCCTAATTGTGCTTCGCAGAAGAATTGCGAGGTTGTTGAAAAAACAGGAATTTGGACTATTGGCATGGGAATCGGTTTGTTTGTAATTATTTTAGTTATAATCTGGCTTTCTAAAAAGAGATAAATTTGATAATATAAATTCGAAGAGTAGACTCAGAAATTAAAATATTTTTGTGATAATCTTGTTTTGCAATATAGAAAATGCGGGGAATAGGATTTGAACCTATGTAGGCACTAAGCCAGTACGGCCTAAACGTACTCCATTTGACCACTCTGGCATCCCCGCATAGAAATTATAAATTATATGGGTTTTTATAGGTTGTTATAGAAAAAGGATTATTCTTTTTGCTTGTTAGTTTTATCTTTGCTTGCTTTTGTTTCAGCTTCTTTAATTCTTAGCTTATCTTCTAATCCTAATTTGTCTAGTAATTCTTTGTATCTGTTTCTTATTGTAACTTCTGTGATTCCTGCAACATCTGCAACTTCTCTTTGAGTTTTCTTTTCATTGTTTAATAAAGCAGCTACATACAACCCTGCTGCTGCAATTCCCGCTGGTCCTCTTCCTGATGTTAATTCACTTCCTTCTGCTCGTTTAAGAATTTTAAGAGCTTCATTTTGAGTTTTTGGACTTAATTTTAATACTGATGCAAATCTGTTTATGTAGTCTTTTGGTGATGAAGGAGTAACTTTAATTCCTAGTTTTCTTATAATAAATCTGTAGGTTCTTCCAATTTCTTTTCTTTCAACATCTGATGCAGCTGAGATTTCATCCAAAGTCCGGGGTATATCATAGCTTCTACAAGCTGCATAAATACAAGCTGCAATTACTGATTCCATTGAACGTCCTCTTACTAATCCTCTTTGTAATACAAAATTATAAATTCTTGATGCTTCGTCTTTTACAACTTCTGGAAGATTTAAGAAAGAAGCAACTCTTCTTAGTTCTGCCATTGCTAATCTTAAATTTCTTTCAATAGAAGTTGAAACTCTTTCCTGCCATTTTTTTAATCTTAAGAATTTTCTTGTTGAACCTGCATCTAATCTATAAATATCTGAGATTTCTCCAACATTTGTTGTAAGTCCTTTATCAAATTTCTGCATTGATAATGGAGCTCCCCCTCTGCCTTTTTTTTCTCCAGAGTCAAAACTGCCTTGGAGTTCCTGAGAAGTATCAACCATTTTTTCTTCTACAACAGTTCCGCAATCATTACAGAAAACTTCTCCTCTTTGCTCATCCCAAGTTAGATTAATTCCTCCACATTCTGGACATCTTTTAACATTAGCCATTTTAAGTGATTATAAAAAGGTTTTAGCAACCTTTATAAAGATTATGGAAATAAGTTTAAAAAGGTTTCTGATAGTTAAATATTCGTAGAATATCCGTGTCCATCATGGCGATGATTAATTATCTTGTTTTTTAAATCTTTTATTTGTTTTTCTAAGAATTCTATTTTTTCTTTTAATTCTTGGATTTCTTTATTTTCCATGAATATGATGGATAATTATTTTATAAGAACTGCCTGAACATGTCCTTCTTGAGAAGGTCTGTTTGTTATTTTAGCTTTTCCTAATTCTGTATCAATAATTGCTGATTTAACTAGAATATTTTGCCTTGCTAAGAATCTATTTGATGGAGTTTCTAAAACATTTTTAATGTTTACTTTTTTAGATTTTTTTGTTTCAGGGTTAAAAACATTTACAATATTACTCGTTAATAAAACTATTTTTTCATTTCCACCTGTAACTCTTAATTTTTTTTGTTTTGTTTCACTAAGTTTAACTTTTCTTGCTATCCCCTTTGAGGAATACTTTTTTTTCTTTCTTAATTGATGGTATTTCCCACCAGTTATTTTTCTTCCAAGTTTCATAGTTTTTTATTGAGAAGTTGGTTTATAAAACTTACTAAATGTCTTTTTTATTAATTTTTCACATTTTAATTAAACAGAAATGTTTAAAAACTTATTATGCAGAATTGGTTTATGGTTAATGGAATTGAAAGGCCACTAGATGTGTTGAACAATGCTAAAGGCAAAGAAGTATTAGTTCAACTGAAAAACAACAGACAGATGGTTGGAACTCTTTTAGCATTTGATATACACATTAATGTTGTGTTAGATAATGCAAAAGAAATTGTTGAAGGAGAGAATAAGAGAAGTGTTGGCCTTACCTTTTTGAGAGGTGACACTATTATCTTTATATCTCCGGCTAGTGTAGCATAAGAAGAGAATTGAGTGTTTGACCTGTTTAGATTCACACGGTTAAATTCTTTGAAGTTTAAAGTTAGTTGGGCTTTAATTATCAATTGCTATTATTATTGCTCCAACTGCAATTAATAATACTCCTAAAATTGATTTGATTGTTACTTTTTCATTTAAGAAAACAAATGCAAAGACCATTGCAAATACAATAGATAATCTGTCAATACTTACTACTTTTGTTACTGTTCCTTTTTTTATTGCAATAAAATAAAAAAGCCAAGATAATGCTCCTGCAATTCCAGATAAGATAATAAATAATAATATTTTTTTATCTAAGAAAAATACAAATATATTATCAAATTTCCCTTGAATTAGGATTACTCCTATTAAAAATAAGAACATTATAAATGCCCTTACTGTTGTTGCAGTATTTGCATCAACTCCTTGAAGACCTACTTTTGCAAATATAGAAACCAATGCAGCAAAAACTGCTGAGAGTAATGCAAATATTAACCAACTATCCATTTTAAACCTCAACCTTCATTAAATCTTCAGCAATTGTTGTATGCGGGAAATATTTTTTAGCTTCTTTTAGAACTAAATGTTCTTTATGCTCATATCTCTGAGATAAATGAGTTAAAATTAATTTTTTTACTTTATTTTTTTTAGCTGATCTTGCTGCTTGTTCTGCAGTCATATGTTTATGTTCTTTAGCTTGCTCTTTTTCTGAAGAAGTATAAGTTGATTCTACTATTGCTAAGTCCGAATTTTCTATTAATTTGTCAACATTAGAATTATAAAGAGTATCTAATACAAAAGCAATTTTCTTTCCTTTTTCTCCATAAGTTATTTTTTTATAAGAAATTTTTTTATTATTTATTTTAATATCTTTTCCCTGAGTTAATAGTTTTAATTTATGAATCTCTTCTTTGCTTATTTTTAATTTTTTTAATTCTGTTTTATTAATTCTTAGTTTGTTTTTTTCTTCAAACATATATCCATTGCAGGGAGCTCCGTGATTTAAAGGAATAGCAGTTATTGTAAAATCTTTTGTTTCCAAGAACTTACCAGAGACTTCTTTTACTTCTATTTTCATTTTATTTTGATGAATGAAAATCTTGGATATCTCTTCTATGAATTTTTTAGTTCCTTTTGGACCATAGATAAAAAGAGTTTTTGGATATTTGTTTAATTCTAATGTTTGAAATAATCCTGGAATTCCTAAGATATGATCTCCGTGCCAGTGAGTAACTAAAAGTCTGGTTAGTTTGCAGGGATTAAGTTTTGCTTTTCTAAACTGTCTTTGAGTTCCTTCTCCGCAATCAATAAGTATATTTTCATCTTTATACTGCATTAAAATTGCAGTATGATTTCTTGTTGCAGTTGGAATTGCCTGGCTTGTTCCCAAAAAAGTTATTTGAGTTTCCATATATTATACTGGGATATGTAGTTTAAAATGCTTTTGAATTCTAAAAAAGTTTATATATCAATTTTTACTTGTAATATAATGATAAAGGGAAGAATAATATTTGGTTTGGTTGTGTGCATAATGATTAGTTGTTTTAGCTTAGTTTATGCTGGGAATATCGGGATCGAGGCAGGCAATAATTATGTCCCTGGAGAAGAGCTTCATTTTAAAATAACCCTTTATGGAGATAATAATCAAAAGATAAATGGACAAATTAACTATCAAATTTTAGACTATTATTCGGAGGTTATAACTGAGGGAATTGTGGAATCTGGTGTCGAGACTATTTTTAAATTACCTGAAAATACTATTCAAGGACATTGTGCAATTGTTGCTAAGTATAATGGAAGAGAGCAAAGGCAGTTGTTTAATGTTGGAGAATTAGAAAGAGCAGAAATCAAATTAGAAGGAGATAATTTGATTATAACTAATGTTGGAAATGTAGTTTATAATAAAAAAATTTCAATTTCAATTGGTAGTCATGATGAAACTGCACTTGTTCCTTTAGAAATTGGACAAACTAAAAAAATTAAACTAACTGCTCCTGCAGGAAATTATGATATTAAAGTAAGTGATGGAACAGATGCAAATACTTTTGAAGTAGAGGGAGTAGGATTAACTGGAAATGTTGTGGGATTAGAAAGTGTTGTTGGAGATAGTTTTTTGAATAAATTCCCGTTAGTGGGATTATTTTTAGGTGCTTTGCTTTTAGTTGTTGTAGTTATTGTAGGAATTAAATTAATGCATAAATTCGCGAAATAAAACAAACTTTCTTTAAAAAGACAAGTTTGAACAAAGAAAAACTAAATATGATAAAAATTAAATCAAAATAAGTAAAATTTTTTAAATAGAAAATTAGCTATAAAAATTAATAAAATAAAAAACAAATGAAAAAAAGAGGAATAATCTTGGGAATTGTTTTGGTTAGTTTAGTTGGATTAGTTTTAGCAGGGAATTTTGAAGATAAGATACAAAGTGATTTTTTAGGAACTTTTAATAATACTTTTTATAATTCTTCTGGATTTATACAATTGAATAATTCCATAAATGGAACCACAATTGTAAATACTACTAATGTAAGTGAAATGACTGGAAGTGAAACAGGATTAGTTTCTTATTGGAGATTTAATGAAACCAGTTGGAATGGAATAAATGGAGAGGTTAAAGATGTTTTAGGAAAAAATAATGGAACTGCTAAAACTAATGCTAATATCAGTTTAGGTTTATTTGGAAATTCAGGAAATTTTTCAGGAACAAGTGGAGCTTATGTAAATGAAGTTCAAATAGCAAATAAAGAAGAGTTAAATCCTGGGACTGGAAGTTTTACAATAACTGGGTGGGCAAAATCTATTACTCGAGGTGGAAATGGATATCAATTGTATGTTGCAAAAAGAGATAATGTTGCTGGAGGAAAAAATGGATATTATATTGGAATATTAGAAGGAAGTGGTATAAAGTTTGTTGTGGGTGATGGAACAAATAGAGTTGATACAAGTTATGTAGATATTGATTATACAAAATGGTTTCATTTTGCAGCTGTAATAAATAGAACTAGCAATCAGAGTTTGTTATATATTAATGGAAGCTTAGCAACAAGTTCAAGTATAGCAACAGTTGGAAAGATTAATAATTCCTGGAATTTAAGTATGGGAAATGATGAAGGGCAGGCTTTATTAGGTGCAACTTGGCAGTACCCTGTTAAAGGGCAGATTGATGAAGTTGCAATTTGGAATAAGGCTTTAAGTTTGTCTGAAGTTCTTGAATTGTACAATAAAGGAATTACAAATGTAACTAGTTCAACAATAAATTCAAGTGAATTTTATAATGGAACTTACGAATCTAATGTAAAAGATGCTGGTGCAATTGTTCAATGGAATAATATTTCATGGAGCGAAGACATTCCTTATGGAGATGAGATTAGCTTTAATAATCTGAATTTGAGTGGTTTAGTAGGATTATGGCATTTAAATGAGCAATCTGGAAATATTATAGATTCAAATGGAAAAAATAATGGAAGTTACAATGGAGCATTATATTCTCAATCAGGAAAATTTAATTCTTCAATTGGATTTGATGGAACAAATGATTATGTTAATTTAGGAAATTCTAATTCTGTTAGAATTACAGGGAATATTACAATTTCTTCTTGGGTTAAATTCAATCAAATACCTTCGGACAGTACTGTTTATTCCCTAGTTGACAAAAATGAAGCAGGAGGTTATGGAATTATTGCTAATGAAGCTTCAAGTGGTAAACTTGAAACTTATTTTTATATTGGAGGATATAAAAATGCAGGAATCGCATTATCTTCTTTATCTGCTGGAACTTGGTATCATATAATTGGAAGATATAATGGAACTGGTGTTGATTTTTATTTAAATGGAGTTAAACAGCAGAGTGTTGCTACAACTGGAAGCATAAGTGATATAAGTTATAATTTAACTTTAGGAGCAAATCCCGGACCAACTTATGCTGAATTTTTTAATGGAAATTTAGATGAAGTTGGAATTTGGAATAGAAGCTTGTCTGACAGCGAGATATTAAACTTGTATAAAAGAGGAATTTTGAGTTTAAAATTCCAAGTTAGAGCGGGAAATACAAATCCTATTACTTCTGATTATCTTGGACCTGATGGAACAAGTTCAAGTTATTTTGATAATAATCAAAATATAAATCTTGATTCAAGATATATTCAATATAAATCATTTTTTAGCAGAGAAAGTTTAGAGGATAATTTAAGATTATATAATGTTACAATAAATTATGATTCTTCAGCAAATTCAAATGTTTCTGTTTCTTTAGATTCTCCTTCAGATAATTATTTAACTGACGAATACAATATTAATGTGACTTGCTCTGCTTCTTCTTTAGCTGAACTTAGTAATGTAAGTGTTTATTATGATAAATTTGGATGGGCTCCTTTAGAAACAAAAACAATTTCAGGAACAAGTAATACCACAAGTTTTATTTTAGGAGAGATAGTAAATAGTGTTAAGTGGAATTGTTATTTTTGTGATATTGATGGGATTTGCAGTTTTGCAAATTCAAATAGAACTATTATTGGAGATATTGCTTCTCCAACAATAAGCTTAGTTTCTCCTGAAAATAATTATAGTGAAAATTCAAGCTCTAGTGTTAATTTTATTTTTAATGCAACAGATAATAGGGCAACAAGTTTGAATTGTTCTTTATTTTTAAATGGGGTTTATGCTGCTAATAATAATTCTGTTCCTAATGGGCAAAATGGAGCAATAAGTTATAGTTTATCTAATGGAGATTATAACTGGAAAATAAATTGTTCGGATGGATTAAATTCTGCTGAAAGCTCTGATAGAAATTTAATTGTGAATGTTTCTTCTGCTTATACTCCTTTTTGGGCTAAATCAAATACTCATACTCATACAACTAATTCCGATGGAGACAGTTCTCCTGCGATAGTTGCAGGATTATATAGAAATAAAGGGTATAACATTGTAGCGATTACGGATCATGGTTATGTAACTAATTGCACTTCTCTTACAAATTTGAGTGCTAATTTCTTGTGTATTAGTTCAGAGGAGTGGACATCGACTAAACATGTTGTGAGAATAAATGTAAATTCTACATATAATAATGCTGCAGTTAATATTCAAAATGCAGTAAATGCTGCTAATGATGCAGGAGGATTTGCAATTGCAGCTCATCCAAATTGGAGTTCAACTATTTGGAGTGTAAGTGATTTAATTAATCTACAAAATTATACTGCTATGGAAATTTATAATAAAGTTATTGAAAGATTAAGCCCGGATCCTTATGCTGTCCAGAAGTGGGATTCAGTTTTAATATCTGGAAAGAAGGTATTTGGAGTTGCTGCAGATGATATGCATCAGGTTAATGTGGATTTAGGATATGGATTTACAAAAGCATATATGCCTGAATTTACAATATCTGCTTATGTTAATTCCATGAAAACAGGATATTTTTATTCTTCACAAGGGCCTAGTATGGATTTAGGGCCATTTAGTTTAGATTGTGATGGTTTCACTGATTATCACATGGGAGAAACTGCAAATTGCTCTGCAATTTCAGTTAGCACTATAATTTCTGCAACTAATTCTTCTTTTGTTGTCAGCAATATAAGTTTAATCAAAGATGGAAATGTGATTAATTTAACTGTTTGTTCTTCTCAAAACTGCAGTTTTTCTTATTCTGAAAATGTTTCTTCATCAGGATATTATAGATTAGAAGCAGTAGATAGCAATAACAGAAAAATATGGAGCAATCCTATTTGGATTAATAAAATCGCATTACCAGTGATAATAATTGTGAATTCTCCTGAAAATAATTCTGAAATAAATGATTACACCCCTACTTTAAATGTTAATTTAAATCAAAATACAAGTTTATGGTATAAAGTAAACAATGGAGAAAACATTAGTTTATGCTCTAATTGCAATGCTTATATTGGAAGTATTTTATTAAGGGAAGGATTGAATAATGTAAGTGTTTATGCAAATAATTCTGATAATGCTATCAGGGAAGATAAAGTTTTTATTACTTTAAATTTTAATAAAAATATTTCTGAAAGTTTCGAAGATAATTCTTCTATACAATCTACTAGTAATCTAGTATGGAATAATGGAAAAATCAGTATGAATTCAAGTAATATCGCTGGTAATTTTGTATTAAAACCTATTTTTACAACTAATAATATAACTGAATTTAGTATTAAATGGACAGAGAATAATACTGAAAATGCAAAAGGAGATGGACAGAGAACACCAATTATTTTGAAATATAGGTTTGGAAATTCAAGTTGGATTTCTACAGATAGTTATGGTGAATATATTGTTAATGGAACAACTATTAGTGGATTAAATGGAAACAATCTTTCTTTAATGTTTGATTTTGAGAAAAATCCAGAGATACCTATAGATTTGTTAAACTTTGAATTAACCTGGAAAGAATTTACTGTTCCAAATATATTTAATGTAAGTTCAGGAACTCCCACTATAGATTCTGCTACGATTAGTTGGGATACGGATTTAGATTCAAATTCAACTGTTTTTTATGGAATGTCAACTTCTTTAGGTTCTTCTTATAATAAAGCTGAAATTGTAAATTCTCATTCAATTATTTTAACTAGTTTAACCCCTGGAACAAGTTATTTTTATAAAGTTCAGAGTTGTACTGATGCAAGTTGTTCTCAAGATCCTCAGACAGGATTATATTCTTTTATAACTCAATCTTCAACACCTTCAACACCAGGAGGTTCAGGGGGGTCTAGTGGAGGCGGAGGAGGAAGTGGAAGTGTTAATGTGAGTAAAATAGGATTATTAGAAGTTTCTAAATTAGGAGAAGTAATTGCCTATTCAGGAGATAAAAAAACTTTATCTGTAAGTGTCAAAAACAAAGGAGCTGTTTTTGCAAATAATTGTAAATTAACTGGAAAAGGAGACCTTGCTTCCTGGATTTATTCAACTCAGAAACAAGGAATTGCTAAAGGAGAAATAGTTGATTTTGTTTTTGATTTAAATGTTCCTCAAGAAATAAATTCTGGATATTATATCGGAGAAATAGAAATTAGCTGTGATGAAGCTAAAGATACACAGAAGATAAGTGTTAATATTCCTGGACTAAATTTTATTGAGGTTGGCGAATTAGTTTATGAAAATAACAAATTAAATGTTAATTATCACTTTGACAGCTCAAAAGTTGTTGGAGAAGGAGCAAGTGTAGATATCTGGGTAACTGATGAAAATGGGAATGAACTAAATAGAGTTCAGGATTTGTTCGCAATTGATGGGAGTATTATTAATAGAAATGTTGTAATAGATTTAGATAGAAATTTAGCTGGTATTTATTATGTCTATTTTGCACTCTCTGATGATGCTGATAATTTTATTAAACAATCGGTTGTCTTAGGTGAAGGAAGAACAACTGGATTTTTTATCTGGGGAGCAACTAATGGAAAAATGATTGGGTATATTATCTTTTTGATTATTATCTTGGTGGGGGTTTTTTTGATATTTAGAAATCACAAAGATAAATTAGACAGCCATAATACTCATAAATGGCTTCTAAGAAAAAAAGGACAGAGTAAGTTTAGATAGATTGTTAATAATTTTATTTAATTTTCCATATTATGATAAGGCAAATAATTCTTGGCTTTTGTGGTCTTCTAAAAAAGCGGTTGTAGATAATTTTATAAAGCTAATAGTTGATTTTAAAATAGATGGTATGCCCTCGTAGCTCAGCCTGGATAGAGCGACTGCCTTCTAATACCTGGAAATTATAGGAGAAAGCAGTAGGTCCGGAGTTCAAATCTTCGCGGGGGCGTTTTTGATAAAAACATATAAAAACCTTACAATCTTCTTCTTATAAAAAGAGATGGGAATTATATTTGCAGTTTTGCTTTTAATTATAGGATTATTGATAATGCTTTTTTCTGCTGAGAAATTAGTTAAAGGAGTTGTTAATGTTTCAAGGGGATTTGGAGTTTCTGCATATCTTATTACTGCTATTTTTGTTGGATTTGATCCGGAGAATATGGCTGCTGGAGGAGTTGGAGCATATCAGGGAATAAATGGGATTGCAATTGGAAGTATACTTGGTGCTGTCATGATTCCAACTGCTCTTGCATTTGGAATAACTACTTTATTTGTTAAAATGAAATTTAAAAAAGTTTCAAAACCCATTGTATTATTACCTACTTTTGTATGCTTATTTTTGCTTTTATTAAGCTTAGACGGATTAATATCGAGATTTGATGCAATACTTTTGTTGTTAGCTTTTACATTATTAGTAATTTATATTTTTAAAATAAGCAAAAAAGGAGAAGATATAAAACCTGCTGGAGAAGTTAAAGAATATCTTGAAAAAAAGAAAATAAATAAATGGAAAGCTTTGTTTATTTTAGCGGTAGCTATTATTGGAATAGTTTTAGGAAGTGAAATGTTAGTTGAAGGAGCAAAACCTATTATTTCTATTTTGGGAATCAGCGATACATTATTTGGAATGACTATTGTAGCATTTTTAATTAGCATAGAAGAGCTTGCAAAACAAGTTCCTGCTGCTATAAAAGGAAGAGCAGATATAAGCTATGGAAATATGTCAGGTTCTGTTTTTCATTTCTTGTTATTAAATGCAGGAATAATTGCTTTGATAAATCCCATAGTAATTTCAAAAGAACTGCTATTATTTTATTTTCCAATAGTAATTCTTACAATGATTTTTATCTCTGTAATTATGATAAAAAAAGATATTCCCCGATGGACTGGAGCAGTAATGATTTTATTGTATTTAATTTTTATATTAAAAGGTTACCTATTTTAATGTTATTCTAATCTGATAACTAACTTTAAAAACTTGTTATATCTTTGATTTTTATAAATTTGCGCGGATGGCACAATGGTACTGCGCTCGCCTGCAGAGCGAGTTTGTCTGGGTTCGATTCCCAGTCCGCGCTTGATTTTAAATTCTGAATATTGTTGTCTGAACTGATTTTTGATAAACAACTTTCTAAAATCAAATACTATCGAAGATTTTATAAATTTGAATTTGCTCACTTTTGTATAAAAAAGATGGAGAATGTTACAGAATATCTTAAGAGTTGCTTTTTGAGCAGTTTTCCTCCAAGAGAATGTGGAATAGCTACCTTTACGAAAGACTTAGCTGTTGCAATGGATAAGAGATTTAATCCAAAATTAAAATCAAAAGTAATTGCAATTAATGAAAGTGAAAATTTCTATAACTATGGAAAAAATGTAGTTATGGAAATGAGAAGGGATGATATTGAAAGTTATCTCAGCGTTGCTAAAAAGGTGAATAATTCTGAAAATATAAAACTAATTTGCATACAGCACGAATTCGGATTATTTGGAGGAGAGTATGGAAACTATTTAATTCCTTTTTTGGATGCAGTTAACAAACCTGTTGTTATTGTTTATCATAGTGTTTTAGAAAATCCAGATGAAGCAAGAAAAAAAGTTGTTAGAGCTATTTCTTCAAGATGTTCTGCAATAGTTGTTATGGCTAACATAGCTTCAGATATTTTAGTTAGAGATTATGGGATTGAAAAAGAAAAAATTCATGTGGTTCATCATGGAATTCCAGATGTCCCATTTCAAAACAATGAAAAGATGAAGAAGAAACTAAAGTTGGAGGGGAAGATGGTTTTGTCTACATTTGGATTATTAAGTGAGGGAAAAGGAATTGAATATATGATAAAGGCTCTTCCTAGCTTAATCAAAAAATATCCGAATCTTGTTTATCTTGTGATTGGAGAAACTCATCCGGTTGTTAGGAGAGCTGAAGGAGAAAGGTACAGAAATAGCTTAGTTCATCTTGTAAAAAAACTGGGATTAAAAGATCATGTACGATTTTATAATAAATATTTTACTTTAAAGGAAATCATTAGTTATTTACTTGCAAGTGACGTTTATGTTTGCACTAATCTTGAGAGAAGTCAGATTAGCAGCGGAACTTTGTCTTATGCTCTTGGATGTGGAAGGGCAGTTGTTTCTACCCCTATAATTTATGCAGAAGAAATACTTTCTAATAACCGAGGTTTGCTTGCGGAGTTTAGGAAACCAGAATCTTTTGCAAATACAATTGATAAAGTATTGTCTAATGAAGAGTTAAGAAAAAATATTGAAAGAGAAGCTTATACTTTTGGGAGATCTATGATTTGGTCTAATGTAGCTTTTAATTATCTTAATATTTTTAATCAGGTTGTACAATTAAGAGAAGATGTTACTGAGAAGTTCCCTAAGATAAAACTAAATCATCTTAGGAATATGACTGATAATTTTGGAATAATTCAATTTTCAAATAATGCAGATCCAGATAAGAGTTCTGGATATACTCTAGATGATAATTCAAGAGCATTAATTGTTTCTGTTTTGTATGATAACTTGTATAACAATCATACTGTTACTGGATTAGTTGATGTTTATCTTAAATTTTTGAAAAATGCTCAGGAAGAAGATGGTAATTTTAGGAATAATTTTTATAATGATAATGAAATTACAGATTCTCATAGCCAAGATTCTTTTGCAAGAGCAATTTGGGCGTTAGGTTATACAATTGAGAAATCTAAAAATCCAGATTTTATCGAACAAGCAAAAATTATGTTTAATAAGTCTCTGGATAAAATTATCCCGGTTAGTTCTCCAAGAGCAAATGCTTATGCTCTTATCGGGCTCTGCCATTATAATAAAATTTATCCGAATGAAATAATTAAAAATAAAATTATTGAATTTGCAGATTATTTGGTTAGATTATACGAAGAAGAATCTTCAGATAATTGGCAATGGTTTGAATCCTATTTAACTTATGCAAATGCAAAACTTTCAGAATCTTTATTTTTTGCATACGAAGAAACTAAAAATGAGAAATATTTTGGAATTGCAAAAAAAACTCTTGATTTTTTATCTAATCTTGTTTTTATAGATGGATGTTTGGCTCCTATAGGACAAAGTGGGTGGTATAAGAAAAATGGGCAAAGAGCTTTTTTTGATCAGCAACCATTAGATGCTTCTTCAATGGTTATTGCTTATTTAACCACCTATAATATTACTAAAGAAAAAGAAGATTATAACAAAGCAATACTTTCTTTTAATTGGTATCTTGGAAAAAATTATCTAAAACAAATGATTTATAATGAAACAACTGGAGGATGCCATGATGGCCTTGGAAAATATTCAATTAATTTAAATCAAGGTGCTGAATCAACTGTTTCTTATTTAATGGCTAGGTTGTTTTTAGAAGAGTTTAAGAGAAATAAGACAAAGAAGGAGTAGTTTAGTAATCTATTAAGACAATCGCTAAGTAGATGAGAGGATTAAGATGTTAAGGATAAACAAAAGAGAAATAGATGTTTTGTTGTCTGTTCAAATAGAATATTTATATGAGTATATAGATTTTAATTTTATTCCCAAGTCAAACCATTAAAATCAAATTTAAAGGGAATAATTTTGTTTTTGAATGTTTTAATTAATTTAATTTTATTATCTGTAAAAAATAAAATGCTTCCTCCTCCTCCACTCCCGCATATTTTTGCTGCAATAGCTCCATTTGCTTTTCCTAAGTCTATTATTTGTTTTAATTGCGGAGAAAGAGCTAGACTTGAAAGCTGTTTTCTTTGTTCTGTTTCCTGATTCATAAGTTCTGCGAATTCATATAAATCTCCTTTTAACAGTGCATTTTTCATTTTAATTGCTATTTGTTTTAATTCAACTAGATTTTTTTTGTTTTTTCCTTTTATTAAATTATCAATAAATGATTTGTTTGTGTTTCCAGAGTAATGAGATTTTCCAGAGTAGACTAAAACTAATTTATCTTCTAATTTTTTTATTAGCTCTTTTTTTAATTTTAATGGATGAATAATTACCTTGTCTCCTTTAAATTCCATAAAATTAATCCCCCCAAATGCAGATGCATATTGATCTTGTTTTCCATTAACAGAAGATTCTTTAACTGCATGTTCTATATTAAAAACAGCTTCTGCAATTTTTTGTTTTTCTTTAATTGGAGTTATTAATGCTGTCCAAACAACATTCATTGCGCTGCTTGTTCCCAATCCGCTTGAAGTTGGTATGTCTGCATGATATTCTAGTTCTATTTTTTCATTTGTTGAAATTAATTGCCCATATACATAATGATTAATTGCTGCATTAAGAACTGCTCCTCCATGAGTATGTGTGAATGGCTTTATATCTGTTGTACCTCCACCAAAATCAATTCTTACTGGTGCTTTTACTTTTTTTATCATATTAATAGGCTTGCTCCTAAAATTCCTGGATGTTCTAATTTACTCCAACTAATGGGAGTCTCTCTTGGAAGAATAACATATTTTTTTGTTTCTTTTTTTATTTTGCTTATTAAGAGTTTACCTGCTTCTTTTATTCCTCCATTTAAAATAACAATTTCAGGGTCAAAAATATTAATAAGAGAACCAATTCCCTGTCCAACATAATTAGCAATATAATCTAGAATTGCATTTGATTCTGGACTGTTCATTTTAATTAAATCTTTTACAAGTATTTCTTTTCCAAAATGCTTTTTCATCATTTCTTTTGCTTCTTTCCAGAGAATTTCAAAAGATTTTCCATTATCAAGAATAATATGCCCTAATTCTCCTGCATATCCCTGTCCTCGATATACTTGTTTATTGATTACTATTCCTCCTCCAACACCGGTTCCTAATGTAATTACAATAAAATTCTTTTTCTTACATCCTAATTTTAATTCTGCTAAAGCAACACAATGAGCATCATTTTCTAAAACCACTCTTTTTTTGAATTTGGATTCAAGATGTTTTTGAATATTAAAGTTTTTTAGAGGCAGGTTTGGAGGATTTTTTATAATTCCATTTTCAAGAGGTCCCGGAGAACCCATTCCAATTCCTTTAACTCCTTTAACCATTAACTGAGAAATAGAATCATCAATTTCTTTTATCAATAAATCTTTTTCTTTAGGAGTATTTTTTTTAATATATTCTTTGATTTTATTATTTTCTACAAGGGCTACTCTAAGATTTGTTCCTCCTAGATCAATTGCAATTATTTTATTTTCTGCCATATTTATCCTCTAATCTTATTTCATCTTTTTCATTAAAAATTCCAAGAGAAATTTCAAGAACTTCTACTTTATTTTTATCAGCAATAATTCTGTGAGGAGTATTTGGGTTTATTTGGATTAATTGTCCTTTTTTTATTTTAATTTTTTTATTTTTAATCTGAACAGTTCCTGATGTTAAAAAGTACCAGTTTTCTGTTCTCTTTTTGTGCATTTGAAGGCTTAGCTTCTGGTTAGGATTTACTTCAAGTATTTTAACTGTACATTTTTTGTTAAGAATAAATTGTTTAAAATCACCCCATGGACGTTTTATTGTTTTCAAATTTCTCACCTCTATTATAATTATTGTCTGTTGTTTAAAAAGTTATTCATATATCGAAACAATTAAATATTATGTTTGTATTTTTAAGTTATAAAATGAGAGAAAAAGAGGAAAAAGTAAAAGAAGAAATTTTAATGAATATTCTTCATGAAGAACAAGATAAAAAAGGTTATCTTTCTGAATCGGGTTTAAAAGAGATTAGCATTAAATATCAAATTCCTATTTCAAGACTTTATGGAATTGCCACTTTCCACACCATGTTTAGGCTTAAAAAACAAGGAAGATACATAATTGAGTTGTGTGGCTCTCCAAGCTGTGTTTTAAATAAGGCAAGAGATATAGAGAATTTTTTAGAAAAAGAACTTAAAATTGAAATTGGTAAGACAACTAAAGATAAAATGTTTTCTGTTTACAAAACATCTTGCATTGGGTGCTGTGATGAAGCTCCTGCAATGCTAGTTAATGGAGAACCTTATACTAATCTTACTATTGAAAGAGTAAAAGAAATTTTAAAGGAGTTGAAGAAAAATGCAAATTCTAAGAGAAACTAAATTAGAGGGATTGAGATTAGCTCAAAAAATTGGAAGAGAGAAAGTTTTAAAAATATTAGAAAAAAAAGCATTAGTTGGAAGAGGAGGAGCTGGGTTTCCTGTTGCAAAAAAATGGAGAATAGCACTAGATACAAAAGCAAAAGAAAGGTATTTGGTTTGCAATGCAGATGAAGGAGAACCAGGAACATTTAAAGATAAATTTATTATTAAAAATAATCCTGGAACTTTAATTGAAGGAATTTTAATTGCTGCTTATGTTCTTGAAGTAAAGAGAGCTTTTATTTATTTAAGAAATGAATATGCTTATTTAAGAGAAGAATTAGAAGAAAAAATCAAAGAAGTTCTTGAAAAATCTAAAATGAAGGTTTCTATAGAAATTATAAGAGGAGCTGGAGCTTATATTTGCGGAGAGGAAACAGCAATTATGCAGTCAATAATGGGGTATAGAGGACAGCCGAATTATAAGCCGCCTTATCCAACAATCAGCGGATTATGGGGAATGCCAACTGTTTTGAATAATGTTGAAACACTGACAAATGTCCCTCAGGCATTGATTTATGATGATTGGAATCCTAAGTATAGGTTATTTTCAATTTCAGGTGATGTTGAGCATCCGGGGGTTTATGAATGGGAATTAGGAGTTAAAATGGCAACTATTTTAGATAGTGTTAAACCAAAAGAAAAATTAAAAGCAATGTCTTTTGGATGTTTCGGAGGTGTAATGCCTGTTGATGTAAAATCCACAATTGATGAAGGTTCATTATGCAAAGAAAATTGTCAGCATGGGGCTTATTCTATTATTTTTATTGGAGAAAAGCATAATATTGTTGATATAAATTTGAGTATTGCTAAATTTTATACCTTTGAATCTTGTGGTAAGTGTACTCCATGCAGAGAAGGAACAGTTAGATTGTTAAATATTTTAAAAAAAATAAGAGATTGCAAAGCAGATGAAAGTGACTTTGAAATGTTAAAGGAGTTTGCACAGCATATTCAAGATACTAGTTTATGTGGATTAGGGCAATCTTGTGGTAATCATATTTTAACTTCCTTGCATTATTTTAAAAAAGATTTTGAGGAGTTGGTGAAATGAAAATAAAACTAGATGGAAAGGAAATTGAAGTAAAAGAAGGACAGACAATCTTAGATATCTGTCAGAAACTTAAAATTAAAATTCCTACTTTATGTTATCATAAGAGTTTATTTCCTGAAGCAAGATGCAGATTATGTTTAGTTGAGATGAATGGAAAATTAGTTACTTCATGCTCAACAAAACCAATACCTGGTTGTGAAATAATAACTAAATCAGATAGAATTTTAAAAGCAAGAAAAAGAAATATGGAGCTAATGGCTCCTGGAGTGAATATGGATAAGCTTTCTGATGATTTTGAGGCAAGAGAAATTTATAATGAAGTTGGATTGCAGACAGAAAGATTTAAGCCTGTTAAAAATTATCTTCCGGATTTAGGCGCCTCTATAATAAGAGATAATAATAAGTGCATTAATTGCGGGAGATGTGTTCAGGTTTGTGCTAAGATACAGGAAATTTATGCTATTGATTTTACAAGCAGAGCTCATAATGAACATGTATCTCCTTATAATGAAAAACATTTAGCAGATGTTGCCTGCATTAGATGTGGGCAGTGCCTGATTAATTGTCCTGTTGGTGCTATTTCAGAAAGAACTCATTTAGAGGAAGTTAAAAAAGCATTAAATAATCCTAAAAAACATGTTGTTGCTCAGACAGCTCCTTCTATAAGGGCTGCACTAGGTGAGATGTTTGGCATGAAACCAGGAACTTTAGTTACTGGAAAAATGGTTGCTGCTTTAAGAAAATGCAATTTTGATCAGATTTTTGATGTTGATTTAGGAGCTGATATGACTATTATGGAAGAATCTGCTGAATTATTAAAAAGAGTTAAGACCGGAGGGGTTTTGCCAATGATTACTACCTGCTGTCCTGGATGGATTTTAATGATGGAGCAGTTTTATCATGAGCTTATTCCTAATATGTCTACTTGCAAGAGTCCCCATGAAATGCTTGGAATGTTAATTAAGAGCTATTATGCTGAAAAAGCAAAAATAAATCCAAAAGATATAGTTGTTGTCAGCATCATGCCATGTACTGCTAAGAAATTTGAATCTACAAGAGCTGAATTGAAAACAGGTGTTGATTATGTTTTAACAACAAGAGAGTTAGGGAGATTAATCAAAGAGAAAAATATTGATTTTCCTAATTTAGAGGATGAAAAGTTTGATCCTATTTTAGGATTAGCAAGCGGGGCAGGAGATATTTTTGGAACAGCAGGAGGTGTTATGGAAGCTGCATTAAGAACTGCTTATGAAACTTCAACTGGAAAAAAACTAAAAAAAGTTGATTTTAAAAATTTAAGAGGGCATAAAGGAATTAAAGTAGGGAATATTAAGATAGGAAATAAAACTATTAGATATGCCTGTGCAAACGGCGGTGCAAACATAAGAAAATTAATTGAAAATAAAGACAAGTATGATTTTATTGAAATGATGGCTTGTCCTGGCGGTTGTGTTGGGGGAGGAGGACAGCCGATTTATTTTGATCCTAAAGTATTGGAATTAAGGGGAAGGGCATTATACCAGCAGGATTCTAAAAGAGAATTTAGAAGAAGCCATGAAAATCCTATTGTAAAAGATATTTATAAAAAATATTTAGGAAAACCTTTAAGTGAAAGAGCTGAAAAGTTGTTGCATACTAAATATATGAAGAGGGAGAAGTTTTAGTCTAAAAGTTCTTTTAGTTTCTTATTTGGATTATTAGCATTTGCAATTGCTGATGCAATTGCAATTCCTGATGCTCCGAGCATCATTGCTGTTTGAATATCCTGTTTTTTATGAATTCCTGCACCTACTAAAAATTTATATTTTAATTTCTTTGAAATGTTTTTAATAAGATTGGGTTTAGCTTCTGAAACTGAGATTTTTCCTCCAACAAGTTCAGGGGGTTCTATAACAAGATAAGTTGGTTTTAGTTTTTTTATTTTAAGAGCTTCTTTTAAAGAAGATGCAAATACTAGTGTTTTAAGATTAATTTGTTTGCATCTTTTTATTGTTAGTTTTAATTGATTAAATGGAATTTTGTGCTCTGAATGATTTAGAAAACTACCTGTTGCTTTATCTTGTTTGATTGCTTCTGGAAGAATAAATCCTGTTGCTCTTCCTTTTTTTTCATAATCTACATGCTGAGCATAAACTGGAAGTTTTGTTTGTTTTGTTATTTCATAAATATCTGAAGCTTGAACACCAATAATAATTTTTTTATTAAATTTATTAATTATTTTTGCAAGTTTAACAGCATCTTTGCCTTGCTTGTAAGTTTTAAAATTAATTACAATTATTGGTTCCATTTTCAGATAAAAAATCATAAATTTCTTTTTGTTTATGACTATTAAGGGAGATATGCAATTCTCCTGTGGATGGTTTTACATTTAAGAAGCCCCTGTCAATTAATTCTTTTATTGCTTTTTTCATTTCTTTAGTTCCTCTTAAAGGGTCTGGAAGAGCTTTCTGAAGATTTTTTATTTCAGTATGTTTTCCTCCCCACATGTTTAAATTCATTAGTTTTCTGAGAAATCTTCTCATAATCACTTCTTTTAAATCCATATTAAATTAATAATCTGTATATATTAAAAGCTTTGGAATTTATTGAAATAAAAAGAAATTGTATTTTTAATAGTTAGAATAATTCGAAACACTAATGTTCCAAAATAGAAACATTTATAAATTCTTATTATTTATAATAATTATGGAAACTTTATTTAGAAATGCTCTTGGAGATACTCCTCAATTGAGAGTATTAGAATTTTTAATAGAAGGAAGAGAATTAGATTATAGTATAACTGATATTGCAGAAGGTGCAGAAATAGGGAGAACAACTTTATTTAGAATTTTTGATGAGCTGATAAAAAATAAAATAATAAATCCTACGAGACAGATAGGAAATGCAAAGTTGTACAGGATTAATATGAATAATATTTTTGTTAAAAAACTAACTGAAGTGTTTGATGAGATAATTATGCCTAAAAAGAAGATTGTGGCATAAAAAATTCAATTATTGGTTTCATCTTTTTCTTTTTGATATTTTTCTTTTTAATACCATTATTATTAGAGTATAGACTACGCAAATAATAAGGTAAGCCGGAATTATTATGGTAGCTATTATAAAAAAGAAAGCTTCTTCAATATTTAATAAAGAACTTACAAGATTATGAAGTAAAACTGATGTTAACCAACTAAATATAATTATTGTTGTTTTTTTCCAGCTTAATAAAAATATTTTCTTGAGTTTTAATTTTTCCATATTATTTTTTTAAGCTTTTTTGTTAGTTCTAAAGGATTTTTAGATTGCCAGATATTTCTTCCTATTGCTAAACCAATACATCCAGAATTCATTATGTCTTTAGTTTGTTTTAACAGCTCTTTCTCTGATTTTTTCATTCCACCTGCAATAACTATTTTTGTTTTTCCTGCAGATTCAACTGCCCACTTTAAATCTTTTAGTTTTCCAGAATAATGAATTTTAGCAATGTCTGCTCCAATTTCTAGTCCTGTTCTTGCTGCATAAGCCATTAGTTCTGATTCTTTTTTCTTTTTAATGTCTTTACCTCTTGGATAAATCCAGGCAATAACAGGAATATTTTTTTTATGAGCCTGTCTTAGTATATTTTCAAATTCCTGAAACATTATGCTTTCATGTTTACTTCCAATATAAATAGTATAACCTACTGCTTTTGCTCCAATTTTTATTGCTTCTTGAACTGTGCATAACTGTCTTGAAATTGGTTCTCCTTTTAATAAACCTGTTTTTCCATTTAATTTTATAATTAAAGGAATTTTAGATTTTTTTATTTCTTTATTGTATTTTTCTGCAATTCCTTTTTGAAAAATTATTCCTGTATATTTTCCTTTTTTTGCAATTTCAATTATATAATTTGGATTCACATTTTTATCATTAAAATCAGTTGGACCATGTTCTAGTCCTTGGTCATAAGCTAGAAATAATGCTTTTCCTTTTTTTGTTAGTTTGTTAAGAGAAATTTTCATTTGTCACCTCTTGTTCTTTTTTATCTAAAGAATATGCAATAAGTATCCCATAAAACAATCCGATTATCAAGGCAGGTATAAATCCTATAAAAAATATTATCCCATACATATCGCTGGTTGGACCTCCGGACAAAGAATATAACTTCATATTTAAAATTAAAATTATTTCAAACATTATAATTGATAGGATTATTATACTAATTTTGCTTTTTATTTTACTTATCTGTAAGTATATTACAAATAAAAAAACAAATAGGGGTATTAATATGGTGAATCCTAAGTATTTATTGAAAAAACCTACATTTCTGCTTGCATCACTTATAAAAAAAGATTGAGCAACAAATCCTAAAATAAAGGATCCTATTATTAATATCCATAATTTTCCTTTTGATAATCTCATTTTCATTTCAACTTCCTCTTTATTAAATTATTTTTGGCTCCAAAATGCCTTATAACATTTTCTGATTCTTCTAATCCAAGTTCTAGGCTTTTTTGAATATCAAATCCTGCTATTTGTCCTGCAACAAAACCAGATGCAAATGCATCTCCTGCACCTGTTCTTTCAACAACTTTTACATTTTTATGAGGTATTATAAAATATTTTTTAATTCCATCATAACATTCTATTTTTTTGTCTTTATCAGTTATTACAACTATTCTAGGTCCTAGTTCATAAAGAGAAACTAATAAGTCAGATTTTTTGTTTTTGCAAATCATTTCTGCTTCTTGCTTGTTTAAAATTAAAATATTTGTTAATTTTAGCAATGAAGTTAGATTTTTGTGTTTAATTAAATAAGAACTTGGATTAAATGCAAGTTTTGTTCCTTTTTTTGTAAGTATTTCTGCTAGTTTTTTTTGAGTTTCAAAACTTTGCCCTAATAAAGCTGAAAAGTAAAGCCATTTAGATTCAAATTTTTTAATATCTTTTAGTAAGATTTTGTTATTTGGACCTTTAAATGTTAAGATAGTTCTGTCTTTGTATGTACTGTCTAAAATTACTGAATAACCTGTTTTTTCATTAGATATATTTCCTAAAAAGGTTATTTTTTCTTTTTGCAATAGATTTAGAATATCTTTTCCATTGTTGTCATCTCCTATTTTGCAAATACATCCTGTTTTTAATCCTAATCTTGCAAAAGCAACTGCAGTATTTGTTCCACCACCACCAATATCAAATTTTAAATCTTTTATTAAAATCTTTGCTCCAACAGGATAGTTAAAAGAATTATTTTTATCTTTTATTTCTGTATTTACAAATGTATCTACAACTGCACTTCCAAAGCTAACAATATCGAATTTCATCCTCTTTATATTTATAGTAAGGTTTATCTAATTAAAAATGTTTTCTTTTGAATAATGACAGGAAAAAAGAAAGTTTTAGTTATTGTTGCTCATCCAGATGATGAAACAATTTGGATGGGAGGTACTTTAATTAGAAATAAAGAAAATTGGGAGATAACTATAATTAGCTTATGCAGGAAAGATGATGAAGATAGAATGCCTAAATTCTTTAAAACCTGCAATTTTTTGAATGCTAAAAGTTTTATTTCTGATTTAGATGATGAAAAATTAAAAGAAATTGATTTAGATGAAATAATTCAAAGAGTTAATGAACTTTTAAATAAAAATAAAAGAGAATATGATTATGTTTTTAGTCATGGAGAAAATGGAGAGTATGGACATATAAGGCATAAAGAAGTTCATAAGGCAGTTAAAGAAATGATTGATAAGAAAATGATTTTATGCAAAAAGTTTTTTGTGTTTGCTTATGTAAAAAAATCTGCTCCAAACACTGAAACTGGGTTTGATTGTTATGTAGACAAGAGTGCAACTAAATTTATAAATTTAAAAAAAGTTGAATTTTTAATGAAAAAAGAAATGATAAAAGAGATTTATGGATTTAGTGAAGGAGGTTTTGAAGAAAGAAATTGCAGAGAGCAAGAAGCTTTTAATTTAGATTAAAAATGAGATGTTTAGTTTTATTTCCTTATCCTACTGAAGCAGATGGAGTAAGTTTGCAAGGAGAATTACTTTATAGGGGTTTGTTAAAAGCAGGAATAGAAGCAGTCCCATGCCATTTTAAAGAGAGCATTCAAAAAGAATTTTATTTGAGGCACGGAGATTTCGATTTTGCTATTGGAATAGGTTTTTGGGGAAATGTTCCAGAAATTGTTCAAGAGCCATTAAAGTTTGGAGTTAGAATGGTTCCCTGGTTTAATGCAGATGGGTGGGTTGCAAATTATAAAGCTGAATTTGACAGACTTGAATTAATGTTTACTACTAGTAAATGGGTTAGAGATATTTATGAAAGGGATGGAGTAGATGTAAGTAAAATAGTTCCTATGCATATAGGAATTGATACTGATTTGTTTAAACCATTAAAAAATAATGAGAAAAGACTTGCATTGAGAAGAATGCTTGGAGTAAGAGATGAGGAAAGGATGATTTTAACAATGGGTGGAGATGTTACTTCTAAAGGAGCTCAGGAAATGATGAAAGCTTTAGCAGAAGTTAATAAAGAGTTTCAGAATTGGAAATATGTTTGCAAGTCCTGGCCAAGTGATTGTTCAGCAGAATGGAGAGAAAAAGAAGAAGCTTTAGCAGAGGAACTTGGAATAAGAAATAAAGTTGTTTTTTTAGATGATACTTTTTCTCCAGAGTTTATGGTTGATATGCTTAATTGCTGTGATATTTATGCAGCGCCTTCTAGAATAGAAGGATTTGGAATGATACAAGTTGAAGCAATGGCTTGTGAAAAGCCAGTTATTTCAATAAATGCAGGAGGGCCTGCTGAAACAATTATTCATAATAAAACTGGTTTTTTAGCAAGGGTGGCTGAGGAAATTCAATTAGATGAAGAGTGGGCTTATCCTTCTATGGGCTTTGTCACAAAACAGATAGTTAAATTTAATGAACCAAAAACCTTTGCTTATAGGGCAGATGTAAATGATTTAAAAGAATATACATTAAAACTTTTAACAGATGAAAGTTTATGTCAACAGATGGGAAAAGCAGGAAGACAGCATGTTGTTGAAAACTTGGATTATAGAGTTACTTCAAAGAAGATGCTGGATGTAATAAAAGAGAAGCTGAATTTGAATTAATTTTTGGTAATTTATTAGGACATAAGATGGGTTGATGATGAGATTAAAAGATTTATGAATATTTTGATAATATAAAAATTAAGACTATAAAGCATCTGTTGATTAAGCTTGATGTCAGTAGCTAAAATGTTTGTTCAAATAAGATATAGATATTTTGCTTTGAATTTTGGTAATGTAAAATCCTAATACTTTTTGCAGATGATGAGATTAAGATGTGTTTGAGAACTAAAATTAATTTTAATGAACTGATGTCTTGTTATTTGTTTTATTAGAATATTAATATAATAGGGATAAATTTAAATTAATAATTTTAAATATCTTTAACTGGGCAGTTAAAGGGTTTTAATGAATTAATTATTTTTTGCAATGAGATTTGCTTAACAGAAACAACTGTATCTCCTCCTCCTGAAAATATTAAAAGATCTTTTTTATTTAAATCTTCAACTAATCCTGTTGGGAAAATAACTCTTTTATGTTCAAAAGTTCCTTCTTCGTAATCTTGATTAGGTATTAGGATAGGAGAAACTGATTTTTTCAAAACTTTTGTTGGGTTTTGCAACTCCAAAAGAGCTGCTCCAACAGAATAAACATATTTTTTTCCATCTTCATCTGTTAGCCCCATGCTTATTTTATGGTTCTCGGGAATGTTTTTTGCTAGATGAGCATATTCTGCAACTCCATGATAGATAAACAACCATCCATATTTTGTTTTTATTGGAGGAGGACCTGCACCTGTTCTTGAATAGTCCCATTCTTGTTTTTTTGAAAGACAAATTGATTTTAAATGCCCCCAGGAATCTAAATCATCTGAATAAGCAACCCAGATATGAGGAAGAGAAAACTGAAAATTTCCTTCTGGCCTATCAAATGCAACATAACTTTTATTAATCATTTCAGGAAACATTACAACATCTTTATCCTGCTGTCCAAAAATAATCCCTCTCCTATACCAGTTTATACAGTCATTTGAAATTGAATAACTTGAGGAGATATTATTTTCGAGAGATAAAGTGACATAAGTCATGATATATAAATCATTTAATTTTATTATTCTAGGGTCTTCAACTCCTAGCTCCCCATCCCATTTTACTCCATAGAAACTTGGTTTCTCATCAATATATTTTACTCTAAATCCTGTTTTATCTAAAATAACTTTTCTAAAATGAGAGATGAATGTTAGTCTTTTTGTTCCATCTTTAAATACAAAATCTAATTCAGAACTTCTTTCTATTTCTTTTTTTGGGAATTTATCTATTTTTAGTTTAAATGAATTTTCTCCTATCATTCTTGGAGAATAAAAATAGTTTTTATCTTTTGTTTTCTTTAGTTTTTCCATTACCCTAACATAAAGTATTATATCTCCATTAGGAAGTCTGGTTGCACCTGGATTAAATGTACCAAGAATCTCAAATTTTGGAGAACTAGGTTTAATATCTTTAGGTGTTATTAGTACTTTATCTCTTTTTACTGGTATCATTTTAAATTAAGACTCTTTTTTTCTTTAGGGAATTATAAGCAAGAGTATAAGTTCCTGCACTCCAGGCTTGATAGGATCCATAGGTTTTAATGTTTTTTGGATTTATCCATTCTGGAAAATTTCCCTTTAAATTTATTTCAGCAAGTTTAGTTAGTTCTTGTTCTGCTTCTTTGAATTTTTTTAATTTTATTAAAGCAAGTACATAAAATCCGCCTATAAACGGCCATACTCCTGCATTTAAGTAATGATAAGGTTTGCCTGCTTCGCAATCTAAATAATAGTTTTGCCAGTATTTGCTATTTGGTTTTATAGGAGGAGATATTGCTTTAAGGGCATAAGGCTGGTTTATTTTTTTTGATTTAATATAAGAAATTATTTTCTCTGCTTGAGACTCATCTGCTAAATCAAAAATAATTGCAAGAAGATTACCTAAAGAATCAAACCAATTTCCTATTTCTTTGTATTTTCCATGATTTTTCCATCTGTAAGAATAATAAAAGTTTCCTTGCCATAAACTCCAATCATGAGAATTGTTTACTAGATTTTTTAGTTTTTTTGCCTGAGATTTTTTCCCAGTTAGACTTAATACATAATAGTACAATGCTTGTGTGTTTATTGTATACCCATATCTATGGGGAAATGCATCTTGCCAGTCTGTTGTTGGAAGCTGAACTAATAGTTTGTTTTCCCCTAAGTCCTGATTTTCAAGCCATTCCAGTGCTTTTTGGATTGATTTTTTATTAAATAGCGAGTTTCCATAAGCTTTTTTATAAGTATAATGTCCAATAATGTACCAAAGAGTTGAATCTATTGATAGATAGTCTACTTCTGGTTTTTTTGCTTCAAATTTTAAAACTGCATTGGGTATTTGACCATGAATGCTTTGATTTTTTTCAAGAGTTATTAAACTTTTTTTAAAAACTTCTTTAAATTCTTTTTCTGCAGCAAATAAACTAATAAAACTATCTCTAGACCATACTCCTCTGTACGCCTTTTTTCCTGCAGATGCAAATAATCCATGGTTTGTAGAACATTTTTCAATTACTTGTTTTGCAGATTCATAAGCATTATCTAATATATTGTCCATTTTACCTCTTTATTTAAAATAAAAGGGATAAAGAGATTATAAATTTAAGCATATTTTGAGTTGAATTATTGATAATGTTATATCCTCATACTTTTTGCAGATGATATGATTAATATGTTTATGAACACGGACTTGTTGTTTGTTTAAATAAATTATAAATAAGTTAGAAATTTATCTCAATGCACTAGCAGCAGCTTTGTCAATAATTAATATTAGATTTTTATGATGTTTTAAATAGGTTATGGGATATTTGGAAGTTATGTTTTTGTTTTCTATTAGTTGTTTAATTGCATTTGCTTTTGATTTTCCTGATGCTAGCAAAAGAATCTTTTTTGCAGATAAAATGTTTTTTATTCCTATTGTAAGTGCTTTAGTGTTATTTGTTTTATTGATTTTTTTTGTTTGAGATGAAAGGGATACTAGTCTTGTTTTTGAATTAATACTTGAGTTGGGTTCATTAAAACCAATATGCCCATTAACACCAACTCCTAGTATCTGGATATCAAGTGGATTTTTACTTAGTTTAGAATTATATTGTTTGCATTCTTGTTTGGGATTTGTTGCTTCTCCATTTAAAAGATTGATATTTGATTGTTTTATATTAATATGATTAAATAAATTTTTATGCATATAATAAGAATAACTTTGTTTGTTTGCTGGATTTATAGGATAGTATTCATCTAAATTAAATGCTTTAATTTTTGAAAAGCTTATTTGTTTGTTTTTGTAAGCTTTAGTTAAAAGATTATATGTAAGCAAGGGGGTTTTTCCTGTTGCAAAACACATTGTTAAATTTGGTTTTTTTCTAATTTCTTCAATAATAAGATTTGCTGCTTGTTTTGATAGCTCTTTATAGTTTTTTGTTTGAATTATTGGCATTTTTATTTTTTATTATTAATTAATAATATTTTAGTGCTTGTAATCCTGGAAGTTTTTCTCCTGCAACATAATTTAATAAAGCTCCTCCTGAGAGGCTAATATGGCTGAATTTTGATCTTGGAATATGATATTTTTCTATTGCATCAGTTAAATGTCCGCCTCCAACTAAAGTAAATCCTTTGCAAGATGCAGCTGCTTTTAAAATTGCAATTGTTCCTTTTGCATATTGTTTTTCAGATGCAAATCCTGCTGGACCTTTCATGTAAATTGCTTTTGCTTTTTTTATTTCTTGAATGTATTTTTTAATTGTATTTTCTCCTATATCTTCTATTTCATAATCTAATGGAAATTGCTCTAATTGGAATTCTTTTCTTTTATTATTAAAATTAACTGCAAAATCAACAGGAGTTTCAGTATTTTTTAATTTAGATTTTAATTTTATTAAGAATTTATTATAATTTTCTTTAATTAGGGTTGATTTTTTAAGGAATTCATTTTGATAACCTAGGTTTTTTCCTTTTGCAACTAAGCATAACTGCCCAAATAAACCGCAAGCAAGAACTTTATTGCCTTTTAAGAGCTTTATATTTTCTTCTGGTTTTGCTCCTCCTAAAATATACAAACAATTTTTAATTGATATTTTTTTAAGAGCATTAATTTCTTTTTCTAGTAATAATCCTGCACAACTTGGAAGATGTTCAGGAAAGCTTACAATCGAAGTATGATTTCTATGGCAAATTGAAAATGCATCATTAACATATAAATCAAATAAGGGAAATAGGGTTTTTGTTATAATGTTGTTTGATTTTTCTGGATGAAATTCATCATCCATAAATCTTATATTATCTAATAAAATTGCTTGTCCTGATTTTAGATTAGTTATTGCCTGAATTGCTTTTTTCCCTAAAATATCTTTTATGAATTTTATTTTAACATATTTATTTAATAATTTTGCATGCTGTTCTAAACTTAAAAAATCATCTTTTCCTGGATTTCCTTGATGCGCAATTATTGTAACTTTTGCTTTTTTTTGTTTTAGGTACTTAATTGTAAGTGAAGCTTCTTTGATTCTTTCTGAGAGAATAATTTTTTTATTTTTAACATCAGAATTTATATCTACTCTTAATAAGATTCTTTTATTTTTTAAATTAAAATCTTTTAGTGTTTTCATTTTAATCACTTAAGATATTTTAATAGATCTATCATCCTACGGCTATAGCCGTATTCATTATCATACCAAGAAAGAACTTTTACGAAATTTCCATTAGCTTGAGTTAATATAGAATCGACAATAGAGGAATTTGGATTTTTTATTATATCTGAAGACACTAATTCATCTTCTGAATATTGAAGTATTCCTTTTAGTTTTGTATTTGCTGCTTTTTTTAATTCATTATTTATTTGTTCTGTTGTAACTGCTTTTTTTAAAGTTGCAACAAAATCAACAATACTTCCACATGCAACAGGAGCTCTTATTGCTAATCCATCTAATTTGCCTTTTAATTCTGGAATTGTTTCTGTTACTGCTGTTGTTGCTCCAGAGGTTGTTGGAATTAAATTAATTGCAGCTGCTCTTCCTCTTCTTACTTTTTTATGGGGAACATCTAGAATCATCTGATCATTTGTGTATGCATGAACTGTAGTCATAAATCCTTTTTCAATTCCAAAAGAATCATTTAAGACTTTTACAATTGGAGCTAGGCAGTTTGTTGTGCATGAAGCCATTGAAATTATTTTATGTTCTCTTTTAAGTTCTTTTTCATTAACTCCCAATACAATAGTTATATCTGGGTTTTTAGCTGGAGCTGAAATAATTACTTTTTTTGCACCTGCTTGAATATGCTTGCTAGCCCCCTCTCTATCTGTAAATCTTCCTGTTGATTCTATAACAATATCTACTCCCAGTTTTTTCCAGGGAAGTTTTTCAGGTTCTTTTTCAGAAAAAATAGGAATTTTTTTATTATTTATTTTTATAAAATCTTTTCCAAATTCTACTTTTTTGTCATAATTTCCATAAACAGAATCGTATTTTAACAAATATGCTAACACTTCCGGAGAAGTTAAGTCATTAATCGCAATTACATTAATATTTTTTTCAATAGCTATTTTAAATACAGCTCTTCCAATTCTGCCAAAACCATTAATTGCAATTTTCATCTCTTTTATAATAATAGTTAAAGGAGGTTTATTAAGTTTTTGAATTAAAAAATTAATTGATATTTTGATAATCTATTAAGACAATAGTTTTGCAGATAAGAAGATTAAGCTTGATTTTAGTAGCTTTGTTGATTGTTCTTTTGAATTATGGGTAATAGTATATTTCAATATCAAAAATATTTAAAAAGTGATTTGTAGTGATTAAAATGGGTGATAATATGGCTTATATAACTAAAAGCAATATTTCAGGAAAAGATTATTATTATCTAAGGAAAAGTGTAAGAGAAGGTAATAAGGTTAAGACTAAATGTATTGCGTATCTTGGAAAAGATAAAGAAGAAGCTGAAAAGAAAGCTAAAGAAATTGAAGAGAAATTGAAAATGGAAAATAAAGAAACTAATAAAGATAATGAGAAAACACAGAAAATGGAAACAAAAAAACTTAGTATAGATGAGTTAGCTACATTTTGCAAAGAAAAGGGATTTGTATTTAGAAGTTCTGATATTTATGGGGGTTTTTCTGGTTTTTGGGATTTTGGCCCATTAGGAGTGGAATTATTTAATAATCTTAAGAGAAACTGGTGGAGCTGGTTTGTTAATTCAAGAGATGACTTGGTTGGGATTGAAGCAAGTGTTATAAGCCATCCAAGAACTTGGAAAGCTTCAGGACATATTGCTAATTTTAATGATGTAGCTGTTATATGTAAGAAGTGTAATAAGGCAACTAAAATTGATAAGAGTGAAATTGGAAAAGTTAAATGCGAGTGTGGTGGAGAATTTAATGTTCAGGGAGAGTTTAGTTTGATGTTTAAGACAAAAGTCGGTGCATTAGATGCTGAAGATGCTTATTTAAGAGGAGAAACTGCCCAGGGAATGTTTATGGATTTTAAATTAGTTCAACAAAATTCAAGAATGCAGCTTCCTTTTGGGATTGCTCAGATTGGAAGATGTTTTAGAAATGAGATTGCCCCAAGAGATTTTTTATTTAGAAGCAGGGAATTTCATATAGGAGAGTTTGAATTTTTTATTAATCCTGAAGAAAAGAGTTGCGTTTTGCTGGAGGATATCCATAAAAATGTTAAATTAAGATTATTAGATGCACAAACTCAAGAAAAAGGAAGTAATAATCCACGGGAAACTACAATTGGAGAAATGTTAAAAGAAAACAAATTAGATGAATGGCATGCTTATTGGTTAGCAGAACAGATTCTTTGGTTTAATTCAATTGGATTATTTGAAATAAAAATAAGAGAACATAAAAAAGATGAATTGAGTCATTATTCTTCTGCAACTTTTGATATTGATTATGAATATGTTTTTGGAAGCAAAGAAGTTGCTGGAAATGCAAACAGAGGACAGTATGATTTAAAACAGCATGAAAAAGAAAGCAAACAGGATTTATCAATCTTCGACGATAAATATAAAAACAAAATTATTCCAAGAGTAATTGAACCAACTTTTGGAATGGAAAGAGTTTTTTTAGCAATTTTAACTAAAGCCTATCACTATGATGGCGAAAGAGATTATGTTGTTTTAAAAATTCCTCCTAAGCTTGCCCCAATTAAAGCAGCTGTATTTCCAATAATTAAAAAACCAGAATACATTGAAATTGCTGAGAGAATTATTTTTGATCTAAGAAAAGAATTTAATGTCAGCTACGATAAATCTGGGAGTATTGGAAGAAGATATGCAAGAAACGATGAAATTGGAACTCCTTTTTGTATAACTATTGATGATAAGAGTCCTGTACAAAAGGATGTGACAATCAGAAACAGAGACAATCAAAAGCAAATCAGAGTAAAGATTTCTGATTTGAAAAAAATTCTCGAAAAACTTATCGACGGAGAAATTGAGTTTGAAAAAGCAGGGAAATTAGTAAATTAAATTTTGCGATAAGTATATAAACTTTTATTTCTTTAATTATTTACAAATTAAATTATTAATTAATGAAATGAGGTGATAATAATGGCAAAAAAGAAAAAAGCAGCTAAAAAGAAAAAAAGATAATTTGTAGTTTTTATTTTTCTTTTTATTTTTTTTAAATTTATAGTTTTTATGTTAAGAGTTTAACATTAATTTGTTTTGATTAGCTTTTTATATTCTCTTTTCTTATTGGTTTTATGAAAATACTTTTTATATGCAGACATAATCGATTTAGAAGCAAGGTTGCTGAAGCGGTCTTTAATAAGATAAGCAAAAATAAAAAGAATAAAGCAGAAAGCGCAGGGATTCTTATCGAGGATTCAACTGCTTTTGCCTCTAAAAATGTAGTTAAAATTATGAATGATTTAGGATATTCAGTTAAAATAAAATCAAGAAGAGTTACTTCTCTGGACATAACTAAATTTGATCTATTAATTATTGTTGCAAATAATGTTGAAAAAGAATACTTCTGGAATTTTAAAGGGAAAATAATAAAATGGAATATCCCCGATACTAATGAAAATAATCTAAATGAAATTAAAAGGATCGTTAAGACCATCGAAACTAAAGTTAAAAAGCTAGTTAAAGAACTAAGATGAGAATTTTATATGGTGTTGCAGGAGTTGGGTTTGGACATTCTTCTAGAGCCCTGCTTATTGGAAAATATTTAGAAGAAAAAGGACATAAAGTAAAAATACTAACTTATGGGGATGGATATAAAGTTTTGAAAAATAAATTTGATTGCTTTAAAGTTCGTGGATTGAGTTTAATATTTAATAGAGGTATTTTAAGAAAAAGAAAAACAATTAAATACAATCTTGAGAATTTTCCAAAAAATGCATTAAGATGGAAGAAATTTCATAGGTTAATAAAAGAGTTTAAACCTGATTTGTGTATTTCAGATATGGAGCCAATTGTTCCTATCTTAAGAAATTTGTATAATCTTCCTTTAATTAGTATTGATAATCAGCATAGATTAACTAATCTTGAAATTAATATCCCTGAAAAATACAAAAAAGATTTTTTAATTGCAAAAAATGTTGTTAATAGCTTTGTAAGAAGGGCAGATAAATTTATTGTGTCCAGTTTTTCTAATTCAAGAATAATAAAAGGAAATACCGTTATTGTTCCTCCGATTATAAGAAAAGAAATTAGAGAATTAAAACCTCGTTATGGAAATAAAGTTTTAGTTTATTTAAGTAAAAGTGATAAAAAAGTTTTAAGGGTTTTAGAAAAATTTAACGAAGAATTTATTGTTTATGGTTTTAATATTAAAGATAAAAAAGGAAATATTGAATTCAAAACAAGAGAGAGTTTCTTAAAAGATTTAGAAAGTTGCAAGTGCATAATCGGAACCGCAGGATTTAGTTTAATCGGAGAGGCTATTTATTTGAACAAACCTTATTTAGCTATTCCACTAAAAGGGCAGTTTGAACAAGTATTGAATGCTTTATTTTTAAAAAAAGCAAGTTTTGGAGATTATAGCGAGGAATTGAAAGAAAAAGAAATTAAAGATTTTTTAGGTAATTTAGATAATTATAAGAAAAAATTAAGACAATATAATCCAGATTATAATAAATTGTTTAAAGTATTAGACAAAGCATTAACAACAATACATAAATAGTTTTAGTTCTTAGATGTTGTATGGAAAAAAGAAGTAAGATAACTTTTGTTATATTCTGGATGATTGTAATTACTACGGCTTTAATAGTAACAATTAATTATGGATTTTTTAAATATGAAATAAATAAATATATCTTTCAGTATGGATATCTCGGGGTTTTTGTATTTGGTTTTTTAGCTGATGTTTTAGAACAACCAATTGCAGCAGATATTCCTGCTTCTGTTGGTGTTATTTTTGGATTAAATCTTTATCTTGCATTAAGTTTAGCAATTATCGCAAGTTTTTTCGCAAGCTCTTTAAATTATTCAATTGGAAAAAGATTTTTAGGAGAAAAAATAAAAACTTCCTGTAGATTGGGGCCAAGTTCTAGATTATGCAAATTATATAACAAATATGGAAGATTAGAGTTAACAATTGCTGCGATAAGCCCTGTACCTTGGGTCAGTTCATGTTATATGTTTGGAGCTTTTCAAATGAATTATAAGAATTTTATAACCTATGGAGTAATTCCAAGAACCATTAGAATCATTGCAATTGTTTTGTTTTTAGGTTCGGTGTTCTAAGAAGAGTTATTTTTGATAATTTCTATTTTTATTTGTTTATCTAAATTATTTTTCAGAAGATAGTAATCACTTTTAATTATTTTAGATTTATTTTTGTTTATATTTGTTAAAGAAATATTGTCTTTTGTTGTTACAGAAACTAAAATTAAAAGAAAGGAATGAATTGTCTTGTTTGATTTTCTAACTTGTTCTAATGAAATTGAATTTACTTTTTTGAATTTTACATTTATATTGAATTTTTCTTTCATGATTCTATTAGCTGCTTCTTGGATCGATTCTCTTATTAGTAATCTCCCTCCGGGAAGTGAAAGAAAATTTTTAAATGGTCTTTTTTCTCTTTTATACAAAAAGGATTTATTTTTTTCCCCGATATGGATTAATATAACTGGAAGGGCTGATGTTTTGTTAGAGATATAAGGCAGTAAGTATTCAGAGGCTTCTGATAAGAAGTATTCTTCTTGTTTCTTTGTTAGAACTCCTTTGTTAATTAGTTGTTTAATATGATAAGATAGTTTATTTGAACGAATTTTTAATAGTCTCTCTATTTCACTGAATTTTAATTTATTGTTAAATAAAAATAAATTTAGTATTTTTCTTTCCATTTTAGTCAAATTTTTTGAGCTAGTGTTTAAATATAAAAGTTATTGTTTTAGAATATGTATGATCAAAATCAAGTACATTATATTGTTGTAACAGGAATTTTAGTTAAAAATGGGAAATATCTTATTACTAAACGGGCAGATTGGGAAAAAGCCTTTCCTGCAAGGTGGACTGTTCCTGGGGGAAAATTAAAAGTTTTGGATTATATCCTGAGAGAAAAAGACACCCAACATCATTGGTATAATGTTTTTGAAAATTTGTTGAGAAAAGAAATTAAAGAAGAAACTGGCTTAGAAATATCTAATATAGGTTATGTTACTAGTATGGTTTATATCAGGCCTGATGAAGTTCCTTGTGTTATTGTTAGTTTGTTTGCAGAGCCAGTTAGTGAGGATATTATTTTATGTAACGCTTTAACTGAATTTAAATGGGTAGATATAGAAGAAGCTAAAAATTATGATTTAATTGATGGAATTTATGACGAATTGGTTATCTTGGACAATTTTCTTAAAAATGGACAGAATATGACTTGGACAAGAGTAGAGAAATAATTATAAACTCTTTTTCTAAGTAATTCTATGGATGATTGCATATTCTGTAATATTATAAAAGGAGAAATTCCTGCCGAGAAGATATATGAAGATGATAATTTTATTTCCATCTTTGACGTTAAACCAATTGGAGATGGGCATACTTTAGTTATCCCTAAAAAACATTTTAAGACTTTGTTGGATATTCCAACTAGTTTGGGAAATGAGTTATTAGAAGCTTTAAAAGAAACTACTTTAATTTTAATGAAGAAATATAAAGCAGAAGGGTTTAATATTTTTATGAATAATTTTGAAGTTGGAGGACAAATTGTTCCTCATGCTCATGTTCATATTCTTCCGAGAAAAAAAGGAGATGGTATTAAAATGGCTGTTAATTTAAATAAAATAAAAGACATGAGTGAATAAATATTTTTTATTTATAATCTATTACTAAGACAACCTAACGGTTTTCTTATGTATCAACTTTCCCTTGATTTTGCAGATGAGATGATTAAGATGTTTATGAATTATCATTGAATTTATTAATTATTATAATATGGTTTAGTTCTTCAGCTTTTTATATCCAAGCCAGATTAAGACAATTAATGCTAATCCTAAAATTATTGTTCTTAGTAAATTAGTTAAATTTGTCCAGTAAACTATTGTTCCATAAAATATTAAGAAAGTTCCTCCTAGCATTAGTCCTGATGAAACACTTGGAAGTTTAAGTATAATTCCTAGAGCTAGTGCAATTAATCCTACTATTAAGGAAATTATAAACACAACTAGCTTGTATTTGTTAAATGCTGCTTCTTGTTCTTGCTGGCATTGATAATAAAAGTCACAATAACCTTGAATGCAAGGAGCTTTTATACATTGAATATTTTGAGGATTCCATTTTCCATTATTTGCTTCACATATTTGCTGAGTAATGTTTTCCATAGGATAAATCGGTTTTATATCTTTGCAAAACTCATCATATTCTGGCTTGTGATAAATAGTTTGAATAGAATAAACAACAAATGCAGATAATACAATTGCAATCGTCAAACTTAAAATTATTGTTTTTATTTTATTAGTGTGCATAGAATATTATATAGGAGTTTCTTTATAAAATTATGTAAAATGGCTGCTCCAAGATTTGAACTTGGGATCTCTGCCTTATGAGAGCAGCGCTTTAGCCACTAAGCTAAGCAGCCATAAAATACTGAGATAAATTTGATTTAAAAAGTTAAGTGTTTAGAAAGTATTAAAAACATTAATTTGTTATTATATAAAATGGTGATAGAAAATTTAAGTCAGGTTAATGAGGTCATTAATATACTCCCAACAGAGGTTGTAGCTAGTCTTGATAGATTGATTTTATTTTCTCAAATTGCTGCATTAATTGTTATTGGCTATATTATATTCCTTATAATAAAGAGTTTTTATGCTTGGAGAAGAAACAGAAGAATTGATATTATGTATCATAAAATACTTGAAATTCATGCCAAAGTTTTTGGTAAGAAAGTAGAATTAAAAGATAAGAAAGTTAAGAAGAAGAGATAATTTCTATAATAACTATCTTTATAAAATTGAATTCTATATCTTAATTATGGGAAATAGAAGAATGAAAGAATCAGATAATGAAAGAGAGGTTTACAGAAGAATCTATCTAACTGTAGAACAATGCTTTCAAGAAGTGTATCAAAGAGGAATTGGACCTGATGGTAAATTTGATTTTGCTTCGATAAGCGAGCCAAATCCTGAAGATATTATTAGAAATCAAAGAGATTTAGAAAAAGAGGCTAAAGCAAGTCTTGAGTTTGAATTTAGAAGATATACTGGATAATAAAATATAATTGAAATTTAAGGTTTAACTAAATAAATTTCAATTGCAGAAACATGAATTCTTTTTCCTTCTTTGTTTTCAAAACTTTCACTTGATATCTTAATATCTTTAACTTGAATATCCTCGTCTTTTAAGAAAGTCCTTCTTGCAACTTCTACAACATCTACTGCTTTAGAAATGAATTTTCCTCTTGCAGAAACTATTACCTCATTTTGCCCCTTCGTTTGAAATTGCATTACAACTCCAGTAACATAGTTCATAAAGGGCTTGATCCCTACAAAGATTATATTATCTTTCTCTGAATTTTTATGTTCTTTTTTTGGGTATTCTTCTTCCATTTTTAACTCTTTTTACTTTCTAGCTTTTTTAAGCCTTACAATATAGCCTGCTATCTGGTTCCTTACTTTTTTGCTTTCTATTTGGCCTTTAAGTAATTCTTTGTTTTTATTGAAATCGGTGCTAAAGCTATTTTCTTCTTTCATTAAAGAGTGAGTTGTTCTTTTTACTAGTTTTGATTTTATTCTTCCCATATTGTTCTTTTAATACCCTTGTTTCTAGCTTTAAAAAGATTATTGTTTTGATGATTGAGAGAGTTTTTTAGCCTTGAGTATAGAAGGGTATTTTTCTATATATTCTTTTGCTTTTTTGCTTAAATCTCCAGTGTAGATAATAAGTGCTGGAAGGGGCATAGATTGTGCTTCTGAAAGCAGATTTTTGACATCTGACTCTGAAATAGTCTTTTTATCTTTAGCTTTAGTTAGAAAATTAATTGGTCCTAATTCAGTTTTTACCTGAGTTATACAAGTATATTCTTTTGTTTTGAACTCTTTTTCTTCAATTATTTGATATTTCTCTTTGATTAATTGAATAATTGTTTGAACGAATTCAGATTTAATTTTTTCTTTTTTTATTAATTCTTTCGGTTTTACAACTAAAGGATTATTAAAACGAGTTTCAGATATCTCTTTTATTTTTTTTGACTCTTTAGGTTTTTTAATAATTTCTTTAATTTTTGCTTCTTCTTCGGATATTTCTTTTTTTATTTCTATAGGGATTATCTTCTCTATTTTAACTGGAGTTATAATTTCAAATGCTTCTTGCTCTGGAATAGTTAAATACCTCCAAAATATTTCTTCATTATGTTTAAATCCCATTGAAAAATCTCTAATTGAGCGTAAAGCAACTCTTATTGCGGGTTCTAATTCATTATCTTTTAAGACTTTTTTTTCTTTTAATAATCTAAATGCTTCAATTTCTTTTGGAGGCAGGTGATTATGGAAGTTTTCAAGGGATTGTTCTTGTCCTGGAATAAAATAGAGTTTAGACCCCCCCACTTTTAAGTTACTCATTTTTAGTTTTTGTTCATTTACTAATTCTGCCAGAAATGCAGAGATAAATAAAGAGCTCATGTTTAATTGCTTAGCTATTTGAATCGGGAGGCTTGGACCTCTATTTTGAATAAACTGAATTATTTTATTATGTATTTCACTGCTTTGAATCATAGGAGGATTAGAATGATTTTGTTAATAAAATTAATGGTTATTCAACCCTATAATCTCATGAAAAACTCAATAATTAGGAATAATAAGTAAAGCAAAATTAAGAAAATTCCTTCTATTGTTTTTAGTTCTCTGTCAGTTCTTAAGAAAATTAAAAATATAAGAGAACTTAAGAATAAAAAGCAGGAGGTTATTAAAAAAGGGATTGTTGGGGTTGTGATGGGAGTTATTATTGCGACTATTCCTAAGACTAATCCTATATTTACTAAAGTTCCTCCTGTTAAATCCCCAACAATTAGTTCTTTATAGCCCATTTTGTAAGCTCTATATCCAAAGGCTATTTCAGGTAAATTTGTAGATATAGAAAGTAGAAGAATTCCTATTAATAACTCGGGAAATCCAAGTTGGGTAGCTATAATCCCTGTAAATTTAACTAAATAATTTGAAGTGAAAAATAAAACAAATAAAGAAATTATAAACGTGAATGAGTACCCAATTATTTTATATCTTTTATATTCTTGTTTTTTTAGCTTTTCTTTATGTTGCCTACTTTTTTTAAAAATTGTGTAATAACTTAGTGTGAAAAAGAGGAGCAGAATTATCCCATCAATTCGGGATAATGATTTACCTATTAAAAAAAGGATGATTATTAATAATACCGAGCCAATTACAAAGAAGATATCTTTACCTATTTTAGTATCTTTGACTTTTATTCCTCTATTCATTAAAACAAACATACCCATTAAAATTGTCGTATGTACAATGCTCGAGCCAATTAGATTTCCAAGGCTTATCTCAGGAGTTTTTGCAATTGCTGATGAAATCCCTATAAATAATTCTGGAATAGAAGTTGCAAATGCCATAATAATAAATGCAGCTGTAAATTTTGAAATTCTTAAATAATGGGCTATTTTATTTAGAGAAGTTACTAGGAATGTAGAACTAATCATAAGTATTACTGATGTTAATGCAAAGAATATAATTTCTGTTATCATTTACAAGACAACCTCCGGTTTTCTTTCTCCTAACTTATTATTGTTATTTAATTTTTTAGTCAATATCAAGTTACTCGCTATCAACTTTTCCCTGATTTTCATTTATATCCTCTCTTTTTATTGTTATTTTGTTGAATTTATTGATAATATTTAATTTGAATATATGTGGCTTCTGTTGATTTAGCTTAATCTTCATCATCTTTATTGTTTTGTTTTATTGGTCTCTTAATTAATTCTATATTTTAATCCAATTGAATTCATAATATGAAATATCTTCTTGAGAATCAACAATAGCTAACAATAACCTTTTTCCTGTTGAATGAGCAATTCTGTTTTTTGCGATTAAATTAGTCATGTTTAATTTTTCAGAGTGTTTTATTGGTTGAACTAACCAACAGGCATGCTGGTTTTTGTTTTTGTAAACCCTGAACTCTACTCCGAATTTTAATCCTGTTTTTACAATTAATGCTTTTTTAGTTAAATCTCTGAAAACAATGTAATTTAGTTTTTCTTGGGTATTTAGTTTAATTGAATCTTTAGTTAGTTCTGCTTTTTTGCTTTCAATTAAATAAAGAGCTTCATATTTAGAATAAATTATTTTGTTTTCTTTTCTTTCTCCTAATTTTCTTTTTGCTTCTAAATTAAATGCTTCTTGAGAAACTGAGCTAAGTTGGGGAGTAATTTTAATCATATATTTTTTAAGAGGAAAAGATATTTAAAGCTGTTGTATTTTAAATTGTTATGAAAAACAGATTAGGACAAATGCTTTTAGTATTACCTTTAGTCTTAGTCTTACCCTTAGTCTTGTAGACAGGGGTTGTTTCTGATTTTTAGTTAAAAAAATTAAAAAATTAAAATGGCTCTTGAGTGTTTATTTACAGATAAAGTTGTGAATGGAAAACAAATAGCTGTGCATCCAGAAGCAACTCATTTAAGATGCAAGTCAGGAGATTTATTGCAGTTTAAATGTAATCCCATGCCTTTGGATTCAATGAGAGAAATACCTAAAGGAACTAATTATGTTGTATTTAATCATAGTTGTGGTAATCATAAATATATTGATTATGGTATAATTAGCTTTGTAAGTCATAATGGAAATATTTTAAAGCAGGAGAGATATTAGTTTACTATGGTAGTTAATTTTCAAAAGATAGAGAAAAGATGGCAGGATAAATGGGAAAAAGCAAAAGCTTTTGAAGTTAATGAAAAAAGTAAAAAGAAAAAATATTACGTTTTAGAGATGTTTCCATATCCTTCTGGAAGTGGGTTGCATGTGGGGCATGCATTTAATTTTACTATTTCAGATATTCAAGCTAGATTTTGGAGAATGAATGAATTTAATGTTTTGTACCCTCAAGGATATGATTCTTTGGGGTTGCCTGCTGAAAATGCAGCTGTTAAAACCGGAGAGAACCCTAAAATTTATACAGAAAAAACAATTAAATATTTTTCAGAACAACAAAAATCATTAGGATTTAGCTATGATCAAAGTAGATTAATCCGAACTCATGACCCTTCTTATTTTAGATGGGATCAATGGATTTTCTTAAAAATGTTTGAAAAAGGACTTGCATACAAAAAACAAAGTCCTGTTAATTTCTGTCCTAAGTGTAATACTGTATTAGCTAATGAACAGGTAATTAATGGCAAATGTTGGATTCACAAAGATACAAATGTAGAAATTAAACATTTGAATCAGTGGTACTTGAAAATAACAGATTATGCAGACCAGTTAAATGATTTTTCTGAATTAAAAGAATGGCCAGATTTGATTAAAAAACTTCAGAAAAACTGGATTGGAAAAAGTCATGGGACTGAAATTGAATTTTTTATTAATGGAGAAAAATGGCCTATTTTCACAACAAGACCAGATACTATTTATGGAGTTACATTTATGGTTGTATCAGCTCAGCATCCAAGACTTTTTGATCTTGTTACTAAAGATAAGAGAAAAGATGTTGAAAAATTCTTGAAAAAAGTAAATTCTGTTTCACAAGAAGATATAGAACAATTAGAAAAAGAAGGAGTTTTTACTGGAAGTTATGCAATTAACCCAGTTAATAATAAGAAAGTCCCTGTTTATGCAGGTAATTTTGTTGTAGCTGATTATGGGTGCGGAATGGTCATGGCTGTTCCTGCACATGACCAAAGAGACTATGAATTTGCAAAAAAATATAATATTGAGATAAAGCAGGTTATTCAAGGAGGAAATTTGGAGAAATCAGCTTATACTGATGAAGGGCTTTTGATCAATTCAGGAGAATTTAATGGAATTAGGAGTAATCAAGCTAAAGAAAAAATAACAGAAGATTTAATTAGAAAGAATATTGGAAAAAAAGTTATTAATTTTAGATTAAGGGACTGGCTTGTTTCAAGGCAGAGATATTGGGGGACTCCGATCCCGATTATTAATTGTGAGAATTGTGGGGCTGTTCCTGTTCCTGAAAAAGACTTGCCTGTTGAATTACCTGATAATGTTAAATTTGGAAAAGGAAATCCCTTAGAAACAGATGAGAGATGGATTAATATTAAATGTCCTAAGTGTGGTGGAAAAGGAAGAAGAGAAACAGATACAATGGATACTTTTGTTAACTCTTCCTGGTATTATCTAAGATATTCAGATACTAACAATAATCAGGAAATTTTTGATAAGAAAAAAGTAGATTATTGGTGCCCTGTTGATTTTTATATTGGTGGCAAGGAACATGCTTGTATGCATTTAATTTATGTAAGATTTTATACTAAATTCTTAAGAGATTTAGGGTTATTGAAATTTAATGAGCCTGCTGTTAAATTATTTAATCAGGGATATGTTTATGGAGAAGATGGACAGAAAATGTCAAAATCAATTGGAAATGTAATTGATCCAATGAAAACTATCAATAAATATGGTGCAGATTCCTTAAGGTTGTTCTTAGTTAGTGTTGCAAGTCCAGAAAGTGATTTTAATTGGAGTGACAGAGGAGTTGAAGCTAGTTTTAAATTTGTAAATAAAATTTATGAATATTTCAGCAAAAAACCTGGAAAATCAAGTAAATTAACTGAAAGCAAATTAAACAAAACAATTAAAGAAATTAATGAAGATATTAAAAATTTAAAATATAATCTTGCGGTAATTAAATTAAGAACTTTGTTTGAAAGCTTTGAAAAAGAAGAAATTTCAAAAAAAGATGCAGAAAGTTTTTTGAAAATGCTTTCTGTTATTTGCCCACATATTTCAGAAGAGTTATGGGAAAAACTTGGAAATAAAGGATTTATTAGTTTAGAAAAATGGCCTGTTTGTGATGAATCTAAGATTGATGAAAAATTGGAGCTAGCTGAAAAGAATTTTGAGAAATTAATTTCAGATGTTAATAATATCTTAAAGATAATTGAAAACAAAGGAGAAAAATCAGAAAAAATTTATATTTATGTAATGCCCTTTGAAATTGAAATCTATAATAACAAAAAATTAAGCGAGAGAATTGAAAAGCCAGTTAGAGTATTTGCAGTTAATGACAAGCAAAAATATGATCCTAAGGCAATTGCAGGAAAAGCAAAACCTGGGAAGCCAGGGATTTTTATTGAATAGATTTATACTGATAATACATTTATAATATGAAATTTAAAACAATGAAAAATTTGTTGATTAGCTTAATCTTCAGTAGCTTTGTTGTTTGTCTTAATAAATTATTAATTATTATTTGTTATTTAAATTAAAAATGTTTAGAAAAAATAAACCTTTTTAAAGAAAAGATGCATAGTATATAGATAAATTTATATTAAAATTTATAAAAGGAGGTGAAAATGGCAGGAGAAGAAGTATTAGCTAAAGAATTTAGTGATGCAATGTTAGGAGGACTAACTGGAGGAATGTTTGGTGTTCTTGCAGGAATAGCTATAGGAATATTAATTTTAATATTTTTAGCATTATATGTTTATACTTCATTTGCAGTAATGACTATTGGTAAGAAATTAAAATACAAAAAATCCTGGCTTGCTTGGATTCCAATAGCAAATCTCGCTATGATTTTGCAATTAGGTAAATTCCATTGGGCTTGGGTATTTTTGATAGTAGTTCCTATTTTAGGATGGATTCCATTGATGGTATTATTAATAATATCTGGCTGGAAAATTTATGAAAAAAGAAAGTATCCAGGATGGTTAAGTTTACTTCCTATAGGAACAATGATCCCAGCCGTGGGTTGGATATTCTCAATAGCTAATTTAGTTGTATTAGGTCTAGTTGCTTGGGCAGATAGATAATTTTTTATTTTTCTTTTTTCTTTTTGATTTTTTGAGGTATTATTTGTAATGCTAAATTGGTTTTCTTTTATATTTAATAGTTATTTTTCATGATAGTAATGCTTTTTAAAGCATTAATTTTGAGTTTTGTATGTTAAAAAGAAGGTTAGATTCAAAGAGAATTAATTTATTTCCTGGTTTTAAACCACAAATTGAAATTCCTAAGGGATGCACTCCAAATGAAGCTAGAAGCATAATGAATCAGAGAATAGATGTTTCTAAGAAAAATACTTCTTTGTTTTTTAGAACTTTGTTTCAATCTTTATATGGAGGAGAATTTACTAATATTCATGGGAGAGATAGCAATGGTTATTTTCATCCAGATTTAGTTATTGGGCAAGGAGAAAATAAAAAAGATATTGAAGTTAAAGCTGTTTCTGCTATAAATGCTAAGCCTTTATTTGGGCATAGACAGTTTAGAGGATATTGCTGGAATTTAATAAATCAGGAAGCTAGTGAAATGTATTCTGCAATTTTTAAATATGGAAATAGGAAAATGGAAAATAGAAATTCTGTAAAACTTTATGTTTGTTCAGCAAAAAATAGAGATGAACATAATTGTGATAATAGATGTTTAGCTGAAAGACTTTCTAATGCAGACAAAAGTCTGTTGATTCTTCCTCATAATCTTCTTAGTTTTATTTTAATGATTTCTGAACATCAGGATATGGATCATACAAATTCAGATAGTTTTGATTCAGAAACTTATGGTAAACCTTATGGAGCTTGGTTAAGTTTGTTACATAAAAACTGGAATAATTCTGGAGAAGCTGTTGATAGAATTTTTTCTGATAAAAGATTAAAAGAATTTAAACTAATGGGTATGAAACCTGAAGATTTTTATTTAAATGAATTAAAAACAAGACAATTTGAATATCCTTTAAATGCTTGTTGCCAGGGATATAAAATTAAACCATTTATTGTCACTGAATATGAAAATCCTATTCATGAGAAATGGAGAAAAAAACTTGAAGATAATTTAGAAAGTATTTTTTTGAGTATGGGGATTAAAGATATTTTACCTCCAAAACCTAGGGATGATATTCCTTTTTAGATTCAAAAGGAAAAAGAGATTTTCCATTCATATTTCTTGATTCTTGATTAGGCTGATACCAGGTAGCTGTTTTATCTGATGCAGATCTTGTCTTGCAATTTATTGCACAATTCATACTGCAATCATGCTGATTATTTTTATTGCAAAGTATTGAGCCTATTGCCCATAAACCATCATTTAGTTGGACTGCAGAATAGCCTTCTTCAGAGCATAACTTTTGATAGCCATTCATTAATATTTTTGCAGCTGCTTCTGCTCTAGGATTTTCTTGATTTGTTTCTAAAATACCTGTGCTAAAAGCTATTCTAATTGCATGTCTGTCTGGTTTTATACAAATTTCATGATGTGGAAAATCCCAGATGCCAAATCTAGTATAGTTTTTTATTAAAAGAGTATTGCTTCTAGGGCCGTAGTTTATGAATTCTTGTATTTGTTTTGCTGTTTGTTCAATTGTTTTTCTTTTTAATTTTCTTGGATCTGAATTATATTCTAATTCTAATTTTTGTGAATTATCTCTAAGTGATTGAACTGGGTTTCCAGGAGTTTTTGTTGGATTTTTTTCTAAATGAGTTTCAAGTAATCCTATTAATTTTGATTCAGGAATTTTATGAAGATTGTTTAGAGTTTCTAGTTTAGATAAAATATTTTTCATTGCTGAATAAACTCTTGGAGAGGGCCTGTTTCGATCTAAAGAAATAGCATGAAATAAATATCTTGCATGCTCTATATCTCCTGCTTTAACTTGCTCTGGAACAACTGCATCTGGAAATAAATCGGGTTGATCAAATGGAAAGGTTTTATCTTCCATCATAGCAAAAATCTTAAATAAGATTTCTCTTGCTTTAGTTGGATTAAATGTTATTGTCATAAATGTATTTTTTTATTTTATTATTTAAAGTATATTGTTTTACAACAATCTATTTAAATAAAGTTTAAAGTGAGATTTTATGACAAGAACAAGAAGAGTGAGTATTCAGAAAGGAGGAAAAGGAGCATTTGTTAGAAGAAAGGTTGGAAGTGAGATAAAAAATATTTGTGAATGCTGGTATAATATTGATCTTTCTGATGGATGTATTGCTCAGGTAGATGTTGATTTATTACAAGAAGTTATTGATAATAATGGAAAATACTTAGAAGGGAATCTTAGAATATACAAACAACAAGATAGACATGATAAAAGATGTGAATATTGTTATGCTTACAAAAATATGGGGAATGTTTTTCCGAGAATAGTTAATGAAGAAACTAGAAAAGATTTTGAAATATATAAACCAAAAGTTTTGAGATTAGGAAAAATTACAGAAACAGGACATCCTTATTATTACAAAACTCTTATAGGGCTTTTAGAATTATGTGAGGAATTTAAAACTGGAGTGATTTTTACAACAAAAACTCTTCCTTTTGGCATTGAAGGAGCTGAAGAAACAAAAAAATATTCAAGAGAAAATAATGATGTTATCTTTAGATTAGCAAAGAAACAGGGAATGATTTCTGGAAGAGAATTAGCTAACGAATTAAAAAATTTAGAGAACTCTACATTATTATACAGCTTAGGTTATGATGAATATGAACCAGGATTAGTTTCTCAGGGATTTACAAATAATTGGAGAATTAAACAGGCTTTGGATTTTTTAAAAGAAGATGTCAATGTTTCTTTAACTGTTGTTTGTGATGTAACTCAGTCTATTGAAGGCAATGTTGAAAGAGGTTCTGTAATTGAAAGTGCTTTAGAAGCTAAAAATAAATTTGGGATTAATATTAGATTATTGCCTATAAGGCCTAATTCAGAATATATTTGCGGAGCTGTTACTGGTGAGAGTTTAAAACATGTCTCAGATCCTACAGAATTCTTGCCTGGATTTGAAAATTCATATTTTATTTCAGATAGGTTAAGATATCGCAGCAAAGGAAATAAAGAAAAAGTATCTATGTTTTTTCATCCTGATTTTCAGAAATTAGTTGATAGTGGAATAGGAGTTTGTGGAGCAGTAGGAGATACAGAATATTGTGATAAATGTAATTTAATTGGTAAACAATGGGAAAAATTTCCAAGAAAAGAGTTAGTTCAGGTTGTTTATGATAAAAAAGAAAAATGGGGCAATCGTCATCAAAGAAATTTTCCTTTGTTTTTTCAAAAATAAATTATTCGACAGTTGCTTTGATTCTTCTTACACCTGCTGAAGAAGATTCTTCTTTTAGAATTTTAAATTTTCCTAGTTCTTTTGTATTGCTAACATGAGGGCCTGAGCAGATTTCTTTTGAAAAATCTCCGATTCCATATACAGAAACTTTTTCTCCATATTTATCTTCAAAAACTCCTTTTGCTGTTTTCTTTGCTTTTTCCAAATCCATTATATTACATATAATTGGGATATTTTGTTTTATTTTTTTATTAACTAACTCTTCTATTTCTTTTAGCTCTTTATCTGTAAGTTTTCTTGGAAAATTAAAATCAAATCTTAGCCTTTCAGGAGTTATATTAGAACCTTTTTGATAAATTGAATTATCTTTTAGAACTTCTCTTAGAGCCTGATTTAACAAATGAGTTGCTGTATGAAGCTTTTTTGTTGCTTCTGAATTATCTGCAAGCCCGGATTTGAATTTTCCTTGAGTTGCTGTTCTGGATAATTCTTGGTGTTTGTTTAGCTCTTCATTGTATTCTTTTTCATTTATTTTAATATTTTTTTCTTTTGCTATTTCTAATGTTAGTTCTAATGGAAAACCGTAGCTTTGATATAATAAGAATGCATCTTTTCCAGAAAGAGTTTTGTTATTTGATAGTTTGTCAAAAATCCTTAATCCTGTTTCAATTGTTTTTAAGAATTTATTTTCTTCTTGCTTTAGTTCATTTTTAATGAAATCTTTTTTAAAATTATAGTCTGGATAAGTTTCAAAAACAGATTCTGCAATTGAAAGTATAGATGAGATTTTTAATTTTTTACAATAGAGAATAGCTCTTCTAATTAATCTTCTTAAAACATATCCTTGCTCGGAATTACTTGGAGGAATTTGTTCATTTAAAATAAATACACTGGCTTTTATATGGTCTGCGATTATTCTCATTGATTTTGTTGTTTCTTTGTTTTCATTATATTTTTTATTTGAAAGTTTTTCTATTTTGTTTATTATTTTTTCAAATGCCTCAGTTTCATAAACTGATTTTTTATTTGTTAGAATTGCAAGAGTTCTTTCAACACCCATTCCAGTATCAACATTTTTTTGTTTTAAGGGGATATACGCTTTTAGATTTTCTTCTATAAATTTCTTTATTGATTCTATATTTGTATAATGTTTTGATAAAATTCCTAATTTGATGGCTGTTTCTACATTTTTTTCATTATGATCAAAATATATTACTTCTTGAGGGGTTAGATTAAAATTTTTTAATAATATTTTAAAATATTCTGGATTCTCTTTATTTATCTTCTTCTCTTCTAATGAAAAAGCTTCCCAATTTGTATCTTTTGTTGATTCATAATTTTTAATTAGATTTTTGCCTTTTTCTTTAAATTTATTAACAACTAAAATACAATGAGTATTCAAATTATTGATAATATCTAATAATTCTTTATTTATATTAAATTTTTCATCATAAATACAGTTCATGCCATCCACTAAAATTAATCTTTTGTCTTTATTATACTGCATAAAAACATCATTCCAGATTTCGCAGTTATTCACAAACATTTCTGTATCTGGACCACATGGACCTGTTGTTCCTGCTGGACCCCACCAGTTATCTTTTTTAGGAAGGAATTTTATTTTTGTTATTCCTAGAGATTTCCAGGATTTTTCTGATTCTGTGTCTTTTGGAGCATCTTTATCTCCTGCGAAACAAGTTACTGAAATTTCTTTTTGAGGTATTTTAAGAATTTTAGTTAAAAATTCATAAGAATATTTAATTGCCTCTTCTTTAAAATAATCTCCTAAGGACCAGTTACCTAACATTTCAAAAAACGTTAAATGAAAATCATCTCCTACTTCTTCTATGTCCCCGGTTCTTATGCATTTTTGAACATTAACAAGTCTGTTTCCCATTGGATGAGGCTGACCTAATAAGTAAGGAACTAATGGATGCATCCCTGCTGTTGTAAACAAAACTGTCGGATCATTTTCAGGAATAAGGCTAGAATTGGGAATTTGCTTGTGTTTTTTGGACTTGAAAAATTCAATATATTTGTTAATAAATTCTATTCTTTTCATATTAAAAGTATGGTTTAACGTGTTTAAAAATATTTAGAATTACTGCAATTTAGCTAATTTTTCTTCAATTTCTTTTAATTCTTTTTGAATATCTGCTGTTTCTATTTTTTCTGTTTTTTTCTCTTTTTGTTTTACTTTTTCTTTTTCTGTTTCTTGTTTTGGAAAAGTAGATTGAATTGTGCTTATTTGGCTTCTTAAAGCAGATAGAACAACTGAAAGTTTATTTTTTACTGCCATCTCTTTTGTCCTTAAAAGTTTGTATCCCCTGACTTTCTTTACTGTCTGCAATAAATTAAGTTCAACAGATAAAAGCTGCTTTTTTGCTAATAACCCTTCTTCATAGCCTAATCTGACATGTCTTGTTTCCATCTTTAGAATTAATCTAATTTATTGAATACATCTCTATCAATAGATTCTATTCTTGATTTTATAATCTGAATTTCTTTTTCCCATTCTTCTAATTCCCTTTCTTCTTTTTGTTTTATTTCTTTAGTAGCTCTTAATAATTCTTCTATATCTTTTATTTTATTCTTTATATCCTCAAAGGTATCTACTGTTAATTGGAATTTATCTAATCTTATAAAGATGGGTTCTGCTTTTTTTATTGAGGAAGGAGGATAATATCTCGGAGAAACTTCTACTGCTCTTGGTTCGTTAATCATTGGAGAAATCATTTTTTGAGGAGGCATTTGATTTAAAGGAGCAAATTGAGATCTTTGGAAACTTTTGTTATCTGTTTGAGGAGTTTTTATTTCATTTTTAATTAATTGTTGTCCAAAATCTTCTGAAGTTCTTCCTAAGGGAGGTAAAGTTTGAGTTTCTATTTTTGGTAATCCCGCAGGTACTTCTGGTAGATCATTTACTGAAGGAAAATTTTCAAATTCTGGAAGATCAGGTAATTCTGGGACTTCCTCTTTTTTATCTTTGCTAAATAAACCCATAATTTATCTAAGTTTTTTTAGTTTAAAAACATTGCTGATGATTATAATTCAAACTATATTTTATGACTGGGTAGATATAACTGGGTTTTTAGAGTATATACTTTTATAAGATTATTATAAAAATCTTATAAAGATAAAAAATCTCTCGAGTATTTGTAAATTATCCGGTAATCTAACTAAACATTTATAAACTTTAAAGGTTTATTTTGTCTTACCCAAATGATGCAAATTAAGTTTCTAAAATCTATAATAGAACATCTAACTAATAAATCGGCAGTAGCTATTGTAGATTTGCTTGCAGGAAAAAAAGATGTAAATGAGTTTTTAATAGCAAAAAAATTAAATTTAACTATAAATCAAACAAGAAATATACTTTACACTCTTTCTGACTTTGGATTAGTTTCTTTTATCAGAAAAAAAGATAAAAGAAAAGGATGGTATATTTATTTCTGGACTTTGAATGTGTTTAAATCATTAGCTTTACTTGAACAAAAATTAAATCAAGAATTAGAACAATTAGAAGCTCAGCTAAGAAGTAGGAAAGAAAAAAGGTATTATTCTTGCAAAACATGCAATTTAGAAGTTAGTGAAGAAGCGGCATTATTAAATGATTTTACTTGTTCGGAATGTGAACAGGTTTATACATTATCCGAAAAAGATGAAATTATTAAGGAACTTGAAAAAGAGATCGATAAAGTAAAAAAAGAGATAAGTTTAGTTGCTGAAGAGAGAAAGAAAGAAGGAGATATAGTTGAGAACAAAAAATCAAAAAAAATTAAAAGAGCAGAAGCAGATAGGATTAAAAAGAAAGCAGAAGCAAGAAAGAAAACAATGAAGTTAAAAGAAAAAAATAATCCTAAAAAAACTGTAAAGGTTAATAAGAAAAAAGCATCAAAAAAGACAATTAAGAAGACTTCTAAAAAGAATAAGAAAAAGAAACAATGAATGGAAATTTGAGAATTTATAGAACTAATGAATTGAATCAAAAAAGAAGTAGTTGGTTCTCTAAAAAATATTCTATTACTGCTTGGTTAATTGGAATTAATATTTTTGTTTTTGTTTTAGCTTTAATTTTAATGGCTGTTTTTGGACAAGACAAAATTCTCCCATTTATAGCAATCCAACCAAATGCATTTTTTTCAGGGCAAATATGGACTTTAATAACAAGTATGTTTATGCATGGAAGTTTTACTCATTTATTTGTGAATATGGTTTCCTTATTTTTTATTGGGGGATTTATTGAAAAATTAATTGGTAAAAAAAGATATTTATGGTTATATTTAATTTCAGGGATAATCGCCGGATTAATGTTCGTATTTTTAGCTTATTTTTTTGGAAATAGTGATTTAGGTGTTAAGATCTTTGGAAGTCCCGAAATATTTGCTGTTGGAGCTTCAGGTGCTATTTTTGCATTAGGAGGATTATTAGCGGTTTTAACTCCTAAGCTAAGAGTATATGTATTTTTTATTATCCCTATGAGAATGTGGACTGCAATGATATTCTTATTAGGGGTTTTATGGATAGCTTCAATTGGTGCTGGATTGCCTTTTGGAAATACTGCTCATCTTGGAGGATTATTAGTTGGTTTGGGGTATGGATTTTATTTAAGGAAAAAATATCCTCGAAAAACTCAATGGTTATCTAATCATTTTTCTAGTTGAAAAATGAGGGGGGATATTTATAACTTGTTAGAACAATTGCTTTGCAGATGAGATGATTAAGATATGAATATGATTGATAATTTTTTATTATGGATATTGTAAATTGAGAATATGATAAACATTTATAAAGCATTTTGAGCTTTATGAATTATGAAATCTAAAAAGAGAGTGATGATAAAAACTAATTTTTCAATTTATGATAATTTTAAATTAGGATTAAAATATCTTAAAGAAAGCAGAAAATATATTTGGTTTGCATTCTTGATATTTTTAGTTTTTAGTTTAATTGGATTTTTATTTCCGGTATTTTTTGAAAAGCAAATTATTAATTTGATAAAAGACTTAGTTGATAAAACCGAGGGCCTAAGTTGGTTTGGATTAATTGGATATATCTTTTTAAATAATTTAAAGAGTAGTTTTTTTGCTTTATTATTGGGGATATTCTTTGGAATTTTTCCTTTAATATCCGCAATTGTTAATGGTTATGTTCTAGGATTTGTTGCTAAAAAAACCGCGGGTATAGAAGGATTTTGGGTATTATGGAGATTGCTTCCTCATGGGATTTTTGAAATTCCTGCTGTTATGATAAGTATGGGTTTAGGATTAAAATTAGGAGCTTATTTTTTTGTTAAAGATAAGAAAAAAAAGTTTAAAGAATGGATTCTTAATTCTATAAGGGTTTTTATTTTTATAATAATTCCTTTGTTAATTATTGCTGCAATAATTGAAGGAAGTTTGATTCATTTGTTAGGATGATTATAAAGATTAAAACCACTTATTTAATCTTGTTTGAATTTTGTAGGTTTTTAGAATAATTGATTTGTTTGTGAAAACTTGGATAGGAGTTTGAAATCTTTGTTTTGCTTGGTTTAATGCTTCTTGAATTGTATTGAATTTCTCAGGAGGATTTGTTAATGCTTGTCTTGCTGTTTCTCTGATTATCCCAACTCCTAAAGGAGCATTATATTCAGGTTGTTCTTCATGCATAAAAAATATTGTTGCTTGTTTTTTTATTTTTTCTAGATATTCACAAATAGTTAATCTGTCTGTATAATAAGCTCCTACTACATTAGTTGCATAGGTTTTTCTTCCATTAAAATATTCATAATCAGACATTACTGAAAGCTGATTAGGCTGCCAGACACTGCCTATCATGGATATTTCTACAACTTCAAATGCAAATTTTTCAGGAAGCATTAAAATCTCAATATGATTTCCAATATAATCTGAATGAAATAATAAAATTTCATTTATTTCTGGATAGTATCTAATTTTTTTTAATAGTTCTTTTGAAATTGTATCATCTGTTGCTGTTATTGACCATCTTGTTGGAACAAGTTTTCTTTGTTTTTTTAGTCCAAGTAATCCAGCTGACAAAATTTTTATTATGTTGCTTACTGGAATTTTATCTTTGTATAATTCATTAATGGAATTAACTGCTTTTGAATCTGAATCTGAAACAAGATAGTCTACTTTTGGATTAATTTTTGGATTTTCCTGAAGTCTTGCAAATTCTAAAGGAGCTGGATTACCGATTATAGGGTATTGTCTTTCAATTTCAATAGCTTGTCTTGGAGGTTTTCTTAAAAAAAATTCAGTTGAAACAGGTTTATGAGCCATGCTTATTTCCTGCATTAAATCTTTAAATTTGTTTTTTGCTGTTATTTGTTTTATTTGAGTTTGAAATCTACCATAAATTAGCTTTCCTCTGTTTGCAAGTATTTCAGGTATTGAAAGATTTTTTTCATGCCATAATTCAGGCATAGCATATACTTCTGTATCTTCAAATTCTTCTGGAGATAAGATTCCTGCTTGAATATTAGGATAGTTAAATCTCCCAACAAAAATTTCAGGGGGAGAATTTCCTGCAAAGTGAGTTTTAGGTTTAGGAAGAGAATTTTTAATCAGAGAATATATTTTACATGGCTGATTGCACCAGCCTCTTCCTCTGCATTTTACACATAATTCTGAGTCAAAGGATACCATAAAATAAAAATAAAAAATAATTATAAAAGAATTGTTGTGATTATTCTCTTAAATCACTTATACCTAACATTAAGAATAATAATCCAATTAATACAATAAAACAAATTACTCCTCCTTTTAGGAAAGCAATTGTTGCTGCCCCCCAAGAAGAATAAATCATTGCTGCATAAACTGGCAGTATTATCAGGATAAGTCCTAGCAAAATCTCTAACCATTTATTCATTGTAATTTTAGAAGAGTAAATCTGTTTATAAAGATTTTTATGGTGTTTTATATATAACTTCAATCTCTATTGAAGTTTTAACTGGATTTATAAATAAGTTATTCTTGTGTTTTTTATGACAGATGAAAAATTCATACAAACTTTCTTTGGAAAGACAAGTTTGAACAAAGAATACCTTTTTCTGAAAAAAGGTAATCCAAAATCAATTATAAATTTTTATAATTATTTAAAATGACAGATGAAAAATTTATCCTTACATCATTAGATGATGAGAATTCTAAAGCAATTGCAGAAGTATTAGGAAATAAGACTTGCAAGAAAATTATGGATTATTTAGCTGATGTAAACGAAGCATCAGAACAAGATATTGCAAAAGCTATTTCTATTCCAATAAATACTGCAGAATATAATCTTAATAAGTTAATTAAATCAGGATTAGTTGAAAAAACAAAGAATTTCTTTTGGAGTGTTAAAGGAAAGAAAATACCTATGTATAAACTAGCTAGAAAGCATATTATAATAAGTCCTAGATCAAGAAAACCTGATATGAATTTATTAAAAACTATTTTGCCTGTTATTGGAGTTGCTTTGATTTTAGTTTTGGCTGCTATTTATTTAATTCCTAATAATCCTCAAATTAATAATTCTAATGACCTAAAACAATTTAATTCTCAAACTGAACTAAATGATTTCCTAGAAAAAAATGCAGAAATACAATCAACAGGATTTTTTGATGGATTAACAAGGGGATTTGGTGGAATGAAGGCTACAACTGGAATTAATTTAATGGAAACAGCTGATTCTTCTGGAGCTCCTAATGCTGCTCCTCAAGCAGCAGGTGTAAGTGATGAATCGAGTTCATCTAGTTCATATTCAACAACAAATATACAGGTGGAAGGTGTTGATGAAGCAGATATTGTAAAAAATGATGGCAAGTATATTTATGTTGTAAGCGGAAGCAGAATAATTATTGTTGATGCATATCCTGCTGAAAATATGCAGATATTAAGTGAATTAAATGTTTCAGGTGTTTTTGATATTTACATTAATAGAGATAAATTAATTGTGCTTGCAAATGAATATGGGAATTATGGTAGTGAAAGTTTTTTAACAAAATCGATTAGTGAAGTTGCTTGTTTGGGTTGTGGTTCAAGTTCAAGAATAGTTGTTTATACTTATGACATTTCAGATAAGGAAAATCCAATATTAGAGAATAATGCAAGTATCGAAGGAAATTATGTTAATTCAAGGATGATTGGAGATTATGTTTATTTAATTACAACTAAATATATTAATTCTTATGATCCTCATCCTCCACTTTATGAAATTAATGGAGTTAAAAATGAAGTAAGTGCAAGTGAAGTTTATTATTTTGATTATGAAGATAGCAGTTATGTTTTTACAAATATTATGGCTGTAAATATTGAAAATGGAGAAATTAATCATAAAGTTTATTTAACTGGAGGAGCAAGTACAATTTATGTTTCTGAAGACAATATTTATTTAACTTATAATAAACATATTTCTCAAAAAGATTACATTGATAAACAGATAAGGGAAGTTTATTTAGAAATTCTTCCAAATAAAGGAGAAATAAATAAAATATTAAATTCTGATAAAAAACCTTATGAGAAATTAAGTGAAGTTCAGGAAATATTTAATGATTATTTAAAAGAAATGCAAGGACAAGATGTAACTGAATTTAGTGATAAATATAATTCTTTAAATAAAGAATTTGAAAGTAGAATCTCAAAAGAAAATGAGAAAACCGCTATTCATAAAATTGGAATTGATAAATTAGATATTGAATATGCAGGTGTTGGAGAGGTTCCTGGAACAATTTTAAATCAATTTTCAATGGATGAATACAAAGAGAATTTTAGAATTGCAACCACTAGTGGAGAGAGTTGGAGTGGAACTAGTTTGAATAATGTTTATATTTTAGATGAAGATTTGGAGATAATTGGAAAAGTTGAAGATTTAGCTAAAGGAGAAAGAATTTATTCTGCTAGATTTATGGGAGATAGAGGATATCTTGTAACTTTTAAGAGCGTTGATCCTTTATTTGTAATTGATTTAAAAGATTCTGAAAACCCTCAGGTTTTAGGTTATTTGAAAATTCCAGGATATTCGGATTATTTGCATCCCTATGATGAAAATCATGTTATTGGAATTGGAAAAGATGTAGATGAAAGTATCGATGCAGATAAAGTTCATTCTGAAGGAGCTGTTTATTATACTGCAATTAAAGGAGTTAAAGTTTCATTATTTGATGTAACTGATGTTGAAAATCCAATTGAGGAAGCAAAATATGTAATTGGAGATAGGGGGACAGAGAGTTCTGTATTATATGACCCTAAGGCATTATTGTTTGATAAAGAAAAAGGAATTTTAGTTATTCCTGTTTCAGTTGCAGAATTAAAACCAAGTTACTGGGATTCTAGATACCTGAACCCGGTTACTGTTTGGCAGGGAGCTTATGTATTAAATATTAATTTAGATGGAATTAGTTCAAGAGGAAAAATAACCCATAATAAAGATATAAAACCCGATGAAACTGGTTATATTAATTTTCCTTACTCAAGCCAGATACAAAGAAGTCTGTATATGGACAATGTTCTTTATACTATTTCATTAGGAAAAATTAAAGCGAATGATTTAAATACCCTCAAGGAAATTAATGAAGTTGATTTAGGGTATACTGAAAATTATTACCCTTATTATTACTAAAAGAGTATTTTAGTTTGGTTACTTCTTTAAATCATATAAATTTATAAATAGCTTCATGTATTCTAATAATTAATTGTATAAAAAAGGGATAATATGGAACAAAGAGAATTAACAAGGCTAGAGATATTAAAAAGATTAAGTCCTGGAACTGCTTTAAGAGAGGGATTGGATGATATACTTAGAGGAAATCATGGGGCTTTAGTTGTTGTTTCTAATAGCAGATCGGGGAACATATTTGAAGGGGGTTTTGAAGTTAATTGCGATTTTACATCAAAAAGATTAGCTGAATTAGCTAAAATGGATGGGGCAATTATATTGTCTGAAGATTTTAAAAAGATATTATGTGCAAATACCTTGCTTGTTCCTGATAGAAGTTTTACAACAATTGAAACTGGAACAAGACATCAAGCAGCTGAAAGAACAGCTAAACAAATAGATGGATTAGTTATTGCAGTTTCAGAGAGAAGAGGAAAAATTACTATTTATTACAAGAATTCTAAATTTGTATTAAGAGGAACAGGGGAATTATTAAGAAGAGCAACTGAAACTTTACAGATTTTAGAAAAACAAAGAGAAGTTTACAATGAATTAATTAATAATCTTAATATCTTAGAAATTACTGGACTTGTTTCCTATACAGATATTTGTTCGGTTCTCCAAAGAATGGAAATTATAAATAAAATGGCGGATATAATCAATGAGTATATTGTTGCTTTAGGTAAAGAAGGGATTATTGTTAGAATGAGAATGAAAGAAATAACAAAAGGAATTGAAAAAGAACAACAATTAATTATTAGAGATTATTTATTAACTGAAGAAAGTGTAAATAAGTTTTTGGAATTAAGTTTCGAGAGTGTTTTAGATTCAGAAAATGTTATAAAAATATTTTTTCCAGAAACTCAAGATTCTGTTATTTATCCTAAAGGTATTAGGATCTTAGATAAAACTAGCTTAACTGATGATAATATAAATACCTTAGTTCAGATTTTTAAGAATTTCAATAATTTGCTTGATGCAGATGAAGAAAAACTTAGAGAAATTTTAGGAGATCAAACTGATGCGTTTAAAAAAGAAATTAACCATCTGAGAGAACAGATTATGGTGGGGAAAAAGATTTGATTTTAAAGGATATTAAATGAATTTTTGGTAATGTTTAAAACTCATACTTTTTGCAGATGATAAGATCAAAATTTGTTTGATTTACACCTTTGTGAAATATTAATATATAATTATTAAATAGTTTTTATAATCTGTTTTGTGGGACAACTATTGAGTTACAATTAGATTTATATATAATCTACTTTTAGATTGGTTATGTTAACTGAAAATCAGATAAATGAAATAAAAGAACATTTGGAGAAAGCTCAAAATCCTTTATTTTTCTTTGATAATGATAATGATGGGTTATGCAGTTTTTTGCTTTTAAGAAGATATTTAGATAGGGGAAAAGGAATAGCTATAAAGAGTTTTCCTGACTTAAGTGTCTCTTATTTCAAAAGAGTTAAGGAATTGAATCCAGATTATATTTTTATTCTAGACAAGCCAATTGTTTCTCAGGAATTTTTAGATAAAATTAAAGAAGCTAATTTGCCTGTTGTTTGGATTGATCACCATGCTGTTGAAAAACCTGATGTTGAGAATTATTATAATTCTTATTTTCATAATAATGGGGAGCCTGGTGAACCTGTTTCTTATTTGTGCTATAAAATCACTAATAAAAAAGAAGATATTTGGCTTGCTATGATCGGGGGGATAAGTGATTGTTTTATGCCTGATTTTTTTAATGAATTTGATAAAAAATATCCGGAATTAAGTATGAAAAATCCAAAATCTCCTTTTGATTTGCTGTATAATTCTGAAATTGGAAGAATTGCAAGAATATTAGATTTTTCATTAAAAGATACAACAACTAATGTTGTAAATATGCTTAAATTTATGATTAAAGTTAATTCCCCAATAGAGGTTTTAGAAGAAAATGCAAAAACTAAACAGATATTAAATAGATATGAACAAATTAATAAGAAATACAAGGAATTAATGAAAAAAGCAAGGCAAAATTTAGGTAATAAACTTATTTATTTTCAATATGGAGGGGATTTTAGTTTGAGTTCTAATTTAGCTAATCAGTTGAGTTACGAGTTTCCTAATAAGTTTATTGTTGTTGTTTATATTAATGGGGATATTGCTAATATATCTATGAGAGGCAAGAATGCATTAAAACTTACTTCCGAGGCTATACAAGATATTCCTGGAGCTACTGGAGGAGGGCATGAAGGTGCTACTGGTGCTAAAATGAGTGTAAGTGATTTGCCTTTATTTAGAGATAAAATGGAAGCTATGATTAGTTAAATTTTTAAATAGGTTTTTTCTTGATTTTATATGGATAGATTAAGTTTAATAAGGGATGCTTTAGCAATACCAGTTTATTAGTCTTAATTGTGTTTTCTTAGTTCTAATTTATACTTATTAGTAATTTATGAAAAGATTTTAAGCTATGATTAAGAACTAAGATTAATTATTATAAAAATGAAACAAACAAAAAACGAACAGATTGCGAGCGTCTTTTTAGAAAAAAGATGCAGGCAAAAAAACGAACAGATTGCGAGAGAAAATTTAATTAGAGAAAGTGAAGAAGCTAAAGGAATCTCTGTTAAAGGATATGATTTTAACAAGGGAGTTGATTTCTCGAAAATAATTGATAGTTTTGGTTCTGTTGGAGCTCAGGCAACTAATCTTGCAAAAGCTATTAAAATAATTAATAAAATGAGAGAAGATAAGTGCTTTATTTATTTAGGATATACTTCAAATATGATTACAACTGGAAATAGAGAAGTTATTAGGTATTTAGCTGAACATAAACTTATCGATTATTTTGTTACAACAACAGGAGGCATTGAAGAGGATTTTATAAAATGTTTAGGTGATTTTAAAATAGGAGATTTTAATTTAGATGGAAAGGAATTAAGAGACAAAGGAATTAACAGAGCTGGAAATATTTTGATCCCAAATTCAAGATATTGCAGATTTGAAGAATTTGTTCTTCCTATTTTAGAAAAATATAAACATGAATTGAAAACTCCTAGTGATTTAATTAAAGTTTTAGGAAAAGAGATAAATAATAAAGATAGTATTTATTACTGGTGTTATAAGAATAATATTCCTGTTTACTGTCCATGTATAACTGATGGAAGTTTAGGAGATATGCTTTATTTTTATAAATTTAAAAATAAGGATTTTAAGTTAGATGTTGTTGAAGATATAACTAATTTTAATAATTCAACAATTGGAAAAGAAAAAACAGGAATTATAATTCTTGGAGGCGGGGTTATTAAACATTCTATTTGCAATGCAAATATGTTGAGAAATGGTGCGGATTATGCTGTTTATATTAATACTGCTCCTGAATATGATGGAAGTGATTCCGGTGCAAGACCTGAGGAAGCTGTTTCATGGGGAAAAATAGCTAAAGAAGCTGATACAGTTAAGGTATTTGCAGATGCAACAATCGTCTTTCCTCTTATTGTTGCGAAAACTTTTGCGAATAAAAAATATTAGTTATTTTTCTTAAAATATCCGTTAGGATGAGTGATTATTCTATATAATAAATATAATACAATCATATTTAGAATTATACTAATTGTTTTATGAATAATTAAAAACTTAGATATAAAGATTAATTCTACTGGAATCCATAAAATAGATGTTATAAATAATCCAACTGCACCCCATCTTTTTTTAAGTAACATAGATATTCCAAATATTATTTCTAATATTGAAACTAAAATTAAGGATAAAGCAAAAATATACATTATTTTAAAAGAAACTTCTGGATTAATCCTCCCTGCTATTAAATTAAGTATGATAAATTTATTTGGTTTTTCACTAAAATGAGAAATTATTTTAGGAAGATTAAAACTAAAATAAAAAAACATTATCCCAAATGAAATTCTAATTAAGCTTGCTATGATTTTGTATATTGAAGCTATTTCTGCTAAATATTTTACTTTTATCATTTAGAATTTTTAATAAGTTTTACCAACATATACATAATAATCTGCTGGTTTATTACAAATTATACATTTTTCAAGGGATATCTTTTTGTCTGCTATAAATAAGGTTTTTGCTCCCTCTGTTTCTGATTTTAAAATATCTTCACAGTTTTCATTTTTACATAATGGAACAATTCCTATTTCTTTATTTTTGATTATTTCTTTTATTTCACTTAAATTATTTGCCTGCTTTATTTTTTGTTTAAATTGTTTTTTAGATTTTTCAAATAAATCATTTTGAATATCCCCCAATATTTTTGGGATTTCTGTGTTTAAATCAGATATTTTAATTGGTTGTTTTTTGTAATTATCTCTTCTTACTACAATAACCTCTTTTTTTTCTAAATCTCTGCTTCCTAATTCAATTCTTATTGGAATCCCTTTTAATTCATATTCATTGAATTTAAACCCTGGACGATAATCTTCTCTATCATCTAAAATCGGATTAAATTCTAGTAATTCTGATTGTATTTCTTTTGCTTTTTCTATAACCTGTTTCTTGTCTTTTTCAAAGAAAATCGGAATAATAACTATTTGATTTGGTGCTATTTTTGGAGGGATGATTAGTCCTTTGTCATCTGAATGAATTGCAAACATAACTCCTAACATTCTTGTTGATATCGCATAAGTGTTTTGGTATGCATATTGTTCTTTTGAATTTTCATCTAAGAATTTAATATCATAGGCTTTTGCAAAATTTTGTCCATCATAGTGAAAACAAGGGCCTTCTATTGCTTTTCCATTTGGCATAATGTAATGAAGTTTTTCTGAGAAAACAGCTCCTGCAAATTTTTCTTTTTGTGTTTTTCTTCCATATTCTCCATATAATGCCAGATAATTTTCACAAATTTCTTTGTAAGCTTTTATTATATTTTTTCCTTCTTCTAATGCTTCTTTTTCAGTTGAAAGAACAGTATGAAGCTCATTCCATAAAAATTCCCTTGTTCTTAAAAATGGAACTGGATGTTTGAATTCCCATCTTACTACATTATTCCATTGATTATATTTTAATGGAAGGTCTTTGTAGGATCTAATCCATTTAGAATAACTGGGATACATTATTGTTTCTGATGTTGGACGTACTGCTAATCTTTCATTTAGTTTTGTATCTCCTGCTTGAGTTACCCATGCAACTTCTGGAGAAAATCCTTCAACATGCTCTTTTTCTTTTGATAAAAATTTTTCTGGAATAAATAATGGGAAATAAGTATTTTGAATTCCTAATTTTTTAAATCTAATATCTGTTTCTTGCTTTATTTTTTCCCAGATTGCATAAGCTGTTGGTTTAAAGACAATGCATCCAGAAACATCTGTATAATCTGCTAAATCTGCTTTTAGCATTATCTGAGTAAACCATTCTGAAAATTCATCTTTATCTGCTGTTATTCCTAATGTGTCTTTGCTAGATTGTTCTGATTTTTCTTTTTTTGGTTCTTGTTTTATTTCTGGTTTTATTTCTTTTTCTTGAATATTTAGTAGTTGTTTATCTGCTTGTTGTTCTTTTTCTTGAAGTTCTTTTTTAGTTAAATTAACTCCAAGATATACTCTTTCTTTAGTTACTTTATCTCCTTTTCTTATTGATTTTCCTCTATAATAGTATTTTTTTTCTCCTTTTTCTTTAATTTCAGTGTAGGTCATTTTTATTATAAACTTGTACGTCTACACTATTTATAAACCTTTTTGTTTGTGGACACATATACGTCTACATGGTAAATTTTATTTTAAAAAATGTAGACGTATAATAGGCCCGGGAGGATTCGAACCCCCATCTTTTGGGCCGAAACCAAATGATCTATCCATTGATCTACGAGCCTATTGAATATAACTAGAAAAAATAATTAATAAAGCTATTTATTTTAATTCCCTTTCTAGTAATTTCATTGCAATTTGAAAATCTGCACGCTTGTTTGTTGCATTCATGACTTGTCCCATTAAGAAGTTAATTACTTTTTTATCTCCGGATTTATATGACTGAACTGCATTTTGATTGTTTTTTAGAATTTTGCTTATTATTTCTTTTAGTTGTTTTTCATCTGAGATTTTTTCAGATGATTTTATTTCTGATTTTGGAGAAAATGATTTTGGGATAAACTTTCTTAAAATATCTTTTGCTTTTAGTGGAGTTATTGTGTTTTTTTCTACATCTTCTAATAATTCAATAAAATGCTCTGGATTAATTGAAACATCATCCATTGTTTTTTTATTATAATTAAGAACAGAAAGCCATTCTGTTGTTATCCAAGGAAGTACTGTTTTTGGATTGATTTTTTCAATTATTTTTTCAAAGAGCTCAACAATTTCTAAATTTTTAGTTAGAACTTCTGCATCTTTAGGATTTATTTTATGCTTCTTAATTATTTTATCTAGTTTTTGCATTGGAGATTCAGGAAGAGAATTTTTAATTTCTTTAATTCTCTTTTCTGAAATTTTAATTCCAGGCAAGTCAGGATCTGGAATAAATCTGTAATCCTCTGCTTGTTCTTTATATCTCATTAGTTCTGTTTTGTTTGTTGCAGTATTCCATCTTCTTGTTTCTTGTTTTTTAGGTTTTTCTTTTTCATGCCTGTTAAATTCTGAATTAATTGCTTTTACAATTTCTGTGATTGAATTAACATTTTTAATTTCTGTTCTTGGTGTTAGTCCTTGAATATTAACATTTACATCTGCTTTAATTCCTGCATCTTTGTTTAGCGCTTTTATATAAGATAAAGTTAGAACTAGCTGTCTCAACCATAATTCAACTTGTTCTGCTGATGTAAAATCAGGTTCGGTTACAATTTCAACTAAAGGTGCTCCAGATCTATTATAATCAACTGTTCCTTTTTCTGGATTCCAGGCAGCAGGGTCTTCTTCTAGATGAATCTCTCTTATTTTAATTCCAAGAAATTCTCCATCTGTTCCTACAAATTCTGAATGAGCTCCTGAAATTGTTTTTTGATATCCAATTGGCATATCTGGCCAGTTATAGTGTTTTCTTTGGAATATTAATAATGGATTTATTTTGCAGTTTAACATTAGAGCTATTTCCATTATTTTATCAATAGCAGAAGAATTTGCAGGCATTGGCTTGCTTCCTGGCTGTCCTGTACAAATTGGGCAGATATTTGTATTTGGCTTAATTTGTTTCATGTCATGGAAGTTTTTGCAAGTACAAAATAGTTTTTCTTTTGTTTCTAAATATCCATGAATTTCCAATCCTATTAACAACTGATTTTTCATAAGTTTATTAGAGAATCAGGATTTAATAAGGTTTTTATAACTTATCTTGGAGTTTTCTTAGAAGTTTTAGGTTATTTGATAAATAGATATGAGTTGTTAAAAGAAGATGGGGGTGATTGCAAGCTGAACAATCCCAAACAGAAATGTTTGGAAACTCTTTTGATTTATGATAATGTCCAGAATTGCTGTTTACATTGCATTTTCCTGTTAATCCCTCATCAGTATATGAAGAATCGTAATTAGGGCAGGCGCATAAAAGACAATTATGATTTGTTGCTCCTTTTATGCATGGAGAGGGAGGAGAATCTTTAGTATAATAAGAACATTCATAAGGATATTCTTTGCTTCTAAAATCAAAATTTGTTTGTTTAATTATTTCTGGAATGTTTTCTTCTGAAATTAAAATTCCTTTTTGTCTTAATCCTACTAATATTTTTTCTAATCTTTGTTTTTTCCAAATCTGCATGGATTTAATTATTTGTTCTTGAATTTCTTTTTCAATTTTAGTTAACATGAAATAACAAGTTTTTTATATTGTTTTAAACATTGTTGTTATAGATAACATGAAAAAACTAAAAAATCCTGAACCAGGGGATAAAGTATTAGTTGCTTCTGGCAACAAGAAGGAAATTGGAACTTTGCTTGATAGTCATGATGCAGGAGTTTTATTATTAAAATTACCAAGCGGATATAATATTGGATTAAAAAAAGAAGATATAAGCAAGATCGAAATACTTGAAAAAAAGGTAGCTGGTTCATTATCTAAAGATAATGAAATAACACAAAAAATGTCTGGTAAGAAACCTATTATCGAGTTTATTATTACAGGGGGGACAATAAGTTCTAAATTAGATCCTGAAACAGGAGGAGTTAAAGATTTAACAAATCCAAGTGAGTTTTTTAAGGCATATCCAGAAATTTTAGAAAAAGCAGATATTAGAATTAAAAATCCTTTTATGAAATGGAGTGAGAATATGGATTCTAAAGACTGGATTAGGATTGCAAGAATTGTTGGAAAAGCTTTGAATGATAGGGAAGTTAAGGGAGTGATTATCAGTCATGGAACTGATTTTTTACATTATACTTCAAGTGCTTTATCATTTATGCTTGGAAAATTAAATAAACCTGTTGTTTTAACTTATGCTCAGAAATCTTCTGATAGAGGAAGTTCAGATGCAAGATTGAATTTATTATGTGCTGCAGAAGCTGCATTATCTGATATTGCAGAAGTTATGATTGTTGGACATTCATCTAGTAATGATGATTTTTGTTATGCATTGCAGGGAAATAAAGTAAGAAAAATGCATAGTTCAAGAAGAGATGCATTTAAACCTATAAACTGCAAGCCAATTGCAAAAGTTTGGAAAGATAAAATAGAAGTTTTAAGAAATTATAACAAGAGAAATAGTAATAAGGTTATAGTTGATGCTGTTTTTGATTCAAGAGTAGCTTTAGTCAAGTTTTATCCTGGACAAGATCCATCTATATTAGATTACTATAAGAAAAAAGGATATAGAGGAATTGTAATTGAAGCAAGCGGTTTAGGGCATGTTTTAACAACTGGAAAAAATAATTGGCTACCTAAATTAAAACAAATGATTGATAAAGGTATGTTTATTTATCTAGCTCCTCAGACTGTTTATGGAAGATTAGATGCTTATGTTTATGAAGCAGGAAGAAAGATTTTAGATACCGGAGTTGTTTATTTAGATGATATGTTATGTGAAACAGCTTTTGTTAAATTGGGATTTGTGCTTGGGCATAAATCTTGGAGAGGAAGTGTAATGACTGCAATTAAAATGAAAGATAATATAGCTAATGAGCTTAATCTTAAATTAGGAGAAGAGTTCTTATGATTGGGTATTAATAATATCTTAAAACAAATTAAGGAGCTTCAGGTGATTAAGCTTGATGAACAGAAGATTGATTGTATGTATTAGATTATTAGAATTATTTAATTTTTCTTTCAATTCTTTTTAGAGTTGATATTATTTCTTGAATTTCTTTTTCTGCTTTTTTATTAACTTTATAATCATATTCAGCCATTAATCTGTCTCTTTGAGTTTGTCTGTTTTGAGACATTAATATGATAGGAGCTTGAATTGCTGCTAAGCAAGATAATACTAAATTTAATAAAATAAATGGGTAAGGGTCCCAGTGTGAAATCCAGGCGTATATGTTTAAAGCCATCCAAATTCCTATGAAGATTAAAAAAGAGATTATAAATCCCCAGGAACCTGCTGATTTAGTTAAAAAATCAGATGCTTTCTGCCCAAAAGTCAGTCCTCTTTTTTGAGGATGAATATGACTTTCTATTGCTTCAAAAATTCCTTCTGTCATGCCCCTTACATCTTTGATTATATCTACTTCTTTTGTTATGTTAGAAATTTCTTTTTTTAACCTTTTTTTCATATTCTTTTTTAGAAGTTATTGTTTATATAATTTTGGGAAATAAATCCGGAGTTATTATGGTTCTTTTTAGTTGTAACTTAGTAGTGGTATAATATAGAAACATTTATAAACCCCTAGATAGTAGTAAAAACATGGTATTACAAGGTATTTCAAAGAGTGGAATAGGTGAAAAACCTGGAATAGCTTTGGCTCTTTCAGATAATGTTGATAAATTAAGTCCTATTAAAGATTCTATTCATGAATTAAATTTTTTAATTAGTCAAAGAGAAAAATTAAGTAAAGAGGTTTTTGATGAAGCTGAAAAAGTTAAAATAGATATTAATAATTTCTTAGTTAATGTTAACAAAGATATGACTAATGAAGATGCTTTAAAAGAAAGACAGGGATTAAGACAAAAAGTTATTGAAGTAGCTGAATTTCAATTAAAAGAGAAGGTAACTTGCTGGCAAGATGTTTCTAAATTAAAACAAGAATTAAGAGAAAAAGAGCAGGAATTAGCTGAAAAACAATCAAGATTAAACATGTTAAATGATATTTTAGATGATTCAGACTTGAAAGGAGGTATGAGATAAAATGGAAAAACAAAGCAAATTAACAAGAATTTTAGGTGGAATAAAGGCTACAGGTAGAATTGCAGGAAAAATATATGAAGAAGCAATGGAATGTGCTTTTCCAGGAATTACTGCACCTGCAAAGAGACAAATTAGAGGATATATTGATTATTGCTCTCGATTAGGAGAAGCAACTAATGAAAACAATTTAGCTACTTATGTGGCTGGAAAAATCCTTTAAATAGATTTTTTTATTTTTTAAATTTTTTTATTAATAAAACAGAAGAAAAAACAAGAAGGGATAAAAACAAATAAAATACGGAGAAAAAATGAAAACTCAAAATAAAACAAATACAGAAAATGGAACTAGCTATGCTAGTAAAGGAGATTAAAATGATAAATAGAAAAAATATTTTAGATGATTCAGACTTGAAAGGAGGTATGAGATAAAATGGAAAAACAATGTGAAGACAGAACAAATAGGATTTCTGAATTGTTAATAAAGATTTTGTGTAAAGAAAACGAATTAAGTTCACGAGAAAGAATTGCTTTTGAAGATAAAGCTTATTCAGAGTATCATAGACTTGTTGATTGGCAAAAGAGTCTCGATAAAAGGGAGATAAAATGGGCCCAGTTATTTGATGAAGCTTATCAAAAAGAGATCTTAGAAGAGCAAAATTATCTTACAAATTAAGATGAAATTACAAATGATAATTAGTAAGGATAGAGGAAAGAGCAAGGTAACTAGAGATGATGTGGATAATATTGAAGGTTGTGCTTATTTATCTAAAGAGATAGAGGGTTCATTAGATTTTTCTTTAAATGATGGATCTGAATGTGAAGGTCCTTTTTATATTGTTGTAAAAGGAATCAACACTAGTGCAAAAACAATTAATCAATTTAAAAAAGATAATGGTAGAAATTCTTTAGTTGAAATAAACAGCCCTGATTTTAGGGATGTTAATACATTCTATCAAGAGATGTTTAAATTACAAAAATATGGGATGAATTTCTCTATTTTAGATTCTAGAATTTCGGATGAAGATTATACTCTTTTAGATTGGGTTTGGGATTAATTTTTTATTTTTTAAATTTTTTTATTAATAAAACAGAAGAAAAAACAAGAAGGGATAAATAATAGGAGAAAACAAGATGAAAACAAATAAAATAAACAAAGAAAACAAAACTAGCGAAGCTAGTAGGATGAAATAAAATGGCAGAAGAAAAATATGATTATGATGCAATAAGCAGAGTATATCAAGATGCTCATGATTTAGAATTTAGTTCAGCTGAAAAAGGAGATAGAAATTATAGACTTGCAACCGAATTAACTTCAAGATTAGTTAAAGACATACAAGATAAGAGATTAAATTTAGAAAGAACCCTTACTAATCCTAATATTTTTAATGGGTTAAACAAAAAACAAGTTAGAAATTTAAGAGGGGATATTCTTAAAGAATGGGAATATCTTGATTCATTATGTCATGATTATCAAATTTTAAATGGAGTAGAATATGAATCTAGAAGAGAAATGACCGATAATGTTGATTTATTTCTTGAACATGTAAATAAATTTTTAGATGCAAGGAAGGAAGATTAAAATGACAGAACAAAATAAAAAACCTAGAGAATTAAATTACAGCACAATATGTAAATCATTAACTAGCAAAGCTCATGATATTGAGTTTGAAGAAGCAAGAGCAAATGCGGAATTATATGGGCCTGATTTTGAATTAACTAATAGACTAGAGGATTATATTGAAAATAAACCTAATTTATATGAAAATGATAATATCAGAGAAATGGATAATACTTTTTCTGAAGCTAGAGATCATGTTTTAGAAGATTTATTAGAAGCAAAAATGGGACATATTAAAGATACAGATGATCTTGTTGAATGTTTAAGTAAAGAATCTAGTCAATTAGGTGTTTTAAATCATGAATATAAAGAATTAACTGGAGATAGTAATCCAGATTATATGCAATATGTTACTCTTTTAGATGGAGTTCTTAAAGAAATTGAAAGGAGAGGAAAATGAAAGAAAATATTGAAAATCTTTTAGAAAGAAGAAGTAGAGCAGTTCAAAATAAAAATTTTGGAGAAGCAATTGAATTAAATGATATTCTTTATGAATCTCTTTTTGAGGATTATAAATATTTATTAAATGCTAAAGAAAATGTTGTAAGCACATTAGGTCTTAATAAATCTATGAAAGAATCTCTTCAAATTTTGAATGACTTGAAGGAGTCTATTGTTAAAACTCAATGCGGATTAGGAGTTTTAATGAATTATCATTTTAGTTTATTAGAATTAAATTTAATTGAAAAATATGGACCTTGGAGAGATTAAAATGAAAACAAATAAAAAACCTAATGCAAGAGAATTTGGAAGTGAAAGGAGATTTAGAAACGCTTTAATCGGATTAATTGGAAAAGGAGTTTCTGATATTCATCAAGTTAATGAAATTGTTGAGCATGAAAGAGCTCATAAAGATGTTTATGAAATACAGGGTCGTAGAGTAGTTTATGGAATTGGATTTGATGATAAAGGAGAAATGGAATATTGTTATGTTAAACCCTATGGATTTCTTGGACATGAAAATCTTAATCAAATAATTAATAAAATTGAAGTTTGTTTAGCTCCAACTAAACCTAGTTCTGGAGATATTAGTAATTTAAGTAATATGATTAATACCGTTGCCAATTGCTGGGCCTATTCAAATATGGGAGCTACAATAGAAAAGAAAACTAAGTTAATTTCTGAAAGAGCTAAGAAATTACCTAAGTTAAAATATTTGTTTAAAAAAATCGGTAAAGAGGGAGTTAAATTAAGTTCTCTATTGCAAAATTTAGCAAATCCAAGCCTATTTAACACAGAAGCACCAATATCTGAAAATTATAATTCTTATGATAATTATGATATTGCTTATAATGTATATGATTATAATTGTACAGCAAATCGTATTCCTTTTGACCAAAGAGCACTAAAAAGTAATTTTGAACAATGGGAAAATGCAGTTAGAAAATCTAAAAATAAATTAGAAGGAGCAGTAGCTTAAAATGACACAGATATACAAATTAACAGTTGAAGAAATATGCAATAAACTTAGACCTGTTTTTGGCAAGAAAATGGATGAGATTTATTTAAAATATGCAATGGCTGAAACTAGAGAAGAAAAAGAAGAAATTGCACAGATACTTTTTGCTCTTTATAATAAAAACTTAGATAAATTACTTGGAGACAAGATTATATTAGAACCTCCAATGCCTGAAAATGTTGAAGGAAGCTATAAAATTGCTAATATAACTTATGCTGGAAAAAAACTTCATGATTTTTGTTTAAGAGAACATGACTGGCCAAGACATGTTTGTATTTCAGGAATGAGTGGAAGTGGTAAAACTACTTTAGGATTTCACATAATTGAAAATTTTATTGAAAAGAAAAAACCATTTATAATTTTTGACTGGAAAAAATCATTCAGACCTTTAATTTTAAGAGATGGAAATTTAATGGTTTATACTGTTGGAAATGATGCTATTGCAAATAATTTTAAGTTTAATGTTAATGAACCTCCAGAAGGAATTTCACCAAAAGAATGGATTAATGTTTTATGCGACTTAATTACTGAAAGCTTTATGGTTAGTTATGGAGTTCATAAAGTTATTTTAGAAACTATAGATGAAGCATTTAAAGAATATGGGATTTATAGTGGAAGTAAAAACTATCCTACTTGGAATTATATTAAATGGAAATTAGAAGCAAAAGCTGAAAAAGCTAAAGGAAGAAATGCTACTTGGCTTGAATCTGCATTAAGAGTTGCTAATGTATTAACTTTTGGAGATTTTGGAAAAGTATGCAATTACAAAGGAAAAGAAAGCTTGAAGATTAGTGATATTTTAAATAAGAAAATATTATTTGAATTAAATTCATTAGGAAATATAGAGAAAAAGTTCTTTTGTGAATTTATTTTAACTTATATCTACAAGTTAAAAAAAGCTAGGGAAAATAGAAAAGAAAGATTTGAATCTGCTATTGTAGTTGATGAAGCACATAATATTTTCTTAAAAGATAAAACTCATTTTGTAAAAGAATCTATAACTGATTTAGTTTACAGAGAAATGAGAGAGTATGGAGTTAGCTTAGTTTGTCTAGACCAGCATATTTCAAAAATTTCAGATACTGTTAAAGGTAATTCAGCTTGTCATATTGCATTTCAACAACAACTTCCTGCTGATATTTATGATATTTCAGAACTAATGCAGTTAAGAGAAAAAAAAGATATGTTTTCTAAGTTAGAAGTTGGAAGTGCAATTGTAAAACTAGCTGAAAGACATACAAAACCTTTTTTAGTTAATGTTGAAGATTCAAAATTAAAGAAAAGTATTGTTTCTGATGAACAAATAAAGCAAAGAATGGGTTTTATTAAAGATGGAAATGAAGTTTTAGAAAATCCTGAAGAAGATTTTAGTAAAGCTGTTTTAAGCGGCAAAAATATTGATAATGTTGAAACTATAAACAAAGAAGCTTCTGAGATTAGTGAAAATGTTGAAGAGTTTAAGAAAATAAATTCTAAAGAAAATAAGGCAAGAGTTCCAAATCAGGCATTATATAACGGAGAAGTTGAATTTAAGAAACAATTAGACAGAGAAAAGCTTGAAGAAAAACTGATTAAAACTGAAATTAAGTCTGTTGAAAATATTGATAATATAAACAAAACTATTAAAGAAAATATGGATAATGTTGAAACTATAAACAAAGAAGCTTCTGAGATTAGTGAAAAGTCAGTTGTTAAAGCTAATAAAATAGAAGTTCAAAATGTTCAGGTAGAAGATAGAGAAACTCCTAAAATTGAGCAAAAAGAACTAACAAATGTTCAAGAAATACTTTATGAATTTGTTCAAAAAGCTGTTGAAAAAGGATATTCTTTAAATGAAATTGAAAGAATTATGGAAAGAAATAGAGCTAAAGCTGGGTTTAGCTTAGAAGATATAGCAAAAGCTATTAATTATTTTTTAAAACATAGATTTGATGAATTATACTTAGGTATACCCTTATTTAGAAGTGTTACTACTGGTGAGAGAAAGCTTTATAAATCAGAAAATACTAGGGTAAATTCTAGTATACCGATAGAAAAAACAGAGCAGGAAAAGTTTATTATTTTCTTGCAAGCAAACCCAAATCATGAACTTAGTACAGTTGATGTATATAAGAAAATTGGATTATCTCCAAGAAAAGGAAACAAGATTAAAAATGAATTAATGAATCAAGGTTTAATTCAAATCCAAGAGATAAAGTACAACAAAGGCTGGAAAAAACTGATAAGACTGAACCAAAATTAAAGTTGGTAATCTATTAAGACATAAGCTGAGTTGATGATAAGATTAAGATAAACAACAGATGTTACTCATAACAAAGCGGATTAACATTACCAAAAAGTTCAAATCACAATATCAAAAAATCATATTTATTTAATTACACAAATCAAAAAACACACAAACAAAACAAACAAAATATTTTAGAAAAATCTCAAAAAACAAATGAGAAAAACTACAATATTACCGCATACATAAACAACAGTGAACATATAGAAATTACAGAAACATTAAATAACAACATATAGCGAAAATGCGAAAGATAGCATATAAAAAATAAGGATAACCTTATTTTTCAGACAAAAAATGCCTGAAATACCTTATTAAGGTATCAGACTAGAAAAAATACTTCTAAAAGCAATTATTGAAAATTGTTTAAAATTCAAAACTAAAGGTGAAATACCTTTGAATATATAATGAAATAACTTAAATGTTAAAAACTAGGCATTGAAATACCTGGTTTATAGACGAAATAGCGTGAAATAACTCTTGAAAGGAAATGTGCTATGAGTACTAAAGGTTTTGTTGGAATTAAACAAGGGAAGACAATCTCAGGATATTCTCTTTATAGTGATGCTTATTATGAGCAAAAAGGAGAGGAGATAGTTAATCTTTATTTTTCGGGAAAAGATATTTTTTCAGCAGTTGAAGATAAAGATGAAAGGGAAATAGAGGGAGATGGTTTTCTTACAAATGGGCTTTTTTGCGAGTTTGGTTATGTCCATAATTTGGATAATGACACTTTGGAGGTTTATAGGGGATGGTTCAAAAAACCTCAGTGGACAAAGAAACATTGTAAATGTGAGGATGGTGCAAGATATACTCATCTGGTTTTTGTAATAGATAAAAAGAAACATACCAAAAACCAAGTGTTTGAAGCGTTTGAACTATTTAATAAGAATGAGAATCCGAGATTAAAATATCCGGAGAGAAGAGCATTTCTGAAAAGAAAAAATAACAAATAACAATTTGTTAGGAACTCTCATTTATTTGTTTTAAGTGGGAGCTCTAATGTATTGTTAGATGTTAAAATGGAAACTAAAAACTCATGAAAGGATGTTATACGAACAAGAAAACAATGATAATGCGAGAGCAGATACAAAGAGAGGAAATGGAAAAAGCAGAAAAGGTTGTTGGGGAAATGGTTATGGCAAGACAACTGAAACTTTTTGAAAAAATGAAAGGAGCTGTTTCTGAAGAAACCCTTCATGATTTGATGGAAGGTATTGATAATTGGGAAGAAGGAATGGAGAGGTTGGGATCTGGAGTAAATTGGCTCTGCTTTGATTTGGAAGCAACAAAAAGAGAAAATAGATGGCTGAAAAAAATGTTGGAAGAGAATGAAAAAAAGGAAGATGATGGTTTGAAGATGTAAATGTGAAGTGAAAAGTGTTACAATTTTATGCCTAAATGGCGAAAGGAAAGATGCTATGAAAAATGTGAGAATCAGTATGCAAGATCAAGACATCGAAAGAATGTCTGTTCAGACAGGACTTTCAAAAAGAAATATTCAGATTGCTCTTGGGATTCCTAATGAAGAAGACCTCGAATATATGAAACAGTTGGAAAAAGCGAATGCCCAAGAACTTCATGTGATTGCAGTCAATTCTTCTAATCCTCAAATTAAAGAGGAAGCTGAAAAGAAATTGATTAGCATTTGTCGAGAAATGCTTGAAGGGGCAACAACCGTAGAAGCAGTTGAAGAGATTTATTCTCTCCTTACTCTTGATTCTCCATTTCAGGCTAGAGTGTTAAAAGTATGGGAAAAGCTCTGCCAGAAAAATCTCCAAGCATCAGAGACAGAATCCCAAATTGAGGGAGTCATTGAAGAATCTCCGGTAGGATCTGGTGTTTACAACAAGGCCATTCGCAAACTCGCCAAATTCTATAAAGAATAAATACAAATCCGCTGAGACGCGCTGAAATTGGGAGGTAGGGTGATTGATGTGAGATGTGAAACAATTTCTTAATATCTCTTTGAAAGGAGATTCTTTATGATGACTTTATTAAACAATGTGGCTCAGATGAGTTCGAATCTGAAACAAAAGGGATTGCATGCAGTGATTAAGGATGTGTTGGGTAGTGCAGAACATTTTGCTGTTAGGGGATTTATGAGAATCATGGAAGAAAATATTTCCTGGGCTCAGAAGAAATCTGCTCCGATTAACAAAGACATCACCAAGAGGGTTCAGGAAATCCGGCTGTCTTTGCAGAGTGCTCCTCAAATAAGTGTTCGGCAATTGAATGCTTATTTGAATTCCTATGGTAATTCTGCGCTGAATGTTAAGGGGGTTTGGGTGTCTGAATGGGCTCGTGAGAAAATTAATTCTGCTATCAGTTCCCGGCAGGAAAATATTTCCATAGATAGTCTTCTTGATGAAAGAATCTTGGATGAAATCGAGATTGAGATTTCTCTTGCAAGTAATGCTGCCAAGTATGCAGTTTTGGACCAACGGCGAAAATCTTTGGGACAGTGTCCGCAGAAAAAGGATAGTAATTCTCAATATCCTCCACGAAAAAGGAATTCTCAAACTCCTTTTCAACAATGGACAATTGTTAATTCCTCAATGAGAAGACCGCACCCCTCTCCTTGGTTGCAATGTTGATTGTTTAAACAAATTATATTTCGGCAAAACTCGGATTTTATGAAAGGTGGTGATGTGTATGAAGGTTGAAAATCTTCATCAGAGTAATTTAATTTGAAAAACCCCCGGCGCGATTAGACTTATGCTTTATTAACAATATAACAAAAGCTAAGTCTTGCCCCTTATGTAATTAACAACTTGATTTCTAGTGATATTCAAAATTCACAGGGGCATTTGTGTTTTGTGAAATGGAAACTGAAATAATTTTATGCCTAAATGGTGAAAGGAAAGATGTTATGATGAAAAAAGAAATTAAAGTTTTGATTTTGTTGGCTTTTATAGTCATGCTTCTTGTGTTGCTTATTATTGCAGGTTGGACTTTTGTGAATTAACCATGAAAAGAACAATTTAATGCCTAAATGGCGAAAGGATGTGTGCTATGAGTAACAGTACCAAAAGAGCGAGAAGGCTTAGATGTTTGATTAATCAGACTAGAGAACAAGAGGCTAAGGTTCTTTTCCAACAAGGAATGCGACAGATTCAACAGAGAGAAGAACAGCAATTACAACTTTGTATTTTTAGGCAGCAGCGAAGATTTCCGCGGAGGGAAATGTATTTGGCTAGAATTTCAGAAGATTAAATTATTGGGAGACTAGACAAAACAAAAACTAGACAAAACAAAAACAGGAGAGAGAAAGATGAAGTTTGCGAATAAGTATAAATGGTTTTTCTTGGGAGCATGTTTTGCTTTAATGTGAAATGTAAAATAAAAAACTTTTATGTGAAAGGAAATGTGTTATGGAAAAGAAAAATGTTGGGATATTGGTTTTTTTTGTTATCGTGTTAACTATGGTGGTCACTTTGCTTTTATTTCCCATACCTGTTCACGAAGTGATGTTTTTTTCTGCAACAGAGGAACTCCCTGCTTGCATGAGGCTTGTTAGGCCCGGGATTGATGTAATCCTTATTGAAACTGAAAAAAATTCTAATAAATTTATTCACCTTTACGGGGCATTAGAAAAACAATTTCCAGATAAAGCCAAAAGGGAAATTAAAAAAGCCCAAATTTTGGAAAGGGTTGGGTGGTATAAGTAAGAACAAATGCAAGTAAGAACGAAACCAGGCATAGCTTAACATTGTAAAGCATCAGACTTAATCGGAAGATATAGGTTCAATTCCTATTGCCTGGAATGTGTGTTTTGATGTGTTTTGTGTTTCAACAATGTTTAGCTAGATTTAGCGAAAGGAAATTGCTATGACACAGATGATGACTCAAATGGATGTTATTGGTGTAAATAAAAATACAACTTCAAGTTCTGATTTGTATTTGATTTCAGATGTTGGAGAAAATGGAGAGTACCAACTTGATGGACTTAGTGAAAAAGAAAAAGGGATTTTCAACTTCTTGATTGAAAAGGGAATAGGAAAATATTTTCCTGTTGGAGATTTCAAACCTCTTTCTAAAGAAGAGATTCAGAAATATAATTCTGAAAACAGGAATTTGGAAACAGCGGTTTTTATGCAACTCAATTATCTTAAGATGGAATTAAGCAAAAAATTGAGGGCTGTAAAAAGACAGATGGAAAATTTACAGCTTATTCAAAAAATTGTTGGGCTGTATGAAGAATATAATTCTCTTAGGGGAATTATTTTTCAGGCAAATGAAAACTTGTGCTATCCGATGATTAGAATGTTTTGTTCTAATCCAAATTCAATTGATTATAATGATTATGTGAGTCGGGCAAATGAATCTTTGCTTGATTCTATTGGGGGGTATAATCCTTGTCGAGGAATTAAGTTTAGCACATATGCCTGCAGAGCAATATTAAGAGGGTGTTCCAAACAAAAAAGAATATTGTTAAAGAGACAGGAATTTTCTCTTGATGATTTTTCTTACGGGGGCATTCCAGATGTAAAGGCATTAGAAAGTTCTAAATCTGCTGAAGAAATAGAGCATATCCGAAATATGCTTAGAAAAAATCCAAAAGAATTGGATTTATCTGAAACAGAATTGAAAGTCATTCAATTTCGTTATGGGCTGGACAAGAATTTTCAAGAAAGAAAACCTCTTACTTTGAAAGGAACTGGCGAAATATTGGGTTTATCCAAAGAAAGAATTAGACAAATCCAGGAGAGGCTTCTTTTGGGATTAAGGAAGCATGTAGAAGAAAGTGAAGTATATAACTAACTTGTTGGTAGTTATTTGGAGACATTGTTTTACTGAAAGGATGTGTTGTATGTTTAGCTTACCCATTTTGATTGTGGTTTGTATTGGACTTGTTTTGTGGATGCGAGATTTTACTTTTAAGGGAGCACTAAGGGCAATTTTGTTCGCTTTTTTTGGTGTGTTTACTATTTGGGGGTGGCTTATATTCGCGAGCAAAATGGTTGATGCTCATATTTACGAAAAAATCACCTTTGAACAATTAGGGATTTTCCCATTTTTTGAGGTGATTTATTTTCTCGCATCAATTACAGCGATTGCATTTATTTATGCAATTAAGAGCAAGGATAGAACAGTTAGCATCGTGAATGCTATTTGGGTGCAATTTACTGGTTTTATTATCTCTTTGCTTATTTTGGCTGTAATGTTGGGTACACTTGTGTTAGCAAAATGCACTATAGGAGATGCAGCAACTCCGCTTCCAAACATTATTTTGTTTGGAACTTTGATATTGGAGATTTTCTCGTTTACAATTTCTTTGATTATGAGTTTTGTTGCGAATAGTTGACATTGCCTGTTCTAACCGGTTGGCTCTGGTGTTGTATCTGTGTGTTGCAGAAAATGCCAGAGCTGACTTTTTTAACTGGAGGTTTTATGAAAGCTATTTGTGCTGTGAGCTGGATTAGCTCTTTGATAATGTTTGCTCTTATGAGCATGGAAATGTTCTGGAATTTCTGATTTTGGAGGAAATTGCTTATGATTAGAGGACCTTAGTTAAGATTGAATTCTGAATGATGTATTTGATATGCTTCGCTGATTTAGGAGAAGCAAGAATTACAACAATGATTTCAAGGATGAAAAGATTAATGAAGTTTGAGATTTATTCTGCAACTGTGAGTTTAGTGTGTTTTGTAATTGCTGGTGTTTTGAGGTATTTGGAAAAATGAAAGGAGATTTGGATTCACCTCGTTTGAATTTTGTATTAGTAGTAATACTAGGATCAATTACATTGTTTGGAATTGGTTTTGGTATTTATTTGATTTCACAGGAAATCTGAAAGGAACAAAGAACAAAAAATTTACATGTTTGAAACAAGGATGTTTAGTTTAGACAATTCATGAAAGGATGTGAAGTAGATGCCTAAAAAGAAAAAGGCAACTGGAAAAAAGGCTTTTTGCATTGGGTCTGGAAGAAAAGGTAATGGGTGTAAAACCATTGTTGAACGCCCTAATTTTCTTTGTGAAGAATGCAAACGCAGAAACAATAGTGTTTCTGTAAAAAGGGGCGGAGGCCGGAAAAGTGTTTGCAGTAGACAAGTTAATTCAAATTAAGCGAAAGGAAAGAATTAGTTATGTCCAAGAATAATAATAATGGCCAATGTAAGATTTGTCCGAATTGTCAGCGCCATTACAATGATTCAAAACGCACCCATTGTATTGAAAGAGCGTGCAGGGGGAATAATAAGTTGGTTTTACAAAAGGGTGCAAAGAAAGATCAATTAATTTTGCAGGGAAAGGAGAGCAGCAAATAAACTGCTGAGCTAGATTCTCATCTGCACATTTGGCAGTGGGTCGGGTTAAGAGAGCAAAGGATTCTTAAAACAAGGAGAAAAGAGCTGGAGGGGATTTTTGTGTAATTAACTAGTATGGAGACTGTTTTAATAGGAAAGGAACACATCTATGTTGATGCTTTCAATGGCAATGTGGAAGTGGAGATTGATTGTTGGGGGAATTGGAGTGGCAATTTTCATAGTTGTTTTAATCCTTAAAAGAAGAGGATGATTACAACAGAAATAAGAGCAAGTGAGGACGAAGTGATGCGCTGAAAAAGGGTTGGTAGGGGTTTTGATTGGTAATCTGTAAGAACACTATATTAGACTTCTGATTATTAGATTGATGTCAGTTGTTTTGTTGTTTGTTTTGTAAGATTATTAATTAATTGTAAATGGAAGTAGGAATGTGTTTGTTTTAGAGAGAGTATAAAGCATGTTGCTTTAACTCGAGTTTTTCTTTTTACTCGCATTAAAAATGAGAATAATGCGAAAGGAGATTGTTTCATGTTGAAGAATTTGATTAGTTTGGTTATGGTTGTTGTGATGATGATTTGCGGAAACCTTTTTGCGAGCATTTCCTCGGAAACTGGTTCCGGCTGCGGAAGCATCTTTGAGAATCCTCAAGAATTGCATCAGAGTTTGCATCTGCCGGGAATTAATGCTTCGGTAAATGCTTATAATTACGATGGCAATGCCAGCATGAGCTTTTATGGAGATATTCAAAACTCTAATTTGAAGCTCAAGAGCGCAGATATGAATTTCTGGTATTATGAAGATGACCAAGAAAATTTTCAAGGATTTTCATTCGGCGCCACATGGCAATTTGAAATTGGAATTCCTGAAAAAGGGATTTTGGATTTGAGCCAACATTCGAATTTCAATTTCTTTGGACTTTACCAATATTCCAATATGAACACAACTAATTTGGAATATATTTTTCCGGAAGATGGACCTGCTATCCCCGTTGTTTCGGACCATACTCGAATGAATTATGGTTTTGACATTCAGATGAATGGTTTTGATGGTCATCAGGGGGTTGTAATAACTGATCTCGATCTTGGAGTTAGTACAGGGTATTCAGATTGGGATGGAAAAGATTACCTTTCCATTTATACTTATGGAAATGGGCATTTCCTTCCTGAATCTGGAACTTTAATGATTCTCGGTATGGGCAGTTGCCTGCTTCGGCTTCGGCGAAAACATTAAAACCTCCTAACAGGGGCTCAGTTCTATTTGTTTCTTGTTGAGATAAATATCTGAGCCCCTTTTTGAAATAATGCTGGTGCCTGTCCAAGAAATTCCTGTGTTGTCGGAACTTACCCCTTGGCAGGCACTGGCTTTTTGTTTTGTGTTTGTTTTGTGTTTGAAAAATGTAAAACTTTTTTTAGGAGAAAACAATATGAAAAAAAGAATTTTGGTTTTTGGAATCATTTTTGCTATTGTAATGTTTTGTAATGTTGCAATATGCGAAGATGAAAAAAGCGAGGTTATTGCAATTTCTGCTGAAGAAGAAAAAGATTGGGGTGTGGAATTTAATACAGATATCTTCAGCAAGTTTGTTTGGAGGGGGCAGAACTTAAATGATGACTGGGTTATGCAACCAAGCATAGCAGTTTCTTACAAGTCTCTGAGTTTTTCTGTATGGGGCACCTATGATTTTACTGATTATAATGATCAGCAAAACGAGTTTACGGAATTGGATTACACTTTAGAATATTCAGATGCACTTCCTTTTGAAAAATTGGAATGGCTGAATTATTCTGTTGGTGCAATTCATTATTCTCTACAGGGAAATGAATGTCCACATACAACTGAACTTTTTTGGGGATTTGGTGTTGAAGAAATTCCACTTAGTCCTTCAATAAAAGTTTATCATGACATGAATGTTGTGAATAAAGGAATGTATGTTCAATTTTCAGTTGAACATAGTTTTGAAAAAGTTCTTAAACTCCCTGGAGCAGAGGTAGGAATTGATATTGGTGCAAGTGTTGGTTGGGGTAATAAAAAATACAACCAATATTACTGGGAAACTGAAAGCGGGAGTTTAAATGATTTCACACTTTCCCTTGCATTTCCGATTTCAATTGAAAAGTTTGACTGGAGTCTTACTCCAAGTATAAACTATGTTCATTTGATTGACGGGCAAATAAGGGAGAGTGATTTATATAGCCGTGGAAGTGATATCATGTTTGTCGGTGTGAGTGTAACAAAATCCTTTTGAAAAGGAGAACTTCTTATGAAGAAGTGGTTTTTGAAGAGATTACCCCTTGCGTTAATCTTGGTGGTTATCTGGTCAGTTGTAAGACTTAGATTAGCTATTGAGAATTTTTCGCAGTTCAATCTAACCGGACTGATATTTGTTTTTGCATGTGTTATTGTCCTGGTTATTGAATTTTATAAAAGCGGAGATATAAATCTCAAGGCTTTTGGATGGGATCTGGCTCTTTCAGTTGTAGCTACAATTATTTGTACAGTTACAATAACTTGGATAGTTGCGCATCACAAAGGAGCTCATTTCACAGATGGAATGATCTGCCTTTTGATTTTATTTGATGCTTGGGTCAGTCCATTTAATTCATATCGTACTGCTCTGCGAAACTGGACAGCTAATGTGGGAACATCTCCTAGTGATGCTCCATAACAATTAGTTCTAAAATTGTTTAGCGAAAGGAATTTCAATGTTCATTCCAGAAAGGAGATTGTGACAGACAAAAGAAAGGATGTAAAAAGGAATAGGGAATGTGTTTGTTGTGTATGTGTTTGAAAAATGGCTAATAACATAAAGGAAAAATGCCATGAAAAAGATGATGACAATTCTGTGTGTGTTTGTGATGTGTGTGTTTGGATTCACTTCGGTTTTCGGTGCTGACCTGAATAACACTGTGAAGGGCAAGATGGAGATTCAGTATAACAGTCGGACTCAGACTGAGGACTCTGGAAATCCTAATCCTGGTGTGAAGGATTTCTACAAGATTGAGCTGGATGTAACTGATACCATTCGCATCCAGGGGGGCATTGAACATTTGCCTACTATTCTGAGTTCAACACTTGGAATGGAAAAACAGGCAGGCAATTTGATGTACAATTTGAATATGATGCTGCGAAATCCATCAGACCCAAAACAAGTGAAAATGGTCGGAAAACTAACCGGCGGAGTGCCCATTGATAAGAAAGGTGTTTACAAATATAATGATGGCACTCTTCGTATGGCAATTGATGCAACTGGCAAGGCGGCAGGATTTCAAAGTGCATTCCGCGGATTTGCTGATGGTAAACCTCCTAAAGGAACCAGTGTTATTGCTTCGATTAAGAAAAGGGCAATAACAATCACTAAACAGGTTCAGGGAAAAACCGTGAAGATTGTGGCAACTGACTATGACAAGATGGCATACAATGGTCTTGTCTTGGCTGCGGGACCTACAAAAACCTATCCAGAGACAATTGTCAATGGAGAAATGCTGTATGATTATGAGCGCAGTGCTTGGTATTTCAATGGAGTTACCATGAGTTACACTGATGCCAATGGCAAATCCTATAGTGACAAACTCACTGGCAATATCAAATGGATTGAGAATCCGCAGCGAGCAACAAATGGTGAGGGTGAATATCAGTTCGATGTTCGCTTTAATGAGCCGGCGCAAGCTGCAGATGAATCTGCTGCTTTTCAGGCAGCTGATGATGAAGCTGCATTTTTTGCAACAGATACAAAAATGCCTTCGCTGACCGGAGCTGCTAAATATAAAGATCAGATGAGGGGCGAGACAGTTGCATCCTCAGCAGTTGTTATTGATCTTGTCGGTAACAATTTAACCAAGCAGCAAATCGTCAATGCCACAAAACTGATCTGGCTGGTTAATGTTGTGCCTATGAATGCTGAATAAAACATTTATGGGATATTTAAACTCACAAACTTTTTTCACAACAAAAATGCGCTTATGAAAGGAGATAAAAAATGATTCGAGATTCTCCGAATTAGTAGATGAATGGAAATGTACAAATATGTATTGTGCATTTATGCATTGAAACTGAAATGAAATTTTTTAGGAGATGTTGCTTATTGCCCTAATGAAGCAGAAATACAGGAAATCAAGCAAGTAGGTTTTTAGTTTTTCTCATTTTCAAAGGGATCGCAGATTTACAACTTCAGTGATTTACACCAGATCCCTTTGTTTTTTGTGTATTTCAAGGAGAGAGAAATGGAATTCTTTTGTTAAGAGATTAGAGAGTTATGGAGAACTCAAGAACACGGATGTTGGAATGGAGAAAACCAGGAGTTGAAGAAGACCCACAATCACACAAGTGTAACTTTAAATTCGCCTAAACAAAACTTTTAAGGAGTTTTATTATGTTCAGCAGAATGAACATCAAAAATGTTGTGATTTGTGTTATCCTGGTTGTTGTTCTTGGGTTGATAATTAGTGGATGTAGTGTTGGAGTGTATGGAGGAATGGATGCTGATTTGTATTACAGTGATAATAATGCTGTTACGGGCAAACCCCTCGGCGATCCATGGAAGTCAAGAGGGAGCGGGAAAAACAGGAGCACAAGCACTGAACCCAAATGTGGTTTTGAAGTTTTTCAACCTGAAAATCCTAGTAAATAACTAAATTGGTTTTAGGTTTTAATTTACTGGATTTGTTGGATTACAAATTCTAAAAATATTCTAAGGAGAATATCATGACTATTATAGAATTCATTAAAGCCAATTTTTTGGTTAGCAGTGTTCCTGGTGGTTTGTCTTTGAGTGTTTCTTATGGTTTTCTTTTTTACAGCCTTCTTGCTGTAAATCTTTTCTTTATTGCAAAGAAAATGATGAATAAAAAGAGAAACCAGCAAGCATAAACACTTACCTCCTTTCATCCTCTGCAGATTAACAACTTGATAATCTGTCTGGGGCTTTCAAAAGCTTGCAGAGGATTTTGATTTAAAAAACCTTTCTTGGGTAAAAGGAAGGTAAATGTGTTGTGTTTTTGGTAAATCTAGGAGTCTTGAGAATCTGGAAAGGAGTTGATGAGCTTGAAAAAGAGTCGCATGCTGTTGGCAGGGTAAACAAAAAGTGAATTCTGTCAAGCGAGAAAAGAAAAAGTGATGTAGATCACTTCCCTCTTGTTTAGTAAAAGATCATAAAAACTTTACAAGAGGGTTTTCTTTTTTTAAAAATTAATAATAAATAATTAACTTGCTTTGATAATATTAATTCATCTTAGTTTGGGAGATTATTTGTTACAGATTATATATACAGGTGAAAAGTGTGAAAGAAAAATATTTAGGAGAAGAATATGTGTTTTAAAAGGCATATAATTGGTGGTGCAATTGTGTCAGGAGTTTCAATAGCTCTTTTGTTGTATATCGGTCTTTTGGGCAGCAACAAGATTTTTTTGGCAGCTATATTAGGAATTGCTTTTAGTTTAATTCCAGATATAGATATGCCTCAAACACTTCCTAATCGTATATTGGCAATTGGCTCTTTTGTACTTTTGCTCATTGGAATGTATATTAAGCACAATACTTTGTTACTAATTGGGGTAATAGGTATTGGAATAGCTTTATTATTTCCGATGATATTCAAACACAGAGGAGTTACTCATAAAGTAATTTTTGGAGTTTTGTTAGCTGCTGGGATTTATTACTTTTTGGGTAAGGGTGTTTGTATAGTTGCTCTTTGCGGATTTTTGACACACCTGATTTTGGATTTAAAGATCTTTTTAAGAGAAAAGAAGAAAAAAAAAGCAAGATAAAACCTAAGATTATGAAAGGCAAAATATGAATAAACTATTCAAGTTTATTTGGAGAATTTCTGAAAACCTTTTTGTTTTGGTTTTTGGAATTTTAGTATGTATAGGGATTTTGTTTATTATTGGAATTTTTGCATTTGAATTTATTATTTGGATGTTTGTGATTTCAATAATAATTATGTTTGTGAAATGGTATTTTAGATAAGTGGATAAACACAGAAAGGAAAAAATATGAGAGAAAAACTGGTTTGTCACAATGGACAGGGATTTGTATTTGTGCATTGCATTTGTGGGAGGAAAAATATGGGATTGTCTGATAGATGTCTTAATCCCAGATGTGGAAATAATTTAAGGGTTAGGTTTTTAGGGGATAAAACAAAAATACAAAAAGAGGAATTAGGGAAATATGTGAATGCGAGATAGAAAAACAATTTTTTGAAAGGAATTGATGAAAAGTGAGTAGTAAAACAAAATATTACAAAGAGGGCTAGTCTTATTCTTATCCTTTCAAATAAGATGATGCCCTCTTTTCTTTTTTAAATAGATGATGTTTGTGGTAAACAAAAACAAAAAACTTATAGGTGATTTATGACTAAGAAAAAACAAAATTGGATAATTGGGTTGATTGGGGCAGTGATGTTTTTGGTTGCATTTTACGCTTTTGTTTCAACAATGATTTCTAATCCGGGTGCTGGGGAAATTGAACATAAGAAACAACAGCCAGCAGTGATTAAAGAGGGAGAGAAACTTGATTTACAAAAAATCAAGTGGAGTGAAGAGATGGCGAATTTTGAGGATATTCCTTCTGCTTTGAATTTTGTTCTGACTGAATATGAAGCATCGCCTAATGATTTAGCTTCTTCTGATTTTTGGGTGTTGAATGAAATATTCAACAAAGGAAAAGTTGAAGCAATTAGAGAAGAAATTCTCACTAATGAATCTGTTTCAACTGAATTTCCTGTTGGCGGAGGAAGGTTATGGTTAGTTCTTCCTTGTGAGGCCAGATATCTTAATGTGAGTACAGATGAGAAAAATAAAATCTGTATTTTAAAAGATAAAAATGGGAAAATAAAAGAATCTGGATTTTTGTATCTTGCATTGCAGGATATAAAAGAAAAGTTTCCTCGCAAGGAAGAAAAACCCCCTGAAATAAAAATACCTGAAGGGGGTTTTAAAGAGGGAGATAAGCTGGATATAAAATAAAACGTGGTTGGAGCCTGGGTTGAGTTGAAATTTATCTTGTTGTTTCTCCCTCCTTTCGCCAGCAAGATAGAAATTAATTCCCCAGGCTCTTTTGTTTTAATAACTAATAACTTGGAGTTATTGGTTTTGAGAATATAATGGATTCAAAATATAAGGAGAAATAAGATGAAAGTGAAGATTTTTGGGGTATTTTTATTGATAACTTGCAAAAAAATATGAACGAGTGGCTTGCTGAAAATATCCAAGATCCTCAGCAAATCATTAAAATCTTTCAAACTCAAAGCGAATTTTCTAAGAGTGAAAAATATGTGGTAATAACTATTTGGTACATGGGTAAGTAATCTCAAAAAAGCAGTTATTAGATCCATTTTGGCTTTTAACTGCTTTATTTTTTTGTCTAAATATGTATACTGCAATATATATTTTGTAGTATATACTTATTCGTAAGGGAACCAAGTTTCCCTTAACAAGTCAACCCTCCTTAAATTGATAAACATATTTATATCTTATTAAGACATGAGTTTTGCAGATGAGAAAATTAAGTTTAGCTTCTATTGTTTGAGCAGAAGTTTAGCAAGTGCAAAAGTGAAAGTGTAAAAAAATTTCTTAAAATGCAAAAAAATTTTGCAAAATTTTTGAGATGATTCTTTGAATTTTAATGAAAACAGATGCTTTATTGTTTGTTCAAATAGGATATAAAATGCTTTTGATTAATTGATTATAGATAAGTTTTATTAAGTATTTGTTTTTAAGATAAATATGGAAATAAAATGTGGAATTGAAATACATCAGCAGTTAGATAGTCATAAATTATTTTGCAATTGTCCAAGTTTGCTTAGAAATGATAATCCTGAATTTGAAGTTAAGAGAAAGCTACATGCTGTTGCTGGTGAGAGTGGAGAAATAGATATAGCTGCAAAACATGAAGCTAGTTTTGATAGAGAATTTATTTATCAGGGTTATGATACAACATGCCTTTTAGAATTGGATGAATCTCCTCCATATTTAATTAATCAAGAGGCTTTGCAAATTGCATTGCATATTGCTTTATTATTAAATTGTGAGATTTTTCCAATTGCTCAAATAATGAGAAAGACTGTTGTTGATGGAAGTAATACTTCTGGATTTCAAAGAACTGTTTTAATTGCAAGAAATGGTTATGTTGAAACTTCTCATGGAAAAGTTAGAATTGCGAGTATTGGATTAGAAGAAGATGCAGCAAGAATTATTGAAAAGCAGAATAACAAGAGTGTTTATAGGTTGGATAGATTAGGAATTCCTTTAGTTGAGATTGGGACTGAGCCTGATATTAAATCAGCTGAACAGTGCAAAGAAGTTGCATTGTATTTAGGAGATGTTTTAAGAAGCTGTAAAGTTAAAAGAGGAATTGGAACAATTAGGCAGGATGTTAATGTTTCTATTCCAGGACATCCAAGAATTGAAATTAAAGGTTTTCAAGATGCAAAAATGTTTATTCCTGTAATTGAAAATGAAGTTAAGAGACAAATGGATAATCTAAAGACGAAAAAAAATTTATTAGGAGAAGTAAGAAATGCAAATGTTGATGGAACAACTAGTTTTTTAAGGCCTATGCCTGGAAGTGCAAGAATGTATCCTGAAACTGATTTGCCTTTATTAAAAATATCAAAGCAAATGATTGATGAAGCTAAAAGAACACTTCCTAAATCAAGAGAAGAAATTAGACAGGAATTAAAAAAGCAGGGATTAAGTGAAGAGCAATCAAGAATTTTAATTAAAGAAGGAAAGTTAGAAGAGTTTAAATCTCTTTTAGGAATTTTAAATGAACCTGGATTTATTTTCAAGAGCTTGATTGAATTACCTAAAGAAATTGCTTCGCATGAAAAAATTGAAAATGTAGATGATATTTTGCATGGAGAAGTTATTCAAGATGTTATTAATTCAATTGTTTCTGGGAAAATTGCAAAAGATGATGTAAAGCATGTTATGAATGAAATTGCAAAAGGAAAAACATTTGAACAAGCTATTAAAATTGAAAAAGTAGATTTAGGTGATGTTGAAAGTGAGATTGCTAAATTAGTTAAAGAAAAACCAGGATTATCTCTTGGTGGATATATGGGTTTGATTATGAATCAGTTTAAAGGAAAGGTTAGTGGAAAGGAAGTGACTGAGATACTGAAAAAACTAATCAAATAATTTATAAATAAGCGATAATTATCGTTTATATGTGGTTTACAAAATTTAAGGTTTTTGATGAAAAGAACAGCTTAAGTATTATTGTAAGGAAAAATAAGGTCAAAATTTATTATTATCCTGTTAATCATTATATAAAGAATAAGAGGATACATTTTATAACCGTCTGCTTAATAAAAGGCAAGGAAGAAAACAAGATTAATTATTTTAAAGATTTAAAAAAATTGAAAAAAGCTAGGCAAGGAAGGAAACTTGATTTTTTAGAAAAACAAGAGGATTTTTTTATTATGGTTACATCTCTTTCAATAAACCAAGAACTGAGATTATTTGTTGATGTTGCTTATAACCCTGCCCTGATTCATCTTAAACCTGTAATATGGAATGAAGATGGCTGGGAAGAATTTGAAGTTGCAAGTATTGAACGGGAGAATCTAAAGAAGCTCATAGATGCAGGAGAAAGCAAATATAAATTAAAACTTTTAGAATTCAAAGATAAAAAAATAAAGAATTTTGGATTTCTGACAATGTTTCCAGAATTAACTGACAAACAACAAAATGCTTTAGAATTTTCCTTGAAAAATGGATATTATGAATATCCAAGAAAAACAAGTTTAGAAAAACTTGCAAAAGATAGTAATCTTGCTTTTTCAACATTTCAAGCTCATGTAAGAAAAGCAGAAAATAAAATCCTAAAGTTTTCTATTGAAGCTATTAAGAAATAAGTGATTAAGATTAACAAAAATTAGTTAAAAATAGCTAAAATGCATAAAAAGCGATATGTATCGCTATAAAATATATATCCTTTAATTATCATTTATAACTATGGCAAATGAAAGTATAAAACAAGGACAGAAGGAGAATAATTTTCCTCTTTATATAATCCCATTAAGAAACATTTGGGTTAATTATGAGGGATATGGTATTCAAATAAAAGGAAACAAACAATTTGAACAAAAAGGATTATCTTTAGGATATTTGGAAAATATTTCTTATATTCTGAACAAATTTCTTAAAGCTAATAAGAGATTGAGGATTGATAATATTGTCAAAAATTATTGGACATATTTAACTTGTTCTGAAATAGGAAAAGTTGAGAAAATGAAAACTTATTTGGGTTGTTCTTCTAAATTAGTAAAAACATTAAATCAATCTGAATTAAATACTTTTCTTAAACTTTCTGGGAGAAAATCAATTTATTCTCCAGCCAGAGCAAGTATGGATGTAGAGATAATCTATTCTGGAAGAGAACTTTCTAAACAAAATCCCACACCTAAAATAGTTTATGTTCCGGCAGTGGGATTTTGTTGAATTTTATAAATAAACCATAAAATTTATATAGTTATATAAGTTTATATAACTGCCAAAAATGAACTTTTTGTTATATAAAAATGGACATTAAAAAAATATTACATTATCCAAGATTGGATACAGTATTAATGGTTGAGAAATTAATTTATGAAACTAGTGGAACATATACAAGAAAACAATTATGGGAAAGATTACCTAATAAAGTAATGTATCAGACTTTTGTTGTTATAATTGATTATCTTCTTTATTCTAATAAAATTGCAGTTGACAGAGAAGGCAAGATTTGTTGGACTTGGGATCCTGAAGGTGTAAAAAGATATCTGAAAAGAAAAGATTTAATGTGGAAACCTAAAAATGAAAAGTGAAGTTATATTTGGAGATGAAAAAGTTAAATCTGCTTTTGAAAATTTAGCTAATTTTAAAGATAAAGAAGTTCAAGAACAATTAAATAAAGCTTTTTGTAATCTAAGAGAAAATGCTTATTGTGGAACACAGATACCTAAGCATTTAATCCCAAAAGAATATTTTAGAAGATTTGGAAATTTAACAAACCTTTGGAAGTATAATCTACCCAATGCTTGGAGATTAATTTATACAATTAAAAATGAACAAATCGAAGTTATTTCAGTTGTTTTAGAGTGGATGGATCATAAAGAGTATGAAAGGAGATTCAAATACTAAGTTTTATAAATATATTATGATGGGTATAATTATGGAAAATAAAAGAACTTATATAAAAGATGCTTTTGATAAAAAGGGAAGTGTTGAATTATATGGATGGGTTCATGATACAAGAGATTTAAGCAAAATTAGATTTTTAGTATTAAGAGATATTTCTGGGAGAATACAGGTTGTTGGTGTTAAAGGAGAAACAAAAGATGATGTTTTTGAAATTATGAATTCTGTTCCAAGAGAAAGTGTTGTTAGAATAAAAGGAACTTTAAAAGACAGCAAGCAAGCACCTGGTGGAAAAGAAGTTATGCCAAGTGAAATTGAAATTATTGCAAAAGCAGAACATCCGCTTCCAATTGATGTTTCAGATCATAGCAAGACAGAATTGCCTAAGAGATTAGATTATAGGTTTTTAGATTTACATAGAGAGAGAACTCAGGCAATTTTTAAAGTAAATGCAACAATATTGCAAGCATTTAGAGAGTTTATGATTAAAGAAGGTGCTGTTGAAGCTATTTTCCCTTCAATTATAGGAGCTAGTTCAGAAGGGGGAACAGAAGTTTTTCCTGTAAAATATTTTGAGAAAAAAGCATTATTATCCCAGAGCTGTCAGTTGTACAAGCAAATGTTAGCTTGTTCAATGGAAAAGGTTTTTACTGTGTTTCCTGTTTGGAGAGCTGAAAAACATAATACTGTTAGGCATTTGAATGAATCAAGACAATATGATTTTGAAATGGCATTTGCTGATGATAAAGTTGTTATGGATGTCTTAGGAAGATGTGTTCAGCATATTGTTAAGAAAGTAATTGAAATTAATAAAAAGGAATTAGATTTATTTGGAATTAAGTTAAAAGTTCCAAGTATTAAATATATGACTTTTCATGAAACAGCTGAGCTAATGAAAAAACATAAGTGTCATGTTGGAAAAGATGATTTAAGTCCTGAATCTGAAAAAAAATTAGGGGAATTATATCCTGATACAATTGTTTTTGTTCATGATTGGCCTTTATCTGGAAAGCCTTTTTATATAATGCCAAGTGATAAAAAAGGACCTAAAGGAGAGCAGTTGTCAAATGGATTTGATGCAATTTATATGGGCATGGAAATAAGTTCAGGAGGGCAGAGAATTCACATACCTGATTTATTAATTGAGAGATTAAAAATTAAAGGATTAAATCCAAAAGATTTCAAAGATTATGTTGATAGTTTTAGATATGGAAGTCCGCATCACGCAGGTTGGGGAATGGGAGTGGAAAGAATTACAATGTTAATTATGGGATTGCCTAATATCAGAGAAGCTGTATTATTCCCAAGAGATAGAGATAGATTGACTCCTTAGATAGTTTTAAAAATAATAGTTTTATTTGAAGATTATGTTATTTAGAAAGATGAGTTCAGCTGAAAGAGTAGGATATTATATTGGCAAGCATCTTGCTTATGCTCAAAAAGTTAGAAATAAAACCGATGAGCAATTAAATAAAATTAGAGATAATTATCAAAATTCTAGGTTTAGAGGATTAGTAAAAAAATTAAATGTTCCTATTTTAAGTGAACATTATAGATTTCAAGAAGAAGCAATTACAAGAGAATTTGAGTCAAGAGATGCTGTTGCAAGATATAAAAGAGGAGAGGCTGTTTGTGGAATTACGGGATTTTAAAAGTTTTTAAACTTAAAATAATTTAGTTTTATATGAGAATTTTAGTTATTGGAGATTTTCATGGGAAGTTTCCGGAAAAATTGAAAAAGATTGCAAAAAAAGTAGATATTATTGTTAGCTTGGGGGATTATACTCCTTTTACTTTAAGAAAAGAATTTTTTAAATATTGTTATGGGAAAGATGTTGAATTATGGGAAGCTGTTGGAAAGTCTAGATATAAAAAAGTAATAACTAATGATTTTAAAAAAGGAGAAAATATCTTAAAAAAACTTAATGAATTATCTGTTCCTGTTGTTTCTGTTTTAGGTAATATTGATTATCCTCTTGCAGATGATGTTAATGATATTAAGAGAATAAAGGGGAAAAAATCTTGGAAGTGGGATGAAGATAGAACTAAATATTTACAAAGAGCTATTAAGAAATATAAAAATATTCAATATATAGATTATAATGCTTTTATTTTTAGGGGCATTGTTTTTATTGGTGCTAGAGGGCATAGCCATCCTGGAAGAGTTAAAAGTTCTGGATTTAGAAAGCATAAGAAAATTTTGGATAAACTTTTTTATAAATATAGAAAAAAGAAAATAATTTTTGTGAGTCATGTTGTTCCAAATAATACTAAATTAGATAAGATAAGAGATAAAAAAGCTCATAAGTGGGCTAGAGGAAAACATTTTGGTTCCAAGTTAATGAGAAGGATTGTTGATAAATGGCATCCGATATTAAACTTATCTGGCCATTTTCATGAAAATATTGGTGAAGATAGACTTGGTAAGACATTGATTGTTAATCCGGGGGCTGCTGTTGAAGGAAAAGCAGCTATAATTGATTTTAATGAAGAAAAAGGCAAAATCAATAAGATTAAGTTTATTAAATAATTTTAAGAAGATATAGCTAATCTAGTTAGTAAATGGGGTTTGATGAATCTTCCGGATTTTAAATCAACATAAGGATAACTTTCTTTTAGAGGTTTATCAAAAACAAATCTAAGTAATCCTATATCTTTTATTCTATAGTCTTCGGCATTTTCTTTTTGTCCTCTTTCTAATCTACTTCTACATGGAGTTATAGTAGTATCTTGTTTAATAACTTGAAGAGTATCTTCTTTTGAATTTTCTGTATAAATTTCACATAAAGGAGAAGTAAAAAAATCTAGTCCTCCTACATGAACATAATTATATTGTCTCGCACCTAGAATATTTATCTCTTTTACTTTTAATGCACAAAGTATATTTTCATAGTGTCCATTAGCAATTAATGCTTGTGCTAAATCTGGGTTAGATTCACTACCCCAATTATTCCCTTTGGCATATAATTTACAAAGAGACTTTTTTATATCTACCATTAAAAATCATAGGTTGAAACATTTAAGAATTTAATGGTTATATGAAATAATTGATTTAGATTAATTTTAAATATCCTTTAAACTAGTTCTTAATATGGTTAAACTTTCTTTTTAGAAAGACAAGTTTAAACAAAGAAAATATGATAGACCAAAATAAGATAAAAAAACAAGCACAGGAAATTTTAGATAAATTTGCAAAAGCACTTGAAAAGTCTGGGATAAAGGAGATTGATAGTTATGTTGATAGAGAGGATTTTGAGAGAAAAGAGGAAAATGGAAAGTGTTGTGATTCTGGATTTAAAGAAAGGTTTTTGAAAAATGCTCCTGTTCATGATGATGATTTTGTAATTGCTGAAAGAGGTAATTGGAAATGATAATCCAAAAAATAAAAGAAATTAAATCTGGAAAGTTAAAAGCTGAGCAAAATATTAAAGAATATCTAGATAAGATAAGAAAATCTGATTTAAATGCTGTTTTGCATATAAATGAAAATGCAATTGAGCAAGCTCATGCTATTGATAAAAAAATAAAAAATAAAGAAAAAACTGGAAAACTTGCTGGTTTAGGTTTTATTGTTAAATCAAATATTAATGTTTTAGGATTAATTTGCAATTGTGCTTCAAAGACACTTGAAAATTATAAAGCAACATTTAATGCAAGTGTTATTGAAAAATTAATTGCAGAAGATGCAATTGTTTTAGGTATGGCTAATATGGATGAGTTTGCATGTGGAAGCAGCGGAGAGAGTTCTGCTTTTGGAGCTTGTAAAAATCCTGCTTGTGATAGAATTCCTGGAGGAAGTTCATCAGGAAGTGCAGCTTCTGTTGCAGGTGATTTATGTGATTTTGCATTAGGAAGTGATACAGGAGGGAGTATAAGAAATCCTGCAAGTCATTGCAATATAGTTGGAATGAAACCCAGTTATGGGGCTGTTTCCAGATATGGTTTAGTTGATTTATCAATGAGTTTAGATCAAATTGGACCACTTGCTAAATCTGTTGAAGATTGTGAATTAATTTTTAATATAATTAAAGGAAGAGATGAAAGAGATTCTGTTTCGAGAAATTTTTCATCTGAAAAAATGAAAAATACTATTAAGATAGGAATACCTAAAATAAATGCAAATAAAGAAATTTGGGACTTAATTTTACAAAGAGTAAAATTAATTTGTGATAAAAATAAGTGGAAATTTGAAGATGTTGAATTAAAACATATTGATTTGGGAATACAAACTTATTATCCTATAAATTATGTTGAGTTTTTTTCAGGAACAAGAAAGTTTGATGGGAGAAGATATGGAAAGAAAATTGAAGAAAGCTGTGGAGAAGAGGTTTTAAGAAGAATTTTAGGAGGAAGTGAAATCTGCAAAGCTGAATTTGCTGGAAGATATTATAGAAAAGCACTTGCTGTTAAGAAAATTATAATGAGTGAATTTGAAAAAGCATTTGCAAAATATGACTGCTTAATTATGCCTGTTGTTCCAAGATTACCTCATAAGCTAGGTGAAAAAATAAGTTTTGAAGATATGTATAATTATGATGGTTTAAGTGTTTTAGCTAATATTGCTGAAATTCCTGCTATTTCAATTCCTGCTGGAAAAATTGATAATATTCCTGTTGGAATGCAGATACTCTGCAAATTGGGTAATGATAATTTAATGCTGGATATTGCAAAGGAGTTTGAATGAGAATAGGAATAATTGGACCAAGTAAATTAGAATATTTAAATGAAATTAATAAAAATCATTTAAAAATAATTAGAGATTTAGCTGAATATGTTGCTGAATCTGGAAATGAAATTGTTATTGTTCCTGATAAAGGAAGTGTAAGTGAATTTTTTGGTTTAGAATATTTAAAACGTAAAGGTAAGAAAATTTATGAAGTTTTACCTTTAGATGACAAGGAATTTGGATTATCTTGGGTTAATCAAAACTTAGGAGAACATATTAATTGTGGAACTTGGAGAAATCAACCTGAAAAGCTAAATGAAGAAACAGATATTTTCTTATGTTTAGGTTATGCAGTTGGAGGATTAATTGAAATTGGTTATTCTAAATGGTTTAATAAAGAAAAGAAGCAAAAACCAATTTATATTATTAATGAATTAGTAAGTGGAAAACTTCCTGTTGAAATTGAAAAAAGCTTAGATTTAAAATATGTTTCTTATAAAAAATTTAGGATAAAATGAAACAACCAAAAAAAGCAAAAGTCATAATTTTTGACCAGTATAATAACCCTATGGTAGAGATAAACTTAGAGATGGTTGATGAAAATAAAATAGAATCGATATTAAAAAAATATTATATGAATAATTTATTTTCTGAAAATAATTGGGGATTATTTAAACAAGAATTCAAATCTGAATTTGAAAGTGTTGGGGCAATGGGAATACAAATAGAAAGATTAAATTGGGAAGATAAACATAAGGATTTTTTGAATATGACCCGATGGGAGATTAAGATATTAGGAGATTCCCCACTAAACAAACATCTATTAAAACCCTCCCGAACTGAAAAAGATTATATTGAAGATGTTAATAACTTACTAAGAAAATTAAAATGAACTTTTAGATTATTTAATATCTTCTACACCTTCGGGTGATTCTAGAAAAACTGGTTGTGGATTTACAATATCTTCTATAGAACCCACAAGGACAAACTCTTGAGGGTATTTTTCATAGACTCTTTTAGTAAGTACAAATTCATCTTTATCAGAATCAATTACTTGCTGATTTAATACAGCTATATAATTCTCTTTATGAATTGGTTTGAGAGTTTCTTTTTGTTCTATAACATAAGCTCTTTCTTTTAGCCATTTTTGATATTGTTCATCTTGTTCCATTTTTTTACTAAAAAATATAGATTTATAAGACTATTGGTTTTATTTAATTTATGGATTTTTCAGAACAGAAAAAACAGCAGTTGAATATGAAAGATAATTCTAATATTGGGGGTTGGGATTTGAAAATTAAAGGGTTATGTGAAAAGATAAATAAAAATAAAAGATATTATACAACTTCTTCATGTGCTGGAAGAGTTGTTTTATTAAAAGGAGAAATAGATAAACAACCTGATAAATTTCTTTTTAGAACTCATAATAAAATAACATTTAAGGAATTGAAAAAAGCACTTGATGAGGTTAAATATGATAAGCTTGTTGATTTTAAACAAAGTCCTTGTATTTTGCATGTTGCTTGTGCTGATTTAGAAAGTGCAATGGAGCTAGTTAATAAAGCTAAATTAGCTGGATGGAAACATTCTGGGTTAATGAGTGCAAAGAGAAATATAGTTGAATTAATTAGTACAGAACATTTAGATTTTCCAATTATGAATAATAAAAAGATTTTAGTTGATGATGATTTTTTAAAATTAATTGTTAATGAGAGTAATTTAAGATTAGAAAGAGTTTGGAAAAAGATAGAGAGATTGAAGAAGATGATTTGATTAAGGATTTTTAATAATTTATTAAGACATAAGATTTGCAGATGATGAGATAAAGATGTTTATGATATAAACCCATTTTTATGAACTGATTTTTTGTTATTTATTTTATAAAATTATTAATTTTTATATTATTTATTATATCAAAAATTTATACAAATATTTTTAAAGAAATAGGTATTCTATTTATTAATATTCAATTTGGCAGAATTGAATGTTAATGCAAAGAGGGACTTTCTACTCTTTTTCTTATAAATATAGATGTAATACTGATATATAAACATATCTGTGTTGCACCAAATCAATGAAAGGAGGGACAAAATGGTTTTAGATTTAGCAAAAGAAGCAATTGAAAACGTTGATACACATAGTATTAACTTTGATGGCTTAAAAGCTGGTAAAGCTAATATCAAGGTTTTTGGTGTTGGTGGAGCTGGTTGCAATGCAATAACCTGGCTTTTTAATAAAGGTATAAATGGAGCTAGTGTTTATGGCTGCAATACTGATGCTTTACATCTTAGTATTACTAAGGCAGATGACAAAATCCTTTTAGGTAAAGAACTTACAAGAGGATTAGGAGCTGGTGGTAAAGCTGAAGTAGGAAGAGAAGCTGCGAAAGAGTCAATTTCTGAGTTGAAAAAGGCTGTTATTGGTGCTGATATGACTTTTATCATTGGTGGTGAAGGTGGAGGTACTGCTACTGGAGCAATGCCTGTGATAGCACAATTAGCTAAGGAAACAGGAGCTGTTGTAATTGGAGTAGTTACAATGCCTTTTGAATGTGAAAAAGCAAGAATTGACAAAGCAGAATTTGGATTGCAAGAGTTAAGGGATCAAGTTGATACTGCTATTGTTATTGACAATAATAGACTAGTAGATATTGCTGGACAACTACCTATACAACAGGCATTTGCAGTAGCTAATGAGTTAATTAGTACAATGATTAAAGGAATTGTAGAAACAATAACTTTACCAAGTTTAATTAACCTAGATTATGCAGATGTTTCTTCAATTATGAAGAAAGGAGAAGTTGCTGTTATAGGAATTGGAGAGTCTGATTCAAGTGATAGAGTTAATGAAGCAGTTAGACAAGCTCTGACACATCCATTGTTAGACGTGGATTACAGAGGTGCTAATGGAGCTTTAATTCATATTACTTGCGGACCTGACATGAAATTAGAAGAGTTCAGCCAGATCGGTAAACTAGTAACAGAAAACATTACTGCTGAAGCGCAAGTTATTATTGGGGCAAGAATCAATAAGGATTTTGAAGGCCGTGTTAGGGTTATAACAATAATGACAGGTGTGTCTAGTCCTTATATTCTTGGAAAACAGAGAATAAGAGAGTATGACAGAGAAGTAAGCAGACATGAGTTTTCTGAATTAGGTATAGAATTTGTAAGAGATTGATGGGGAAAAATCCATGTCTTATTTTATTTTATTGCCTGCCATTAATTTTTTGGCAGGTTTTTTTATTTTTATAGAAAATATTGATAATATTAAAAATTAAAATATATTGCTTCTGTTGATTAAGCTTAATGAACTGAAGATTAATAATATGTTTTGTTAGATTAGTGAATATTCAGTTTGAAATCATCACAAAATTTATAAACAGCTAGTTTGATTAAAGAGGGAACAAAACTTTATTTTTAAAATGATAGATGACACGGAGTATAACTATAAGTAATTTAGAGAGAATTTTTAATCAGAAAACTAGTGATAATCCTCCGGTTGATATTTCTTTTATACCAAGACCTCATCAGGAATTTTTAGAATACTGGACAAAAAGAGGGAAAAAATTTAAGATTATAAAAAAAGAAAGAGAAGGATATAGTTTTCCTGAATATGTTTTTTATGATAGATTAATGATCTTAAAAATGAATCAGTATATTGGTGAAGTGGATAATAAAAAAGCTTATTCTGATTTGAAAGATTTAATTAAACCATTTTTAAAATTGAATCTTTTTAAATGGGGAGCTAAATTTAATGATGAGGATTTGGATATTTATATTAGAAAAAGCGGATTTGTTCCTTTAACTTATTTTAGAGCAAAACCAAGAAAATGTTATATTAAAAATCTGATCTTCTAACTTGGGTGTCTTTTTTCTTGTATTTATTTTTCCAAACATCAAAATAAACTAAATTTCCTAAATCATTTTTAGGTTTTTGTTTTGTTTTTTTCTTTGCATATCCTATTGGGAGAATTACTTCAATTTCAATATTCTCTGGAATTTTAAGTATGTTTTTTAGTGTTATTTCTGAAAATGCACCTACCCAGCAAGAAGCTAGCCCCATATCAGTTATTTTTAATAAAAAATTTTCCACAGCTGCTCCTGCATGATGATGGATATATCTGTCTGCTCTTTTATCATACATAGCTGCTTGTTTTGAATCAGAACAAACTACAACAATAAATTGAGCTTCTTTGATAAATTCTTGCTGACAAGCTTTAGCTATTTTTTGAATTGTTTCTTCTTCATCAATTATTATATACTTTAAAATTGATAAATTTCCTGGAGATGGTGCTAAATTAGCTGCTTCAATTGCATCAATTAATTTATCATACTTTACACTTTTATCTGAAAATTCTCTTATTGATGCTCTTGTTTTTATTGCTTTTGTTAAATTCATTTTATTTAAGTTTTTTATTTACATCCTGCCACCATTTTAATAAAAGAGCTATTGCTCCAATTATTAAAAGGATTATTATTGGTTTTTTATTTTGAGTTATTATGTCAGTTACTAGTGTTGGACCAGCTATAGTTGAGGAAAATAACTGCCCCATTAGCGAATCTGCCATTTTAGATATTAATAAAAACAAGTATAAAAATGTTTGGAGAGAAACGTCCTCAGGAGGACTCGAACCTCCGACCCTTCGATTAACAGTCGAATGCTCTACCAACTGAGCTATGAGGACATAAAAATTTTAGAGAAACAGGATATTTAAGGCTTTTCTTTTAACTTATTCTCACTTATAACCATTTTCTTATCCATTCTTTTTTTCTTTTTTTGCTTTTCTAATCTAGCATAAACATTACCTTGCTTGCTTCCATGTATTAAAGATTCAATTGACTGAATAGCATCTTCTATATCTTCTGCATGCCCAATAATTCCTACTTTGTTCTCTTTTACTGCAATATTACAATCTGTTAAATTATAAATCGTTCTTAGGGTTTTTCCTTGAGTTCCAATTATTCTTCCTTTTACTGTTTCTAGATCTCTTCTTTTAGTTATGTCTTTTATATTTAAAATCTGCAATAGATTTTCTTCATTTTTTAATTGTAATGCACAATCCAGAGTAAAACCACAGCTTAATGCTTCTAGTATTTCTAATGCAATAAATTCATTTTCAGGAGAACCATCTACAAATATATTTTTTCCCTTATTTGTTATTTTAATATCTAGAGATTCCTCTAATTTGTTTTTATTTTGAATTATTTTCCCTAGTTCTTCAATATATATTTCTTGCATGATTTTGTTAAGAATTATAGTATTTTAAGGCTTTTGATTGGAAATTTGTTTATCTATCTAAAATTCGCCTTCAACTTCTTTCATTAAACCTTTTCTTTTTAGCCAGTCAATTGCAGCAGGAGTATATTTGAATAATAAATCTCCTCTTGTATCCCCATCAAATTCCCAAGGTTTAACAATAACAACATCTCCAGGTCTAATCCATAATCCTCTTCTTAAAGCTCCTGGAATTCTGCAGTTTCTTTGCTTTCCATCTAAACATTTAACAACCATTCTGTTTGCACCAACTCTTTGGTCAACTACTCCAATCACTTCTCCATTTCTTGGAGTTCTAACTCTTATTGGCTGAAAATTTTCTTGATTATCGTTATTATTTTTTTGTTCCATACTAGAAAGAGATATAAGGGGTTTTTAAAGGTAAGGATTACAATAAAATTTATAAAGAATAATTTGCTGTAATTCTCGTGGTAGAATTAGGAGATGATTTTTTTGAAGGATGGAAACCAATTGATTTATTTGAAAAAATTCATAAGACGGAAAGTTTATTGGAATTAATGTCTACTGGTTATGTAGATGATGAATTTATTATCAGTCAAGGATATACTCCTGAAGAAATTCCTAAGTTAAGACAACAAGCTCAAGAAATATATGAAAGTGATATGAAGCATATAACTGATTATGTTGAATTAGCTAATCAAATTATAGGTCATGAAAATTTTTAAGGTTACAATAGCCCCAGTGCAATAGGAACATTATTAATTTTAATTATTCCTTCTGGTTTTATAACTCCTGCTTTTAATGCGCATTCAATTGATTCTTTTCCTACTATGTTAAATGTAGCATCTTCTTTTTTCATATCTTCTAATATTTCAAGAATTTCTGATTTGGTTTTTTCTTCACCTTGAAAGAAATTAGGCCTGATTTCAATTTGCATTATTCCTTCTTCAAATGTCCTACCAATTAAATTAGAATCGCATAAAGCCACTATTCTTCTATAGGCATCATGTATTTTTATTAGCATTTTTGATTTTATTATTTATTTGGTAATTTATTAAGACAATTTAAGGGACTTCTGTTGATTAAGCTTAATAAACAGTTTTTTATTGTTTGTATGATTATTAATCTTTATTGTATAATTTATTAGTAATATATAAACTGATATGATGAGTTGAGGATAAGATTAAGCTAATCTTCAGTAGCTTGATTGTGTTTTATATTATTAATATTATTTTATAGTTAATATCTTTAAAATTATATTTAAATATTATTATTTTACTGAAATATATAAAATTTATTAAAAAAAATAAAAAAAACTCAGTTTACTTTTTCATTTGAGCTGCTTGTTCCTTTGAGAGAATTTTAGCCATGTTAGTGTTGCATTTTACGCATTTTCCTCTTGCCATAAAAGTGCCTCTTTTAGTTGGCTCAATCTTTACATCTTTCATTTCTCTGTTTTCTTTGCATCTCATACATCTTCCTTCTAAAGCCATTTTTTTACCTCCGTGTATTTAAATATCTAATAAATTAGATATTCCATATAAGAAATAGTGATTTTTAAAGGTTTAGATGTTTGGAATTTTAGGATTCAATGCTTAAATTTAAATATTTCTTTATCCTTCTTAAAATATGTCTGAAATAGAAGAGAAAAAATCAAATAGAAGGTTTAGTAAACCCTATACTTTTTGCTTGGATGATGATTCTGAAACCATGGCTATTCTTTCATCTCAACAATTAGGTTTTTTTAAATATGGGCGACCTTATGACTTTAGGCCCATTAACTCTTTAATAAATATTCTTGAAAAATCCGTAAAACGTCTTGAGCTTTGCGATCAAGGAATCCCTTTCCCAATGTCAGACCAAAAGAAGATAATGGAAAAAGCTTATGACTCTTTTGATCTAGGACTGGGGCAGGAGGTTGGATTAGCTGATAAATATAAGGATATGATTGTTAAGCTTAACGATATAATAAATAATCCCGAAAGTTATAGAGAAAAAGAAAAAGAAATTGATAGTTTTCGTAGATTTTTCTTAGCTTTTTCAAGAGAAACGAAAGGTTATTTTCCTAGTATAATTTCACAGATATCTAATGGGCAGTTAGAATCTTTTTTGTAAATTTTATTTTATGCTTAAATCTTGCTTCTTACACTATGTTTAGCTCCACAAGCTAAACAATGCATGAACATGAAACCTGCTTCTTTTTTTAGTTCTGTATCTGGTTTTTTGCATTCTTTGCATAAGACAAATTCATTTGCATATTGTTCTATTTTATCATTTATCTTATTAGAAGAGATTTTAGTTTGAAGAACAACCCGGTTTTGTTTAATTGAACCTGAAGTTGCAAGTTCTTTTAATAAGAATTTAAGCAAATGCTCTTGATCTCTTCTTAAGTATGATGCAATTTGCTGTAAATTAGTAAGAATTGTTTTATTTCCTTCTACATGCCCCTGTATTTTTGGAATTTCGAATCTTTCAGTATGTTCAATTGGTTTTACATTTTCATAAGCTTCATTTAATAGTTTTTCATAATCTTCCATAAAAATTAAAGAAATAAGTAGTTTATAAGGGTTTAGTTAAGAATAGCAGTTTCTTCTGAGTTTGAAGTATTTTCTAATTGTGAGGTTTCTGTTTTTGGAGATATAATTAATTTAATAAGATTATATGGTTTTAAAAAAATATTTCTTATATCATAACCTAAAAGTCCAAATTCTCCGTGTTTAGGATTTATTTTGTGTTCTCTATAAGACTCTCTATTCATTATATTTTAATTTAATTTAAGTATTTAAATCTTAACAATATTTATAAATCACTTATTATTAATTGGATTATGACTAGCTTAGAAGAGGCTACACAAAGAGAGGTAAAGCAAGAAAATAAGCTAGAGACAACTAGTTCTTCAATAAATCCTGAAAAAAAAGATCCTAATTTAGTAAATAAAGTTTTAATTGAATGTGAGCATGGAGAAGGTTATTTTGTTAGATGTCCTTATATGGATGGGGAAAAAATAGCAGTAAATGGAACTTGTGAATTCCCAGGAGTACCTTTATGCCCAAGATTCGCAGCTAAATATCATGAGAATAAGTGGGTAGATTATGTTTTGTGTAGATATGAAGGTAATTTAGTTTTAGAACAAGTTTTGAATCCTCCAAAAAATTCATCCGAGATATCTTAATCTTCCTGGTTTAGGTTCGTAGATTATTCCTTCTTCTAATAGCTTTTTTATTTCCTGGGTAATTAAATCAGGTCTTGATTTTAGAGTAAGGATTATTGTTTCTGTATCAACACCTTCATTAGACTCTGAATTTTTAATCATATCAATTATTTGGTCTCTTAATACTCTTACTTGCTCTTTTGGAGGAGGAGCAAGTTTCATATATGCTTTTTCAATCTCTAGTTTTCTTACTAATAAATATCTTGGATCTTGTTTTCTTATTATTTCTGGGAGAATATATAATTCTTGGTTATAAGAACGTAAAACTCCTATAATCATTAGAGTATCTCCTTGATTTAAATCATCAAATTTATTTATATCTTCTCCAAAAACTCTTATTCTTATTTGTCCGCTTCCATCATCAATAGTCAGAGATGCAAATCTTCTTTCACCTTCACTTTGATATTTTTCAATTACATTTGCAATTATATTAATTCTTACAAGTTTTTTGTCTCCTAGTGAAACATGAAGAAGTCTTTTATTTGCAGTTTGTCCAGGTTCTTGAGGAGTTTCATCAAAAATCTGATTTCCTCTAAGTAAGTCCCCAATCCTTATTTTATATGCTGTTTCTCTTTTTTTAAATTCTGGCATTTTTTTTTGTTTTACTGTTTATATAAAAATGACAGGCTAGAAAATTTTAATTTTCTTTGTCTGGCATTTTAGAAGAAAACAAATTTGTTTTAAAAAGATTGTTGTTGTTAATTATTTAGAAGAAGGTAGATAAGGTGCAAGGCATTTTTGAGCATCTTGGTAAGTTAATTTTAATAATTCTGAAAGATTAACTGTTTCAGGATTATCTTTTATGTTATTTAGGTCTATAATTAATCTCTCAATATATTCTGGACTATGCATATGTTGAGCATCTAATTTACAAGCATAAGCAATCGTATCAGGATTATCATATTCTAAGTTATGTTGATTTACTAAGTCTACAATTTTATTGCAATTTATTATTACTCTAGTTGTAGCATCTTTTAAATGTGGAAAAATATCTAATGTTTCTTTAGTCATAAAAATTTTATATTTTGGGTATTTAAAAAGATTTATGTTTTATATTAATTATATTAATTGAATAAATCCTGCTCTGGGCTGGTAGATATCTCCTTTTTCTTTGAGCTTTTCTAAAGCTTCATCAAAATCAATATCTGAAAGATCTTTTAATTCTTCTTTTACATTTTCAAGAGGAACTTGCTTTCCGAATTTTTCTTCAAGTTTTCTTATTGTTTCTTTAACTAAAATTATCTTACTTCTTTGAGAAGAAGTTGTTCCAATACTCACCCTATCAATGTCAAATGTTTTTGTTTCAGGGTCAAAACCAACATGCATTAAATAATAATTTATTAGTCTTATTGCAACTTCTGCATCTTCTTTTTTTACTTTTTTACTTAGTCTTGATTTTGCGTGAGCTTCTGCAAGTCTAACTAATGCTTGCAATTGTCTTGCTGATATTGGAATTGATTTGGTATCTCCTGAACCCTGCATATTTCTTAGTTTAACATAATAACTTTTTATTTCATCAAATGCCTCGTTAGTGAGTATCGGTTCAAACTTTTGTTTCGCATAGGCTACATATTTTCTAAATAAATCTCTTTCAATTACTGATCTTTGCTCTTTTTTTTGGTGCATTTTAAGAACATGGGATGCAATTGCTTCATCTTGTTGTTTATTCGGTAAATCTCTTAAAATAAAAATAATATCAAATCTGTTTATTAAGGCAGGAGGTAAATCAATTTGTTGAGTAATTGGCTGAGTTGGTTCAAATCTACCGAATTTTGGGTTTCCTGCAGCTAATACAGAGGTTTGTGCACTTAGAGTGTTACCTTGGATGGCTATTTTTCCATTTCTCCTAGTGATAAAGAATCCAGTTTCTGTTGAAAAACAAAATACTTTTCCATTGTAATTAATCTTTTGAATATGGTTTTTTTCTTTTCTTAAACTAAGCTCTGTTTTATTGGATAATATAATTCTATGCATAGCTTTTCTATTTCCCCTATATTTTTCTTTATACTGCAAATTTTTACTTGCTGATTTTCCTATTAAACAAGCTATTGCTTGAAATAAATCTGCTAATTCTTGAGATGTAGAACAATAATTTTTTTCATCAGAAGAACCATCTCCCAGCATCATAGCATTATAAATGATTTTTAGCTGCCCTTTTGATAACTCCGATAGATTTAACAGGATATTTTTATTATAGCTTTTGTGCCCTAATTTTTCTAAAAATTCATATAATTGAGTATTTGTAATCTCAAATTTAGTATATTCTGGTTTTTTTATTTCAGTTAGTGTGAATCCTACATGTTTGGAAAGTTCAGTTAAACATTTTTTTATTTTATTTGTTTTTATTTTATCTTTTTGAGTTATGCTAATTGTAGGTTTTGCACATATCCCTCCTTCAGATAGATAATAGCCTAAAAATTCCAACCAAAGATTTATAGGTATTTTTTTTGGAGTATGTTGATGAGTATATTTTGGATGTTTTCTGTTTTGTTTATGTTCAATAGGATTCAAGATAAAATGATTTAATTGGGGTTTTGCAATATAATCTCCTGAATTTAATACTCTAATTCTTGAATATTGAATATTTTCTGCTTTTATCTCTTCATAATGTTTTTTTCTTTCTTCTCTTAAAAGCATTTTGTGATTAGGTGTAACTAAAATATCATTTCTTTTATTTTTGAAATAATACATCTTTCCACTATAATCATAAATAAATAATCCTTTGTGAGGAAGAAATTCTATTGATTTTGTTTTGGAGTTAACTTGGGCAATTTTAAAATTTTTTACTTCATTAAATTTTTTCCAGCCATATTCAGTTAAAACTTCTGTGTCTTCAGAATAACAAGCCTGGATGTTAGCTTTTGAAATTGTAACTGTTTGCTGTTCTAGAGCTTCATGCATCGCGCTTCTATCAGTTGCATCCATTTTTTCAATTTCATCAATACAAACAATTCCTTTATTAGCTAAAACCATTGCTCCTGCTTCTAAACTCCATCCCTTTAAGAATTCATCTTTTACAACTGAGGCAGTTATACCTGCTCCTGATGTTGCTCTTCCCACAATATATCTGCCTCTTGGGGCTATATTTGAGATGAATTTTAGTGTCATTGAGTTATGCACTCCTATGCCATTTGCAACAAAAGTATTTGTAGAGGGAACAGATAGGTCATAAACTTCTTCATTTTTCTTTTTTAAAATTTTAATTTGTTTTATTTTTGACCATAAAATACTGCTATTTGCTATTTTTTTTAATATTTCAAGCTCTTCTATTTTTTGTGAAGATTTTCTTTCAAATTCTTTTATTAATCTTAATAGTCTTAGTCTTCCTATTTCATTTCTTTTTTTAATAGTTCTCATTTCAGCAGCAAGAGTTCTGTTTCCAGTTATTCTGCTATTATAACCAAGTTTTTTTACAACTTCATAAATTAAATCTCCACAAGGAATAAGATTATTATAGCTATAGATAGGATCTTTTTCATTAATTTTTATGGTTCTTCCAATCATATTCATATTTTTTAAGAATTCTTTAATCATATAAGTGGGTATAGATATTGAAAAATAATCAGTTTTATTGTTTTTGTAAGTATAATTTCTGGTTTTTAGCTTATTTATAATTCCTATTGAAAATAATAAATCCGAAGTTTCTTGTGCAAGCATTTTAGAAATTGTAATTAATTCAAATCCTTTTAGCATTTTGTTGTCTTTTATTAGTCTTCCATCACCTGAAAAAAGCCCTGAAATTAATCCATAAATAAATTCTTTTGGAGCAAAATACGAAAATTCAGGTATTTTTTTAATTCTTGAATAATTGCCTTTTGCTCCTTTTTTAATGTTATCTATCTTTTCTTTATCATAACAATAAAATTTAAGAATTTCTGCAAGATTTTTGGAATAAACATATATCGATTTCTCATTTGAAGAATAATTTAATTTAATTTTTTCTGCAAAATTTATTATTTTATTTTGTATGTCTTTATTTTTATTTGATAGTGCTATTTCTTTATTTCTTTGAATGCATCCTTCTGCTAGAAAAATTCCTATAAAAAATCCAAAATCTTCATTAAGGGATATTTTTTCTGGCAATAACTTGGAGTTATTGCTGTATTTTTTATTAAAACGATCTGTATAAAAATAATCTAATATTTTATTATGATAATTAATAGGAATTGGAAAATAAGTATTTTTTGTTAAATCTTCCCCTTTAATTGAAATAATTTCTCCATTTTTTGCTAAAGTTATAAAGGAATGATCTTTTGTTCCAATTATATTTTTTCCATGCTCAGTTTCAATTTCTATTAAATCTTTTTCAGGCAGATGTTTTATTATCTCGCTAACATTTTCCCATTTTGGTTCATGAGTTTTCATGTCTATTGTTAGAATCTTTAAATTTTTTGGAAACTTTCCAAATTTATTATACAATTTTTCTATAGGTTCATATCCTGATTCTTTTTCTGAAAAATACATAATTTTCTCATTTTTTCCTATTGATTTTGCAACTCCAGGGTCTCCCATTAAAAACAAATGAATATCTCCTCTGTATGCTGAACCATCTTCTGTTTTTTTATGAACTCCTCCAAACATTTGCAAAACAAGTGCCTCTTTTACTTCTTCATAACCCCAGATTCCAGGAGCTATTGAATCTCTTAGTTTATGGAATAATTCAGGGTCTTCTGCTAGTTCCTGAATTTGTCTTTCATCTTCTTCTGAAATTTCTAAATCTTCATAAGTTGATTCTAAGGGAATTAAATTATTTGCTTCTATTGCTAAATCAAATCTTGTTGAAATTGCACCTGTTTGAAGTGGAACAGGAACTTCTTTTAAAATTCCAATAACCCTTACTTTACTTCCGGGTGTTGTTTTTTCTTCCATAATAGGTTCTACTAAATCTTCTTTTAAGAAAACAGGAAGTCTTCTGGGCTGTTCTCCTCCTGTAAGCGATTCAGGAGATTCTTCAATAACTAATCTCTGGGCATCAACCATTGTTTTGCTTATTAATCTAAATTGCCCCTTTCTCCCACAAGAACATCTTGTTGGTTCTCTGAATTTTTTTTCTATTTGTAATACTGAAATAACTGTTCCACAGGAAGGACATTCAAATTTAGCATTAACAACTTGGGGTCTTACTTCTGATGTTTGCCTTACAAGTCCTTCAAAGAAAATTAACTGATTAAGATGATTTGCTCTTATTGTCCTTATTTTTACTTTTTGAGTTTCAGGAAGATTCCTAAACCTTATTCTAGGATTTTTAATTAGGCCTGTTTCTTCTAAAGCAGTTTCTAATAATAGTAATATTTCTTCTGGATTAGTCATTAAGGCTTCTGCTAATACTGGGGAGGAAGAAGCTAAATCTTCAAAATTAACAAATACTACTTTTTTTCCTCTCCTTATGCTTTCTCCTATTTCCTTTTTATAAGTTTCAAAAAAAGCTTTTGCTTCAACTATAAATTCTTCATTACCTTTTTTTTCCATTTTCCTCTTTAAGTACAATAACTAGAGAGGTTTTTGTTTATAAATAAATATCTATTTAGAGAATGTTATTAGAAAATATAGTTTTAGTAGAAAATAGGATGTTTTCTATGGATAAATGAGGACTTAATTAAAAAGGAACATCTGCAACTTTTTCTAACCCCTTTATGGGGTCAGTTGGAATACCTTCAATTTTATCAACTGCTTTTTTTAATGCACAAAAATAAGATGCAAAAACCTTTGCCATTTTTACATAATCTAGTTTTTTATCTTCTGGATCTTCAAATTTATTAAAAAATGCATCTTGTTTGTCTTCAATCCATTCTAAATTATCCTCTTTTTGAGAGAAATATTGTAATAATTCATGTTGAGGATTAAGAGATTTTAATTTTTGATACCCTTCAATAACTAATGATATTGCGTTATCATGATCACTTGCTAAATCTCCCATAAATTTATTATTTTTAAATTGTTTATAAGCTTTTATCTTTTTAATAATCTATATTAGAATTAATCGTCTTTTTCTGCATTAACTTCTTTGATTGTCTTAATTAACTGATCCATAGAATCATTTAATTGCTGGTTGTTCTTAGTTCCAGTACAAACTAGTTTTCCATTACTGAAAAGCAAGAAAGTTGCATTAGGTTCAATTAACTTGTAAACTAAACCTGGGAATTGCTCTGGTTCATATTCTGTGTTTTCTAAAGCCAGAGCAAGATAATTTAGATTTAATGGGATATTAATTGTTCCTGATGCTACTATATTTTGAACAGTTATTTTAGGCTTATCTGTAATTTTAACATTGATTTTTTTAAGTGTTTTTATAACTGATTCAATTACTTGTTTTACTTGAGCAATTGATTTAGTTCCAGTACAAACTAAATTTCCTGAAGAGAAAACAAGAACAGCTGATTTAGGTTCTTTAACTCTTAAAACTAAACCTGGGAATTGTTCTGGGTTATATTCTGTATTTTGAATAGTTTTTGCTAATTTTGTTAGAGGAACATCTTTTCCAAGAGAAGTTGTAGCGACGATATTCTGTATTTTTAAAGAAGTTTTTTGAGGTTCAGATGATGCCATGTTATTTGTTATTTATAAGGGGTATTTATAAAGGTTGCTTAAGGTTTATAAATAGATTGGGTATATAAAGGTTGTGGTTGAGCCATATGAGAATTCAGCAGATAAATCGATAATATAATCAGCTGATATAATGTTCAGATGAAGGAATTGAAGTACTGATGAAATAGAGTAATCTTTAAAAACCATGAATATTCTAATTTAATTTATAATTAAAATGACAATAATTCAAGACATACACCCAAGAACAATCGCATCAGCTTATTTGGAAAAGACTCCTTTGGGTCAAGCAATAGAAGAATTTGAAAAAAATAATTATCATATTGCTTCTTTAAAAGAAATTGCTGGATTGAGAATACAAGAAGGAAAAGATTCTGATGTTTCAACATCTCGGGTATTTGCAAGTGAAGGATTAATTTCTTTTCCAGATGGAGGATATTTTTTGACTAGAAAATCTCCTATAATTGCAAATCCGGAACAAGTAGCAAATTGTTTAAAGAAAAGAGATAAATTTTATTTAACAAATAAACAAGTAGAAGAAGCTTTAGAAAATAGTTTTAAATTAAAGGGAGTAGGGGAAATATTAACCTTTTCATTTGGTCTGCATTCTGAAACAAGAAATTTTTTTGAAGAATATGCAGTACAGTATGGAGGGTTTTTAAATAAATTAGGGATTGAAAGAATGCCTATTCATTTTGATACAGGATATCCTCCTAAAGAAAGACCTTATGTAAGGCCTGTATTTTTAAAGTCTATTGCGTCCAGCTCTGAAATTTATGCAGGGGAGCTTAAAGATATAGAGGATGTACGAGGAATACTTAATACATAATCTTCAATTCATGTCTTTGATAGTCTGCAGAGATTTCTTTTAATGTTGCAACTGAATCAGGTTTTCTATCATGCCTTAATGCGATTATTCTTGGGAATCTTAATGCAAAGCCAGATGAATAAGTTGGAGATCTTTGAATGTTTTGATATAAAATTGTTACAACAATTTTAGGTTTAATTTTAACTTCTCTTCCATGTTCTTTTGTTATTAGAGGTTTTATTTTATTTGTAAGTTCTGTAAATGATAGTCCTTGCTCTTCTTTTTCTTTTAATCCAGATGCTTTTCCAATTTCTAAAAATTCTCCTTTTTCATTTATGCATGAAACTGTAAATGTTGCTAAAGCACCTGCTCTTTTTCCTTTTCCATATTCTCCACCTGTAATAACTAAATCTAATTCATTTTCAGAAGGCTTGAATTTAAGCATGTGCCCTACTCTTGCACCAGGTTTATATGGAGAATTAAGATTTTTTATCATAATTCCTTCTTGATTATCTTTTAGTGCCTGCTTGTAAAATTCAGTTGCTTTTTTTTCATCAGAAGTTATTAGTTGTTTTGCAGTTATTAAATGATATTTGTGATTTTTAATAATTTTTCTTAGGAGTTCAGTTCTTTCTTTAAATGGTTTTTCAATTAAAGATTCTCCATTATAATATAATAAATCAAAAACATTTATTTCAATTGGGAGGTCTTTTACAAGTTTGTCAATATTGTGTTTTCTTTTTATTCTCTGACTAACTGCCTGGAAAGGAGTGTATTCTTTTGTTTTTTTATTATAACCAACTGCTTCTGAATCTAAGATAAAAGATTTTGCATTTACATGCTCTTGAACATACTGAACAACATCTGGAAATTGATTTGTAACTTCATCTAATCTTCTGGTAAATATTTTTATTTTTCCATTTTCATCTTTATTAATAATCATTCTAAATCCATCATATTTGTATTCTATTGCAGCTGGTTTTCCTACTCTTTTAAATCCATCTTCAATTGATTCTGCTTTTAGAGCAAGCATTGCTTTTAGTGGATGCCCTGGACTCAAGGTAGTCGAATGTAATGATTTAATTCCTTTGCAGGCTTTTTCAAATACTAAAGCAAAATCAGTTGCTTTATCATAAGAATCCTGAACAGCATCAGTAAAATCCTTGTTGCCTCTTCCGAGGCAAGCATCACTAATTGCATCTCTTATTGTTCCTGATGCAACTCCAATTCTTAAATCATTTAATAAAGTCCTAATAATATATTTTGCTTCAATTCCTGAAGCTGATGTTAAAAGTTCAGAGATTAATGCTAATTTTTTATCTACTGTTCCTTTACCTTCTAATTCAGGAAGTTTTTGAAGATTTTCCAATACTTTTTCAGTTGTTAGTTTATGAGAAAATAAAGTTCCTTGTTTTTTCTTAGACATTATATTTTCTGCAATTTTTCCTAAATCTCCTATTTTTCTCCACTCACTTATTATTTTTTCTTTTGAAACCCCTGATGATTTAGAAAGTGCTTTAATGCATAATTGCTCTGAAATTCCAAATTCTTTTTCAGAATAATCTGGATATGCTTTTCCTTGGAGAAGATAAATAATCTGTGGATTGTTAGAGTTTTTTATTTTTAATAAAAAACTGGCGAGAATAGCTGTTTTCTTTAATCTGCTTGAGTTTCTTTCAAGCTCTTCATACACTTCACATAATTCTGAATATTTCATTTTTTCTCTTTTTATTAACTTAGAAATATTGTTAGGTATAAAAACTTATTTAAACTTAGATTTAATAGTTTACTTATGAATGGAAGTTTAAAAAAAGGGGCTAATTTTGGAATTACTTCTGGAATTATAACTACTTTGGGTTTAATTATTGGATTAAATGCAGGAACTCATTCAAGATTAGTTGTGATCGGAGGGATATTGACAATTGCAGTTGCAGATGCATTTTCAGATTCTCTTGGCATGCATTTATCTGAAGAATCTGTTAAAAAAGAAAGTGAGAAAAATGTTTGGAGAGCAACAGTTTCCACTTGGTTGTTTAAGTTTATTTTTGCATCTTTATTTATAATCCCTTTTTTATTATTTGAATTAGATACAGGAATTATAATCAGCATTGTTTGGGGATTATTAGTTATTTCATTTTTAAGTTATAGAATTGCAAAATCCAGAAAAATAAAATCTTACAAGGTTATTTTACAACATTTAATAATTGCAATAATTGTAATAATTGCCACTTTTTTTATTGGAAAATTTGTTGAAATTATTTTTGGTTAACTCTTTTTAAGATCTTTGAATGTTTCGCTTATTGGTTTTTTCGTAAGTGAAATAGCTATCGCATGTAAGATATATTCTTGTTTTGATTTTTGGTCTTTCATTTCAAGTTCATATACTCCATTATCATATTTAAATGATTCAAAAACTGGTTTTTTTAGTTGCTCTAAAAAATTTCTAACATATATTGGTTTTTGTTGGTTAAATACCTCAACCCCATATAAATCTAATTCTGTTTCTTCACTTAATATCTGGAGATCTTCTAGGGTGATTGAAGAATGAATCTTTTTTTTACTAAGTGCATAAACAATACTTTTTTCATGATTTGCCCGAGAACCATATATTTGTTCTTTTTTTAATAAATATAACTCTAAAATTAATTCAGGACAATTCCAACTTATAATCTGCTTTGCATTTTTAAATGGGTCTTTAGAAAAGTTAATTAATCCTCTAGCTAGTTTTTTAAGTGTTTCAGTATCCCCCTTTCTAACTAATTCTTCAAAAAATTCTCTTGGTTGATCTCCAAACTGAATATTATCTGGGGGAGTCATTTTCTTTAATTATTTATAACTAAAAGAATTTATAAGGATTATTGTAATAAAAAATTATTTACCTAATCTTTTTCCTGCTCTTACAGAAGGTCTTGTTTTAGAAGTAGGAGATTTGTTTCTTAATCCTCTTGATCTTTTTCCAGCTGATGTTAATCCTCTGAAAACTCTCGTATGATTTTTTTTATTACAAATCCAGTTCATGGTTTTATCATTTTTTATTTCTGGTTTTGAGTAATCAACTAAGATTACCTCAAAGAAATAATGTTTTCCATCTTGTCCAATGTTATAAGAATTTAAAACTTCAAGATTAGGGAATTTTCTTTGTGCTCTTTGTTCTGCAATCCATCTATAACTCATTTTTACAACTTTTCTAATTGTATGTCTTTTTGATCTTCTTCCTTTATTTGTTCTGTGTCTCTGTCTTCCTCCTCTTTGAACTCTAACCCTAACAACTACAAATCCTTTTTTAGCTTTATAGCCTAAACTTCTTGCCCTGTCTAATCTTAGTGGTTTTTCTATTTTAACAACTGCATTACTTGCTCTCCAGTCAATCATTCTTTTTCTAAGTTCAACTGGATCTGGTTGTTTCCATGCTTGCTGTAAATAATGATACATTCCTTTTGCCATATTATAATAATTGATGCAAGAAGTGGTTTTTAAAGGTTATGATTTATTTAGTTTTGAAAATATGAGCCCGCCAAGATTTGAACTTGGGACCTCTGCCTTATCAGAGCAGCGCTCTAACCGAGCTGAGCTACGGGCTCCTAGGAATAGGTATTTTAGAAGGTTTATAAGGGTTTTTATTTTGCTTGCAACTCAATAATTAAATTAGGCTTTTCTAATTTATATCCCAAAACAGGAAGATTAACATTGATTGTTTTTGAATAAATTTTCTTTTCTGTAATCGCTTTTATTTCAATTGAAGTTTCTAGTTGATTTATTAATACATCATTTATATTTTCAACTCCCGGAACCGCTAGTTCATAAATTAATCTCCCGGATAATCTAGTCATTTTAGTTTTTGGTTCTTTTCTTGGAAGTTTAGAAAGCTTTTTAGTCTGTTCTTCTGTTAATTCTTTTATTTTTTTAATTGGAGCTTGTTTTATTTCTTGTTTTGGTTTAACCACATTTACCTTTTTCCCATTGATATAGAACTGAACATCTACATTACTTGTATTTTTTTTCTGAACTTTTTCATTTTCTTCTGTCATAAATTTCATTTGGTTTTCTACCATCTTCATTGCTGTTTTAAATAATTTATCCATCATTGAACCCCCAAGTAAATCTGGAATTTGATCAAAATCATTTTTTCCTAAAATTCCATAATCCTCTTTTCTAGTAAGATTATTTCCACAAAAAGGACAAAAATCATATCCTCTGTCTACCTTTTTATCGCATTTAGAACACTTTTTATTAAACATAATATAGCATTAAAATTCAGGTTTAAATATTTTGTGATTGATGCAATTTTAGTAATCCATTAAGACATTTGTTTTGTAGATGAGTTGATTAAGCTTAATGAACAGATGATTGATTGTATGTTTTATGGTTTACTGATAATTTGATCAATTAAAATCTTTTATCAAAATAGAAAAGCTTTTAATTCAACATATATATTGAAAAATATGGAAAAAGTCAAGCTTTTAAAAAAGCTTGGCAAAACAGGATTTTAAAATGGAAAAAGAAGAATTGATTAAGAAATATAATATTGATATCGAAAAACTTGAAAAAGAGCAAGATAAATTAGCTAAAGGGCTGGAAATTAAAGATAAACTCGATTTTAGTTTAGCTGATAAATTTGGGGCAGTTGATACCACGTTTATTGGGAATCAGATTTTATGCTCAATTATTGTTTGCAATAAAGAAATGGAGATTTTAGATAGAGCTTATGTTTTGGAAAAAGTTAGATTTCCTTATTTAGCTGGTTTTAGGGCTTATAGAGAACTACCTGCTATGATGATTGCTTTTGAAAAATTAAATGAAAGACCAGATGTAATTTTTGTTCCTGGAAATGGAATTACTCATTTAAGATTAGGCTTAGCAAGTCATTTTTCATTAACTTGCGGGATTCCCTGTATTGGTGTTTCTAATTCCCTTGTAGATTTAGAAATTAAAGAAGAGGATATTTTAAAATCTAATAAAAAAGTTGGAAAAATTTTAATAAGCAAAGAAGGGAGCAAGCCGATGTATATTAGTCCTGGAAATCAAATTTCAATTGAAACTGCATATAAGTTGTCTAAATATTTTATTAGATTGCCTCATAAACTGCCTGAACCTTTATATTTAGCTGGAAAATATTCTAGAGAAATCAGGAAAGAATTGGGGATATAATTAGTTATTTGGTAATGTTATAAATTAGACTATGTTGCTTCTGTTGATTAAGCTGAATGAACAGATGATTGATTGTATGTTCTGTTAGATTATCAATATAATGGTTATTATCTCCAATAAACCATTTTCTTTATTCTAAGTTCTAAAATATCTTCAGGCAGATTTTTTATTGTTTTTGGAATTATATTATTTAATACTTTCGAGCTGTCAAATGTTTTTGTTTTTCTTACTTCTTTAAATGAACTAATCATAAACAAGCTTACAATTAATCTCGCAATTGCAGATATTAAGAAAATGAATAATAATAGATCCATAAACTGAATATTAATTGTTTTTACTAGAATTGCTCCAAGTCCTGCTCCAAGTAATATTGCACAACCATCTAATACATTAAAATAAGAAACTGCTAAACCTCTTTTTGGGGGGGTTACTGAATCAAAAACGAAATTTCCTGCAGCTAAATTAAATCCTGCCCAGGCAATTCCACCAACTAATTGAGGTACAAATATCAAAAACCAAGGAGAATCTGAAATTAACCAAAAGATTGGAAATAATGAAATAAATACAGAAGTTAGTTTCATAACCTGGTAGTTTCCATATTTATCAGCAAATTTGCCCCAAATTCTTACTGTTAGTACAGCAAATAATGTAGTGGATAGAGTAACAATCATATAAGTTGTATAACTAAATTGTAAATTCTTTAGCATATATACTGCAAAGAAAGGACTAGCTATCATAACTGAAAAGTTTAATAGAGCTCTAAAAATAGAAAATTTTCCAAAATTGTTTGTAGGAGCTTTTTTAATAAACTGCCAGAAGCTAAAATAGTGACCGTCTTTTAGTTTTAGGTCTGGTTCATATTGTTTAGCCATGAAGTATCTTGCAGTTAGTCTTGAAATCATTGCTAATGAGAATAAGATCATAAACCCAAAAATTGTCCAGGTGTGTTTTTTGAAAAAATCCAGAAAAAATGCAGCACTAATCGTGAATATTATTGCTATTGTACTATGAATTGCTGTTCTTTTTGCAAACCATCTTCCTCTGTTTTTTTCATCAACTATATCTCCCATCCAGGAAAACCAAGGAGGTGAAGATAAATGAGCAAGAGCTGTATAAATAGAAAAGAATATTAAAAGTAATAATGGAAGAGAAGAGATTAGAATTCTTTTATAGGATAAAATAGCAATTGCAATCATAGCTAACCACATTAGCGATTCAAATAATAATCCTCTTGAAACTATTTTTTTTCTCTTATATTTCTCCATTAATGTTGAAGAACTAAACCACTGGCTTAAAGGTCCTAAAAATCCGGGAATTGAGCTTAAAAGAGCAATCATCGAATTACTTGAATTAACTGCAAGTGCAAAAGGAGTTATGTAAGAATCTCCTAGAGAAGCTTTTACAGTGCTAAATGAACCTTCTATTATAGAATATTTTCTCGACTCTCTTTTTAATCTTTTTAACTTCTCTTTTTTCATAAGTCTTTATCCTCTTTTTATATAGATAATAGATAAGATTTTTATACCTTTTTATTGTGTATTATTAATGAATAAGAAAAAAAAGTGGGGTGTATTTTTTATGGGTGCTGGTTTTGTTAAATTATTGATAAAAGCATTTGTTATAGAGAAAGCATATATTACGGGAGGAATAATAGGCGCTGTTGGAAGTTATTTTAATATACTAGGAATATTTGCATTCGTTATCGGTATGGTTTTATTTATGTTTGGTATAAAAGAACCTACTGAAAAAAATATAGAAAAAGAGTTTAATAAAATAACTAAAAAAAGGAAAAATTAAGGAACTATTTCATATCTTCCTTCAACTTTGATTAAATTATCTTTTGCAAGCCTCTCTTTTGCAAGTCTCTCATATACATTTTTTATATTCACATAAGTTCCTTTTTTATCTCTTGCAACTTTGTATCCTTGAAGAGGGACATTATTTTCTAAATCCTGCAGTTCTGCTTTTAGGGTTTCTATTATTTCTTTGTATCGAGGAACATTTTCTCTTACTAGCTGTATAAATGCATATTTTCCTTCTGCAATTTCTCTTTCTATTTTTTCTGAGGTTTCAGGAAGTTTATTCATTGAATATTCTGTTTCTTGTTCAAACCATTGCTTATTAGCTTCTTTAAATGGTTCTGTAACTTCCTTTTCTAATCCACTTGCAAATCTTTTTGCTTTTAAGACTAATTGTCCTGTTTCTGGATTTATCTTTGAATAATTTATTTCAGGAAAAATAATGCTATGAGGAAACTCTTCTCCTTTTTTCATTCTAGGCCAGTATAATAGTGGGAATTCTGATGTTGAAGAGTTATTTTTTGTTTCTTTTTCAATAAAATCTTTTAAATCCTTAGTTAGTATGCAATATCCTATTCCATCAAATAATCCTAACCCGTCCATATTATATGCTCTGCTGTCATCGGCTCTTACTTCTAAGAATTTTAATAGGGCATCATAAGCTTTTTCCCAGGAGGTTATTGTTCTTTGCTGAGGTTTTTTAGTTACTTTAAAATCTCCAAAATCAAAAGTATCTTTTGAACTTTCTTTCATTTTATCTTCAAAAGGAGAAATTGCTATAGCTCTTGCTATTTCTGCTTGTTTTGGAAGAATAAGATAATTGGTGTAATCTTGTTCAGTTATCTCACTCCCTTGAATGTTCAATGGCTGGTATGATAATCTTATTTTCATCTTAATTAGTCTAAAGATATTAGATATTTAATTTTATGAGGTGAGATAAATCACCACATTTATAAAGATGAAATATTTAAGAAAACTGAGTTAAATTTATAATGTTAAAATTTAAACGATTTAACAACAGAAAATTAAGCTGAGAGTTAGAGATTATAAAGAAAAGTTTAGATTTAGAGCTAGGAGTAGGATTATTGATTTAAAATGTTAGATGAAGTTGGATTAACCGGAAATGAAGAAAAAGTATATCTCGCTTTAATTGAATTAGGGCCAGCTTTAGCTGGACAGATATCCAGGAAAACAGGAATGCATAGAAGAACTGTTTATGATACAACTGAGATGTTAATTAAAAAAGGACTTGTTGGTTATATAAAACAAAATAATAGAAAGTTGTTTCAAGCTGTAAGTCCAGAGAGATTATTAGATATTTTAAGGGAAAAGGAAAATTTGCTGTTGCCTATTGTTGAAAATTTAAAAGAGAAATTTGTTAAAACAAAGGAAAAAGAAGAAACTAATTTTTATAAAGGAAAAGACGGATTAAAAGCGGTTTTTGAAGAGCAGTTGGAGAGCAAAGAGGTTTTAATTTTAGGGGCAAGTCCAATGGCTTATGAAGTTTTGCAGTTTTATTTTAAATGGTATGACAAGACAAGAAAAGAAAAAAAGATTAAAGCAAGAATAATTGCTTCTAATAGAAATATTAAGAGAATTCCTTTAGCTGATATAAGGTATTTGCCTGAAAAGTATGCAAATCCTGTTTCTGTTAATATTTATGGGAATAAAACAGCAATTATTTTATGGGCTGTTCACCCTTATGCAATTGTTATTAAAAGCAAAGAAGTTGCTGATGCTTATAGAAATTATTTTGAGCTGATGTGGAAGATAAGCAAGAAATAATTATTTTGAAATTGTGAGCGGGATTATGAGAAGGGTTAAAAATTAATTAAGATGTTTTTCTTTTAAAATGTTTAAAATATCTTCTATGTCTTTACTAATCTTTACAGGATATATTGCTTTTTCATTAATTTTTTTTAAATCTTCAGGAAGTTGAGATAATTGATTTTCAAAGTATTTTTTAATTTCAAATAAACTAGGCAGTTTTTTTACAAGTTTCCCATTTTTTACATAGTTTATAAGCAATGGATTTTCAAAATTTTCTTTTTCAAATCCAATAATATCTTCTTTAAATTTTCCTTTTTCTATCTTTCTGAATACTTGTTTATTTCCGGGTAAACTCAATTTACCCGGAGTTAATTTAGCAGCATAAGTAATATTACTATTATTATCTACCAGTTGAGCTAATTTATAAACTGCTTCTAATACTGGCCTATCTGAAATATTTATTGATTCTGTTTGTGATCCATAAGCATCAATAGGTGCATTTTTCTCTTCAAGATATGCAATTTTATATTCATCGAGATTTGAAGATGCTCCAATTTTGACATGTTTAAGGTTTGCTTTATCTAATTCTTTTCGGATGTATCTTGAATTTTCCAATATATCCCCACTATCTAAATAAACCCATCCAATAGACTTTCCTTCCTTTGAAACTTTTTTTTCAACCTCTATAAAATTTTTTACACCTTTTTTAATATCATAAGTATCTACCATAATTAATTTTATCAACTTTTCATTTTTATAATTAGCAAATGCTTCAAATGCTGCTCTTTCATCTGAAAAAGATTTTATTAAAGCATGATAAAACACAATGGATCCAAATTCTTCAGGTAAATGATATTTAAGAGGAATGTAAGGGACTGAATTCGCAGAATCAAGTAAATAACCTATTCTATAAATTTTTAGTATATTTTCAAAACCTCCGGCTCTTACTGCTCCGGAAACTTCAAATAATTTTCCATTTGAAGCAAGTTTAACTCTAACAGCTTTAGTAAAATATAATGTAGGAAAACAAATACTATTTATTAGAAAACTAGTCAATAAATTTGCATCTTTTAATGAAGCAGTTATCCTAATTACAGGTTCTCCTGGAAAAAAAACAGTGCCTTCAGGTAAAGCCCAAACGTCTCCTTTAAATTTAAAATTTTTAAGATAGGTTTCAAATTTTTTTGTTATTATTTTTTTTGAGACTAATAGTTTTAAATATTTTTTATCATATTTCCAGTTTAAAAGCCCTTTTATAACATCTTCAATACCTGAGAATAACATAAAATTTCTATTTCCTGGCATTTCTCTGATTACTACATCAAATGTCGCAATTTTATCTCCTTCTCCAGTTTCATGCCAAATAGAGCTTCCTGTGAATATCTGTCCATATTCTAAACAAGGGATATCATTAAAAGTAGGTAGATTGAGTATTGGTTTATCTTTAGCTTTCCTCATTTTATGGCTTAATAAATAAATGTTAATTTTTAAATTTATCTTTTATATGTTTTTGCAGTTGCATTTAATTTTTTTATTTTTAAAATAAAAAAATGCTCCAATTAAACCGATAACAAATAAAACCCCCCCGATAATATTTGATGTGGAATTATTCATATCACCAATAACGTTTCCAGTTATATTAGAAGATAAAAAGAATACCCCTAAAAAAAATAAGAAGATATATGAGAAGGGAGATATTTTCCTTATTAATTCTGAAAGATTTGCTCTCCACCTCATTTTTTTAGCCATTTTTCTTGCCTCTTTTTCAAAACCCAATTCAATTATATAGGTAGATGAAATTGATTTTATAGGTCCTTCTTTAGCATGGTGTGTGTCATAATTTCTTACACTAGATTCATAGAGATCTGCAGCACCTTCATAGTCTTTAAGTGCTACAGATATATCCCCTGCTCTTTTGAAATTAACTGCAGCTGTTTGATTAAAATATAGTGGTGAGGATTTATTACTGCGATGACCTTTCGAAGCAGCAGTTTCTGCTCTTTCTGCTGCTGCAACAAATTTGAGTCTCATATTTTTTAATTTATGAGGATCTTTGGTTTCATATTCTTTGGAGAGATAACCTTGAGTCCCGAGTCTCTGGAGAGTACTAATTTCTTCATCTATCTTGCTAGGTCTTTCCCCCCCATGACTATCAAAAATCCTCCCCTTTTTCATATTATCTCCATAATTCTTTTGTTTATAATTCTTTTTGTAATAAATCAAATGCGCCAACCGGGAATTGAACCCGGTTCTAAACCTTTTTCCTTTATCGCCCGTGGGGGTGACTTGTTAGGGGGCTTGCCCCATACGAATGGGAAGGTTTCATACTGCCGGTATACTATTAGCGCTTAAAATTATATAATAACTATACTTTAAAAATATTTAATCAAAACCCAATTCTCCAATTGTCTTTAATATCTTTTTTATTTCATCTATTGTTTTTTGCTGCTGCTTTTTATCCGACATAGCTACAAATTTGATAAATAAATCTTTTAATTCGTTAATTTCCAGCATTTTTATTTTTGATCCATCTGTAATAAAATAAAATCTAAAATTTTTGTATCTTAATTCTTTAATAACAATTCCAGAAACATTTCCTAATTCTTTTCCTTTTTTAGGATTTTCTCTTAGATTATAAATTAATTCAAAAATTTCAATAGCCTCTTTTTTGAACTTTTTATTAATCTCTTTTTCTAAATTTTTTGTTATTATAACTATCGCCATTGTTTTTTAGCATTAGCTAGAGCTTCTTCTATAGAAATAGTGTCTTCTTCATTCATTAACAAGTCATGAAGTTGCCTTTCTTTTGCACTTTTGACTAATCTTAATATTAAATCTGAATAGCTTTCTCCTTTAAATCCAAATTCCTGCATTTTATCTTTTGCTTCATGGGTTATTGCAATTGTTGTTTTTTCCATATTATAATAGTTATAATTTATATAAGTATTATAGTATTTAAATTTTTCGCATTAATTCTATTTTAAGTTGATTTGATTTTAGGGATTAAGTTTATTAATATTATTTTAATAGAGATTTTATGAAGAAATTTTATATAACCACAGCAATTGATTATGTTAATGCAGCACCTCATATAGGACATGCATTTGAGAAAATCTTAGCTGATGCTATAGCAAGATGGCATAGATTAAATGGAGAATCTGTTTTTTTCTTAACTGGAACAGATGAAAATGCACAGAAAAATGCAATTGCTGCTAGTGAATCAGGGATTCCTGTTCAGAAGTTTGTTGATAAAAATTCAAAAATCTTTGTGGAATTATGCAAAAAATTAGAAGTAAGTTATGACAGATTTATAAGAACAACAGAACCAGAACACAAGAAAATAGCACAGGAGATTTTTAAAAAAGTTTATGATAAAGGTGAAATTTATAAGGGAGTTTATGAAGGATTGTATTGCGAAGGTTGTGAAGCTTTTATTACAGAAAAAGATTTAGTTAATGGAAAGTGCCCTGAACATAATAAAGAGCCTAAACTTATTTCAGAAGAAGCTTATTTCTTTAAATTAAGCAAGTATAAAAAAGAATTAATTAAATTCATTAAAGATTATATTGTTCCTGAATCAAAGAAAAATGAGATTTTATCAAGATTAGAAAATGAAGAACTTAGAGATTTGTGTGTTTCAAGAACTAATTTAGATTGGGGGATTGATAATCCTATCGATAAAAAATATAAAATTTATGTTTGGTTTGATGCTTTGATAAATTACGTTTCTGGAAGTAATGGAAACTGGCCTGCTGATGTTCATGTTATCGGCAAGGGAATTAATTGGTTTCATTCTGTAATCTGGCCTGCTATGCTAATAAGTGCAGGATATAAACTTCCTAAAAAATTACTAGTTCATGGATATGTTAATTTGAAAGGACAGAAAATTTCAAAATCACTTGGGAATACAATCAATCCAATTCCTTTAGCAGATAAATATGGAGCAGATGTTTTAAGATATGCATTATTAAAAGGAAGTGTTTTTGATGATTTTGATTTTTCAGAAGAAATTTTAATTGAAAGAAATAATAATGAGCTAGCAAATAAATTAGGAAATTTAATTAGTAGAGTTGCAACACTAGCTGAAAAATATGGAATAGGAAAAACAGATAACAAGCTTTTGAATAAATTAAAATTAAAAGAAATTGAAAAACATTTTGAAAATTTTGAATTAGACAAAGCATTAAATGAGATATTTGCATTTATTGATATTTGCAATGAATATGTTCAGAATAAAAAACCCTGGGAAACTCATGATAAAAAAGTTCTTTATGAGTTAGCTGATTCAATTAAAGCAATTGCAATTTTATTATATCCATTTATTCCTTCAACATCTGAAAAAATAGCTAGTCAATTTGGATTTAAAATAGATTTTTCTGAAATCGAAAAACCTTTTAAAATTAAGAAGATTGAGAAAACTGAAATACTTTTTAAGAAGATTGAAGAAAAATAAAAAGAAAAAATCCTCCAAAAAGTTTATTTTTCTTGATCAGCTTTATGTTCAAGTGAATACCTGGGACATCTCTTATGTAGCTCTATATTAAAATTAACTCTATAGGAGTCACTGTTACATAATTGTGATTTTCTGTCTTGTACTACGACTTGTCCAATACAAGGTTTTTCTGTTAAAGCACATATATAAATCTTTGATAATTCAAATTGAGCTCTGTGTCCAATGTCATGAAGCATTGTTCTTCCTTCTGATTCATATGGTGGGGAATTGTTAAGCCATTCACATTTACAGAGAGATAATCTTTCTTTTGCCATTTTATTTATTACCCCCTTTCACATCTTTGTTAAATACAAAAGTTTCAACTATTGTTGATTTTCTCTCAATTTTGTTTTGTGTTTTGTTTTCCATTTTATTTTGTTTATCTTGTTTATTTATCCCTCAAGTATTTTACTACTTGATAATAGTTATTACAAAACCAGGTATTTATTACTTATCTCCCACTTAGTGAGGTGTAAATAATAAGATTTTTATACTCTTAAAGATTATAAAAATCATGAATGAAAAATTACTAGAGGAAATAGGATTGACAAAAGGAGAAATTAAAGTATATTTATCTTTGTTAAGACTAGGTGAAACAACAACTGGAAAGATTATAGAAGAATCAGGCATGTCTAGTGGCAAGATTTATGAGATACTTGATAAACTAATAAAGAAAGGATTGGTTAGTTATATTATTAAGGAAAAGACAAAGTATTTCCAAGCATCAAACCCAAAGAGAATCTTGGATTATTTAAATGAAAAAGAAACAAGTTTAAAGCAAAAAATCAATGAAGTTCAAAAAGAAATCCCGCTTCTTTTGCAATTGCAAAAGCCTCAAGAAAACCAAGCAATATTATTTACAGGGTTTAAAGGAATACAATCTGCAATATTTCAAGCACTAGATGAATTAGATTCAAATAATAAAGATATTGAAATTTTAGCAATGGGTCTGGTGGCAAGAAAAAATGAAAAATTCAATATCTTATGGGGGGGCTGGCACAATCTTAGAATAAAAAAGAAAATTCCCTGCAGATTAATATTCTCTGAAAAAGGAGCTTATTTTCAAGAACTAAAGAAAATGAAGCTTGCTAAGATTAAATTTTTAGATGGAATAACACCAAGTGCAATAGATATTATGGATGACAAAGTTTTAATCTTTACATATACTGATGAGCCATCCTGCTTGTTTATTAAAAATCAACAGATAGCATCATCTTTTAAGATGTTCTTTGAAACTTTATGGAGTGTTTCGAAATCTTAATATAAACACTTAAATACTAGCATTACTATAGTAATGTTATGGTAATGGATACAATTCAGATAAGAATGAATAAAGGTTTGCTTAAAAGAATAGATCTGATGATTAAATCAGGAATTTATGATAATCGAGCCGATGTCATTAGAGACGCAGTTAGAAGATTTGTTTGGGAAAAAGAAGTAGGAAGCGTTTCATTTAAAGGAAATTCAGTTGAACAAATAAGAAAAATTAGAGATAAACTATCAAAAGAAAAATTTAATTTAGATGAAATGAATAATTTCGGCAAATTATAGTAAATCTTCAGGTTTCATTGCCACAACCTTAAATCTTTTTGAAATCTGCAATAACATTTTATCTCTTGTAATTAAAATTGAATTTGTTTTTCTTGCAAGAATCATATGAATTATCTCATAAAAGCTTATTTGCTTATTAACTTTGATTTCAATTTCTCTTGCTAATTCAAACTCTTTGTCTGAAAGCATAACTCTCCTAAAATTGGGAGATGATTCAAACATTTTTTTCTTTTTAGTAAACTCTTCTTTATTTAAGATAAAACTCAATTCTTTTAAAAGATAACCTGAATGATATACTACTGCATTTTCATCTTCAAGCTTTTCAAAAAACTCTTTTGCAATTTTCCAAAATGGAATACCTGTATTGCTAATTTCTTTTTGCCATAAATTCAAATAAATACAACTATCTACATAAAACCTCTTTTCCATTATAATTTAAATGCAATTATTTATTTAAAGTTAGCTTATCTTAAAAAGATTGGATAAAAATATGAAAAAAGTAATATAATATAGATAAATTTAAAAATAACTTATTTATTGTAAACTTGATGTCCCCTGAATATAAAACACCAAAAGATATCACTTTACGTAAAAAACTAAAAGAAGAACAAGATGATGGTTTAGAGATGGTTTTATTTCCTTTGGTAGAGGGATTAGGATCTTTTTTCAAATATTTATATGGTTCAGTTAGTGGTATGTTTAAAATGCCTACTTCTATTAGGAGAATTGTTAATAAACAAACAATTCTTAATGATTCAGATTCCAATGAAATTGATTCTATGTTGGGAAGTGATTTGGGGATTATGATAGATATAGGATTTCTTGCTTATTCTGCTTATCAAGTTGGTGCACATTCAAATTATCTTCCTTTAGAAATATTAGGGGCAACAAATGCTTTATCTTTAGTTTATGAATTAGGAAGATTTTCTAAAAGTAAGTAAGAATATACCGAAATGAAAGAAGATTCTGAATTAACAAGAAAACTTTTTGACTAACTTTAAAAAAGCAGGATATTTTGAGGGGATATAATATGAAAAAGCAAATAATGGTTAGGCATAAGAAACCTGATATAACTAAATTATTAGATAAATTAGATTTTTTAAAACAAGAGGCAATGAAGCATAATCCTGATTTGTGTATGTATTATCGAACAAGAAGACAAATAGAAAATGCGTATAATTCTTTGAGAAAATATTTAGTATATAGATTAAAATAATTCAGCTTACTTTAGCACCTAATTCTATTGTGCTATCTGGTTGGATTAATTTTACTTCAGAATGATCTCCGTTAACAGCTGCTAAAACCATGCCTTGGCTTGTTATACCCTTCATTGTTCTAGGCTCTAAATTACAAAGAACAACACATCTTTTTCCTTCTAATTCTTCTTTTGCATAATGCTTTTTTAATCCTGCAACTAAAGTTCTTGTTTCTGTTCCTAAATCAACAGATAATTTGTATAACTTATCTGCTCCTGGAATTTCTTCAACCTCAAGGATTTCAGCTGCACGCATATCCATTTTTGCAAAATCATCAAAATTAATTGTATCCATGTTTTTTTGTATATATCTTATTTTTTAAATGTTTTGGATATTAGTAATCCGGACATCCACCAGCTTTATCTGGAATAATTAATTTACCCTGATATCCATAATTATTCATTTGTCTTATTAAACAATTAATAAATGCTTGACCACTAATTCCAATATCAGGATCATTTTTCAATTGAGAATAAGTATCTATCAATATTCTATTAAAAAGAAATCTGTCTGCAATTCCTAAATGTTCATCTGGAAAATTTATTTTAGAGATTTGTGCAAATTTTCTTATCTTAAAATTTATATAATTTTCTTCAGTACTGATAGACATAAAAATCTGTTAATTTCATTAATTATAAACTTTTGGATTTTAAAATCCTAGCTTACTGAATAAATTTGACAAAAAACTCTGCTTAACGGGGTTTTCTATTTTAACATCATCTCCAAGAAGTCTTCTTGAGGTATCCATATATTGTTTTGAAGCTCTTGATTTTGGATGTGTTAAGATAACTGCATTTTTCATTACCTGAGATTCTTTAACAGAGATATCTTCTGAAATAATCCCTAAAATTACTGTTTCTAGCATGTCTTTTATACTAGAGATAGGCATCTCTGTTCTTTCCCCCTGATGTCTAGTTATAATTACTCCGGCTATGGGTTTGTTCATTTCTTCTGCTAGTTTTATTGTTTTTAGTGCGTCTGTCACTGCAGCCATTTCAGGATTTGTAACTATAATTATTTCATCAGAAGCTGAAATTGCTGCTCTTGCTTCTTCTCCTAAGCCTGCAGCAGAATCAATAAAAACATGATTTGTTATTTTTTTTAGTTTTCTAATTGTTTCTATAAATTTTTTATAATTAATTTTTTCTGTTTCTTTTAAAGACAAAGAAGCAGGGATTATTTTTGTTCCTGATTCATGTTCATAAATAGCATCTTCTAGTTTAGCTTGATTGTTTAGAACATGGTTTAGAGTAATTGGGACTATTGGAGCTCCTAAATGAATACCAATGTTAGGTGTTGTAAGATTGCCATCAATAACAACTACATCTTCCCCTAGCTTATTTAAAGAAGTTCCTAGATTAATTGTAGTAGTTGTTTTTCCAACACCGCCTTTTCCTGAAATAACTGCATATATTTTAGCCATCTTCTTTTATTTAGATGAAAGAAAAAACTTGGTGTAATTTATAAACCTTTCGAGAATTTCAGAATATTCTTTTAGCTTGTCTAAATTAACAGCAATTTCTTGTCCGTGGTAGGTTATTCTTAAACAAACCCCCTTTCTAAATTCACCTTCTTTTGTATTTTTTAACTCATCTATTAATCTAAACATATCATATAATACAATACCACTTATTATTTCAGGATTATCTTTGAAAATTTCTTTTATTAAGTCTAGTTTTAGTTTAGGTGCAGTAGGTATTTTTTTAATTATTTTCTTTCTTCTTGATTTTTCTAATAGTGCATCGACTGCATGGTCAATCATGATTTTCCATCTTCTTAACAAATTAATCATTACATCACAAGTTTTAGTATATTTAAGACTAACATATAAAAGATGGTCTGCAGATATTTTTTCTTTAATTATTTGTTCTAATAGCTCTTCCATTTGATAATTTTGCGACAAGACCCTCTATCTGTAGGTTTTTTAAAGCCGCAGAAGGGTATATTTTATAAGTATAATTGATATTTAAATACTTCTATAAATAAATTTTTTGCTTTGTTTTCATTAGAAGCTCTTTTGCTATTAAAAGATATTCCTTTATTCTTTGAATATCTAAAATTTGATAACTTAAGTTATCTCCTAAAATAACTATTCTATCTTTTTTTACAAATTCCATTGAACTTTGCTTATGTTTTTCATTTAAGTGGATTATTTCCAAAATTCTCTTGATTTGTTCATAACTTAAATCAAATCTTTTTGCACTTTTATTTATAAAAGTAGAGAGATTTTCTTTGTTATCTTTGTAAATCTGGATTTTCTTATAGTGATATTCATAATTGAGAATGGTGTTAATTGAATTTATGATTGACTTATAAATTTCATCAAATATCTTTAATAAAAGTCTTTTTTCATTAATTAAAGGATATGTAACATAAGTCATATGGTCAGCAATTTTTAGGTTTCTGACTGCATTTTGGAAGGTTCTTTCAAATTCTTCCATTTTTCATTAATTTTAGGTATTTAGATAATATTTAATGATTTAGATGATTAAAGTATAGAAAATTAAAGTCAAATTTCTTAATAAGATTATGTATATTAGTTTAGAATAATGTTTAAAAATATCAAAAAGATTATTTAATTATGGAAAAGTATAATCTTTTGGAGAAAGTTTTAAATGGAGAGTTTAGTTTGAAAGATGATTTTAAGCAAACTATTAATGATTTGAAGAATCATAACACTTCTTATATAATGTATGGACTTGCAGTAGGATCATTAACCGAGGGAGTGGTTATTCTAAGTTCAATGGCTTGTAATTATTTGAGGACTTCTTCTTCAGGATTAGTTGGAGACCAAAATATTGTTCCTTTTTTTGCTTTATTGGGTGCAGAAATTTTTAGAAAAATGGGTTCTGAGAGTTATTCTTCTGAGAATCAAAGGATAGGATTAACTCAATTCTAAAATAGCTTCTGCAAGATCTCCGCCTGCTTTTTCCCAGGCTTCTTCTGCTTCTTCTAAAGTGCAGTTTGTTTTTTCTATAATAGTTTGAATATCTTCCTCTTTTGATGATTCTGAACTTTCTGCTTCTTCTTCTGAAATATCCCCTGTAATTTGAAAGCTTTCCTGTCCTTGCATTTTTATCTTAGTTACAGAAGGGTTGTTTATTATAATGTTTTTTTCAGGAGTTTCAATAATTACCCTGCTTGCATCAATTTCATTTTGAGAAATTCCCATTTGCTTCATAACTGCTTGCATCTTTTTAGGGTCTAATCCTGGGAACATTTTAAATCAAAATATCATGGATTTATAAGTTTTTTGCTGGATAATAAAATTATTCTGTTCATTGCATTTCTAAACTTTCATTTAATATTTTTATGCCCAAGTCAAGAGTTCTTTTATATCTTTCAAAATTTTCTTCTCTTCCTTCTGCGATATCTATTTTTCCAGATATAAAATCCGTATATCTTGTTAGGCAATATAATAAAACTGCTAATAACCATAAAGGTTCTTTAATTTTAATTCTTTCTAAAAGTGTTCTATCTTCTCTGAATCTTAAATATTCCTCTAAAAAGTATTTTTTTTCATCTTCCTGCATTGGTTTTTCTAAGTCCCATAAATTATATAATTGATTTGTAATTATCCATATATCAAATGCAGGATCACTAATTTTTGGAGCCTGCCAATCAATAAGTTTAAGGTCGTTTTCTTTGTTTATTATTAAATTTCCCCCAACTAAGTCTGTATGAATTATTGTATATGGGTGAGGAATTTCTATAACTTTTCTCTTTTTTAATTTTTTAATAATTCTTTCAAGGAAAATTACGTATTCTTTTATTGCATCTTCTCTCTGATTATACTCCTCGTAGCTTTTTATTGAGCTTTCTAATAAAATTTCAGGATCTTCTGATTCTTTATTTAGGAAATTTATTTTATTAAAATTTAAGCAGTGAAGTTTTGCAAGACTAGAAGCAATTTTCTTTATAATTTCTTTATTAAATATAGATAATCTTTGTCCTTCGATGAATTCGTATACTAAAATGTCATTATTGAAAAATGATCGGGTATTATCAAAAACAACTGGTCTTGGTGCAATATTTAACTCTTGGATATAATTAAGAGTTTTATATTCAACCTTCCCCGAATTTGTGAAAAAACCTTCTTTATCTGGAGAATAGATTTTAAATACGAATTTTTTATTGTTTATTGATACCACAAAGTTATAATTCCAGTTTCCTTTTGGGAGTTTTTCTAATTCTATGGAATTTATCTTAGAAATTCCAAATATTTCCGGATTTAATGATTTAATATATTCTTTGATCTTATTTTCTTCTATCATCTTTATAGATTCTCTTTAAGGTTTATATCATTTGTTATCATCTAATCTATATTCTACTACTTTTCCATTATCCTCTAGTTTGAAATATTGCACCCCCGCATTATTTTGTGGATGGAATATACCCTCTTCTTTGAGCAGGAGATTGATGATGTAACTATTCATCCATTCATGACCTACTAAAATTATTTTTTTATCCTTGGAATTTAATATCTTTTTTATTAGCTCTTTAGCTCTATTTCTAATTGAAATTAGAGATTCTGCTGTAGCAAGAATACCTTCATTGTCTAAATTATACAGATTAGCTCCTTTATAGTCTTGTATATCACATTCTTGTATTGTTTTTCCTTCTAAATCTCCAAATCCTCTTTCTCTTAAGTCTGTAGTAAATTCTATGGGGATATTGTTCAGATATTTTGAGATAGCTTCTGTAGTTTGTTTTGCTCTTTTTTGGTCACTGGAATATATTTTATCATACTTGATATCTAATGCACTGATTTTTCTACCTAATTTATCCACTTGTTCAATTCCTTTTTTTGAGAGATATGCTTCTGAATCTATTTGTCCCTGAATTCTTTCCTCTAAATTGTAGTTAGTTTCTCCATGTCTAACAATGAATAATTCTTTTACCATCCTTAAAAGCATAAAAATCACATCCTTTATAAGTTTTACTATTTGTTACTACTAGGAAGATACAATGGTAATCTATAAAGGAAAAAATAATTTAAGAACAACTACAAAAGCGATAACTGCAATTATAAACAAAACTACATGAGAAGGTTTTAGCTTTAAAGCACTATTGTACTCTTCATTATACCGCATTAATCCGCCCCCACTTGAAGGCATAGATAATCCTTGATTTGCCATAAGATTTAAAATATAGGCTTGTTTAAAAAGGTTATGGCTAATCAGTATGATAGTAAAAAAACAGAAGAAAAGATAAAGAATTTTTGGGAAAAGGAAAAAATCTTTAAATTTGATTTTAAGAGAAAGGGAAAGATTTATAGTATTGATACTCCTCCGCCAACTGTATCAGGCAAGATGCATATAGGACATGCATATTCTTATTCTCAGCAGGATTTTGTTGCAAGATTTAGAAGGATGAATGGGAATGTATTTTATCCTTTTGGAACAGATGATAATGGGCTTCCAACCGAAAGATTAGTTGAAAGATTAAATAAGATTAAAAGCAAAAATATGGAAAGAAGTGAGTTTATTAAAATTTGCTTAAAAACACTAAAAGAGATTTTACCTGATTTTATTGAAGACTGGAAAAGAATAGGAGTTTCTTGTGATTATGATATTTATTATTCTACTATAGATGATAATTCAAGAAAAATATCTCAGAAAGGTTTTATTGATTTATTTAAAATGAATAAAATATATAAGAAAAAATTTCCAACAATCTGGTGTCCTGAATGCCAGACTGCAATTGCTCAAGCAGAATTAGAAGACAAAGAAGAAAAAAGTTTATTTTCTACATTAAAATTTAAAGTAGATGGAAAAGATTTGCTAGTTGCTACTACTAGACCTGAATTATTAGGAGCATGTGTTGCTGTTTTTGTTAATCCAAAAGATAAAAAATATAAGAATTTAATTGGAAAAAAAGCCAAAGTTCCATTATTTGATTTTGAAGTTCCGATTATTGCTGATGAATCTGCTGATATGGAAAAAGGAACAGGAGTTCTAATGATTTGTTCTTATGGAGACAAATTTGATGTTGAAGCAATTAATAGGCATAAGCTAAGTCCTAGATTAGTTTTAAATGAAAAAGGAGAAATTAAAGAAGGGCATCACAAAGGATTAAGAGTTAGAGAAGCAAGAAAAAAGATTTTAGAGGAGTTGAAAAATAACCATCTTATAACAGAACAAAAGGAAATAAGTCATGCAGTTAATGTGCATGATAAATGCGGATGTGGAATTGAATTTATTACAACAGAGCAGTGGTTTATTAAAATTTTAGATAAGAAAAAAGAATTAATTAATCAAGGAAAGAACATAAAATGGTATCCAGAGTACATGTTTAAGAGATATGAAAACTGGGTTAATGGTTTGGATTGGGATTGGAGTATTTCAAGAGATAGACATTTTGGGATTCCTATTCCGGTTTGGAATTGTGAATGTGGAGAAATTATTTTAGCTAAGGAAAATGAGTTGCCTGTTGATCCTTTGCAAATAAAAAAGAAATGTCCTAAGTGTGGAAAAGAGGCTAAAGGAGAAAAAATGGTTTTAGATACTTGGGCAACAAGTTCTTTAACTCCTAAGATAGCAAGTTCATTAGTAAATGAAAAAATTCAAATACCATTTTCACTAAGGCCTCAGGCTCATGATATTATTAGAACCTGGGCATTTTACACTATTGCAAGAGCTTTATATCATGAGAATAAAATACCTTGGGAAAATATAATGATTTCTGGTTTTGTTACATTAAATGGAGAGAAAATGAGTAAATCAAAAGGAAATGTAATTGATCCTAGAGAAGTTTTAGAAAAATTTGGAGCAGATGAATTAAGGTTTGCTGCAGCAGGTTCAACACTAGGAAACGATTCAGATTATCAAGAAAAAGATTTAGTTACTGGGAAAAAACTTATAACTAAATTATGGAATGCAAGTAATTTTGTTTTTATGAATTTAAAAGATTATCAAGGAGAAAAACCTAAATTGGAAAATATTGATGGACTCTTCCTGTATAAGTTAAATGGATTAATCAAAAGAACAACAGAGAGTTTTGAAAATTATGAATATTCAAAAGCTAAACAGGAAGTTGAAAGCTTTTTTTGGAAAGCTTTTTGTGATAATTATCTGGAAATTGTTAAGAAGAGAATATACCAAAATAAAAAAGGAAAAACAAGTGCACAATATGTTTTGTATAAATCCCTTTTAACTATATCAAAATTATTAGCTCCGATCATGCCCTTTATTACAGAAGAAATTTATTTAGAGAATTTCAAGAAAACTGAAAAAATTAAATCCATTCATTTAAGTGAATGGCCTAAAGCAGATAAAGCTGAAAAAACAGAAGAATTTGACTTATTTGTTGCAATTTTAGATATGATCAGAAAGGAAAAAACAAATAATAAAAAATCAATGAATAGCGAGATTATCTTAACTCTTGAAAAAGGAGATTATAATTTATTGAAAGAAATGATTGAAGATTTAAAAGATGTTTCAAATGCCAGAGAAATTAAAACAGGAAAGTTTAATGTGGAGTTTGTTTAGTTTCTGCTAAAATCGCTTTTCTTTGATTATCAATTGCCCATAAATTATATTGGATTAATGTGAAATTTAGTTTGGGAGTGTATGAAGGATCTATTTTTTGTTTTGCTAATTCTTGATCAACTAATAATCTGACTTCTGATTGTTTTCTGTTAAGATATTCTAATCTATTTGATACTGGAAGCGGCAAGATCATGATTATTCCTATAGAAAACATTATAAAAGCATTTCTATTAAAATGAATATGGCACTAGATCAAAAGGAAAAATCAAGTTTGGAAGAATTTTTAGAAAGAATGAGAGATTATAGAGCTAGGCATACAGAGCTTATTACTGTTTATGTTTCTAAAGGCTATGATATTAATTTCATAACCAGACAATTAGAATCAGAAAAATCAACAGCCGCTAATATTAAATCTACATCCACTAGAAAAAATGTTCAGGATGCTTTAGAAAGCTTGATTAGAATTACCAAATCAATGAAACAAACTCCTAAAAATGGAGTTGCACTTTTTGCAGGAAATGTCTCTAAAATTGAAGGACAGGATAATTTTATTACAGAGGTTTTTGAACCTCCAGAAGAGCTAAATGTTCGATTATACAGATGTGATCAGACTTTTGTTTTAGATCCTCTAGATGAAATGCTTGAAGTAAAAGAAGTTTATGGATTAATGGTTGTTGAAAGACAAGAAGCTGCTATTGGTTTATTAATTGGAAAGAAAATAAAAGTTCTTAAAAAAATAACTTCAATGATTCCTGGTAAGACAAATAAGGGGGGGCAATGTTTAAGTCCAGATACTTTTATAATGCGAGATAATGGAGAAATAATTGAAATTAAAGATTCTCATAATCCTTTGTTTATTGTTTCTGAAAATTTAAATGAAGAAAAAACAGAAAAAACTCCTGTAATAGAAAAATGGGAAAATGATAAAGAATTATTTAAAATAATAACTAAATGTCCTAGAATGGAGATTAAAGCATCTAAGGACCATTTATTTTTTGTTCGGACTGAGCAAGGAATAGAAGAAAAACCTTTAGCTGAAATTAAAGAAGGAGATTTTTTAATAATGCCTTCTAAATTGGATATTTCTGGGGAATTACAAAAAATAAATTTTCAACTAAATAAAATTAAAAAAACAAAAGAAATTATTTTTCCTGAATTTTTAGATAATAATTTAGCAAAAGTTTTAGGTTATTATCTTGGGGATGGAAATTGGGAAGAATATAGAATTTGTTTTTCAGAACAAAGAGAAGAATTAGCTTGTTATTATAAAGGACTTTTAGAAGGAATGTTTAAGATTCCCTGTAGTTTAAGATTTAGAGAAGATAAAAATTATTATCAACTAAGAATCCATAATCTTTATTTAGCTCAATTTTTTAGAGAATTTTTCCCTCTTAAAAATAAGACTTTGGAAGAACAAATCCCTAATATTATTTTTAAATCTCCAGATAATATTCTAGCTTCGTTTATTTCTGGATTTTTTGATGCAGAAGGATATGTTTCTAGTTCAAGAATTGGACTTGGGGTGAACAATAAAAAAATAATAAGACAATTGCAATTTGCTTTACTTAGATTTGGAATAATAAGTTCCTTTCATGAATATGATAATCGAGCAAATTTATATTCTAATAATCCTAGATATACTTTAGAAATAAGTTGTTTAGAATCATTGAAAAAATTTTATCAATTAATAGGATTTAGTTCTCTTGAAAAAACTAAAAAATTATTCCAATTAATAGAAAATAGGGGAAATCAAGAGAATATTAATCAGTTAATTGTAAATGGAAAAGAAGTCGCTAAAATAATTAAAAATTCAGGTGAACAAATAACTAAGTTTCATTGCCCTATGTTTTTTGCTAATCAAAGACAAATGTCTAAAGAAGTCTTTAAAAGGAAAATTTTAGATAAAATAGAAAATCTTGATTTAAAAAAGAGACTTGAATTTTTTTATAATTCTAATTTAATCTTAGCTAAAATAAATAAAATAGAGCCGATTGGACAAATGAAAACAATTGATATTGAAACAAAAAGTCATAATTTTATTGCTAATTGTTTACTTGTTCATAATTCAGCAGCAAGGTATTCTAGAATCAGAGATAATATGGCTAAGGATTTTTATAGAAAAATCGCGGAAATTATGAAAGATGAATTTTTTCATTTAAAGGAATTACAAGGAATTTTAGTTGGAGGTCCTGGGCCAACTAAAGAGGATTTTTTAAAAGAAGGAAATTTAGTTACTGCATTAAAAGAAAAGGTAATTGCTGTTAAAGATATCGGCTATGCTGATGAGCATGGTTTAGATTTATTAGTTGAATGTTCACAAGATGTTTTAGGAAAACAAGAGATTATTTATGAAAAAAAAGTTTTAGAAAAATTCTTTAATATGTTAGGTAAATCCAGAGACAAAACAGCTTATGGAAAAGAAGAAGTTCAAAAAGCATTAGATTATGGTGCTGTTGAAGTTTTGTTTTTATCTAAAAAACTGAAAAGAGAAGATATTAAAGCATTTGAGAAAAAAGCAGGTGAATCTTCTGTTGATGTTGAATTAATAAGCATGGATACAGAAGAAGGGCAGCAATTCTGGAATTTAGGTGGTGTTGGAGCTATTTTAAGGTTTAAAATATAGTAATATTTAAAATCTATTTTTTGTTATGGTTTGTATGGTAAATGAGGTAAAATGGCAAGTGAAATAAGTTCTGAGACAATAAAGGAACTTGATGAAACAAGTGAAATTGAAAATTTAAAGAAAGTTGAAGCTGCATTATTTATTTCAGCAAGGTTTCTTAATTTGCAGGAATTAGTTATGCTTACGGATATTAATCCTTTAATGTTAAAAGAATTAATAGAGAAACTGATTGAAAAATATGACGAAAACTCTGCAATCGAGATTATTGTTAAAGATAATATGTGGAAGATGGATGTTAGACAGGAATATGTTAGTATGATAAATAAACTTGCTACTGGAAGTTCCGAATTTACAAAAGCAGAACAGGAAACTCTTGCTGTTATTGCATATAAACAACCTGTAAAACAATCAGTTATAATTAAGATAAGGGGAAATAAAGCCTATGATCATATTAAGAAATTCAGGGAAATTGGGTTAGTCCAGGTTAAACCTGCTGGACATACAATTGATTTGAAACTAAGTGATGATTTTTTTGAATATTTCCATTTGCAGAAAAAAGGAGAGGAATCCATTGAAAAGAAAGATGATGAAGAGTTTGAAGAAGATAATGAAGGAGAAGTAGTTGAAGAGACAGAAAAAATAGTTGAGGAAACAGAAGAGGTTAAAGAGGGTGATAATGAGGAGGAAGGATAATGGCCCTCATAGATATTTTAATATATTTATCCATATACTTGGGCTTAATTGCAACAACATTCTACATTCTTAGTTTTAGGGCTGGTGCAAAAAGAGAACCTCGTTTATATGAAGATAAGGAACTGCCTAAGGTTTCTGTTTTAATTCCTGCTTATAATGAAGAAGAAAGTATAGAAAAAACCATTAGATCTATTTTAGCAAGCGATTACCCTGAAAAAAAATTAGAAATTATTGTTATTGATGACGGAAGTAAAGACAGAACTTTAGAACTTGCTAGAAAATTTGAACCTAGAATTAAAGTTTATACTAAAGAAAATGGAGGGAAAGCAAGAGCCCTAAATTTTGCTATTGAAAAATGTACAGGAGAGATTTTTTTTAGTATGGACGCAGATACTTTTGTTGAGCCTTATAGTTTAAAGAAAATGGTTAGATATTTTAAAGACCCTCAAATAATGTGTGTTAGTCCTGCAATTGTAATTTATAACCCTAAAAGTATTTTGCAGAGAATACAGGCAATTGAATATTTATTGGGATTATTTTTAAGAAAAACATTTGCTTTTTTAAATGCAATCCATATTACTCCTGGTGCTTTTTCAGCTTATAGAAAAACTTTTGTTGAAAAATATGGGGGGTATAATCCCGATAATCTAACAGAAGATTTAGAATTAACATTAAGAGTTCAATATCATGATTACAGGATTGAAAATGCTACAGATGCACCGGCTTATACAATTGCTCCAAATAAATTTACCCATTTATTAAAACAAAGAAGAAGATGGTATGCTGGTTTAATGAAGAATCTATGGGATTACAAAAAAATGATAAGTCCAAGATATGGAGATATGGGTGCTTTTGTTATTCCTATTGCAGTTATAAGCATTATCTTTGCAATAATCATGACTACTTATTTCTTTTTTAATGCACTTATTCGTTTGAAAAATGAATTGTTTTTGCTGAATAATGTTGGATTTGATTTTGGCAGCATATGGAGTCTTAATGGATATATTTTAGAAAGATTTTTCTTTTTATTATTTAGCAATCCAGTTTTTATATTTATATTGTTATTTATGATTGTATTTGCAGGGTATTTATTTTATGCTTCAAAAAGATTAGGAAGATTAGCTGGACTGGGAATTAACTTGCCTTTGTTTTTTTTGTTTTTTGCAACCTTATTTGGATTTTGGTGGTTAGTTTCAATTTTTTATTTATTAATAGGAAAGAAAATATCCTGGAAATAATAATCTATATAAACTAAGAAAGATTTGCTGGAAAATGGAAAATAGACCGATTCAGAGTGGAAGAAGATATTTACTAGCTTTTATCATAGGAACTTCTATATTTTTATTAGGATTCGCATTAACTTATTCTATTTCTTATATAGAATTTAATAGAATTTCTGGATTGCAAGAAGAAACATCTTATCAGATATTTAAGGATAAACTGTATTTCTCTTTTTTTGAACAAGAAACTTGTTCTTTAAGTTCATTCGAGAAGATTTCAACTGACTTGAGATTTCAAGGAAAGATAATTGATGATTTAGAAAAAAAGCTCGGGAAAAATGATGCAAGAGTTCTTTCTAAAAAAAGATTTTATTCTTTAGTTGAATTAGAACATTTTGAATTCGTGAAACAGATGAATGAAAAATGCAATTCCAATATCCCCACTATTTTATTTTTTTATTCAAATAAAGATGAAGATATTGATAAAAGCGAGAATGTAGGGAGTTTTTTAGATGCAATGGTTAGTAATAATCCTAAGTTAATAGTTTATGTTTTTGATATTAATTTAGATGATGATTTAGTTAAAGAATTAAAAACAAAGTATAATGTTAATAGTTCTCCAACTTTAATTATTAATGAAAATACTTTGTTAATGAATCCGAGAAATATAGCTGAAATTGAGGATTTTATTTAATTGATATTTTATATTTTATTAGAACAAACATTTAAATATACAAATGTATACAATAGTATATGGAAAATAAGAAATTCTTTTCGAATTTCTAATTTCCATTTTTTGCAAAATGGAAACAACAATTAGAATAAATCTCGAAACTAAATCTAAATTAGATGCATTTAAGCAATATAAAAATGAAAGTTATGATGAATTAGTAAGAAAACTTATTTATCTTGCAAAAATGTGTGAAAAAGAACCTAAACTAAGCCAAAAAACAGTTTTGGAAATAAAAGAAGCAAGAGAAAAAATCAAACAAGGAGAATTATATACTGAAGAAGAAGCTAAAAAAATTCTTGGCTTGTAACAAATGTATAATCTCATTTTTGATAAGAGAACTTTAGACTTTCTTAATAAACTTGAAAAAGAAATAAAAGAGAGAATCTGGAATAAATTACAACAATGCAAGGAAAATCCTTTTAGATTTTTTGAACATTTAGAAGATATTAATGGATTTAAATTAAGAGTAGGAGATTATAGAATGATAGTTGATGTGGATAATAATACTAAAACAATAAATGTTTTAAAAATTGGACATAGAAAAAATATCTATGAAAATTAATTTTTTACTTTGCTTTTTTGAATTCATCTGAATACTTCTTTAAATCTTTTTGAGCTTTAGCAATTGCATCTTGAAGTGCTTTCTTAGCTGTTTTTCCATCAGTTTCTATTTTCATAACAACTGGTTTAGAATAATGTTCTTTTTTCCAAACACCTAGTTTAACTCCAGAATCCTGATTCAAATAAACTCTAACTAGTTCTGCAACTGTCTGATTATCTATCTGCACTTCTAAGTCATTTTTTTCATCTTTAAGAACTTTTATTTCCATATGATTATCAAGAAAAAATGGGTTTTTAAGGCTTTCTAAATCAATTCATCATCAAATTCTTCAACATTTTGCTTTTTATTATCTTTTCCTAGTAATTCTGTTCCGCCTAAAACTTTGTCTAGTTCCTTGGATTCTTTTTCTTTTAGTGCTCTTAATTCTTCTTTTTTTGCTTCAATTAACTTTTGTCTTTCTTCAATTTTTTTCTGCTCTTCTAATTTTTCCTGTTTAGTAGCTTCTATTTTTCTTCTATGCAATGCTCTTAAATCAGCAATAGTAATTGCACTTGGATTCATATGCTTAATATCCACTTCCTGAGGTTTTAAAACAGGCTTGTCTAATCTGCATTCAACTACAGGTTCCTGAATATCTCTTCTTTCAACTTTACAATGTATTTCAGGTTCTTTGAATTCTTCTGCATCTTGTTTTATAATTTCAAATTCTTCTTCAGGAACACTATCTAAAATATCTCCTTTTTCATTTAATAAAATAGGTTTTCTCTGATTTCTTTGTAATATTCTTTCTGTTTCTGTTATATTTCTTAATCTAACCTGAAATATTTGTTCTAATTTTCTAACTAAAGATTCAGAGTTTTCAGGGAGCTTGCCTTTTTCAATCATCTGAATTGCTATTAATGATTCTCCTATTGCTTCTGCAAGTTTTTCCTGAGTAAATCCTTTTCTTCTTCTTTCTTTCATAACATGCCAATGGAAATGATCAATTAAATTCAGTTTCTTTTTTTCAGGTAATTCTAATTCAGGATGTTTATCTAATTCTTTTAATCTATCTCCAACAAAAAAAGTTTCTTCTTTTTTCTGGGGAATAATTCCAGTCATTCTCTTCATTCTATCATAAACACCTAAAGCTTGTTCAGATTCTTTTAACTGATTTGAACCCGGCTGTTTAATAATAGGAATATTTTCAATTACAGCGCATCTCTCGCAAATAAAAGCCATTCTACCATCATAGATAGCATCAAAAAGTCTAACATCTACCTCATCAACCCCACACCTAGCACATTCTACCATACTAAACCCAAAAAAACTGGCTTTAAATTCTTATTTATAATTTAAAATATATAACACTTTAGAAAAGATTTATATATTATGATAGGTATTTTATAATATGGCATTAAAGAAGCTTAATAAAAAAGAAAAAGGTGAAAGAGGAGAAGCTTTAATGAGGATTGTTGTAGGGATAATTTCAGGAATTTTATTATATGTTTGGCTTTATTTAGTTTGCATTTTAGTTATAATTCATTTATTTATAGTTATATTTAGTGGAAAGAGAAACAAAGGAGTTGCTGATTTTTGTGAATATTGGAATACAGAGTCCTATAAATATTTTAGATATATGACTTTTGTATCTGATGTAAGACCATTTCCATTTACTGATATAGAAAGAATGAGTAAGTTTGAATAAGTCTTATGTTCTGTTTATAATGTTAAAATTAATAATGTTTGCAGAAGAGATAATTAAAATTTTAATGAGATGATGTCTTGTTGTTTGTTTATAGATATTTTTAGTTGATTACAATAATACTTATAATGAATTGATTCTTTAATTTAAAATGGAAAATATACTAATTAAAGAAGAAGATAAAGTGATAGATAAGATTCTTACAGGAAGCTACGATTTAAATAAATGGCTTAATGGAGGTTATGAAAAAGATATTATAACTATGTTTTATGGTCCTCCTGGAAGCGGGAAAACTAATTTTGTAACTTTAGCTGCTTGTCATCAGGCTAAGATTGGAAAGAAAGTTATTTTTATTGATACTGAAGGGGGATTTTCAGTTGAAAGAATAAAACAAATATCTTTGGGATTGCCTGAATTTATTTTAAAGAATATTATAATTTTAAAACCAATAGATTTCAAGGAACAAAAAGAAGCTTTTTTGAAAATGCTTAAAGAGCTGAAAAGTGAGAATATAGGATTGATTATTGTCGATAGTATTAATATGCTTTATAGAATGGAATTAGCAGATGCAAGAAAAATTGGAATAGAAAAAATACAGGAAATTAATTCTGATTTAGCTAAACAAATGAAAGCTCTTTTTGAAATAGCAAGAAAAAAAGAAATTCCTATTTTATTAACAAGCCAGGTTTATAATGAATTTTTAAAAGAAGAAGAATGGCTTGCTGGAAAAGAAGCAAAAGCAAATGTTGTTGGAGGAGATTCTTTGAAATATTGGTGCAAGTGCATAATTGAATTAAAAAACAGCAATGGAAAGAAAAAAGCAATTTTAAGAAAACACAGGTCTTTGCCTGAATGTGATTTAAATTTTGAAATCTGCAATGAAGGAATTAGAAAGAGAGGATGGATTTAATATCTATTTTATTCTAAATAAATCTTTATAAATTAATATTATTATGAATGTTGATGAGTGAAAATAAAACAAAAATAGCAATTGTTGGATTTGGCAATGTTGGAAGAGGAGTTTATGAAGCTATTAAAAGAAATCCCGATATGGAGCTGGTTGGAATAGCTTCACAAGATTTGAATAGATGCAGGCAAGTTCTTGGACAGGATACAAAGATACATTTAACTATGAATTATCATCCCTTTAGCTATTTCACCATGCCCGAGAGAGCAGATGTTGCTATTTTATGCGGCGGCTCTAAAAAAGATTTGCCTGAACAAGGACCTTTTTATGCTCAAATGTATAATACAGTTGATAGCTTTGATACTCATGATAAAATTCCAGAATATTTTGCACAGATGAATGTTGCTGCAATCAAGAGCAAGAAAGTTGCTTTAATTTCAGGTGGCTGGGATCCTGGAACTTTTTCAATTGAAAGAGTGCTGGCAGATTCATTTATTCCTGGTTCAAATCCACAAGCTACTTATGGATTAACAGAAAATGGAGGATTAAGCATGGGACATTCTGATGCAATCAGAACAATTGATGGAGTTCAAGATGCAAGACAATATACTCATGCAAGCCCACATTCTGTTCAATTAATGCAAGAAGGAAAAGCTCAAGGATTAAGTGCTGGAGATAGAATGTGGAGAAAATGTTTTGTTGTCTTGAAAACTGATACTGAAGAAGAAAGAGAAAGAGTAGGAAAAGAAATAAAAGAAATGCCTGGATATTTTGCTCCTTATCGTACTATGGTTCATTTTGTTTCACAAGAAGAACTAAAAGAAAAATATTCACAAATGCGTCATGATGGATTAGTTGTTGCTGCTGGAGAGACAGGAAAGGGAAACAAGGCATTGATTGAATACAAGAATCAATGGGAAAGCAATCCAGAGGCAACTGGAAATATACTTGTTGCTTGCGCAAGAGCAGTTAATAGGTTTTCAAATGAAGGAAAAAAAGGAGCATTTACAATGCTTGACATTCCACCATCATATTTCAGCCCTCGTTCTAAAGAAGAATTATTAAAAAAATTTATGTAAGATGAAAGAAATAAGTTTTCCGCAAGTTGTTTCACCCTTTGAAATTCCAAGAATTGCAGCTTCTTTTGGGACTCCAGTTTATGTTTATTCTGAAAAAATTTTGGATGAGCAGGCAAACAAGACTCTGAATTTTCCAAGGGCACATGGATTCAATGTGAGATATGCAATGAAAGCAAATCCAAATACAAATATTTTAAGATTTTTTGATCAAAAAGGAATACATATAGATGCATCTTCTGGATATGAGGTTATGAGAGCAATAAGAGCAGGAATAAATCCTAAAAATATTTTGCTAACTTCACAACAAATTCCAAAAAATTTGTCAGATTTTGTTTCTATGGGAGTTGAATATAATGCCTGTTCGCTTTTTCAATTGGAAAAATATGGATGTGAAAATGAAATAAGTGATGTTTCTGTTAGAATAAATCCTGGACTCGGTTCTGGAGGGACAAACAGAACAAATACAGGTGGACCTGCATCAAGTTTTGGAATCTGGCATGAGCAATTTGGTGAAATGCTAGACATCTTAGAAAAATATAAATTAAATGTAAAAAGATTGCATACCCATATAGGTTCTGGCTCAGATCCTGAAGTCTGGAAAAAAGTTGCTTTAATGAGCTTGGAAAATGTGAAAAGATTATTGGATGCAGGACATGATGTTTATACTTTGAATCTTGGTGGGGGATATAAGGTTGGCAGAATGCCTGATGAGAAATCAACTGATTTGCAAGAATGCGGCAATCTTGTTAAACAGGCATTTATTGATTTCCGTAAAAAAACAGGAAGAGCATTAAAACTTGAAATAGAACCTGGAACATTTTTAGTTGCAAATGCAGGATGCTTGATTGCAAGTGTTATTGATGTTAAAAGAACCTCTGACTACAGATTTATTGTAACGGATTCTGGAATGACAGAAATCACAAGACCTAGTCTATATGGAGCTCAGCATCCAATAACTATTATTCCATCTACTGGACCGATTTTGAAAAAAGTTTTAGAGCAGGTTGTTACAGGACATTGTTGCGAGTCAGGAGATATTTTAACACCTAAATCTGGAGAACCAGAGGTTTTATTGCCTAGAAAGATGCTTGAAGCAGAGATAGGAGACTTAGTTGTTATAGGAGGAGCAGGAGCATATTGTGCTGGAATGTCAACTAAAAATTATAATTCTTATCCAGAAGCTGCAGAAATTATGATTAATAAAGATGGACAAGCTAATCTAATAAGAAGAAGACAAACTCTCGAACAGATGACTCAAAATGAGATTTTAATTTTATAATGCTTAAAAAATCTATTGTGGAAAATAGTTGTTAAACTTTTAATTATTAAAATTATTTTCTTTGTTTTTCTAAAAACCAGTAAGGCTGATTATCTTCTCTAAAAATATGAATTTGAGGTTCTCTGTCTTCTTTTAATCCTTGTTGAGCTTCTATGTAACTTCTGACAAAAGATACTTTTGCTTTTAATCTGATGTTTTTATGTGTTAATTCTCCACTTAATCTATATTCTACCTCCTTAGAATTATATAATCCAGAACCTCCTATTTTTCTCTGTGCTATGTTAGGATTATAAGGAGAACTAAACTCACTTGATAATATAACTTGGCTATTGTCTCTCCAATTTAAAATTAAACCTGCATGAGTTTCAGTTGTTCTGCAAGGTTGTTCTAAATTATTATGTTCACAAAAATCATTTGCTAGTTTTTCTAATTCAGGAAATGCTTTATGTTCTGCTGCAAATAAATCTGGATTACCTAATACTTTAAATTTTGTCATAATTAAATATATTTTTTTAATTTAAAAACAAATCTATTGTGGAAAATAATTATCTGGTTTTAAGCTGTTTAGATGATTTAATAAAAAATCATAAGAATCATCTTTAACCAGTTGTATTGAATCAATGTAACTTTGCTGTTCTTTTGAGGGTGTTAAGTTGTATACATTATATGTTCCATAAAATCCAATTGCAAGTGTCATTAATAATTCTCCATATGTTTTTGCTTTAACATACCATTTAGGATTTTTAGGGATTTTTCTTACTAGGTTAGTTAATCTTTTTTTCATAGAATTACTTTATTTTTTCAATTTTCTTTTTTGTTTTGGTTTCTACTGGTTTTCCTGAATATCTTTGCTCTGGTTGTTTTGTATTTCCATTTATATCTAATTCTTTTCTAGAAGGACAGGCTTTATTAAAACAAAATATCCAGGGGCGTTTGCCTTGTTTTATCCTCATTAACATAGGATAGTTGCAAGCTTCGCAAAGCTTATCTGTTTTTTTAATTAAAGATTGACTTGGAAGAGAAAAAGTCTGTTTGCATTCTGGATAGTTTGTGCAAGCAACAAAAAAAGACTTAAATCTTGGAGTGTATTTTATTGTCAGCTCTCCTGTTTTGCAGGTTGGACATTTTATATTTAGCTTATTGTCTTCTTTTTGTTGTTCCCAACCAGCTTCTGTAGCATCATTTAGTTCTTTTCCAATTTCTTTTTCTTTTTTCTTAAAATCATCTGAAATTTTAATAAGTGCTTTTTCTGCTGTGTCTATTGTTGTTTTCTGTTTTTTATTTAAATCTTTTTTAGACTGCCTTATTATATCCATATCTTTTTCTAGCTCTCTTGTCAGCTTTTCATCAATAATTACAGGAGAGTATTTGTCTAAAGTATCAATTAATCTTATTCCCAAATCAGTTGCTTGAATTGATTTTTCTTTAATGTAATTTCTATCATAAAGAGTTTCAATTATATTTGCTCTTGTTGCCTTTGTTCCTAAATTTCTTTTCTCTAGTTCAGTAACAATTGATGCAGGAGTAAATCTTCTTGGAGGCTGGGTCTCTTTTTCTTCTGATCTAATATTTTCAATTATTACTTTTCCATTAAAGTCTTTTATTTCTTTTTCAACCATCTTAGCAGGATAAACATTCATCCATCCAGGTTCAACAACTTCCATTCCTTTTTCATTAAATCTTAAATTGTTTATTTCAACTTCAACTTTTTTGTTTTCAAGTTCAGCATTATCACAGAAACAAGAAATAAATCTTTTAACAATTAAATTATAGATTTTTTCATCTCTGTCTGTAAGTTTTTGATGAACTCCTGTTGGGATTATTGCAGGGTGAGCAGGATCTGATTTGTTTCCTTCAATTGGTTTGCTTCTTGTTGCATGTTTAGTTAATGAAGAATGAGATTTGGATAATTGTTCTAATATCTGTTGAGGATTCATTGCTTCAGGTATTTTTTGAGAAGAAGTTCTTGGATAGGAAATTAAACCTGCAAGATATAATCCTTGAGCTATTTGTAATGTTTGACTTGGAGTTATTGAATGAAATTTATATGCTTCTGTTTGCAGAGAAGTTAAATCAAATGGAGCAGGAGGAGGAATTATTTGTTTTGTTTTTGTTGTTTTAGCTTTTGCTGTTTTACCTTTTAATTCATTAAAATTATCTAAATCCTGCTTTTTAGTTAAATCTTTAATATATTTTAATTCTAGTTTGTTTTTTCCATCACTTATTGTTATGAAAACTTGCCAATAAGGTTCTGGTTTAAATGCTTGAATTTGTTTTTCTTTATTAACAATTAAATGAAGAGCTGGACCTTGGACTCTTCCTATAGACATTATTTTGAATTTTCCTGTTGATTTTATTGCAGACATTAATGCTCTCGAAAGATTAATACCATATATCCAGTCTAAGAAATGTCTTGTTTCTCCTGCAATAGCCTGCCCCCATTCAATTGTTGGATGAACATTATCATAAGAATCCTGGAGTTCTTTTGGAGTTAGAGAAGAATACTTCATTCTTTTTGCATCATTTCTATTTGCAATAAATCTTACAATATTATATCCAATAACTTCTCCTTCTACATCAAAATCTGTTGCAACAACTATTTCATCTGCATTTTTAACTAAGCTTTGGATAACTATAAAGTATTTTTTTGTGAAGTCCTTTTTTCTTACTTCATAATTAGGTTTCCATTCAATATCAAAAACTGGATAATCTGCTCCTTTTTTAGCTTGGCTTAAAGAAAATAAATGTCCTACTGCACATGCAACAATTATTTGCTTGTTATTTCTGTTTAATTCATAATAAGAAACTCCTCCTGGCTTGTTTATTTTCTTGTCTTTTCCATTTGATAAAGCTGCTGCAATTTTAGCTGCTGCTTGTGGTTTTTCTGTTATTATTAAAGTATATTGCCCTGATTTTGTTTTAACTGCTTTTTCTTTTTTTGGTTTTTTTGGAACAACTAATTTCGCATTTCCTTTTTTGTCTTTTCCATGAATTACTTCAACTGTTTCTAGTTCTTCTATACTTGGTTTTGGTTTTACTGGAATTTCAATTGTTTGCTTTACCTCTTCAGGATTAAAAATCCTAAATTCGTTTTGCTCTATTTGTTTTTGGGATGTTTTTTTAGGCATTTTGATATTTTATATTTTGATAATATGTAATTTTAACTATTTAACTTCTGTTGTTTAGCTTGATGTCAGTAGTTTATTATAATGTTTTATAAGTTAGTTATATATGGATATAATATAAATTCTTAAATTTAAAGGATATAAAAAGGTTATTAATTAAAAGTTCCGAATGACATTACTGGGGAACCTGGAAAGGCAATTGAATAATCTGCGTAACCTAAGATAATTGCTTTTTTAATTGAATAAAGAGTTTCAAGATGCTGTCCAAATGCATTGTAAACTTTTGCAATTGGATGATTTTTTTCAATGATTTCTCCTGGATGAACCATAAATCTTAAAATTCCACTTGTTGAGCAAGTTGGTTTTTGTGAATACATTAAAATTTTTCCTTTAATTTCTTTTGGAGTTGGAAATTCTCTTCCAGGTTCAATATTTGAAACTAAACCTAAATTTAATAAAATTTTCCATATAGCTCTTACACCATACATTATATCTAATTCATTTACAGTATGAGCTCCTCCTAATTCAAATGTTATTGCTGGAATTTTATTTTTGAATAAGCTGTAACTTAGTGATTTTTCTATTTCTTCTGTATCTAAAATCATTGGGAGCTCTGATTTTTCAGCAAGAAATTTTATTTTTTCATAAGTTTTTTCTAATCCTGGAATTAAAGGATCTATTAAAACATGAGGAATTGAATTTATCCAGTCATTGTGCAAATCTAAAACTAAGTCCGGAGAAGTTCGGATTATTTCTGTGAAAATTAAATTTGCTATTCTTTCTGCTAGAGAACCATGTTCATCTCCAACAAAAGAACGATTTAAATCTTCTTCACTAAAAGTTACATGTCTTGATGCAGTTTCAAAACCTAGAGGATTCATTAGAGGTATTGCATAAATTGTTCCTTTTAATAATCCTATTTTTCTTATTATTTTAAAAATTTCATGAATTACAACAGAACCTCCTACTTCATCTCCATGGGAACAAGCTGTGAGCCAGATTACTGGTCCAGGATTTTGGCTTTGAATTTTCATTATAGGGAGTTTTCTTTTAGATAAATCTGAACCTGTAAGGATTTTTACAAGAGAATAATCTATTTCTATATTGGGTTTTGTTTTTGGTTCTAATTCTTCTTCTAAAAGCATACTTGTAGGGTTTAGCTTATTATCTGCTTTTTTTTCTTTTTTTAATAAATTTTCAGGACTTAAGTTAACTCCTAGATATATTCTTTTTTTTGTAACTTTTTTTCCATTTCTAAATGATCTAACTCTGTAATAATACTTGTTTTCATTTAGCTGTTTTATTTCTGTAAACACCATAAAATCCTTACGACTACAGCCTTTATAAATATTTAGTTTTATGTAGCCGTAAGTAGTCGTAAAGGTTATTATAGAAATTTAAGGTTTTTAGAGGTTATATAAAAATCTTAGGATTATATCTATTCAAGTATATAAAATAATATAAACAGATTAAATTACTTTTTTTTATGAGTTTTGGAGATATAAATATTTTAGAAAGAATTGGTAACGTACAAAATTTAGCTGAAGCTTTTAATTGTTTGAAGGGGTTAGAATTTATAGCATCAAATAAAGGTTCTAGTTATCAATGTTTAGATAGTAGGGAAGAATTTGTTATTCTTACGGACGTTGGACAAAAAAATTCTCAGTTATTACATCCCTATGGTACAAATATATTTTATTCTTTTAGAGAGCCTGTAACCCCTAACTAAAGTTATTTTAGAATTATTTAATAATCCATTTAGATTTCTATAATTCTACCCTTTTTTCCTACATTAATTATCTTTGTTTTTCCGAGATATTCTTCAATACCTTCTGCTTCATGAATATGCCCTGAAATAAATAAATCGGGCTTGAATTCTTTTATTGCTTTTTTTAAAGCTGTTGAACCTGGAAATCCTGAAAATTCGGATTTTGTTCCTGCTGCATGAATATGACTAACCATAATCTTTTTTTCTAGGTTTTTTATTTTTTCAAATTCTTTTTTTAGTTTTGAAAAAGTCTTTTTTTCATTTAAAGATAGCTGCCAGTCAGGGCTTCCTATTCCAAAAATTCCAATATTGCCATATTTTACATAGTGTTCTCCAATATTTTTAACTCCATAAAGTTTTGATAAAAAATCTGCTGTTTCTGATGTATCCCAGTTTCCTGGAACAAAAACAACTTTTTTATTTTTATCTTTAAATGGTTTTAATAAATTATCTGAATCAACAAATCCTGTAATATCTCCTGCTAAAATAACTAAATCAACATTTTCTTTTTCTGCTTTTTCTGCTAATTTTTTTGTTATAGAAGAATCTCCATGAAAATCTCCTGCTGCAAGAATTTTAAATTTCTTTTCTGATTTTTCTAGTTTTTCTTTTGGCATAGATAATACAGGAAAAAAGTATTAATAAAGTTGTTGAAAATTAAATTAAATAAGGCAATGTATCAGTACAATAAGTTGCTGATTCCCCTATTTTTTTAAATTGCCCATTATCTATTCTTCCATATTGTATTTCAAATAAAAAAGAATCAAAAAATGTACCATTTCTAACTACAATTTTGAATGCTTCTGTTCCAGTAGGTTTTGAATTATGTTTTAATTTTTTTAATCTATTTAAATCAATAGCTAATCCAGATTGTTGTATTATATTTTCTATTTTAACTTGACTTGTATCTACTATTTTTGTTAGCATATTTTGTTGTTAATTTGCGACCTTTTAAATTTATCTTAGATCAAAATCTGCATTAGATACATTATAGTTCCTGCTGATAAAGGGATAATTAAATTATCATCTAGCTGAATATCTTGGATTTTTATAACTAATAATTCAAAAAGCATTGCAGTTAAAGCTCCTGCAATTGCATAGCAAAAGGGAACAAAAAACATTGCAATTAAAGAGCTGACTAAAGCTCCTGCAATATTTCCTTCTATGTTTTTGTTATTGTTTATTAGTGATTTTGTCTTTCCTAAAAATCTTCCAATTAAGTGGGAAATTGGATCTGCAAATATTAAAATTGAAATTGAAGCTAGTGCAATATCTCTTGGAAATAATTCTAATACTAATAAAGAGCCTGCAACTGCAAAAATAATTCCTCTTCCTGGAAGTTTTATTTTATCTTTATGCCTATCAAAATTATTTAAGAAAAATGAAATTATTGGAATTTTAAATTTAATAGATAATAAACTCACAAATATTCCAGTTATAAGAATAATGAAAATTATAAATGGAGTTACAATATTAAAAATTAAAAGAAACAATCCGATTATTCCTAGTATTATATGCAGAAGTTTTCTTTTAATTTCTAAAAAACCATTTTTATCTATATTCTTCATAAATAAATGGTTTATAATGGATTTATAAGAATTATGTATATTAGATATAAGGAGAAAATAAAGAAATTACTGACTTATTTATAATATACTAAACTAATGAGATGTGTTGTGAGTGGCTTAATAGGATTATGCATTATTGATAAATCTTAAAATTATATTTGCCTTTTAATTTTATAATAAATGTATGCTAGTGCTGTTGGAACAGCATATAAAACAGGATGTTGAATCCAGAAATCATGCAAGCTTCTTTGATTATAGATTTTTATGTGATGTTTTCTAATTTTATTTTCTGCTTCTGCTAATTGCTCTAATGGTTTTGGTTTTCCTTGGAATGTTAGATGTTGCACATTTATTTTTATATCCGCACTTTCCATTCTTGGTTTTAAGTTTTATTTAATTTTTTTATTTTTTAGGCTTTATTTCCTTAAATCCTGTATATTTCCAAAGAGCTTTTGGAATTTTTATAGAACCTGATTTAGTTTGGTTATTTTCAATAATGCAGACTAAAATTCTTGAAGTTGCTAGAGCAGTATCATTTAAAGTATGAAGAACTCTCCTGTTTCCATGCTTATCCAAACATCTTATATCTAGCTTTCTTGCTTGATAGTCAGTGCAGTTAGTTAAAGACATTACTTCTCCGTATTCTTTTGTTGTTGGCCTGTAGACTTCAAAGTCTGCGCTTCTAAACTTCCAGTCAGCTAAATCTCCTGTACAAATTTCAATTATTCTAAAAGGTAATTCTAGTTGTTTTAATATCTCCTCTGAGTTTTTTAATAGTTCATCATAAAGTTTTTCTGAATCTTCTGGTCTGCAGAAAATGAATTGTTCTATTTTGTTGAATTGATGAGTTCTCCATAACCCCTTTTCATTTATACCATGAGCACCTATTTCTTTTCTAAAACACATGGAATAAGAGAAGTATTTTTTAGGAAGTTCAGATTCTAGTAAAACATCCCCCGAATGCATTGCTAAAAGAGATTGTTCTGCTGTTCCAATTAAATTTAAGTCTTCATCTTTAATAGAATAAACAGATTGTTCAATGGATGCTTTATCCATAGAAGCAAAGATAGACTTTTCATTTAACATTAAAGGAGTTTCAATATATTCGTATTTTCTGGATTTCATAAAATCAATTGCAAATCTAATTAAAGCTTGATTTAATATTGCTAATTCTTTTTTTAAGTAATAAAATCCTTTACCAGAAACTCTTGCAGATGCATCAAAATCACCTATTTTTAGACTTTCTATTAACTCTACATGATTTTTTACTGGAAAATCAAATTTAGGTATCTTTCCGCCTTTTTTTATTTCTTTATTTTCAGTTGCATCTTTTCCAATAGGGGTATATTTAGAGATTATGTTTGGAATTTGATACATAATTTGTCTAATTTCTTCATATAATGCATTAACTTTCAATTCTGTTTTTTCTATTTCTAATGGAATATCTTTTGCTTGCTTAATTAATTCTTTAGCCTGTTTTTCATTTTTTTCTTTTTTAGCTTCATTAATCTTTTGAGAGATCTTATTTCTATCTGCTTTTAAATTATCAACTCTATATTTTAGTTTTCTCCATTGTTCATCTAATTCTTTAACTTTATCAACTAAAATCAGTTTTTGATTTTGAGCTTTCTTTTTTATATTTTCTTTAACTAAGTTTGGATTTTCTCTAATGAGTTTTATGTCTATCATAAATTAATGGAATTAAGGATAATATTTAAATCTTATCAAAACATTTTTATATACTGCTTATTTTTTTGTATAGAAAATGGTGAATCAATTAGTTAATATAAGGGACAAACATCAAACGACAAAATTGTTTTTTAAATTTTTAGGAATACTAGTTATTATAGGAATACTTATCTTTTTGATTTATTATGCAATTTATGGTTTATTTTTTAAAGAAACTGATAAAATTATATTGGAAAATCCAACAAGTAATATTGTTTTAAAATATGCCGGAGTTGGAAATAATTTAAATGAAGAACAAACTCAAGAAGTGATTAATGAAGCTCTTTTAGAATTTAATAAAGATTATATTAATTATATTTTAGTTGCATTGGGGATCCATAACCTGCATAAGTCTCCAACATTTGAGAATCCTAAAATAGAAATTCTTCTTGGAGAAGATGTTTGGAGCTCTGAAATAATAAAAGGAGTTCCAAATACTCAAAATTCCTGGATTGATGATGAAGATATAAAAATAACCTTAAGTAAAGAAGAGGCAGTTAAAGCAATTTTATCTTCTAATATTGAAAGTTTTATTAGAAAATCTGTTTCTAATGGAAATATTAAGATAGAAATGATTGCAGGTAAGCCTGAATTATTTGGAAAAGGCTATCTTACTTTGTATAAAGATTTGACTGGAGAAGAGATAGAAGTATAAACTGGATAATTGCAACAGACAGTTACTATTTTTTTGGATAACTTAATTTTGTTACTGATTGGTTAATTTTTGATATAGAAAGTTTTATAAGCCAAATATATTGCTCTAATATATAGTATTGAAAAGGTAACATAAAAAACTACCCTTTACAATATACTAAATACAAAAAATGAAAGACAATTTTGATATATTTTTCAGAAGAAAGCCAGCATTAATGCTTGTTGCTTTAAAGAAGTTGTCTAAAGCTAGATATGGTTCTGTATTAGCTAAAGAAGTTGATTGCACATACAGCCATGCAGTTAAAATACTACAGACTTTGGAAGTTCTTGGATTAGTTAGCTTTGAAAAGAAAGGAAGAATTAAACTTATTAAGTTGACTAAGAAAGGACAAGAAGTAGCTGAAAACATTGATTCTATAAGAAGACAATTAATGTAATTTAATCTAGTTTTAGATTAAAGAGGTGTAGACTATTTGTAATTATCTTTTTTATTCTTATCTTGATTTTTTAACATTAATTTTTGGACAGATTTAAAAATAATAGGAAAAGATTTAAATACTTTTATTAAATGAGTATAATATGTCATTAAAAGATATTATTAAAAAAACAGTAATTCCTTGTGCTATAACTGCTACTGCTTCGATTGCAATTTGCGGGTCATTGTCTCAATATTATATGAATCGGATGGCAGAATTAATAAGAGAATCTGACAGATATAAAATACCTAATCCAATAGTTATTCATAATCCTGGGAAAAATACTATCTTAGAATGCACTTCCATTCAGGGTATCCCTATACAATATACTCTTGAATCTTCTGATTCTGATAAGTTAGTGTACCAACCTACCAAACAAATTTTGACTAAATGATTATCTTGATTTTTTAACATTAATTTTTGGACATAAATGATTAATTGGGCAAATTGAGCATTTGGGTGAAACAGGCAAACATATTGTTCTTCCAAATAAAACAAAAATTCCATTGAATTCAAACCAATATTTTTTAGGAAGAATTTTCATTAGTTCAATTTCTGTTTTTTCTGCTGTTTTTGTTTTTAACCAGCCTAAACGATTAGGAATTCTATGACAATGAGTATCCACAGGTATGTAAGCTTGATTAAATGCAAAATTAAGAACTATATTTGCTGTTTTAGGTCCAATGTGCTTTATGGATAATAATTGTTCTCTTGTATTTGGAACTTTAGAATTAAATCTGTTAATTAATTCATTTGAAACTGATTTTAATGCATTTGCTTTTTTATGATAGTGTCCTGTTGAAAAAATAATTTTTTCTAGTTGTTTGGTAGGCATGTTTGCAATAGTTTTTGGAGTATCTGCAATTTTAAATAATTCTTTGGATATTTTATCTGTTGTTTCATCTTTTGCTCTTAAAGATAATAAACATGCAATTAAAATTTTAAAAGCATCGGGATTATCTCTCATTGAATTTAAAGTAGTTCTTTCTTTGTAATTAAAATGTTTTTCTAATATCTGCATAATATTTTCTATGTTTTTTTGATTATTCATTCTAATAATCCTAACATTTCTACGTTTAAGATATCTTCTATTTTATTGCAATGTTGATAAGAAGTAATTCTTGCAATTATTTTGTCTCCTAATTTTGGAGCTCCCTTTTTTACAAAACCTCTATAACCATGCAATAAAAACATAGGGTCTCCTTTATGTCCAAAATCTGAAACTTTTATTTTGATAATTTTACCTAATAATTTTTTTGAATCATGGTCATAATATACTTCAGATAATAACAATCCCCCGCTATTTTTTTCAACTACCTGGTTTACAATAACATCATAGATCTCTCCAATGGAGATTATATTGTCATTTGGGAAAACTATTCCGGTGTAGTGAGGTATTGTTTTTGAAGAATAAATAAATGTATCTTTTCCTCTGCTTTGCTCTTGTCTTGTTATTTCTGCATTTCTTAATATTGTGCCTTTTTTAATTAATGGCATTATCATTTTGATTTAACTTGAATTAACTATTGTTCAAATCACAATGGTCGCGGGGAGATTTGAACTCCCGACACCCTGATTAAGAGTCAGGTGCTCTAACCGGGCTGAGCTACGCAACCATAAAATTAGTAGAGAATTATATGTTTTAAGCTTTTTGATTATTAATTATAATTAAATTAAGATAGCAGAACTAAGAGCATTTGAAGGCAGGTTTTTGCTGGCATCAAGGATTTCTATACCTATAGTTCTATTTTCTGAATCTAAATCTATATTTACAGAATCATTTAAAGATATTGTTTTTACAATTTCTCCAGGAGAAATTTCTTTAAGATAAATATAAGCTGCATCTGCTTCTTTATCAAATGTTATTTTCATTTCCATATTAAGGTTATAATCTTTATAAATTTACCTTTATTTAAATATACTATTTTTAAGGTTTTATTATTTATAGTTTTATATGCTTCAATTTTCTCTTCTTTTTTAATTGTATAATTTGGGAATTCAATTGTATTTTTAATATCCTCAATTTAATACTCCTCTCAATCATCCTTTGTTTAGCATGTTTTGTAAGAATTAAACCCATAAATATTTTAAGTTATAAGAATATAAAAATATTTTGTTAAGCCTTTTGATTAGGATTATTTATCTGTTCTAAACTGTTTATTATTTCTGGAATATCTTTCATTAATAAATTTAAGACTTCTTTTTCTTTTAATCTTGGATTTTTTTTAGATATTTCAAGTGCTTTTGATGCAGCAGCAATCATGTAAACTTTGTGATTCTCATTTATTTCTTCTTCAGATATGTAATCACTTAAATCCTGAAAAATCTCTTCAGGAATAGCTAGAGGATTATTTTTCTTAAAAGAAAGCAATCTTGATGCAGCAGCAATCATTTGTATTTGTTCTTCCATCTTTTTCAATAAGATATTGAAAATCGTGTATTTAAAGATTCTTATTGTCTTTAAGAAGATTTAAATAAAATAAACTATTTCTTAATTTATGAGAAAAGAGACTAGAAAACGAATTTTGGAGTTGTTATATTATTTATCTTGGGGCTTTGGGTTCATTGCAGCAGGATTTTTGATTTATGGAATAATTAAAGCTTTAGGATGGATTTAGAATTACTTGGCTGGTTTGGAAATTTTATTAATTTTTTGATATTAGCATTTTTATCAATAACTATTGTTAATACACAATGCTTTAATTTATTTCAGTTAAGCTTATCTTTAGGAGGATTATTAGTTTCAATATTAATTCAAATTGTTTCTCTTCTTTATAAAAAGTATATTATTAATTATAATTTATAGTATAGAAAAATATATTAGTTTTAATTTCTTTAATAAAATATGGGAGTTGAAGATTATGAACCATTAGATATTGAAATTAAATGTCCTAATTGCGGTAGTAATAATGTTGTAATTTGTGAAAGTGAGCATGGATATTATCATGTAAGTAAGTGTTATGATTGTGGTTATGAAGAGAAGTGTGAAGTTGATTAGTGATATTCTCTGCTTGAGTATCCTTAGCTTATTATATTGTGTTTAGCAACTGCTAATGATACTCTCGCCATGTATGCTTGCACTTTGTGCATCTGAAGAAACGAGTTTCAGCTTCATCACCTGAACGAGTCTGAGATGTCCAGAAATATGCTTCTTTATTTGTGCATTTAGGACATTGAGCATTAATTATAGGAAATACATCTGTATCTTTATCACTAACAACTCCAATTTCTGGCTTGATTGTAATTTTTTCAGAAGATTCTAATTTAACTTTAGTTTTTGCATTATAATTGCATCTGGGACAACCAAAATTCTTTTTCTTTTCTACTAAAACACAACCGCATTTGGGGCAAAATTCCATTTCTTTTATCTTATATTACTTTGTTTAAAAATGTTTGTTTTTATTTATTATTGATATTTTTAGTTATACTAGCAATTTTAATATTTATCTTAATATTGAATTAACTATTTCAGTGAACCATATTTTGGGCCAGCCAAGATAAGGTATTTTAAATACTGCTTTTCCAATTATTTGATCTTGTCTTATATGAGTTTCATCTGTGTTATATATATTATTTCCTGCTGTAAGCTGTTTTTCATTGTGATCTCCTTTTGTTTGATAAGTTCCATCTTCATTTATTTTAATTATTCTATGGATTATTGGATGAGGTGAGCTTGATTTTGAGTCAAAGATAATTATATCTCCTATTTTAGGGATAAATCTCCCCCAGACAACAATCACATCTCCTTTTTTAAATCCATTACTTAAAGTGAACCCATCAAATTCTTGTTTTGTTATATCTTGTTGCTCATACCAATCACCACAAATTTCCCAGTATTCATCAAAATTAATATGTTGTTTATCTGATTGAGAATAAGCATTTCCACATAGAGTTAGTCTGCCATAGTCATCATTAACAATCTGGTGATTCATTGAAGAAGATTCAACTCCTGCTAGAGGGAGAGAATTTCCAAATATTAAAGATAAAACTGGAAAGAAAATTAATTTAATAAAAATATAAATTATAATTAAAGCTACTATCCAACTCCAGATAGAATCTGAATGCCAAACCCAATTCCAGGATTTTTTAACTTTATTATAGACTTCGGACATATTTATTATTGTGGAATTAGGTTTTTAAAATGTTTGATAATTGCAATAATCTTTATAAGTAATATTTATTTATTAGTAATATGAAACATCTTGAAAATGGGGTTGATGATATGCCTGTTTTAGTTAGAATTCCTCATGAGAGAGTTAGGCAACATTATCATCGTAAGCATGCATTACCTAAAGAATTTACTGTTAAAGTTGAAATGGATTCTTATAGATTAAAAACTATACAAAATCATGTGATAGCTCTTGAACAATCAAATAGAGGAGAATATAGCGAGGCTCAAAAAAAGGAATTATTAGGCGGGTATGTTCCTCCAAGATAATAAATAATATTTTTTTAAGATATCTTAAATATATAGTTGAAAACAGAAATCTTTATATACTCCATGTGTATACATATATGTATATACACCTCTTTTCCCACCATATCTCCGGATATGGTGGTTTATGCTCACCTACTACAATAAAACTACAATAAACAACATGGATGTCTTTGATAATATTATATTATGCAAAAAGTGCAATAAAGAAATGAAACCAATACAGATACACAGAAATGGCTTTATTTTAAGGGCGGTTATGTGCCCAAAATGCAATTCTAAAGTTATACATCCTAAAGATGAACAATATCTTCAAGATTTTAATGATTTAAAGAAAAAACAATTTATTGTTAAAATGAGATTTGTAGGAAACAGTTATGCGGTCTCAATTCCAAAAGAAATTGTTAATTTTATGAAAGAACAGCAGAAAATGATGGATGATATGGTTAAATTGTGTTTTGAGGATTTAGGGAGAGTTAGCTTAAGTTTTAATAATCATGAATTAAATAAGGATAAAGAAACTGAACAAAGACTTGATTAAAATGGCTAAAGAAATACAAGGAACAAAATTAAGACAAACTTTCTTAGATAAGACAAGTTTGAACAAAGAATACCTTTTCCGAGAAAAGGTAAACCAAAATCAATTAATTTAACATGGCTAAAGAAATACAAGGAACAAAATTAAGGGTTGCAGAAGCATTACAAGATGATGCATACAAAGGTATTGCTAGAATTGATTTTGATATTATGAAAGAACTTGGAATAAAGAGGGGAGATGTTATCTCTATTAAGGGTGGTAAGGAAACTGTTGCAATAGCAGATAAAGCTTATCCTGCTGATGTTGGAGAGGGAATAATCAGAGTTGATGGAATTATTAGAAAAAATGCAAAAACAGGTGTTGGAGAAAATGTTATTGTTAAAAAAGCAGAAATAAGAGAAGCTAAAAAAGTTATAATTGCTCCTGCTCAAAAAGGAATTATGATTCAGGGAGATTTGAAACCAGGATTACTAGGAAGAGCTGTTGTTAAGGGTGATATTGTTGTTTTAGGGGGAGTAAAAAGAAGAAGAGATTTAATGTCAGAAGATATGGAAAGTTTATTTGGAGGAGGTTTTGGAGAATTATTTGGCGATGCTTTTGGAGATATGGGATTAGGAGGATTACAGCAAATAAGATTTATGATTACAAATACTAATCCAAGTCAACCTTGCATTATTACTGAAAATACCGAAGTTACTTTAAGCAATAAGCCTGTTGAAGAATCAGATGAAAGTATTTCCAATATTACTTATGAAGATATTGGGGGTTTGACTGATGAAGTTAAGAAAATTAGAGAGATGGTTGAAATTCCATTGAAACATCCTGAAATTTTTGAAAGACTTGGAATTGAACCACCTAAGGGAGTTTTATTACATGGACCTCCTGGAACAGGAAAAACACTGTTAGCAAAAGCTGTTGCAAATGAAACTGAAGCTAATTTTATTTTATTAAATGGACCTGAAATAATGTCTAAATTTTATGGAGAATCGGAAAAGAAAATAAGGGATATTTTTGAGGAAGCTGAAAAAAATGCCCCTTCTATTATTTTTATTGATGAAATTGATGCAATTGCACCTAAAAGAGAAGACGTTGGAGGAGAAGTTGAAAGAAGAGTTGTTAGTCAGCTATTAACTATGATGGATGGTTTGCAGTCAAGAGGAAAGGTAGTTGTTATTGCTGCAACTAATAGAGCAAATGCAATTGATCCTGCATTAAGAAGACCTGGAAGATTTGACAGAGAATTGGAGATAAGAGCTCCTGATAAAAATGGAAGATTACAAATTGTTAAGATTCATACAAGGAATATGCCTTTAACAAAAGATGTTAATTTGGATTATTTAGCTGGAATTACTCATGGTTTTGTTGGAGCAGATATTAATGCATTAGCAAAAGAAGCTGCAATGGTTGTTTTAAGAAGATTATTACCTAAACTTGAATTAAAAGAAGATGAGCAGATTCCTGAAGAACTTTTAAAAGAATTAAAAATTTCTAAAAAGGATTTTGATGATGCTTTGAAAGTTGTAAGGCCTTCTGCAATGAGAGAAGTTTTAGTTGAAACACCTAATGTTAATTGGAATGATGTTGGCGGGTTGGAGGGAGTTAAACAAGAATTAAAAGAAGCTGTTGAATGGCCATTAAAATTCCCTGAATCATTTACAAGATTAGGAATACGTCCTCCTAAAGGAATATTGCTTTATGGACCTCCTGGAACAGGAAAAACACTGTTAGCAAAAGCTGTTGCAAAAGAATCAGAAGCTAATTTTATACAAGTAAAAGGACCTTCATTGTTAAGCATGTGGGTTGGTAAATCCGAAGAAGGAGTTAGAAAAATATTTGAAAGAGCAAGGCAGGTTAGTCCTTGTATTGTTTTCTTTGATGAAATAGATTCTCTTGCAGGAAAAAGAGGAATGGAACAGGGACAGAAAGTTACTGAAAGAGTTTTAAATCAGTTGTTAGCTGAAATGGATGGAATTGAAGATTTATCAAATGTAATTGTTATTGGTGCAACAAACAGACCAGATATGCTTGATAGTGCTTTACTAAGGCCTGGAAGATTTGATAGAATACTATTAGTTGGGAGTCCAGGTAAAGAAGGAAGAGAACAAGTATTTAAGATTCATACTAAAAATATGCCTTTAGCAAAAGATGTTAAGATAGATAAGATAATTGAACAAACAGAAGGTTATGTTGGAGCTGATATGGAGAGTTTGATAAGGGAAGCTGCAATGCTTGCATTAAGAGATGATATTCAAAGCAAGGAAGTTAAAATGAAGTATTTTGAAGAAGCAATGAAAAAAGTTAAAGCATCTGTAAGCAAGGGAGATATTGAGAAATATAAAAGGATCGAAGAAGATTATTTAAGATCAGCTAAAGCTGCTCTGGAAAATCCTGTGGGTTATTTGGGTTAAACTAATTATTCAGTAGAGATTTTGCAAAATAAAATCCAATTACTATAGAAACAATTGTTGAGAATTCTTTGGGTATATTATAGTTCCATACTATTAAGAATATATAAGATAATATTATAAATATGGCTAAAGTATGAACAACATAATGATATAAATTCAATCTTTTTTCCTTTTCCTTTTTTTCGATTGTTCCCCAATTACCCTCTCGTAAACTCTCTTCTTTTCTATCATCATTTTTATTAGAAATTAACTCATTGATATCTATAGGTTCTGCATCATACATCGATTTTAATATAACTTTTTTTATTTAAAGATTTAGGTGGCAAAATTATTATTTTATGAAGACTATCTCTTTTTCTTTTCCAGTATTTTTATTTCTAATTATTACTTCATTTCCAGCTTTTTTTTCTAATTCTAAATATTTGGATAATTTTAAACTACTTCTAATCACATCAGCATATGTTGATAAATTTAATTGTTCTTTAAGTTCTTCTATTTCTTTTTGAGCTTCTTTAGAAATATTAACCTGAATTTTTATTTTTTCTTTTACCATATTAATTTAGAGAGATAACCCTTTAAAAGCATTTTTATACTCATTTAATACTCTTTTTTAACTCCTTTTTTACTTCTTATTCTAAGATGTAATCATATTTAAATATTTCTATTAATAAAATTCATTTATGTCTGAAAAAATACTTCTCACTGAAAATGAGGAGATTCAAAAATTAATAGAACAATTAGAAGCTCATTTCAACAAAGAAGTAATATTTCTTATTTATGATCCCCGGGATGAAGAAGGAATAAAATTGCAAGATGAAATATTTTTTGAGTTTATAATCGAAAGGATTTTAAAATCTAATAATTTAAAAGAATGTGTTTTAGTATTAAATGGTTTTGGAGGAGATTTTAAAACTGCTTTGCTTTGTTCTTCTATGCTTAGAAATTATTTAAATTATTATATTTGTTTTATACCTTCTGTAATTGGGTCTTCTTTATCTTATTTTGTTTTACAATCAAATAAATTGATTATTGGGAAAAAATCTATTTTAACTCAAATAGATCCGTTAATAGATCATAAAGGAGAGCAGCTAAGAGCCATAAAAAATTTATCCAGTTTGGATGATGAGATTAGAAAAAAATCTCATGAGGCGTTTAATTATAATCTTTTAATATTAAGAAAAATTTTAAAGAAAAAAAGAATCTTAGACAAAAAGTGTTTTTCTAGAAGAAATAGTATTAATTCTTGGGAATTAAATAGAATTATAGAGTTATTTATGGGTAAACAACAACATGAGAGTGGTTTAACAATTGAGGAGTTAAAAAAATTAAAGATTAATTTAGTAATTGAAAGTGAAGAGATAGTTGCAATAGCAAATAAAATTATAAATAAATGTAGAGAGGAATTATTCCATATGGATGAATATCATAGATTTATGATTCAGTGTAGTGAAGGAGGGTATTATTTTTCTTAGAATTTATTGCTTATTAAATATTAATTTCAAGAAATCAATTACACCTATATTTTCTAGAAAATTGTAGATTATTATTCCTGAAAAGAATATAACCAACCCTATAACTAGGATTATTGCACCCCAAATCGCATCCTCTTCATTATTATTGTTTGCTCCATAAAGAAATATAATTAATCCTATAATTGCTATTCCCAAACCTATAATCGGCAATATTTTAAAAATTGCTCCTAAAACTATTAATACTAAAATAAATAGAAACCAATAAAGGTATTTCTTCCCTTCTCCCATAAAATAAATATATAAACTTTCTTTTTAAAAATTGTTATTTTGTAGTATCTAGATATATATTTTTTAATTAGAATAAAATTGAGAGATTTCTTCTCCCCATCTTTGTATATCTTGCTCTAATGGAGATGTATCATGTTCAGAAGTTAATATTGTATGCGTGCTTCCATTTTTATCATTAAATAATCCCACAAGAATTTGATGTCCTTGAAACTCTGTTTTGTATCCTGCTAATAACTGATAAGGTGGATTCATAATTGAGTTAATAAGAAGTTGTATATAAAGATTGTGCTTTTAAGCTGCTATCTCGTTGTAACTTCAATTTTATCTTTATGTTTTATTATTGTATGCTCTGCTTGACTGACAGGCATATGAGATTTTTCAATTAATTGAGGATAGTTATGAATAATGTCGTTTTGCTCTAATTCTTTTAGAGCTAGTCTTGACATTGAGCCGAACTTTTCCTGAATTTCTCTTAAAGAAAATGGAAGTGTTTGATATTTATCCCAGACATAATCTAATATTTTTCTTGCTGTCGGGCTTCTAGTATTTTTTGGTTTTTTAACAGCATAAATATTGCTTGGTTTTCCTTCATAGATTTTTCCTTCACCTGTTGTTGCAAAAGGTTCAATTGCATAAGCGCCGATTTCTAGAATTTTTTTATTGTTATTTCCATAATTTGGAATTGTTACTCCTGCATGAACTTGATATTCTCCTAGCTCATGTCCAGAGAGATTAATTATTGGAGAAAATCCTTTGTTTTCAATTGTTGTCTGAATTGTTTCACCTATTTCATGTAATGTCGGATTATCTTTTAAAATTTTTATTGCATTTTCTAAAGCTTCTTCTGATGCTTTTATTAAATCCTTGAATTCATTGTTTTTAGTTAAATCAATTGAAAAAGCTGTATCTGCAATAAAACCATTTACATGAATTCCGATGTCTACTTTTAATAATCCTTGGGCTTTTGTTTCATCTTCTAAAGTCGGGTGATAGTGAGCTGCTACTTCATTTATTGAAAGATTAACTGGAAAAGCTGGTTGAGCTCCTAGTTCTTCTATTTTCTTATGAATTTTTTGAGCTATTTCTAATAAAGGCATATCTGGTTTTATTAGATTTTTAGCATATTCTTTAATTTTAACAGATATTTCTCCTGCCTTCTTGTAATCTTCAATTTCTTGTTTTTCCATTTTAATATTATTATTTTATAATCTTAATAAGTTATTGCTTCTGCTGATTAGCTTGATGTCAGTAGTTTTGTTGTTTGTTTTAATAATTATGAATATTATATTTATTTTATATGAATTTCTATATTTTTAAGGTATATAAATGTTTAAAAGTTTTAATTAACTAATTTTTTAATGGGATTTGGAGAAAAAATAGGAAGAGGAGTGTATGTCTTTTTTGAGAGTTTATTTCCTCAAAGTTTTGAAAATGGTGTAAGAAATTCTAAAATTTATAAAGGATTAGAAGAACAAGTAAAAACAGAGCAGTCTGCTTTTTTAGATTATCAGAAAAAAACTTCTCAAGAAATTTATGAAAGAGATAAAACTATTTTGGAGCAAAGAGGGATAATTGGAAAAAGAGAGGAATTAATTGATCAGCAGAAAGCAAGAATTGTAAGAGATAATAATTATTATAAGATTTTTCCTGCTTTCTTTGAAATGCCTGTAATAAGGAGAATACCTTTAATGGTTGTTGATAAAGATGGAAATGTTTATGCTCAAACTCCTAAGTCTAAAAAAGATCATAGAGATTTAAAATATAGGGGAGTAGAGTTTTTAGATAAGACAAAATTGAGTGTTCTAGGAGTTAGTGAAGTTAAAATTAATAAAAAAGAGTATCTATGCCATATTTGCCCTTTAGAAAGCGATGGCCATTTTGATTATTCTTTAGTTTATTTAAATCCTAAATCTAAATGGAATAATATTTTTCATTCTAGAAAAAATAGAGATAAAGAATTTGAAACTACTTTTAGAAGAATATTAAAAAGATTTGCAGAACTAAACCAACAAGTTGATAATACTATTCAATTAAAAGAATTAAGTTCTGAATCTGGTTAATTTTTGATTCTTCTTTGTTAGGTATTTATAATTTATTGGTAATATGCAATCTTAATAAATGTGTTGATGATGTGATTAAAATGTTTGTGATTTAATTTTATAATTATTAACTTGAGCATAGATGATTTGTTATTTGTTTTTGAGATTATATATTTATTTTATTCTTCGTTCCTTTGGAATAAAATTTGTTATTTTTTCTCCTGTTGATTTTCCAATACCTAAAAATTCATTATTGTTTTTTATAACTTTAAAATTCTTATCTGTTTTAATATCCAAGTCAAATCCCTTTAACCATTCTAATGTCTGCTGATTATTTATTTCTAATATATTTTTAGTTATTTGATTTCTAAATAACTGAACTGCATCAAAACTTAATCTTAATCCATCTTGCTGTTGAGTTAATAAATAAGCTCCTATATTTTCAATTCTTAGGTTATTATCTAATAAACCTAGTTCTTCTTTTGATAAATTACCTGAATATATTCTTATTTTCTCTTGTCCAAACTGGAGAAGCAGATAGGGAATTTCTGTTATTCCATATTGTTCATTAAGTTGTTTTAATATATTCTTTTTATCGGATGACGATAGAGTTTTCATTTTAGTTTTTTCTCCATAACATATTTATCATTTTTTTCTTTTATAATTTCATAACCTATTTTTTTATAGAAATTTACTGCTTTGTTTTTAATTAAAACTTCTAAACATATTTTATCTATGTTTTTTGATTTATATTCTACAAAATCCATTAATTTTTTTCCTATACCTTTTCTTTGGAATTGAGGATCTACTAATAAGAAACTTATTTCTATTTCTTTTTGTTTTGGTTCTATTCCTATGACTCCTGATAACATTTCTTTATCGAAATACCCATAAACTTCTCCTTTTTCAAAAACAGTTATAATAAACTTTTTGATTCCTTCAATGGAATACTTTCTATTAACTTTATCCCAAATTTCAAAAATAGATTTTTTATGTAATTCTATTATATTCTCAATATTTTTATTATCTAATTTTAATTGCTGTATCATTTTTTCCTCATCTTGCAAACAAAAAAACCTTCCATGTTGTTATCATGGTGATAAATTCTTTTGGCTTTTGCAATATTTTTATTTAATTCTTGATTTTTCCAACTCGTTATTCCATTTCTTGTTTTTATTGGCAAATTGAAATCTAGGATTTCAATTTCATCTTGAAATTTGTCTAATAAATGCTGAATAACTAGTTCGTTTTCTTCTGGAGAATGAGTACAAGTTGAGTAAACCATTATTCCATTGGGTTTTAGTAATTCAAATGCTGATTCTGCTAATTTTTTTTGTTTTGAGCTTAGACTTTTTAGTAATCCTTCTGACCATTCTAAAAAAGTTCTAGGAGATAGTCTTATGTTTCCTTCACCTGAACAAGGAACATCTGCAAGTATTTTATCAAATTGAAAATTAAGTTTTTTTAGTTTCTCGCATAATTCAACTCCATTATGTCTTGTTACAATTGTATTTGTTATTCCCATTCTTTCTAAATTTGCAGATAAAATAGATATTCTTGACATTGATAAGTCATTTGCAATTATTGTTCCTTGATTATTCATTTTAGCTGCTAGCTGAGTTGTTTTGCTTCCAGGAGAGGCGCATAAATCTAGGATAGTATCATCAATCTGCGGTTGAAGGGCGATTATTGGCATCATTGATGTAATTTCTTGAGAATAATAATATCCTAAAATATGCTCTTTTGTTTTTCCTAATTCTCCTGGCTGTAATTCTGATATTATTTGAATTATTTCGGGATGATTTTCTATTTGCTTGATTTTCCAGCCCTTTTCTATTAATCTTGATTTTAATTCTTCTGGAGAGATTTTTAGAGTATTAACTCTAATTGATTTTGAGGGTTTTGTTTTGCAGCATTCAAAGAATTCATTTACATCTTCTTCATTTTCAAGAAGAGCTTTTATTCTTTCAATAAATTTGGGTTTTGGTTCGTAATTCATATTTTTAGTTGTTTAAGATAATTATTAAAGTTAATGAATTTGAATCTCTCACAATCTTTATAAACTCATTTTATCTAAAAATATTTCTCCAAAATTTAAATTTTAACTTAAATATAAAAATGGTAAAAAAATATATTAGAAATGATGAAAAATATCCTCTTTTTAGGCTTGTAAAGAATGATTTATATCAGGTAATTGAAGGAGATGGGAGATTTAGTGGTTTGATAGATAAAATACAAAAAGAAGCTAGTGCAGACAAGTTGAAAATTAAAGAAAAAGATATTAAGAGATATATTGCCTGGATAATGTTTCATGATTATAAGATGAATAGAGAGTTATTTTTTAAATCAGTTGGAAGTCATACTTATGCTCCTAAAGTTATTTATGGAGATTTAAAGATTTTTTCTGATAATTAAAATATATTTTGATTTGAACAAATGTTTTTAAGGTTAATTTTTATTTTTTATTATAATGAAAAGACCTGAAATTGGAGTATCAATAATTTTAATGAAAGAAAATAAAGTATTGATGGGCAAAAGAAAAAATTCTCATGGAAATGGAACCTGGAGTTTTCCTGGTGGACATTTAAAGATGTTTGAGAATTTAAGATATTGTGCTTTAAGAGAGCTTGAAGAAGAAACGGGATTTAGACAAAATAGACATCATTACTTAATGGATTTTTCTCCGTGTGTTTTAACAGAGGATTTTTTTGAAGAAGAAAAAAAGCATTATCTTACTCACTATTTTAGAGCTAAACATATTAATGGAGCTCCTAGAGTTATGGAACCAAACAAATGCGATCAGTGGAAATGGTATGAATGGAATAAAATGCCTAGTAATTTATTTCTTCCTATTAAAAACTTAAAAAGTAAAGGATATGATCCTTTTAGGTAGTTATAAAATGAAAATAGGCATAATTGGTGGAAGCGGATTAGATGATCCAAAACTTTTAACTGATTATCAGGAGAAATATACAGATACTCCTTTTGGAAAACCTAGTTGCGCTTTGGTTTGTGGGAAATTAAATGGAGTTGAAGTTGTTATTTTAGCTAGACATGGAAAAGAACATACGATTTCTCCTGGAAATATAAATTACAGAGCAAATATTTATGCTTTAAAGCAAGAAGGCTGTGATTATATTCTTGCTACTTCTGCTGTTGGGAGTTTGAAAGAAGAAATTGAACCTGGGAATCTTGTTTTTCCTAATCAGTTTTTGGATTTTACAAAAAACAGAAAAAATACTTTTTTTGAAGATGAAGTTAAGCATACTCCCATGGCAGAACCTTATAATAATAAGTTAAGAAGTTTATTGTGCGATTGTTGTAATAAACTTGGTTTGGAATATCATAATGAAGTTACAATGGTTGTTATTGAAGGCCCTAGATTTTCTACAAAAGCAGAAAGTTTTATGTTTAGACATTTAGGAGCAGATATTATTGGAATGACAGGATGTCCTGAATGCAGTTTAGCTAATGAACTTGGTGTTCCTTATCAGACAATTGCAATGTCAACTGATTATGACTGCTGGAAAGAAGATGAAGAACCAGTTAGTTTTGAGATTGTTTTAAAGAGAATGAAAGAAAATGCAGATAAAGTTAAACAATTATTAATTGATGTTGTTCCTAAAATTGCTAGTGTAGATAGTGATTTTATTAAAAGTAAAATAAGAACAATTCCTGATTTTCCAAAACCAGGAATTATGTTTAGAGACATTACTACTTTAATAAAAGATAGTGAAGGAATGAATAGAGTTATTGAAATGTTTTATAATAAATATAAAGATAAAGAAATTGATGTTGTTGCTGGAATTGAATCAAGAGGATTTATTTTTGGAAGTATCTTAGCTAATAAGCTTGGAGTTGGTTTTGTTCCTATAAGAAAACCTGGAAAACTTCCAGGGGAAACTATTAAACAAGAATATTCTTTAGAATATGGAAAAGATGCAGTTGAAATTCATAAAGATGCAATTGAATCTGGAAAAAGAGTTTTGCTAATTGATGATTTGCTAGCTACTTCGGGCACCATGGGAGCAACTTGCAGTCTTATTGAACGAATAGGGGGAGAGATTATCGAATGTGCTTTTGTAATAGAATTAGAAGATTTAGGTGGAAGAAAAAAGCTTGAAGATAAAGGATATAGTGTGTTTAGTATTGTTAAGTTTGAAGGAGAATAAATTTTTTTGTTGTTTTACTATTTTATTTATAATATACTAAACTGATGATATGTTTTATTGTGATTGTGCAGCTTCTTATAATTATAGTTTTTTATTTATATTTAGGAGTTTATTTATTTGCTTAAATGTTTTTCCAAAAACATTTAAAAACCATGTTTTCTTTTATATGATATGGGATTTGGTGATATCTTTTCAAAATCATGGGGTGAATATAAAAATAAATTTTGGGTTTTTACTCAGATATTCTTGTTATTTGGATTTCTTCCATCAATAATTTTATTTTTAGCTAATAAATCTTATTTAGAAAATTTTAATAATTTAATTGTTTCTGCAATCCAAAATAATTCTGGAGTGTTTAATAGCATAATCTCTTATATTTTTGTTGATAATCTAAGTTATACTTTGTTCCTGGCATTTTTAGGAATTTTAGTTTTTGCATTAGGAATATTAATGGGAGCTAGTTTTATTGTTAATGCTTTTTCAGGAAAAAAACTTGGATTTAAAGAATCTCTTAAAGGAGGAAAAAAATATTTTTGGAAATATTTTTGGTTTTCAGTTGTTTATAGTATATTTATTATATTATTATTTTTGTTATTAGTTGTTCCGGGTATAATTTTCATGATTTACTGGATTTTTGGAGCTTATATCTTAATTAATGAAAATAAAGGAATTTTAGCTTCATTAAAAGAAAGTAGAAAATTAATAAAAGGAAAATGGTGGAAGACATTTGGTTATTTTATCTTATTTAGTTTAATAATAATTGTTATTTCATGGATAGCTTCTCTTATTGGTTTTGGTTTAGAAAAAACTTTTTTATGGATATTGGGAAAACCTTTATGTTTTGAAGGATTTACTAATAGTATTTTTGTACAGCTAGCAAGTGTTGTAATTGCTCCTTTAAGTGTATTATTTTTTAAGAATTTTTATTTAAGTATGAAAAAGAGATAATTCTGAAGAAAATTATCCTGTGGGTTTTTCTCTTGATTTTATAAGATGTGTAAAAAACAAATTTAAGGAGTTATTATCATCACTTTTCCTTTTTAGATGATATTTGCATCCACCATAATCAAATGAAACATCTCCTTCTTTATTACTTTTAATATTATTTGAACTATTGGGTAATTTGAATTCATTTTGATATTCCCTTTCATTTATTTCTAAATAAAGAGGATTTAAGCAAAATTCATCTTTATCATTTCCAGGACGTATACTAAAACAAATATTTCCATAAGGATTTTCTGGTAGTTGTTCAACTGCCCCTACTATTTCTTCTAAATAGATTCCAGGGCAGTTAAAAATAACTTTATTTTTATCCATTTTGTTTCTTATTGCAAACCTCCCGCTTTATACATTCTTTTCATAGCTTTTTTCCAAAATTCATTTGTTTCATTACATTGTCTATTAAAGATATTAGCTGTCCAATTTTCTCCATCATCAATTAATTCCTTTGCTCTTCCATAAAGAAGTTTAGCATCCTCGTAATCATGATTAAGTTCAGCTAATTTTCCCCCATATAAGCAGGCATCGATGTAATTAAGAATAAAGTCATAATTTCCTGTCCAATTTTCTCCATAACCTTCATGGCATTTAAAGTTACAATCATTAAAATGAGTTACTTGCTTTGTTAATTTTTTAATTTCTCTAATTGCTTTTCGAGACTTTCCAGATGCAGCAAGTCTGCATAATCTTGCAAGACCGCCTTCTAACCCATAAATAACTGAATTTTCTAATTGCTCTTTAATCGTTTTTTCAAAACCCAATATTGCTTTTTCTCCTTTACCATAACTAGGGTTATTCAAATCAGTTTTTAATCCGATTATATCTCTATAATCTATTCTCTTGCTTTTCTTAAATATCGATAGTATATTGTATTTCATTTTATTCATCACCTCCTTTCAGAGGTTTTGTTTCAATTTTGTTTTTTGTTTGTGTTTTCATTTTGTTTGTTTTTATGATGTATATTTATCTTCATATAATTAAAAAATTTAAAATAAAATTTGTATTATTATCTCTGGACAGTATATTTTATCTTAGATATATGGTACCAATCCCCATAGCCTTCAAGCTTGCCATCTCTTTCTTCCGCATCCTGTATACCCAGAGTAATATAATGTTTTTCTTGCTTGGTTCTAGCGTTTACAACTACCTTTTCATGTGCCACAAAAGCTGAATCCTTCCTCTTAAATTCATCGCATTTCCATACAGGATATTCATGATTCACAAACTGGGAAGCCTTAAATAAATCCCCTTTGCAGTAATAATCAGTAAGAGCTTCCTTGTTACAATAAAGTTTATCAAAATGTCCCCGAATAGTAACAGGAATTTCTTCCGGATCCCCCCAGGGCACACGATAAAACTTACCCAAATACTTAACAATAGATTTCTTATTATCTTTTTCATTAGAAGCTTGCCAGTAAGCATAAAGATTATCTGCTAAGTTCTCCGCGTTAATTGGTTCATCAAGAACAACACGCTTTCCAGTTAGTCTTTCTTTTAATGTCGCCACCATTTTATTCATTACCTCCTTTCAACTCTTTATTAAATTGAGTCTCAACTAAGCTTATTTTATTCTCATTTTTTTGTGTTATTTTATTTGTCATTTTGTTTTTTATTTGTATTTTATTATTTATTGTTATTATATAATGGTAACACTACTATATCAATGTTATTAGCTTAAAATTGTTCAAAACGCAAGATTTAAATATATTATTGCTTTTTAATTAAAATGATTAGTTTAGATTTAAAAGATAGGAAGATATTATATGAATTAGATAAAGACTGCAGGCAGAGTTCTTCTGAGATAGGTAAAAAAATTAGATTAAATAAGAATACGATTAATTACAAAATTAAAAGAATGGAAGCTGAAGGGATAATCCAAGGATATTATGCGATAATTGATAGTTCAAAATTAGGATATTTTAGTTTTAGAGTTTATTTGAAATTTTTTAATACAACTAAAGAAAAAGAACAGGAAATAATAAAATGGTTAAAAGAAAATAAAAAAGTAGGTGTTGTTTCTAAATTTGATAGTATTTATGATTTGGGTTTTTTTGTATGGGTTAAAACTATTTATGAATTTGATGATTTTTGGGTAGAATTCAAGAAAAATTTCAGGGAATTTTTTTGGAATGAAAAAGTGCATGTTTTTTCAAAAGTCTATCATTTTAAAAGAAGATATTTATTAGAAGAAAAAAGACAATTAAGTGAAAAGTATGAAATAATTGGAAGTAATAAGATAGAAGATTATGATAATTTAGATCTAAAAATCCTGATGTTATTAGCTAAAAATTCTAAAATTCCATTAATAGATTTAGCTAGTAAGCTTAAATCTCCTCCTAGAACTATTGCGTTTAGGATAAAAAGACTTGAGAAAAAAGAGATTATACAGGGGTATAGAGTAATTATTAATATGGAGAAAATTGGCTATGAATATTATAAAATTGATTTTATATTAAATGAAATGCATGATTTTGAGAAATTAATTAATTATGCAAAAAATAATCCTAATATAATTTATATTGATAGGACTTTAGCTGAACTTGATTTTGAAATCGATGTTGAAGTTAAGAACAGACAAGAGCTGCAAAAATTAATAGAAAATATAAAAGTTAATTTTAGTATTCGCGATACAGAAGTATTTATTGTAAAAGAATATTATAAGCTTGAGACTTTGCCTCAGGTTTAAAAAAGATAATTCTATATATTTGACTGCTTATTTATATGTATATTGATAATGTATAAACTCATATCTTATGCAGATGAGATGATTAAAATTTCGATAAACAGATTACTTATTGTTTGTCTTAAGAAGATAAGATATTATGAATTAAATAGCCTTAAAAATGAACAAACAAAAATTAATTGAAAGCTTGAAAGAAAAAGGATTTAATGAGAAAATTATAACTGCATTTTTAGTGTTAAAAGAGAGGATTTTGTTTTTGTTCATTTAGTAGAATAGGAGGTTTGAAGCTATAATTAGATTTATAAGTCGAATGTTTTTATATATTTTCTATGAAAACTAATTACCATCCACCTAGTGCAGAAAGTTTAGGATTAACTAGGGAACAATACAGACTTATGAGTCTAAAAGACTTAGTTAGGTACAGATCAACTAGAAAAATACCTCAAAAAACAGCAAATGATGAAGAAAGAGGCTCTTCTCAAACACCTCACCAGACTCGCTGTCTTTTTTATCATGGATTATTTCCTGAATTAGATCCTAATGGAGATTTTGACAGCTGGGCTTCTATCTTAGCTTAGACAATAATATTTAAAATTCCCCTAATTTCATTTGCTTTTTGCCTTCTATTAATTGATTAATATCTACATTGAAAACTTCAAAGATGTTTTCAACTGCTGGAAGAATCTGATTGTTTAAATAATAATTAATATCATATTTTCCTGATTCATCAATCATCTTAGCTCTGTCTCTTACAAGTGCTTTTTTATTATCTGATTCTGCAATATAATATTGAATTAACATGCCTAAATTAATTGGAATATTTTTTGCAATCATTTTTCTTGCAATTGCAATATGAGGAGTATTTGCTTTGTATTCATCAATTGATTTTTTTAGCTGAGTTCTTATTACTAATTCAGATAATTCAATTTTTCTTTCTTTAATTTTCTTAATTGTTTCTTTAATATATTCCAGTGCTTTTTTTTCATTTCCATCTGTAAGAATTAATTTTAGTATTTTGCTTTGAACTTCTCTTGCTAAATTACACCAGTCTCTTCTTACTGTTTCAAATCCTCTTATTTTTAGTTTATTATCTTCTGTAATAAGTGCATATTTCTTTTTTGCTCCAAATTCCCCTGTTCTTTTTGTTACCCAGATTCCTCTTTTATAGAAATCTTCCAGTTCCAGCTCCATTATTCCTGGAAGATGTTCATTAATTTGTTTTAATAAATCAAGAGCTTGTTTTTTTGATTTGTTATCCAGACTTACTGCAATACTATCGGTATCACTATAAATTGGCTGAAAATTTGATTGTTCAAATTTTTTAATTGCTGATTTTATGTTTTCTCTTGCAAAATAAGCTGTTGATGCAGCTGCTTCTAAACAATAATATCTTGCTCCGAAAAATCCTTGATAACCATAAGCTGCATTTGCTATTAGCTTAAATGCATTGCTTCTTGCTTTTAAAATTGGATTGGGATTTTTATTATATTCTTTTTTAAATTCTCTTCTTTTTTCAATAATCTGCTTTAGAAGTTCAGGAAAAAATCCTGGTTTTTTTGAAAAATAAACTTTTTTATTATTTATTTCTGAAATTATATTTGTTTTTTCTTTGGATAGAGTTGATAGACTGAGATTATAAGACACAATAACACTTGCATACATACTTGAGAAATCAAACATAGCAATATCATTGTATAATCCTGGTTTGGGCTGGAAAACAAAAGCTCCTTCATATTTTTCTCTTTCAATTCTATTTGAAATTTCTTCATGACTTGCTTTGTGCTTTGCTATTTCATTGAATTTATGGAGATTATGAAGAATATAGTTTTCAACATTTTGAGACATTGAATCTCTAGATACATCATAAGGAGGTTCTTGAAGAACTCTTGAAAATTCTAAAATATCTGGCCAAACCTTTTCAAATAATTTATATGTTAAAACTGAATCTTGAAGATTATATTCAAAAAAATCTTCCCAATGCTTTTGTGTATGTTCTGTTTTATTCATATCAATATGAGAAATATCATTCTTTTTTTCTCCAATAAGTTCATTTGCAACTTCATTTAAAGAAAGAGTTTCTGACTGGAGATACTGGCTGTATGCTACTTGTATAAATCTAAATAAATCTACATGAGTTATTCCTTTTATTTTTCCTGATAAAACTCTTCCTCTGGAAAAAATAGGAGCAGAATTATCTAATCCTAGTGATAATTTTACTTTGTTATGCTCTGCTCTTGCTCTTAAATAAGGCAAATCAAAACCATCTGAAAAATAACCTACTAAAAAATCTGGGGAATATTCTTTTATATATTTTACAAAAGCTTCTAGCATTTCTGCTTCATCTTTAAAATATTCAACAAAGGATTTTTTTGATTGTTTTTTCCAGGTAAGAACTTTTTTGAAATTATTACCTACTAATGAAATCATTAAGATTTCTCCTTTTCCTATTTCAAATTCATTTGTTTCAATATCATAAGCTAGAAATTTCGGATGAAATTGAATATCTGATTGTGATTGTGTTATTTTCTCTGCTTTAATTACAAAATCTACTTCTAAATTAGAACATTCATTATTTGATGCAAGTTCTCCTTCAATTTCCCATAACGTTAAAGGTGTTAGCTTATTTTCAATTAAGAATTTAGTTATTATATTGATATCATTTTCATAAACTTCAAACTTTTCTGCAATTTCTTTTGTTTGTTTTGATGAGGAGGTATAAACTTTTAGTGCTTTAACTGGTTTTCCTAAGAAATTTTTGGATTCTTCTTGTATCTTGATTGTATCTAGTTTTTTCTTTGCCTTTTCTATATCTTTAATTATATAGCACCAGTCATTAAATTGCTTTAAGATACATAATCTCTTGCCTTTCTCATTTCTCCCATATACTTGAATATAGGTTTGATTATTTAGTTCAAAGGATTCAAAATTAATAGGGATAAATGTGAATTTCATGATTTTAAGAATAGAAACAGATATTTAAGGATTGGGGTTTATTTTTTATAGATATTATCGTGATGATCAAAATCATCAAAATTAATTGTATCTGTTGACTTAATATATTGGAATATTAATACAAAATGTCCAATGTGAACTCTCTTTGAATCTTTCATATTATATCTTAAATTTTTATAATGTTCAATATCATAAGAATTAACAATTTCATTTATTTTTTTAATAAGCTGTTCGTGAATATTAGGATTTTTCTTTGATAGTTTTTTGATTTTATCATTAAGATGCTCACTAATCTGAAAATTATGCATTTTTACCTCTTTTGAATTTTTAGTCTGTAGATTTTCTTAAATCTTCAATAGAATTATACTTAATATATTTTCCTTTTCTTATTTTCTCAAGTTTTTCTAAGTATTCTGGTCTTAATTCTGGTTCAAGAAAACTTTCTTCATAAGCTCTTGCTATAAAAGCAACTGCTTCACTTTTGTTTTTTAATCCAAATTTTGCTTTAATAATATTTAATATTCTATCTTCTCTTTCATTAATGTCAATTATATTCTGAACCATTTTATAATATATTATAATAAAATATAATGTTTTATTATATTTAAATGTTACTATTTTATATCTGTATTTACTTCTAAATGGTAACAATAATAATGTTTATATACTAGTTTTGCTTATAAATAATATGGAAATTAATGGTATAAGAATTGGATCTGGAAGACAGGTTATACCTGTTCAAAGCGTTGAAAATAGAGGAAATTATGGCCATGGAAGTTATGATGAGCAAAGAAATAGAAGACCTTTGGTTAGCTCAAGGTTTGATTTTGGATATGATTATAAAGGCAGGAAATGGATATTTAGAGATAATGAAAATAATGAGGTTGATTTAAAAGCATAAAATGAGCAGACAAGGATTATTATTTGGAGAATTACCACAGGAAGAACGAGAATCACATTTAGAAGAAATTACATATGTACCTGGAAATGCAAGAATAGCATCTGTACAGAGGGGAGATAATCTTACTTTCTATAGGTTATGTAATGAACAAGGATTAGAGCCTGAAGAATGCTATAGAAGTCAATATGAACAAGGAAGATTGGATTTTGAAAAACTCGTTTTAGAAAATAATTTGGGGGAAGTTGTTGGAAATATTGGTCCGACATCTTATAAAAAACAAGAAAGAATATCAAGAAAAACTTCTAGTAGAAAAAGTAAAAATCAAGATAAATATCCTTTGCTTTTAGCTGCTGCTAGGCAAGAAGGAGTTAGATCTGATGATGTTTATGAAGATATAGAGACTAAAAGAAAGCATTTAAAACAAATAATGGGATATAGGAATTTAATAGGCTCAAAAGGAGTAAGAATCAGAATTGAGGATGTTAATGCTGAAAGAATCGGAAAAGCATATCAAGAACATATTAATATGGCTAGGAAATATGAATGATGGAATCTATAGATCAACAAAAATTAGAACAAATTCTTGAAGAGTTGAATAGAAAGGGGATTAGTAAAAAATATATAAGTTCTATTGGCAAGGATATTTCATCTAGGCGAAGGTATCATCCTCTTTTTTCTGGAGATTTTAAAGAGATTCAAGAAGTTCATCAAATGGATTGTTTTTTTTCAACACCAGAAAAACCAATTTTAGCAACATATGGATTAGCTAATTGTTTGGGAGTTTTAGCATATGACCCCCTAAAGAAAATAGCATTTTTAGGACATTCTGATGCTTTTTCTTATAAGTATAAAGGAGAAGATAAACTAGGACATCCTTCAGTAAATGCACATGTATCAAGATTCTTCTGGGATTTAAGAGATAGAAAAGATAATTATTTACTTGATGCTTGGATTGTTATTGGGAGTAATCCAGATAATAAGGCTATAGAGACAACTGAAAATACATTCAAGGATTTAAATAATAGCCCATATTTTTCAGGTGTTAGAATAAGAAAACTTGAAAGATTAAATGTTAAGGATGATGGAAGTATAGGGATTGACTCAAGGACAGGTAGATTATTTTCTTATGATCCTAAATTAAATCCTCTTCCTAGACAAGAGGGATTTTGGAGCCAAGTTAAACTATTTTAAAGAAATATTTCATATAAGATTTAATGCAAATTTTTATTAATACTTATTTATTATATTTTTCATGGGATTACAAATAGGTGAGATTATAACCAAAAATGAAATTAAGTTTTCTGATTTAAAGGGAAAGATAATTGCTGTTGATGCATTTAATGCAATTTATCAGTTTCTTACTACAATAAGACAGCCAGATGGAACTCCTTTAAAAGATTCTAGTGGAAATGTAACTAGTCATATATCTGGGTTGTTTTATAGAAATATGAGCTTAATTTTAGAAGGAGTTAAGTTAATTTATGTTTTTGATGGTGAAGCTCCTGAGCTAAAGAAAAAAACAAGAGAAAATAGAGAAGGTATCAAAGAGCAGTATAAAGAGAAATACAAAAAAGCTGTTGAAGACGAAGATGTTGAAGCAATGGGAAAATATGCAAGATTTGAAACTAGATTAGATAAAGAAAAAATTGAAGAGAGCAAGGAATTATTAGAAGCAATGGGTATTGCTGTTGTACAAGCTCCTTCAGAAGGAGAAGCTCAAGCTAGTTATTTAGCTAAAAATAAAACAGCTTATGCTGTTGCTAGCCAGGATTATGACTGCTTGATGTTTAAATGCCCTTTATTAATTCAGAATTTAAGTTTAGCTAGAAAGAGAAAAACTATTTCAGGTTATAAAGAAGTTTTTCCGCAGGTTATTCAGTTAGATAGTGTGCTTGCTGAATTAGAAATTAATCAAGAGCAATTAATTTGTCTAGGAATTTTATGTGGAACTGATTATAATCCTGGAGGTGTAAAAGGATTAGGGCCTAAAAAATCTTTGAAAATAGTAAGAGAATATAAAACAAAAGAAAAGATTTTTGATGCTATTGAGAATGATGAGAAATTTGAAAAATATGAATTAGACTTTGACTGGAAAGAAATATATGAAGAAATTGAAAATCCAAAAGTTAAAGATGTCAAAATTGAATTTCCTAAAATAAATAAGGAAAAAATAAGAGAGATATTAAGAAGCCATGATTTTTCAGAAGAAAGAATAAATAATCAGTTAGAGAAAATTGATGAGTTGAAAAAACAGAAATCGCAAAAAACACTTTTCTGAATTTATGGAATATCGGTAATGTATTAAGACATGAGATGAGTTGATGAGAAGATTAAGCTTTGTTTGATATCTTTTAAGAATAAATGATTTGTTATTTGTTTTATTAAGATATTAATATTATTTAAGAATCAATCTTCTCCTAAAACAAAATTAGGATTATCATCACTTATAGTTTTTGTGAACTTTCCTGCTAGTTCAACTTCTGCTTTTAGTTTTTCTCTATTAAGTTCTTCTTCTTGTTTTGCTTTTTTTTCTTTATTAGATTTAAATAAATCTGCAAGATTTTTAGAAAAAATAGAACCTAAGACAAAAAGAATTATTATAATCCCTGCTCCTATTAATTGCATCCACCAAGTATTAAAAACAGCAATTGCACTGATTATAAGTTCGGCTAATTTTTTTATTATTCCTATTAGTGAGATAATTATTATTGTTCCCAGTGAGATTGCTATTTGAGTAAAATCAGATACAGGCAAAAATTCTGAAGCTCTATAAATATACATGAAGATAGTTATCCATAGAGTTAAAGATAGTAAAAATAACCAGCTTAGACTCGGTTCTATCCCTAAAAAGAATTTAAAAATAGGATCGGTATATGGGGATATCTTATTATATCTATTTATTACTGGTCCAATATAAGTGTTATTCGCAAGAATTTTTCCCCATTCTTGTTTCAGATATTGAGTCTTGTCATTTTCATTTTGGAATTTTCCTCCAATTGTTTGTATTTTTTCTAATTCAATTGGAAGTCCTGAATCTGGATTTACTTCTCCTAATCCTAAATCAGGCAAGGGAGGAGATTCTTCTGCTTTAATAGAAATTGCTAATATATTTAAGAGTAATAATGATATTAATAAAAATACAAATCTCTTTTTCATAAATTAATTAAGAAGATGGTGTTTTTAAAACTAATTAATTTTAAGATCTATAACGTAAATTTTGTGCTTCAGTATTTAATGCACTTACATCTGCAGCAGCTTTATATGCTTTTGAAGTCTTTTTGCTTAATTCTTTATTAAATCTTATTTTATCTATCCATCTATGTAGTGGAGCAGAACCTGTAAATATTGCTACAGCTAAAACAACAAATATTACTCCAATCATAATCATTCCAATCATTCCTCCTGCCCCGACCATTACCGCAATAAAATACATTAATCCTCCAACTATTTTTCTTGTTCCCCCGGATAAAACTAAAATTATTAATGCTCCTATTCCTATAACTAAATTTGTAAAAGTACTAAGAGGTAATAAATTAGCTAACTCTAAAATAATTAAGCTAAAAACAATAAATCCTATTACTGAAACCACTAACCACATATTGGCTGGTTGATCTGATCCTGTCTTTTGGTCTGGAACAATATATTTTTCAAGGATATTTGTGTTTATCCAGCTCCAAACCTTTGTATTTGTTGAATCGTAGGTATTTGAATCATATAAAGGATTATTGGTTGCAGGTGCAGTAGTATCATCTGCACTACTTATCATGATTAAATTAATAGTTAGTAATGTTAGAATTAAAACTGGCAAAATGAATACTTTCTTATTTATCCTCTTTTCCATGTTATTTTATGTTGTTTATTGTTTAAAAATGTTTTTATAATTCGATATAGTATAAGTGATTATTGTTCTTTATTAATTATCTTCTTTCTTGATATTTTGGTTTTGGTTTCCAGATTAATAAGATTCCTAAAACAATAATTACAATTTGATAGATAATTTCTCCTGGTGTTAAAACACTTAGAAATTTATATGTTGAAAAAAAAGTATTTACTGAAGATATTTTTAATAAGAAAGGCCAAGCTCCTAAGATTATTATAATCAAGCCAATTATTTTTTCTTTTGCACCCATTTTCTAATTATTTTAAGATGAGATTATTTATAAATCCTTTGATTTATTTAATTTATAATCTATTAAGACATAAGATGTGCAGATGATGGCTTATTGGTAATATAAAATCTTAATAGCTGAGTTGATGAGCAGATTAAGCTTTGTTCGATGTTAATTATTATGGATTAAATATAATTTAAATTTTAATAGACAGATGTTTTGTTGTTTGTTTTAAGAAGAGATGGATATTAATTTAGAATAAAATATTAATTATAAGGATTTGCACGGCCTCCTTAAGGAGTAGGTTTGTTTCTTCCTGCAATTGCCCAAGCTATTCCAGCTATAATAACAAGGATTATTACTGGATAACTAATGATTATTTCATAAAGGTTTTGTATATCATACGGCAAAGTATATGCTGTTAATTCATTTAAATTAATTGTTTTTAATAAAATCCAGACACTAATTCCTACAATTATTAATGCAATTCCATTTCCTGTATATTGGCTCAGTTTTCTATGAAATGGAATAGACAATACAATTACAAAGATAATTGCAATTAGAGTTATCCAGGTAGTTAAAGTATTTCCTAAATATCCTGAAATAAATCCTTGTCTTGTTACTGCTGCAGCAGCAAGCAATGCAACAGCTCCTGCAATTACTGCAATAGCCCCCTTGTTTTGTTCAGATTCATGAAGCCAGGGATGATATTTGTCTTTTATATTCCGTCTAAACATTCCTGATAAAGATAAATAAACAAATGCAAAAACAATTAAAAATATTATAAAAAATACAAACCATTCATTGTCTAACAATTGAGAAGGAGTATAATACCCCCAAGAATTAAATGGACTCCAGCTGTAAGAATATGCTAAAATAGTCGGCAACACACTAAGTATGATTATTGATGATACTAGAATCAAAGATAGTCCTCTTTTCATATTATATTTAGAAAAAACAGATTTAAATATCTTATTGTATTTGCAATTATTGATTTTATATTGAGATTTTAATTATTAATAATGTTAATGACTGATGCTTTTTGTAGATGATAAGATTAAGATGCTGATGATTTATATTTAAAATTATTTATCGATAACTTATTAAGGCATTCGTTGAGTTGATGATAAGATAGCAAGTTCATTAGATTGATTAATGAAAAATCAAAGATTGCTTATTTCTTTTTTATCTCAGATGACTTGTTGTTTGTTTTGTTAAATTATTGATATATTCAATTAATGTTTTTAGATAGTATTAAAAATATATCTTACTTAATTGTTTTATGGCAGATTATGATCTATTGGGGAATATTGCAGTTATAAAGTCAGAAGAAAAAGGAAGAAAAAAAACAAAATCTGAAAAATTAAAGCAAGCAAAAGAGTTATTGAAAAAACCTGGAATAAGAACTGTTTTGGAAAAAGCAAGTGATGTTAAAGGAAGATTAAGAACAATAAGAGCAAAGCATGTTTTAGGTGAGAAAAATAAAATAGCTTTAATAAAAGAAAATGACTGCTCATTTAAATTTAATGTTGAAACATGTTATTTTTCTCCTAGATTATCTAATGAAAGAAAATTGATTGCAGATAAGATAAAAAACAGAGAGAGAGTTTTAGTTATGTTTGCAGGGGTTGGTGTTTATCCAATTGTTATTTATAAAAAATCCCAGGCAGAGGTTGTGGGGGTTGAATTGGGGAAAGATTGCTGTAATTATTTTAAAGAAAATTTGAAATTAAATAAAATTCCTGAAGGAAAAATAAAAATTATTCAGGGAGATGTTAAGAAAAAAATAAATATTAAGCTAGGTAAATTTGATGTTATTTTAATGCCTCGCCCGAATCTAAAAGAAAGTTTTTTGAAACCTGCTTTAATTGTTTCAAAAAAAGGAACAAGAATTTATTATAATGCTTTTTGTCATGTAAATGAGATAAAGAAAGTTTCTAAAGATTTAGTTAGTGAAGCTAAAAGTTTGGGTAAGAAAATCAAAATATTAAAAATTGTAAAAGCAGGAGATATTGCTCCATATAAATATAGATATCGAATTGAGATGAAAGTTATTTAAACCGGGGTGGTTGTTTTGAAAGATATTGATCTTGTTGGGGATAGCTAGGATTTTCTGGAGGAGAATAAACATCATCGCAAAATAATTTTCCATCACCTAATTTAGCATCGCTTAATAGTTTATATGTATTAAAAATAGGATCCATTGAACTAATTGTTCCACCATCTTTTATTGGAAAATCAGGATCTATTGCTAATTTTTGGATTAAAGTTCCATGATTTATTCCTCTTTCAGGATCATGTATATCTGCCATAAAGTCCATATTTAGAAATATTGTTTTTCTTTTTTCTTCGGGATTACTTTTGTCTTTTTTAGGATCACTATCTTTATTACTCATTTGTATAAATTATTTTTTAGGTTTATAAATTTGATTGTATAAAACAATTAATATTATAAATAAAAGATTTTTTGGTAATACATGGGAAAGGAAAATGATTGTGGGTATAAAGATAAGAGATTTAAAATAATTGGAGTTTTTGGAAATTCTAATTTATGCGAACAACTTAGTTGCCCTGATTGTTATGGAAACTATAATTATTCTGGAGAAGGTGCTGATTTCGGGATATGTGCAAGTGGATTAGAAGGTTATGTTGATAAGTCTACAACAACTACTCCGAAAAGCTAGTTTTTAATGCACTTGGAGCTTCTCCACCATGCCAGGTGAATCTTGGCCTTACTCTTATTGGATATAATCTTTCTGAATTATCATCTAAGATTACTGCAGAACCTTTTGAAGAAGGAAGCTGATTCATTGTTTTTTGAATGTTTTCTAATAAATAACTTTGCATAATTTCATTTAGCGCTTCTCTGTCTTTTTTGTTTGTAAGTTTATGAGACATTACAATATCTGATTGAGTCATAACATCTCTGTGAATTACTCCGGGTTGCTGGGTTGCAAGAACCATTGATATTCCGGGCTGTCTCCCTTCCCTTAATAATTGAACAAGAGCATTTGTTGCAGGAGTTTTTTCATTCATTGGAAGAAATTCATGAGCTTCATCAATAAAAAGCCAAATCATTGGCATCTCATTTATTTTTTTTGTTGAAAATCCTCTTTGAATCGAATCAATTTCTTCTTTTTTTCTTGCTAGTATTCTTTGATTGAATAGCTTCTTTGAAATTAATCCTATTAATAATGCTCTTACATTGAAGGTTGATGTTGAAGAATAAACAGATAAGTCTAATATAGTTGTTATTCCAGGATTAACAAGATCTTCTATTTTTGTTGCTTGTTCATTTTTGTTTGCAAACACTTTCCAGGATTTTGCTGCTTCAAATAAAGAAATAGCTGCTTTTCTAGTATCTTCTGTTGATTCATTGTCTTTTTTAATCTCTTGAATTATCTCTTCTAAATCGAAATTTTCTTTTAAGTTATAAATTATTTTTTGAATTAAAACTGAAATAGGTTCAGTCATACTTAGATTAAAAATAGAAAGCCAATCTTCAATATCTAACTCAGATACGGCTAGTGCAAGTTTTTTATCAACAGGAATTTGTCTTTTTTCATATTCTTTGAAATATCCTGCAGGGGCCCACACAACAACTGGAAGATTTTTTGATTTTAACTGCCAGTCAGCTAGTAGTTCTTGTTCTTTTTCATTTTTGTATTTCATTGTCCAGAAGATCCCCATTGTATCAAAAATTATTGGAGCAATATTATTTTTTACTTCATTTGGCAAATCAGAAATTTCTTCTGCAATTACTCCTATTGTATATGATTTACCTGAGCCTCTTTTTCCTGCAATCAAAACTACATGGCTTCTTATAACATCCATCCAAATTAAATTAGAAAGAGAGGTATAATTTCCCATTGTAACATAACCTTTTCCAAGATAAACTAACCCTTTATCACCAAATTTTTCTTTATCAGATTTAGTTCTTCCTATTATAATATCATATGCCATCTTTTTGTTTGTTAATGATTTAATTAAACAATTTGTCTTTTTAATTTTATTGTATTTTTCTATTATATATATTGCAAAAGATGGACTTATAGTGCGAAAGGTTTTTAAATGCTGGAAAATTAAAAGGAAAATGGAAGAAGGTATGAGCGATAAAACAGAGATGATGATTGATAATAATCCTGATAAGATGAATATTTCTAAGATGACTAATAAAATGAAAAAAAATCCCTGGATGGTTTCTAGTATTGTTTTAGGGATTATTGCTATTGTGTTATTAATAATTGTTATGAGGGGAGGAATTACTGGAAATGTTATTGGAGGAAGTGATGCTGGTGCTAATTTAGTTGATTATCTTAATGAAAAGACAGGCGGAGGAGTTGAATATGTTTCTAATGAAGATTTAGGAAACATATATCAAGTTACTGTTTCTTATCAAGGACAGGAATTACCTGTTTATGTTACTAAAGATGGAAAGTATTTTGTTCAGGGGGCTATTCCTATAACTGGGGATGTTGTGGATGAAACTACAACTGAAACACCTACCGAAGTTGTTAAATCTGACAAGCCTGTTGTTGAAGCTTATATTTTCTCATACTGCCCTTATGGATTGCAATTTGAAAAAGCATTATTCCCTGTTTATGATTTATTAAAAGATAAAGCAGATATTAATATTGTTGCAATTGGAGCAATGCATGGGGAATTTGAAAAAATTGAATCTTTAAGACAAATAAGTATAGAACAATTATATGGAAAAGATAAATTATTTGCGTACTTAAAAGAATTTGATGTTAATGAAGATATTGGTGCTTGTAATGGAGATGATACTTGCTTGAATAAATATCTTCCTGCAATATATACTAAACTAGGAATAGATAAGACTAAAGTTGAAAATTATATGGATACAAGTGCAGAAGCAATTTATAATACACAAGGAGAAAAAGCAAGTTCACTTGGAATTTCTGGATCTCCGACATTTGTAATAAATGGAGCTCAAGTTCAAGTTGGAAGAACTCCTGAAGCAATAAAAGCAGCAGTATGCGATGCTTTCACAACTGCTCCTAGTGAATGTTCACAGACTTTATCTTCAACATCAGCTAGTGCAGGATTTGGAGCTTCTGCTGGAAGTTCTGCAAGCAGCACTGCGAGTTGCTAATGGAGAATTTATTATGAAGATTTCTGAATTAAAAACAAATCAAGGGAATGTTGAAGTAGAAGGGACAATTAAAGAAATTGGTGAAATAAGGACTTTTAATAAATTTGGAAGAGAATTAAGAGTTGCTAATGCTATTTTAAGTGATGATTCTGGAAGTGTTAAATTAACTTTATGGAATGATGATGCAACTAGATTCAGCCAAGGAGATAAAATCAAGATAAGCAATGGTTATGTTGGAGAATTTCAAGGTGAAAAGCAATTATCTTCTGGAAAGTTTGGAAAAATAGAAAAATTAGGCTCAGGTCCTAAATCTAAAGATGATACAGATGAGATAATTGAAGAGTTAGGTGAAGTTGAAGAAGAATCTGGAGATTATTAATAAATTATTGGATGAATTTTTTATAATATAAAATTTAAATGCTGAATTGATGATTAAGATGTTTATGATTTTGTTATTGATTTATGATTATTAATTGAATGATATTTTAATTATTATATATTCATATTACTCTTCTTTCTCTTTCTGGTATTTGTTTTGAAGTTCTTTTTTTACGTTTATATTCAATATATCTTGATTTTGCATCTAAATATACTTCAGGAATATTTCCATGCATATAAAAATCTCTATTTAATCCTTTATAATTAAATACACATTTTCCATGTGAACTGGAAAGTCTCATTAATGTCATAGGACTTCTATTTAATAAATCTCCTAAATCTGAATAAGAGAGACTATGTCTATTTTTTAATACAAATCCAAGGATAAATCTCGCTTTCATACCATTTTCATCTCTTGAATCTGATAAAATTTCTTGTTTCTGGAGCTTTAAGTCTTGATATGCAAAATCATATAATTTATTCAAATCTAATTCAATTTGTTTTTCATCTTTTTTATTTTTTAAATAATTTTTATCTTCTTTATTTTGCTGTGGATATAGCCCCCAGATTTTTTTAAAATCTTCTTCAGGGTTTCCTGTTGGAATAAATTCATTCCCATTTAAATAACTCTTCACTTTTCTACAAGCTAATATAACTGTTGCATGATTTTTGTCTCCCATTATTCTTCCTATGTTTGGATAGCTTCCAATATGATCTCCATTAATTGTAGGGCTGTCTTGAAAATTTTCTCTTAATAAAAACATTACTAATTGTCGTATTTTGCTTATTTCTCTTGTTTTTTTACTTCCCTCTATATCCTCTCTAGTGATTCCTTTTTCTTGTATTATTTCATATAATCTGCCTAAATATCCATCAAAGTTTGTTTGAGTAATTGTTTCTTTTGTTTTTTCTTCAAGGTTTGTTCCTTGTTGGGTGAGATAGTCAGTTACATCAGGATCATTGGTATACCATACTCCTGCTTTTAAGGCATTAGTAATTACTCTTTTCATTTTTGCTTGTTGTTCAAAAAAAGTTTGTTCTTGATATTTTGGTTTAGGTCTAAATCTTATTTCTGCATAGTATTGATCAGGTGTTCCTATTTTTCTTTTAGTTAATATTTCTCCTATAGTTGTTAGTTGTTCTAAAAATGATTCTATTTTGTTATCTCTTTCTGGGTCAGTTACAGGTGCTGCAATTCTTAATTTGTATAAGTTATTTTCTTCAGGTTCAAAAACAAGATTTAATATAACTTTTTCTTCAGAATTTGCTAATTGTTCTAAATCTGGGTCTGAAATTCTTAGTTTTCTTTGTAGTGTAAGCTGATGCATTACTGCTAGAGGGGTTGTTTTTATTCTTGTAACTTGATATCCTTCAATTAAATTATCTATTATTGGTTGGAAAGCTTGCAAATCTTCTTCTTGAGTTTTTCTTGGAATTAACTGATTCTCTCTTTTTACATATAATGGAGGAATAGGATAATCTTTTAATTGGTCTGTTCTAACAACAAAAATTTGTTCTTTTGGAGGTATGACTTCAACAATAGATGCATTAGAAGAAAGAGTTATTATTTGAGATTTTTGACTATTTGGAATATCTGTTGTTTCTTCTTTGATATCTTGTATCATTTTATCTCTGATAATAATTCCTGCTTTTTCTCTTTTAAATATTCCTGTTCTTTATCATCTAGATCTAATGACTCATAATCTTTTTGAGAGAATATTAAAGGGAACAAAAAGCTTTCTTTCATCGCTTTCTTCTTAGATATATGATTAAATTGAGCATATTTTGATACTATTGATTTCTTTTTTGCATTTTTCTGGTTTGAGAGCCAAATTTTTAGTATTCTTGAAGGTCTTTTATATCCTGTGAATTTTTTGTATTTAATTTTAGTTGCAGAAGATATTCCTGCTGATAAAAAGAAGTTCTCATAAACTAAAAATCTCCAGTATTGCTGTCTATATATTCTTCCTTTAAATAAATCTGCTTTGCTTAAACTATCATAAGCTTTTGCTAATGCCTGCCCTTGATATTCCATAGGAATATTTTCTTCTACCCATAGAATTATCTCATCTAGTTCCATCTGAGTTTCATCTAATATAGAAAGTGTTTTTTTGTTTGGAGATTCTTGGAATATTTTTTTTAATGCATTGAAAATGCTTTCTTCTTTTTCTCTTTCACTTATTTCTTCAATAAATGCATCTTCACCAAGGGAAAGAACTGATTGCAAGTCATTTAATGCTGCTCTTATATCCCCTCTTGATTTACTTGAGATTAAATTTAATGTTTCTGGCTTCAAAGTCCTATTTTCTTTTTGAAGAACTGCATGAAGAATATCTAATACAATCTCTTGTTTTAGCTCTTTTAAGCTAACTAGCTGGCATTTTTTTCTTAGTAGACTGAATTTTTGCTGCCAAATATCATTTGCAGTTATAATAATTGGGTGGGGTGTTTTGTCAATTAGCGCGATTAATTCTGGAAGTCCTCCTCTGTCCGAGGCTGTTATTCCATCTGCTTCATCCATTAAAATTAGCTTTCCTTTTTTAAATAAAGATTGCTGTTTTATTGCAGGAGATAAAACTTCTTCTAATTTTGAACGATTTCTCAAATCACTTGCATTTAGTTCAAATAATTCTAAATTTAATTCATTTGCAAGTGCAATTGCAATTGATGTTTTTCCTGTTCCAACAGGACCGCTTAGTATTAAGGCTCTTTTTAATGGAAATTTTTTGAAAAATATTTGAACTTCCTGGATAACTGAGTCTTGTCCCTTTATTTCTGAGAATTTTTTTACACGATATTTTTCAATTAATGGAAGAGTCATTTTATAATGCCTTTGCCAGCAAGAACAAATCCTGCTAAAAGAGCTTCTAATTGAATAAATTCATCACTGCCTTCAACTAATCTAAATTCAACTTCCCCTGTTTTCTCTGTTAACCGAACTTTAAGCTCATCATCAATCTGAAGATTCCATATTTCTTTTTGAATTGATTTTATAATATCTGTTCCTGAAACAGATTCTTTAAGCATAACCTCTAATAATTTTTCTTTTGATTTAATAAAATCTCCTGAAAGAGCATATTCTAGAACAATTTTAATGTCTGCTGGTTTTGCACTTGAAGCTAAGGTATTAATTAAATCAGGGGTTATTGAAGGAGAAATTGATGCAGATGCTTGCAATAAGTTAATAACTCTTCTGCAGTCTCCTTCTGAAGCTTCATATAATGATTCTATTGTTACATCTGAAATTTGAAGTTTTTCTTTTTCTGCAATTAATCTTATTCTTTTTTCTATATCTTTTTTTTCTAATAGTTTAAATCTAAAAATAGCACATCTTGACTGAATAGGGTCTATTATTTTTGAAGAGTAGTTGCAGGACATAATAAATCTGCAGGTTGAAGTGTAGTTTTCCATTGTTCTTCTTAAAGCCTGTTGAGCTTCTCTTGTTAATGCATCTGCTTCATCTAAAAAAATAACTTTAAAAGGGACATTTCCAATTGCTTTTGTTCTTGCAAAATCCTTTACTTTTTGCCTTACAACATCAATTCCTCTTTCATCAGAAGCATTTAATTCTAAGTAATTTTCTTTCCAATTAATCCCAAATAATTCCCTTACAATTATTAGAGCTAGTGTTGATTTTCCTGTTCCAGCAGGACCTGCAAATAGTAAATGAGGTATATTAAGAGATTTAGTTAGATTTTTTGTCTTTTTTATTATTTCATCCTGCCCTACAACTTCTTCAAATTTTTTAGGTCTATATTTTTCAGTCCAAATAGCAGTATTGTTATTATCCATCTTTTAGTAAAAATCGGAAAGTCTTTTTATAAAGATTGTTATAATGGGATGTATGGTAGATAAAAAGGTATTAATAATATAAAAAATATACAATAAGATATCTGTTATTTAGCTTAATGTCCGTAGTTAAGATGTTTGTTCTATAAGATATTGATATTTATAATTTATTAAGACATATGTTATGCATAGGATATTAAGATGTTGATGATGATTTTTACTGAATTTTTTATAATCTTATAGAACAAACATTTTGTAGATGAGAAGATTAAAATGTTTTTGACATTTATTATTAATTGATAATTATTTTAATATTAATGAGAGTATTTTGATGAATAGATGTTTTGTTGTTTGTCTTAAGAAGATATAGATATATTACTATATTTGGAATGTTAAGGTCTTATACTTTATACAGAAGAGGGTTAAGATGTTTATAATTAATCTGATAAATATATATTAATATAATTTTATTAAAATATTAAGAATTAAGCTTATTCTCCTCTTCTTTGCTTTCTTTTCTTCTTTACACGTCTAAGTCTTTTTCTCTGCCATTTCCATCTCATTTGGTTTTTCTTTTTCCAACGTCTTGAGCTTCTTTTCATAGAATTTAATTGAAATTTTGGTTTATAAATCTTTAGATTGAAAGTTTTTTAAAGGTATTATACTAGGATATTTTGAAGCCCTGTAGTCTAGCGGTCAAGGATCCGGCCCTCTGGAGGCTGGGACCCAGGTTCGAATCCTGGCGGGGCTATTTAGTTATAATTATTCTTGAATAAATTACCAAATCCTGGAGTCCACTCATCAGTTATCATTAAAACTGAATCTACTGTCCTTATTACTTCAGGAAATTCTTTTTTTAAATTTTCTATGATTTTGTAATATTCTTGATAATTGTTTACAATTAATTCGGGTTCTATCTGAGATAGGTTTCTAATAAAGTATTGAACATTCGGCAGAGATGAAATATAACTTAAAAGTCTTTTTTCATCTTCTTTTGTGTATTTTTCTAATTTTATTATAGCTTTATATAACTCTAACCCTAACTTGTTAAGATCAACCCCGATTCTATATTGAGTTATTACTTCCTTTTCTTTTAATTTTTTTAGTCTATTTTTGATAATAATTTCTGTAGACCTAATTCTTTTAGCCAGTTCTGTCAGAGAAATTCTTCCGTTATTTACTATTTGAGCAAGAATAGCATAATCTTTCTGGTCAAGATCATTATTTACAACTTCGCCAGCAAACATTGTAGGCTGGGTTATTTCATTTGTAAAATACATTTTTGAATATTGCTTAACATCAACAAGAATGCCATCTTCTTGATCAACGATTATTTTATTAAATTGAGACATAAAGTCATTTTTTATTTCATAAAATTCATAATCTGTTTTTGCAAAAATGGAGATTATTAAATCCCAGCTCCCAGAACATTCTCCCATCCAATAAACTCTCCCTAATGAACGCAAATATTTAAACAACTTATCTTTTTCTAAGGGGATATTCTTTAGTTTGACATAAATTTTATAGGCTTTAAATCCCATTTTATTAGGATTAATTGCTGTTTGAAATCCAGTGATTATCCCTCTTTTGATTAATTGATTAATTCTATATTCAACTGCTTGGCGAGATTTTCTAATTTTCTTAGCTAAAATTGTTGAAGGAACCCTACAATTTTTATCTAGTTCTGCAAGAAGTTTTTTATCGGCCTTGTCTAATAAAAGCTTGTTTATTTCAACCATATTTAGCATAAGAGATATATAGTTTATAAATATTATCATTTATGCTTAAATATTAAAAGAAAGTTTAATATGCTTTATAATCTTGTGATGAATAACTAAACAGCAGAAATAAACAAACAAAATGAAAAACAAAAAACAACATAAGATTTGCATAAGAAATTCAAGTGCAGAACTTGAACTAGGTTATACTTTAATAAACAAATTGAAAGGGGGTAAACAACAAAATGGCTAAAAGGATAGTAACAAATAAACGATTTGATGCTTATTTGGATAAATTGTGTAACAAAATAAACACTGCAAGTAGGATTCATGGAAATATAAATCAATTAAATAAACAATCGAATCTTGAAAATAGAATAGGTATTTTAAACGGCAAAATAGCAGAGAGAGTAGCTTCTGAATGTAAAGAAGAACCAGTTTGCGAAAGTCTTCCTTACGTAATATTATGGGGCTATCGGGATTTATTAAAAGAAAAACAGTGTCCTGAAATTGATTTTTATTCTAGAATGCAAGGTATTTTAGATTATGCCCAAAATAAAATAAAGATTGCACAAGAAAAGTCAGGAGAAAATATTGATGTAGAACATAAGCTTTACGAAAAGAATCAAAATTTTGGACTTAGTGATTTGGATATACAAGAATTAACTAGGATTGAAGATGAACATCGTGAATGTTCCAATGCAGTGAATAATTATATAATTGTTGGAAACCAATTACTAGGACATCAAATAATCCATAGTTTTCATCAATTAGCTGAAAGCAAAGAAAAACCAATTGCTAGATTTTATGAAAGAAGATTGACAGAAAAAGAATATAATTTATTTATAAATTCTTCATATGAAGAAATAATGGATTATCTTTTGATTGAGTGGGAGATGAAAGATTTTGATGAAGATAGGAGGAAATATCATTCTTTTGGTGTATATAATTGGACTGAGATGCCTAAGGAGAATTCTATGTTCAGTATTCAGAAGAAAATCGCTAAATGGAATAAAAAAGAAACTTCTGAAGAAGAATTTTAATTTTTTTCTATTTTTTATTATTTCAAAAACTTTAAATATTAGTTAAACTTATATATTTCATGGAAGGTAAGCTAATTGGAGAGGTAAGTAATTTCTTTGAACACGTTAGTGTTGCTGCTATAAAGCTAACTGGAAATGTAAAATTAGGAGCTACAATAAGAATTGTTGGGGGAGATAAGGATTTTACAGAAATTGTTGATAGCATGCAATTACAGCATAAAAATGTCACTTCTGCAAAAAAAGGTGATGAAATTGGAATTAGAATAAGTGATAAAGCAAGAAAAGGATATAAGGTTTATTTAGTTAAGTGATTCTGTTGGATTGGGATAGTCTATTAAGATAAATGCGTTGTTTGATATGATAAGATGTTAATGAGATAATTAAATATGAATTTCTGATGATTGAGTTTATCTGCTGATTTTTATTGTTCTTCGAATAATAAACATTTAAAAAGAATCCGAAAGTTAACTAATTATGCCCCTTTCATCTAGAGGCCAAGGATCCAGCCTTCTCAAGGCTGTAACCCGGGTTCAAATCCCGGAGGGGGCATAATTCAAAATACTTATAAATAAAGTTTTTGTATAATATGTATGAAAGAGGTAAGATTAATTCGAAAAGAGGATCTGAAAGCAAAAGAAAATATAATTCTTGATTTAGATTCTTATGGAGATATATTCTCTGATTTTGATTTAAGGGATTATAGTGTTAAGGCGTTATCTGATGATTTTTTATCTGAATGCAAAAAAGCTTCTTTAGATAAAGAAGATAATGTAAAACTTATTTTAGTTCTAGGAAAATCAAAAAGAAATGTTAAAGAAGAAATTAAAATTAAAAAAAGACTTAAAGAACATTTTATTAAGCATTTTCATAAAAACAAAAAGGAAATAAATCGAGTAAGGAATCAAGGGTTTATTTGGTTTTTAATAGGGACTATGCTTATGTTTGTTGCAACTTTTGTATATGAAAAAACTGGATTTTTCTTTAAATTAATTGAAGTAATGTCTGAACCTGCTGCCTGGTTTATGTTTTGGGAAGGATTAGACAAAGTGTTTATTTATTCAAGAGATAAAAAGCCTAATTTTGAATTTTATAAAAAAATGGCTCACTCAAGTATAATTTTTGCAAGTCATTAACTTAGAATTTTCACTTTTTTATAATTTATTATGACAAATGTTTTGCAGATGAAAGGATTAAAATATTTAAGATATATGCAAATTTTTATTAATTAAAGATTTATTATTTAATTTGACAGATAGAGAGATATAAGAAAATTTCTAGTTAAATTTAAAAACAAATAAGAAGAAAGAATTTTATGCACTATCATTTAATTTTAACTGAATTATGCAATTCTAACTGCAAGTATTGCTATGAAAAATCAATGAGGGAAGCAGAATTAGGGATTAAATCAAATTTTGAATTTGAAATGAACCCTGCTGTTTCCGAAGTTGATATAAATAAATTAAAGGAATTTTTGGAGAGAGATAAGAACCCTGTTTTGATTTTTTATGGAGGAGAGCCTTTGTTAGAGATAGAAAAAATAAAAAAGATTATTGATAATGGAAACATTAAGAATCTTAAATTTAGAATGCAGACAAATGGAAAACTTCTTGATAAAATTCCTACTGAATATTTGAATAAAATAGATAAGATTTTAATTTCAATTGATGGAAATAAAAAAAGAACTGACTTTAACAGGGGAGATGGAACTTATGATAAATTAGTTGAAAATATAAATTTGATTAGAAGAAATGGATATAAAGGTGAAATTGTTGCTAGAATGACAATAGGTTTTTCAGATATTTATGAACAGGTTTTGCATCTTATTGATTTAACTAAAGAGCGGTTGTTTGATTCTATACATTGGCAGTTAGATGCTGGTTTTTACAGCCATGATTTTAATGAAAAAGAGTTTTCTAGATTTGTTGAAGAATATAATTCGGGGGTTAAAAATTTAGTTGATTTTTGGATTGAGGAGATGTATTGTGGAAATGTTTTGAAATTATATCCTTTTATGGGGATTATGGAAAGTATTTTGAATAATGAAAAAACTTTGCTTAGATGTGGGGGAGGACATTCTGGTTTTGCAATAACAACGAATGGAATGATAAGCGCATGCCCTATTATGAATTCAATAAAAGATTTTTATGTAGGAGATATAAACTGCAATGTGGATAAATTAAAAAAAATAGAAATTTCTGAATGCAATAGTTGTAATTATCTTAATTTATGCGGGGGAAGATGCTTGTATTGGAGAAAAGCAAAATTATGGCCTGAAAAAGGAGATGAAATGATTTGCAATACAATTAAATTTTTAATTAATTTATTAAAAGAAAAGGAAAATGAAATAAAACAATTAATTGATAAGAAAATTATAAAAAAAAGTGATTTTTTTTATGAAAAATATTTTGGGCCTGAAATAATTCCCTAATAGAATAACAAAAGATTTATAATATGCTTTTTCTTAATTTAATTATAAGTTTTAAACTTAAAAAGGAGGTAAAAAATGGCAAAAGAAGGCAATGCAGTAGGAAAATTAATGAGCTTAGCTGCTTGGTTAACTGGGATTCTAGTTTCTTTAGCAGTTGGTTTCGGAATGATTGACGGAGTATTACCAATTAGATGGATTCCAAATATCATTACTGTGATTGCAGGTTGGGTTGTTGTTATATTAACAATAGTTAGCCTGGTATTAGCAATAGCTAATAAATTCTAATTTTTTGTTCTATTTTTTATCTTTATCTTTTTTATTTTTTAATCGCTTAATCAGAGTTCTAATTTTAATATACTGATAATTTATTAGGGCATAATTTGTGCAGATGAGAAGATTAAGAGGTTTATAGGATTATCAAAAATTTTTATTTTAAGAAAGTTTTATAAATGTTTATTTCTTTAAAGTTTTATGAAAAAGAGTTTAATGATATTTGTTTTAGGAGTTTTATTAATTGGATTAGTCTTAGCTGCTCAAGGAAATGGTAATTCTGTTGTTAGTGGAAATAACGCAGTTCAGAATAATGAAGAAAACCAAGAAAGTAATCTGGGAGAAAATAATCAAATACAAGATATGATTTCAAATAAACTTATGGCTGGAGAATATGAGACTGAAAATGGAAAAAAACTTAAAATTCAATTGAAGGATAACAATAAAATTCAGTTAAGAGTGAGAAATGTTTCTGCTGACTGTGATTGTAATCTAACTCAGGAGAAAGTCCAGAATAAAACTAAATTAAAAATGCAGTTAAGTAATGGTATAAATTCAGAAATTAAAATTATGCCTGATGTTGCAAGTGAAACTGCATTAGCTAGATTAAGATTAAGGGTCTGTAATGAATCTAATAATTGCACCCTGCAGTTAAAAGAGGTTGGAAATGGAGAAAAAACCAAAGCTATATATGAAATTCAAATTGAGAGACATTCAAGAATTTTGGGGATATTCCAAGCTAAAATGCAGAATAGAGTCCAGGTAGATGCTGAAAATGGAGAAGTTATTCAAGCTAAAAAACCTTGGTGGGCTTTTTTAGCAACTGAACCAGAAGAAGAAATCTCTGTTGATTAAAAGAATTATAATCTATTAGATAATTTATGAAGACATTCATTTCTTTGAGGAGAGGGAGACATTAATAAAACTTGATTTTTCGTTAGTTTTATTAATATGCATATTTTATTCATAATATGGATTGGCATGCATTATCTGAAAAAGAGGTATTTGAAGAACTGAATTCTAGTTTAAAAGGTCTTAATGAAGAAGAAGTGGATAAAAGACTTCATCAATATGGGCACAATGTTTTGAAAAAAACAAAGCACTTTGATGCACTTAAAATATTTTTAAATCAATTTAAATCCTTTTTAATTTTAATTTTAATTTTTGCAGCTATATTATCTATTTTTATGAAATCTCTTGTAGATTCTATTGTTATTTTTGCTATTTTGATTTTAAATGCAGGCTTAGGTTTTACTCAGGAGTACAAAGCAGAAAAGGCAATTGAGCAACTAAAAAAGATGATGGTTTCTGAAGCAAAAATTATTCGAGGAGGAAAAATAATGAAGATCGATTCTAAGTATCTTGTTCCAGGAGATATTCTTGTTTTAGATGAAGGAGATAAGATTATGGCAGATGCAAGAGTAATCGAATCAGACGGGTTAAATGTCAATGAATCTGCTTTGACAGGAGAAAGTGTGCCTATATTAAAAATCAGCAAAAAGATCAGCTTAAAGACTGCTTTAGCAGAAAGAATAGATATGGTTTATCAAGGAACTTCTGTTGTTTCTGGTTCTGGAAAAGCGGTTGTTGTAAATACTGGAATGACGAGTGAATTTGGAAGGATTTCTGAGCTTGTTCAAGAGATTAAATCTGAAGAGAATCCATTTAAAGAAAAATTAGATAATTTTGCAAAGAAAATAGGAATTATTATTTTATTTTTATCTGCATTAATTGTTGTATTATTAGTCTGGAATGGAATTGAAGTCTTTCAATCACTTTTAGTTGCAGTTAGTTTAGCTGTTGCCGCAATACCTGAAGGATTGCCTGCTGTTGTTTCTTTAGGACTCGCTTTTGCAACAAAAAGAATGCTTGCACATAAGGTTTTAGTTAGAAAACTTCCTGCTTCTGAAACTTTAGGGAGAGTAACTGTTATTTGTACAGATAAAACAGGGACTTTAACACAAGAGAGAATGAGAGTAACTGAGATTTATTCGAATGGAGATTTTAATTCTAAAAAAGGAAGCGAATTACTTTTTAAAATAGGAATCTTATGCAATAAAGCTAGACAGGAGATAAATGGAAAAGAAGAATATCTTATTGGAGACCCTACTGAACAATCTTTAATTATTGCTGCTAAAGAGAATTTTTTAAATAAAAAAGAGTTAACTGAAAAAAATCCTAAGTTTAAAGAATTTCCATTTAATTCAACCAGAAAAATGATGTCAGTAATCAGAAAAACAGATAATAAATTAATAAGTTATGTTAAAGGGGCTCCTGAAAAAATTTTATCCAAATCTAATTATGAGTTTATTAATGATCGGACAATAAGATTAACTGAAGATAGAAGAAAGGAATTAACAGAATCTTATGAGAAAATGGCTAAAAAAGGACTTAGAGTATTAGGTTTTTCTTATAAAGTTGTTGGAAAAGAAAACATTTCAGAAGAAGAAGCAGAAAGTAATTTAATTTTTGTGGGTTTTCAAGGAATGATTGATCCTCCAAGACAAGAAGTAGAAAATGCAATAAAATTATGCAAGGATGCAGGAATTAAAGTTTTAATGATTACTGGAGATAATAAGTTAACTGCAACTGCAGTTGCAAGTGAAATTGGATTGCATGGAAAAACAATTGATTCAAAAGAACTTGCAGAAATGAGTGATTATCAGTTATTTAATGAAATTAATAATATAGCTGTTTTTTCAAGAAGTTCTCCTGAAAGCAAATTGAGAATTATTAATATTCTGAAAAAGAAAAATGAAATTGTTGCAATGACTGGGGATGGGGTTAATGATGTTTTGGCTTTGAAAAGAGCAGATATTGGTATCGCAATGGGGATAAGAGGAACAGATGTTGCCAGAGACTCTTCAGATATTGTGCTTTTAGATGATAATTTTGCCTCAATTGTTAATGGGATTAAAGAAGGAAGAGGAATTTATGATAATACTAAGAAATTTATTAAACTTCTTTTAGCTGTTAATTTTTCAGAGTTATTGCTGGTTTTATTTGTTATGCTTGCTTTTAGAAATCCTGCATTTTTACCATTATTACCTTTGCAGATATTATGGATAAATTTAATTACAGATAGCTTGCCTGCTTTAGCACTGACTGTTGAACCTACTGAAAAAGATGTTATGAAGAGAAAACCTAATCGGGAGGGGATATTGTATGGAATAACTGGATTTTTATTGTTAGGAGGAATTATCGCATTTATAATTAATGTATTAGCTTTTTCTTATTATGGAATAACTTTAGAGAATATGGATAAAGCAAGGACTTTGGCTGTTACAAGCTCCATATTATTCCAGATCATTTTTGCATTTAACTGCAAGAGTAATGGGCCTGTGTTTAAATCTGCTAAGAATAAATATTTAATTTATGCTGTTTTGGCTTCTTTAGGAATACATTTAGTTGCATTATATACTCCTTTAAGCAAAGTATTTTCTTTTGTTAAATTAGGTGTTCTGGATTGGATTATTCTTTTTAGTATGTGTCTTCTTGGTTTTGCTATTATTGAATTAAGCAAATATACTATTCATAAGCGCAATGTTTTTAAGGAACCTAAGATTAGTATAAATGTAAAAGAAAGGTAAAATGATAAGCTGGATAATTATTGCAATACTAGGAATTTTTGCATATATGGTAATGAAGGCAGTGCATATAAGACATAGAGCTACTTTGCTTATAATTATTGTATTAGCTATATTTTTAGTAATAACCATGGGAATTGTTTCTCAGAATAATTCTTTGGATTTAAGCACAACCAAGGGATTTTTTGATGCAGTTAAAGTTTATATGGGTTGGTTAGGAAACGGATTTCAAAATATGAAACATCTTACTGGTAATGCAGTTAAAATGGATTGGACATCAATTAATGGAAGTTTTGTAAATAAAACGGGATAATCTATAACATGAAAACTTTAATTTTAATAATCGTGTTTTTGCTTATAGGGGCTTTTTTTATTATTTCAAATGAAAACATCAAAATGAATAGCAAGGAGAATGTTTATCATTTTTTTGGATTGTATGCTGATTGGTTTGATAAATTAATTGGTAATGGAAAAACAGCAAGTGGTTATGTTGTTAAAATGGAATGGTTACCTGGTGAAGGGAAGGTTTGATTAGGAAGAAGAGATGTTAAATCTTTTTTGAAAAGCTCATTATCGCAGGAACTGCATTGATATATTGGTTCGCAATATCCATTAACTCTTTGATATCTTGTATGGATATGTAGGGAATTCTCTTCACATATTCTGCAATATGCAGTTATATTATCTCTTTTATCCTCTTTTGGCCCTTTCATTAAATTGGGTATTAACATTGATTTAAAAGTGTTATGGAGTAAAGATGTTTATTAGATACGATTAATGTATTAATAATTTATTAAGACATCAGTTTTGTTTGAGATAGTTAAGATATGTTTGATTAGCTTTATGAACAAATGATTGTTTGTGTGTTTTATTATAATACTGATTTTTGTATATTTGTATAAATCAATTACAAACTTCTTTTTTCGGAATAATTAATGTTTGATAAGAACAAGTTACATCTTCATAAGTTTCAAATTCTGCTTTGAATGTTTGATTTGATAAAGCTTCTATTGTTTTTTTAACATAAATCTCTTCTAGTTCTGAATTATCCAGTGAAAATTCTATTTCAAATTCTCCTGTTGTTGTTTCATCAAGATTATACAAATCTAAAGAACAAATTATTAAATTATCCTCTCTTTCTTGCTTGAAATTTTTTATTCCATATGAGATTTGTTTTAAAATGCAATTTGCATCTGAAGGAATTTCTGGTGTTGAAGTAGTTCCATCACTGCTACTTCCTCCCCTTCCTCCACCAGAACCTCCGCTTCCTGAACTGCTAGAACCGCTACTTCCAGATATTGTATTTGAATTAATATCTTCTGTATTAGTATTTATGTTTTCGTTGTTTTGATTATTATTTTCATCATCTATAATTGCATTTCCTGTTTGATTTGGATTTTTCATAATAAAAAATATTCCTGTTCCTACAATTAATACTATAAATAATATCAAGAATATTTGCAATTTCATACAATAAAAAGATATTTAATGCTTATAAATATTCTTGAATAAGCTGGATTGTGTTTTATTAATGTTAAAAATAAACGCTTGAGCAACAGAAGATTAAGCGGATTAAATTAGAGATTATTGGTGAATTTAATTATTTATGAGATATACTTTTTTAATAAGCCACAGCCGGGAGTCGAACCCGGGACCTTTACATTACCAATGTAACGCTACTACCAAAACTGAGCTACTGCGGCATATTTATTTTTTATTAGCTAAGTATTTATAATTTATTAAAAATGCTTGTATTTCTATGTAAGTAAATGTATTTCTATAGAAATATTTAAAAAGGGAGAAAACTTCTTTCTTTTATGCAAAAAAAGGTGACTCTTAGCTTAGATTCTGAAACATATCAAAAATTCCAGGAATTTTGTGAAGAAAATGATATTATGCTTTCTAAAAGAATTGAGAGATTAATTAACAAACATTTAGAAGAAAATAAAAAAGGAGGAAAAAAATGAAAATAAAATACTTGAGTTTAATTTGTATTAGTTTTATTTTAATGCTAGTTTTAATTACTAATTTATCTGCTGTTTGTACAGTTACTTTTGATAAAGATATTTATCATAATCAGGAAACAGTGACTGCAGCTATGTCTTGTTCAGAAGCAACTGAAAAATCAAAGAGTTATACTCTGAACTGGACAAATTCTTCTGGTTATCAATTAGAATTAGATACAGGAACAACCCCTGCTATCAGTGATACTCAATTTTTTAAAACATATGTTTTATCTCCTACATATAGTTCAGTTTATGGAGGAATTATTAATGCTACTTTAATTGGTTCTAATTTAGAAGGAAATGACTGGGCAAATGTAACTAATGCTGGTGCAAGTGATTTAGTTATTACTAATGCTAGTTTTACTTCAATTGTTTTACTTGGAAAAAGAATAGGGATAAAATTTGATATAAAAGACGAGAATAACAAAAAGATAAGTAATGCAAAATGCTCTGTTAATATCTTAGACAGTGGGAATAACCCAATAGACTCCTCTATCAGAGAATTTTATAGTTTTGATGGAAGAGCTAGTTTTACTCAAGAAATAACTAAAGATAGTTTTAATGAAGGAAGTGAATATAGAGCAGAAATTAGATGCACTTGTGGGGGAAACAACACAAATGAAGCTTGTTTTGATGAAGAGGGAACTGTAGTTATAAACAGCAAAGGAACTGCTTCTGGTCCTTTTGTTACAAATACTTGGCTGACTGTTAATACTTTAACTGATAAATCTATTTATCATATGAAAGACGAAATCTTTATTTGTGTTAATGTCACGAATGTAGATTCAAATTCTAGAGTCCCTATGCATATTTATAATCAAGTGAGATGTAGCCGGGATTTAGACAATAATAGTGATTTAGATAGGGTTTTGATAATTTCAGATGATGAAGAACCTGATGAAAGGGGGATTTCAGTTAATACAACTCAAATGCAATGCAAAAGATTTGTTATTCCTGAATCGTCTTATTTGCAAGGGAGAAATTCACAATGTTATGCATCTACTACTGTTTGGGTTTTAGACCAAAATAGAGAAAAAATTGTAAGCTATGCTACAACAAGTCCTGCATTTAATATAACTAGTGATGAACTAAATATAATTCCTGATTGGGAAAGAATCTCAGAATATGTTTTTAATTCCATAATTAATTTAAGTGATTCTAATTTTGCTAATGTTAATGGAACTGGCATAGGCAATATAGATCTTAAATTACATAAAGTTTCCTCTACAATTAAATCTTCTGAACAATATGGAGAAACAGAAATTGGTTTAGATAGTTTCGTTAACACTAAATATATAAAAAATATCACCGGGTATAACTTAACTGGTACTTTTACTCCTTATTTAGAAATTTTAGAAGATGGAAGTGTTGAAATTGAATTAAGAGATGTTGATATTTCTTCTAATGGATGGTACAATATAACTCTTGAATTTAATAGCTTTGAGGAAAGGCAAAGTTCTGCATTAGAAGGCATAGAAAACAAAACTGGAACCTTCCATTTAGATGTTAGCTGTCCTTCAACAGGAACAATTGGAAATGATATGGATTGTGTAATTACTGCTTATGTTGAAGATTCTCAGTTAATGGAAAAAGAAGCTGATTTCACTTGTTATATTTCAGATGGGGTCTTTAGTTACAGTTCTGTTAATTTTAATCAAATGATTACAAGAACTCCTCTCTCTTTAACAAGAAGTTTTTCTGTTCCTTCTAGTTTTGTTTCTGGACAAAATTATATATTGCAGTGTTATGCAGATTATTATAATCTCGGAAGCAGAAGAGACAGCTTTTATGATACATTTATTGCTTCAACACCTGCAGAAGGAGGTGGAAGTTCAAGTGAAGGAGGTTCAGATAAAGGAATAAATGATAGTGGAAAAGCTCCAATAACTGGAGGAGTAGTTGATGAAGGAGATAATGAAACTCCTATAAATATTATTGATTTGTTTAACGAAAAGCCTTATGTTGTTTATTTTGTCTTATTAATAGTTATACTAACTATAATTATTTTATTAATCAGGCATAGAAAATGCAAAGATAGTTATCATGTTTCAAGCAAAACTAACTGGAAAGGTATTGTTGTTAGCATATTAAAATTCTTATTAGTTGTTATTATTTTTGCAGTTATAATTATAGCTTTGGTTTATGGTTATCCAGCTCTTAAGAATAATTCAATACAATTGACAAGTAGTTCATATTCAATTTTGCAAGATAGCTTATTTAGAAATATAATTTTAATAGGTTTTATTGTATTAATGATAATTATTTTGTTTAAAGCATTGAATTTAAGAGGAGAGATAAGATTTGGAGATAGCCCAAAATCTTATGAAGATAAGCAGTATTCTAAAATGCAGAATAATATTAATAAGATGGTATTAAAAAGAGAAATTGAAAGAGAAAAAGAAAGAATTAAAGATTCTTATAAAACAAGAAAAGTTTCTCCAGGAGAATTTAGCAGATTTCTTAATAAAATAGAAGATAAGATTGAAAAATAGGCTATAGATAATTTTTTAAAGACCTAATTTATAGGGCTTTTATGGAAGAATCAGGTTTAGATAAATTAAAACAAGGTTATGAAATTCTTAAAAATAAATATAATCTGCCTAGTTTTGATGAAATGAATAAGTTATTTGAAATAGAAGAATTATGTGATTGTGAAACTGATTTTTTAATTAGAAGAATAAGAAGAACTATTTCTGAAAGAGTTTCTGGACATTTGAGATTTGTTGAAACTTTGCTTAATCCCAGCAATGCACCAATTTTCTTTTTTAAATTAATTAAAAAACTTGATTCAGATGATAAAGAAAAGTTAAATAATATTTTAGAAGAGTTGGGCATGTTTGAGATAGACTTGGTTAAATTAGATTTGGAGTTTAATGAAGAAAAAGAAGCTGAGTTTGTTAATAATATATTTAATAGATTTTCTGAAATAAAAAAACAGCTTTTAGAAATTGTTGATAAATTAGAAAACGGAGATAATAAAAAAGAAGATAATGAGAGAAGCTATTTTGGATGATTGGGATTGATTAACATCGGGATTAAGAGAAGTTGTTTGCAGTAACTTTAATCAATAAAATGGGCAAACAATTTGAGTTAATTTCAGGTTTTCACTAAGAAAATTGCAGATAGGCAAAAGAAATTACCTCTTAATCGCTGTTCAGGGATTTTTCAACATAAAAACATGAGTGGCGAACTAAGAGCCCTCGAGAGTCACAGATGAGTGGATGGTGGGAATGTTTGTCTAAAACCAATAGAATGAGAGAAATCACCTTTTTTGTTTCTTTTTTCCTAAAAAAGAAGTTTGTCTTTATCTCTTTTTTCTAAAGATTAAAAGTAAAACAATGATTAAAATCAATACTGCTAGACCATAAAATAAATACATCCCGTAACCTTCAAAATCCTAATTTGAACTTTCTTCAAAACTTAGGGCGGTAAGTGAACTATAATCTGGAATCTGTCTTTCTACAGAGCCAGTCATACCTTCTGGAGCAGAACCTCCTCCAAGAAGCAAACCAGGAGTTAGCTGCTCTTCAATATTCACTAAATCTTCATCACTAGCCCCAACAATAATGCCTTTAGCAGACAACATCTTTAAGGCTGTTGGAAGAAACTCAACTGCAGTATCTGCATAATCTGGAGTGGTAAAAACTGAAAGATAATATTTATTTAAATCCTCGTCATATCTAACCTGGAAACCATTTCCACGACCACCTTCATCAGATAACTTAAAGATGATTGATCTCCAAGTGCTTCCATCATCAAAGATACAGGAGCCTTCTGAACAAAAACTTTCAATAGCATCCATATCTATCTTTATTTTATACCTTCATTCAATTCAGCAAATCCAGTATTTCCTGGAACTAATGCAGAAGCCAAGTTAATTGAAAGCAAAGCTAAAAATAAAAATGTAGTAATTGAATATATATTTTTCATGAAATAAATAGGTTTAAGGTATTTATAAATGTTTTTTTAACTTCAATGCTATTTGAAGTTAGTTTCATTCTATGAAATAAGAAAAATTTGGGAGAGCAATAGCGAATCTCTTAACCTTTGTTAGAAAAAGTGCGAAGCATTTTTTGAGTTTGTTTTGATTGGATAAAAGAAGTTTTTTCCTGTTTAGTTAGGCTACAATCTGCTATCTAGGCGCGGGTGGTCGGGGGATGGCCTAAAGGATATTTTGCATTTTTAGTTTAGAACTTTCTTCTTCTGGGGCGGGGAATTCATTAGTTAAGCCAGATTCGAATTTGGGCGTAAGTCTGTGAACGTTTGCGCATAAGGAAAGTGCGAATGAAATGAGCATTTGGGTGAGTGAGTGCGCGAGCGAACTCTTTATGCGCTGTTCAACGAGGTGAGGACTAAGTCCGAAAGTGCAACGTCCCTTTAGCGTTTAGTTTGGAGCTACAAAAGATTAATAAGGTTGGAAATTATGAAATAATTATGAAATCAATAAAAGAACTAAAGAATCCAGATATTATTACAATTAATAAAGAAAAATTTCAAGTTATTGAGAATTCAAGTGTCTGGTATCATACAGATAGAAATGAATTAGAAATGGGAGTCGGATTAATTAAGATTGGAGAAAAAAGTATGACTCCCACACATGCCCTGCATTATATTTATGAAAAACCAGACAATATAAAATTATGGAAATTTTTCGCTTACAGTAAAGATAAAAAAGAGATGGAAGAGACTAATCTGGATTCTCATAATTTCTAAGCTCCAAACTAAATGTCGATGAACATAATCATATCATAACTTTAGTGATGATATGATATCACTGGGAGATGTTAGTATAACTTCTAAGGGTATTTTATTTTAAAAAATATTTACATTAAATCTTCAATGTTTAGCTCTAATGTTGCAACTGGCATCTTAATTTTATTGTTCTTTAGAACATTAGGATTGGTTTCTCCTAAAATCCCAATTGATTCCTGCTTTTTATCTTTATTAACTATTATCTCTCCTACTCTGCCTTCAATAAAACTTGAGTTTTCTGTTTCTCTTATTTCATATGTTTTATTTAGCATTTTCATTAAATAATCTAGAATTTGTTTTATTTCTGTAAAATTAGCTTTATCTGAACATATGGAAATACATAATTTTTCAGTTTCTTTTATCTGAGTTTCTGAATTCTTGTAATCATTATCATTTTCAAATACTTTTCCTAATTCAAATAATTTTTGAGGATATTCTGCATTTGAATTTTCACTTAATATTTGAATTGATTGAGCTATTAATGAATTTCTTAAAATATTGTTTTCTGTTTTAGAATCAAGAACTTCAATTACTTTATGATTAAATTCTTTTATTGAAAGATTTTTGTATTGTTTTTCTTTTGTTGATAAATGGAATGTTGAAATTTCTTGTAATTTTAATCCAATTAAAATTTCTGATATTTTTCTCTTTAAGATAGCAAGAGGATTTTCTTCTCCAATTGTTGAAATTGCAGGGATTTCTTCTTTGAAATTGTCATAACCATATGCAATTGCTATTTCTTCTGTTAAATCAATTTCGTGAAGAATATCAGTTCTGTAGGCAGGAATTAAAGCAATAGCCTTTGTTTTTTGTTTTTCAAATCCAATACCCATTTTTTCCAATAATTTTATTATCTCTTTTTCAGTTAAGTTTAATCCAAGTGTTTTGTTAATTGTTTCAATTGTAAATTCTAATTTTTCTGGTTCTAGGTTTGGGGATAACTCTGTTTTAGAGTCTTTTATCTCCATTTGATAGATTTTACCTTCCATATCTGCCAGAGAAGTTACAATCATGTTGAGGGTCTTTTGAAGATATTCTTTGTTAAATCCAGAGCATTCAATAAAAATATCTTTTGTATTTTCTGTTATTTTACCTGTTTTATGAGAGTTTATTATAGGGGGCATAGATAAGACTTCATTATTTGCATCTTGGAAAATTGGGAATAATTCATAATCTTTTAGTAAATTTCCATATTCTCTTCCTGCTGGATGTTGAGATAAAATCTGTTTTCCTGTTATTTCTTTTGGAAATTCTAGTGGCTGGAATTTAATTTCTTCTGGTTTTTTAGCTAAAAAAGTAATTGGAAGTTTTATTGATTCTAATGGATAAATTCCAATTGCTAGTTTTTTTCTGTTTCTTCCATAACTTGCATGAAGTTTTTCTTGAATATCAATTATGTTTTTTATTTTTTCATCATTTAGTTTTAATCCCCTTACAATAGCACAAGCTGTAAATGGCCTTACATTTTTAACTGATTTATCTATTGTTACTTTGAAATCTTTTTCTGGTTTTTCTAGTTTATATTTTTTAATTTCTGGTTTTTTTAAGAAACAACTTAGTGCTCTTGCAAATCCCTGAAAAGACAATAAATCTGGCCTGTTTGGGAAAACTTCGACACTTATTTCACTTTCACTTATTTCTTCAACAGGAGTTCCAAACATAGTTATTTTGTTTTCAATTTCAGATGTTATTTTTCCTATTTCTTTTTCAAGTTCTTTTTTGTTTAGTGTTAAGATTGTCATTTTTTCTTAATTAAATTTTCAATATTATTTAATTTATTGTCTATTATATTAAATTTATAATTAATATTTTTTAATTCCCCTTTAATTCTTTCAAATCCAACAGCAGTATGTTTATCAATTGAAAATAATTTTTTCCATAATAATAGTTCTGAAGATCCTGCAAAAGTGATTATTCCAATTATGGCTCCTGTTTCTGTTGGTGAGCCATGAAGGAGCCATAAAGCTATGCTTATCATTCCAATTATAATTAACCAGAATATTATATCTTCAAATTTTATTGTTGCTTTTTTATTTTCCATTTTACCTAAATAATAATGCATATATGCCTAATGCTATTAGGGCAAATATTAATATCCAAAATAATATATCTGTTATTTTCATTTTTCCTTTATAGCAGCTATTAGCTCATCAAACTTGTTATTTATTGTTTCTTCTAAACTTTCTAAAACATCTCTTATTTCTTCAAGTTCTGTTTTTGTTTCTTCAGTCATTTTTATTGTCAATACCTCCTGCTAATTTATTTGCATGCCCTACTTTTTTCATTACTTCTGGAGGCATTCTTTTTTCATATTCTTCTAATGTGTTTGCAATTGCTTTTTCTGCATCAACTCCTGTTTGGTTTGCTATTTTTAATAATAAAAATAAAGTATCTCCAATATAATCTGAAACTTCCTCTTGTTTTTCATTTAATATTTGTTTTTGTTTTTCATCATTAATCCATTTTATTAAATTCCATAACTCTCCTCCTTCTTCAGTTATGTTTAATAATAAATCTTTAATATTCCAATCATCTTCCCAACCTCTTGCTTTATCAAATTCTTTTATTTTGTCTTGAGCTTCTTTTAATTCCATTATTTCCTCCAGATTTTTTGGGTTCTTAATTTATTTAAATCATTTCCATACATTTCTCTTAAATCAGTTATATTAAAGAATTCCATTATTATTCTATCAAAGCCAGGGCCCCAAGCTAATACTGGAATATGTTTTCCAAAAAATGGAATTGTAACTTCTGGCCTGAACATTCCTGCTCCTCCAAATTCAACCCATTTTTTATGAATTGGATGGAAAACATCAATTTCCAAGCTAGGTTCTGTATATGGGAAATATCCTGGACGAATTCTTATTTTTTCATAACCCATTTTTTCAAAGAATTCCTTTAAATAACCTAATAACTGCCTGAAATTTGCATTTTCATCAACTACAATTCCTTCTGTTTGATTAAATTCAAATCCATGGGACCAGTCAACTGTTTCATTTCTAAAGCATTTTCCTAATGCAAAATATTTAGCTGGAAATTCTTTATTTTCTGCTATTTTCTTTAAAGTTTGAGCAGATAAACAAGTTGTATGAGTCCTCATTACTACTTTTTTTGCATCTTGTTCATTCCATTCATAATTCCAGCCTTTGCTTCCTTTTATTTTTCCTTCATGAGCTGCTTTAATTTCTTCTATTAGTTTTTTTTCAGGAAGTTTAGCTTCTTTATTTTTAATAAAAAAAGTATCTTGCATTTCTCTTACTGGATGATCTTGAGCTGTAAATAAAGAATCAAAATTCCAAAATCCTGATTGAATTAAATTACCTGTCATTTCTTTGAAACCCATTTCTAACCAGATTTTTTTTGCATAATCTGTTGCTTGATTAACAAAATGTTTTTTTCCACCATAGATTCTTGGAACAGGACTTTGAATATCATATCTTCTGAATTTTTTACCTTTACACCCATTGGATTTAAGCATTTGAGGTGTAACAGCTTCTATTAAATCATCTTTTTTTAAATCTTGACTCATTAGTTCTTCTCCTAATTTTGTTAGATTTATTTCAGTTGTTTTTTTATCCTGCATATCAATTATATTTTTTCTTGATTTTAAATTTTCAAATGCAAATTTTTCTTCTGGTTTTAAATCATTTAGATTTCTAGGAAGGGATTCTAAGAATTGCTCTTCAAATGATTTTTTAGAAATTTCTTCTTTTGTTCCTGAAAGCATTAAATTTCCATTTATAACATTGACAAGTGCTTTTCTTTTTAAAACTCCTAAAGCTGCTTTAAATTCATTATCATTAAGCTTTGTTTGTTTTTGAGCTTCTTGCAATGAAATAGAATTTTTTTCAGAAATTATATTCATAAGATTTCTTTCTGGAAGTCCCTTTTTTACATACAAAAGTCCATTTATTCCTAATTCAATTAGTTTTTCTTGTTTTGAGCTTATTTCAACTATCTTTTTATTAGATAAGAATTCTAATGCTCTTAGTATAGCTACTTCCTCTAAATTAGTCTCTTCCTTTATTTTATCTAAACTCTCTTTTAAATAAGGTATTATTTTTCTTTCATTAGGGGATAAAGATTCAATAAGCTTGTTTAAATTATCCATTTTATTAAATAGATTAAGTGTTTTATAAATTTATTTAGTTGAAATAACTTAAATGATATATATAAGTTTATAATAATGTATTTAAATGTAAGTTTGTTAATTAATATATGGTTATAGCAGTTGAGTTAGCAATGTCTTGTAATAAAAGAAGGGAAGGATTAACTGATGAACTAATAGGTGCTGCGATTAAACATGTTAAAACTAGCCGGGACCCAGATATTAGAGGATTAGTTTCTATTATGGCAAAAAAATTGCAAGACTCAAGAACCTCTTACATACCCAATGTCCTTTCTCATCATTATCTTGGAGGGGAGGCCACAAATATATTTCAATGCACTGAAGATTCCCAAGTTTTTTTGGCTAGATATTTACTAGAAAAATCTGCTCCTGAAGGATTAACTGTTCAGATTCTGCGGAATTCAAAATCTCCTTTTTTGATTACAGACCAAATCAGAACTAAAGCATATGAACTGAGTCAAACTAGTGGAAAAGACGATTTTTCAAATTGGATTCTTGCCCAACATTCTTATGTCTGTGGTGCAGAAGGATTTTTTTATTCTATCGAAAAACCCCATTTATAAATTTATTTAGTTAAAAAAAGCTTGTTTTGCCTGACTTGTAGAAGCTGTTAGGCTAAGAAATAAACTCATTATGTCTTGTTTTGATTTTTTATTAAGAATTATGATTTTGGTTCCTGTTCTTTTGCATAAATTAATATTTTGGATTATTCTTGCTAGAACTTCTGCTTTTTCTTTTTTAGGAAGTTTAGTTATTTCATTTAAATTAATTGCTATCTGAATGTTGTTTTGCTTGGCTAATTTGCATAAAACTTCATTTAAGCCAGAATCTCTTTGCTTTAACTTGTTTTTTCTATTATGCATCTCGGGACTTAATAACATATTTATATCTTTATTCTCTAGTAGTTTTCTGTTAAATTCATAATCTTGAGCTTTAACTATAATTGTTCTGTTTTCTTTTTTTAATTTTTGAATTTGCTTTCTAGCTTCATTTAAATTAGTTGTATTAATTATTTCCATATTTATTGTATAATACAAATGTTTTTAAGCATTAAAAATGTTTTTGAAACCTGAAAAATGGGGAAATATACAGTAGATTATAACGCATTTGTAAAGATAATTAAAAAGGAGAATGAATATGTCGCAGAAGTAAGGATTCCATTAAGCGCTTCGCTTGTTAAATCTCAACAGATTGATCCGATAAACTGCCTGATTCCTTTAATTTTTGAAAAAGGGAATTATATTTTTGATATAAAAAATGCAACAGATAAATCTGGAAAGCCTTATGTTATGGGAGGAAATGAGTTTAGAATTTCTAAAGGAAAAAAACTTCTAGAGCTTTTGTGTAAAGATCCATTTAGTTTTGATGAAGAAGATATTGGGGAGGTAATTACTAAGACTTTGATGTTTAATAAGCAAGAGGGTTCTTCTTCTAATAAAAGAATTGAGAAGGGGTATAATGGAAGATCTAGACTTCAAAGATCTATAGATAGCCCTCGAAATTAGCCCTTAATCCTTGAACCAATAAAATACTTGTTGTTTAACACCTTATCTAAATTTTCTATATCTGGACCAAGAATATAAGTTGTTATGTTATGCTTTTTAATTATTTTTGCAGCTGTCTGATCTAATACAAAGTTCTGTCCAGGCTTAAATTTAATTTGATTTGCTATTTTTAAAAAATCTTTGTGATTTATTTCAGGGATAAATTTAGCTGATTTAAATTTTTTTGGATTTTTATCATAAAGCCCATTTACATTTGTTAGATTAATAAAATCACTATTAAAATAATGAGCTAGTTTTGCTGAAGTAGAATCAGAGGTTTGCTTTTTTGCATATCTTAATGCACCACAAAAAACAAAATCATTAAATTTTAACATGCTTTCTATTTCTTTCATGTCGTGAGGAATACCTTGATTAGCATCTTTTCCAAAGAAATAAGTTAAAAATCTTGCATTTAGTCTTGTTACTGAAATTCCAAGCAAACTCTGAAAATATTCCTTGTTTTTTATATTTTCATTATCTAATCCATGAATATATGTTCTTGCTATACTTCCTCCCCCACAAACAACTACAAATTTGTATTTATTTTTGTTTTTTTCAAGAACTTTTTTAAATTTATTTAGAAATTCATTATTTATCTTATCTGGAACAATCATACTTCCACCTAAGCTTAATACAATCACCTTTTTTTCCATATTATAATTAAGATAAATTTCTGGTTTATTTAAAGGTTTTTGATGTATTGTCTGTAGTATAATAATTGTTTTTAAGGACATTTTGCATACTGATTTATGAGCAGTCATGAATATATCTCTGGACAGTATTTTGCTCAGGCATTTAGAGATTTTATTATTCATGATAAAGGAGCATTTAGAGTATTAGGTGGAGGGGGAGTAAATCCAGATAAAGTTAGACATTCTGGGAAAACTCTTTCTTTTCCTTATCTTAATTTAGACCATCGTTTATTTTTTGAAGATTCTATTGGAGATAAACAAATAGTTACACATGAAATACATTATTCAGAAAATGGCAATGAATGCGAAGAAGATTATAGTTTAAATTTAGATATTCAAAGAACTAGAACTGGAAGAGCTTCTGAAAATTATTCTAAAAATGTTTTGGAGCTTTTTGTTGGAGATATGAAAAAGTTCCATAGAAAACATTTAAACAGTAAATAAATTAGTATCCTGGACATCAAAGATTTTTAATCTTGCTCCGCAATCTAACCAGCCATGAGCATAATTTAAGCATCCATAAGCATTTACATAATTCCCTTGCTTTTCAAAATGTTTTGAATCTGATAAATAGCATTCCACCATTTCTATAATTTCTTTTGCTTGTTTTTCTTTTCCTTTAACAATTGATTTCTTAACTACTGCTAAAGCTTTGCTTGTGAGATTATAGTACTTTTCAATTTTTTCTTTGGTTATTTGTTTTTCCATTTTATGTTTTTATTATCTTTGGTAATTTATTGTTTGTTTTATTAAGATATTGATATTCAATTATACTAAATAAAACCCTGTTTAAATATATTTTCAAATAAGCTTTTGAAAAGCATGTTTCTGATATGGCGGTTTGTCTTGTTTATATTGAATTACCTAAATCATTTAAAAAAGGAAAATATTTGGATAATTGAAAAAGAGAGGGAAGGGAGGGGAGCTCCTCTCTTTCTTTTAAATTGATATGAAAAATATTTAAAGTATCTTTTCTTAGTTATAATTGAAGGAGGTTAATGAAAATGCAAAGTAAATGGTATGCTTGGCTGATTTTGATTTTAGGTATCTTGTTAATTTTACCCAAGATAGGAATCACGCAACTTGGAGATTTAACTATCGGAATTACCTCTTGGTTAGTCCCAATAATAATTCTTGTTGTTGCAATAATTGGCTTGATAAAAAGCTACAAAAAATAAATCTTTAATTTTTTTATCTTATTTTTTGATAACCTAAAATCCTATTTATAATAAATCTTGAACCTACAAATTCTGAAATTATTGCAGATATAACTAAATCTCCGACTGCTGCTTTTAAAATCCCCCCAGTTATGGGGATTCTTGCTTGTCTTGAAAATTCATTTATAATCTCGGTTATTTCTTCTTGAGTTAGACTAAATTCAGTTGTGTTTACTCTGTTATTCTTTTTTACAAGAACATTTTTTCCTGGACCAGAGCATTCAATTGATTGTATTTTTTGATCTTTTAATAACTGCTCCATCTTACCTAAATTAAAATCAGTTGGTCTTGGTTGGGCTACTGGTTGAATTTCTTTTAAAGTTTGCATTTGAGGACTCATTTCTTTTACCAACTTTTGACTTGGAATCATTGCAGGAGATTTCATGAATTGCCTGGGTCTTTGGATATCTGGATGAGGGGTAATTGATTGTTTTATCCTATGAAAAATTGGTTTTCTCTTTTCAATTATTGGAGAAGAAATAAATTGTTTTGGCTCTAATGGTTTTACTGGAATTATAATCTGCGTTTCTAATTGTTTTTTTTCTTGAATTGAAGGCATAAATGCTTTTCCTATTGCTTGTTCAGGAGATTCTAAAGGAGCTATAAATTTTTGTCTTAATTTTTCTACTTCAATTAATTTTTTTCTTTCTTCTTCGCTTTTAGAATTTAATAATAATGCGGCTGTGAATTTTCTTAAAAATATAATTCTATCTTCAGGTTTAATTAACTTTAGTGCCATTAAAACTTTGGAAGAGGTTTGGGTCTTGAAGCTTCAAAATTTTCTGGTGAAAGGGGATGTCTAGGTTCTCTTTGTTTTATTTTGTCTTCCATTAAAATGATCCCCCTCGCAATTGTTTTGTTCTGGTCCAATAAAGAATCTAATTTTTTTAATAATTCGTTATCCGATTTATTAATTGAACCTTCTGATTTATCCTCGTATTTTTCAGAAAAACTTTTTGCAGAAATTTCAAATAATTGAAGCATTTTAGAAATATTCGTTGAAAGCTCATCGAACCTTACTGCAAGATTAGTAAGAACTTTTTGAAGATTAATAAAGTTGTTGAGTAATGCTTTTTCTATATCTTCTTTATCCATTATTTTATTTGCACTAGTCTTTTTTGTCATAATTAGGATAGGAAAAGGTAATTTATAAATTTTGGGTTTATTTATTTTTTATGTTTTAGCAGGATTTAAATATATATTTTGCTCAGCTATAATATGAAAAAGGTGGTGATAGGATATATTTTTAGTGAAAAAAGAAAAGGAAGAGATGAAAAACTCTTTTTAAAATTAGCTAAAAAGAAGAATATAGAGTTATATATGATTAATTCTAGAAAGATATCGAATATTAATGAAATAGGAGAAGTAGAAAATATAGCTAAAAAGTGCGATATTTTTTATAATAATTCTGCAGAAGAATTTGCATTGGAAATAGCTAAAATGATTGAAGAAACAGGAAAAAGGGTTATTGATTCTTCTCGAACTTATTATTATAGTGAAGATAAATGGATGTGTTATTTGATTTGCAAGGAAAATAAAATTCCCACATTGAATACAATTCTTTTATCAGAAAATCTTGGTGTTGCCAGAAAAGAGTTGAAAGATTTTGGCCATTGGCCAGTTATTTTAAAAAGAGTTTACGGTTGTATGGGAGAATATGTTGATAAAGCAGATGATCTTAATGGAGCTGAAAAGATAATAAAAAAATTTTGGAGAAAAGGAAGCGAGAAGATCCCGGTTATTGCTCAGGAATTTGTTAAATCTTCCAGTTATAGAGTTTTAGTTATTGGGGGAAAGATAGTTCAGACTGCTTTAAAAGAAAGCAAGAACTGGAAAGCAACAGGAGTTCATGCAACTAAATTCAAGAAATTTCCTGTTGATAAAGAACTTATTAAAGTAATCAAGAGATTGACTAATGCCACTAAAATAAATGTTTGTGGTGTTGATTTATTTAAGAAAAACGGAAAATGGATTGTTCTTGAAATTAATGCAGAACCTGCTTTTGATTTTTTTGAAAATGAAAGAGAAAAGATAATAGGTTTAGTTTTAGATTTAGTTAAGAGTAAAGTTAAGAAAAGATAAAGTAGATTATCAATAATTTATTAAGACATAAACTCGGCAGAGGATAAGAGTATCTTTTAATGTTTTTTATTCTCTAAGGATATTTAGAGAAATCAAATTTTATCATAAAGCTTCTCTGATTTTTCTATTTCCTTTAGGTTGATCTCTGCAACTATTAAATCTTCTTTTTTTATTGCTTCTTTTAAAATCCTGTGAGGAGAAACAATTGCAGAATAAGAAACTAAATCTTTTTCATTTATTAGTGGGTTGCATATTGCAACGAAAAAGAGATTTTCAAATGCTCTTGCTGAAACCAGTGCTTTTAACAATAAAGTTTCTCTTTTTTTGTGTTGGTTATCATATGCTTTTTTTTCATAACACCATTGAGCAGGACAAAATATAATTTCTGCCCCTTCTTCTTTCATTTTTTGAAATAATCTTGGAAATGCCAAATCCCAACATATAACAATTCCGATTGTTGCAAAATCAGTTTTAAAGACTTTTACTCTAGTTCCTGCTTCGGTTTTATCTCCATATAAATTTATTTTCTTGTAATTTCCTGCTATTTCTCCTTTTCTGTTAATTAGAACTGCGGTATTGTAATCTCTGCCTTTATGATTAATATCTTCTGTTATAATACACCAAATAGAGTGTTTTTTGCATTCTTCTTGTATTTCCTTTAAAATAGGATTTTTTAATGTTATTACTGCGGTTTTATGGACACAGGATTCAGGAAAGCAGATTATGTCAGCTCCTTTTTTTGAAGCCATATGGATGTATGCTCTTATTTTTTCTAAATTATCTTTTTCAGAAATATTAAAGTATTTTATTGGAGCTAGAGCAATAATTGGGTTTTTTTTCATATTATAAGGAATCGTGAGAAATATATAAATGTGATGGAGAGTAAATGGGGACAGGGGGAATTTAACCCCCATCTCAAGCTCTGGAGGCTCGAATTCTAACATTGAAATATGTCCCCCTATAATATTTAGGAATTTTATTCAATTCCTTTTGCTCCAATATAATTATTCTATTTTTACCTATTAAAAACCTATCTTTTTTTGGTTTTTGGTGAGATATGAGTATTCCTGTATTTGAATTAATCTCTTCTAGATATCTATCTAGCTGATTTATTTTATATATAGATATATCTTTTAATTTGTAATCTTTAATTTTAATTATAATCTTTTTATCTTTTCTTTCTAGAATTCTTAGGTTTTTAAAGCCCTTTCATTTCTTCTATTTCTTCTTCTGAAATAGAGCAGCCTTTATATTTTAAGCCATATAACATTGCTTCATATGCTCTTGGGTCTTTTAAATCAATCAAGCCCTTTTTATGGGCAATATAAGCAAGTTCAGTTGAACGAATTATTTTATAATCCTTAAAATGCTTGTAATTTTCTCTATTTGCTTTAACAGAGGTTTTTAGTTTTTTTTGCAATAATTTTCTTAAATTCTCTGGATTTTCGCAAAGCATTTTTGTTGTTCTTTCATCAATAACTAGAGTACATTCATCTTTTAAAATAGAGCATAAAGCTAGTGCAGCACATTCACCTTTATCTAATAAATGAATATCCTTCTCATTTGCTCTAAAAGTAGAATTAGCTGTTTGCATTAAAAATTCTCTTATTTCTCTTAATCTTTGAACTTCGTGTTCATTTATATTTGCATGTTTTATTACTCCTTCTTCAAATAATGCTTTTAACTGGATCGCTCCTAATTCAAATCTTTTTATATTCAAAGGAGTATCAATTATTTCTTGTTTTACTTCTTTGGTTATAAGAAAATCTCCTTTAAATTCATGTTTTAATTTTCTTAAGATTGGAAGAATTCCGTTCATTGAGAAATTAATTAATGGACCCGAATCAAAGATTAGATGTTTCATTTTTTATTTCTTTTTAATTTATTTATTTTATCTTCTAACTTTTTGAATCTTGCATCATTATTAACATCAAATATCCATTCTAAAAATAATATTCCTGGAAAAACTATTAAAAAAGTTATTATTATTCCTTCTATACTCAATCTTTTTATCTGGCTCCAATCTAAACCAAAAAATACCCCATGTACAATCATTGTAATTGATGCAAGTATTGAAAATACTAAGATTATTAATATTTGTTTTTTTAAAAGTTTCATTCAAAAGTTTCCTCTGCTAATTTAATTCTTTTTTTTAATAGCATTGTTATTCCTAAATTAACATCTCCAATACCTACTTTGCCTGCATATTCAGCTAACTCCCAAACAGAAATCCCTAAAATTTTTGCTGTTTTTTCCATTGAAATACCATGCTCATAAATCTTTGATGCTTTGTTTATTTGAGCTTTTCTAAATACGTCGCTAATATATGCTTTCAAATTACCTGAAAGGGAATCGATTAATTTTCTTATAAGTTCTATTTCACTTCTAAATCCCCCAATATCATCTTTTCTCATTAAAATAATTAAATTATTTATGCTTTTTATGTATCTTCCTGAAAAACCAGTCCAGTTTTTTTGTTTTTTATATTCTTCTCTTTCTAAGATTTTGCTTAGAGAATAAATAATTACTGCTAGAGAAATTATATCGGGATCCTGCTCTATTGAAGCCTGGTGAATAATGGTATTGCTTAGTGCTCTAATTTCACTATAATCTTCTCTTTTAAGTGCCTTTTGAACTTCTTCAAGAATATTGATTATATGTTTTCTTTCCCTCATTTTATTCTTATCATAAGAAGGATAATTATATAAATATTCCTTTAGTTGTTTGTTTATGGAAGTTATACTCGATACTAATTTTCTTATTTATTGTGCAAAAGAAAAATTAGATTATGTTGAAAAAATTAGTAATCTGCTGAATGAGAATTACGAATTAGTTGTACCTAAGCAAGTTATAAAAGAACTAACTAGTCTAAAAAATGATAAATTCAAGAAGGTTTCTGGAAAAGATAAAACTGCTTGCGACTTAGCTTTGAAGTTATTGAAGTTTAATAAAATTAAAATTGTGAGTCCTATTGGAGATAGTGTTGATGACGCAATTATTAATCTTTCTAAAGAAGATAGTAAAAATATAGTTTGTACTTTAGACAGGGAAATGAGGCATATTTTAGGGAGAGTTATTCTATTGAATAAAGATAAACAGTTGATTTTAACGAGATAACTGCTTAGGAGTAAGCTTTATAAATATACTTTTTTCTATTATAATACAATGTTCTATGTAGTTGATGTGGAGGATTATGTAAGAGTAGAACCTAAGTTATTTGGACTTAAAACTAGCGATGCTGTTGCTCAACAACTTCAAGAAACGTATAAAGAATACCATGATAAAGAAATTGGAGAGGTTGTTGGAGTAATTTCAGTTGCAGAAGTTGGAGAGGGCATTATAATTCCGGGAGATGGAGCTGCTTATTATAAATCTAAATTTAGGATAGTTGCTTGGAAACCTGAATTACAGGAATTATGCTTTGGGATTATTGAAGAAATAACTAATTTTGGTGCTTTTATGAATTTAGGGGTTATGAAAGGAATGATTCATATAAGCCAGACAATGGACGATTATGTTTCATTTTCATCAACAAATACTTTACTTGGGAAAGATTCAAAGAAAATTTTGAAAAAAGGAGATGCTTGCTTAGCGAGAGTTGTTGCATTATCTTATAAAGGAGATAATCCCAAAATAGGATTGACTATGAGACAGCCCGGATTAGGAAAATTAGAATGGATTGAAGAAGAAAAAAGAAAAAATAAAAAATCAACAAAATCAGAAGAGCCTGCTGTTAAAAAAACATTTAAAGATAAAAAGGAGAAAAAATAAAATGGTGGAATATATTTGGGTTGATAAGCTTGGAGAATTACCTTTTGTGAGAAGTAAAGCTGATAGGGTAGGTTTGGGAATTCAGAATCTTTCTCAAGATGATGTTTTGGATTTTGGGCAGCATAAAGAAGTTGTTGTTGATGCATCAAATATTTGTTTTCCAAATCAGAATTCTTTTCATTTACATACTATGAGAAGAGGTTTAGATAATAGTTCAATCGAGTTAATTATAAGGGGGCAAGTAAGTATGAATAGAGAAGGACCTTATGCAACTATTCATAAGAATGACGACGTTCTTTTAAGAACTCTTAATCATGGGAGAGGATATGATTTTTTAAATAAAGTATTATTAGGAGCTGGACTTTAAAATGGCAAAAGAAAAAGCATGCAAGAATTGCAAGAGAATATATGAAGGAGATTTATGCCCTAATTGTGAAAGAAAAGATACATCAGATACTTTCAAAGGCAAAGTTGAAATTATAAATCCTGAAAAATCAGAATTAGCAAAAGAATTAAAAGTAAATAAAAAAGGAATTTATGCTATTAAATTATAAAATGGAAAATTTAGAAAATACAGCCGTAATTCCAACTGAAGGATGGACTAGAACTATTTGCCCTTTAGCTTTTAAGGGATGTGAAGGAGCAAGAGATAATTTAAATTATTTTAACAGGATTTGCTCTAATAATTATTATTTATGTCAATTAGTTACTGAAAAGATAGATAAATAAAATGGAAATTAAACAAAATATAAGAAATGATTTAGTGAAAAGAAATGAGATATTTGGGGTTTTGCATAGTGAAGCAAATCCAGGATTTGCTTCTATTAAAAAGTTAGTTTCTGAGCAAACTAAAAAACCAGAAGAGGCAATTGATGTTTTTAGTATAAAAGGAAGTTTTGGTTCTAAGAAATTTGATATAAAAGCGTATGCTTATGATTCTGCTGAAGATTTAAAGAAAGCAGAGCAGAAAACGCAAAAGCAATTAATAGCAGAGAAAAAAGCAGAAGAAGAAAAAAAGAAAGCAGAAGCTGAAGCTAAAAAAGCTGCTGAAACTCCTGCTGCGTAAAATTAATTCTTGAATTTATTTATGAATTTTTTATAATATTAATTTTTAGATGATTTGGAGATATAAGATTAAGCTTTGTTGGATATTTCTAATTGATGAAATTTTTATAATATTAAAATTGAAATGATGAGGTGATGAGGTTATTAAGATGTTTACAATTATTGATTAATTATTTTTAAAGCATATTTATGAAACATTTAAATAGAATTAATTCTTTTAATACTTATGAAAAGGAAGAGTGTAAGAAAGAGATTGAGTGAGACAAGTGTAGCTAGATTAATGAATAGTGATTTAAATGATGATGTTAGAGAAATAGAAAGAGAAATCAGGCAAGGAGAAAGATGGGTTATTGAAAGAAGAAAGTTCTTTATTAAACTAGCAATTCTTACAGGTATGATTTTGATTCTTTTAGTTTTCTCTCATTTTTATTTAGCTTAATAATCTTGGATAAGTTTAAAAATTCTAAAAATATCTTTTTTTATGGATAAACTTGAAGGAAAAGTTGAAAGAGTAAAACAGGTAACTAATTTTCATTTGGATCTGAATAATTGCATTTATGTTGGTTGTGGGATTGAAATTGCATTTGCTGGAGCTCATAACTTAGCACAAAGATTTAAAAATGCTTATTATCATCTCTTACATATACCTCATAAACATCAAAGTTATACAATTTAAAATGGTAAAAAATCTAACTAAAAGAAAGAAGAAAAACAAACCTACTTCAAAGAAATATACAAAATACAAATTTGAAGGAAATAATATAATCAGAGAAAAAAGCTGTCCAAGATGCGGAGCAGGAGTTTTTTTAATGAAAACTAAAGATAGGCTTTATTGTGGAAGATGTCATTATACAGAATTCTTAAAGCAATAAAAATCTTTATAAAGACGGGATTTAGTGTTTTTTTATGAAGTTATTAGATAGATTAAGAGATAAAGAAATTTGGGTTACTGGAAAAGGAGGAACTGGGAAAACGACTGTTTCATCTGCATTAGCAATGCATTATGCTAATCAAAAAGAGTGGGTTCTTGCTTTTGATATTGATGGTTATCATTCAATGCCTGATGCTTTTTTACCAGAAACAAATGATTTTCAATTTAAGATACCTGAAAATGAAGTATATACTTTATATGATAAATTTGGAGTTGATTTGGATTTGTGTTTAGTTTCTCCTTCAAAAATCATTGATTATATTAGAATGAATAGAGGAAAAAATCATGAAAATAGAACAAGAGGATTACCCCATTATTTTGGAATATTACATCTCTATGATGTTCTAGAACAATTAGGTACTTTTGTTGCTAATGAAGATTTAGCTTCTTTATGCTTGATTTGTGCAGAAAGAAATATGAGATTGAATTCCCCTGAAGTAAGAGATGGAAGAAAAGCTAGATTTATTTATGATAATCAGTCAAGTAACGCAACTATTAATTTATTGAACAGAGCTTCAGGTTGTGTTGAAAGATTAAAAGTTATGCAAAATAATAAAAGAAAGTGGAATATTGGAGCAAAAGCAGCTGGCTGGCCAGATATGGCTTCTTTTGTTAATGATGGTTATATTAAAAATTTGCAACAATATATAGACTCATTTGTTAGTTTAAATGAAGTAATTAAAGATCCTTTAAGAACCTCTTATGTAATCGTTACTGGAACAGAAAAAAGAGAAATGGTTGAAACAATGAGATTATTAGATGAATTAAAAGAAAAAAAATTTCCAGTTGGAGCTATTTTGTTAAATAGATTTCATAATTCTCATAGAGCAAGATTAGAGGGGTTTGAAAAAGATATGAAGGGAACTCCAGTTTATACAATTCCTAGATTACCTAGTTTAGAATCTTCAGAAAATGATAAAAGAAGATTATTGCATTTTGTTGATTCTATAGAAGAATATTAGAATGAATATGAAAAAGTGGAACAGAACTTAAAAAAGTAATGTTATAATCCACTAAAAATCTCTTTTTATTAATTTTTAAGTATGAATGTGAAAGGTGAATATCAAACCCCGGAAAAGCCAGTTTCAAGCCAAAAAGGCAAGTCTTTGCTCTTCTGGGGAAAAAGAGGTGATAATAATTATAGAGGTTTTAAGTATTTAAATCTTTCGGTATGTTGTAACTGACTAATGACATCAGTTGTTCTACACTTTCTTTTTATTTAAATTTAGATAGGAAAAGCATTTATAAGTTTAGTTATAATTTAATATAGAGAATTAAAAATGGGTTTTGAAGAATTTTTGCCTGAAAGTAATGAAAATGAAGAGGTAGATGATTCATTATCTGAAGATAATGAAAGAACACGAAAATTGGATAAAATAGGGCAGAACCAGGTTTATGACCTTGTTACTGGAAAGCAACCAGATTGGCAGTCTATTATTTATGATTTAATTCATACAGAACAGCTAGATCCTTGGGATGTGGATATTGTTGTTTTGACTAATAAATATTTTGAGAAATTATATGAATTAGAGGAACAAGTTGAGGGGGAAACTGATTTCTATATCTCAAGCAAAGTTCTTTTAGCTGCTGCTTTGCTTTTAAGAATCAAATCTGAATTTTTACTTAATAAACACATAAAAAGCATAGATGAGATTTTATTTGGTAAAAAAGAAACTAAAGCAGTTATTATTGAAAGAATTAATATTGATGAAGATGAACTACCTCTTTTAATTCCTAAAACCCCCTTACCTAGACAGAGAAAAGTTACTTTAGCTGAATTAATGGAGGCATTAGATAATGCAATTAATACGGAATCTAGAAGAATTAAGAGAGAGGTTGCTGTTAAAAGAGCTCATAAGCTTTCTCATGTAGATATACCTCAATTTAGGAAAATTGATTTAAAAGATAGAATTAAGCAGTTTTATGCTAGGGTTTTAACCAGTATTAAAAAAAAGGCACAAAAACCAGAAAAACATTTGAATAAAGTTAATTATCATAGTTTAATTGGAACTGAAAAAGAAGAAAAATTAGCTTGTTTTCTTCCTTTGTTGCATTTGAGTAATACCAGGAAATTATGGTTAGAGCAAGAAAAACATTTAGATGATATTTGGATTTATTTGTATGAATATTTTGATAAAAATAAAGATTCATTTTTTGAAGAACTGGAGAAAGATTTAGTAGGTTCATCTGATAATGAAATAACACAAGAATTAGTTGCAGATTTAGCTTACAAAGCTGCTGAAGAAGCTGAAGCAGAATCAGAAGCTAGTCCTCTTGATAAAGCAAGAGCAAAAAGAGAAGAGAAAAAGAAAATGGAAGAAGAAATTAAAAGAGAGTTAGAAGCAGAGTTGGGAATAAAAAGTGAAATAGAAAGAATTAATAAAGAAGAAAAAATTGATGAAATTAGTGGATTTGATGAAGATGAAAATTAAACAAGAATCAATAAGAGCATATACATTGAAAAATGCAGTTGAACATGAAGGCAAAGCTGTTAGTGGAAGTGTTATTCCTGGATTATTTAACTGCGGATTACAAAAAGAACAAATAAAAGAAATAATGCCTTTAGTTGAAGATGTTGTTAAACAAGTTAATAAATTAAGTTTAGATTCACAGAAAAAAGAATTTGATAAATTAAAACATTTAATTGGACATCGCCCTGAAAGAGAGGGATTACCTGAATTAGAAAATGCAAAAAAAGGAAAAGTTATAACAAGGATGGCTCCTTCGCCATCTGGACCTTTTCATATAGGACATATTCTTACAATAGGGCCTAATTTTCTTTATGCAAGAAAATATAATGGAAAATTTTATCTGAGAATAGAAGATACAAATCCTGAAAATATTTATCCTAAAGCATATAAAATGCTTGAAAATGAAATAAAATGGCTTTGCAATAACCAGGTCGAGATAGTTATTCAATCTAATAGAATGAGTCTTTATTATAAATATTTAGAAAAATTATTTGATAAAAATGCAGTTTATGTCTGCACTTGTTCTGTTGAAGATTTTAAAAAATATTCTGATAAGAAAAAAGATTGCCCTTGCAGAAGTTTAACTGAAAGAGAGCAGTTTTTAAGATGGAAAAAAATGCTTGATAAAAATGGATATGGACAAGGGGAAGCTGTTGTTAGATTTAAATCTGGAATGCAGTTGAGTAATCCTGCTATGAGAGATTTTCCATTAGCAAGGATAAATTTAACTAAACATCCTTTGCAGGGAAATAAATACAGAGTCTGGCCTTTAATGAATTTGTCAGTTAGTGTTGATGATATTGAAACAAAGGTAACGCATATTATTAGAGGAAAAGATCATATGGATAATGCAGAAAGGCAGAAAATGATTTTTAAGGCCTTAGGAAAAAAATATCCCTGGACTGCATTTATTGGAAGATTGAATTTCAAAGATTTAGAATTATCAACAACTCAAATGAGAAAAGATATTGAAGCTGGAAAGTATTCTGGATGGGATGATTTGAGATTACCTACTGCTGCTTCTTTGAAAAAGCAAGGATATAAACCTGAAGCGTTTTGGAAATTTGTTGAGCAAAGAGGAATAAGCGAAGTGGATAAAGTAATCAGTAAAGAAGATTTTTACAAAGTCCTTGATGATTTCAACAAAGAAGTGAAATAAACTTATAATTTATTGATGAATTTTTTAGTAATATAAAATTTTAAACAATGAGGTATCTGTTGATTAAGTTATTCTTATAAACATTTTAATCTTATCATCTTTTTTATTTGTCTTAATAGATTATAAAAATGGAGGAATATCTCAAATAATAATATTTATAAAGTGAAAAATCCTCGATATATTGATTAGATTTGTCTAATTAAAAAATATATGAAAGGAGGTATGAAAATGAAGAATAAAAGAGCACAATCAGAAATCATAACTACTGTTTTAATCATATTATTAGTTCTTGCTGCAATTGTTATTGTATGGCAGGTAATTAATAGTACTGTTACTGAAGGCGGTAATCAAGTTACAAGTGGCGCGAGTTGTGTTGGAATTGGAATGGAAGTAGCTAAAGGAACTGTAGCCAACACATATATAATCAAGAGAACTTCTGCAGGAGAAGTTTTTGAAGGAACTGTAACAGAAACTGTTCTTATTAATGGACAAACTGCAACTAAGGGTGCAACTACTGGATGGGGATATACTATAAATCCGACAACTGCTAATTTGTTTAAAGATCCTTTAACAAGTGCAACAATAACTGTAACTGAAGATAATGCAGCACCAACAACTGCAATTACAAAGGTTGAAGCAGCATTAAAAGTTGATGGAGATGTTTGTGGTTCAACAGGAACTTTAACAATTTAATTTTTTATTTTTTTATTTTTTTAATATATTTTATTTTTTAACTTTAATTGGAATTTTTATATTTTGGTAATTTATTAAAACAATCGATTTGCAGATAATTAGATTAAGATGTGTTTGAGATTATTTTTTAATTGATATTTTTGATGAACAGATATCTTGTTGTTTGTCTTAATAAGATATCGGCATATTGATAATTAGGATTAGACTTATAAATGGAAATTATTGTGTATTTATATGAAACCTCCACTTTTAGATGAAGTTAGAAAACCTAGCAAAACTCTTGCTGGAGTTACTCCAATTGCAGTAATGTGCAAGCCTAAAAAATGCAGGCATGGAACTTGTGTTTATTGTCCTAGCTTGAATGTCCCTCAGAGTTATACCCCTAAGAGTCCTCCTGTACTTAGAGCAGAAAGGCTCGCGTATGATTCTTATGAGCAGGTTATTTCTAGATTAAATGCATTTGAAGCAATGCACCATCCTACTGATAAAATTGAAATAATTATTATGGGGGGTAATTTTTTAGAATATCCTGGTTTGTACCAAAATAATTTTATCTTAGGAATTTATAATGCTCTTAATAGAAGTAAGAGCAGGAGTTTAGAAGAAGCTAAGAAGAAAAATGAAAAATCTTTGCATAGATGTGTTGCATTGTGTATTGAAACAAGACCAGATAGCTGCTCTTTAGTTAATATTAAAAAAATGCTTTCTTGGGGAACAACAAGGGTTGAAATTGGTGTTCAATGCTTGGATGATGAAATTTATAAAAAAGTTAATAGGGGGCATAAAGTTAAGGATGTTGTGATAGCAAGCAAAATCTTGCGAGATTATGGGTTTAAAGTTGGATATCACATGATGTTAGGTCTTCCGGGTTCAGATTCAAAAAAAGATTTGAAAATGTTTAAAGAGCTTTTTGAGGATAGTAGATTTAAGCCAGACCAATTGAAGATTTATCCTTGCCAGGTTTTACAAGGATCAAGACTTGCTGATTGGCATAAAAAAGGAAAATACAAGCCTTATACAAAAGAGCAAACAGAAAAATTATTAATTAAAATAATGAAAATTATCCCTAATTATTGCAGAGTTATGAGAATTATGAGAGAGATTCATCCTGATTTTTTAATTGAAGGAACCACAAGAATTGATTTAAGAAAAGATGTTGAAGAAAAATTAAAAAAAGAAAATGCAGATATTTCTGAGATAAGATTTAGAGAAGTTGGGTTTAATTTAAGAGATTTAGAAAAGGGAGAAAAAATAACAAGAAGATTGAATCTTAAGATTACAAAATATAAAGCAAGTAATGGAGAGGAATATTTTTTAGAGTTTATTAATAAAGAGAATATCTTGTTTGGATTATTAAGATTAAGAGTTTTTGATAATAAGGCTATTGTTCGAGAATTACATGTTTATGGACAAGCATTAGGTATTGGTGAAAAAGGAAATTTATTTGGACAGCATTTAGGTTTAGGAAAGAAATTGCTTAGCAAAGCAGAAGAAATTGCTAAAAAAGAAAATGCTAACCAATTGCAGATTATTTCTGGAGTTGGAGTTAGAGAGTATTATAAGAAGTTAGGGTATAAGTTGAAAGAGGAATATATGGAGAAGAAGCTATGACAATCCCAATTAAGATAATTGATAAAGATAAGTTTGAAGAAAAACCTAATCAGGAAAAGGTTTGGGATGAAATTGCAAGAACCTGGGAAATCTATGTTGTTAAAGAAGTTCCAATTGTTAAAGAATTTTTAGAAAATAAAAAAGGGCTTGTTCTTGATTTGGGTTGTGGTAATGGGAGAAATATGATTGCTAATAAAAATATTCAATATTATGGGGTTGATTTTTCTGAAGAACAATTGAAAAGAGCAAAAGAAGTTATTAAGAAAAGAAAAATCAAAGCTAAATTGTTTAAATCTTCTGCTGATAAATTAGATAAAGAGATTTTTAAAAATGAAATATTTGATTATGGGTTGTTTATGGCTACTTTACATTGCCTGGAAAGTGAAGAAAAAAGAAAAAAAGCTATTTCTGAATTTTATAGAGTTTTAAAGCCAGGAGCTGAAGCTTTGATTTCAGTTTGGCTAAAAGATGATTTTAGATTTAAAGGGCATAAAAAAGATATTTATATGAGCTGGAGACAAGAAGGAATTCCTATAATGAGATACTATCATTTGTATTCTAAACAAGAATTAATTAAATTATTAAAGGGTGTTGGATTTGAGATTTTGGAGATATATTCTCCTAGAGAACATGACAGATTTTCAAAGAAAAATCTTGTTTTAAGAGTGAGAAAATGATAATAGGAAAAGAATTTAGATTTGAAGCAGCACATTCACTTGAATGGCATAATGGAAAATGCAAAAATGTTCATGGCCATAGTTATAAGTTCCATGTTTTAGTTAAAGGAGAAGTTGACAAAGCAGGAATGGTTATTGATTTTTATGAATTAAATGAAATTATAAATGATGAAGTTTTGAGTTTCTTGGATCATTCTAATTTAAATGATATTATTGAAAATCCAACTGCAGAGAATATTTCTATCTGGATTTGGGATAAACTAAAAAACAAGATAAATGGATTATATGAAATTAAGTTATGGGAAACAGGAGATAGCTTTGTTGTATATAATGGATGATTGTTTTTAGATGGCATAATGCTTTTAAAGGAGTTTTTGGTTGCTGAACTATGGCAGGAAAAGCTAATACTTCATCTAATGAATCTGAAAAACCTAAAATTGTTTATAGGAGGTATTTAATAGAATCTTCAGTTAAAGGAGATGAAATTATTCCTCATCCAGATTTTTATGAACCCATGAATGGTGAGACAAGACATTTTAATGGGTGGCATATAGAGGGAAAGAGTGGAGAACAGCCTCTTCTTAGAGCTAGATATTTAGATGTTAATACTGCAGCTGAATTTTATGATAATTTTATATCTACTGGAGATAATAATGTAAGAAAGGATATTGTTATGAAAGTTTTTAGTCATGAAAATAATTTAGATTATTCTGGCAACAGAGAAGGAAGAATTATATATTTAGATTCAAAAAAACAATTTAAAATAAGCAACCCTATTTTTGATATAATCCCCAAGTTTCCAGAAAAAGAAGAATCTTTAATTGTTCAGCCTATTGAGAAAAAATTACATAAACCTTTTTTGGGATTTAGAAAACACTAATTTATTTCAAGATTTTTTTAATTTGAGATTCTGAAATAAAGTTTTCTTTTCCTGATGCCATATCTTTTAATTTGTATTTTTTCTTTTTTATTTCTTCATCACCTATAAATATTACATATTTTATTTGATAGGAATTTGCATAATCCAAAGCTTTGCTTGGTTTGTTATACATAATGCTTACAGGAATATTTAGCTTTCTTATTTTATCTGCTAGTGCAATTGCTTTTTTGTCTTGGTTTAAGCTGATTATTAATAGTTTTTTATTTGAAATACTAATTTTAGAAATTAGTTCTAATCTATCTAATCCAAAAGAAACTCCTGTTGATTGTATTCCATTGATAGGATAACTTCCTCCTGCACATATTGTTTCTTTTAAATCTGATTTAACTTCAAATATAGTTCCATTATAGTAAGATAAACCTCTTGCTAAAAATGGCTGGAAATTGAATTTTATTTTATAGTTATTGCAGATTTCTCTTAATTCCTGAATTTCTTTATAAGAATCATATTTCTTAAAATAAGATTCTGGTTTTTTTAATAGATTCAGTATCTTTTCTGCATTATATTTTTTTAGATTTTCTCTAATTTCTTTTTCAGATAATTTATCTAGTTTGTCTATTTCTTTTATAACTTGATTCTTATCTTTTATTTTTTGCTCTTCTAGAATCTCATTTAATAGTTTTCTATTGTTTAGATTTATTGTAAATTTTATATTTAATTTGTTTAAAATTTCTGAAATTATTTTTAAAATTTCTGCTTCATCTTTTAGAGAGCTTCCTATTATATCTGCATCACACTGTGTAAATTGTCTCCATCTGTTTCCTGTTACGGGCTCGTCTCTGAACACCTCTCCTATCTGATATCTTTTATAGGGAAGTTTTTTATTATTAGCCAGCCTTTTTAATTGGAATGTGAATTCATATCTTAAAGCTAATTTTCTCTCTCCTTTATCTTTTAATTTGAAAATATCGGATATTGTTTCTTCATTTGCATTATTACCTTTTACAAATTCTTCATATTCAATTATTGGAGTTTCAACTGGAATAAAATTATAAGATTTGAATATATTTTCAATTATCTGCTTGATTTCATTTCTTTTAGAAGAATCTTCAATGTCTCTGAAGCCTTTTATTGTTTCTGTATTTACCATAGTTTTATTTCCTCATTTTAAAAGCGAAAGGGGAGAATCGAACTCCCGTCCCAAGCGCCACAGGCTCGTATTCTACCATTGAACTACAATCGCCATATCTATATTTAGTTAGAAAAGGTATAAAAAGGTTATTAGAAGCACAGCTAGGAAAATTGATTTTAATCCTATTTGCTTTTGTGGGGAAACCCCCAAATTTTAGCTGTCATAATATTTTGAAATATCTGAAGTATATAAATATATTGAAAATTGATCTTTGATGATTCTTTTGGAGAATGATAAATACTTTTCCTTAATAATTATGAGTTTTAATTCTACTTTTTAGATACTAATAATTAGAGGAATAATAAAAATTTGCGAGTTATAAATGGTATCATAATGTTTAAAAATACCATTAATTATTTCTTTATCCATGACAAAATTAGAAAATATACCGGATTATACTTATTTAAGAAAAGCAGAATGCAGAGATAATAATAAACATCTTGGAGAGCAGAGAACTCTTTTATTTGGAGCTATTGTTCAAAGAGATGGAAGAAATGTAATTGAAATGCAGTGTTCTAATTGCGGGCAAAATTATTATAGAGCCCCCACAAGAAGAGAGTATGCCAGGGAATTTTGGTATAATCTTAAGGAGATGTTCCAAAGATTTTAATATTCTTATATTATTAAATTCTTATGAAAATAAAGTATTATTCATTATGGCTGTGCTTGATTTGCATTGGTGTATTTACCTTGCAGAATTTAATCTCCGGATTTACAGAGCTATTTGTTCTTAATAATTTAGCTTTTGGTGAGTATTGGAGATTTCTAACTGCAATATTTTTGCATGGAAGTTTAGCTCATTTATTGTATAATTTATTTGCTCTTGCTCTTTTTGGATTTATACTTGAGAAAACAATTGGAAGCAACAGATTTTTAGTTGTGTTCTTTTTGTCTGGCATAGTTGCTAATATTATAAGTGTTAATTATTATGATTCTTCATTAGGAGCTTCTGGAGCTATAATGGGTATAATTGGTTGTTTAGCAATTATCAGACCTTTAATGATGGTTTGGGCTTTTGGAATGCCTATGCCAATGATTTTAGCTTCTGTTCTTTGGATTGCAGGAGATTTACTTGGGTTATTTATTCCAAGTAATGTGGGTCATATCGCTCATTTATCTGGAGTTGGTGTTGGAATATTAATTGGATTTTTAATTAGATTAAAAACAAGAATAAAAAAAGCAAGAGAAACAATTAATATTCCTGAAAGTTATATTAGAGTTTGGGAAGATAAGTATATGAGATAAATTCAAAAAGTTTAAAAATACCTAAATTATAGGAATTTTATGGTATATTTTTCCCAGGGAGTTAAACAAGAAGATATTGGTACAAATGCTGTAAGATGTGCAACTCATAGACATTATGCTAATTTTGTTGGGTATGAATGGTTTCAAAATGTTTCTGAGGATAGAGCAGATGAAATTTTAGAAAAAAATAAAAGAGATGGTTTAGATGTTATTCTTGGGGATGTAGCATTTAAGACCATATCCAACTCATCACGAACAGAAGTAGATCCTAGAGCAAAGGCAATGCTTATTAGAAGATTTCATTAATTTCTATTCTTGGTATTCTCTTTTTATTTTATTAATAAACTCTTGAAATTTATTGTTTTTTATTTCTTGTTTAGCCTGCTGAATTAGGTTTTGCAGATAATATAAATTATGATATGAAGCTAATTCTTTTCCAACAGGTTCTTGGTTTTTTAATAAATGCCTAATGTATGCTTTTGAATAATTTTTGCATACAAAACAATTGCAGTTTTTATCAATAGGAGATTTATCTTTTTCATATTTTTGATTTAATAATTTTAATTTTCCCTGAGAAGTAAATAAAGTTCCTCTTCTTGCATTTTGAGTTGGCATTCTTGAATCAAACATATCTACTCCTCTTTTTATTGCTTCTAAAATTTCTATTGGAGTTCCTATTCCCATTAGGTAAATAGGCTTGTTTTCAGGCAATATTGATTTTTGCAAGTCTACTATTTTCATTTCATCTTCCCATGATTCTCCTAATCCAAAACCTCCAATAGAATAACCATCAAAATCAAGTTCCTTTAGCTGTTTTATTGATTTTTCTCTTAAATCTTTGTAAATTCCTCCTTGCGTTATCCCAAATAATAATTGTCTTTTATTTTTAGGAATATTTTTTTGTAATTTATCATGGTGTTGCTTACATCTTTTTGCCCATAAACTTGTTTTTTGGACAGATTTTTCAATATCTATTTTTGAATCAGAATATAGTGGCATTGAATCTAAACACATTGCAATATCTGAATTAATTGCTATTTGAATTTCCATGTTTTTTTCTGGAGTCATAAATATTTTATCTCCATTTCTTGGATTTTTAAAAAAAACTCCTTTTTCATTTGATTTTATATAAATACTTGGAGAATACATCTGAAAACCCCCTGAATCAGTTACATTTATTCCTTTAAAATTCATGAAATTCTTTATTCCATTAAATTTTTTTAAAACTTCTAAACCAGGGGTTAAATAAAGAATAAGTGCATTTGAAATTGTTGCTGTTGTTAGTTCTTCAATTTGGTTTGTATTTAGAAACTTAGCTGCTCCTCTTGTTGTTATTGGCATAAAAAAAGGAGTTTCTATATCTCCTGATTTTGTTGAAATAATACCTATTCTTGCTTTCTTGTCTTTATGAGTTATTTTGAATACCATTAATATTTTAGGAATGATAGGTTTAAAAATTTAAGAGTTTTTTGTATTTTTAATAATATTAATAAATTATTATAAGTAATATGCAAAATTTAGATGATATGCAGATGAGAAGAGGAAAATGTGGATAACAAATAAACTATAGATATAAATTACATTGTTCATAATAAAAAGAGAAAAATGGGATTTTTAATAAGAAAACAAAAAGGGCTGATATTTACAGGAATTGCAAGATTAGGAATAATTATGTTTATTATGGCTTTTGCTTTTGCTTTAATAGATACTATTTGGGCAGTTTATTTGTATGAATTTGTTAAAAATAATGCTTATGTTGGTTTTATTTCTGCTTTTTTAACTTTAGTCAGCTTTTTTTCATTTTTCTTTACAATTCCTTTAGTTGAAAAATCCAATAAAACAAAATTACTTAATTTGTCTTTATTTTTATTTGGAATTTCTTATTTATTATTTGCTTTTAATTCTAATTTCTATTTTGTAATTGTTCTGGCTTTTATTGTTACAATATTACATACACTTAGAATAACTAGTTTTGGAATTATTCTTAAAGATAAATCTTCTGAAAAACAATTATCAAGAAATGAGGGATTAATGTATACCTTCATGAATACTTCTTGGTTAATTGGACCTTTAATTGCAGGGTTATTAAGTGAGAAATATGGCATTCCAATTATCTTTTTATTATCTGCTGTATTTATTTTTATTAGCTTATTTTTACTTAAAATATCTAAAATAAACGACAATAATATCAAAAAGAAAGTTGACAATAATTTGATTAAGAATTTCTTTGATTTTTTTAAAGATAAGAACAGAACTTTAGCTTATATCTTAGGAGGAGGAGTTAATTTCTGGTGGTCTTTAATTTATTTATTCACCCCTCTTTATATAATCAATAATGGATTGGAAATTGAATGGATAGGTTATTTTTTATTTGCAATTGCTGTTCCTTTAATTTTGTTGGAGTATGTTTTTTCTAAAATAGCTGGTAAATCTGGATTTAAAAAAATGTTTAAGATAGGATTTTTAATACCGAGTATTTTTGCAATTGCTTGTTTTTTTATAAATAGCCCTTATATTGTTCTTTTGGTTTTGGTTTTGTCCAGTGTTGGATTAGCTATGTTAGAAGGAACAACAGAAGCTTATTTTTTTGATGTTTTAAAAAACAAAAAAGCTGAACTAAGGTTTTATGGACCTTATAATACTACAATTGATGTTAATCATTTTATTGGAAGAATTATTGCTTCTGTAATCTTGCTTTTCCTTCCTTTCAAATTTGTATTTTTGTTTTTTGGAGTAATGATGTTTGTTTTCTTTTTAATTTCTTTTAAAGTAAAGAATGTAGTAGAGAAAAGAAGAGATGGCAAAAAAAATTAGAAAGGTTTAAATATCTTAGTTACTAATCGTATACGAATGGTAACCAATCAGGAAACTACTGTTAAGATGAGCAAGTGGCTAGTTGATGAAATTGACAAGTTTATAAATAAGAATATGAAGAATGCTTCTGATTTTCCTTCAAAAAGGAATTTTGTTGATAGAGCTGTAATTAAATTATTAGAAGAAACTGGAGTGAAGTTAGATGAGAAATGATTTTTATTTTAATGAAGAAATGCAAGGAGGTAAGTTGAAAGTGAAGATAGAACAAGCAAGAGAGTTCTTGAATTTCTTGGAGCATAAGACAGATAGAAGATTAGTATGCAAAGCAAAAAGAATGCTTGAGATTCAGGAAGCTTTAGAATCAGTTAGAGAAAAATTAGAAATAAGAAATTAGTATTTAACAATTTGAATAATTGTTATAATTAAAGGTATTTATTTGTTAAAATCTTTATCGACCTATTTCTCAGGAATACAAGAAATAGCACAAGCATTACAAGAGCTATTAGCTTCTAAACTTCCGTGCCCATCTGCAATACAATCTCTACCTAAATAGTTTTCATCAAGATAATTTTGACATTCTTTTTGATAATCTACATTAGAATAATTCTCCCTACACATTTCGAATATTTTTTGGTTTATATATGGTTGTGAATTAAAAATATTTTTAGAGAGTAATATTGCAAAAGTTATAATAACTACTATTATTATCCCCAAAATAATTATCCACTTCTTTTTCATATTAAAATAATTAAAAAGAATTATTTAAATCTTTCTTAGAAAGTTCGAATTCCCGAGAAATTATTAAACACTATCTTTGATGGTGAATATGCCCCCACCGAGGAAGTATGTAAAATGTTATATTGCAGGATATTTTTGTAATGACCAAATACCAATAATAGTTCATTAGTAAGTAGTAACAAATAGAAGGGTTTATAAACCCGGATTATTCTCTTTTTATATGGAAAACTCACAAAAATTTAAAGACTATGAACATGAAACTGATTGGAAAAGGCATTTTAGCTCTAGCATGCTGTCTCCGGTATTTTCTTGGGGACCTCTAGGCCCACCAAGAAATTGGACATCTTATGTTAAATTTTATGAAGGCATTCTTCAAGATGGAAAAGAAAAAATTCTTTTTTTCTTGGAATATGAAAAGGGAGAAGGGGATAAAAATGATTGGAAATCTATAGGCCTTACGGCAGATGCATTAATTGCTGAATGTCATTACAAAAGATCTAAAGATCCTAATCAGTTGGGCAATTTAAGATTTGAAGATTTTCAAACAGCATCCCAGATGTTTGAGTCTTTAGGAATTCCAGAAGATTTATGGAATAGAAAAGGTATTGCACTTATGCAAGCATATTATAATCAGTTTGCCAAGGATGCAAGAATAACAGTTCCAGGGTATATTTCAGAAACCTTTTTTGAAGATAATAAAATAACCAGCAAGGTAATTCCCATTAGAAAAAAAAATCAAAGTGAAATTGAAAAAAGAATAAGAAACAATGAATTAAATGGGGAAATTAGATTTTGGTAGTAAGTTATATAAACCATAAATAATTCTTTAATTTATGAACCAAACAAATAAGATAAAAAATTGGTGGGAAAAAAGGAGCGGGGATTATCTAAAGGAAAATAGTGTTTTAGAAATTAATTATGGCCCCGGGGTTCCAAATGAGAATAAATTAAAAATTATTGGTAATGTAATGGGAAAAAATATCTTAGACCTTGGTTGTGGTGGAGGGCAAGCTTCAGTTATTTTTGCTAAAAAGGGTGCTAAAGTTATAGGAATAGATTTATCTAAAAAACAAGTAAAATTTGCAAAAGAATTTGCAGAAAAAAATGACGTAAAAGTGGATTTCATGCAAGGCAATTTTCAAAAATTATCTACAATTAAATCAAATACTCAAGATCTTGTTTTTTCTTCATGGTCATTTTTATATTCTCCGGATATAAAAATATTATTCAAAGAAGTGCATAGGGTCTTGAAAAAAGGAGGATTATTCATTTTTAGTCAAGACCATCCATTTTTTCATTGTTTTGAACATCAAACTTTAAAGATAAATCAAAGCTATTTTAAAAGCGGAAGAGTCAAAGGGATAAATTTTATTGCTTTTAGGAGGACGATAAGTGAGATTTTTGATGCATTGAGAGAAGCAGGGTTTAATATTGAGAGAATAATTGAACCTCAAAGTAGTTGGAAAAAACCATTGCAAAAGAAAGATAAAATGGTCCCAACAACAATAAATAAATATAATGTTAAAATGGTCCCAACAACAATAATCTTTAAAGCTAGAAAATTTTGAAATTGCATCTGTTATTCTTAATAAGTATAATGTCTTTGAAAGATCAAGGCAAAAAAATGTCCTCTGATTTCTTCAAAAAGGTATTACGCCTCTCACAGTCATCGAACCAAGGTTCAAATTCCCGAGAGAAATTTAACACCATCTCCGATGGTGAATATGCCCCCACCGAACTTAAATAATCTGTTGATTTTCTCTATTGTTTAGGGGAATTTTTTTCTTTTAAAATATTCAATCCAAACAAAATCAATATAAAAATAAAAATAGTGATTAGAAATGCAGTTAAATTTGTCTTTAAGAAGGTAGGGTAGATAATCACAAATATACCAAATGCTACCCATTTCATGGCATCATAAAATGTTTCATGAGAAGCCTTTTCTATTAAAGAATTTTTACTTTTACCTATAGCAGAATCTCTGAATAATAATAGAATTAAGATTAAAATTCCTAATACTATTTGTAAAGTTGAAGAGGATTTAGAAAACCAAATTAATAAAAGTGCGAGAATTGTCCATATCAATAACTCTTTAATTTTCATGATTTTTAAATGTTATTAACGTATTTAAAGATTTATACATTTAAAAATATTATTTTTATGAAGTTATCTTAAATTTGTATTTAACTTATTTTGTTAGATAATATTGATTAGAAGAAGCACTTTGTGAGGCATAATCGCAAATAAAATTATTATCGGAGCAAAGTAATCCGCTACATCCATATTTGACATAAATAGTAAAATTTTGCTGTCGATTATTCGTTCTGTTAAGATCAAAATTAAAGTCTTGATAATTTCCACTAGGTACATTCCATAATTTTGTACTAGTATTATTAAACTCCTCCATGGGTTTACCTCTTGAAGTAATATTTGGAGAAAAAATAGTAACAAATATACTCCCCTCTGCTCCAGAATTACGCAGGTTTATATTAAATTCTCCTTCTCCATCATAATCAAAGTATATGCTTGAAGGGCATACTTCATCTTGTCCTTGAGCTGTAAGAATTGGATTTGGATGATTAAGTATCCCCCCACTAGGGCCTCCACCAATCCCAAATAATAAATAGAGAATTACCCCTCCAATAACAAAAATTAAAACTCCAACAAAAATTGATTCGGATTTGGCAAACTTATTCATAATATCAATAAAAAAAACTAATATTTATACTTTTCTATTTCCTTCTATCAATAACATTCCTACACACCCTTTTCCCTTCCAAGTATCTGTCCAAATAGCTTTCTTTTAATGCCCCTTATGGACTATATATCCGCTTTCTCTTTGAAAGTGGAATTTTTGGCTTGAACCCTTATAAATTAAATAAAAACCAATTCCCATCAAAATAATTCCCATAATACCCTTAAAAAAGAGAATGAGTAAGCCAAAAAAGATCATCAAAATACCAATTAGTCTTTTTAAATTAGCAGAAAACCCCATCCAGAATAATTTATCGTTTTTTCTTTTATCCATTTTACATCTATGAATACCTATTCATACTTAGTATAAAAATTTATGTGTGATTATTCATATATGCATAGGAATATACTGGTAATAACTGAAGATATTATAAAATTACTTTCTAAAGAGAAAGAACTTTCAATTAGGCAAATTTCTCTAAAAGTTAGGACTCACAGGGCAGTTGCTTTAAAATCCTTAGAATTTCTTAAAAGGATTAATTTAGTTAAAGAAAGAAAAGGTGATGAAACTGAAAGAGTTGAAAGATTGTTTAGTTTGAAATAACTACTCTTCTAATTTATCTTTTAATTCTTTGACCTTGATCTCATAAATTCTATGGAACATGTTTGCAAACTGAAATGTAGCCATAGTATATGCCCAAATCTCCGCATGTTTAATGTTAATATTTTTTGCTTTATGAACAACTTCATGCCTCAGACAAACCATCTGAGCAATAGTATTAAAACATTTATCGGCAGAGTATAATTTCAAAAGAATGTTATCATCTGCCATGTATTCTAGGATTAACTTATTTATTGCTTTACTTACATTAAGATTGTCTAATCCTCTATTTTTTTGTTTAGATATAACCCCTAAAGATTTGTTAATATCTTGGTTTTCTCCCGTTTTATTCAAACTTTGCTTAACTTTTTGAGAATACTTGTTAAATTCTATTGCCTTAGCGAATTCATAAATGTATTTCATATTTTGGAAATTCATATTCTCAGCTAAAATCTCAGCAACAGAAATTTTTTTACTTTGGATTTCTTGTAAATCATTGAAGTTAAATTTTAATTTTTTAATTCGCTTTATTCTAAATATTCTTTCTTTATTCAATAAATTCTTACTAAACATCTCTTTAAAAAGTCCAGTAAAATAACTTTCTAGGCATGAAATTAAGTAAGTAATATACATTGCACGCATCAATCTATTATCATCTTTAGAAAACTTTTGGGTGAATACTCTTCCATAAAGATGAAAAGCATTAAGAATATTCTTCTTAAATAAATCATATGCCCTTGAAGGACTATCTTTTTTAGATGCTTCTCCAACCGCTTCTTCCATTAATACACTAGAACCAGCGATTATTTATTCTTTTCTAAAGCCAAAAAAGTTTGCAACCATAATTTATTAAATAACTAAGGATTATTACTTATGCAGAAAATAGCTCAACACATAAAAATGGAATTTAAAGATTTGAATTACAAACGATTGTTTTTTAGAATTTTTATTCTTTTCTTAGTTTCTCTAATAATATTAATTTTAATTTTTAATCCGTTTGCTACTTATTGTAGAGATGATAAAGTGGTTTTAAATTCTAATACTACTAATATCTTATTAGATGAGATAAAAAGTGAGATGATGAAGTCTTCACTACAAATTTTTTTAAGTTTCCCCTTTGAATATAAAAAATATGATTTAATTTTAAGGGATACTAATTCCAACCCCATTAATCCTCATGCAAGGGGTAATTTTTGGTTAACATTTCTTTTTGATAATCAATCATATAATGTTTATTTAGGAGAGCCGCTAAAAATAAAAAATATCCCTTTTGAAGAAGAACATAGTGTTGTTTTTTCTAACTCTAATGCTAATATCGGTGGAATTGGAGGAGACTACCAAAAATTTACTAATAATGGACAATACATGGAAGTAGAAGGCCCAAATGTTGGAAAGATAGACTGGAGTTATGAAATATGCATAACAAAATCTAAGACTGAAACGATAAAAAAATTAATTCTAATATTGATAATTATGAGCATACTTTTACCTTCTCTAAAATCAATCTTTAAGTATTGGACTGGTTCAAGAGATTACTAAAATTCTACTAATATCCTCTTTCAGGATTCTCTAGGGCATCCAGTCCATCAAGTCCGGTGGAGGTTTTGATTTTAATATGTTTTCTTCAAAAACTCTTACTACTTCAATATCTATTATATACTCTATTGGTTGATTGCAATGAGGACAAATTTGTTTTTTTATTTGTATCTTAATTTTATAAAATTCTCCAAAGGTATGAATTAACCTTCTTTTTCTTGTTTGAAAGATATATTTTGCTAAATCTAATTCTGTTTCAAAGTCGTCTTTATTTGCAGATATATATTTACACATATAATTTAAAGTAAATTTTGTAGAATTTTGCTTTGAAATATGAATATTAACTTCTCTGCCTGATGATTCTCTAAATAAGTCAACTATTTTAGAGTTTTTGTTATTTCTTATCTTATTATCAATATATCTTCCATAGATAATTGTATGCATATGGATATTCCAGTTTCCTTCAGTCCCTTTTGTTTCAATAACATATAAGCCTGCTTTTATTCTTTCTTTTATGTATTTGTGTCTAAGAAATTTTGAAAAAGATTTTTTTATATGATCTAAACCATCTTCTAAATTTTCATAGTTTTTTGGACTTATAGTTAGAAAATAGAGAAAATACTTTCTATCTTGATGTAACCCACTAAGAAAGGGGAGATATTTGTTTCTAATTCTTCTTTTACGTATTTTAGAGCAACTAGGACAGGTTCTGAGGCAACAATGATGAGTAAAATGAATAACTTGTGTTTTACAACCACAATGCATCAAAGCATTAAATCCTGTTGTTTCTCCACATTTTAACATAGATTTTAAGGAGTTTTCAGGATATCCTAGTTCTTTTAGATGTGAAGTTATTACACTATTACTAAATAAAGGACGCTTCGCGTCCAGAATATCATTAATAGGGTTTAAAACTAACTCAGAATCACATTTTCATGAACCCAAGTGGGTTCTTATCATGATAGTTATTTTTTATCATTATTCATCACCACTAATCATTTTATTTAAAAAAATATTTATAAAGATTATAGCGATAAAAACTGAAAAACATGCCCCGAACGAGAAAACACGCATGGCTCCGCCAACGCGGTTTTCTTTGCGTTCTAAAAAACGCTATTGGTATCACCTCTTTAATCCGTAGGGTTAGGAGAGAGCAAAAGTTTTGTTAGACATTTTTTGCATAAAATCATTAAGAGTAATGGGATAATCTTTAGAAGAAAATGCTATCTCAAAAACTTTTTCTATATTTGCTAATTGATTTTTTATATTTTCTAACTCTTTTTCATATTCATTTTTTTGTTCAGATGTTAATTCTTTAACTTTCCAAATCTTTTGCATAGCTGTTCTTAAATCTTCACTTGATAAATGAACATAAGTTTGAGATTGCTTTAAACTATGTCCTGCGAATTTAATTGCTAAAGAAGTAGGCATTTGCTGATTTATTTTAGTTAGTCTACTATGCCTAAACAAATAAGGAAAAATATTTTTATTTAATCCCGCATTTTTACTTAATCTTTTAAACATTACAGGTAAGGCATTATTACTTAATGGCTCATTTCTATTCCTTTGTGAGGGAAAAATATAATCATTTGAATTTACATCTGGATATTCAAATTCTTGTTTATGTCTTTGTAAATGAAGAATACAATCTTTAACAGGGATTGTTCTTGATTTTTTTGTTTTCCCACTAAAAAAAGTTATATTCCCAATATTTCCATCTATTTTTATATCATTCCATTTTAAGGTTCTAAGTTCTTGTGGACGACAACCTGTTTCAAATAAAAGAGAGAGAATTGCTTTTTGTTTTAAAGTATTTGCACATCTTAGTATTTTTTCAAATTCTTCAGGATTAACTAAATTATTTTCGTTTATTCTTTCATAATTAAAAGCATCTGATTTACATTTTAACATTAAAATCATTTCTTCAAAATCCTTATGGGTTTTGTAATAAAATCTGATAAATCTTTTCATAATCTTTTTAATGTCGTTTTTAGTCCATTCAGTTTTATCAGTTTGATTTAATAAGATTAAGAAATCTCTTATTGTATCTAGATTCCATTCTGTTAAATTTCCAATAATATCATAAAATTCTAAGATATAAGTTTTTAATTTTCCTTCTACTCTCTCCTTACTTGAATTCATCAAGCAAGACTTAAGAAAGTCATTTAAAGCCTTTTTATCCCCTGATTTTAATTTATCTTCAATTCCTCTTTCTTTTGTTGTTCGTTCTTGATAATTAGGATACTCTTTTTTCATAAACTATCCAAGAGAAATTCCTTTATAAGAAAATAGGGAATTTCAACATATATAATATGCCCCCACCGGGATTCGAACCCGGGTCAAAGCCTTGAAAGGGCTCTATGCTTGGCCTCTACACTATAGGGGCATGCCATTGGCATATATTCTAAAGATAAAATTGGTTTAAAAAGCTATTCTTCAGATGTTTTTCTTAAAACTACAGATATGAATTGTGCAGTTACACTAACTAAAATCGTTCCAAGTGAAAGAAATGTTTCAAATGCATTAAAACATGAGGATTGATTGTATTTGAAGAATAGATATAGAAATAATAGAGCACTAAGAAGATTTGCTCCCCAGGACAAATATTCATATTTTTTTAAATATAGCATAAACTAATAAAATAGCCATTACAACTATTAATATCCACATAAACCAATACAAGAATTTTTTATATTTTTTCTTCATCTTTTTTGATATTATTAGACAGGAAATAATCTTTATAAATATATTCTAAAATAATCAAGGCATTATCTTCGATAATGATATGAGCCTGCGCAGATTTGAACTGCGGACCCCTGCCTTTCTTAGCCAAATTTTCCTTTGCTAGGAAACTATGTTTCTAGTGAAACACATTCATATAAGAGCAGTGCTCTAACCGGGCTGAGCTACAGGCTCACAAAAATTACACATAAATAATGTATTTAAAGGTTATTGATGGAATTATTAGGCATTTTAAAGATAAACTAATTAGTAATGTTAAAATTTAAACATTTTAAAAACTGAAGATCAAGCTTGATGCCCGAATATTATTTGTTTGTTTTATTAAATTATTAATTAGAAATAGTTTGTTGTTTTGATTTGAATAGATTTTTAGTTATGCAGTAGATCCAATTCCAATGCAGGATTATGTGGATGATTACTAGAACAATAAATATCTTTCCAGATAAATCATGAATTCCTTTATTATTAGTAAATGCAGTTATTGCAGTAGTTGCAAAAGCTATTAACATGAAAAAATCCAGGATATAATTTATAATTGGTTTAGCCATCTTAATAAGTATGTTCTTAGATTAATAAAACTTACGGATTATATGATTAAAATTATTGATAATATTAAATTCTTATACTTTTACAGATGATATAATTGAAATTTTAATGAATAGATAATTTATTGTTTGTTTTAAGAATTATTAATATAAGCAATACCAGAATTTATAAAATCTCTTTTTTTATATTAATTATGGTATTATCTTCATTAGCATCCTGGTTAGTTTCAACAATTGGGTTATGGGGGTATTTAGGGATATTTATTTTAATGGCTATTGAATCTTCTTTTATTCCTTTTCCAAGTGAAATTGTTATTATTCCTGCAGGTTATTTAATTTCTCAAGGAGAAATGTCTTTCTTTTTTGTTTTTTTAGCAGGGTTGTTAGGAAGTTTAGTTGGAGCTTTAATTAATTATTTTATTGCATTGCATTTAGGAAGGAAATTAGTTGAAAAATTAGTTAAAAGATATGGGAAAATATTTTTAATAAGTGAAAAAAGCTTGATTAAGTCTGAAGACTATTTTAAGAATCATGGAGAAATTACTACTTTTGTTGGAAGGTTAATTGTAGGAGTTAGGCAGTTGATTTCACTTCCTGCTGGTTTTGGAAAAATGAATTTAGCTAAATTCTGTTTTTACACTAGTCTTGGAGCTGGAATCTGGATATTAATTTTAATGTATATAGGGATTTTATTTGGAAATAATCAAGTATTAATACAGGAAAATATGAATGAATTTGGTTTAGCTCTCTTGTTGTTTTGCGGGATTATTATTTTGGGGTATGTTATTTATAATAGATTTAGGAAGAGATGTCCATAAGTTTTATAAACAAAATTAGTTTTATGCTTTAATGCCAAATATAATTGAGGTTAAGAATCTTGTAAAAAAGTTTAATGATTTTACTGCTGTTGATAATATTAATTTTGAAGTAAAAGAAGGGGAGATATTTGCTTTTTTAGGGCCTAATGGAGCTGGTAAGACAACCACTATAAAAATGCTTACAACATTACTGCATCCGAGTTCTGGAGAAGTAAAAATAAATGGATATTCTCCTGTTAAACAGACTCATGAAGTAAGACATTCATTTGGAATTGTTTTTCAGGACCCTAGTTTAGATGATGAGTTAACTGCTTATGAAAATATGGAATTTCATGCTGTTTTTTATGGTATTAAAAAAGAAGTTCGAGAACCTAGAATAGAATCTTTGTTGAAGTTAGTTGAATTATGGGATAGAAGAAATGATTTAGTTAAGACTTTTTCAGGAGGAATGAAAAGAAGACTTGAAATTGCAAGAGGATTAATTCACCATCCGAAAATATTATTCTTAGATGAGCCTAGTCTTGGATTAGATCCTCAAACAAGAAACTTTTTATGGAAATATATTAAAGAGATGAATAAAAAAGAAAAAATGACTGTATTTCTTACAACTCACTATATGGAGGAAGCAGATAGTATTTCAGATAGAATTGCAATTATTGATCATGGAAAAATAATAAAAATAGGAACCTCAACTGAAATAAAAAAACAAACTAAATCAAAGACTTTGGAAGAAGCTTTTTTGAAATTAACTGGAAAGACAATAAGAGAGGAAACTGCAAGCGCAAAAGATAATTTAAGAAGAGGCGGAAGAATGTGGAGGGGGAGAAGATGAAAAAAAATAATTTGACTATCATAATAAACAAGCCGGTTATAGAAGTATTTGAATTTACAATTAATCCGAATAATACTCCTCAATGGATTAAAGGGATAAAAGAGGAACTTTCAGATAATTATCCTCCTAATATAAATACTATTTATAAAAACTGTGACAATTCCAATAGATGGAATTATTATAAGGTAATAGAATTTATAAAAAATAAAATTTTTACATTAAGAGCTTTTGATAATAATTATTTTGTAAGATATTCTTATAAGAAATTAGGCAATAACAAAACAGAATTAGAATATCTTGAATGGGTTGAAAAAGGAGACCTAGAAAATCCATTCACACAAGATATCTTAGAAAAATTAAAAGAGGTTCTAGAAGCAAAATGAACAGTCCGATTTATATTATGTGGTTAAGACAGCTTAAAAGATATTGGAGAAGCAAGCCTAGAATGATTGGTGCTTTAGCTCAACCGCTTTTATTTTTAGTTGCATTAGGATTTGGATTTGGCCCAATATTCCAGAAAGCTGGTGGAGGAAATTATATGGATTTCTTAGCACCAGGAATAATTGCAATGAGTATTTTATTTACTGCAATGTTTAATGGAATTGAAATTATCTGGGATAGAGAATTTGGATTTTTAAAAGAAACTTTAGTTGCTCCTGTTCCCAGATATAAGATTATGATTGGAAGAACACTTGGAGGAGCTACAGTTTCAATGGTTCAAGGATTTGTTGTATTATTAATTTCTTTTTTAATTGGATTTAGAATAGCTAATTGGTTTATGATGCCTATTGCACTTATATTCATGTTTTTAATAGCTATGCTTTTTACAGCATTTGGAACAGCAATTGCTTCTAAGTTATCAGATATGCAGGCATTTCCATTAATAATGAATTTTATTATAATGCCTTTATTCTTTTTATCTGGTGCATTATTTCCATTAGACAGTTTGCCAAGTGCACTTTCAGTTGTAACTAAATTAAATCCTCTTTCTTATGGTGTTGATGGATTAAGAGGAGTTTTAACTGGAGTTTCTCATCTTGGTTTGTTTGCTGATTTTATTGTCCTTATAGCCTTGACAATAGTTGTTACTTTAATTGGGAGTTATTTGTTTTCTAAGATTGAGATTTGATTAAAGATACTAAGAACTAATGATTAATAATATTAAAATTAAACGCTTAAACATCAGAAGATTAAGCTAAATATGAGTATATATTACTAATAAAAAGTAAATTTAGTTAAGATAGGATATACTATCAATAAATATAAAAATCCAGATTTTAGTATATTCTTATGTTAATTGGACTTGTAGGAAAGCCACCATGGAAAACTATAAATAGTAGATTTATTTAATTAGTTTATGGAAGAATTTAATCTTTGGGATTTAGATAGGATTAATATCAGAGTTAATAAAAGTTTTTTAGATAAGATAAATCAAGAAATATCTTTACAATATAAAAACAAAGTAGAGGCTTATAGAATTCTTTTTCTAAATAAAGAAATTCCTTGGATTAGTTTTAAAAATATGTTAAAAAAATCTTATATGCGAGATTTTTTTGTGCCACTAGAAATTTTATTAAAAATAACTGATAAACTAAGAATATCTAAAGAAGAATTACAGAAAAATGTGATTGCATATAAAACTGCAGGAGGAGTTAATTATATTGAAAATCCGATTCTACCGATTAAAATAACTCCTGTCTTTCATATGTTGCTTGGTCATCATCTTGGAGATGGAACTGCAATAAACCCTAGAAAAGGGAGATTGCCTTATTTTGGATATAGACAATTTAATGAATTTTATAGGGTAGGTTATATCAGAAAAATTGAGAGTATTTTTGGTAAAATTAATTTTAAAAAAGATTATATAACAAAATCCACTCGGCCTTATTGTCCCCCTTCAATATCTACTTTACTTTTTAATTATTACAATTTTTCTATTAAAGATTTTAATTCTTTAACAAGTAGATTGCCTCAAGATATTTTTCAAAAAGATAAGGATTCACTTTTAGCTATTTTATGTGCATTTATAATAGATGAAGGGCATGTTGACTCTACATTAATAGTGATTGCCTTAAAAAATAAACCCCTTGTTCTTGATTTGAAAAAAATTTGTGATATCTTAGATTATGATTCTAAAATTACTTATCGATTTGGAGAATATAGAGATTATGGTTATTTACAAATATTAAGAAAAGGTATGAAAAGATTATATTTAGATTATCTTAATTTAAATAAAAAATATTCTGTTATTGACTTAGGATGGAAAGGAAAACAGATAGAAGATTCATTTAAAGTATATACAAGAAAAATTCAAAGAGCGAAAGGAAATAAAAATTTGATCCTAAACATCTTAAAAAATGAACAACTATCAGTAAATCAATTAGCTAATCAATTGAATATGACTCGGCAGGGAATAAGATTTCATATACATAATCTTTTAAAAGAGAATGAGATTAGAATAATAAATAAAAATGATCCAAATTGGTTATATGGAGTTTAAAAAATGCTTTTAGGTTTAGTAGGATGTCCAAACGCAGGCAAAAGCACTTTTTTCAAAGCTTGCACATTAGCTAATGTACTTATAGCACCGTATCCTTTTGCAACAATAAAACCTAATCATGGAATTGGTTATGTTAAAATAGAGTGTATTGATAAAGAATTAGGTGTTCAGTGCAATCCAAGAACAGGTTATTGCATTAATGGAACAAGGTTTGTTCCTATTGATTTAATGGATGTTGCTGGTTTAGTTGAAGGAGCTTCTGAAGGAAAAGGTCTTGGAAATCAGTTTTTAGATGATTTAACTAATGCAGATGCTTTAATTCACATAGTTGATATTTCAGGTGAAACAGATGAAGGAGGAAAAGAAACAAAAGGATATAATCCAATTAATGATATTAAAATGCTTGAAAAAGAATTAGATTTGTGGTATTTAAGAATTTTAAATAAAGTTTGGAAGACTTTTGTTAGAAGTTTGCAGAATACAAAAGATAATTTTGCAAAATCAATTGCAATGCAGTTTTCAGGATTAAAAGTTAGTGAGGATGATGTTAAGATGGTTTTATTAAAAGGAAAATATAATGCAGAAAAACCTGCACAGTGGACAGAGGAAGAGTTATTGCAGTTTGCACATGATTTAAGACATATTTCAAAACCAATGATAATTGCTGCAAATAAATGTGACAGACCTGATGCTAAGGAAAATTTTGATAAACTAAAAAAAGAATATCCTGAATTAATTATTGTTGCTTGTTCTGCTGATTCTGAACTTGCTTTAAGAGAAGCTTCTAAAGCAGGATTAATTGAGTATATTCCTGGAGAAAAGAGTTTTAAGATAAAAGAAGGTAAAGTTAATGATAAACAAAAACAAGCACTTGAAAGTATAAAGAAAAATGTTTTAGATGTTTATGGCTCAACAGGAGTTCAACAGGTTTTAAATGCAGTTGTTTTTGAATTATTAAAATATATTGCAATATTTCCTGCAGGTGCAAATAAGCTAGCTGATTCAAAAGGAAATATTCTTCCTGATTGTTTTTTACTGCCTTCTGGTTCAACTGCTTTGGATTTTGCAGCTGCTGTTCATTCAGATTTAGCGAAGAATTTCATAAAAGCAATTGATGTAAGAACAAAACAGGCTGTTGGTAAAGAACATAAGTTAAAGCACAGAGATGGAATAGAGATAATTAGCAGATAGTTTTCTTTGTAATATATTTTTTACATTGACCGAAAGGTTTAAATACTTAATGTAATATATATTTTACATGAAATACAAACATTACCGAGTTTATAAGTTATTAATAGTAATGATACTTGCAGGTTTAATTGGTGGATTTGTAACTGCAGGGAATTTTATTATTCCTCTTGCACTGCTTTTTGTTGCAATGGCACTTATGTTTGTTATTAATAAAGGAGTTGATGAAGTTACTAGTGATGAAAGAGTGGATAAAATTGCAGGAAAGGCAGCAAAATTGGTTTTTACAGTTAGTGCATTACTAATTGCTGTTACAGGATTAATTTTAATTGCAATAAGAGCAACCCACCCTGAATTATATTTAATGGGAAATGTATTTGCTTATATCAGCTGTGGAATGATTTTCATTTATACTATTCTGTTTAAATATTATTCAAGAAAAGGATGAAAACAAAAATTGCTTTTTTAAGAAATAAGCTTGGAATTACTCAGGAGGAATTGGCAAGAACTGTAATGGTTACAAGACAGACAATAATTTCACTTGAACAGGGGAGATATAATCCTTCACTTGAATTAGCCTATAAGATTACAAAAGCTTTAAAGAAAAAACATATAGAAGAAGTTTTTAAGATAAATTAAACATGCCCAGGACATAATATCTTATATTTTAAATTTTTTAATTTATTTAAGGATGATTGCATTTTATTTGGAAGAGATTCTTTGAAATCTGTTTTTCCAATTCCATTATGAAATAATGTATCTCCAGAAAATAAAATGTCTTTATATAAAAAACATAGAGAGTCTTTCGTATGTCCTGGTGTTTCAATAACTTTTATTTCTGGAAAATCCTTAGACATTTCGTTTTTATTATTATAATCATATAATTTTGCATTTTCAAATAATTTGATATTTCCAATATGATCCCAATGAGAGTGAGTTAAGAGAATTATGTTTATATCTTCAGGATTGATTGATAATTGTCTTAGATTATTAATTAATTCTTGTTCATTATCTTTGCTTGAGGTATCTATTAGAATATTCTGTTGTTTATCTTCCTTTTTTAATTTTAATAAATAAACACAGCTTCCAAATTCATTAAAATATAATTGATAGGTATTAGAAGATATTTGGTTTATCATTGTATAATTTTAAATATTCATTTGCTTTTAATAGTTTATGGAAAAAAGAGGCGAACATGTAATTAGTTTAGCAAATAGGCTTGTTAAGCAATTAAAACCATTTGTTAGAAGAATTGAAATTGTAGGAAGCATAAGAAGAAAATCAAAAAATCCTAGAGATATTGATTTAGTTGTTATTCCTAAAAATAAAGATAAAATTAAAGAGTTTTTATCTAAAAAAGGAAAATTTCTTTATGGAGGAGAGCAAAAAGCAGGTTTTAGAATCGAAGGAGTTAATATTCAGTTGTATTATACTATTTTAGAAGAATGGGGAGCAACTTTATTAGCTTTTTCCAGCAAAAGAGGCTCTGGAATTGGATTAAGAATTGTTGCAAGAACAAAAGGATTTAAATTAAACCAGCATGGATTATTTAAAAAAGGAAAAAGAATTGCAGGAAAAACAGAGGAGGAAATATATCGGGCATTAGGAAGGTCTTGGAAAAAACCGGAGAATCGATAAAAAATGAAAAAAACAAACTATTTTGGATTAATTTTTTGGATTCATTTGATATTAATCATTATAGTTTATGCTTCTATATTTCTTTTTAATTGGAAAATATTAATTTTAGGGGTGTTGGTTTATTATTTACAAATAATTATATTTAATGGATGTATATTAACTAAAAAACAATTTGGGAAAAATGATTATATGACTTTTTATTATCCTTATTTAACTAAAGCGGGTTTTAATGTTAATAAAAAAATTGTTTATTATTTAATGAGGTGGATTATGCCCATAATTATTTTATCTTTTGGATTAATTATCCAGCTAGTATTTAAATTTAAACCATTGATGATATGATAATAAAAATAAAAGTTAATCCTGGAAAGAATAAAGAAAAAATAGAAAAAGTTAGTGAAGACGAGTATATTATTGATCTAACGGAAAGAGCAGAAGATAATAAAGCAAATATAGAATTGTTTAATTTATTAAAAAGACATTTTAATGTCCCTGTTAAGAATATAAAAATTATTAAAGGTAAGACTTCTAGAAAAAAGATTATCGAGATAATAGATTTATGATAATATTTATTGATAATATAAATGACTTATATGTTGTGCAGATGAATAAATTGATATATCTATGATATGAATATATAAATACTTAAATTTTAAATTAATAAGATAAAAAGAGGAGTTGAAAAATCAAAATGGGTATAAAATATGAAAAAGCAGAGGATATCCAACAAATAGCTAGTGAATTAGCTAATATGATGTTTCCTCATGTTAGGATGAATGATGTTGTTTGTCTTCGAAGTTTTGGAAGCTCTTCTAGGGGCACTATTGCAAGATGTCATGCCTTAGGAAAAGCAATGCAAATTGCATTGAATAGGAAGGGATTTTATTTAATTGAAGTTATTTCTGAAAAATTTGATAAGATGCCTGAAGATGAAAGAATAAAAACAATTATCCACGAGCTTATGCATATCCCAAAATCTTTTGGAGGAGGATTTAAATTCCATGATTATGTTAATAAACATAATGTTGATAAGATGTATGAGAGATATATTTGTTTAAAGAGGGAAAAAGAAGGGAACGAGAAAAAAGAGAGATGGTGGTAAAGTTTAATCAATATGAGAACTAAAAATATGGATTTACCTAGCTTTGAAGAATCCAAAAGAGAAACTGAGAAAAGATTAAAAATTTTAGAAGTATTAAGAGGTAAGTTAGAACCTTGGACAGAAGCATTAATTCTGGTAGGTTCTATGGCTTATGGCCAAAATTTTTCTGTGAGAAAAGAGTCAGATATAGATTTAATTATATTAATTAATCCAGAAAAATCTAAAGATATTCCTAATTTATTTTCAATGACCCCTCAGATAAGAGAAGCGCTTAGTTTATTTGATAAAAAAGTTATTCAGCATTTTACAATCATCCAAAAGATTGAAGGGGTGGAAGTTCAATTTCATTTTTGGAATAAAAAAGCTCATTTTAAGGCAGAAAAATTAGAAAAACCTTGGCCTAAAGTTTATGATATCTGGGTAAAAGATAAACATTATTCAAAAGGAGTTAACTTTATAGGTGAAGAAAAAAATATTTTGATAGATAATGTAAAGAAATATATTTATGGAGATGTTTATCAATTTCCCGCTTATTTTGAAGCTGATGGAGAGTTTATACAAGGAATTTTAATTTCTAATTTTTTATCTACCCCAAAAATAATCTATACTAAAGATGACCAAATTTATGAAAATTTAGATATACTATTGAAAAAGGTTCTGGATAAGTATATTAGTGAAAAGAAGAAAACTAATTTTATAGATTCTTTATATGGTAATTGGAATTTTTCTCCAAATACGAAAAATAAAATACAGGAGCAAATATCAAAATATTTGAATGAATAAAAATGATAAAAAATTTTGGTTTTAGATATAAGGGGAAGAAAAAAATAATTAAGGTTGAAGAATGCAGAACTTTATTTGAAAAAGCAAGAGGATTGATGTTTAGAAAAAATAGCTTGCCTTTGCTTTTTTATTTTAATAAGCCTACAAATGAGTCAATTCATTCATTTTTCTGCAAACCTTTTTTTGCAATTTGGTTTTTGGATAATAAAATTATCGACGGAAAATTAGTTAATTCAAATAAATTTTCAATTAAACCAAAAGAAAAATTTAATCTGCTATTGGAAATTCCTTTTAATGATAATAATTTTTTGAATTTTGTCGACGAAAGAAAGGTTTAAATACTAAAATTGCATTTAATTTATATAATATAATAAAAGGGAGGTAAAAAAATGGGAAAAATAGTTGTTAAAAAAGTTATTGTAAGAAAGCCTGGACATCTTTACTATGTTGACGGAGCTGGAAATGTTTGTGAAGCTGTAATGGCTAGAGGCGGAAAGAAAAAGAAAAAGAAAAAAAGATAATATTAATTCATTTTAATGTTTAATCTGGGGAAAGAGGTGTTCTTTTTTATTTTTTAATATTTTTTTATTTTATAGTTTTGTTCTTTGTTGGATAGTAAATTTATTTATAACTTATTAGAACATTATATGAGGTATCTGTTGTTTATATTAATCTTCATCATCCTCCTTGTTTGTCTTAAGGAGATATAAATAATTCAAATATTTTATTTACGAGGAGAATTAATTAGATTTTTAAATTAGGATTTATTGTTGTTTTTATGATACTCGGCATAGAATCAACAGCACATACCTTTGGAATTGGGATTGTAAATAAAGGCAAAGTTCTTGCTAATGTTAGAGAAATGTATACAACTGAAAAGGGCGGCATTATCCCAATGGAATCTGCGAAACATCATGCTTTGATTGCAGAAGAAGTTTGGAAAAAAGCATTGGAGATTGCTGGAATAAATGAAAAGGATATTGATGCAATTGCTTTTTCACAAGCACCTGGATTAGCTCCATGTTTAATTGAGGGAATGAAATTTGCAAAGAAAAAAACAAAAGAATTATGGGTTCCATTAATTCCTGTTAATCATTGTGTTGCTCATTTGGAAATCGGCAGAATTACTGGAGCAAAAGATCCTGTTTTGCTTTATGCATCTGGCGCAAATACTCAGATAATCGCTTACGCATCTGGAAAATACAGAGTTTTTGGGGAAACCTTGGATATTGGTATTGGAAACTTTATCGATACTTTTTCGAGATATGCTGGAATTGGTTTTCCAGGAGGACCTAAAATTCAAAAACTTGCTGAAGGAGGAAAATATATTGAATTACCTTATTCAATAAAAGGAATGGATGTTGCTTTTTCTGGAATGCTTACTAAATTGAGACAAATGTTAGAATCTGGGGAATATAAACTTGAAGATTTGTCTTATTCCTTACAGGAAACTGCTTTTGCAATGTTAGTTGAGGCTGCGGAAAGAGCATTAGCTCATACTGGAAAGAAAGAATTATTATTGGGCGGGGGAGTTGCTTGTAATTCAAGATTGCAGGAAATGTGCAGAATAATGTGCGAGGAAAGAGGATGTAAGTTTTTTGTGCCTTCTAGAGATTTATTACAAGATAATGGGGCTATGATCGCTTATCTTGGAGAGATGATGTTTAAGAAAAAACTTTATTCAAGTGGAAAAGAAATAGAAAAAATAGATATCAATCCTAGAGAGAGAACTGATGATGTATTAGTGAAGTGGAAGTAAATAAATTAGAGTCGCAAACCCTCAAAATTATTTTATAATTTTGGGTCTTCTGAAATTTACAATTTCAAAAGCTTTATAAACCCATATTAATGATATTAATTAACCAATGACCTAATATTAGGGAGGGCAAAATTACTCACTAATTCTTAGGTTATTAACTAAACATGGAGAATATTAAATAAAATGGTTTCTGTATATGAACTAGTAGAAAAAGCAAGAAAAACTGGAAAAATTGAAAAAGGAACTAACGAAGTTACTAAAGCAATTGAGAGAGGAACTGCTAAACTTGTTGTTTATGGAGCTGATGTAGAGCCTAAGGAAATTGTACAGCATTTGCCTATTTTGTGCAAGGAAAAAGGAATTCCTTGTGTTGAAGCAGACAAAAGACAAAAATTGGGAATTGCAGTAGGTATTGGAGTTCCGACAGCTTCTGTTGCAATAATTAATACAGGCGATGCACAAGCAGATTTTGAAGGTTTTGTTAAAAGCTTGAAGTAATAATATTTTAAAATGGCAAAGGAGCAAAAAAAACCACAAGAAAAGCAGAATGCTTCAAAAGGAGCATCATCAATGTTTTTATCAGAAACAGCTGTGCCTGCAGTTGTTGAAGGGATTATTGGAAGAACTGGTGCAAGAGGAGAAGTTACTCAAGTTAAATGTAGAATTCTACAAGGATATGATAAAGGAAAAACAATGAGAAGAAATGTTAAAGGGCCTGTTAGAAAAAGAGATATTTTAATGTTAAGAGAAACTCAAATTGAAGCTAGAAGAATTAAAGGAAAATATCAAAAGGGAGAAGGTAGTAGCAATAGAAGTGGTTTTAGACCTACTACTTATAATAGATAAAATGGAAAAATATAATCCTAGAACCCCACAAATTTTAAGACAATCAGAAAGAGAAAGTTCAAAGAAATCTTATTCTGAACCTCAAAATCAAGAAGATATAGTTATCGAAACAAGTTTAATGCCTGTGATTATGGGAAGTCATTTAATTTTAAATGAAAGTTATTTAAGGAGAGTAAGATAAAATGCCAGCATGTTCATTTTGCAAGAAACAGTATGAAAATCCAAGAGGATTAACTATTTTTAAGAATGATGGAACTAATACTTATTTCTGCTCAAGCAAGTGCAGAAGAAATTCTGCATTAAAAAGAGATCCAAAAAAAGTTAAATGGATTAAAAAAGCAGGTAAAATTAGTCCTGGAATATCAGAAAGTTCTGAAAAAAAAGAAATAATTCAAGAAGATAGTGAAGAATAATCTGAAAACTGTTATTTTAAATTTATAATTCTAAATAAACTATTAAATAATATCTGATTAGATTATAAAGAAGAGAGAAATATTAAAAAATATAATATATTACAATGTTCTAATTAGGTTTAAATAGTTTCACTACATAATTTTTTATGAAAATGGGTGAACTATGGTTTATAAAAAATACATACAAACTTTCTTTGGAAAAGACAAGTTTGAACAAAGAATAACTTTTATGATAAAAGTTAAATCAAAACCAAATATATTTTTATTTTTAAAAGATGGTTTATAAAAAATACATAAAAAGAGAGGGTAAGCTTTTTGGGCCGTATTATTGTGAGTCTTACAGAGATAAAGATGGAAAAGTCAGAACAAGATTTGTTTCTGGGCCTAAAAATAAGGATTTAATTATTCAAAAAACTAAAAAACATATAATTGGTTTGAATAATAAAAGAGTTTTATTA